>Ga0209639_1000022_pt1 | contig 243882 bp, 156 predicted proteins | sample EPASupsiteHSE605_FD_187268 | JGI IMG/M metagenome (GOLD analysis project Ga0209639, IMG submission 187268) | Bioremediated contaminated groundwater from EPA Superfund site, New Mexico - Sample HSE6-05 (SPAdes) (version 2) | ecosystem: Environmental > Aquatic > Deep subsurface > Groundwater >... | reverse complement strand
TAATCGCATTTCGATCCTTTTGTTCCATTCCTGCATGAATTGGTGATACTTGAAATCCATGTTCATTAAGATGTTTTGAGATTTCAATAACACTATCTTGGGAGTTCGTGAATATAATCGCTTTTTGAATAGATATTGATCCATACAGATCAATAAGAGTATCGAGTTTGAATTTCTTGTTAATGACATTGACATAGAATTGTTTGATACCTTCAAGGGTAAGTTTCTCTGCCTTAACGAGAATCTTAACAGGATCTTTCAAGAATTGGTTCATTGTTGTGAAAGAACTATGAGGAATAGTTGCAGAGAAGCAAAGATATTGTTCTTCTCCACTGCAGAAAGAAAAGATATTCTTGATATCATCTAGAAAATTATCTGATAGAAGTTGGTCTGCTTCATCAAGAATAATTGTTTTGAGGTTGTCAACACGAAGATTACCACTTGAGATCAAATCATGTGCTCTTCCTGGTGTACAAACACATACATGTGGAAGCTCTTCTGCTTCTCTTCGTTGTTGTTCTGCTGGAATTCCTCCAATAAAGAGTTTGCAAACTAAACCACGCATCCTAGAACCAATTTCTGAATAAACATTCCATGTTTGAGCCGCAAGTTCTCTTGTTGGTGATAATACAAGGATTTGTGTTGCTCTCTTTCCTGTATCAACCCTAGATAGTGATCCAATTGCAAAAGCACCTGTTTTACCAGTACCTGACTGCGCTTGGGCGAGAATATCTCTACCTTCATTGATTGGAGCAATACAAAGAGCTTGAATATCAGAAGGATTCTTAAAACCATATGCATAAATGCCAGTTAAAAGTTCCATAGGTAAAGGCATTTGATCAAAACTATCAATTCTCCTTTCCCAGTTTGGTTGAAATTCAGAATCGCCATTATTTCCAGTATAAGCTTCTGGTTTTGAGTAAGATCTATCATACCTCCTATTACCACGTCGGTTTTCATTATCTTCATATTGATACGAAGAGTTATTCTGTCGATTTCCCCTATGGCCGCGATAGCTGCCTCTCATAGAATTATGCGACCATAACCGTTTAAACGGCAAAAAAAGCGACTAGTTTTACACGAAAAGTGGAGGTTTAGAAGGGGAAATCATCATCATTATTGGTACCCACCATACTTTTCCTGTTGAGCTCAGTCATTGTTTGCTCCAGCTTATTCCTTAGGATGTCGTTTGATGTTTTCAAACCTTTAATTTGTTCAGATAGGTTTTGGTTTTCGGCTTGTAGTAGGTTGATTTTTAAGATTTTGTCATCTTCATTTCTCTTTTCTTCATTGCTTTGGAAAAAATCTTGAAATTCTTTTGTTTGACCGAGAGACTTTTTCATTGCCTTGATTTTTTCGTTGGCTTCGTTTAGCTCATGATTTTGGTTATTCAAATCAGATATATATCCTTCTAATATTTGCTTATTTTGGGTCTCATTTTTCTTCATTTCACGAATTTTTGATGATTTTGTGCTGTTTTGAGTGTCCAATACTATAATTCTTTTTTCGAGTTCTTCATTCTTTTCTTTAAGAGATTCATATTCATTCTTAAGTTCAGATAGTTCATTATTTGACTGGACAAATTTGTCGTAATACTCATCTGTTTTTTCGGAAAAGAATTCTTGCTTATGACTAAGTTCAACATTTGTTGCAGAAAGAATTCTGTAGTTCTTTTGAATCTCAGCTAATTTGAATTGAAGATCTTTGATCGAATTGTTCATTTCCTCTTTATCAGATTGAAGTTGGGAAAGTTCTGATTCCTTTTCGGCATTTTGTGAGTACAAAGTATCACTCTTGTTTTTTTCAGCTGTTAATGCAAACTGGAATTTATCGCATTCTTGTTTCAAATTTGCATTCAGTTCTTCATTGTAAACAATATCATCACGCATTTTTTCACATTGTATTACTAATTCTTCATGTTCACTTTTAAGTCTTAAATATTCTTTGTCAATTGATATGGAAGAGTCAATAATTTCTTGGAGTTCTTTGCATTTAACTTTATATTCATTTAGCTCCTTTTGGAGACACTTGTTTTGTAATCCAACTTCTTCAATTTGATTAATTGGTTCCATTAGTGATTCAATTCTTTCCCCTAATTCTTTGTTCTGGTTTTTAAGCATCATATTTTCATTTTGATACTTTTCAATATCATCCCTGTATTTTACTTGATGAAGATTAATATTCTCTTGATCTTCTATCGTTCTCATAAGAGACTTATTCATTGACTTACAACCATTTAATTCCTCTTCAATTTCTCCAAATTCACTTTTCAATTTTTCATACTCGCTGATATAATAATCAAGTTGATCATTTAAATCAATTATTTGATTCTGTAGATCTGGATCATGAGGAGAGTCTGCTTGATGTGACTTCATAAAGTGATTAAGTTTCATATTTTCTTCTTCAATTGTTTTCACATATTGAAGAGTTGTTTGAAGACTCTTCTCATTTCCATCAATTATGAGTTGCTGTTCTTGAATCCGTTTTTGAAGCTTATGATTTTGACATTTAAAATCATAAAGTTGGTCATTAATATCTTGCAGGGTTTCATCATCGATGTTCTGAGATTTGATTTGGATAATTTCTTCTTCAAGATCAGCAATGGTTTGAATTGCATTTTCTTTTTCATTCTTCAAAAAATCAACTTGTTTTTGAAGATCAAGTATCAGCAAATCTTGTGATTCATCAAATGTCTCGTTATCATCCTGATGTGTCTTCATAAAGTGATTAAGTTTCATATTTTCTTCTTCAATTGTTTTCACATGTTGAAGAGTTGTTTGAAGACTCTTCTCATTTCCATCAATTATGAGTTGCTGTTCTTGAATCCGTTTTTGAAGCTTATGATTTTGACATTTGAGCTCATTAAGTTGGTCATTAATATCTTGCAGGGTTTCATCATCAATGTTCTGAGATTTGATTTGGATAATTTCTTCTTCAAGATCAGCAATGGTTTGAATTGCATTTTCTTTTTCATTCTTCAAAAAATCAACTTGTTTTTGAAGATCAAGTATCAGCAAATCTTGTGATTCATCAAATGTCTCGTTATCATCCTGATGTGTCTTCATAAAGTGATTAAGTTTCATATTTTCTTCTTCAATTGTTTTCACATGTTGAAGAGTTGTTTGAAGACTCTTCTCATTTCCATCAATTATGAGTTGCTGTTCTTGAATCCGTTTTTGAAGCTTATGATTTTGACATTTGAGTTCATTAAGTTGTTCATTAAGAGAATCGTTAGTACTTGAATCAGAATCAGAGTCCGAAATTCCTGTTTGACATATTGTAATCATTTGAGATAAACCAGTTTTGTTTCTCTTTTCTTCAATTATTCTTGAAGAATCTTCTTTAATTGGAGCATTCATTTTAGATTGAATCGTTTTTTGAAGCATTTGGTTTTCCAATTCTCTATTATTGAGTTGGTGACTCATTATTCCCAATTTCTGATTAAGTTCATTAACAGTATCATTTGTTTTCTGCAATTTAGAGACCAGCAAACTATTGTTACTTATAAGTGACTCGTTCTCACTAAGAAGCTCGATATTTTGTTCTAATATAGATTCTTTTGAAACAAATAGAGACAAACGCCTTGATTCATTTCTCATTCTTTCAATATCCTCAGAAAACGCTATTACATCAAATCTCTTATCATTCTTTGATTTGAGATCTAACGTTATACCAAGTTTTGAAGTTAACTCCCTGCTTTCTTTTTCTAATAATTCAAGTTCTTGATTAATGGTCAAATGAGGATTAATTCCATAAATTGATTGGAGTTTTTCGTTTTTGGATATTATCTGTAAGTTCTCTTCCTCAAGAATTTTAATTTGTTGACGTAAATCATCGATTTTAATCATATTTTCTTGGGCAATTTTTTGATTTTCCATTTGAAGATGATCAATTGTGGCATTTGTGTACATATCTTGTTGTTCGGACGGGTTATATCCTTCTAATTGGAGTTTGAGATCGCTATTCTCAGTCTGAAGGGTATTTGTCGATTTATTTGCTTCCGAAAGTTGATTTTCATACTCAGCGATTTCATACATAAATCCTTGTTTCTCAGTTTCAAATTGGGCCTTCATAAGGAAATTGGATTTGGAAATTTCTTGAACTTTATTTTGAAGCTCAAAAATTTTAGTTTCTTTCTTTCTGATTTGATTATGAAGTTGACTAATCATCTCTTCCTTTGGCAATTTTTCAATAGAGGCCTGAAGCTGACTAATCACGGAATCTTTTTCAACAATTTCTTGAATTAGAATTGCATTTCTTTCTTCAAGTTCTCCAATATTGGAGTTAAGCCCAGAAACAATAGTATTATTCTCATTTTCAATATTGTCAATTCTGATTTTCATGTTTTTAATGGTTTTCATAAGCTTTTTCCTTGTTTGAGAGAGTTTTTGAATCTCATCTGATGAAGAATTCAGTTGGGTTTTAAGGCTATCTATTTCAATAAGGCTGCTAGATATATTCAATTGATCAAATTCTTTGCTCTTCAATTCTTCTTCAAGTTGCTGGATAGTGCTCATGTAATGATCTATTTTGTTCAAAAGATGTTTGTTTTCAATTGCAATATCATGAGATTCGTTTTCTGCATCTGCTAATCTTGTTGACATTTCAATTATTTGGCTAGATAATGCTTTCTTTTCATTTTCTAACGATGATACTCTATCATTTAAAGATTTTATTCTGTCACCCTGTTCATTGTTAGTGTTCTTCAATTCCCGTACTGTCTGATTGACATCATGTATATATGTTTTCGCTTCCTGATACTTATTCTTAATTACTTCATTTTGGGATATTTGCTCATGATTAGAAGTGCCAAGATGCTGGCATTTATTGGTTAAATCCATAATTGTGGTGTCTTTCTTTTTGTCCATTTTGAGTAAATCCTCTTTTTCTCTTTTCAGCATTTCGTTTTCATTCACAATTCCCTGACAATAAGAAAATAAATCCCCAATCTTTGTTTTTGCCTTCTTATAACTCGACAATAGTTTTTGATTCTTGGCGGATTTCAATTCTAATCTCTTAGATAAATGCTGATTCTCAACCAAAAGTTGCTGGTTTTCATTTTTGAGCTTCACATTTTCCGAAAGTGCTTCTCTGAACTCATTTGTCGACACTTCTGTTACACTGAAGTCTCTCCTAGGGGATTTTGACCTTGAGTACTCATTTTTAGTGATAGAATTTTCATTTATTTTTGATATATGATTCATTAAATGGGTTTCACGCGATTTATACTCGTCAACTTTCTTCTGCGAGCTTTTCAACTGCTCTTCTAAACTCTTGACTTGTGATTGGAGTTTTTTCACACATTCATTATATGTATTATATTTGTTTTGATTGTTAAAACTAACAGGGCTCCCCAAAATACTCATCAAAAATTGACTTTACAATGTAAAATTCTGGAGAAAATGAAATCAACTTGATTCATCAAATATGCTCTATTTCCTTCATATTAATCAGGAAGATTGGAACTATCCATTCAACAAAAATTGTAAAAAATTGTTCTTACATTTTTTATGCTATTAAATTCATGTTTGACTTCATTATTTTTGTATTTAAATCAAGCAAGAGGTCCTTTTTATAGTAATATATATAATGGAGGTACTAGTTTAAAATTGGATGGATGCATGTTTTCTAAACAGTTATTTTCATTGGTACGTGTTCCATTTTTTAAATCGCTTTTCATCAAAGATTGTATGTTTAGGAGCTTCTTAGATAATTGTATTACTGTTAATGATAATACTGGAGGAATCGTTCGTGCTCAAAGTCAAGTTCAGAATACATATTGCATAATTGACACAACATTCTGCGATTTTTTGCCCCTATCATTTAATTACACACTATTTGTAAATGAATCGAATGCTTTTTTATATGTTACTCGATCTAGATTATTCAACATGTCAGCAAACAGGAATTCTCCCAATTCATTAATCCAACTCTTTAACGGGAGAAATGCAACATATACACATGTATGTTCTTATAATCACCCATATGTTCGGGCATCTTTAGGAGTCAATAGTCATACCAATAACATTCCTTATGGTTTAATCAATCAGACATATGAGTTTAACATTGACCATCTCTGTAGTTCATGGATTGGAGGCCGTGAGAGTACCTCTTTCTATTATAATAACATAACAAATACGAGATCTATATCATATCGTTCAGGGATTTGTGTTCTCTATACTCATAATGGAGATATTGGAGGTTATTCAATAATCAATCAAAACCAAGGTTCATCTATGATTCAACTTTCAATGAATTTTGCAAGTTCGATAATAAGGAAGGTGCAATTTATAAGTAATAATTGCACAAACTCTTTATTTGAGTTCACAATAACAAAAGGGCATTGTACCTTTATTGAATGCAATTTCATGAATTCTAGTATTACTGTTCCATTTATATCAGGAGAAACATCCACTATATCATCAATAGCTCTTGAAAAATGTTCCTATGACCTTTTTCCAGGAACAGTTCAAGCACAAGTGACATCTTTTGATTGTATACAAGTTGTAACCATGATTTCCGATGTTTACTTTCCAATAAACTCAAGGTTCTGCTGGAGCCAGGAAAATACAATTTGTAATACTATTATGAGAGAATCTAGTCATTTCAGGACAATTTACCTGATGTTCATGTTTGTATTGAATTAGAATAAAAAAGATGTACGTTTAAAATTATGAATATGGAAACATCATCTCTTGATAATTCTGTACAAACAGAGGGGAAAGATGCAATATCTACTCCAAATGAAAACAATAATAGTACTAAATCGAACTTTTTTGAGGATATTCAAAAAGTTAATAATGGTGGGAATACTGATCTTGCTGAATTACTAAGGAATAGGTCAGCCAAGTTAAAGCCTACGCAAAAAATGAGGCTTACACCTGATTTAAACTCAGATGAAAAAGAAAAAACATTAGTAGTAGTACCAAAGCCTCAGCAAAAGAGAGTTCTCTTCCGTGAATCTTTGATAGAGAGCCATCAAAAGAAACTTGCAAAGGAGTTAAAAGAAGAGGATAACGAAGAAATCCAAAGCGAGGATGACTCAGAAGAAGAAGAGGAGGAAGAAGAGGCCAAGGAACTTGATCCAATAGCTAAAGCATGTGTAGATAAACTATCCAATGATCCTATATCAAAAGAGTTGACGGATGAAGAAATAGAAAAGAAACTCTATGAACAAATCGTTGATATGAGACTATCTGAAGACCTCGAAGAAATCAAGCAAATCATCAAAATCATCACAGGACAATGGAGAAGCGGAAGGCTTTCCAAAATCAAAACTCCTGATAATGATGGAATAGATCAAGCATTCGAGGGAGATGCAGCAGAAAAGAAAGAACTTGAAGCGAAAAGATTAATGAGAAGACAAAGAAGGATTAAAAAAATTGAAGAAAGAGCAAGAGAGATCTCTGGCCAGAGCATATCTCAGCTCATTGAACGCGCAATGTGGGTGAAATCTGCGAATAATGAATATGCAAAGGATGCTGATATATACAGAGGTCAGCTTGCCATGACATCATCTTCTGATCCAAAGAGAGAGATTCTTGAACAACTAGAAGAAAGAGCTTTCCTAAAAGAGAGAAGAATTGATGAGGCGAGGAAAAGTAAGCCGGTTAGGAAGAATAATATTCTCAGAGCTGCATCAAAAGAAGAATTGTCCTATAACTTTGAACCAGCAAGTCTCCGATCATCACAAAATGATAGCCCTAAGAGCAAAAACTCGTTTTCATTTGTTACAAAGGATAAATTATGCGATGATAGAATTAGAAAACCAAAGAAATCATTGCCAATATCAACCTCACAACCAGATGAGAAACTTGCGTCTTTCCTCGCGAGGCCATTAACTAGATAGAACTATTAAATCATAATTTTATTCCTTTCATTTCCCTAAGTAGTTTCTTTGTGAACTCATTCATATGTCTAAGGTTGTCCTCGTATTGATCAATTTGTTCATTTCTCCTAGAAACTGGCTGGTCAGCTGATTGTAAACCGAGGCTTTGATTAATGGCTTCAATAAGTGCCATGTTTACGTGATTTTCTTTGTATTTTTTGATTTGGTCTTTACATTTTTCAATATTATCTTCGAATCGACGTATGCTCTGATCAAGATCTCTAGCTTTTTTGAAATCATCTGTATTAGGAAATGGGGGCTCATCTTCATTTATCATCGAACAAATTAAGGGTACTTTTTTGTCAATACTATCGCCTTCTTGATATGAGAAGCACATATTAAAATCATATATCATTATTGTCAATAATTTCATTTTACAAAATAATCGTTGATAGATTAATTGATGCTTTAATGGAAAATGGAGTTTTTTTGGATTTTTCCCAAATTGAAACTATGTGTTCCGATCCTTCGTTTTATAATGAGATATTAGGTATATTATATGAATCAAGAGATTATAATGTTAGAACAATGTATGGAGGATTACTTAAATCTTGGTTATCATTCAATTGGCTTGAATTAGGGAGGAATTTAAAGGAAATAATTGTTAATAGTATTATTGGTTTGTATAGTGATAATCAAAATGAATTAGAATATAGTATATTGGAGTTTTTTATTGTTAATTACTCATTTGAACCAGTTTGGGATGATTTGTATGATATTTTCGTGCAATTTGTGATTAAATCCAGCATTGATACATTTTTGTATAACATTAAACTGTGGAGGATAGTGTGTAAGGTGTTTCATAATGACAAATGGATTAATCATTATTCTTTTGGTGTTATTTTTAACAAATTCACTGACATATGCGGATTAGATATTAATGATGAATCTAAAATTCAAATAATTAAGCTTTTCAGTGCATTTTTAGGAGAAAATATACCAGATGATAGCCAAGCATTGTTTTTTTTTGAGTATTGCTTAACAATTCTTTCTAATTTTGTAGAAAATGGTGGTTTTTCTTTCAGCTTAGTTGGTGTAGCATGCCGTTTAGAAACAACATTAATCCGCCATTCTGCATATAATCATCTATTTGTTCTCAAAGCTGACAAAGCTGTCCAATGTCTCTATAAAATCTTATATCATCTTAATTCATCCTCAAATGAGTTTTTGCTTTCGTGTATATTGAGATCTCTTTATTTACTTCGTAATCATATTGAGTTTTGTATTGAAATACTACTTTTGCATCTCGAATTTTGCTCAATACCTGATTATTATTTCGATATTTTTGTTAACAATCCACTTGAATTCTATTCCTCTTTTTACCAAATCGATATTTCTACGAAAATGCATCCCCAAATCCTGAACCAAATTATGATATGGGTAATTTGCGAGTCGTCAAATGAATGTTTAGATTACTTACTCTGTTTAGAGCCATCAGAAAAAGCTTTTCGCTGCTTTCGTAGTGTCTGTACAACCACAGTTCATAACAATCGAATCAATGTAATGAAAGCATGGATAATGAGGTCATATCAACATATACAGTCAATTCTTGATTTGACATCATTATTATTTCTTCTTAATGATTCTATTGAGTTTTTTCGAATAGAAGAAACAGAGTTTGCTTTTGATTGTTTGTTATTTGGTTTTTCTTTAAATAATGAAGTAACTGCAATGGCGTCATCGAAACTTTTGCTAATTCTTGTGAAAAAAGGGTTTTCAATTGATCAAAATTTGGTTGGCGATCTTTATTCATTATACCTAACCTCAAAATGGAATTGCCTGATAAAACTGTTTACCAAATTAGTATTGATTGTTCCAGAGGCTTTTGTTGGTATTGTACAACACTTTTGTGATTCATTAATGAATGAGATCAACATTGAAGATGAAATATCAATGAATCAATCGCTTAATTTGATATCCATTTTAATTACATTAGAGCCCATAGATATTCCACATGAACTTGTTGAACTGTGCATCAAATTACTTTGTGACGATGACATCGAAGATAAAAGTTTTGCAGAAAACATTTATCAGGGACTTATTTTGAGAAAAGATCCATATGCAATTTCTATGTTTCCTGGTTATATTCAAATGATTACCAATGCTTCATTAGAATCTTTTTCCAAAATTTCATTGGCTTTCTTGAGTGTTCACCAATCAGAATCAAAATTCATCGTTTCCGATATTATTCGTTTTTTTTATACTATTCCATTTGATGAATTATCACCCCAATGCATGGATTTGATTTGCTGGATAATTTTAATTGGAGGAGATGTAGATTTTTGCTTCATTGATTCCATTGTCCAGTTTTTACACCAAATCAACAATCCCATTTTTATTGTTCTTTCGTGCGAAATTATGCTGGCTCAAATTATTGTTGGAACAAGGTCTAATGAGAGTATGATTCGTGAAATTTCCACTGAGATTTTTTCGAATCAATGGTGGATTAGGCTCTATGATAAAAAATTGTTTTTAAGGTATTATGAGCAATTTGAAATGATAGATGAAGCAAATATCATTAGGACTGAGATTGCAAAACAGAATAGTACAACCTCACAAATATATATGTCGAGTTTAATTAATAATGGGCTGCCTGTTGCTTTCCATGATCTCTTCGATTATCCATTTCCTTCAGTTTTAGATTGTTAAAAAAGAAAAGATGTTTATAAAAATTTTTATTTCTTATCTTGTTTAGGTTTCTCTTGTTGAGTTTCATGAATAGCGGCATAAATCTCCATTGAAACTGTCTTTAAATTAGTGTACTTTTCATCAATTATTTTTTCTTCTGTTTGCTGAAGGGAATCTCTTGTTTCCTGAATAGCCTTGCGGATTTTAGAAACTAGATCTACAGGTAACTTCTTTTCATTTTCTGTTAATTGCTTTTCAATTTCTCCAACATAGTTTTCGATCTCATATTTCTTTTCAACAACAGCTCTCTTCTTCTTATCATCAGCAGCGTGCTTTTCAGCATCATCAATCATTTTAGCTATTTCGTCCTGAGATAATCCACCATGTTGCTGGATTGTAATATCTTGTTCTTTACCGCTTTGTTTATCACGTGCAGACACATGAACAATTGAGTTAGCATCAATTTCAAAGGATACTTCGATCTTTGGCACTCCTCTTGGAGCAGGAGGTATTCCTACAAGTGTAAACTCGCCCAAGAGCTTGTTTCCTTCCACCAAATCACGTTCTCCTTGGAATACACGAACATTAACATGTGTTTGGCCATCAGAAGCTGTTGAGAAAACTTGTGACTTCTTGGTTGGTACAACTGTGTTCCTGGGGATTAGCTTAGCAAAAACGCCACCCATTGTTTCAATACCCAACGAGAGTGGGGTGACATCCAATAGAATAATCTCTTTGTGATCACCTCTCATCACTGATCCTTGAATTGAAGCACCAATCGCAACTACTTCATCTGGATTGACACCACGGAAAGGATCCTTTCCGAAGAATTCTCTGACGGAATCAATAACTTTGGGCATTCTTGTCATTCCACCAACAAGAATAACTTCATTAATCTGTTGAGGTGTAAGACCGGCATCCTGAATACATGCCTTGCAGGGAGCGATGGTCCTTTGAATTAATGTTGCTGTAAGCTTCTCAAATAATGATCTGGATATAGGCATTTGAAGATGCTTTGGTCCATCTCCAGTTACAGTAACATAAGGAAGATTGATTTCTGTTGTCATCATTGAGGAAAGTTCACATTTAGCCTTTTCTACAGCTTCTCTAATTCTTTGAAGAGCCATTGGATCCTTCGACAAATCAACAGAATTGCTCTTCATGAACTCAGAAATCACATGCTTCATTAAAGCAGCATCAAAATCTTCTCCTCCCAAAAATGTATCTCCATTTGTAGCTTTAACTTCAAACACACCATCCTTACTGATTTCAAGGATTGATACATCAAAAGTACCACCACCAAGATCGAAAACGGCGACAGTTTGTCCTTGCTTCCTTTCAACACCATAAGCCAGGGCTGCTGCAGTGGGTTCGTTAATCGTTCTCATAACATTCAGTCCAGCTATCTTACCAGCATCCTTTGTAGCTTGTCTTTGGCTGTCATTGAAGTAAGCAGGCACAGTAACGACTGCATCTTTGACAGATGTACCAAGATAAGCCTCAGCAGTTTCCTTCATTTTCCCAAGTACGAAAGCGCCAATTTGTGCTGGAGAATACTGTGTACCCTTTTCATCTTGAATCCAAGCATCTCCGTTCTTAGCTTTAATAATTTTATATGGAACCATCTCAATACACTTCTTTGTCATGTTATCCTCAAAGTTTCGACCAATTAATCTCTTTGTGGCAAAAAAAGTTGATTTGCTGTTTGTAATTGCCTGTCTTTTAGCTGGCTCACCAACTAAACGCTGTCCATCTTTAGTAAATGCAACAATGGACGGTGTAGTGCGGGATCCTTCAGCATTTTGAATAACTTTTGGTGTACCGCCTTCTACAACAGACACACAAGAATTGGTTGTTCCCAAATCTATTCCAATGATTGGAGTCATGTTTTGAGCAAAAAATCTCGAAAATCCAACTCTAGATTTAGATGTTAGAGATGATAACATAAAATGGTCACCCAAACCGCATCTCTAATGGCCGATAATTCAATTTTGTGTGAGTTATTTCATCGTGATGATCTCAAAGAATTGAATATTATCCGTAAAACCTGATTTTTCTTTCAAATTACCAATTAAAATCTTTGATTATCATCCTTGGAGTGATGCCATTATCATCTTCTTGGTCAAGCGTGTATTGAAAGTTTGCCAGTATATATTCGAAGGCTTCTCGATTTTTTGAAAGGGCCGCGAGGTGAAGAGGGGTTTGCTGATGGGTTTTTTCAATGATGATATCTGTTAGGGGATGAATAAACTTAATCATTTCAATATCTCCTGATAAGCAAGCTGATCCAAATGGAGATAGGGGCTGAATATTGGTAACATTGTTATGAGTGGTTTCGGTATTTTGTACCAATTTAGGAGAAAACCCGTTTTCAATTAAGAATGATACCATTGGAATGTTTCCCTCTCTAATATATCTACATAGAATTTGATTTTCAATCAAACGAGATGAGTCGATTTTACCAATCATCCACTTAACGATATCATGATGCTTGAATTCCATGCAATTATATAATGACTGTTTGGTGAATCTTGACACTTCCTCAATCAAATGAAGAATATCAATGCTGCCTGTTATTGTTAAATAATCTTTTCGAATTGCCCTTGGTTCATTAACCAAGATGAAACGAAAACATTTAATCGATCCATATCTTGCAGTAAAATCAAGGGGTGGTTGATTATCAACCAATTTCATATATGAATCATAGGGATTTGATTGTATGTGGTTTGTGAAAGAAAAACCGAAGCCATTAGTAATATCTTTATATTTTTCTATAATATCATATTTCAAACAATATTGTTCGGAATTCTTGGGATAAGAGTATAGGGTATAATCAGTTAAAACTTTATGATTGCGTAGCTCAGTGTCTTTGTTCTCTTTATAAAACTTGCACAAACTACCAGTTTTGTCATCTCCAATGAAAGTGAGGAACATTCTAAATAGCTTTGGATATTGCATCTGAATCTCATTTGGGAAAAAACAACATAATATCTTGAATGTATTTGGATATGGGCTAAAAAAAACAACTAACGTGTTTATATCATAAATTTGATACAAATGTGAATATTTTAGGAATCTCATATAGGTAATTGTATTATAATAATTTGACGAATCAGCAATTATCATGTCAAGAATGGATTTCCTAATTAATGTTTCAATTTTGGATAGTTCTTTCGCTAACTCAACATATTTTTCAATTAAAAATACACGTAAAACACTACAATCAAGGATTATTTTTGTTAATCGGTCAATATTTTCCGGCCTCAGCCACCCATTTTGAATAATAATCTCCATTACCTCACTGATACGATCTGGGAGATCCAGCAGAAGCTCCTTTAGATCAAACTGTCGAGAAAACATCTAAAATCTGGGAATGATCAATTGACCAAAACAAAATACTAGATTTTTTTAATCATTGTAATCGAGTACTAAATATGGAAGTCGGATGTTTGGTTAAAATTTCCGGATTAAGGGGCGTGGTGAGATATATTGGTCCAAGTGATACTAAGCCCGGAACTTGGATAGGTATTGAATTGGAAAAACCCAAAGGAAAGAACAATGGGACAATTGGAGGGAAAAAATATTTTAATTGTAAGGAAATGCACGGATTATTTGCCAATATTAATGATTTCTATGCTGCTAAGGGAGTTGTTGAAGATGTGGCGAATGAAACTCTTCCAAGATCGCAATCTCTAGGTTTGAAAAAAAAGTCTTCTGCATCTGGGGATCTTGTGAAGAACAAAACCGATCCTTTGATTGATATATCTCCAAATAATGATCTTTCTTTTGAAAAACTGGTTCAAGAAAAAAATGAACTGGAAGAAAAGATTATTTCACTTCAAGCCAACTCGGAAAAAGAAATACATGAATTGAAATACAGACTCCAAAATAGCTTAATAGAGAAAAAGATCGAAAATGAAAACGAAAGAATTGGTCTTTTAGAAAAAATCATGAATACATCCAGAGATAATGAAGATAAGCATAATGAGCTGCAGTCCCTTATTGATATGCACATGGATTATATAAGAACACTTATGGAGAAGGTAAATCTGGAATGACATGTGATGTAACATTATTTTTTTCATGTGCTCTGATGTCCCAACTTCTGCGAATGATAAAGTCCTAAATGATATAATATCCATATATGAAGAGAATGAACTAGGTCTTCGTAATATGTCATCTGATCCTTGGATAAAAAAGAAAGTTTTTGTGCCTAACAAAAAGATCAAGATTCTTCTCGTTGGCTCTCATTCAAGCGGGAAATCTAGCTTTATTAATTGGTTTTATGGAGATAACATTCAAAGGGTATCAAAATCTATTGAAACAGATGGATTTAATATAATTACCACGGGGAAAACCCGGCAGACTTTGAAATCTGATGCGACAATTAATTATTTTGACTTTTTAAAGGAGTGTGTTCATATTCCTACATTTGTTGATAATCTATCAACAATTTTTGTTCCACAAATTGAACCTAGATCAGCCTTGGTTACAATGATCGATTCTCCTGGGCTTGTTGATGAGCGTCCTTCGTCTGTTGAAGCGCTTTTGGAGCTTTGCAATCATGTTGATCTTGTTTTTTGTTTGATTGAACCAATAAACCAGGCATTCTGTAAGAAATTGCAACAATTCTTGAGCTCTGCATCAAAAACTTATAAGAATAAGCTTCATTATTTTCTTACTAAATCTGACTCATTGCTTGAAAAAGAAAGAACTGATATTCTTGCTTCAATTACACAGTCAATTTCTCAATGTGTTAAAGAACAAAATATTAAAATTCGGTTATTATCAATACCTGGTCATGGTATTGTTGATAAGGAATCAGAAAGAGAAACTGAGGATGATTTTGGGATAGAATACTTTGAACTTCAATGGGTTATTGACACAATTGCTGAAGCAGTAACGTCGTCTGTTCAAGATAGCATAAGGAGACTTGAGAATGATAATAATACCATAACAAGATCGGCAGAATCAGCTATATCGAAAATGAAGAGTAGATATCAGTTATTCTACATTTCTTTCATTTTCTTTTCTAGTGTACTTGCATACACATTAGCTGCTTCTTATTCATCATCAATATATTTTTACAAATATCTTTATCATTCGCTTTTTGGATCATTTGTCATGTGCGTCCTCTTTTATGTTTTAACTCCATCTCGCAAAAGAATTCGAAAGATGAGAGCATTTCTTGAAGGTCCATCTCGAATTGCAAAGAGTCGGATCACAGACTTTTATAGGAGTATTAATGAATCTGTTAATGAATAAATTTTAAACGTATAAATGTCTAAAATGCTTTTTGTTCCATTGGGATCCATCTGGAATCCCCCAAATCATGATTCTGTAGATATATACCTAAAGAGAGAGAAAAAAATAAAAGATAAAAAGCTTGAAATTGCTAATTGGACATATTCACCTCCAGGATCAACTAATTGTGACTCACGTTGCAGCCTGAAATCATTAAGATTTTCACCTTTGTAAAAATTAATCGCTATTTTTATGAGTTCTTATTGGACAAGCTTTGTCAACCTTTTCTTCAATGGAGAGGATGACCTTTTCTCCATTTAGAGCCATATCTGGTCTGACACCCAAAGGAACTGGATCTTTAGAAAACAATTCAAACATCCTTCCTGTATCTCTCAGACCTTTATCATGTCGCAATTTATCTTTAAGAATCTTAGTGCACAATGTACCTTTTAACTCATCTAATTCTCTATTAACACTGTCAAGTCCTTTCCGACAATTGCTCTCAGTTTGAATAATGGATTGTATTCTCTCCGAAGTAATCTTTTTCATTTCATCTGTATTGCTATATGATTCTTTCCAAGCTTTCGTGCTTTTTTCAATCTCTTGTTCCACCTTTGTGTGTATATCTTTTTTCATACTGGTTCTTCCAACAATGTGGCTATCCATTGAGGAAATCTTGCTAAGGCATGATCTCTTAAGCTCAGCCAAATCAGAATCAACAATCCCATCCGGAGATAATGATCCTGTATCCAATATGACAGATTGTTGATATAGAACAATAAAAAGCTCTTCGATTTGTTTTCTTTGGGCCAAAATATAATCTGTCGCCTTTTGCTTCTCAGCTTCACATAACTGACCCAAATCTTCATATAACCTCATGACTTGGTCTTCACATTGTCTCCGAAGCTCATCAAATGCATTAGACAATTGATAATCTGTTTGGAACAACAATTTTTTGGTATCTTTTTTGGTTCGATTCAGGGCTTCAGCAAAGAAAAAGTTCACGCTATCTTCTCTCAACTCTGGAAGCATGAACAATGTATCGATTTCATCTTCTGTCAAATCATTAAAATTAAGCCTAAGTGAAAGGAGGGCAGCTGTACTTGGAGACGTTCGCATGATACTGAATACAAATCTCTTATATTTTTCACGATCAAAACCATAGTCTCTTTCAGCAATTATTACTATTCTAAATAGTAACTCTGGATCAATCTCATCAAGTCTATCATCATCAAGAGATTGAGAGAGGATCTTTGCAACTTGAATCAAATTGTCAACGGTTTCTGATTCCGAATCGATCTTATTAAGCAATACTCCAACAGGATCATTTTTTGGACGAAAGTAAATTCTGTTTTCAGCACAAAAGTTCGAACAATACTCTTCTAACACATCAACTCCCCATGAACGAGCAACATCAATAAGTTCATATATTAAATGCTTATCTATTGATATACTACGTTCTTGACAAGCAGAAACAAAGGCAATGAATGTCTCTCTAGCAACATTCTGTGTGAAATGCATTTCTTTTGGGTTACTGGGCAGTTCTTGAGCAAATCGCCTAGAATATTTTGCAAAAACTTCAGGTTTGATTCGAATTTGTTCATTTCCCAATACAAAAAAATAACTACTTCTCGATAATTTATGAGTCCTTTTCTTATTCATTATTGCCGTTTGTTTACATGTTTGTAAACAAGTTTATTTATAGTCCTTGATCAATTCTCGAATTGACTCTGGAGGTGGGAGGAACAGCATAGCATCAAATGATTTGAATGTTGTTATTGGAGTCTGTTTGAATGTACTATTCAATGTTTTGGTATTAACTGCTTTCCCATCGATGTTTGATTTGATATTTTTCATTTGATCATAATTCTTGATCATAATTGTGTCTGCATTATTAATTGAAGAAGCACCAAAGCCATCTGAATAACTGATCTGAGATTTATAAAGCATCTCATACCAGTTTGAGAATTCAGGTGACTTAATCTGCTCGATAGAAAACTTCAGATCAGTAAATATGGGGCATGTGATTAGTGCAGGATCAGTAATAAATATAGGGGGGATTGTATCAGGATTCTGGAATATATCAGGAGAATTAGAAGGCTTCCAATTCTTGATGTTAAAGATGGATGGAACAGAAATCAATGGGAAATTAGAACTTGATTTGGAATTCTTGGCGGGACTGATCTTGACATTTTTCGACATTGCTTCTTTAATTAGCTTTTCAATATATGAAGTAAGAGACACATCATTATTGTTGAGAGCTGATGAAATAATTCTCGACACCTTGATATTTGAAGGTTGAACAAAATCAAATTTGATTAGAGACCTTATCAACGAATATGCTACTGCACAGTGTTTTTCGGTTCCTCTATGTTGAACACAGAAGAGAAAATCAACTATACTTGAAACAATAGGTGAGATTTTCAAACCCATCTCCTCAATAATCAAATCAGAAAATTCTGTTAAGTTAAATGAAGGGCTTGAGACATTCTGAAGTGCCCTTAATATTGAATCACTCTCTATCCATTTGATAATTTCTTCAATAACATCAGGGTGTTTCTCTGATAATATATATGGAAGAAGGCAAACAATTATACCGTTTTCTGGGAAATCTTTGCAAAAGAGCCTAACCATTGAATGCTTGAGAATGGTGTGTAATGTAGCAAAAACTAGGTTCAGTACTTTAATATCGGAAATTGAATCATGAATATTATTATGAATTCCTTCGAAATCATGAGGAACTATATTTTTGATTAATAATACCTGATTATGATCGTCAAGATATGAGTTTAGTAATCCCAAAACTGATTCGTATAACTGAGATTTTGCCAAAACACTACACTTAAGGAATGAGACAAAATAAAAAAACAAGGAAGGATCTCGATTAGGAGATAGCTTAAGTAACTGAAAAGACTGTGATATATATGAAAAATAAATTTCTTGTTGACTGCTAGTAAAACTACCAGTAACAAGCTTCTGAAAAGCCCAAAAACCAGATTTAATGGTAATACCATTTGTTCTCTCATACAAAGCTTGGGATACAACATATACAGATTGAGAAAGAGCTTGGTATTCTGATAATGTTAACACATAATTCATACTCAGAACGATAGAAAGTGCCTCTGTAGCCTTTTGGATTTCCCCACAAGAAATAAACCATGGTCTTAGATAGGTAATTAAATTATTATACTGCTCATTTTTCAATCCAGCAAATATATCGTTGGTAATCGCACTCAAACCAGTGAGGTTCTTAGTAATTATAGAAATAGTTTGCTTTAAACTATCATTATGCTTATTCATTTGGCAAAAGGATAATAATTCAGCTTTATATGGAAGAATATGTTGTAAAGATTCCTGACAAAAACAAACTATCAAATCCAAGGTAATCATAACAACCTTTTCGTATTCTATTTCTTCTTCTTCAGGCTTTTCGTCGTGATTCTTGTTCTGCATTAATTCCTGAAGATACTTCTCGAAATCTACCATATTATTAAGCTTATTCATCTGAATCTCATAATAAAACCATGATGAAAATGATAAATACTTCATAAAATGATCTATAACCAATTGTGGCTGTATGCTATATAAAAATTTAATGAGTTCTTGGTTACTATCATGGTCTCCTTTTTGTGTTAATAACCTTGGGAAAATAATTAGTAATAACAAATCAATTGATTTTTGTCCGTCAGATTCTGCAATTGTAGTAATAATCTTTCCTAGTGCAGAAGAAATAGGATTCATATTAAAACTTGATGTGATAACATCAATGAAAGTGAATGCGTTAAAACATCGAAATATTTGAGCACATCCCTTAAATACACGGTCTTTCTCAATAGTAAACTCATACTTCTCCATCCATACAGAAACGAGCTTTGCAAATATGCTTTCATCCTTATTGGGTTTAATCAGATTAAAAACAGATATTGTTTGAATTCTATTGATTGGTCTTTTGGATGAATCATTTTCATCAAAACCATTAATACTTAAATTTGGATCTGATCCATTGGTGGATTTATTGAATTTGGAAATATTAAAAGATAAAGATTGCTTATTCTGTTCAAGTTTTATACACTGATCAATAAATTGTTCAGAGATGATAGGAATGGTTTTTTCTAATAATTCCGAAAGGGAAATCATATCATCCAGAAGAAACCCCGATATATCGTTGGAAAAGGTGGCATTATATTTATCTAATTCGGATTTGAACGAATGATACTGCGAATGGTAATGCATCAACACTAAACTCAATGATAATACATAGATAAGATTGAAGGCAAGATCTCTTATACGTGCAATAGGATTTTCTAAATAGGAAAATGCTATTGCAATGAGAGAACCAGAATTATTAAAAATCATTTCGGCAAACTCAGAATCCTGTTTGCTAAACATTCCAGAAACTGATGATGACCATTTGTTATAAAAATCATCTCTATGTACAAATTGGGTAGCAATAGCTTCAAAGTAATCGCTTTCGGTTGATGAACGAACAAAAAAAGTGTTACTTGTTCGTGAACACAAAGCTTGATGAAACTTAGTGAATATAACAGATTTTAACTCGCCATTTGGATCAGGTATTTTAGGTAAAATCGATAAAAAGCTGTCAAAAATATCATCAGGGATAAATGCAATTTTCATAAAAGATGTAAATGCCCTTAATGCCATCTTATGAAATGAGAACTTGTTTGAAGAGTTGGTTAAGCTTAAAAACAGTTTAAACGATGATCTTGTACAAAAAGGGTGAAAGAAATTGAGATCAACAGTTTTTTCTCTTGGAAATGGTCCATAATGATTGATAGAATTCGCGGTTGAAACCTCTTCAAAAACCTTGTGACAACAATAACAAAAATCACCTAGCATTGACTCTAGTATCAAATCCTTATCTTTAATAACGGTGTCATTAAATAAAAACTGCGAGCTGTCATCTCTATCAGCCAGCTTTCTACTATAAATAAATTCAATAATCTTGTCTAATGTATTTGATAATGATTTCGAAAAACTCTCGGATGAATTTTGTATCATGAAAGATCTCGAAGATGTAAGTATTTTCAAAATGTATGTCAGTGTTCGGTAACCTTCAGAAGAATTGGCACATTTAACTAATTCAAAATATGGTTCTGTGTGAAGCTGGCCCAAACAAGAAAAAATACCGCATAAAATAATGTGTTGGTTAGCAAAGCCCAATGTTAATCTACTAATCACATATTGAATTATATTTTCTGTGTTTTTCAAAGAAGCATTGTCAAAGCTTAAGTACATCGAGGCTAGATTGATAGCGAAATATGTTTCAACCTGGGAGGAGTTCATTATAGTGAATAATAATGTCTCCAGTTTAGAATGCATTTTGTTTGAAAACAGAGATTCTGTACTAAAAAAGACTTTAGAAAAAGCTGCACAATAATAGACGTAAAGGTATTGGTTGTTATTTTGTATTACTTGGGAAAATGAGACGGTTTTATTTTTTTCATTTGAATCATCAAACTTGGTCTTGACAATAGAAGTTGCATGCTTTATTGCGATATCAGATATTAATGCATTCTTGGTATTTAAAAACTGTTTAAAATCAAATAATAAATCATTTTCAATCTTGATCTCTTGGGCGAATTCATAAGTATAAACTCTAATAAACGGATGTGACGAACAAAGTCCAAAAAATATAAATCTATTAAAAACCTCGTTCATTTCTTGAGTTATTTCTATTCTTTCATAAACTATGGTTTCCAAGATCATTCTAAGTGCCATAATAATTATATATAAGTGATTTTGAGTATTAAACTCTTTGGGAAAACACTGATCTAGATTGTTAACAAAAATTTGTGCAAATTTTTGGTTAAGATGAATGACCATTTGCATTGAACACATAGCCATACATGCCAACTCGACATTAGAATTGAATATATTCTTATACAATACTCCATCGGATTGTTGGGAACATGTCGTTAAAACACCAATTTTGAACAGATTAACATATTTTGAATCGGAAATATCAATATTAGGCAATAAAATCGAATCATGTTCGCAAGGCGATTCAGGGAAAACATCAGAAGCAAGTTTCAAAGATTTCTTCCATTTGCTAACTCCTCTATATATTGAACGAGATTTGAGCCTATTATTGAATGTAAAAGAACGAAAAGTATCGATTGATCTTAAAACTTCTTCAATCCCTTTGACATTATGAGAATTCTTTAGATAAGCCGTGAAAGAAGTCGGTTCAAAAATTATAGGGGCTCTTTCTCCGTGAAGCAAACTGCTAATACCATTTGTGGAATATACGCATGCATTGTTCATTAAACAGCTATTTTCTTGAAATGCATGAAAAGATTTGAATATAATTCTTAGCATAGTTAAATGATATGGATAGAAGCCATCAATGTTCTTTGGGCTGAATTTGTTATCAATATCTGAAAAAACAGATTTTCCATTGGCCTCAAACTGGAGAAAGAGATCTGATAAAATTTTGGGATATTTGCTGAACAAATCATAATGGGATTTCACAATCCTATAGATGTTATCAATGTATTTGGCTTTCTTCTCATCTTTCCAAGAAAAACTTAGACCTGTCTTATCTAAATAATAATTTGTCTCGAAATTTTTTCCATGTAAAAATATTGTGAGAGACTCAATAAACTGTCCTCCAGATTTATGAACATTGTTTGCATCTTTTAGAACATCGGTAATAAAAATATCGTCTTTGTCTTTCAATGGATCACTACGCAAATTATGTATTAAGGACAATAAACAATAGGAATACTTATTATATATGAGTTTTTTTATCCATGCAAAAGAAGCAGAATAAATGTTATCTATTACTTGGGTATTCATGATCTCTTGGTTAGAAAGAAAAGCATTTCCAATAATATTATATAAAATTCTCCCAGATAATGGATAATCGGGATTGCTAGTCATATATTTTTTAGTTAAAACACTTAAAAGATCATTAAGTTTGGTTATATCAAAAAACTGAATCCTAGAATCACAAAATAGGGATGCTAAGAAATCAAATCTGATATCAAGTTCTTTTCTAGAAAAAAGATCACAAACTATACTAGAACAAATTTCGGGTATCAACCTAGACAAGATGCTAATAGAATTTGAATAAAGAGACAATGTAAGCTTCCGAATCTCTTTGACATCATCATAATAGCTTATATTTAATAAATGATCGACAATAAATCGAATTAATTGCTCTAAAACATCAGATCCTAAACTCGGAATCTGAGAAACCATCTTTTCCAAAAATATTGCCCTTACCAAATCTGTAGCGTAAAACATTATTATATTATATGTAGGATATGTCCAAGTTTTTTCAAACATGGTGAAATATTTACAAGTATCAGTATCTTTTGGTGAATTGGCAATTTTCATATCAATAATAGGAACATATTCGCAAAATAATTGAAAACTTTCAATTGGTTTTCGGCATCCAATTGTTGAGATTGAACTCAATATTGAATTAAAACTATCTTGAACACGATTCGTCTTCGATAATTGCTCAATAATTTGGGAATTTTGGGTCGCAGATATTGTTTGTACCAAATGCTCACAAAATGGTCCCATGTACTTAGGAATCGTTTGTAACTGTTTCGTGAATATTACAGACATTAAATTAAAAAGTGACTTCTCGATAAAAAAAATTCCAACTTTGGAACATATGAGCCAAAAACCATTTTCATGTGTGTTTCCTTATTTTCGATGTAGTTATATTTTGGTTTAATTTTCTCTATTCTTTTTTGGGTAAAAATTTGAAAGAGTATCATTTTTTGGTGTCTAATTAAAAGGATTTTCATATAAAAGAACAAAAAGAACTATTTTACATTAAAATTGATATATTCAATTAGATTATTTGACAAACATGGAAAATGTTTTAGAACTGTTCAAAATCATAATAAAAAGATAAATCAATGGTCAATATGTATTTTTTGTACATTTGCTAGATTCTTTGTCATGTTCGTTTATTATTAAAATAATGAGTTATTCAAGTTGGACAGCCAGAGAAGTTGGAAATCGGCTTAAAGAGCTGGGCTTTGGAACATATTCTAGGAGTTTTATTGTTAATGAAATATCTGGACAGCATTTGCCCTATATAACCGAAGACCATTTAATCGAAATGGGAATTTCCCAAATTGGGCATCGGATGTTGTTATTAAAGAGGATTTCTGAAATTGTTGCTGGTAAAAATGTGCAACCTGTCAGTTTTGATCTCTCTAAGAGTTCCCAACCCAAACAAACAGAGGTTCCCAAACCAACAAAGCCTTCTTACAACGAAGAAGTCAGCTATCCAGAGCCGCAGGAGAGTTTTTCTAGAAAAACAATTCCAAAATCAGCTAAATCTTCTGTAAGGGACACATATGTTACTCAAGATGACGACCCTGTCCCATCTGTAATGGAGAATACAATTCAGTCAAGGAGAAATACGTCATCAAATAGTAGACAAAAACCCGTGGAACAAACAATTTCAAAACCAACAAATGATGATGTTTATTTATCATCTACAACAAGTGTTGGTTCTAAACCATCAGTATCCAGCTCAGACCAAAAAGAAATGGTTACTTGTGAGTATTGTGGACGAAAGTTTAATCAAGAGGCAGCTCAAAGGCATATTCCTGTTTGTGCTCGAATTCGGGGTAAGTCATCAAAATAATAAAAACTAATATGAAAAAGCAATTTCTATTATTTTCCGTATTTCTTCTTCCAAAATAGTCTCATACACTGATGTGTTGGTGAAATAGCATGATAAGGTTGTACAAGGACAACTTTCTTTCTTATTAATTGGGAGATAATTGCAGTTCACTAATTTTGCAATAGCCTCTCCTTGGGTAAAACACTCAGCACCAATCGGCATTAATTCAACAAGGGTTGCTTTTTCTGATAAAAATAATCCGAAAACTATTGTTGATAAATGAGAACAGATGAAAATGTGAGCAGATTTAACAAGAGATGCCACATCTTTGAGACTATCATTATCTCCTAAAACAAATACTTTACATTGTGGATATAAAGACCGTATCAAACCAACATATTTAATCATTCCAGAATCAAGAACTATCCTGCCTTTAATCATTATTGAGGATGTGTAAGACTCCCGAAATGATTGGATTGATGTTTGAGAAAAACTAGAAATCCACTCAAACTGTGATGCTAATGACTCAGATCTGTGGGTAACTCTTGTGTTAATTATATTGTATGATTCCGATCCGGATGTTTTAACAAACCTTCCCATATTAAAACATCTGTTAGGACCAGGAGTATGAATGAGTCCTTTCATAATTGGAGCTATTGAATCAATAATGTTTGTTTGGTTTCTCAATAAGTAAATATCAACATTACTATTTTGCTGATAACTCATCATTGAATCCCAAATAGGTAGAACAATATCAATTAAATGAGGCCTTCTATATGTAGGATTAGAGGTGATAAATAAAATTGGATTCTTTTGATATGAAAAACTCTTTTCTCGAGCTAAAAAACTATAAATGGTATCAGAAACTACGTTTATCCTAATTTGAGATTCATATGTGACTTGTAGTGGTAAGTAATTTGAAAATTGGGGAGAAAAAAACAAAATCACATTATTTGACATGCAAAAATTCTGAATAGTAGCCACTGTGTTATTTGTCGAAAATGAATATGAGTAACCTGATATCATGCTTGTGATATTGTCGATAAATAAATACTTTTCGCCAATTAATCGATTCTGGCAATATAATGATACACTGACATGACCATTTATCTGGTGAACAATAGAAAAAGATAACTTTTTGGATTTGTAGCTGATATTTTGGAAATGATTAATGTTAAAATCCGACTCAGAAACGTTTGTCTTTGTACAAATCCGTAATAATGATGGAGCAACAGAATGGGGATATTCAATAAACTCATCAACAGATAATATAATCCATATGTTGTTGCCTTCTGAATAAATATCATTGCTTTGATACGCATAACAATCTATAACTGAACACTTTGAAGAAAGTGGAAACTGAGTTGGTGAATTAAAAAAAATTACAACAACACTATATATCAAAAAAGAAAATATCATGAAATAAGAATAGCGATAATATTCAAGGTGTTTATGCTGCTTGATCCATCCCTGGATCCACATTACATAATCGTTGGTGTTTATTTGGTCGATCATGTAAATCAGTGTTTAATGGGGTATTTTTTTCAAGTTGCTGATTGTTTGAAAAGACTTGTGGCCTCTTTTCATTTTTCTTACTCTCCTCCTTGCGAAGTAGACACTGAGGTTCGAAGTCTTGCAACTGCTATATCTGATTGTTATAATCAAGGGAAATTGTTAGTCCTTCATTTAACTGATAAGTCTAAAATATCGCTTAAACTTGACCTCAATGAAGAAGATTTCATTGTTTATACTGCTCCTTTTAATTCTTCCAAAGTTTATGAAGTAGCAAGGTGTTTTCCAATAAATGGGCTTCCATTTGTTGGCTTATTTTATTGTCCAACGTCAAATTACAATGATGCGCAACTAATTGATAAAATAGTTGATATTGATGATCTTTTAAGAACAGGAGTTCACTTAAATAGACTTAAAAACACTCTTTATGAAAGAAGGTCCAATTACGTAATCCGTGAAACCGAGAGGAATGTTTTAACTGATCAAGATGTTGCTTATGAAGAAGCTCTTTTGGAAATGAAGAGATTGGAAGAAGAAGAAATTCAAAAAATGGCCAATATAGAAGAAATGAAAAGAAGAAAGCAATTAATTATTGATGAATGTGAACGAAGATTCCATAAATTACCCTCAGAACCATCCTCAAATGATCCTAATTCAATTACACTTAAAATCTCCTTGCCCAATTCTGAACCAAAGATTAGGAGGTTCATGAAAACAGATCCCCTTCAATTCTTATATGATTATGTCGCTTTTGATGGTGCTCCAAACCCTCCAAAGATCAAATTTGGCTTCCCACCCCAAAAAGTTAAGAACTTAGAGAGAACATTTGAAGAGTATCAATTCATGAAAAAAGACTCTGTTTTTGTGGTTTTCCGGGTTGATAGTTCTTCTGAATAAATGTAGACTATTTGTGCTCTTCAAGCTCTTTTTCTATTTGAAAGTTTTCATTTTTAGCTCCTTGCTCTTCTTGAATAATATAATGTAATTGAGAAGCATATGTTTTGTTGAGTCTATCAGCAATTCGGTAAAACTTTGATAAGACATCCATTGAATCTGTTCCAGAGATGCTATTCTTTGAGTTCATGTTAATTAATTCCTCATATACAACTGCTTTTCGTGCCACAATTTCTGTTAGATTTTTGTGCTGTTTCATTACATATGACAAATCCTCAAGCATTTGTTGTTTCTCTATCCAATGCTTTTCTTGCTCAACAATCAAAGACTTAACTTCTGGAGATGTCGATTTGCTCATTGATATTGTATCAAATCTTTCTTTGTACAATTTTCTCAATTGTTCTATCATATTCCTCTTCTTGGTGCAAATCCTATCAAGTTCTATTCCTGCATTATCTATTTGGAATTGAAGAACCTTCAGTTCTTCAGATAGAGTATTACTCTCATTCTTTAATATCTCATTCTCTGTTTCCATTCTTGACAATATTCCATTTGAAATTCGAATCTCTTCCTCTAATTCTGAATTAAAGATCAAGCATTGATTATCTAATGCTTCTTTTTTGGATATCAATTTATTAAGAGAATCAATCGACTCGAAAAGAATGGAGTCCTGACTCTCCATATAACTTACTGTTTCAGAAAGCTTCTGAGCAATTTCATCAAGACTTACCTCTGTGTTATTATTAGATAAATTAATATTATGAGAAGATTTGGATTTCGTATCGATTTTCGCAATATGCTTATAATGAATATGCTGCATTTTTTGAATTGATGACTCTTTGTCAGAGAGCAAAATTGCAATTCTGGAAAAAGATTTCACGGATTTATACTTTTCCAACACATGGTAGAACTTTTTTTGGAATATTGCTAACTCTTTATCAATTAGCAAATGAGAGTTCTCTATAATCTGATATTTTTTTGTGAGATCCTTGAATACTATTTCATATTTTTCAAGATTAATAACCATTTCCTGCGTGTTTTCGATTTTTTTGGCTAGACGTTTCTCATCCCAAGTCTGACTTCGATTCATATCTTCTTCATTTTTCATTGAGCTTCGGGTATTCGCTATTCTTGCTTGAATTTGAGAAATTTGCCTTAGATATTGTTCTTCTTCTCTTACCTTATATGTCTTGCGTTCAGCCAAATACTGTCTTGCATTCAACACAAGTGCTTTTGCATTTTCAAGTCGTTTAATATCATCCATCATCTTCTTTTTCGAATCTGTTAATTCTACCATTTGCATCCTCTGAGAATTCCACTCCTCTTCACTCAACATCACTCTGAAGAATCAGTTTTGGATCGAAACGATAAAATAAATTTACAAATGAACCCTGTGAGAAGAAATCCTTCAGCTCAGATGAGCAAAATGATGAAGATGTTCCCTCAGATTGGGGTTATTGAGGACAATTCAGTTCATAGTATTATCAAAGTTAGGAAAAACGACCCAAATAAGTCTGAGCTAATTTTAAAACTAGCAAAACCAATCAAAGATGAGAATTCTATTTCTAATGGATTGCTCAAGGAATTGATTGTAATTAATGAAATCAAATTCAAGCATATTATAAGACCCAACTACATTGACTTCGACGATACTGGTGTTTTCTTTACCTATGAGTATGGAGATTATGATTTAAAGCGATTAATATTCGCATGTCAAAAGAAAGGAAAGCCAATACCTGAAGAAATTGTCAAATCAGTACTATTTCAGGTTTTGTTAGCCCTTGAACATTTGCATTTAAGAGGAATTACGCATGGAAATATTTCTCCTGCTAATATGATACTGATGCCGTTGAATTCTTCATCACCTGGCATTCTCAAACTCATTGGGTTTTCAAATTCCAAGCTTGTTGAGTCTTTTGAGGGCAAATCTCACTGGAATACTATTAAATCTCAGTATATGGCGCCTGAGATTCTCTTATCTTATACACAATGTAATTCATCTATTGATATATGGGCTGCTGGGATCTTGTTTTATGAACTACTAACCATGGATTCTTTTGCCTTTGACGATTCTAATCAAAAACTAATGAAGTTTGTAATCGACTGTGTTGGATCTGTTTCGGAAAATGACAAACCGAGTTTTGATAATAATGAGAGAGCATTTTACCAGAGTGTTTTAAGCTATAATACAAAAGGTAAGATTAATAGCTTGCAAATAGAAAGCAAGGCTATTGAACTCCTGAAAAGGATGTTAGCATATGATCCAACAAAAAGAATATCCGCAACTGATGCTCTTCGAAACCAGTACTTCAATGAAAAACCAATCCCATCAATCAACATATTAGGATTGGTGAAAAAACTGATCCATGATATTTAGCAAAACAAGGTTATTTATTTGAATAGGCTTAAATATTTGTTAAAAATTCATTGGGAGATGATATTTTTGTTATTATATGAATGGAGTATGATCCAGAATTGTAACTAATTTGGTTGTATTCGTTTGGAGTCTTGATATTCGATTGGTTAAACATTTCTTCGAAATGGAATACAGGATCTTTTGTGTTAAGGAATGATGGCAATACATTATTTAATGTATTAACAATAGTGGGATGTGGTTGTATTCTTATTAGATCCACACTTTTTCGGATTAAATCAATAGAAAATGCTTTATGTTGCCTTGAAAACACTTGGATTGAAGGCACTGGATCATTAAAAATTCTTGAAGATTCGTTAGAAAAGCAATACTTGCAATCTACATAGGCTGATTCAATATTTTGTTGTATGAGTAAATCGAAAAACACGACTACTGCAAGAAAACTGGATCCATTAATTGGCAAAAAAATATCATCAACCTCCTTACTTTGGGCATCTAAATTAAGAGTCAAAAAGCCGTATTTTTGGGAATCAAGCGTTTTTAGTGAGTCTTTGCAATAATAATCAGAGAGGGCAAAAAATACTTTCTGATTGTGATGTTTTTTGATAATATTTATAGCATTTTGAATATTTTCTCTTGAAATATTAAGTCTGTAATATCTTTTGTAAAAAAAATCAAGGTTCTTTTCCATATTTCGAGCAAATGAAGACTTAACTCCATACTTAACACTAATAACATAGCTCATCACATTGCAAATGAGAATTAATAGAAAAATAACCACTCCAATAACTGTTCTGACATTGATGTAACTACGAGACTTGTGGGTTATATAAATCATGATCTTCTCCAACCAACAACAAGAATTAAAAGTAAATAATATATTTATTTTCTTACCACAATTCCCACTAAATTAATTTGGATATGATAAAGATATATGGAAAATGGACAAAAAAGAGCGAGTTTTCTAGAAAGCAGTGATGATGATGTTATTATTGACTATGATGAGCTTAATAAGCTTGCTGACCGAGGAATAGTTCACTTAGAAATAGAAACAGTTTCTAAACAAAAAGATGAAATCAAATGTGCATCTCAATGTCAGAAAAATGATCTTAAATTGGGTTATTCCGCACTAAATGAGCAAGAAACACTTTTGTCTGTTCAAAGGAACTATAAAAGGATTCAAGAATTTGAGAACAGTTTGAAAAAAAGCACTAGTTTAGCAAATCAACCAGTATCCTGCTTACAAATCAAGTATTATCTTCATGATATAAATACCATTAGGTGGAATTACATTGATGATCCGATTTTGAGAAGTGTATTCGTTTCTTTTAATGCAAAACTTGTATCAGATGATAACAAATCATATTTTTGGGAATCTTCGTTTAATAAGTTCAAAGATCTGGCATTGCAACTACAATGTCAAATGAAAACTCATAAGATTAAACTTGAAGGAACACCAATATCTTATATAACTCATCTTTATTCACTTGGGTTATTGTCCATTGATATGCAATACTTGGCATCAATTCCAAATGGACTAAAGCAAACATTATATCCACATCAGAATGAAGGGGTCATATATGCTTTCTCACATAGGTTTTGTATCCTTCTCGCAGATGAAATGGGGCTTGGGAAAACTATTCAAGCTGTAGCGATGGCTTCAGTTTTTGGGTTCCCGGCAAAACCTGTTCTTGTTGTATGTCCACCCACTTTAATCAGTCAATGGTCTCTTGCGTTTTCAAAATGGATAATTTCTCCTTCAGAAATTAATAATGTGTCTGAGTGTTGTTCGATTCCATTAAAACCTTTGACAATAATATCATATACAGTTATAACAAAGAATCCTGATATTGTTCCAAAGAATTATTTTAGAATGATAATCCTTGATGAAAGTCATCGACTAACTGGAATTAAAACCAAGCTCTACTCATCTCTAAGTCCAATAATTAAAAAAATTGAAGCCAGAGTTTTCATATCTGGTACTCCTGCATTAAATAGACCTGCAGATTTATACACACAGATTTCTTTAATTCGTCCAGATATATTTAATAACTTTCGAGAATTTGCCTTTAGGTATTGTGGCGGAAAAATTGACGAAAGAGGAAACCTATATTCTAAAGGATCATCTAATGAATCTGAACTTGGGTTATTACTGAGCAGTTTTTTGATGATAAGGAGAACTAAAAATGATGTTGCTCGCTCACTTCCTGAGAAAAGTAGATATCATGTTTGTTTAGCATTCAATCCTAGCAATAGATTAAAATCTCTTCAAAATTCGATTTCCATGCAAAGATTTAGTGATGAATATGTCATTGATAAGATCCCCCCTCAACAAAAAGCCGCTGTTTTTGATGCGTATACCTTAACATCAGCAGAGAAGCTTGAATGTGTTATCAGATGGCTTTGTTCATCTGATTTCCAAAAGACATTTATCAAAGATAATAGAAAATGTCTGATATTTGCCCACCATCAATCAATGTTACAAGGACTTTATCAATGGTTTAATCAAATGGGCGTTGAAGGTATTATGATTTCTGGGGATACTCCAATGTCAAATCGAGACAATCTTTTTAACAAATTTCGAAATAACTCTGAATGCAGGGTTGCAATACTATCGTTGGAAAGTGTTGGTGTCGGTGTGAATCTTGTTGAGGCTTCTATTGTAGTTTTTGCTGAATTGGTTTTTGTACCAGCAAAGCATCTTCAAGCAGAAGATAGAGTTCATCGTATAGGCCAAAAAAGGTCGGTTGACATATACTATCTTCATGCTAGGGGTAGTTTTGATGATAGAATATGGGATATTCTTCAGAAAAAATTGATGGTTCTTGGATCTGTGATTAATATGGATGACATTTCATTTACAACTCAAACATAAATTAGATGTTTATCATATAGTATACTTAATCTGTATCTTCTCCTTGTACTTCATCTTCCGGAGCCATCATCAATGGATTTGTGTTGCTAAATGGAATAACTGGTTGAATTGGTCCAACTCCTCTTTTTGGTCCGCTATTTGGATTCGAATCCAGCCCCTGTGCCTTTCTTAGTTCTGCCAAAACATCCTTTTGTGGTTTCTTTTTCTTGGGAGGCTCAATTATTATGGGCTCGGGTTCTGGCTCGGGTTTTTTCTCGAATGCTTCATCGGGTAAGGGAGTGTTGCTTATAATTACACGAATATCTTCGGTGTCTGGCTTATAATAATCATCAGCGCATTGATATCGACTGTTGAGCAAAGCTTGGACTGCTGACATGAGTTTATATAAATTTTTAAAAGTGACAAATTTAATGTAAATGAAAGTGACCTTGACAACGACTTATGTATCTGTTCGACCACATCTATCACTCAGTGCTATTTGATAAAGGGTAGATTATTGATTAGGAAGTGCCGATCAGAATTTTTGAGAAGATTTTCAGGGTTAATTTAGAAACTCTCACAATTTAATTTAATAACGTTGGCCAAAAAAAACTCAAAATTCCACACTTTTCATTCAAAATCTTAGATTTTTAGGATGGGAAATGAGAGTAGCACACCTTTGTCATGTGACTCTGTTCCGTATTCGATAATTGCTGATCCTTTTGTTTCAATTGAGGATCTTCATAATGAAGATCAAATGTCAAAAATATGTAATTATCGCAAGGGGCTTAGTTACGGAGCTGTATGGACGCTAAGCCCTTCAAAAGGGCTAACTCCATGCTCAAGGACTGGTCACCTTACTATATATGATAAATCAAAAGACACATTAATAATTGCATATGGGATAGACTCGAATGGCAAGTATCTCAATGATATGTGGTCGCTTGACCTTAATAATGAATCTTGGACCCAAATAAATGTCGGAGTTGGTCGTGTGTCTCCTCGAGCCGGTGCAAACGGGACTCTTTGTGGAAATAAGATCTATATTTTTGGTGGGTGGAACGGTAAAGAGTATTTATCAGACTTTCATACTATTGATTTGGATTCTGGGAATATTGAACTTATAGATATGGAATCTTCTCCGTCTCCAAGGTCAACTCCTTTGGTTTATCACTCAAAATCAAGAATTATTGTTTGGGGTGGTTTCAACGGTAAATACCCGAATGACCTTAAATACTACGATTTGACGACTAAAACATGGATAACAATATCTCAACAAATCAGCGGAAGGACTGGTTTTTCTCATGTTGAATATAATGATAAGCTATACATATTTGGGGGATCCAGGATTGCAGGAATGACAATACTTGATCTATCTAGTTTGGATTTGTGGGTTAACCCAACTAATGGCCCAGAACCATCATCAATGATAATGAATCCTTCACTTGCCCTTGCTCATGACTGCATTGTTCTTGTTGGAGGAAACAAAGGAAAAGGAGATTTATACTCATATGTTTATGTATATAGTATTCCAAACAATTCTTGGTCTATTTTAGATATAATACCTGATTTTGAAAGTGTTACATACAATGATGGTACTTTTACTGATGTAGGTAAATTTGCTATACCAAGAACTCATTCTATGAGCCTTGTATTTGTAGAAAATTGTCGAAAACTGTGTGGAGTTTTAGGCTGTCCAATGTCTGATCCACCAACGCTATTCTACCTCTCAATGCAAGAATTTTTGGCGAACCAGAACCTACAAGAGGATTTATTAAACACATTATCTTTTTAATGCAAAAATCAGTGATATCTTTGATGGTGGGTCAATTTGGATGTAATGTCGGAGTTGAATATATTAATAGACTATGTCTGGAGCACAATATTCTTCCAAACGGAAAAAAATCAAATGATTATCCTGACAATAATTACGTTTCTTCAAATTTTTTAGAATCCAAAGATGGAAAACTATCTCCTAGAGCTATTTTTATAGATAATGATGAAAAAATATATGATACTCTCATTCAAACCCCATATTCATCAGTCTTCGATAAGGGATCTGCATATTGTACTGATTTTAAAGAAGCTTCTAGTTTCCAAGACTATATTTATGATATCGATGAGTACTATATTGAAGAAATATCAAATTCAATTCGAAAAAATATTGAAAAATGTGATGATATAGAAGGGTTTCAGTTTTTTTACTCTGTATCTGGAGGAACTGGCTCTGGTATGGGGTCTCAGATGTTGTGTGCTCTTCGTGATCAATACCCTGCAGAAATGTTTTCACTGCTCACTCTTTATCCATCAACAAGGTTGAGCACTGATATTAAAACATATCATAATACGGTATTTGCAATGCACCGAATTATTGAGAATTCTGATATTGTGCTTTCTTTGAGTAATGAATCTTTGTATGATTATTCATCTTTATTTAGTAGGATCCCTCATCCAACACTCAGTGACCTTAACAAATTAATTGTAAATTCTTATTTAGACATAACATCTGTAAATAGGTTTCCTTCTCAAAATCGTCTTGGTTTTCGAAAGATATCCATGAATATGGCCCCTTTTCCTAGGTTGAAGTTTTTTTGTATTAACTATTTGCCTCTCCAATGCTCCCTTGATTCTTTAAATGACGAAACGCCAGATGATTTGTTTTCAATTCCGAGATGTCTATTGGATATCACTCATGAACACAAAAATTTGGCCTCCTCTGTTATTGTTAGAGGTGACATACCCCACTTTTCGATTGAGAAATCAATTACCAAGTATGCTCATGAAAAAGAGATTCAAAGCCCATTATTACCAAACCCATTTTGTTTCAGCCACACAAAAAATGCGCCAGCCTTTTCAAATTCTTCAATAACACTCATTTCGAACTCATCAACTATTAGGCATAACTTTGACAGATTCCTGACATCAATTAATAAGTACAGAAACATGTACCCTTCCAGGCTTCTCAAATTAGAAAACAAAATGGACCAGTGTGAGTACATGGAAGCTGAGAGTAATCTGTCTGATCTCAGAGATGAATACAACTACATGGAAACAGGGGATTTGAATTAGATGATTCTCCACTTATTGAAATTTCTTTGAATTGTTGCCGCTAGTTTCCACATCACATCACATTGAATGAGTAATCCCATTGTTCAAGACTTAGATCATATTGGAGTAGTTGTTCCATCGATGGATAAAGCAGTTGCTTTCTGGAATGGGATCCTTGGATTTCCAATTTCAGAAGATGCAAAACTGGTTGGACACTTAAGAATTAAGTTTGTAAATCTTCCAAGCACTAAAATTGAACTTATTGAGCCTTTAGATCCGAACTGTGATCAAGCCATATGGCTAAAAAGTCATCCGGATGGGGGTTTGCATCATATTTGCTTCAAATCCGAGAAGTTAAGCGATAGTTCTAATGCAATGGTTCAAAAAGGAATAAAAACTTGTACTGGAGTGATAGAATTGCTCAATGGTGCACACATCCAGTTCTTTGAACCAAAAGATGCATCTGGGGTACTTATCGAGTTTATTGAGTAAAAATTAACCCTAAATGGGAAATTCTAAGGGGTTCAAATTTATACTAAATGACCAATGTCTCTCAATTTTTTGAGAATTCAGTTGGTTTATTTTTCTCAAATTGTGGATTTTTGATTTAATTATAATCGTTGTTCCTTCTGAAATTCTAATTGATATATTTACAAAGATTTTTGAGAAAACGTAAAATCAAGAACCATTTTTAGGAATGGGTGAGGCTTCTATATTCTTTCCGGAAAAAATGGACTATGTTGAAATCGTATCTCCTTTGCAGTCGGCATATTATGCTATTAAAACTATAGCTGAATCTGGAACATTGCAAATACTTGATAATAATGCAGGTATGAAAGCATCATCAAAACGATATACAGAAACATTTCTTCAGTGTGAAGAAGCAATGAGATCTCTTAACTTCATAAAACAACAGCTTGATAACCTCAAATTGTTGCCAAAGGCACCAAAAATTGATGCTGTGTCTCAAGAGAATCAAGAAGTCCATGTGAATGACATCTTTCAAGAAATATCTCACATTGATGGAGAATTGCATGAGAAAACAAAGATATATGATCGACTTGTTGAACAATTAAGAGTAATTAGAGAAAAATTAGACCTGCTCCGCTTTTATTCGCCAATGATTGAACAAGGTAATTCTGAAAATGAAGATTTATCTGAAATATCTGTTAAAAGTGAGCTTACATCTACATCCCCCCTTGAAATGCACTCATTGGAAAGCCTTCCTTCAGTAACAGGTTTCGTCCACAATGAGAGTCTCCACAGACTCCAAAATATGATCTGGAGAGTTACCAGGAAAAATGCTATCATGCACTTTGGTCACTCTGCTGGAGAACATACTCCTTTTTGTGTCTTTACCGCTTCTCCTCTGATGGTTCAAAAGATATTCCAAATTGCAAATTCATTTTCCAGGAGTGTGTATCAATTCCCATCCAATTTGAATGAGATTGAAAATCTGATTTCATCAATAGAGTCTGAAATTACCCAAACTGAGACAGTATGCCAACAAGCTATTCAGAGTAACCAAGAATACTTAAGTGGCATATCCTCTAAGTTCTGGGGATGGCTTTACCAAGTTCAAAAAGAAATGGTTGTTTGGTCTTCAGTAGATTTTGGCGATTTCGAAGCTGCCGAGTCTTCGGTCGTGTATAAAGGTTGGGTTCCTAGGAGATTTTCATCCCAGCTTCCACATATGATGAGTAATGCAACCATTCAATCAGGATCACCTGTGGCAATTCAAATCCGATGCACTCCTGCAGAGCAAATGCCTGATATGAATCCACCAACATTTATTGAGACAAGCAATTTCACGTATCCATTCCAGTTACTTAATGATTCATATGGTATTCCTAACTATAACGAGCTCAATGGTGGTGCTTTCTATTGTATGTTTCCATTTTTATTTGGTGTCATGTTTGGTGATATTGGACACTCATTTTTCTACATTTTATTAACGATTGTTATGTTTGCTATTGGACCAATAACTCGAAAGAATGGTGGTGATCTTGGTGAAATTGGAGTTATGATAGATCGTATGAAATGGCTCTTATTCTTTGCGTCTTTATCATCTTTATATTGTGGTTTTATTTACAATGAGTGTTTTGGTATCCCCATTAATATTTTTGGCACCCATTATCAAATCGACCATAATTCCAGCCATACATCCTCATATGTATATAAGAAGACAGATAATTCAATTTATCCATTTGGTGTTGATCCCACATGGCTTTTTAAAGAGAACGAGTTAATTTTCACAAACTCTATGAAAATGAAACTTTCAATAGTCATGGGAATGATTCAAATGGTTTTTGGTCTCTTCCTTTCTCTCATTAATCATTTGAAGCATAAGAAATGGGCAGAAATTATTACTGTTTGGATTCCCGAGTTTATGTATCTTGTTCCTTTCTTTGGATATCTTGTATTTCTCATTTTGAAGAAATGGACCATTGAGTTCGAAGGAAATCCATTCTTCCCTGCTGCACAACAAAATAACGGTGTCAACTTGATTCAAACAATGATTGGTATGATTCTAAATTATGGAGAAGAAACACCAGAGCTTCATTTATATGATGGTCAGTGGGGTGTCCAAAAGATTATTACTATAATCTTTTTCGCTTCAATCCCGTTGTTCTTGTTTGCGAAACCAGTTCTTGAAATCATAGAGAAACACAATGAAAAGAACTTTTCTGTTCTTGAAATTCTTGTTATGAATCTAATCCATGTGATTGAATTCTGTCTTTCTGCTCTTTCACATACAGCATCATATCTTCGTCTTTGGGCTTTATCTCTAGCACACTCTCAACTAAGCCACGTTATTCATGATGAATTATTCTTAATCCCTCTTAACCAAGAAAACCCCGTTATAAGAACCATTGCAACATTTATTGGTTTCACAATGTATGCTGGAATGACAGTTGCTATTCTTTTGTTGATGGAAGCATTTTCCGCTCTTCTTCATGCCATCCGTCTAATGTGGGTTGAATTCTCTTCTAAATTCTATGGCGGAATGGGTTATCCATTTGAACCTCTTTCACTCAATGCACATCTTAAAACTGCAGGCTTTTAATAAATGATATTTATCAGAACGCATTCTGTCATTACGATAGTTTGACACAATGTTTTTGTACTTTGTTGTGAGTGTCGCGTCATTATGTTCATCAGGGTGTAATACATCTATTGATCCGAGGATGACGTGTTGTGGTTCGCAGTGTGTTATCCTTTATGAGGGAAACATATGTTGTGGTAATTATTCCTGTAATGGTGTCTGTTATATTAACGAAACTGCAAATAAGTATCTATGTCTTAGTAATTTTGATGATAATATATGCTGGCATAATTATTTTGGTATTTCTGGAATATTTATTATATTAGCTCTTCCGAACATTATTGTTAGATTGATTTCTTCAGCATGCTGCCAAGAATCTGCTCCAGCAACATCATTTTGGATTAACATTCTATCTAATTTCTTTATTGCACTGATTGTTGTGTTTGCATATTGTGTAAGATATGCAATTCTGTCTAGCATGATTCCTGGTATTCTATCCTTATCCATGTACTTTACTTTGATAATTCTATATAGAGTTAATGTTTGTGGAAATGGTCCGAGCAGCTGTGAGAAATGCAAAGGCCCGAATAATGATCTTGATATCGAAGATCAAGCTCAACAATGTGAACACACCTGTCGTGGATCATGCTGTGATTGCTGTACCGATTGTTGTGTATCTTGTGCGAGAAAACAATGTTGCGATCCACCAAATGCCCCCTTGTCAGTTTTATATGAGCTAAAAAGTCCTGTTGTAACGAGAGATGAGCTGATTACTGTTGTCAAAGAAAATGCTATGTTACCTCCAATTATTCAAATTACTGGAGAAACATATCATTCAATGGGGAAAAACAATAAGAAGATACTATCAAGTACACAAACAATTAATATTCCCTTCAAAACCTGGCAAGAAGAAGGTAACCCTGTTTATATTCCGAATACACATGTGGTGAAGTATAGATGCTTGGTTAATTTTGATTATGAAAACGGGATTAATGACTTTATTGAGGGCGAAAAGAACCAGCTTGAGAATTCTATTAAAGATGTTGATAAGCAGTACACTATAAAATCCACCTCAAATGTCCCTGGGGTGAGTGAGACTGTAACTGCATCAGATGGTTCATGCTGTGTGAATTGTATGACATCATGTATATCCAGATTTTTCTTAACTATTCTTATGTTTCTTGGATATCATTCCATATACGAAACTATATGGAGATCGATTGGCTCGACTGTCTATTTTAGATCAAGCAAATTTGTCTCAAATGAAGAAAACTGCCGTGCAAAAGCAGGAGAAAGGGATCGTGCAGCCTTGGACATTGTAATATCTCAAATTCCAATTGACAAAAATGCTATACCTCTCACACAACATGTATAATTATTTAACCTAAACATTTATTCGAAATCTGTGGGAAATTCTTTTGAACTTGCATGGCTGCTTCCACTATTTTTCCTATCTTTCATTGATTCTCTCGCTGAATCTAATTGTATGCTATTGCTTTTACTTGCTGATTTGAAGCTTTTGTGGCCCCTGATCAAATCACTTTCTCTACTAATATCTTGCGGATCTTTCATTGACGCGGACAATTCATGAGAAGTGCTACTAGAAAATGATGCTATGTCAACAGTTGTCTCGTTGTTAAAACTGCTTGTCCTTTTAATGTTCTTAATTGATTGGGAAATAATAATTTCTTTGTTGGATTTGTGCTCATTCCCAGGGAAATACTCAATAAGAGAATCAAAACATAAAATGCCTATTTCAACATTATCTTTCGATAATAAAGTAGCTTCAAGAGATTTTAATTCACTTCTTCCACATAAAGCAAGAGCTGATGCCAATAAATACTTGAATTCGAATTTTGCTGACCCAACAATAACCTGATCTTTTTGCATTGCTACGCTGATAGTGAATGGCCATGATTCTACAGCTTTAAAAACATCAACTGCAATCATTATTTGATACAGTTTATTAATTTCATAATTCTGGTTTTGATTCTGTGGAACCCAAGGAAGAAAAACCGCATCATTATCACCAACACTAAATGATATAGAAGGAATAAACTTGAATTTCTTTGCTATTGAGAGACTTTTGACATCAAGTTCAATGGAGAAAACAAGACTCATTTACTAAACGTACACGAACATGGTTTACTTGAACTTGAACGAAGGTGGAGTCTTCTGCTTTATCACTATTATTGTAGAAAGAATTGCAACAACCAGTACCGTCACTAAACCAACAAAAAATTTGAACTGCACTGATTGAGGTTGCCTGTGTACAAAAGCCCTCCCTCTCGCAAAAACCTGTTTCAGTTTCCCATTTTTTTCTAAATTTGTTAAAGAATCCCTACTGATCATTTTCTTGCTCTTTTTCTCATTGACTGCAACGACATATGGAGAGTCTGATTTTTTCATGTTGGTAAACTTGGTCATCTCAGACTCGTCTTTTCCATGTAGCAAAAACCAACCAAACCTTGATTTTAAGCAGTGGCTCGATCCAATTACCCCAATTGCAGTAAGATTGTTTCCTTTAACTGCCCCATCTGAAGCAACAACAACAATAGCAGAGTTCTTCTTTTCTTGTTGGAATTCATTGAAATCGTATCTATGAAAATAACTAAATTTGTTATTCATCAAGAATCCTCTCAAGTCTTTTGTGAGTATTTTCTGTGTTAAAGAACAATTTGGGCTGAAATATACAGCTATGGTGGGTGCTTGAATAGATGAATTCAGAATAAACCCTAAATTGCAACTATATATATGAAATTCTGATGCAAGTTCGTGATATCTCGACAAAATTTCGTGGTTTTCATTTGGAATAGTAAGTATAAACACACTACCACCATCTTCAACCTTCTTAACATAGTTCTTTATGTCTCCTTCATTGTTTATTCTATTTGCCTTAACACCAACATGAGAATTAATAAATCGGGTCCATCCATCTGCATTCCTCGAAAATGTGCTGGGCCAATACTTAGGTTGTGTGCCTCTCACTAAAACGAATGATGGCACTCCATATATCCCTACCCTCAGGCATAACTGTGATTTTGTACAATCAACATGTGAAAAAACAATATTATCCCTATTTCTATATCTACTGGAGAAATCTTTCAAAGCATCGGGCATTCCTTTGCAATGAGGACATGTTGGCATTGTGCAAACCAAAAAAATTGGTTTTGTCATGCTTTCCGCTTCCAACAATGGAAATTCCTCTTCAACATAGTTCCACCACCCGCAAATACCAAAGCAGAAAAACAAACACAACATCAGTGTAAAATGTTCTATTGAAATGTTTACAATCTTATGCTGCCAGTTCCATCAAGATAGAGTTATCCAGAGGTAACATCTTTTCGACTGGAACCTTGAGAGGCTCTTCAGACATAATCCATGAAGGCAGAATAAACAATTTCTTGTAGTCAGAGCCAAGCACAATCACTTCATCATTGTTTTCTTTGTTTGTAGTAAACACAGCGCCTTTATTGTGTTCACCACAATAATCAGTGGCACTGAACACGGTTATGCATTTTTTAGACGCATTTTTATGTACATTGAATGGGTAATCGAATCCCTTTGCGCAACTTTCGTGAGATCTGATCAGAAGATCTAAATTATTCTTATCTAGAAACTTCAACAGTGGGTTAGCTCCAAAAATAAAGCCCACTCCCCTATCACTCTGAACAAAATTATCAACTTCAATTGAAGGATCACTCCAGAGAAGGTCGCATAATATCCCTTTCATTGGAATGACTTTGGATTTCCTAATGAGAGCGAGAGTTTCAATATCTTGCATGTTTTTGGATATTCCACCATGAACACAAAATATCCGAGAATTCACAACTGCTGCGATTGGAAGTAAGCCAAAAAGATTTAAAAATAAAGAATAAACCGACTTTTCAAGTCTAAACACGCATTCCTCTCGAAACCCGTATGATGTGGTCATTGACTCTGATTCATGGTTTCCTCTTAATAAAAACACATAATCAGAATATCTTATCTTCAAAGTCATTAAAAAAACAATAACCTCAAGAGAATAATCACCCCTATCAACATAATCACCCAAAAAAATATACTTCTTCTCGGGTGGATAACCAAATTTAGTAAATATGCGAAGAAGATCATCAATATTCCCATGAAGATCACCAACAATGATGAAATCACCATATAACCGCAAAAGAATCTCTTCACCTTCTAAAACTTTACTGCAATCAGATATAATAGACTTAACATCACTAATATTAAATTGAAGGATAGAATTCTTGCCTTTCTGCATTCTACTTTCGATAATCTCTTGAATCATCGAGATTTGAAGATCTTCTGTCATAATAAATTATCTGGATTTTGATTAGACCATATAACAGAATTTTTGGCTGCTTTACAGTGTTCTTTATCAAAAAGTGGAAATCAAATGGAAAAAATTCTTAACGTAATTTGTTGTAAGTTTTGGTCAAATGAGTGTTTATTTTATCGTATAGAAATGATCTGGTTGAGTGTGATTTGTTTGCTGACTCGAGGGTGTTCTTCTGCCTCGAATGGTGAGGTTGAAGAAATGATGGTGGAAATGGGTAATATGAGTGTCACAGTTTCTCAAATAATCGAAAATACTGAAGAAACATCGAACAACCGTGATTTAAATCCAAATAGTAGTATTTTATGGACTGCAATTCCTGTGAGCAAACATGATGAAAACAGTTCTTTGAATATTAGTGTTGATGATGATATATCTGCGGATTCTACAGATAATGATCGTTTGAGTGATTTTGTTTCCGATTTTTATGAAGAGTCGTTAATTAGCAGTACAGAAAACCAGGCATCATTTGATCAGATTATTAATGATGAAATGAAAAAGTTGGAATCTGGTTCTGATTCTCCTATAATTGATATTGACTTATCGACTCAAAACACAATTGAACATAAGCCAACTATAATACCGCAAGAACCATCGATTGCAATACCTTGTGTTTCAAGTCCTCAAAATGGAGATGATATATCTCTATTTCTTCCAAAACTAGATACAAACCAAACAATTGATAATGAATCATCAAATTACATCGATAAAGGTGAATCTACGCAAATTCGAGTATCTACAGAATCCTCAAATATTGGATTCGTACCAAACAATATCCTTGAAGATTTGGACTCTGAAATAATTATTGAGAAGATAGAATCAACACCCTTACCAAAACAATCAGAACAATTGAATATTACAGAGCATGCTAATGATACATTAACAAGTGATATCTCTGAAGTTATTAACCCTGAAACCATTTTTGATATTGATTCTACAAACTCTCCTGAGAAGATTGAATCTACACCCTTACCAAAACAATCAGAACAATTGAACATTACAGAGCATGCAAATGATACATTAACAAGTGATATCTCTGAAGTTATTAACCCTGAAACCATTTTTGATATTGATTCTACAAGCTCTCCTGAGAAGATTGAATCTACACCCTTACCAAAACAATCAGAACAATTGAACATTGCAGAACATGCAAATGATTCATTAACAAATGATATCTCTGAAGTTATTAACCCTGAAACCATTTTTGATATTGATTCTACAAGCTCTCCTGAGAAGATTGAATCTACACCCTTACCAAAACAATCAGAACAATTGAACATTGCAGAACATGCAAATGATTCATTAACAAATGATATCTCTGAAGTTATTAACCCTGAAACCATTTTTGATATTGATTCTACAAACTCTCCTGAGAAGATTGGATCTACACCCTTACCAAAACAATCAGAACAATTGAACATTACAGAGCATGCAAATGATACATTAACAAGTGATATCTCTGAAGTTATTAACCCTGAAACCATTTTTGATATTGATTCTACAAGCTCTCCTGAGAAGATTGAATCTACACCCTTACCAAAACAATCAGAACAATTGAACATTACAGAGCATGCAAATGATACATTAACAAGTGATATCTCTGAAATTATTAACCCTGAAACCATTTTTGATATTGATTCTACAAGCTCTCCTGAGAAGATTGAATCTACACCCTTACCAAAACAATCAGAACAATTGAACATTACAGAGCATGCAAATGATTCATTAACAAGTGATATCTCTGAAATTATTAACCCTGAAACCATTTTTGATATTGATTCTACTGCATCTCTTGAAAATGTAGAGTCAACTCAATCACCATTATCTTCAGAAGTACTGAGAAACAATGAAAACATATCCTCCATTATTTCAATTGATGATATTGGAACTTTGCTTTCTGATAAATCAGATAATGAAGAATCTGATAAACCTCCGTCAACTGAGATGATTTCCTCTATAAATGATAAGGCATCTAATTGTGGTCCTAATCAAATCTTAGATAACGATGGCAGTTGTGTATGTCAAAAAGGCTATTTTGGAGATGATCCTTTAACATCTCGTGGGTGTTGGACATGTACATCAAAGTGTCATCGAGATGCTATATGTACTCATCCTGGAAAATGTCAATGCACCGAGGGTCTAATAGGTGATGGTGTTACAGTATGCAAAGTCCCTTCTCCTTTGGCCAAAAGCATTTCACCATCCAGAGCCTCACCAGGGTCGATTGTTTTGGTGCAATACTCTGTTGAATCTGGTTTTAACCCCCATTCTTCTTATTGCCGATTTGGAAAGATTATTGTTCCTGGTGTTCTATTTGCGAATAAGTCCATAGGGTGCAAAGTTCCTCAGGAAAACCTTGGTGATACCAAGGTTTTTGTATCATTTGATTCAATATCCTGGTCAAAAGAATCATTATCCATTAATGTGTCCTCAGACAAACCATTTTATTCCAAAATCCCTGTTATTCCAGGGATTGCATTTATTGTTCTTATCGCTGGTTTTGTCTCTATTAAACTTTTCGTACAAAAGAAGTCGCCATTATCTGGCAACTCACACCCTCTTCTTACCGAAAAGCAAAAACCATTCAAAGAAAAAAATTCAGATGACGGGAAAAAACCAAGAAAAAGAGCAACACACATTTTGTAAAGTTTTACATAACGATTAAATAAACATGACGATGAAAACGATGAAAAAATTAATAAAAACCGTAGAGTACCCTGAATTTTGATAAGATGCGTTCCCTTTTTTGATGTCTTATAGAACGTCCGACACTGATGTTAAGCGCATGTTTGACTTAGCATGTGAGAACAAGAAGAACTCATACAGTCCCTACAGCCACTTCAGGGTTTCAGCTGCGCTTCTTTGTTCTGATGGTACCATCATTTGTGGTGTGAACGTTGAGAACTGTTCATATCCCAATGGATGCTGTGCTGAAAGATCTGCTATCGTTTCAGCAGTTTCCCAAGGTCATCGTGATTTTGTAGCTATTCTCATCACCTCTGACATGAAAGATGATTTCATCTACCCATGTGGCTTCTGCCGCCAAGTCATTGCTGAATTTGGTAACCTTGAGATCATCAGCACCAAAGCTGAGTTTGGGGAAATCAAGAGGTATCACCTCTCCGACTTACTTCCTGAGGCCTTTACACCTGCTGATCTAAGTCGCTAAAAATGACTAGTTTCTCCTTGTTTTTCATGAATCTGCCAACCGGTCCATCAATTCAATTGAAAACCGTTTTTTATCGTTGGCAACGATTAAATAAACCAAGGTTGTTTATTTAATCGTTAGAATGGATAATGAAGAGTATTCTGAGTACATATCAAGTGATCAGCCAAAATTCTTGATTACAATTCCGTTTAACCTTGATGGTTATGATTCTTTAATAATATTCTTTTTTTTGTTTTTTGCTGTATTCAGTAGATTCTGGGTTCTTCCATTTCCAAGAGTAATGACCAAAATCGAGGGAAAATATATAAAATATCTACATAACTATCGTAATAAAACCTATTTTCACCCGGAAGAACCAGTGTTGGCCAAAATAGCTTATATACCCTTTCTTAAACTAATGGAGTATGATTATTCTTATCCGATTTCATCGCCAAATGATTATATATACCAAAGCACGCTTTATAATTCTATGAGATCAATTCCTGCCTTTTGTTCCACATTAGCTGTACCGATTGGGTATTTAATAATGAGGCTTTTCCGTTTTTCCAAAGTGGTTGCTTTTTCAGCCGCATTTTTTATGCTTTGTGAGTGTTCTCTTATTGGTTCTGCTAGATTCATTGGAGAAGGTGGATTGTCACAATTGTTTAATTCTCTTACACTTATGTTTATAGCTATATCATATCATTATGCTTCTGATACGATTCCTTTCTTATTTTATGTAATTATATCTATCATTTTGTCCGGAATTTGTTTATCTATTGATTTGGGTTCGTTTCCATTCTATGTTATCACAATGATGTGGAGTATTACCCATCTAAAGAATATGAAATTGTTTTTAAAGTTTAGTGTTGCTTTGCCCCTTATTATATACAAATTTAGCTTGATTACTCATGTTTTATTATCACATAAACATTCAAATACCGAATCTGATATTGATAATATAGTAAAACGTGTATTAATTAATGAGAATCCAAAATTTGGCTTCAATCATATACTTTATGGAATATCAATAATATTGAAACAACTTTCACACTATGTATTCTCTATAAGCATATCACCCCCGGGAGTCTTTTTTGATCGATTACTTCTAAAGGGAAAAGCACATATTGAATATTCAAATGACGGGAGATTTTCCATCAATTGTACTAATTTTTTTATAACAGTTCCATCTTTTTTTATTATTTGTTATCTTATTGTTTTCAAGGTCAGAAGAAGTAGTTATGATTTTTTCTTATGGATAGCTTTAATATATATGTTGTCAATATTGTGTTTTGCCTTAGGTCTATCACATAAAACACTGATGGGAGTATCACCTCTTACCTATTTGACATGTATTGTCTACCCAATAGCACTTGACACTCTGTTTTCTCGGTATTTTTCATCAATCATAATCTCAATGAGTTGTTTTCTTGCACTTCTATTTTATTATGATATATCTCCTTTCATTTATTTCTACGATAATCCTTACTCTCTCATACCTTCATCCCTGTATCTTTAATCTAATAAATTTGTTTTTTATATGTCCAGATGGATTTTTTTAGTGGTGAAATTGGTATCCTCTTTCAATTAGCCAGGCTTTATTTTTGTGAAAATCCAGATATTAGTTCATCTCTTCTCGATGAATTACGTGATTATAAAATGGGGAAACAGAATTCTAAAAAAATTAAAGCAATTCTTTGGAATTCTGGGATATTTTATTATTTTTTAGTAAAACGTTTCGGAAAAAACCATATACCTGATGATTCTGTCATTCAGGAGAAAACAAAACAATTGTTAGATCTTTTTGATAATTTAATTATTCTTAAAGGAACTATTTTAAGCAATGAAATATTCGTGAAAATAGTCGATTTATTCATTAATTATCAACGAAAAATAATCAATTATAAAGAATTAATTGATTCTTTATCCGATTTATGTACAAATAAGGATTCTTTGAAGATGTCTTTTATTGTCTTAAATGCTATTATCACTCACAAACCATTTGAAATTGCTTCTGTTGAGAATAAAGACCATATTGCTAAACACAATGCTAGAGCCTTTGCGTTAGCAAAACTTGTTTCTCAGTGTGATAATGATATTGCCTTGGTATTAGATTTTGAAAATCAAAATACCTATTCAATCATGGACTTTCCAAAAGATATTATATATGATGATGGTATTACAACAATCACTCCATCTTATAGGGATTTCAGGGATTTGGATTCCAAAGATACTCATCAAGGCGAAAATCTTATTGATTCAATGATCTTAAACAATAGGTACGTTACTATTGAGTCAAAACCCTTGTTTTCTCAAAAGGAAGTGGAAGATATGAATAATGAAATGGATCTTTTATCTATTCTATCAAAACGCATTGAAGACATTGTAATATTGAATGATACAAGGTTTTTGCATCAATCAATCAAAACCATATACCCATCTAATTATGATTTTATATATAATAATAGCAAGTTATATCATGGGATTCTTGACACAATATTGATACCTCGATTCAGATCCTATATCAAAGAGATAGATAAAGGAATGATGATGCTTGGTAGGGAGTTCTTTTTATTATGCAACGATAATGATATGGCTTTTGATCCACATGAATTCATAAATGATTCGATTAACTACTTGATTGAAACACCAATTTATAAAAAGAAATTCTCAATAATTGAAAATTGGTTAAATGATGTGTGCCTCATATATACAGATGAGTTGGACAAAGAAGGATACTCTAATTCAAATGCAAATGAGGCTGATCTTGAACTAATAAAGAAATTTATGGCATACTATCGAGAATGGATTGAGTTCTTTAAACCAGGTCAAGTGCCTCATCCTCATTATCCTCAAATGAAATTTTATTTTTTTGAGTGGAGACGCATTTTTCATGCAGAAATCAATGAATGTTTAGCAAATATTAGTAACACAAACACTGATCTCAGATGTGATAACAAGATTATCAAGAAATTTGAAGAATCAATATATTCATTGCTAGATTCAGTTTCTAAAAAGAAAATCAAAGCAAAAAAGGATATATTTCTTGTTTGGACAACCGATAATAGCAAATACAAAGTATACATTCTAAAATAATTGCGAAAATCATATTGGGTAAATTTTAATCTCGATGAACAACTGTTGAATTTGCATGAGTCACTGTGTATGTTGGAGCCTTCCTTGGAGGGGTTTCTTCTTCATAAAAACTTTCCGTCATAATATTTGCATCATCTGGTCTTTTAAGGGAATCAATAAGCTTTCTGGCTCTTTGAATAAAAACCACAGATACAACATCATCTTCCATTCTTGATACAGGAATTTTTTTCCATTCCTCATCAAAGTCTGATGCTCTCCTGTATTTAGGTCGCTTCGTCGGGACATGAATTTCCACATTTTGAACAGAAACAAATGGCGTTTGGTTTTCTTCTTCTTCTGTTCGAGAACGATATCCTTTGATATCTAATATAAGATTGGCTGAGGCTCTGTTGAATCTATTCTTGCCCTTTAAGAGCTTGCGGCTATTCGGAATCATCAGTTATGCTATTTCAATGTATAAAATTGTGTTATCAAGTAATTGAATTTTTATGAAGGTGTCAAATAAACCTTATACTTTTCTGAGTATAATGGCAGTTTTGAATGAACATTTGATATAAAAACATTTTATTCATCAGCTTTCAATTTCTGTGAAACATTATAACAGTTCTTCAGCAAATCTTATTGATGGATTTGGATCCCACATTTTATGGAGTTCTTGATTCTTTTGAGCTCTTATTCTAGCTTTTACTTGAAATTCAGTTTCTTGGTTCATTTTGTTTTTAATTTTAGCATTTCTTTTGCTTTGTTTCTTGATGAGTTTTTCTTCTCTTTTTGCAATAAACTCGGTTTTCTTAGCAGATCGAAGCCTTTTATTCATTTCAGCAACTCTTCTTTGTTCATCTTCGAGTTTTTTAATTAAAATCTCCTGGGTATCTTTCTCTGGTATTTTGGAATTTTCTTCAAGCTTCTTTATCATGGGGCTGATTCTTTGGGCTACCTCCTTGATATTTTTTTCCCTTTCTTGCTCTTCCATTTTCTCATATTCTTTTTGAGTGTCTATAAGAGCTAGTTTTTGTTTGATATATTGATTCCTCAGTTTAACAGCTTCGGTTTCATTAGGATCAACAACAACCTTTTTATGATTTCTCTGTTGTGGGAAATCTAAGGATTCTGATGATAAAAACGAAAGAGAATCATCACTTGATTCTGAAAACAATGTATCATCTTGTATATCTAGCTTTTGAATACTCCATTCCTGTGCTGGTCCCATTTTTTCGAGTTTTTCTGCAAGAGCTTTTTGGATGTCTTCATTTGTTATACTCGGCGCTTGGGCTGTTGATGGAACTTGGTTGCGAGTGTTCTCAACAAGAATAATAGGAGAATTGGATTCGATTGTTTTCCCTTCATATAATACAGGATTTCTATCTTTGATGCCTTTGGGAGTTAAATTCTGCAATTCTGCAGGTTGGTATTTTATAAATTCCCTTTTATTTGGTTTCTTTGTTGTTTTTCTTTTTTCAACAAACTCATGAATCATTGTTTCAGGCAAGAATTCTCTAGGAGGGGTTTTCGCAACTTTTTTCTTAACTGGCTTGACTTCTTCAATAACTGTCTTTTTCGGGATATTTTCTAATTCTCTCAATGCTACCGAGGGAATTTTGTTATTTATTCTCTTTGGTTTCGCTGTGTCTTTCCCATTGTCAGAGTTTGGTTCTGGAATCGGATTCTTCTTCTTTTTATTTAGTTTTGAATATGCTTCATCAGATATTGGAGGGACATAATCATATTTTTGAAAGCGGCGAAATAAAAATTCGCTACTCTTATCAACATTTTGCTGTAATGCTGGCGTTTCATTAGATTGGCTCATATATATTGTGTCGATGGGAGAAGATTGGGGAATAAAATAAGGATATTTCACTGATCTCGTGGTTTCACTAATATCATTATTGTTAGTGTCAGTATAAAAATGAGTTGATGCAAGAAATTCCAGGTCTCCTTTTAAAGACTGTCCAATAATTTCTGGCTCTATAAATTCAATATTATTTGTTTGATAATTATTATTAATTGTTGGACTTTGAGGCTCAATTATCCTTTTAGAGAAAGAATCACCAGTAAAACCAAACCAATTATCAGAATCGTCGGATTTATTATCGTCTTTAGGATTCTCTTCAACATTATACCCTATTGTTATAGTCCCAAAATCCTTAGGTCTGTTATTAATCCAAGAATTCATTTCTAAATAAACGTCCATTAAGCTTTACAAATCAGAGAAAGATACACAAGACAATGTTCATCCTTTTGTACTAGAGTGTGTTGATTAATGATTATATATATGTAAATTGTGTTTTTTTTTCATTTAACAAGATGGTGTATTTGAATAAACTCTATTGTAACAAATCAAAATGGACAATTTTAAGGAGTTTTTCTTGAGTCCAAACAACCCCTTAGTCATTACTAATATAACTACTAAAGTTACTGATGTTTTAAATAATGGTGCTGTTATTTATTTGTGCTTTTTTCATCTTCTTAGCTCTTCGAAAAGTGGTGCAATTCACTACAATACTGAAGCAAACATATTAATATGTAATTGTGTTTTTAGTCAATGTTACTCTAATAATAATGGTGGTGCAGTGAGTTGTATTGGTCCCTCCATTCAGACAGTTCAGAAGCACATTTGTGGTTATAAGTGTCATTCTGGTACTTTTGGGCAACTTTTTTATATGAATCTTAGTCCATCAAAGATTAACTATTTAATCGAATCATCAATAACCATGTGCTCATATTTGATAACTTCCACTGGTGATTCTCATGAGTTTCATGGTGGAGATCCAAATATCACATCTCTTAATTCTTCATCAAACACAGGTAGACTGTATATTGGGATTAGTTTTGTTGGTATCAACAAAGGAAAAGCGAGTTTCTGTATGGTTTCAAACAACCTTATTGGTGATTCGATCTGTATTGAGATGTGGGGCGGTGATGCTGTTATCGATTTGTGCAATGTTATTAATAATACTCAACTCACCTACAATAATGGAGTCATTTTAACAACATTATCATCAAATTTGGTTTTGAAACGATGTGTTTTATTAAATAACACCAGAAATGTTCTCTTTTGCACAATATCTGGATCAATAACAATAGATGGTGTCTTTTCCGATGACTTTTCTTCAACCCGAACCAACCCCACTTTCTTGGAAACTTTTGGCACTACTTCACCGTATCAATTTTCATTTTATAGTACTGCTTTTTGTCAAACACATGATCATTTACCACCTACTATATTTCGATCTCATGATTTCTCTATATTTGTGTTGTTAATAAGTATGTTTTATATAATTTAGTATCTTGATCTTCATTCAAAAAGATGAAAGTCCTGATTATGTACTTGTCTTCACTTTTATCTTAGAATTTTAATGAAACCCTCTATTAAAAAACTTCAAACTTTTCTTGTTCTAATTTGGAATTCATTCATTCCCATCCAGTTTTGAAATGAAGATAAGTAACTATTTGTTGCTACCACCAGATTTCACTATTTCGTAAATTAATACTGATATTAACCAATATAAAGAAGTGAAAACATAAAAACATCCTGTCAAAAAAAAAAGTTGAACTGAAAAAACCTCATCATTTGGATCGGATCATCAATTATGTGTACTAAATGGCTAACATTGTCAATTCCTTTGAAATTAGAAAGATGGTAAATTCATTTTAATATTTTTCTGGGTGACTGATATTATCATTGTTTTTCATTTAACATTCATGAACATCAGTTAGATGGGGGTTGATTATTTAGTAAAAATATTTAACTCTCGAAATACATAATGACAAAGTATTATTATCATTTCGAAAAAACAAAAGAATCTGATAATAAAACCAAAAAATCAATGTTTAATAAACTCTCAATGGGTTTTTTGAATTTGTTATACAAAACACAAATAACTATTTCTTCATTTTCTCACCCCCCCCCCAAAAAAAATTTTGTTGTTGTTGTGGGATAATAGAATGATCAATGAATGTAATTTTCTTTGAAAACATAACTCTTTTTTTTCATTTCATACTTAGTGAATTAGCAAATATGTGTGGAATGTGATAAGTATGTTAAAACTACTTAATTAAAAACGCAATAAAAATATACATTGGATTGGAAAATTCAACCTCAAATTGGAAACACTATTTGAGAATCGAAACTATAACTCAGGGTTTATTATTAAAAAAATGAATCAATCAAAATTAACACATATTATTAGCATTGTTGTTTTCTATCACATTTTAATAAACATTTCCAACTAAGAGAATTCACAGAAGGGTTATAGAAACATTTCAATCAAGAATGTTACTGGGTGTTTTCGTTATGTGATTTTAATAGTTTATCTCCTTTATTCAAAACTAATCATGGGGAAATTGTAGCTATTTGATTTTGTGTTAACAGAATTTTGTGCCGGAAATAAATTATATTTTCACAATTGATGTTTCAAAAATGTGTATTCACCCTCTTTAATACTTAGAATATGTTTATTTTGTAGGTTCATTTGTTTCCATTTCAATCTAATAAGTAGACTATTCTCATTAGCTAATGTGTGTCAAAGAGTATAGATCAATCAACGGTAAAGAAGAATTTGATTAAGTGTCCAAATACACATCCATCATAGAAAATTCAAAACTTTTTACTTACAAAGCCATAGCCCATTTCGAATCGAACATATTTTCTATTCAATAATCAGTTTTTCTACATTCTAATGTCTTCTTTTAACAATACTCCTTTAACCTTAACATATTCTCGAGGTTCTTAACGGAGTTGGGCCCTTTTTTAAACTGTTTGACATTTCTGTTTCATAAAAACACCCCCATCAAATACAGGTTGTGCTTTCTATCTTCCCACTCCCTTTTTATATCGTTCTTTGTCCAAAAGTTCTTCACAATCCCATTAATTCTCAATCCACTATCTTATCACTTATTTCGCTCTACCATCCAATATCAGCTATAATTCACTCAATTATCTACCTCTAATTTCATTATGCCATCACTACAAAGCACATTTCCCTCTCTCCCATATCATTCATCACTTTTTCATAAATTTATTTTATCGTGATACCAATATTTCTATTATCATATAACATTTATGTCAAAAAATCAAAATAATCTTCAGAAACAATGATTGTTTTTATGAAACCATTGAAATCGGAGGACCTTTTCAGGTCACTTTATTTCATGATTCACACGGTTAATAAAGCTGTTCTTGAGAGAGGCAGAGGTGTTAAGAATGGAGTTGTATCTACTAGAATGGGCATCAAAAGGGATGTAATTGAGGCAATCCATAATTGTTTGATAAACAGAGAGAAAGATAATATTTCTGTTGTTTTAAACAAAATTGCTGATGATTACTCTCAAAAATCTCTACCAGGGGCCATTCATAATGTTAGGGCTTCAATTGGCCTTGATCCCCTCCCATCTAGTCCATTAACTCAGGTTGAAGTAGAAGAGGCTCTTTTTGCCAATAAAACCGTTAAAGATCCAATTGTTACTGTTGTTCCAGAGATGTGCGAAAAATGCCCAGATGATATTGTTGTTGTAAGTGATTTATGTATGAAATGTAGGTCACACCCATGTGATGTTGTTTGCCCAGTAGGTGCAGTCCATGTTGATCCAACAAGAAAGAATATTACTGTAATTGATCCATCTGTGTGCATTAGATGTGAAAAATGTATTCAGGTATGTCCATACACAGCAATATTACATAAATATCGTCCATGTAAAGCTGCATGTGGTGTTGAAGCAATAACAATTGAAAAAGATGGAGTGTCTAAAATACAAACCAAAGATTGTGTTTCATGTGGTCTTTGCACAGTTGCATGCCCATTTGGAGCTATTATTCATAAGTCTGAGGTTGGAAATGTTATTACTAAGTTATCTAATCCAAGGAGGAAGAAGCATTTAGCAGCAATAGTTGCACCCGCCTTTATTAATCAGTTTACCACATCCGCCTCACCTGGTGATGTTTTTGATGCTATTAAGAAGTGTGGATTCGATAGTGTCATCGAAGTTGCTTTTGGTGCTGATCTTGATACTGTCGAAATTGCTGAGAAGCTCAAGAATAAAGAGGAAGGAGATTACATCGGCACATCATGCTGCCCATCATGGGTAAGAACTGTTAAAACAAAGGCTCCATCTCAAATGAAGCATATTGTTCCATCATACGCCCCAATGGTTGAATGTGCTCACGCTCTCAAGCAAATGAATCCCGAGCTTGAAGTGGTTTTTGTTGGGCCATGTATTGCTAAAATTTCCGAGACGCTTGATGCTCATTTAAAGGGCCTTGTTGAGCATGCAATCACTTTTGAAGAAATGCAAGCTATTTTTGATGCACTGAATGTTAAAATCGGCAAGACTGGCAAGAAGCTAAATCAAGCTTCCTCATATGGACGTGGATATGCTTGCGCTGGAGGTGTTGCATCAGCTGTTGTTAGTTGTGCTGAAAAGAAATTCGGTTTGAAGAATGTTAAATCATATTCTGCTGGAACATTAGCTGAATGTCGAAGGATGCTTCAAGGACTTGAAGATGGGTCAATTAAGGTTGATGTTGTTGAAGGAATGGGATGCCCAGGAGGATGTGTTGGAGGTGCTGGTACTATTGCTCCAATACACAAGACTGCATCTAAAGTCAAAGCTTTTGTTAAACAGGCTACATTATCATTGGACAAAGCATGCAACCAGAAATTTGAAGATTTATTAAAGTAAATCTCCCACTTTTAGGTTTCTTTTTATCATGGATTTGACTCACAGAATCCCTTTCCCACCAGTTGAGTCATATCATGGTATTTTCCACAATGCCAATATGGGGGCATTTTATAATGATTTAATGTCTAAGAACGTACAAAGATCATCTCGAGCAGCAAAGTTTTTTAATGAGAATATTCAGTATCTAGAAGATATAGAATTATTTGCCATTTTCAATTTAACTAGGCATAACATGTTGAAGAATTCTGTTTCATTGAGAAAGGATTGTTTGCAGCTTTTAATTTCTTTATGCAAAACAGTATTAATAACAGATTGCCTTCCATATATATTTATTTTGGCAAATGATGAGAATAAACAAATCAAAATCGAAGCAGGGGCATTTTTTGGTATTACAACCAAAGGGGTTGGTGGTATTAAAACGTTTTTGCCCAAAATGATTTCTTCTTTAGGGTCTATGGGTGCTTTAGCTTTTTCTCAATCTGATGAAAATGATGCAGAAGGAATAGTTTCTAAAAGTCACATTGCAGGATCAGTATTGTTGGCTGCCAACAATATACTTGGTGTGTTAGTGAATGAATTAACTCACAGAGAAATAGTTGAATTATTGCAATATCTTAAAACTGCGACATCAGAGTTTTCTATTTTATTAAATAATGAATTAGATTCAAATCAGTCTCTGTTTTATACGCAAAGACTTAGATGTAGTCTCTATAAGTTATATACACAAACCAGCTCTATTGCTAAAGCTCCTTGTATTGGATTTGAGTGTTTGGTTAAAGAAAAAGATAATCATTGTCTTAAATATGTATCTCCACTATTTCGAAAAATATGCCCAAACCTTGAATGGAAAGTATTATTATCAAACTCGTATCTTCTCGGAAATTTGTATTCTGATTTCTTGATACATTGCAACAATGATGAAATAAAACAATCATTATTTATGGTTGAACCTGATAATGTTTTAAAAGGCATCCTCTATTTGCTACAAATAGGAGATTCATGTGTTCCTATTGAAGTATTACTCAGTAATACTTCAATTTGGAATTCAATCCCTGAAGATTTATTATTCAGTGTTATTAGAAGTGCTTCTTCAATTAATGCTTCATTTGTGATCAAATATCCATCATTATTTAAAAATCTCGAAACAATTGAGTTCTCATCAGATTCAGATTTTTGCGATATTGTCAATGCTATCGTTAGATTAGCAGTGACAGATGATATTCCATACATAATAACCAAATTTCCTCAGTATATTATTGAAGTTTTAAAATTATGGACAATATCTCCAATGACTGATTGGTGGTGTTCTGATTTTGTTTTAGTACTTAAAAAATTAATCCATGCAGATATTCTTACGGTGAAACTGGTGGTTCCATCACAAGAAAAGTGTTTTTTTATGGATCAAGTCACAAGCTCTATCATTGATATGATAAGAAACGGGAATCCAATTTCTCCAAACCATTGGGAAAATGCAAATATTACAACGGAGTTGTGTGAAACAATCATTTCAAACAAAACATATATTGATGAAGTAGTTCGAGCTAGATATCAAATATATAATTCTGTTTATCATCATATAATGTTGTCATTTGTGGCAAGTGAATCTGGTAAGTTGGTTTCCAGTATGATATCCATCTCCCAAGTAATTCCGACTATCATTATGAATGACTTCGATTTTCTAAGTTCGTTGTTTGAATCCTATCCAATAACACCATTTCCAGAAGACTCAATATTGTTTTATTTCCAAGAGTATTTAGATCACTCTTTCCCAGATTTAACATTATTGGCATATCTAGGTATGTTTGACAAATCATTTGTTATTCCAATGATCCATTGTTATTTTTCAACCAAGCAGTCATCAGAAGTTATTTTGTTATATGAAAAAGCACTTTCATTGGGCTTACATAATGTTTGTTTAATGATATTATTATTATCATCTCAGCCGCTTCAATTTCCTTTTGATATCGGTTTCTATCCTTTGATATATAATATTAGGAATGATATTGAATTCAAAGGAATTGATAATTTGGATCCAAAAGATGAAGGTTTTCTAAAATTTATAAAAGGATATGGATATCCAAAAGAAATATACTCTGATTCATATCAACATGTGTTATTCATTATTTCACAAGAATCAGGCCTTAATATTGATTTCATTCAAATTGATAGGCTTTATTTCCCAACCTATTCATCATTAGATTTTTACCTTATTTTAAAATCTCTCTTATTATATAAGCCAGATTTCCCGGTTTTTGAAACTGTTTTTATACATTTGCTTTCTTCTCTTGAAATCCTCCCCCCTTTAATCCCTGAAACATGTAGTTTACTCACAGAAATATTTATATTGTTTCGACAGTTTAGTATTAAAGACATTTTCGACTTAATAGAACAAATACTACCATTACTATTTGATAAGGTAGGATCGAAGGTGCTTTCATGTTTTGAAGAGTCATTACCATTCCTTATTGAATCATTACCAAGTAACGAGTGGAAATCTCTGAGAGATGTCCTTTCAAAGGGCCAAATCAATACTATTTTTGTTTTTGACACATGTCTGTTCAGAGAATTCGAAAAATTTAAAGGGGATTGCAACAACCTTGGAGAACTTTTTTTCAAATTTCCTCAGTCAGGATCGAGATGGATCTCAAGTTTTCCAGATTCCATTGATAATCTAACCAAAGAGTATTTGGTTTCAGAGATCAGCAAAAGACTATTATCCAAAATTTTCAACATAGTCCAAGATTTTCGTCAGGACGGACTAATAATAGCCATCAAAGATAGAGAAATTCTTTGTAAATCCTCGTTTTCTGATGAACCTTTCATGTTGAGAATCCAATTTCCCAAAAATTTCCCCTTGGAACCACCGTTTTTCGAAATTTCTTCGATGGGAAAGGAAAAAATAACCCAAAACTGCATCGATGAGGTGAAAAGAGAGTCAATCCGCTCCTCAGGAATCACCCATTCAATAAATACTTGGTTCACCAGAGTTTCAACAATAATATCACAAGAAGACCCATGCCCAATCTGCCTAAGCTTGCTTGACCACACAGGATCCCTCCCGAAAACAAAATGCTCTATATGTCACAAAGCATGCCATCTAACTTGCATTTCAATATGGGTTACCCATTCCCTAAGAAAGGATTGCCCTTGGTGTCGTTCAAAATGGAAACGATATAAAAACTAGTAAAGCTGTTCGATCTCTATCAATACACTTTGAGAGTGCTCATTTACAAACCGATTAATCGTTTATAAACATATCTAGGCACTTTTAAAAATCAAGAATGCGGTTTGGCCATCACTGATCATCAACAAAAATTCTAAGTGATTGTCGGACCACAATATCTCTCTCAATTATTTGATGAATGTCATTGAATTGATTCTTAGTAAGATTGAGAGAAAAAGCAAAGCCTTGGTCCATCACTTTTTAGTTCGTATTCCATGGGTAAGGAAAAAGAACACATAAATATTGTCGTTATTGGACACGTCGATGCCGGTAAATCCACAACCACTGGTCACCTTATTTACAAGTGTGGTGGTATCGATAAGAGGAAGCTCGCTCAAATTGAGAAGACTGCTAACGAACTCGGTAAAGGCTCCTTCAAGTATGCCTTCGTTATGGATAACCTTAAGGCTGAACGTGAACGTGGTATCACAATCGATATCTCCCTTTGGAAGTTCCAAACACCAAAGTACTGGTTCACCATCATCGATGCTCCTGGACACAGAGATTTCATCAAGAACATGATCACTGGTACATCCCAAGCTGATGCCGCCATTCTCGTTATCGATTCAACAACTGGTGGTTTCGAAGCTGGTATTGCTGAACAAGGCCAAACTCGTGAACACGCTCTTCTTGCCTTCACTCTTGGTATCAAGCAAGTCATCATTGCTGTTAACAAGATGGATGACACATCAGTTGGTTACAGGAAGGACCGTTATGAGGAAATCACTGCTGAAATGAAGAACATCCTCACTAACATTGGTTACAGGCCAGAAATGTACAAGTTCGTCCCAATCTCTGGTTGGATCGGAGACAACATGATCGAAAAGTCCACCAACATGCCATGGTACAACGGCCCACACCTCCTCGAAGCTCTTGATACCCTTGTTCCACCAAAGAGACCATTCGATAAGCCACTCCGTCTTCCAATCCAAGATGTATACAAGATCAACGGTATTGGTACAGTTCCAGTCGGTCGTGTTGAATCTGGTATCCTTAAGCCAGGTATGAACGTCGTTTTCCAACCATCTGGTGTTACATCTGAAGTTAAGTCTGTCGAAATGCACCACGAATCCATCCCAGAAGCCGGCCCAGGCGACAACGTCGGTTTCAACGTTAAGAACCTTTCCACACAAGACATCAAGCGTGGTTTCGTTTGTGGTGATGTTAAGAGTGATCCCCCAATGGAAACAGCTTCCTTCGTTGCTCAAATGATGATTACAAACCACCCAGGTAAGATCCATGCTGGTTACCAACCAGTCTTTGACTGCCACACATCCCACATCGCTTGCAAGTTCGATACCCTTATCCAAAGAATTGACCGCCGCCAAGGTAAGAAGGTTACTGAGAACCCAGAGTGGGTTGCCAAGGATGATGCTGCCGTCGTTAAGGTTGTTCCAAGCAAGCCCATGGTTGTCGAAACCTTCTCCACATATCCTCCACTCGGCCGCTTTGCCATCCGCGATATGAAGCAAACTGTCGCCGTTGGTGTTATCCGTGAAGTCGAGAAGAAGGCCCCAGCTACAAAGAAGTAAAGTAGACACTTCATAATAATTTATATATGTTAGAAAATGACAAAATCAGGACGATTTTAAATCTAAGATCAAATACAAAGCTCTTTATAAGACCAACATCAGATTATAAGCCGAGACAAGAGCATCAAAGAATTTGCAAACTAATTTCCTCTTTTCGCTATTTTACTGATCTTTCCAATTTTTCTTGTGAATCAGTAGATGAAATATATACAAAGAGTAACATTTTGTACCGTTTTTCTTCTAAGTTTAATTCAACAGCTCACAACTATTTTTCTTCTTGGATATCATATTTTGTATCCAAACCGGAAAAAGTAGCCCGTGCTGTCTCAGCATATTATTGGTCAAACAAAGAAGAATTATTAATGTTTTCTCGAATGACTTTGCCTAATCTGTATTTTTGTTTTGTGACACAAGAGTACCTTATTAAAGGATTTGCATTTTTGAGTCATTTGATTAGGATATCAAGCGAATCTGTATACCAAGAGTTTGTATTAGGGTTTCTTTTATCATTTCATCAGTTTTCCAATGCATTTGTTTATGATTTTTTGGAGAAATGGAATGGGATGAGGAGGAAGAATGAATTGTCGGCAATATATAACTGCCTCAAATGTTCATTACGAAATTGTTTGTATTCACTTCCAGTTCAAGTGATCGATATATTTAAAGACATATATAGTATTAACAAAGAATCAGCCCAAAAAGTACTATTACTTTTTTTGAGACAGATTGTTACTGAGGGTTGTGTTGGGACAAGAAAAGGAATATATTATGAAACAATTGACAACTTTTTTGGATACTCTTTAGGCCACCTTGATTCACCTCACTCTAGAATGCTATTAAATATTGTGATTGAGAATGAGTATTCTTCATTTGTACCAAATCATGCATTTTTTAGCGATGAAACCAGAGCCCCAATTGTTCTCTATGTTAAGGAATGTTGCTTTATTTATGATTTTATATTGAAAATGAAGGATTCTTTAGAAATTGAAATGTTTTCAAAGATCAATTTGGCGGGGAATAGTATTTCTCAATATGATATGGTGTTTATTGAGATTCCATCACACAGTATTTTAAAGCCAACAGATGCATTTATTGGCACAATTTGCTATGAGAATCAAAAATACATAGATATCGAACCATTATCAGACGAATCCAGGTTTTGGAATTCATTGAACCAAAGAATTAATTCCATCCAATTTGATATATTGGATTTACTTAAAGGATCAATACCTCCACAATTGAAGGATCAATCAGCTACCATTTTGAAATGGATTGAAGATCCTCATTTTTTGGATTATGCAAAGAGCATGATTATCAAAGAATCAAATGGAGTTATAAATGGTATCGAATCGCATTTTAAAACAAGCTTAATATGCCAAATCCAAGAGAATAGATACTATCATGCTTTAAATGTTTTGCAAAGAGTTCTTCACATAGCTATCAGATTAACAATGCAACCAGGGGTATTTATGAGTTTGAAGCCAGAACATAATACATTTGATCCGTTTTCATATTCATATCTTAGAGATGTTTACGATTATGATAATAGCGAAATACCTGATAGGAATAATGTATATGATTCAGGATGTTTTACTCGTTTTGGACTCCCTCTATCTCCACACGAATTGACAAATTCTATTCAACCAGATATTTCTTCTTTGAGACCTAGTACATTTGATATGGGTAATGAAGTTGTAGTAAAAACAGAACCTCCTCCGAGAAGAAATCGAAGGAACTCCGAGAACGAAGGGAATAGTATAGCATTTCTTAAAAAATCTATTACCCAGGTATTGGCTAAAGTGATGAACTCAGAATTAAAAGTATGGATAATTCTTGGAATGCTCGACTCTTGGAAAGGAGATGATAAAAATCTCGAGTCTTTATCGAGAGAATACACAAACAGAATGAATTCTTTAAGAATCCAGAGTTTTTCTGATGTATTAAGTGAAGAGGAGAGTCATGAAATCCAAAGGGTATCTAATAAGTTTGATTCTATTGGATACTATGACAAAGGAAGCAGTATCATCGAGATGATCAGGGTATTTTCCGAGCTCTCTAATACTAGTAATCGGTTTTGGAAGAAAGATTCTTCAATGAGGCTTCAAGTCTTTCGAAGGATAATGTTAAATGCTAATAGTGGCGTTTTTGAATCATTCTTTTGGTTCAATAGACTCAAATTCCTTTTTGAAGACTTTAAATCTTTTCCTGCTCATCTTACAGGATCAATCAACCTAATCAATGACATTTTCCCGCAATTCTTGAAGGATCTTAGTCCCAAATTCGCTGAACTTTGTTCAAAATCATACAGTGGTGTAGCATTCAAAATGAATAAAATATCAAATCTTTAATTAGTGGAGTCGATAAGAACGACATTTTGTACTACAATCAGGGTATAATCGTCACCAGGAGCGACCATAATTTCTATAGTATCTGCTCGAATTCGTAAGAAAGTTAAATCGTTGGTCGGATCCAGATCTTTGACCATAAATCTGGCTCTCTCAATTAATGGGGGTAATTTCTCAGATAACTTTGACGGTTCACCGCCTTTAAACGCAGAATGAATAACTTTGTTCTTTCCATCAAGTACTAAGGTTCCAATAACACTTTTATTCCCTTCAATCCGACGAAGAGTCTGTTCGACTTCAGACATTCGTTTTTATCCGTTAGTAAAAAAAAGGGAAATTTTTTTTCCCAAATTTGGGCATTTTACATGTGAAAATGTTTACTAAATAAACCACAGGTGGAGTGTGATTAAGTAAATAGCTTGAATATTGAGGATCTGTGCCTGGTTATTGGAAGGGAATTCGCATTCTGTGGGAGGAGGAGGTATTGTTTGATGGGGAGTTTGAATTTCCTCTTCAGAAACTTGTGATGTATATTGAGCAGGGCATAGTTCAGTGTTCCAATGAACAATTGGCAAAGTTGAAGTAATATTGATTGTAGTAATAGTATTGAGGAAAGTGTTAATTGTAATGGATGAACCACTTGTGAGAGTATCTTGATGCATAAGGACCGATTTGTCAAATGTGATGTATCCTGAATTCAGCAATCTTATTAGAATACCAAAGTTTTTGTAGAAAACAGAATTCTCTATTAAAACATTTTGTGAACTCAAAACATTCATATCAATTAAAAAATTGGTTTTTGCACCAACAGAATTAGAAACAAAGTTATAATTATTGATTTTGTAGAAACTCCCCAAGATATAGATATCAATCAAAGGATAGGTGGAACATGAACAATTGAAAACCGTATTATACGAAAAATTCCCAATGCTACATGCATCAATTCGTAAACAACCATAATTATAGCATCCGTAAATATGGGAGATGTTGCTATTTTGATTGTTATGTCGTCCTCTATGAAAATAAATTGGGTTGTACCTCCCTCCAGAAATTCCAGGACATTTTGTTAAAGAACAAAGCAAAAACTCTGCTGGAGCTGTATCTTTTGCATAGAAATACCCAAATTGATATGAACCACTAATACTTGAGGTAAAACACGAATTTGCACATGTCTTCTTAAGAGAATATCCCCCATATGCATTGTAAAAATAAATTGCTCCTCCATTTTCTCTTGATGAAACATTATAAAATGTGCATTCTTCTATCATTAATCTCAGTTCAAAATCTAATTGGTATAAACTGATAGCTCTTGATACAAAATGTGAAAACATTGACTGAAAAATCCACATATCTTCCGTATTAATTGGAAAACGGGCATTATCCGATGATACTTGAACAGGAGCATTCAAAAAGTAGCTAGTATCATATGCAAGTACTGAATGAAAAAGGAACAAAAACACCATTTAACAAATGAAATAATTATTCTCAAAAAAATAGTTGAAATTTCAATAGAATCGTTCTATTTGACACCTGACATTCAAAAATCTAAATTTTACGAAGATATTCTTACAAATTCTATTGACAGCTTTATTTCTGGAATTGTTTACATTTGTAAACTTTAAATATTAAACGGCCATAATGAAAAAAACAAAATTACCTCTATTGAAGACAAATCGCGTGATTAAAAAAGCGGAGAAGAGTGTTGTTCCCAAAGCGGAAATCGGATTAAAGATGGATGCCACGTTTTCTTTGTCTACTTTAAGATCAAGTATTGGAGCTGATTTGATGATACAGCCGAGTAAAGCATTTAATGAAGTACCAACTAAGGATTTTAATGCATTATTTGTGAAAAAATGCCAAGATTGTTGTTATTTATGCGATTTTACAGGAGATTCTGATGGAAAGATTAAACATATTAAGACGGGTTTATTAAGGCAGATTATTAACGGATTGAATATGCCACAGTTAATGAAATCATTGCAACCAGCATCAATGAAGGAGTTTTTTTGTATGTTATCAACAAATCTTTTTCGAGATTTCCCATCTGTATCTTCAATATGTCCCATTGATGCTCATGATTGTGTTTTTGATTCCGCATGGCCTCATATATCTATTATCTATGAAACTCTAACAGCATTTATTAATTCAAGTTTGCCTCAAATCTCTTTATCTTCTTCATTTCTTTATCATCTAATTGGGAATTCATTATCACCAGATGAAAGAGAAAAAGCAATTGTCAGAGATTTGTTATATTTAACGTACTCAAAACTTGTAGGTTGTCGTGAGATCATAAGAAAGAACATTTCATATTATTTTTCGAGTCTATTAGCCTCATATGAACTCATTGAGTTTTATAATAGCATTGTAAGCGGATTCAGTATCCCTTTGAAGCAGGATCATATTAGTTTTTATGAAAAGTATTTTCTTGCACTGCATTCATCACCCAATTTTTTGAGTTTTCATATACCTTATGTTCAATGTTTGATCAAATATATTTCTAAATCGAATAGTTCTATAGTACCAACAGTTCTTTTTATTTCCAAACATTGGCCATGTTCTGATAAAAAGAAACAGCTTGTTTTTATCGCTGAGCTGTCAGAGTTATTTGTGGTATTTGAGTCATTAATATCCCAAGATTTGGCAATACCAATATTTAAGCAAATTTCAATGTGTACATTATCCGAAAGTCAAGATGTATCTGCATCATCATTTGATTTTCTCATGAATCCAGATATATTACCAATATTGACCAGATACTCGCATATTCTTTATCCAATCATCATGGATCCGGTTACCAGAGCAGCAAAAACCCACTGGGATGAGTGCACACAAACAAATGCATTAGTTACATTACAAATACTTAGTGAGATAGATCAGAAAGCATACAGCAGAGCAACAGAAGTCTATAAGAATAGGAAATATTCAAAATGTCAATCTTTTAAAGCATTTAAGGACGGATGGGCAGCTGTTTTCGATGCAGCTAAATCCGCAGATAGGTCCATAACATCAATAAATATGGACATACTTAGAGATCGTGTTCTAACAAAAATATAGAATGTGTTATAATAAATGGTTTTTATACAATTTGGTTTTCGAATTTGAAATCTGGGGTGAAAATGTCCATAATATTCTTTGCACTTGAGTGAATCAAAGGAGGGGGGAATGATATTTCTGTTTCATCATTATAGGTTTCCTCTTCAAGGTTTTTCATGAAACACAGGGATTGTTGTGTTCGTTCTGATTGTTTTCTATTTGGAACATGATCCATAATAACTTTTTTCATTGATAATGATTTGGCTCCTGGTAACAATACAGTGTCATCAAAATCATCAGGAACCTTCTTATCTTTCTTCATCTGCAAATATCGATATCTACACTGAACATCACACCTATTGCCCAACATTTTTGCAATTTGTGTCCATCCATTTACACCATGATCTTTGATGATCTCTAACAACTTTATTTCCTCTTCACGAGTCCAGTGATCTTTTGAGATTTTCGGATCAAGCCCCCTGTTCCACCTCTGAGCACACTGAGCCCTCGATCTTCCATTTCCCACAAACAGTGAAATCTTTTCCCAATCACCCAAACCATATTTATGTATTCCATATAAAAGCTTCTTGTCCTCATATTGTGTCCATATTCTTGATTTCTTCCTGTAACTATCATCTTCTTCACCCTTATTCATATTGGTTTCAATGGATAAAATTGATTCTAGCCAATCAATATTACTCATATCCTTCAAACAGTCTTTCATATCATGATAAATTTCTTCCTTGCTAATAATCCCTTTAACCCTCTTCCTGATCTCTTCTTTAATCAATGGCAACTCCCTTTCATCAAGGACTTGTTCATTGTTCACAATATCCGCAATGATCACATCTGCTAATGGACTCTCCTTTTGCATCATGTCAATCTTGATTTGTGAGTCCTGTATCAGAACCTTTTCAATTGTTGCAGGTCTGTTGTCAATCAAATTGTGAATAATAATACAAATATTTCAATTAAATTTACTTGAAATTAGTTATTTCAGATACAACATTCAATGGGAGAAATTTCTGTATATTCAAATGGTTTTTTATATGTAACCAACATATTTCTGGGAATTCTTACAGTTCATAGCGTAGTGTTTTCAAATTGTAGAGATATTGTTAAATTTACATCTATCTTTTTAAATTTTAAGAATAAGATAAATTCAACGTAATACAATAGAAAGAGTATAAAATAAGACTGGAGTATCCATCTTTTTGAATGATGATATAATAACCAGATAATATACAGACTAATAAGTTTGAATACTGAATTAGGTTTGTGTTTTCGAGAAATGCTGATGATGCTTCCAGCATATTGGGTCGAAGAAAAGTCATCAGAAAAGACTCTGTCTATGGTTATTGATCCAGATATTGTGAATAAGAGAACATTTCTGGTGTTATTTAATGAAACACATTGTTTCAAAACCAGATTTGATGATAATGTTGATAAAATAACTCCATTATTGTATAGTTCTATTAATGACAGCATCACCACCCCACATCTCAATACAGATTGAATCACCAATAAGGTTGTTTGAAACCATACAGAAACTCGCTTTTCCTTTGTTGATACCAACAAAACTAATCCCAATATACAGTCTACCTGTGTTTGATGAAGAATTAAGAGATGTGATATTTGGATCTCCACCATGAAACTCATGAGAATCACCAGTGGAAGTTATCAAATATGAGCACATGGTTATTGATGATTCGATTAAATAGTTAATCTTTGATGGACTAAGATTCATATAAAAAAGTTGCCCAAAAGTACCAGAATGACACTTATAACCACAAATGTGCTTCTGAACTGTCTGAATGGAGGGACCAATACAACTCACTGCACCACCATTATTATTAGAGTAACATTGACTAAAAACACAATTACATATTAATATGTTTGCTTCAGTATTGTAGTGAATTGCACCACTTTTCGAAGAGCTAAGAAGATGAAAAAAGCACAAATAAATAACAGCACCATTATTTAAAACATCAGTAACTTTAGTAGTTATATTAGTAATGAGTAAGGGGTTGTTTGGACTCAAGCAAAACTCCTTAAAATTGTTCATTTTGATTTGTAACAATAGAGTTTATTCAAACACACATTCAAATCGATTATAATATTGAGAAAATGATTATCATCAATTATGCAAAGTTTTCCAGTGATTTATAATGAGTTTCATCTGAAAAAGTTCATCTTAACTTAAGAATTCAAACAGATGATTATCTACAATTTATAGATAGAAGCATACAAAAAATTAGTTCCAAAGCATTCTCTCTTCTTAACTAATTTCGATTCCAACAATCCCACATCCTTATCATCACATTATTTCGATCAATAAGTATGAATAAGGCAATCCATCATAAAATAGATTTTATTACTATAATTAGGATTGGGCAAAAATGCTCAAGCATGCTCGGAGCTCGGAACTTTACAAACGTTGATCTATCTTTCTCGAGCACTCAAGCCTATTACCAATTCGCCACTTGCATTAATGTGTTAGGTTTTCAATTTGTATGACTTATCAATGAGGATTAATTGTTATAAATTTCATGAATCCCATATTTGGTTGAAATTAACCTTGAAACAATAATAAAAATTATCAACAACAATCAAAAAATGATTTAGATTGCTTTGAAGGACAAGGTTATTGGAAAAACCAGAAAAGATGAACAAAATCTTCGGTTATGAAAACTATTTAAGAAGAAACAAATCATTAAGTCTTGATTGGTTAAGAATAGCTGAGAGTATGGTAATTATTATGATGAAAACCCCCCGAAAAATACATAATTCAAAGAGACAAACCCGAATCTGAATAAAAAATTTATCATTTTATGATTCTATTTAGTCAGGGTCAATGTTTTTTCAGCTAATTGTCCGTTTTTTTGAGGATTTTGTGGCGGTGATAAGAAAATGAATCGTACATGACTTTTTTCAACATTATGAGTTGTTTAGATTGTTTTCACAAGATTCTTCACATAAATATCTTTGAGAAATTCAAATTCTCAAAATAAATAAATAATTCCATATTTGTCATGTGTAACGTAATTAATTAAAACCAGTCAAACTGACAGTTCTATTCAAAGGGTTACTGTTTTGTTAAAAATTTGAAACCTTTTCAATTATCAGCGTAATAAATTACCACATTAAGTACAATTAGCCAATCATTTGACTGTGAGATTATTGTGAAAGCAACGGCCATATATCGTACAAAATATCTCCATTCAAACTCAGAATTTATCGTTTTTGACATTTATCAAATTGAGGCCACAGGTACCAATTACAAAGTTCTGAAAAGTGTGTAACCACCACAAATTATAATCAAATTTGATAGAAAAATCTACAGTTTCTTCTGACCATGAATTGAAAATTATATACTATAGATCTTTACTCATATTGAAAACCCCAACTTGAATATTTCCATTAGATGATACATGTTTATAGAAGAAATCAGATGGGTTTTCGGATTCTTCCTGACTAAAAACATCCAAGAAAATGTCCAGGGTTACATCCTTGAAAATAGTAGAAATCTTGTTTTGAGTATTACTTTGGGATAGAGAACCTTTTTCTACAGGTTTGGCAACTTTTTGAAGGTCTTTTAATGATCGAGCTGTGGGCAAAAGAACAGATTCATCATAGTCTTCAGGAACCCTATTTTCTTTCTTCATCTGAATATAGTGGTATCTACATTGAACATCAGTTCTCGACCCAAGTTCATGTGAAATCGAAGTCCAGCCATTTAAACCTCTTTCTTTGACTAAAACAATGAGTTTTTCTTCTTCTAATGGTGTCCAATGGTCTTTTGAAATGTTTGGATTAAGGCCTCTTTTCCACCTTTGAACGCACTGAGCCCTGGTTCTCCCACTGCCAACAAAACAAGAAATTTTCCCCCAATTCTCCAATCCATATTTGTGAATCCCTGCCACAAGTCTCTGATCTTCATAGGTGGTCCATGACCTAGTTTTTTTCCTTATTCCCTTTTCCTTAGGGTCATCATTACCTTGAATGGGAATGGGTATATCATTTGTGCTCAGAATCATTTCGAGCCATTCTCTTGGATGATGGTTTTTCAAAAGGGGATCCAACAGATTTTTACATTCATCAACTCCAATTTTTCCTCTGATCCTCTCACTCATGATGAAGCGGATCTTTTCAATGACTAATGAGTTGATTGGATATTCATTATTCCTTACCTGAGATAAGATAAGCTCAAGAAGGGGACAACTGGTCATATTCATGGACAAAAATGGCAATCAAATTTGAAAGAATTTCTGGTTTGTTTACTTTGTGTTAAACAGAAAAATTAATATAAAATGCATTCAAATCAATATATCAGGCTCAAAAAATCAATTAATTTTTTTAAATTTTGAATGTGATTTCTCAATATTCATTCCTGCTAATTAATTGTCAGAAAAATCAAAAAATGCAAAATAAAGACCGTTATTCCATTTGACAACATGTAAAATCCGATTTCATATCAAATTAAACGTTGCATAAGACTATAGAATGTAATGATTATGTAATGTAGATTCAGAAGTACCGACAATAGAATAAACAATATTCTTAGTCTTTTTATACTGTAGCTTTTGACATATGTCAAAAAGTGTCCTAACATTCGACCTTGTCAATACAATAATCTGCCCGTTTTCTGATGTTATGAATATCTTTTCTTTCTCAACGAGAAAACTATGAATTGTAAAATTAGACCTATACTCAAAAAGATGTTCAACTCCATCTTTTACTGTCGCCAGTCCCATAAGAGTAGTTTTATTGAGTTGATATAATGACAATCCGTTTGTGATATCAATTAATATGATAGAAAATTCATTAAATTGGGCAACTCCAATAATATTTGAATGATGGATGTGATTTGTTACCAATTCAAGTCGTTGCTTAGCTTTATTATATGCATAAACAACAATGAAATTGTTTTTAATGCACCAGATAAAAGGTTTCACATACAAAACCCTTTGATATACTTCAGGAAAAACAGTATCAATTTCTTTAACCATACCATTTTCTATGGAGTATTCCAGATATCTATTTACAGAGAAGATTTGTATATCTCCATTACATGAATACACACTAATAGGAATTAATGGAAGATCATAATGACAACTAGAAACAAAGCGAAAGCGGTCATCAACAGAAATGATCAGAAGACCCATAGTATTTTCGTCATATTGACAGACAAGCTTATAGTTATTCGATTTAAATAAAGGAACAAAGCACCTAATATTACTATCTATATGAAACTGATTCATAATTTCACATTTTTCATCCAAAACAATGAATTGCGATCCACATTCTTTTCGACCCAGAAACAAAATGCACTCATCACATTTCTCCATTTGAGCAATGGCTGAAGGAATATTTGAGTTAGAAATTATTCCCCCGAAGAACGACTCCTCGAACGAAATGGAATAAATCTTATTCTGATATGAATAAAGCAGAATAAGTTCACCTTTTTGATCAACATACAAATCATATGATTCGAAATCACAATCAGTAATTCGTCTGAATCGTCCTTTGGAATAATGATATAAACAATTACCTGACTTGAAAAAGAATGAGTCAACATCACTGGGATTAATCTTTATATCGATTTCCTCAGGTTCTCCAAAGAATAAATAGTGAACATGGTTGTTAAACCCTTCTCCTTTTTGTATTCCATATTCTACAATCATTCCATTGTTCATGGCAACGATTAATGATTTTCCACTATTAATAAAATGCATTGAAGTTACTTTTGCTGGTGTATTCATATTTGAAGGAGTATCGTCAAAGGAAAGAGTTGTCAAAACTAGCGATGAAAAGGAGCCATTTTCACCATTCTCATGAACAGCCGAAGCAATAAAATCACATGATGCAGCTACGTAGGTTATCATAGATGATGGAGATATATTGAGTTCAATACTATGTTTTTTGCCCAGTGTTCTATTGAACAAGGATAGTTTTGACTTTTCGTGAGCAATGACAAGGATGAGAGAACAAAAAGAGCATGATATGATACTGTTAATATTGTTCAGTTTTTTTAATCCATTCAACGAACAAATACCATTTCTATAAACTTGTATTGTTTTTTCTCTGAATTGGTAAAAAGCCAATGTCTCTTCTTCAGATATTGTGACTGAGCCACACACAACACGTGATCCATTTTCATTTGAGCATACAATTGAATTCTCATTCAAACCAAATATTTTATAGTTTGATGATATATCTAAATCAGTTACAGCCTCCCCAGAATGAAGAAAACGATAGCTTGTTTGATAAATAGTCCCTTTAGAGTTAATTATCAAAGAGTCATTAATTGTTCTCAAATCAACAAAATCAAGAAGATAATATGATATAAGTTCTTTAACATTGATTTTCTTTGTATCTTCAAGCACCATTTGACATAAAACACATGAACCGCTTTCAGAAATATAAATAAAGTAATACTTGGAAACCAGATGGATTTTGGCCAATTTGGGATTGTATATACAGAATAGTTCACTTCCATCATGAACCGATATTGCAGACACAGTACCATTTTCAAATCTGATTATCAACATCGAATCAAAAACATTAGAGAAACCAGCAATGTTACTTTCAAAACATATTTCTCTATCATTAATGATTAGAGAGTTTTTAGTAAGTACTGTTATACAACTTGCATCTCTTACATGCAAAACACCCAATAGATCTTTCTGATAAGGTATTTCTTTTATGGTATCTAAATTATCACCATCAACAATAGCATGAGCACATGATTCACCATCATTAAGAAAAGAAACCAAAAAAGTATTTGACCCATCAATTCTACCAATAGAGACACATTTATTACACATTAAAGCCTTGGAGTTCATAAAAGTAAGTTCTTCTGTTTTATTATCGAATGAGGCAATAGTCCCAGATTCTGTTCCGATAAGTAAATAAGAAGAATCAGATGATAGGCATATAGCAGATAAGTTAATTGATTTATCGTTATAAATGACAACTCGATTGTCGAAATCGTTAATACTAATTTTTTCAATGAAGTTTCCTTCAAAAAGAATATATATATAATCAGAATCGCATGAACTACATATTGGAATATTCATAAAATTGGAACTTAGTATTTCATTACATTTTCCACTTATAATCCTTATCTTCTTCATACAGCCCTCAAAAATTATAACAATATCGAATAAATCATCTGATACACATTTTGTCCTAAAAAAACTATGAAATTTATAAGAAGGAACAGCAATAGAGTGAAAGAACTGCATTTTGGTTGAGACACTTTTGCCCTTGTTGGAAAAATCTAATTCTTTTTTTATTCAAATGGGACCAGGATATCACAGAGTCCAGTACCGAAGTTAACCAAGTTACCAACAGCTAATGATGCTGATGGAGATTTGGCCATATCGATAGATCCATGCATTGAGGCATGTGTAAGGAATTGAGTAGTTGTTTCGAAAGACATCTGCTGCATTGGTGATGAGCACTTCTTCATTGTGTGCCTTGACATACCTAACCATTCACCACTGTTAGTAACATAGTCTGCAATTAATTGCAAATGCCTTTTATCTATTGATATACCATATGCATCGAAAACAGAGCTAACTTCTTTGATAACAGCAGTCCTTGCGGCTTCAATACCATATCTCTTCAACATAAGAGCAATATCATTTGAATAGAAACGATTCATATCAATTTCCGGCCTTCTAACGACTTCCTCATAGTTTGATCCTTCTGTTACAATTAATTGAGCACCAGAAGCAAGAGGGTCTTCAAGTGTGGCTCTTTTGACCCCTTTAATTTCATGAACCATAACTTCGTTTAGTACATCTTCTACAATGGATTCAAACAAAATCTTCAAAGAAACATTTGAAACAGCAAATGAAATCGTCATTGTTTGATTTGTTTTGTCATAGTGTGACATGACATTTTCATCATGCTCTTCATCATTTTCTTCTTTATCTTGTTGATTATCTTGGTTGTTATCATTTGCTGTTGGCTCATCACGTGCTTCATAGCTATTTTGTTCATTCTTTCTAGATTTCCTCTTTGTTTCATCAGCACCCATCTCCTCTTCTCTTTCATCATTTCCTCCAGTTTGATTTGAAGGAGCCTCATCCACAGCTATCTCTGTAATTTTTGTTCCACTGCTCTTGAAAACGGCTCCAAGTTTCTTCTTAAGCAACTTACTAAATTTGGTTTGAAGCATATCAATAGCATTTTCAAAGCTTTTAGTGGTAACGGGGAATCGTTCTGGAGCCAGTTTCAATGAGACAACTATTCTCCTTTCACAACGAACATCTGTTTTAGGGATAATTTCTTCTCTAACAGTATATGAATCAACAACATCCCTCAATGGTGTTCTCTTAAATTCGGTCAAGAATTTTTTGGCCTCTGAAACATCTTTCATAACTAGTGGGAGTTTCATCATAGGTGTCATTGGTGTTTTTGTAGCAATAATTAAGATTTCACGAAGTCTAGGTATACCCAGGGTAACGTTAGTGCCACCATACCCAGCAAGATGGAAAGTATTGAGTGTCATTTGAGTTGCAGGTTCTCCAATAGCTTGTGCTGCTATAACACCAACAACTTCACCAGGTTGAACAATTGATTTAAAGTAATTAAACAAGGCTAAAGCACGAAGTTTTTCCTCATTTTCAAGATTATTATTTTGACAATAGGTGTTAAGGGATTTTTCAAAACTTTCACTAATCGATCCAACATGTTTATGCGGAGGATAATAAGATTGGATGGGTGCAGCCCTAGATTTTTCATCAAGCATTTTCATCGCTTTTTCACATTCAGCATGCTTTGTTACTTCTTCAATGTTAAGTTTCTCGATATATGCTTCATTATTATTATCAATAAAATCAAATTTGGAGATAAATTTTGAACTGAGAGGATCAATACCATCTTCACCATACAAAAACTGAATGATTGTATCATCAGAGTCCCTAACAGTTCCATCATATGCTGCATGAAGTCCTTCAATATTCTTGATAATACACCTTTGTAGATATCCAGTATTAGCTGTTTTGACAGCAGTATCTGTTAACCCTTCACGACCAGCCATAGCATGGAAAAAGTATTCTTGAGGCGTTAATCCAGTTATAAATCTACTATTAACAAAGCCAGTAGCTTTTGGAGATAAATCCATGAAACCGAATGAAGGTAGTGTTTTCCCACTTGACATAATTGGTACACGTTTACCTTCAAGAGATTGCTGTCCAAGAAGACATGAAATTTGAGTTGTGTTTACAATAGATCCCTTAGCTCCTGATTGTGTCATCATTATCATAGAATTAGTGGGGAATGGCTTAGTTAACTGTTTCGGAAATACTGTATTGATGAGTTTTGTGGATATCTTATTCAATGCACCCATTGTAACATGATCAAAACGTTCTTTCATATCAGGGTTTTTAATAATATTCCATAATCTTATCAATAATGATTCATGAGTATCGTCTCTAGATCCAAATTCTTGGACAAATGAGGACATAACTTTTTGGCTTTCTTTGATCGTATCTTCAGCCATTTGTTTCCTTGACTCTTCAGCAGATTTAGAAATACCCATGTCATCAATTCCACACGAAAAACCATGAGTTTGCATGTAGAAGGTAAAAAGTCTTGTTAGCATTGTTAAAAATCTCCCTGCAAGATCTGAACCATATAATTCATATAAGCAATGAACCAAACCATATGCAGATGCACCATATTGAGCTTTATCAATAACACCATGAACTAACAAACCATCAAATATTCTCACAGTTGTTTCTTCAGGCATCGAAGAAAACAAAACATTTGTGAATTTTGAATTTGAGGTCATTCTAAGCTTCGATTTTCCTCGAGTGATATTAATCAAAATAGTTGAAATAATCTGTTTTCCTGTCCAAAGTTGTTGAGGATAAATAATTGCAGGAGGAACCATTTCAAGCTGAAGGGTTGATTCTCCACTGAAAGCAGCAAACACCAATTCCTGGTAATACTTTAATGAAAAGAATTTATTCTTAAGCGTCAAAATTGCTCCAGAATCAACATTATCTTGAATTAAACCACGAATTGGATTACCAGCTGTAGGGGTAATATAGTGACGTGATGATAGTGATAAATAAAAAGCCTCAGATCGAGCAAGTTCACTTTGAGGAAGGTGAAGGTTGATTTCATCTCCATCAAAGTCAGCATTAAAAGAAGCACAGTTTGCATAATGCATTCTAATTGTCCTTTGATTTGGTAAAACACGAGATTTCATTGCCAGAATGGAAACACGATGGAGGGTGGGCTGACGATTGATTAATACATAATCCCCATTTATCATATGCCTACCAACAGTCCATGGCATAGGACCATCTGGAGGGGCGAACAACATTTTAGCTAACCCTTTCCTTTTTCCTTCTTTCATTGATTTCAACGAAAACTGCTGGCCATTGCAGTCAATAACATAGTTGGCTCCCGGATACACATCAGGACCATTCATAACTGCTTCTGAAAGTCTTTCTTTGTTAAAATCTGTAACCCTTTCTGGGTATGAAAGAGTTTTGGCGAAAACTTCAGGAACTCCAACTTCATCTGTTGCTACATAAGGATCAGGAGCAATAACTGAACGAGCAGAATAGTTAACACGCTTTCCCATCAAGTTCTTTCTGAAGAGACCTTCTTTTTTTTCTAAAACTTGTCGAATTCCATTAGGAACCTTCTTTGAGCTTTTAGAAAGGGCCGAATCGAATAAAGAATTTACATTTGATTGGAGCTTATTATACTCTGCTCTAATTGCATTTGGCTCTCCTTTTTCTATTAATGATTTAAGATTATTATCAGATCTTATAACTTCTACAAGAGCAGATGATGTAGGATGAGCATTAATTTTATCGCCAAGAACTGACATTGGTCGGAACTTAGGGGGTGTTACACATACTGTATCAATGAAAAACATATCCGGTCCAGTTGCATTGAAAAACCGATCAAAAAATGGCTTATATTCACCATAGAAATTATTCAAATGCTGCCTAACTATATCAATGCCAACATGGTAAGGAGTAACAGTTTTATCACTTGGAACAACTTGAAACTCAAACCTAAACGAGTCAAATTTCAATTTTTGATTATCAAAATGACAATTTGCACAATTCAACCTATGGCTCGAAGCTCTATTAAGGAATTCCTTAATAATTGCTTCTCTTGTTCTAACAGTATATGAATTGGGTTCAATAATTGGAGTATTCTTGATTAATTCAAGGATTTGTGAATACTTTTCACTGGATTTTGGATCAGATTCGGGATCCAAAAGAGAAAAAATATCATCTTCGATAGTAATACCCCTTTCAACCAAATCTAAAGCATTCATTACATTCATTACAATTTGCTTATGTATTCTTAAAGAATTACAATTTGAGCAAAAACCTCCAAGAAGTCGAGCTAATTGCTTTACATATAATGGATGATACACTGGTTTACACAAAGAAATGTGCCCGAAATGTCCAGGACAATTCCAAGAATGCTGACCACAAATTGGGCATTGTTGGTTGCTTTCTGTTGGACCGAGTTTATTATCATAAACACCGTCAGCGACAGCAACACCAGCTTTATCAAAAACTGCGGGATTTGTTACAGGCATAATACTAAAATTCTCTATTTCTTGTTTTGTAAATGGAATGAACTCGATTGATTTAATTGGACAACGAACGTCTGGTTCCATATTTTACTGGACCAATCCCTGAGGCCCTTCTTTCAAAACCAAAACGATTAAAAACGAATCAATTCCTTATCGTTGATGTAAATTAGACATTTGCTATTTATACCTGGAACACTCCACTTGTTGCCATTCCAGTTAAAATCATCTTTTTATCAGATGGCAAGCTTGTTGTTCCTATTGTTTGATGATTGAGTTCACCTGTTTTTAGTTTAATCTGTTTCAGGGTATCAAGGATGACCTTATTAAAGTTGGATATGGCGTTTGCTACATTACCTTCTGCAGCAGTTGTATCATTGATAGTCTCCATAAGAGACTCCAAAAGAGAGGATTTTCCGGCTTCTTTGGAGAAGCTTGAGGAGTATTTAACAGATCTGGTTGATAAATCGACAATCAGATCAAATCGACCATTGAGAATCGAAGAATCGCATGTACACCAAATTGATAAAGGGGTGTCTAGTGCAGCGGATGTTTGAGCCATTGATTTCTCGAGAACTAAAGGAATCAATTGTCTTTTTCCAGGGTAGCAAAAATATGAAATTGGGGCAGCAACAGCTTGAAGAATAGCCAGGTCAGGTGAGTAAACTGCTACAGATTTACCAGATACAAGGGCTTGCCAAATTACTGTGATATACTGCCCTGCTCTATCTAGTAAAACATCAAACGAACAATGTGTTGAATAGTCCTCTGGGAAAGCATCATATGAAAACCCACTGTTACCAATTGATGCTGATCCTTCAGTTTGAATTGCCAAAAGTGCTCTCAAAACTTTTGGAGGCAATCCCATGCTACATGCTACTTTAGAAAGAAATCCCGAAAGAGATATGTACATTTGAGGATGAAATTCACTTGAAACTACACAAACCCCATACAAACGGACCCCATCCGATTTTTCATTATTCCTTGTACCATCAAAATATAAATAATTCGATTTGTAGTAGGAATACAATGATAAGGAGCTAGATGTTGTTAATAAAAAATGAGCTGTCTCCTGAATAACCGATTTCAAATCCTGACTCATTTCTGGATATATAAATGTGATTAATGTCTCTTCATTATCATCGTACTCATAAATACAGAAAGAACTAACTTTCAACATTAGATCGGTTTGTCTGAAGGGGAAAAAATCCCTTGAACGATTAATAAACTTCGGAGCATGAATGGATTATTAGATCATGTGAGAATCAGCAATAAGAATAAAGCTCCGATTCAAATAAGTGCCGAGCAAATTGTGATTGAGTCTGTAGTTCGTATTCGCGATAGGCCAAAGCTTCCTGGTCTTGAGAGAGACACTGTAATTCAGACCGAAGATTTACGTCTGAAAAGAAGGCAAGCATGGGAACTTAGTGTCAGAAGAAACTTATGTACATATAATACATTTATTCGATATGCAAGATGGGAAGAAGATTGTAAAGATTTTGAAAGGTCCAGGAGTGTTTTTGAGCGTGCATTAGAGTTTTCTAAATTTAAAGAAGCTGATGTCTGGAATAGGTATGTTGACATGGAATTGAGGCATAAAAATGTTAATCATGCACGCAACATTTTGGAGCGAGCAGTGACAATATTACCGAGGTATGATGAGCTGTGGCTTAGGTATGCCCTTCTTGAAGAACAAGTTGGAAATATTGAAGGATGCCGTCAATTGTTTCTAAGGTGGATTTCTTGGGAACCACCAGCTCATGCTTTTCTCACATTTGTTGACTTTGAATTGAGGCTCAAGGAATTCACCAAAGCAAGATCAGTTTTTGAAAGGCTATTAATTGTGCATCCATCACCATCAAGCTATTTACAATATGCTGATTTTGAGATAAAACAAAGACAACCCGCACGTGCTCGTAGTATATTTGAGAGGTGTATTGAAGCAACACTGGAAACCAATCCAGATGAGGAATTAATGATGCGTTTTGCCGATTTTGAGGAATCAGAAGGAGAGATCGAAAGATCAAGAGCAATTTATAAGTTGGGATTAACCAAATTATCCGAAAACAACACATTAAAGATTCAACCAGCATACCTACAGTTCGAAAAGAGAAATGGGGGCAATTATCAAATTGAAGAAGCCGTTAGCCAAAAGAAAAAAATTCATTACCAAAACATTATTGATCAGAATCCCAAAGATTATGAAACATGGTTTGAGCTTACTCAACTATTGAAGGAAAACTCTCGTTTTGAAGAAGCACGTTCTGCATACAAGTCATCATCATCACATCCTCCCATAAATAACTTTGAAAAAGCTCAATGGGTACCATACGTGTTGTTGGTTATATCATGGGCAATTTTTGAAGAAAAAACAATGAATAATCCTGAAGAAGCCAGAAGGATTTATAATGATCTTTTAACGAAGGTTCCTCACTCAAAATTCACAATATCTAGGCTTTGGATTATGTATTCATTTTTCGAAGTCAGACAAGGAGAGATAGCCAATGCAAGGAGAATATTTGGGCTATCAATCGCACAATGCCCTAGAGCTTCAGTGTTTAATGCATATATTGAGATGGAATCCATATTGAAAGAGTATAATCGTGTTAGAATTATATACCAAAAGTATGTATCTTGCATCCCTAGTGACATAAGGGGATGGGTAAAATATGCCGAGTTTGAATCTCAGCAAGGAGAGATACAGCTAGCAAGAAACATATTTGAAGAGGCCATTGAATCAAAAGCTATTGAATCCAATGATCTGTTATGGTCTCTTTATATAGATTTTGAATCAAAAGTTGGCAATATTGACCATGTTCGTTCGCTCTTTGAACGTTCATTAGCAAGCTGCCCATCATTACCTATCTGGAAATCTCGGATAATGTTCGAATCTGATGTTTGTAATGATGTTGACCAAGCAAGAACTCTTTTTTCACAAGCAGAACAAAGTTTATCTCAAGATAGAAAAGATATACTGGCTCTTCGGGAGTTTAGAGTAACATTCGAAAAGGAGTTTGGTGATGAGCAATCTGTTGAACAAGCTTACCACCAAATGCCAAGAATCGAAGATGGAAAAATCATATTCCCAGAAGATGATAATCCAGAGGATCTTGTCAGGATGGCACAACAATATTTTCTGCTTAGTAGCAAATAGTGTAAAAAATATTTATCAAAATTTATGTTGTATCTTTTATCTCTATTTTCGGATTTTTTTACTTATGATATTCCATCAATATCCTGTCCAAACTCTTATAAATCGATTAGCACGGGTGATTTTTATATATTTCAATGTCAATTCATATCATTATCATCTTCTTCAAATGGGGGCGCTATATATGGAAATTTGGGGGATTTGAGAGCCTTAATTGAGTTTTGTATGTTTTATAACTGCCATACAACAGGTAATTATATGGGAGGCAGTGTTTACCTAATTTCTTCAACTAGTGGAGGGTTAGTTTTAAATCGTATATGCACCAGACAATGTAATTGCAATAATGCACATTATCAATCAATATATCTTCAAACACATCAATCTCTTGAGAGCCGATGCTTTTTTGTTTCAGTAACCGAGTCAACATCATCAACAAAAGCTCATCCATTTTATTTAGTCAATGGACATCAAAAAGTTACTTCTACTAATTCATCTTACCATTCAACAGCTGGAGGCACTGCAATATCATTTTATGAACCAAACACAGCATCTGGTAAATTCTGCAATATTTTCAAAACAGGATTTTCCGGTCGATCTCTTCACTTCGCTCATTCAGGAGGCTTAGATATTTGTGAGTTTCTATATTCTAATCTTGTGAATAACACTATTGGTAAAGATACCTCATGCAATGTTGTATATAGCAATCTTAAAACCACATTATCATATTGCATATTCAAAAATAACTATGCTAGAACACAAGTTATATGCTACTCCGGGACATTTTCAATCACATATTGCCAGTTTGATACATATTCATATGAGGGAACAGCTCCTGTACTGTCCAATATTATCACCGGAGACGTGTATACTCAACTTCTCACACATTTTTATACTCATCATTGCGATTCTCCATATGAAATAAGAAATACTAAGGCATTCTCTCTATGGAGACCTGGTGTTTTCTTATTAACCCTATTCATGCAGAGTTTACAAAAATAAACATAATGACAACAACGCTATCTAATAGTATATGTTTGTTTTCTTTCTAACTATCAGTAATGGAAATTGTTCATACATATTTTCAGAAATTTTCAGATTCTCCTCATGAAGCGTCTTCATTTTTTTCCAAAGATGGAGAACTTGTTTGGGATAAACAAACAATCAGAGGAAAACTTGAAATACACACATTTCTAAAACAAATCCCGCGCTTCAAAGTAATATTTTCATCATTAGATTGTCAAAGAGTGTCTGTTTTACCGTGTTTTCACATGATTGTTATTCAAGGCATGGCTGTAATCTCACCAAAAGAATCCAAAATATTTCAAAGCACATTATATACCAAATCATCAGATGATTCTTCAACAGCAATAATCATATCTCACCATTTCGTGTATATATAATAAACATTATTGGAGATCGTTTAATTAATGCATGAAGATAATAAAGGCACGGATACAAGTATTAAAATTCCAGTATCTGGAAGAAATATTGTCAAACACCCCAGCAATCCAACATTAAGCCCAAGGAAGGGAAAAAATCCAATTTTCGATCCCTCAAGTGTTGAAGATGATGCAATGGTGTTCGATATTATTAAACCAGGAGGACATGATGGCGATATAATGCTCCAAAATCGAAGTCCAAGTCTTTTGGCTATCAGAAATAAAACTACGATTAATAATCGACCAAAGACTGCAATTAGCAAGAAGGCTCCGGGACCTAGGGACGTTGAAATATTTACACCAAGAAATGCAACCATTTTATCTAAGAGAATACCAACTAGTGTTCGAGATGTTAGGCAAGCCGCAATTGATAAAATGAATGAGCAAATTGAATCAGAGAAGCATTCTCTCCAGTTCGATGAAGATCCTATCGCATATTTTTCCAAAAGAAAAGATGGAAGAGGACATAGATTTATATGCTTGAATTTTTCTGGTGAAAGATCAGATCCTTTCTTCAATCCATACGACTTGACAAAGGTACCATTTTCTGAAGTCAAGCCTGAATACTTTACTATGTCTGCAAATGGTGTGACTCATATTCATTCAGATGGATCAACGCAGCATGTTCCACTTGATAGATGGGCCAGGGAAGCCTCTTTGTTTAGTGCCATAAGAAGATTGAAGTTTTTTGAGTATTATTTTATTTGGAAACCTTTTTTAGTCTGGAAAAAGTTTGTTAAAAAGCAACAGTATGAAGCAATTCTATCAGGTGCTTTGAAACATCAACAGCTTCAAAAGAATGTTTTTTTTTCTGCTTTTATGCTCCTTAATGAGGCCTTTATTGATAAAGGCAAACAAATACGGCATGATACATTGTTTTCATCTTATCTTTTGGCTTTTGAAACACAAAAGAGATATTTAGTTACCGATTATCATCAAACATTTTTAAAAAATATAGATATAATATCCAATGCTTATCGAGAGTATATCAATATTGTTCAGATGCAATTACTTAACCTTGATGCCAAAATTCGTGATCCAAGAATATTACAGGTTAAGGATAGTGATTTTCCTGAATCAAAAAGGAGAAATCCAAATCTTGGCCAATTGATGATACTTGAAAAAAAGAAATCTGAAAGGAGAGTCGAGTTAACAGCTCATGTTAATGAACAAATTAAAACACTTGGATATTTCATTCGTTCTGTTGATTATTTGCTTCTCGAAAATCTTGTGAAATCCGCTGATTTATGTTGGAAACAGGCCCTGAAAAATGTTTCACAACCAATGTCATCCGTATTTAATGTTGAGGTGATATATTCCGATAATGGGGAGGTTGTCCTTTCTCCTTCTTTAAAGGAACTGGTTGATATTATATCTCAGTCATTTGTAGAGGCCAAATCATTTTTATGCTCATTGCCCCGTATATTATATCTCTCTTCTCTAAGACCTCATATTAGGGAGTCTCACCCAGATATGGTAAGCTTATTTGAAAGAGGACCAAAGCTTGATAACATGATATTAAATGCTCATAATCTTCAATCAATTGAAAAGGAAATTATTGAGATAATAAAAGCTTCATATATAGAATCCGAATCAGCATCTCAAGTTTTTGCCGAGTTTTATCCAATATATTTAATCGGGAAAACATGGACAATCGATAAATATATATCTACAAGAAATGGAACCAAATTGAATATCCAATCCTATTGTCAAAATAGATCGAATGAAGAAGATGGAGGATTTGAAGTTGACTTTAATATAGAGCCTGTTATAAATATTGAATTGGTTGTTGAAGATATACGAAAATTCCAAGAGGATGACCAGCGCCTCCAACAGTTCATTCCTTGTACAGTCAGGGGAGCTTTATATATAGAATCTAAAGGACTGAGATCCGTTTTAAACCCAATTCCTCTTTCGACACTTCAATTTTTAAGAGATAGTTTGCATAATATTTTAATTAGGAAAATGGATCGAATTAGATTAGCATTAGCAAATTATATTAGATCGCTCAAAACGAAACCAAATTCATTGGAGAGTTATGTTAAGTTTTTCGAACTTATTTCCAAGACATCAAATTTAACACAGTATTTCAAAGAAGAAATAGTTATGATTGATCATATTTTAGATATCATTACCTCGATTTGTTTGACGACAAAATCATCAGAGCAAATGCAGAATAATTTGCCTCATTCATTGTCAACATATTTGCAGTGTCATCATGATTCTTTTGATATTAGAGACTCTCTATTACCAGTTTTCACTACTGAATTGCAAGAAAGCGTTGAATCCATTGAATCAAAAATTCAAAAATATAGAGATTCATTAAATATGTTCCCAAAGTCTCTTTCCGAGGTTGTAAGTGATCAAATGAAGAAATTTGCACAGCTTACAAAAGAAAAACTTATTAACATATGTCCAAAGATACAAGATTATATTCACTTTCAATTAGTTTTGGGATTAAATTTTTCCGATTTTTCAATTCTTGAATCGACTTTGGCATATGCAGATTCGGTAGAAAAGTTTTATAATGCAATCTCTGAATGGGAAAGCATTGAAAACGGTCTTCTTAAGGCTCCTTTTGGTACTATCGATGTATTTCAATGGATTGAGAAAACAAGTCAGTTATATATCTCCATTAGTGGTTTTGAAAAGCAAATCAATCCATTACCTCAAATTTTAAATGAATTGATTACAAAAGTTGATAGTATTTATCCCTACACAGGAGAAATACAGTTATTGTTTGAGTCCAAGCTCCAAATTAGGCACTGGGAGCAGCTTTTCCGAAACTGTGGAGTTATTTTAACATATCACGCCGATATGAGGCTTGAAGAATTGATTATTTCTGGAATACTTAGGCAAAAGGATCAGATTAGGGCTATATGCTTACAAGCTAACAATGATTCCGAGCTTGAGAATGAATTTAAGCAACTTCATGAAAAATGGTCCTCTGTTTTGTTGCCATTACAAATTCATCAAATCAAATCCGAGGATAGTCTTATTCTATCAGAAACATCCAATATTATGAAAGACATCGAGGATTCTGTTGTTTCTCTTCTTAGAATGGCACAGTTTCCATATATCAACGGAATTCATGATCAAATTATATCAATGATCAAAAGTTTAGAATATGCTTCTTTGGTTATAGAGGTATGGTCTGTATTTCAGTATAATTGGCTAATGGCAAGTCCATTGTTTTTAGCAGAAGAGAATAAACAACTTTTGCTTGCTCATTCAAACAAATTTGGATGGATTAGAAGAAGGTGGATATCAATAATTAAGCATGTTAGTAAGGATCATACACTATTTGCTGTATGTCAGTATCCTTCTTTACTTGAAGTCATGAAAGAGAATAATACAGCCCTTGAAAGTATAATATCACATCTTAATTCATTTGTTGAAGCAAAAAGGTCTCAAATACCCAGACTTTTTGCTATCGGAGATATGGATATATTATCTATGCTTTCATTCTCTGAAATATCTGTAATTAGGAAAGTGATACCACGTTTGTTTATGAACTGCGAGAACATAGACATTGATGAAGGAGATCTTGACATATATTCAAACCCTCAAGCACAAAGGATTAAAGCATTCGGATTATTAGGAAGCCATGGCGATGTATTTTCGTTCACTAAACCTCAAATTTTGTTCGGAGCCGTCGAACATTGGTTACCATCGTTTTGTGATAATGTCAAAACATCACTTAATGAACTTTTTGTATCTGTTTTGCAGAAGTCAAAGTCAATACAGATCAATGACTGGATTTTTGGAGTTACTTTCCAAACAATCTTTCTCATTAACAGTGTTGAATTTACCAGAGAAATCTCAGAATGTTTTAATTCTCTTGATTCAAATATCAAATCGTTTTCTGGTTACGAAAGTAGACTTCGATCTAAACTCAATGATATTCTCAGCCTTTTTGAGTCTCCTCTCAGTCATTTAGAATATGAAAAAGTTTCACTTACTTGTCTTATCATTAATAATCAACTTGAAATATTGAGGCAGTTTACTGAATCACAATCCAATGCATGGTGGTGGGAAATGTTACCGAAAATTGATTACTCTGAATCCTCACAAAAAATCTCAATTAGTATTAATAACGATAAATTTGTATATGGGAATGAGTATTGGGGAGAGATACCATTTTTCCCAATCAATTCCAGCATTTCCAGAGTTTTATCTTCGATTCTCATTGGAGATTTTCCAGTATTAATCGGTTCAAGCGGATCTGGGAAAAGGTCATTTATAAGTTATCTAACATCATTGTTTGGAAGATATTTATTAATAGTGAACTCAAATATGTCAATATCTCACAATGTTTTATTATCGACTGTTATTGGGGCAATATCATATGGTGCATGGATCGTTTTTTCTGAATTTAATAATCTTCCTCAACTTATTGTTGATCAAATTTCCGATGTTGCCATAGGAATTACAAATTCTTTAAAAAATTCTTTAAACAGTATTAAAAACAACGGAAAAGAAATACAATTCGATTTATCATCAAGATTATTCTTCACAACTTCATTTGCACAACATTTTATTTCTCCCCACCTTAGGAGTATATTAAAGCCAGTTTCTGTGCCTATAATAGAGCGTCGACAAATTATAGAGATAATGTTAATGTCTGCTGGCATCAAGAACGCTAAAACCTTATCCAACAAAACAAACAATATCGTTTCGGCCATCACCGAAGTATTTTCTTACCATGTCAAATCAATATCTATTAATTGCCATATCCAGAAAATTTTTTTGATTATTAAATCTAATTATGTTAATAACTCTAATAAGACGAGTTATTTATCATCTGATCAAACAAAAAGCATTGAAGATAGTTTAATGTGTTATTCATTGGTAAAATATTTCATAAGTATTATTGGTATTTCCGATCACAAAGTGTTGATGTCAATGATATATAATACATTTAAAATATGTGATACTTTTGAGCAATTTCTAGACAAGTTTTATCGATATGAACCTGCAAACTGTATTGAGAAGAACACTCTAAGAACAGCAATAAGGAATATTGCTTCTTCCAAGCACATGGGCGAATATATCATTAATCAAGCAATTAATCTTTATAATATGATGACGGTAAATAAGTGTATTATTATCCATGGATCACCTTTTTCAGGGAAAACTACTATTCTTAGTGTTCTCCAAAAAGCAATTGAAACTAATTCAGATACAAATATCAATACTTTTACTCCTAAAAAAATTAGAATTGCAAAAATTTACCACGGATGTGAAACCAAGGAGAGTTTATATGGAAATGTAAAGCAAACAGATATTAATGGCACAACCAAATGGTTAAATGGGAAAATTGAAATATTTTCAAAAGCATTATCTGATATCTCTGAAGACATCACAAGAGTTCTTGTTTTTGATGGTCCCATAAACGATGATGTGAAAGATTTTATTTTATCTGTATCTTCAGGAAATAATTCACGACATCCTTCTCTCAATATAATCGAAAAATTTGAAAGTTTCTGTTTCATTTTTGAGACAGATACCCTCACATCTCTTGATCCATCATTTTTCTCAAGATGCTCTCTGATAAAAATGCAAAATGAAATTGAGAAAATCGATAAAGCAGCTTCATATGCTAATGTGAACCAGTTTATGCATTCGAGCTTTGATTCATTACATTTCGACTCTCAGGTAAATATATATGAAAATATAATATATCCCATATCAAAATATGTATTGAGTATCCTACATAATCCCTCGATAAATTATTCAATTGACGATCAGGATCATCCTAAAATATATGTTTTAAATCAATTACCCCGGCTCATTTCCCGAATTACTATTAAACAAATGAAAAAACTTTCATTAGATTCATCCCAAATTGAATCAATACGAGTTTTGTTTCTATTAGTGTCGTTCCGAGTTTATTCATCGATTCTAGATTCCCCCCAAGTTTTACAGTTTGAATCCTGGATGAAACTCACATTTCGGTTAAATATACCGCTTTCATGGAAGAATCAAGAAATTTCTCAGATTTTTGCTGATGTTTTTTCATTTCCTAGCCTTTTAACTTCCAGAATTATCAAAGATGGGATCTCTACACTCGATGTTTCTAGATTGGATGATCCATATGTATTATTACCTCAGCATTCGAGCTTACCAGATATTGTGGTATTAACCCCAGAGATTATTTCCAATCTTTATTTGTTTTCTCAATACATGGATTCTAAATGTCCAGTCTGTATTTTTGGGCAGTATGGAAAAAAGTCATTTATTAAGTCTTATCTCAATCTCAATCCTGAAATTATACCTCTTTTTATCCCCTTATGTAGTTATTCTACTCCTGAGTCAATTAATGAATCAATAGCTTCTAAAACCAGTTTGATGTCAAAGTTTGCTGAAAAGAAAGATTATCTGATTGTTTTCGAATATTTTGGCGGAGAAAAAGCATTAGAATATGTTAGAATGCTTATAACAAATCGTTCAGTAACATTAACATCTTCAAATTGCATCAAGTTTTTCCAGAATTATCCTCTAAAAAAATTTAGGGTTGTTCTTTTGCTTAAATCATTAAATCAAGTAAATTCAAGAGTTTTATCTCAAATGGCACCCTTGAATATAGATCTACCTTCGAAAACGTCAACATATTTTGTCTTGAATCAACTTCTCAAGTATCACCAATGTAATGATCGTCTTACTGATTTAATTATCAGTTTATTATCATCATGTATTGCACAATTACCAAGTTTTCCAAGAGATATTCCAACATTAAAGAAACTTATCGAACCCATATTCCAAATTAAAGAGCGAAAGAATCTCGATGAGAGTCAACCAGTTGTTACCCATCTATTCTCTGATTTGTCAATTTTCTATTTATCCAATCATCTTGATCAAGAGAGCGTTTTTTATTCGATATTTAGTCAATGTTTTGAGAATATTGTTCCATTAATGTCACTAAATAATAAAGATAAAATGCATATAATGCACATTGAACGACACAAAGGAGACAAACCAACAATTACTTATACATTTGAAACATTTAATAATATTCGAGAAGAATTGGAAGTTTATCTTCAAACATACAATAGCATGTCAAGCGAGCAGCTTGATATTAAATTGCATTCAGACACTCTTAAAGAATGGAATGCCATCAGAAGAGCCATGATTACTCCAGGAGGAGGTTTCGTGATCATTGGAGAGGAAGGATGTGGTAAATATTCTTTGACAAGGATTGTTTCTCACATTTTTCAATATGATTTTGTTCAAATTTCCGATGACAAATTTTCTTCAATCACAGAGACTTATCTATATTCTGTTATACGAGATATCATAACCAATTGTATACTGATGAATAAGAAATGTGTTTTATTTTTTAGGTGCAATGGATATGTTCAAACAAAAACGATATCAATCATCCTAGATTTCTGGATATCTAAAGATATTTCCTCATTTTTTGATGATCAGTCTTTAGAAGAGTTTATTATTAAGTTTAGTGGAAAGGCTAATACAAAATATGAGCATAAGTATACCATTTTCCAACAAATACATACAATATTATCAAATAATTTTCTTTTAGTTATTAGCTCAAACATATTTGAAGGAATTTTTGTTGATTACCATCTCCAAAAGATAAGTATCAAACCATACAACACAGAATCTCTGATTTCTATAAGTAATTTTATATTATCCAAACCTTACCTTGCCAATGTTTTGGGTACACATAGGCCAATTTTAAATAAGGCATTTGCTTCACTGCATGAGAATTCAATTAATGGACATCAAAATCAGTATTATAGATTTTTAGAGACATTTTCTTTGTTATCAAGTCAGGAATATGTTTCTTTTGTCAAGAGAAGTGCCTCTATTTTACAAATGACGAATTTCTTTGGAAATCTTAAAGACGAACATATTATGATTGAGAAACAATTTGATTCTATTTCTCCAAATTTAAACAAACTCTCAAATGACTATGACGCTCTAGAATATAATTTTTCTTCAAAGCAAACATCTATAATGAACCGAAGAAAAGAAATCGAAGACCAAAAAGAACAAGCATCAAAGTTGCTTAAGCAACAAACATATGATCGAGATACAATCAAAGTAGGTATGGAATCCCTAATACCTCATTTGAAAAATAGTAAGGAGCAGGTTGAATGTTTGACCAAAAATGATATTGAAACAATACGGATAAACAATGAAAATCCTCCCTTAGCCCTGACTTTGATGATGGAAGTTCTTTGTACAATTTTAGAAATTCCTACTTCTTTTGAAAGGGGAGGAATTCGTTTGTTGATGGATGATAAATTTATTCAGATTATCATAAGTAGGATTAAGCCCGAAACAATATCTCCAATAATTTTTGAACAAGTTGAGAGATATTACAAGAGAGAAGATTTTTCGAGATCTGAAATGGACAAAGTGGCGCCAGCATTGAAGACAATATATGAATGGGTCGATGCAGTTGTAAAAGTCGCTGTTTTTTCCACGAAACTCCATGAATCTGAGATTAAGCTCAAAGAAATCAGTGAAAAATATAAGGAAATATCAGTGAAAAGTGATCTTGAGCTTAGGAATCTCCTTCAAGAAGAGAATCAACTCCTTTCTGAAGATGCATCAATCAGGGAAACTCTGAGTACAAAGAAAGCAGCAGAAACCCAGTTCGATAATATTAAAACTCGCATTGGGTATTTAGAGGCCATTCTCACCGGAATGGAAAGCTTGATTGAATCATGGTCCGAGGAATCATCAGAGATTACTACTCAAAGAGAAAAGATTATTGGTTATTCCATTTTAATTTCATTTGTTTTAACCTATTGTGGTGGATTTAACAATATTGTGAGAAACCAATTAATAAATAAGGCCACAGAGATTATTGCATCAAATGGGTTTTCATTGCCTAGTTTTTCACCTGTTTATTTATTCAATGACTATCTTCTCACTGAACACTCAAAAGATCATTCTGTTTTTAATATTGAACAATCAATGGTTTTTGACTCTACATTTGATTTGTATCATTCTCTATCTACTCAATGTATACCCTTAATAATCGATCCAGATGGAATTATCGAACAATATTTTCTGAAAATTTACAAAAATCGCAATTTTCAAACTGTTTCCTTATTCTCAATACATCTTGATGAAATTTTAACCACTTGTCTTGGAAATGGATCATTTTTGATTATTCAAGATGTAGATTATTTTCACCCATATTTAAGACCGCTATTCTCATTGTCACATAAAAATAAAATGATGAAAGAAGGACACAGTATCAGAATAGGTACTAAAGTTGTTGATTACAATCCTGAATTCAGACTAATGCTTTTTACAAGTCATAGATCAATCGGGACAATTCCGAAATCGTTATTAGCAAGGGCATCCATTATTGATTTCTCTGATTCTTCATTGCTATCAACAAAAACTATGATCACAAATAGTATTTTACAATATTATTTGCCTGATTTAATCCCACGCTTCTCAGCTGTACAGCGAATGAAAATGGAGTCTAGGGTGCAATTGAGACTGAAAGAAGAAGAAATTATTGAAGAAATAATGGAGATCATCCAAAAGAAGAATGATAATTCCAATTATGATTTTCTTTTAGATTCGATTCAATTTTCTCAGCTCATGAGGGTTAAAAATAGTTATTTTGACTCCAAAGCATATTTCATTTTGATCGAGGAGAATCAAAGCGACGTTTATAAACAGATAGAGTGTTTTCAGCCACTTATCAACACGATTCACTCCATTTGGGAAGCATCATCAAGATTTATGCCAAAATTATCCAAAGCATATGCTTTCCCATTTTATCAATTTGAACAAGTACTTTCTTCATCATTTCAAATCCCAGGATTCGCACCCGGAATTCTTAAACCTGATCAAGTTCAACAGCTTTACCTCTCCATCCGTGGATCATTATTCGAATGGATTTTTGCCAGTATTTCTAATAGAGACTCCATTATTTGCTTATTTATATTCACTTTTCTTGAATTGGAAAAATCTGGGAAATGCAGGAAGATTGATCTTGATGTTATAATTAGTCATATTAAAGAGTCTTTTGATTCCACAATAGACCCATCTTCTAATCAATTAGCAATTGGAGATCCAATTGAGCATTTGAAATTCACTAATATTATTAATATTTTCCCATTCATCCAAAGGTTGATTTCAGATTTTATAACTAATGATTTCTGGTCATATATTCCAGCATTTGTTGCAGATAGCATTTTATCATCTCAAGCCATTGTTCCTGTATTAATATTCTCTGATCCACAAAGAAACCCCCTCTCAAGTATACTATCACATATACATTCAAAGACTAGAGGGGATAACCTAGACATATATTCATTGATCAATGATGAGGTATATCTAAATACTCTTAAGAAAGTCTTAATAGTTGCAGCAAATAAAGGAACAAAGGTGATTCTGAATTATTATTATCCAAGTATAAGAGTATCTGCATTTTTGTTTGATTTGATGAATTACCTTCATTCAAATTCATTGAATTCCAATTTTCGACTTATCATTAATTCTTCAACTAAGGAAATGATTCCACAGTTATTATTATCATCATCTAAAAGGTGTTTCTATAATACATATCCATCTGTCAAAAATCAAATGATTGAAATGTATCATCTTCTTTTACCAAGTATTAGATCATCAAGCAACCCTTCAGCTATTAAGAAAATTGCATATTCAGCTATTCTTTCACATTCTTTGCTTAACTTTAGGTCATTTATACAACCAATTGGCTTAGATTGCTACCAAGAACCTACATTATACCAAATGAGACAATTTTTGGATGTCGCTCGACAATCAATCGAAAAATTTTCTGGAGAGGTCCCAATTAGACATTTAAGAGACTATCTTCAAGATTCCATAATGGGAATTTCTTCAATCGACTCATTTGATCGGAGGAAAATTCGTTCTCTAATATATTCTGTTTTTTCTCAAGATTTGCTCAATGATGATTTTAATTATTGTACAAATTCGCCTGATGCTGATCAATGGAGATTACCACAAGAATTGCCTAATTCTCATTATACTACATTCATTCAGAGAATTCCTTCTTTCCCAACGACATCAGGGCTTTTAATGTTTAATAAGTCATCTCAACCTTACAGAATGTGGAATCTATCACGATGGATTTCTCAAGGACTTTGTGAATTACACCAAAAACCAAGCATTACTCATAATAATGAAGAATTCCTCATGAAAATTGGGAGTTACATATTATCAATTCCTGAAAGAATTGAAATCGAGAGTAGTACATTGAGTAGCCCAATGGGTGTAGTGATTGAAGGAGAGATAAAGCAGTTCAATCAGTTAATATTCGTGATTAAAAATGAATTGCTTAACAATCCCTATTCAAACAACTCTATTCAATTCGTTAATGGCCAAGTACCCATAAAATGGAATGAATTGTCAAAGTACTGCCAATCAAATAATGTTCAACGGTTCATTTCATTTTTATGTGAAAAAAGAGACTTTTTAGCACAATACATGAAAACAGGCAAAATTTACAATGTGAATGTTAAACTAATTAACAACATAAGAGGACTTCTGCATTCTTTTATGATAGAAGTAACCATGTTTAAGGGGCTACAGCCAGAATCAGTGAATTTAGGGTTTGAAATCCTTAATTCTACTTCGACAAATGAAAATGATTCCATGGTTTTGTCAGGGTTATCAATTGTATGTGCCAATTGGGATGAAAGAGAATCATTACTAAGGGTTGATTCTTCTTCTCCTCATCTTTCCAAATTCCCTAACATTAGGTGTTTCATTATAAAGTCATCCAAGAAGCTATCTTCTGTGTATATGTGTCCGTGGTATAGAACTTTAGTTATTCACGATATCATTTCAGAATCAATGAATACATATGTAGATAATCAAAGCGATAATCTAATTTGGTACATCCCTATTCCATGTGAACAACAAGCAACAACTATTGTTGCAAACGGAGTTTTGTTGACATCTAATGTACCAGAACAGATATCATGAAAAAAATTTAAATAAACCATTTTATTGTTTCAAATATTTTTCTAGTATTTTCAAAAATCTATCATTTCTATATGAACCGAATGATTGGTAACCCTTTAGATCACCATATATTTCATAAATTCTGGTCATTGGAAGACGAGAAACAATGTTCCTAAATAGAATTTCGTGAATATTAGTAGGATTATAAGAAGTAGTGAGCTCAATAATCAATTGGTTAATACAAGGAATATATGGATCTTTATCAATAATCTTATAGAGATATGATAAAAGTTGTTCATTTCCGTAAATTGAATCAATTGAATATGAGAGTTTCAGTAGTTTTAACATTGAATCACAAAAATCATTATCATTCATGAATAACATAAGCATAACTAAATACCGACTCACATAGTGTTGTTGGATAATTGTCTGATCAAAAGAATCTTTAGCAAAACCAGATTTGTGTTTTGCTAATATCATAACAAAAAAATCAGTCGAATCATCATTATAAAATGATAATGCCTTAAGCTTGTGGCAAAAATTTGGAGGAGGATAATCAATAAATGAAAGATTTGGGAATAAACTTAAACGATCAGCACAGTTCTTTAATAAAGAATTAAAATTGAACAAATATGTTGTTGGTTGACTCTCAACAATATGATACACAAAGTTTATAACGATTTTAATAAAGGTTTCATCCACTTCTGCATTCTCTAATGATAGTAGTTGAGCAATCAAATCAAAAAACTTATCAATAATGATGATTGGAACACAACCAATCATTTTTTTAGCAATATTGGCGAAATATGGCTTTTCACACATTTTGATAAATGATGATAACATTTGACGAAAACGATAATGGTTTTCATTCCATATCAATTGTTGATATAGATTCTTAATTAAGATTTCAACCTGATCAATATTTCCAATATTTCTGTCATTTATTACTAATTCTTCAATTCTTTGGAAAGAAAATTGTATCATTTCTATTAATGAATAATTCTCATGGTTATATTGTTTCTCCAAGAATTTATTAAACATCTGGTGATTACTAATGGATTGAAAAGACACAAGGACCATATATAATGAATACACATGATAATCTGTTTCTACTTGATAGGAATCACATGCCTCATAGAGGCTAAATATTTCTCTATAAAGAGATTCATCACTGCTATTCAGAGTCGTTACAAACCAATTCAGAATTCTAATGTAATTTCGCAAATATGCATGATGCTCTATATCTGGTTTTTCATCATAAAATATTGGGAGAATAGATATAATCATTGGGATACCTTTGTTAACCAATTCACAAAAAACGGTATTGAAAAGGGGATCAATTTCGTGATGGTATTCCCGAGATGGAGCCTTAACAGGAATCAAGGAATCAGATGGTATCTGGAATGTAGTTTTTGTAGATGGAAATAGTTCAATGATAATTAATTCGGCAATCTCCCTGTTATAGTAATCTATATCTATTAAAAATGGCAAAACAATATCTGAAAAATAATGTATAATCATTTGCCTTATATTATTGTTCTCTCTGAGATTGCATAAAATACTTTTTAAGATTTGATTCTTATTATAATAATTTGAAAGCTTATCATTGATGTATGCATTTAAGCTTGTCGGGAGCTTATCTTGATGTAATAATGGCAGCACATGGAAAAGACTATCTAAGAAGGCCTGAACTTCACTGTAATTTTGAATACTATTTGAAGTTAACAAATAATCAATGCTTAAATGAATATTACCATTAGAAACAGTTGATAGTCCCAAAAATGCAATTTTGTTAAAAGATGATAATAATACTTGTTTTTGAATGTGCTCAAATTTATGAATAAGAGAATAATCGCTAATAGTAATAATTTTTGATAGAATTTCAAACAATGAGCTAAAATCAACTTCAGATAATATAGATGTTGGCCGGTTTACAGAATAAAACTCAAATATATGGTGGATTATAACATCATACCATTTTTTATCGATGCAATACTGAGGAATTGGAGAATATGACTTAATATACATCAATAGAACTTTGGCAATATTTGGCAATTGTCTCCAAGAAGAAAATAAATCTGGCAAAATAGAAAACAATCGATCAATTATTACAGTCGAAGACTGGTGAGATAAATATTGGAGTAAAATCCTAGTAATATTATGTATACAAGATATTATCTTGCTATCTGTACAATAGAGCAGAGTTGATATATAGTGATCCAAATCAGATACAACTAGTTGTTCAACAATATGATAATTACTATCATTAATCAGACTCTCCATCAAATAACAAAGATCATCAGAATGGTGGCCATGTTGAGTATGAACAAAGACTTTAAATAGGTATAAAGAGAGAAAATCAATTTGTTTCACATTTTTCATTAATAAAACCATTTCTTCTGATAGTATGGTTGATTGAATTATATATTGCTGATTCTCATTTTCAATGATATCACTAATTCTATAATTTATTGTAGATGAGCATATTGATGAGAAATTATTCTGAATATTGGAGTATATTAAGAGATATGCGCTACCGCTAGAATCAAATGATTGGTCATTATTATTCTGGCCATAACATACTGTGGAAAATTGATTTGAATCAAATTTGGTAACATTGGTGTCATCAAAAAGGTACCAATCATTATTAATCAAACGAAGAGAAGTATAATGCCCTCCTTGTGCAGTTCCTTTGTGAAGAACCACCCCTACCAAACGATATTTAGTATCTTTTGGCTGATACATTGCATTACTTAAATCAATCTCATGAGGAAACTCAAGAAAAGAGTTGATCTTAAACCTCTGATATGATTTCATATCAAATTCAAACCTTTTCAGATGTATAACTAGATAGGGAGGGCATGTTTTGATTCTAATCTGCTTGGATATGGTTATCTTCTTTTGATGAATCTCAGAGAAAACTTGATTATCACAAGAAAGAATTTCTTCATGCAAAAACACTTTCATTGAATCACTAAATGTTGAACAATCTTTCACAACAAAACTCAAAGAAAAAAACTTTTCGCTAACTTCCGAATAGTAGTCAGTATCAACGCCTTTGGTTATATTTATCAGCTCCCCTTGAAAATCTAATGATATTTCGGAAGGCAACTGGTCCAAAAGAATTTGAAGAAATTCAAGAGAATCTTGCTGTTCTCTGACATTAATCGGAGCATTCATCCAGCCTTTCCAAACTTTAGCAAAAGTCATTGTATCTTGAAAAGGCATAAGAGACTGTAACATCCTTATAAAAATGTTCTGTAACTCAACTTTATCCTCAGCTTCAAAAACATATTTAATTAATGAGGATCGAAATGTTTCTGTATGAAAGAGCTGTTGTAAAACAGAATTCATATAACAAGTGGCACCCAAATTCCTCAAACCAGGGAATCCAGGGGATATGATCCCTTTATCACTCGAATAATTCCATTGATTTATTGGAATTAAGAATGTTGGCATTAATATTCCTTTCAAAGAATCTAGCATATCTGAATAACTTTTCATCAGAGGCGTCATTATTTTGAGGATTGATTTTCTTGAAGTAAAATCTGGCAAAGTCAAAATGTTTGGAAGAAATTTTGTTTCAATAGTTGTTTTAATAAAATCAGAACATTTATTATGAGATAATAAAGAAACAAAGACATCACATATCGAACTATAAACATGGCAATTCTCCATGTTCATTAGTTCAAATAAATATTGAAGAGAATCTATTACTTCAGGACAATCTTGAATCTTTGGTACCAACTGCTCAACATACTTATTAAATGATAATCCATCTGAATTACCCATTTTAATAGTGTCAATATTCTTGATAAGGGTAATAAACAATAAAAGGGGATTAGAAAACTTTTCAACGATATCATGAATATAAATGTTAAATTCTTCTTTGGCCATAATTAAGATTTTAGAGAAAACATTTACTTGATTAGTGAGAACATCAACAATATCTTTCTCATAAAATTTGGTCAGATTGCATAAGATTGACCAAATCTTCCGAAGAACTTCATTTAATACATCTTTCATTAATAATATTGTAAAAACAATTTCTAGAAAATCAATTAAAACTAGATTAAAGGATGGTGATTTGATAAATATCTCAATAAGAGACACGATTTCAATTGTTGATTCATTAAGTTCAACTGCTTTTTGAAGATTATTAATTATGAATCTTAATGACTCAATTGAAGCACTTGAAGCATTAATTTCAACTTCAGATAAATTATCAATTAAAATAGATAGTATATATTTAAACTCATAAAATGAACGGGAATTTAAAAGATGATTCAAAATTAATCCGTTTTGAAGTGATTCTAAAATTGACTTACTTGTTGGCATATATTCAAGAATTAATCTAATTTCTTTCTCAATTGACATATATTGAATAGTAGAAAGATAAGAGAACAATGTGTTCTGATATCCTTTTTCGTGAAGAATATAAGTGGGCAAATTTTGATAAAAATCATAATCCAATTTAAAAATATTAGGGTTTTCATGTACAGTAATCATACAGTTTTCTTTCAAGTTATTAATTGGATTATCAGAATACATAGCAATTTTGTAATTATCGATTGATATATAAAAATCTGTCATTTTCAAACTAATTAACATAGATATTGTTCGATAAAGTTGGTTCGAATTGGTATCATTTGACAAGCATGATCGTTTTACAATATTATTAATACACAAATTTACATTAATGATTCTGCTTTTTCTATGAGAATGCCTTTTAACCCCAAAGAGCAAACATTGCACAGTGCTTTCATTTAATTGGATAAATCTAGATAAAACACGAATAGTTGTTTCAGTACATTTTAAACTACAATCATTTTGAATTCCCAATATTATTTGGATAAAATTCTTTGCAACTTGCCCTAGAAAATCTCTATACACATAGTGGGTTAACGAAACAGATTTAACATACTCATCAATTAATTCCTGATCGCTAAGCTGTTTTACAATTAGCAAAAACTCATCACCAAAAAACAATGGAGCTAACCTGATACAATACTGAAAGTCATTATGACGAGGCGTTGTTCGAATTGTCGGAGGAATTTTTTTAATAAGATACTTATTCTTAGCATTTATAGCAATAAATAAATCACGGAAAAACACTAAAAACTGGTGTGTGATGGGTTTCAGGAGTTCATCTTTAGTAATTTTGATCAAATATTGTTCGATTTCTTTAAACTCAATAAATGATTGAATCTCAACTAGTTTTGAAAGAAGATTCCAAAATTCTTTATCTTTCTTTGGAGAAGATATTGCTTCTAATTCCTCAATCGAGGGGAAGTGGGATGAATATTTGCAAAACGCAGACAAAGCATCTAGACCCAATGATCTATTCTTTGAAATCAAACAGATTATTTGGCAATGCAAATCGGATTTTTCTTCAAAACTAAACCATTCAAGTTTATTTAAAGAGAGATTTAAAATTCTTTGACTAAATGGTAATAAAACACCATTTTCAATATTTATAAATACATATTTCAAAATTGTTAGAATAATGGATTTCTTTATATTATTTCCTAAAATCTCAATTGTGGCGTTTTGAGCCAATTCACTATCAAGAGAAATATCCAAAAGAAGATTAATCAAAAAAGTTGCCACCCCATCACTCTCGAAAGACAAATATTGAATGGAAAATTTAATGAGATCAAAATAATCATTTGATTTATCCATGGAGGAAAAAAAACTAGATAATTCTTCAATACTAAGAGATAATACAATACAAGACATTATTTTTAATGCTTGCTGTTTCATAGATATATGAGTATGGACAACTTTTTGCCAAAACCTATTTGCATTATCAATTGAAAAACATTTTCTTTTGCCCATTTCAATCATAAAATCAAATACTGTTCCCAAAAAATGATCTTGGAAATCTTTATCGACCAAAACTGTCAAAATATCATTTTCCTTACACAATAACACACATTTTTCGACATTTTCTTCATGATGAGATTTTGAAAACAATGACAAAAAGTGGGCTCCAAGAATCCTTTTATCAATGAAATCAGATTTAAAACACAAAAAGAATGGCTCGAAAAGATCGGCGATCGGAAATATTTCAAATTTATACTCAACCCAAAATAATCCATCAATAATGGAGGAGATAGAAACATGATCCAAAGTCCTAATTCCGACATTAATCTCGGAGATGAGATACTTTTTGAAACTTTGAATAAACGAGACAATTAGCTCTTGACATTCATCATGGAAATGGCTATATAAGCCTTTTATAAATGCTTCCACAAGTTGATATATACATAAGGAACAAGGTAAATCGCTATTAAGCTTCTGTTTTATTACATCCAATGCTCCAGAATACATAAGTGATTCATTTAAAGTCTTGAAAAAATGCTTACAATCCTTATCCTTTTGCCCATTGGTATAAAAAAACTTTGTTTCATCAATAACATCAGAAACCAAATGAATCAACGACAGTTTTTCGTTATCAATACCCCAGCAGAATAAAGTAATAATTACATTAAGAAAATCAGAGCACACTTCGTATTCCTCCTCGCTAATCGCAAAATAATCGAGTATTTTCCTTGTGGTAAAAGGTATCAAGTCATTGATATATGTATCAGTAAAACTCTCAATCGGTGGTGGAAGTTGACCAGTTTCCAAAATAGAGAATATCAAATTTGAATTATCGGGAAGTAGATAAATGTATTCGGATTCATTCTCAAGCGAAGTTCTAAGGGTAAATGCCCAGGTTGGAAAATCTTCAAGTGGATTCATAAAATGTTAAAAGTGTCAAAATTTGATGAATTATTATGTATCAACATTATTATTGTTTTTTAATGGAGTTTTTGGATCTTTAAGAATTAAGGGACAGATAGGTACAATGTCTCAGTTACCTAAGTTTGCTGTGAGGCCAGACACTTTTAATAGAGACGTTGAAAGTGCTTTAAATAACGCTAGTTCACCGAGAAAAGTTAAAAAAATGCAGAAAATCGAGACTAGGTCTAAATGGAAGGTTTATTTTTTTTTAGGTACAGTTTTATGCTTAATTATGGGATATTTATTCAAAGGACACGAAACAGTTATTTCAAGAGGTTTTCCCCATATAGAAAATCGAATAATGGACAAATTTTTGCATAATATGGTTAATGGATTTTTATCTCCTGCAAATTTTCTAATTTATGGCCCAAAAGGGATCGGAAAGTCTTATTTTACTAATAAATTAGTGAGTGAGTATCCAAGACCAGTTATATCATTTGATTTTTCCAATTTACATGAAAATTCATCTATAAAGAGCTTAATTCGGATGATTTCCGATTCTGTATTGTATTCTTTGTATAAATACCGCTCAGATCAAACATTAAAATTCCAAGCTAAGAATATTTTAGCAACTCTTGAAGGTGTATCTTATTTACTTGGGAGGAAGCCAATTACTTTGCCAGTTTTCAACTTGAAAGACCCATATCTGGAGCAAGTGTATTTTAATCTTGATAGCATTATCATGTCATATGAATTCGATATGGTTAATTCTTTTGAATGTTTCTTTAGAGGTATATCAAATCTATTTAAAGGAACAGGACTAGCATTTATCGTTAGGGGGTGCTCTTTCTCAGGATTTTCGAAAGAAAAGGTTGATATTATTAGTCTATTCATAAAAATAATGTATCAATCCACACTCAGAAATAGGTTTTATTCGGTAACGGAATCAAATGATGATTTTTGGTTTTTGCATCCAAATAATACTGTTTTTGCAAAAGCAATAGCTATTAGAATACCAGATTTTGATTTAGAGGCAGCAAAGCTCTCTTTGAAATCATCATCTTCTAGATTAACACAATCGGAAATTGTTCAATTATATGAGTTTTTTGGAGGAAATCCAATGGCTTTCTCCCAAATTCTTCACTTAATGAATCATGATAAAGGATTTGCTGAATCCTCAAAGATATTGGAAAAACAATTTTTATTCGAAGCAAAGAGATCAATCATATCTTATCATGGCAATCAAAGTGAATTAAATAACATCATCAAGTCCTTATCTGAGTCTCTTGAGAAAAAATGTTTGTGGCAATTAGAAACCGAATACTATTTATTAAGGAATCACATCATATGTTTCAATAACCAAACTCATTATTCATTCTGCTTCCCTATGTTTTACAAGTATTTATTCCAATAGAAAACTATCAAAAAGAAGCCCAGGATTGATGAATAGAAATCCAATTAAATCATAATAGATCAATCAAGATCCCATATACATCATTATACATATTTTTTTCTGTTTTATTTAATTGGTTTATTGCATGCTGTTTTTTTAATCAATATAAGAATGAAAATGGGAATATCACACTGACCTCTCTCCTATTAGCCATATAATTAGTACTCATATGTTCTTAGAATAGTTTCTTTTGGAGCTTCACTTATTGTTTGATATATTATTCTCTCATATGTCATTCTGAATGTCACTTCATTTGATCTTCTGATTGTTTCTTGTAATGTTCTATGTTCAAAAGGTATATCAACATTACAATGAAGGGAATTGAGTAATTGTAATTGATATGTGATTGTATTAGTGAATGCAATATTATTTGATGTTGATACTATTGTTGAAGTCGAGAATGATGCAGAGTGATCTATGAAGGAATGAGACACTTCAAGAGAACCTTGATAAGCACATTATAGATAGAATAATAATATTTAGTATATTTAAAACAATGAATAGAATTAAAAAATATAATTTAAAAATGGAGACTCTTCCGAATCAAATGAGCGAACTTCTCCTTCAATATCACTGATTCTGAGGTCTGATGATGTATATATTCTTTCAAGTAGCCAATTAGGAATTGTCACTCTTTTTCTTTTGTAAATATTTTTCGAAAGAGGGTCTAGAGACAAAAACAACATTCGGCTATCTGATGTTATTTGTGCTACAGAGGAACAGTTCTTTTGTCCGCAGTAATCACTTGAACTAAAAATGGTGATGCATGATTTATTATCACCATAAGGATAGTGATATCCAGATGAACACACTTCATGAGACCGTATCAATTGAGTTAAATTATTCGATTGCAAGAATTTTTCAAGGATGTCTTTCCCATAAAGGCTTCCAAGGCCTCTAGGATTAGACGTAAACCCACTTATGTTTTTTTTAGGATCACTCCATAACAGTTCATTAAAAATTGGAGATTTGTCAATATAGTTATCTTTTTTTAATGATGAAACATCTCTAAGACTTAAAACATGTGGCCCAATTCCACCATGAACACAGAAAGTAGAATTATTAATAATTGCGGCAATTGGGAGGAATAAAAACATATTAATAAAAGCTTGGAATAGATCTATATGATATTTTGTTTCTATTTCATCATAAAATCCATATTGAGAACAAATATCTTCAATTTCATGGTTTCCTCTTAATAAATACACATGTTCCGGAAACAAAAGCTTATGAGATAATAAAAAAACCATAACTTCAACACTAAAGTTGCCCCTATCAACGTAATCACCCAAAAAAAGATACTTAGTGTCTGGTGGATAACCACATAATTCAAAGATTCGAATCAAATCATTAATGTTACCATGTATATCTCCGATTATATAGAAACATCCCTCTAATCGGAGAAGTGTAGGCTCTGTTTCAAAAACAGGTTTGGCAGAATTAACAAGCTCTTCTATCTGTTTCCAATGTACTGCATCGTGTAGCCTCTGAGAATTCGGAGAAAAGGAGGCAATCAGTTGAAAAAAGAGAGATTCAACCTTAGATGGCTCCATTATTTCTGTCTTTCAGCGGTTAAGAGTATTCATTAACCTTTGTCAGTTTAAAATTTTTCGTGGTTATTCAAAAAATTGTAAACCGATCAATCATGGTTTGAGAAGTTTATATGAGGGTACCAAAACTCTATCTCTTATCTCTTGATGAAGAGGATGAGAAGATAGAAAGGCTCTACATATTATGATAGCTTCATCCACTTTTCCGGATTTCATAAGGCAGTAAGCATATTTGTATCCTATATCTGGATTCTCTTTATTACATTGATCCCATAGTTCTCTCAAAGATTCTGATGCTTCATTGTATTGTTTTTGTTTTATCTGACATGAAGAAAGCATTTCCCATCCTGTTCGACAGTTGTTATTGATTCCAAGAGCTAATATTGTATAGTGTTGAGAGGATCTTGGATCAAGTTTTCTTAGGCAAATTTCTGCCCTCATCAAGTATGATTCTTCATATATGTGAAATGTATCATGATATGGCTTACCAACCAAAGCTTTTTCTATAAATTTATCCGCATTATCAAGATTATTGAGTCTCAGATAGCATTTTGCTAATGACATATATATATACTGAAAATTTGATGTGAATTGTAATGCTTCTCTAAGTTGCGAAATGGCCTCTGTTATTGTTAGGTCAGTGTTCAGAGACATATTCACTTCAGCTTTAAGAATCAGAGTTTGTTGGGGATCGGAGGCAATTTTATTAATTATCTTCATTGCTTTATCTATAAAATCGCTACACGCTAATGGATCAACATCTTTCCATATTCTCTTTTTGTCTGGATTAGTATAAATTCGAAAAAGAATTTCATATGATTGACTGCACCATTTCGGGGATTTTTGAGTTTGGTTAAAAAGTCCAATTGCCTCAAAAATATTATTAGACAAATATTTAAACAAGGCGAAAGAAAATAATACTCCATGATCATGTTTTGGTATATTATCCAAGAAACTAGCTAACTTTTTTAGTTTTCCTGCCCTTGAAGAAAGCTCAATAAGACGTATTAAAATACTTGGATTAATGCTATTGGAAAGATTTATCACATTTCTTAAAACATGAATAGATTTTTTTAAAACTATTGAATCAGATTCTGTAATCAATAATGCAATAACATGATTACTTGGGTGTTTATCCAGAAATAATGAACATATATTGACACTTTGTTGAGTGTTACCTTGACTTTTATATATCGAATATAGAGATATTACTGGATCCACATTATCTTCATCAAATCCAATGGATTTAGAAAAATGTTCAGTAGCTAAATCCATATTGCCCCTTTTTTGATGAATTATTCCAAGTCGATATGAAATGCAGGATGCTAGTTTTAAAACCCCCTTAACTGCTATATCATAATACGGAAAGGTGACTACCTCGTTAAATATTACCATGCATTCAGTATAAAGTTTCAGGGCATCATCAAGGCTATTTGCACAAAACTTTTCTTCAGCATATTTATACATAACATCGATATAAAACATAATATTAATATTTCGTATAAATGGTAAATTTATATCCAGAAATTGTTGAATTTCGTTTTTAGAATAAATTTTGTATAACTTAATATATATTGAGGAAAAGTGTAAAAGACTCTTCAAGATATCTTTTTGAAACTTATTAAACATATTAGTAAGTTTATCATAATTATGAAATCTAAAATAAAAACACATCAAGGAATTACAAACATTATTATCATATCCATTTTCTTCAAGAAATTTTTCAAGTATGATTTCCGATTCATCAAACAAACAACATAAATAATATGCTTCAGAAAGCCGAACACAAGACTGAGATGATTTATCGTTATTATATACTAGTTCATTGAGACTATTCAACTTAGATGAATTTTCGACATGGTTTAGGTATAATTTATATTCCACTTCATTACACTCATTCATATATTTCCCAGATGTCTTTAAATTGTTCAAAATAACAAATGCTTTAGCTAAAGCATTCTGAGAGGCAAAATATAATACTTTATATAACAATACTCTGGTTTTATCATATCTTTTCATTGGAAAATCTTTCATTTTGGAGATTATAAATTTCATTTCTTTAAAATTCTTCTTCAAGTAAAAAAAATCAAGAAGCTGAAACCAATAAAAAAAGGATGACAATTGCTCAAATAAATCAGATAATCGATTATCCAATTTAATAATATTATTAAGAGAGTAATCCAATTTAAATTGCATGACTAGGAATTTATCTTGTTTAACTAAAGAAATCTTATTTTTTTTATACAATTCGAGATAATACTGAGACTCAAATAAGTTATTCTGTTCGAAATAAATCGAGGATAAAGAAAGTAAAACTTCATTTAATTGAAAATCCCATTTTGAAATAAGAATCTCCTTAAATATATATAATGCTTTATCAAATAAGCGCATATTTTCCAAATATTTTCCATACATTTCTTTAAACACAATAATGCCAGGAAAATTCTCACAAAAAAAATTGAATATAGGTTCTATTGGAATATTTTGGATACCATTATGATCAACTAATATATATTGTAATGATTCAACAATAACATCTAATCTCAAAGAAGATAACCATGAAAAATATGATTCATTTACAATTTCAAGTAAATGAATTTCAAAAATTGAAGGGTTAAATGTCATTCTTGAGTTCATAAGCCTCGCTATCTCATCAATTACTTGATTTTTATATATGATTTGAGAATTTTTGTCAACAAAAACTCTTTGACACAATGAAAGATATGCTATTTCATTGATATCCATTTTACCAATGATCTCAATTTGATCAATTGCTTCCTTCAAGTTTCCAGTTTTAATTGATATTTTTAAAAAACATTCAGATGCCAGAGAATCTTTCGGGTTTATATATATACATTTGTTAGCACTCTCATGAGCTAACACATAGTCAGATAAATAAAGCTGGTAAATTGATCTAATTGAAAAACATATAGATCCACATTCAGATAGCTCATCAAATACCATTACTAAAGGCATCAAAATACTTAGCAGCTCAAGATCTCCATGTGTAATTGATAAAAAAAAGTAAGAAACCATTGATAGAAACTTCCAATTCTTTTTTTCAATATTTAAAAGATGAGATATCATCATCTTAATGTTTTCTTTAGCGCCGAATTTATCTCCTTGATGCAAAATGCATAAAATACTTTTAAACAAATTATACTCAAACCTAGAAAATAAATTGTTTGGATAATCTGTGAATAACATTGATGCTAAGTCGTAAGAATGGTTTCTAATATAAAACCTCGCAATATCAAAAACTAACTCAGGAAATGAATATTTGATGATTAATGTGTTTAAAAGTTCAATCCCCTCCCCCCTCATATTCATCTCGAGTAGAAGTAATGATCTACCATAGTTAGAAAACAAATCCATATAATTGCTATCAATAGTTTTAAATATATCGGACGCATTCTGTAGATCTCCTTTGATTAAATGCATCCAAGCTTTTAAGGAGCGATAATAGTTGTTATCCCTATTATCAATCAGTTTTTCCATTAAATCATAATCTTTAAACAATAAACACACTTTTGATGATTGAGAAATGGCAAAATTGTTCGATTTTTTCCCTATTTCGATCAATTCGTTAATATTCTTATTTTCTCCTTTTTCTTTGTGAAAAAAAAACATTGCCACCATATATAAAATTTGTAAGTCCTCACGACATTCAAGCTTCTGTATATTTTCAAAACCATTTTCGTAATCACCAATTCTAATCAATGCAAAAGCTTGCCACAAGGACAAAAAGAGATCGTTAGGGTTAATTTTCTGGGCATTTTCACACAAAACTGCTGCATGGCCATACATTCCATGCCTCCAATAATAAAAAAACCTATCATAATAACACTCCATTTCCAATTTAAATATCAATTATGAAATCAATTTTTTTACAATAACCACTTTTTCTTCACTACAAGGAATGAGTGGATCTGAGGCACCCCAAATTATACCATGGGTTGAAAAATATCGCCCACAGTCTATTGATGAAGTTGTCCAGCAGGATGAAGTTGTAAATGCTCTCAGAACAACAGTTAGTACTGGTGATCTTCCCCATCTGATTTTCCATGGGCCGCCTGGTACTGGAAAAACCTCTACAGCTCTTGCATTATGCAAAATGCTGTTTTCTCCTTCTGAAATCAAGAGAAGAGTAATGGAATTAAATGCTTCCGATGAAAGAGGAATTGATGCTGTTAGGAAAAAGGTTAAACAGTTTGCCTCACTTGCTGTTCCGTCCGGAAAATTTCCATATAAGATTATTATTTTGGATGAAGCAGATTCAATGACAAAAGATGCTCAAAATGCCCTTCGAAGAATAATCGAGCAGCATTCAGCCGTAACTCGTTTTATTATTATATGCAATTATGTTTCAAAGATAATTGATCCGATTTTATCCCGTTGTGCTAGGTTTAGGTTTACTCCTCTAGAGCATAATTCCATTGTGAATCGTTTGAGGACTATTATTGAAGGAGAAGGGATACAAGTAGATGGAGATGAGACATATGAAGCATTAGTAGCCATTTCCAATGGAGATTTACGTAAAGCCATTACATTTGCACAGAGTGCCTCATCAACAGGGCGTGTTACTTCATCCATTTTGAGGGACATAAGTGGGACACCTGATCCTAAAATGGTTGAGGAATTTTTCGATTGCTGTCTTAATGGTATTTGGAGCCAAATAGAAGAGAGCTCTTCAGATATTGTTAATAGTGGTTATGATATTGGTCAAGTACTACAGCTCCTCACATCATTCGTAGTACAATCTAATAGCATACATGAAAAGTTTAAGCCTAAACTGTTACTTCATATAGCCAAAGTCGATGGAATGATTATTGAAAGAGCAGATCCACAGATACAATTCTTATCACTTGCATCTTTGATAATGAACTCGAAGTAAAGGATATGGTTTATTCTTTGTAAATCAAATGATTGTCATCTTGTTTTTCCAGGTATTCATCCGCTATGAGTTGTTTGATACACGAATTAATCGTCTCTGTGTTTGTTGGGAACAAAAGAGAAGACTCTTCAACCACCTTTTCATGTAATTGTTTAACTCTCATGATTCTAGACGCTTTCATCAATTTCACTATGATGGATTTGATTGCAATTTGTCGACTTAGTTGAATTCCAGGAGTTGTAGGAATTTTTGTCCCCCAATTGTCGGGGAAAGATATCTTTTTCGCATAGAATGAATCATTAATTCTGAAGTGACACTTTAAAAGATCACTTTTATCTCCAATTGGTTCAATAAGACCGGGTGAAATCAAAGATTTAAGACTAGATAATAATAAATTATCTTCAAGTCTTGTTGAAGAAATTAAATTTGAAAATGATACAGGAACCCCTTTAGAATCACCAACAATGGAACTAACAACTGCAGCTTGGGATAATGACATTGTTAATGTTGATACTCCCTTTGATGTTTTAATCTTTGATTCACATGTAGCTAAGCAATGTTTCCATTCAATATGCTTGTTCGAAGATTTTGCTTGAATACTATCAGTAATTCCTTTGACTAGATCATGATACTCTTGAGGAAGATTGAAACAAAACTCCTTTGGAAGATCAAAAATCAAAGATGAACGCATAAGGATATATGACATTTTTGGAAACTGGCTCTCTTTATTCTCAACGGATTCACTTAATAAATCTCGAGCATGAGAAATATTGTCATCTGTTACAACTGCACTGATTGCATCAACAAATTCTTTTTCATATTCAATTCCAATTGTTGAGCGTGTGGTAATACGGAAAAACATATTATAATCATTATGCTTAAGGAAAACATCTCTATCCACAATGAATGACACCAATCGTATGATATGATCCTGTTTAATCATTGACTTAAATGCATTTCCTCTTTTTAGAAATGCGTCCACAATAAATGATACAGCAATTGCAAATGATGAACCAAATTTTTGATGAAAACTTGTTTCATTGAGTATTGTTTTAAGAATGCGATTAATACTTGGCAGCAATTCCGCATTTGTTAACTGTATAAAACTATCCGAGTATTCAAAAAGTGTGAGAATTGAGAGCCCAACATTCCTTATATTGCTTTCTAAAACAAATTTCTCAACATAATTCCTAATATAGTCAGAGAATAAGTTACAAAGCAATTGAGCGGTTTCTTTATAATGAAAAGCAAGGGCTGAAAACAATAATCGCTCATTCTTTTGTGACCCATTACATAACATTTCATTCATTGGGATCTTTGAAAGTACTTGAGTGATCCCCCCAATTTTTGCTTTGATTACTTGATCAAAAACAGTCAACCGAATCAGCTCTCGTGAAGGAATATCACTCGTAAATGATAAAAAAGACTCAACAGTTCGAGCAATCGATGGCAATGACATAATTTCACATTCAGTGTACTTAGAGAGTATATTTTTCAAAATAGGAAGGAATTCTCTCTCGATAAATGAATAAAAAGAAACGGAATTGTGAGTCTCACTGGCAAAACTGGTTATCATAAATATGGATTGAATTGGAATTAAGTCGATTTTATCATAGAACTCTAAACTATCGAGGCCCTGACAAACTAAAAGCATCAATGGCTTAATTGTTGGTATAATAACAGTCTTGAAAAATTCATAACATATAGACTGAGTTATTGTGGAATATCGACATCCATACATTAAATAATTTTGAGAGTTTTCCAGAAATCGAGATACATGCTGAATGATTTTTATTCTATCAACAAATGATCTTAAATATGATATTATTTGCTGAGGATCTGAAGAGCAAAGTTCAATAAATATATTTTTTGCTACTTCAATTATAATATTAGAAACTTCATCAAAAGGAGAACCGGTATTCATTAAAAACCCATATGTAGTGCATAATTCGTATATACACTTAGAATAAGAAATATACTCGTAGGGACTTAAAGTTATTTCATTCTCTAACAGGACTTTTCGGGTTGTTTCTTTTAGATAATTCACAAGCTTTTCTTTATCTTGCATTATTTGACACTTTTATTTAACTTTACATTTAAATTACAAGAGATAAAGTATTCAACTTTTTCTCCCCCTGATCTGATACCGAATCGATGAATGATGCATAGAGCTCATCTTCATGGCCAAATGAACAGTAAATAATGAGAGCAAAAGCAATGATTATAGCTATAGATATACTGAATCCAATTAAGTTTTTGTTTTTTTCATAGATTGAAAAGAATGAGTCAGTTGACTTTTGGGTGGAAGTGAGAAAAGGAGTTGGAAGTAGCGTGTTTTGAACTGTATTATCTATAGTGATACTAGGAGTTTCAATTTTGGTAATTGAAAGTGTGTTTTGCTCTGTCTCATGGTTGGTTGGAATTGGAGTTAATACTTCAGTTTTCTCGTTCGTTTGAACTTGAGTTTCTTGAGGAGAATAATCAATGGTTGGGTATTGGGATAGGGAGAAAGTTGTTGATGGTGTTTCTGACATTGTTTTATGAGGCGTTTCAATCATAGAACATTGACAAGTGCTTTCAAGGGTGGCAAAAAAAGTCTGTGTCAATGTTGGAAATTGTGTCAAATCCATTGTTTGAATAAATGTCATTATTGGAGTAAACACCAAAGTGAACTCTGGTGTATTGTCCAGAGTCTGTATCAATGAGGCACCTAATGTGATATCAAGTGTTTGCATATATGTTAACACGGGGGTGAATACAATAGTGCTCTCTGGTGTCATGTCCAGAGTCTGTGTCAATGAGGCACTTAATGTGATTTCAAGTGTTTGCATATATGTTAACACGGGGGTGAATACAAAAGTTGGGACCATTGTTTCATGAGGTGTTGGAAATAATGTTTCTTTCAGAGTTTCCATTAATGTCGGATTCAATGATTGTTCTGGCGTATCAATTAAAGTAACACCATGAGTAACAGAGAGAGTCTCTTGAAAAGTTGAGCATGGTGTTTCAATTTGAGATGGAAACATGGTCTCTTTAAGACTCTGAAGTGGAGTATCATTGGGGGTGGGTATTAGGGTCTCGATCAAAGTGCATTCAGGTGTTTTTTTGGGTGTTTCACTGATTGAATTCTCAATTGTTTTGGATACTGTTGGATTATGTGTTTTGTCAACAGTTTGTTTAATTGTCTGAAAGGGAGACAATTCTGGAGTTATTTCTGGTGTATATTGAGGGGTTAAGGGCATCAGGGCTTTACACTCCCATGTTTCAAAATGTACCAAAGCTAGTGTTTGTGTTAAAGCAAATGTATTATTTTGCAAAAAGACATTATACTTTGCTATTGATGTTGTATTGGAAATAATGCAATTTGTTACCACCATATGGTGTTTTAGTTCTGTATAAAACAACACCAAATAATTATTGATAAAAACACAGTGTTCAACAGTCCCATTTCCATCAGTACAGTCGATTAATCTACTATTTGTGGAAGAGACATTATTGCCAATTAAGTTACAGTTCCTCAAAGTACACTCATCTGAGGTTTGCCCGAATCTAAAAATTGCCCCAGATACACCATAATTATGAGCAATTGTATTATACATCGAAAGCAGTATTTTCCAATCAATTGTAGAGACAAATTTCCCCATGTTTTGAGAAAAATTAGATTGTCTCACTACAGAACCAACGCCTCCCAAAGCCAAAACTCCAACGCCTTCATATTTGGAGTTCGTTGCAGATAGATAATCAATAAAGCCTTTCCCATTAATGAATCCGAACATTCCATTTCTCGAAGAATTGCTTTTGAATGAACATAATCTGTTCAAAACACAATCAAGACCATAAAAATATATCGCCCCTCCATCATTATCTACTGCACACGAAGAAAATACACAATCGATACAAGTTAAATTGGAATTTTGTTGTAATAGAATTACCCCACCACTCTCACTGACTGACTGACTTCTTATAAAAAAACAATTTTCAATCACCACAATTGAGTTTTTTAGATTATATGATCTTCCAGATGGGATATTTGCATCAATACAGCTCGATAATACTCCCTTCTTATTATTAAGTATTGATGAAACTAAGGACAAGAATAAATACAACATTAAGAATATCAATTTGAGTTCAATTTTCACAAATATTCTGATAAAAACCCCTTGCATTATATTTTTACAGCTTTATGAATTTATCGTTGGTTTACATTTTTACTTGATTCTTGTCCATCATTATTAATTGTCCATTTATTTTATCGTTGATTTACATTGTAAAATGAGGGCGAAACACCATATAGAGAGGGATTTCGAAATGATACCCATGAACTTCCTTTGGCTCAAATATCATCAAATTAGGTTTGTTTCGTTTGGGATATGGTTTTTGGGTCTATTTTTAACAGATTTCACCTCAATAATAAATTCCCCTAATGATGGCTGGAATGAGGTAATTCAGTATATTCAAATAATATCGATGTTACATGCATGTTTTGTTGCTATTTTCTTTATTTATCTATTTGCACGATATTTTATTGATATAGAAACTGATGCCCCCAATTGGAAGATGATCATTCATTCTCTTTATGATCTAAGCATACATTTAGATATAGGAGCATTGCTTTTTTGTAATAATTTCTCCAAATCTTCAAACGCTTTTTACCAAGTTGAGGTTTTTATCATCCTCGATGCAATACTCGCTTTTTATTTAACTCCTTACAAAAGATGGAGAGCCATGGTTGATTTATTTGGTGTTTTGCCATCTGTCGCATTGGGCCATTATTCAACAACAAAAAAGGTTAATTCTCTAATTGTTTTTGCTCCTGTTTGTGTCGTTCTCCTGATGCCACTTCTTTTCACAGTCTTTACCCTCAGTTTTTCAAACCACATATCATCATTTTCATTGTCAATAATTCGCAAATTCGATCCTTCATTATTACCCAACAGAATCAGCATTCCTGTTTCCAGACCGATTAACGAGAATTTAATTGATCATCACAGTTCTGTTCATTCAAGAACCGACCCTCCACCCCAAATATCTGAAAAAGCCACCTCTGGAGATGAAACAGATTACTTCGATTTTAAATCAGTTCCATTTTCCATTGTGGCAACATATCTGTTTCATTATGCAATATTTGCTGAAGGAATGCACCACAATACCATGGTTGTGATGGGACACTACTTCTTAGCTTTGGCTTCAATACTTATCAACACCAGAGTTGTTGCTTTCCCTGCAATTATTCTAACAAATGTTGTGGATTCAACTGTTCAATTTAATAGTGTTTGGCCAGAATTAAGTTTCGTATAAAAATTTACTAATCGTAATTATTTTTTTTCTATGTTACTTGAACAAGGTTTTGATTATCATTTGAGCCCTAAAGATCAGCAACAAGTGGAGAAAATTGTTCCTCTTCATCAAGCCAAAATACATTTAGCTTTTCGCGCTCATGTACAGGTGTCTGAAAAACAGTATAAAAATTGTGGTGTTGCTTTGAGTGAGCACATGGTTACTATATGTTGTCGCGGTTTTTTAGGGAATTCTTTAAAGTTTCTTGATTCGTTTCATGTTTTCGATATTATTCGTGTACAAACAACATCTGACGATTGTGTCAGGATAGATATTCCCAATAAGATTTTATATATATCAACAACAACTTGTATGAGGTTCACTCGCAATCTTTTAAGGAATTTTGTCTTAAGCAACCCCATGTTACCTGGTCCAATGAGATTTCCATTTATCTGTCATGATACTAGTCATTTCCCACCATTCAATCCAGGTCTTTCTCCATCACAGCATTTCCAATTCACATATAACGCGTTTTGTTCCTACTTCGATACATCTTATTATCATGATGTTCCAATGTTTTTCCACCATAATATGAGCACAGCAAATGCAATTTTTGATCTAACCAAATTACCTCTTCATATTTTGGAATCAGGTTTTGGAGAATCAGCCGATATCAGGCCAATCACATCATCACTTATGTTTTGTCCCTATACATATGGATTTGTGTGCTCCAGTTTTGCCCGCCCTGATATAATTAAAGCGTCAGCATCTCTGGTTTTATGCAATCCAAATATTAAAATAATAAGGTTAGTTGACACAGGCGCAGAGACAGGATGCCTTGAAATTTCTAATGCAATGATCAGCAGCCAAAATTCTGATGTTATTTATTGGGATCTGAGCAATAATCCTTTGCGAGATATTGAGGCATTCACTTCTTCATTAATCAAGTATAAAGCCGAAGTACAATCGATCAAGCTGGATAATTGTGGAATTAGTGATATTGCACTGTGTTCTTTGTTTAATTCTTTATTTGAGAATGACAGTATGCATTCTATTCGTCAGGTTTCAGTTCTTTATTCTCCTATTGGAGATGAATGCAGCGAATTATTATGCGATTTCTTTGATGCAATTACCGAAGACCAAGAGTCTCGGCTTGAAATACTTGGAATTGGACCCGTTACCAGCATAGGTATGGTAATAGCAACAATGATCGAAAGAGACATTCAGCTCCAACAGTTAACAATTGTGAATACTACTTTTGATATAAATGCAGTCACAACATTGTCAGAATACCTGAAGAATGCAAAATTATTAAAATCTCTCAATTTATCAGGGTGCTCAATTAGCAATCCTGGGTTGATTCAAATCATTAATTCAATTGGATCAAATAATAGCATCAGCTCAATATCACTAGATTTGTCGAGAATGAGATTATCCAAGGACAGGGCACACGAGATCATAGCCTATATTGCAGATCATATGTCAACCCAATTGAGTCATCTATATTTAGATGAAAACAAAATGGGTTTGGATGAGTTAAATCATCTAATTAGCGTTATGCCATCCTTTATTGCACTTAAGAAAATTTCATTATCAGGCAATTTTCACTACAAAATGACTGGAATCGGCCGGAAATTAAGTGAATTGCTTCAATATGAATCGATTGAAAGTTTCATAATCCGTGGATCAGAAAGCTTATATCTTCAAGGAGAGATTATTCCATTTATTTGTGCCCTTCACCAGTCATCACATGTTAAAGAAATCGATATCTCAATGAATTCTATAGGTGATGTTGGTTTATCAACCCTTACCAATTTGATTAAAACTCACAAAGGATTAGAACTAATTTCAGCTGATGGTTCCAATGTAAAAACCTTTACCACAATGGAAAAATATTTCCAAGCTGTTTTTAGCAATTCACATTTAATACATGCTCAATTCCCAGTTGAAGACATTTATACATTTATTTCTTCTAAAGATGAAAAGTTGCAAAACCAGTTTATCCAACAAGTTAGTGCTTATCAAAGTAGAATTGAGAAAGCATTATCCACAAACAGAGCAGAAAAGAGCCTCCATTCTGATCTGTCTTTGCTTAAAGACACCGTTTTGGATGAGATTATCGATAATTCATCAATTGAACTCCAGGCAAAAATTAGCCAAGTACAAATCAATGAGCATCTTGCCATTACATCAATTGTCGGATTGCCATTTCCATTCGAGAAAGAATTTCGCCCCTCAACTGGGCATCGGCCAGGGACAGATGGTACAGATGATTCTAGCAACTATGTTGATTTAACCTTATTAAGTACCATTCATGAGGGAGTAGATCAAGCCGAAGAAAACCTCAAAACCCTTCAGTTTAACAGTTTATGCATCAGGCGCCCTAATGCAGCTATACGACTGGCTCAGAAAGCTAATGTCATTTCATTAAAAGACTTCCAAAACGAAGAAGATAATGAAGAAGAAGAAGACAACCAGAATCTTCCTCAAGCATCTGTCTTCATTCCCATTGGTATTGAAGAAAATCTTCAGTGAATTATACAGCCCTATTCTTAAACCTACCTGCCGTAATCTCGATAATTTTTTTATGGAGAACCAGGATTTCGAGATAAAAATCGTACTTGTTGGAGATAGTGGTGTTGGAAAGACAACACTAATCAATGTGTTCTCAACCGGTAGATTTGAAGGGGATTCACATTCGACAATTGGTAGCAGTTTTACTAAAGGATCCATAGAGACAGAAACAGGAAAAAGGATTGATTTTACTATATGGGATACCGCTGGCCAAGAGAAATTCAACAGTCTTATCCCATTGTATTTGCGCAAAGCTTCAGCCATAATACTGGTGTTTGATGCAACATCAAATAATCCAATTTCAAGTATAGAAAAGTTTTATTCGCTTGTTCATGAGCAATGCGAAGACATAAACATTCTATTCCTATGTGGAAACAAAGTCGACCTTATTGTTGATGAGAAAAAGCAAGAAGAAGTTTATGCCTGGGCACAGACACATTCGCACCAGGTTTTTCTTACATCTGCTAAGAGTGGTTTAAACGTTAATGAGCTTTTCTCCACAGTGGCTGAATTTTGTTACAATAGATTAAGTCAAAGGCCATCCGAAAACAGATTAGTACTAGATGAAATAGTTGGACAAAAAGAACAACAAAGTGTTAAAAAATGCTGCTAAATAAACACATTATTTATAAACACACTATTTGGATAAGAATTTCGCTGTTCCTAAGACAACAGCAGATGCGAAGAATAAACAAAAATTAAGAGCAAAACTACTCTTCCTACGCTTTCTTTCGTTGATTTCAAGCTCACACAAACCAAAATCAAGAGAAATTGGAGCCCGGCGAGCCTCATCTACCTTAACACTGATCCTCATATGCTGAACCCTTTTTGTTTACAAAACTGCCACTCAGAGTCTTCGGGTTCTTGATGATTCCGCTTAAAGAATGTGGGTTTTGATCCAGAGACAATATCAATTCTTCGTTGATTAAGCCAAAACACAACCTTTGTTTCCCAGATGTCATTTTTTCTGAGAAAATTTTTAGTTGAGGGTATACAGGTTCATCAGGGTTTAATTGTATGTATACAGATGGCTTATCAGACAAAAATATAATTATTGTTGATTGCGAATCATTTCCAATCGTGAAAAACCTAGAGACCTTCTTGCAAATGTCTCTGGCAGTGGTTGTTGGGTTAACAGTAACAAACCTTGATGTTCCAGAATACTCAGAGGATCCGATGTTGGTTAGGAGGCGCAATTCAATTGAAAATGGTACTTTTTTCTTAATTAGGTCTCTTGTTATAGCTCTTGAGAAAGGAATTTCTTTCCTGACTATATCGCATCTCATTCCAGAACGCAATGGGTAATCAGCAGACATAAGCAATTTTGATACGGCACCTGGAGTGCCTTTTGAAAACTGAATGAGCATTCTCTCATGAAACTTAATATCAGGGAATATTTTTGGAAGGTAAAGAACAAGTTCCTTGCATGTCCAGTTTTTTGGTATCCAAAATGGACGGTGAGTTTTTTGAACAATAGAATTGTATATGAGAAAGACACTTATTGATCTATGAAGTTTTAGAGAATTAACAGTGATATCTTCTTCCAAAATCTGATAATTAAGATTAGCACAGTCAGGAAACAATGATACAATGGGATGCAAATGGGGTTTAAGGGGATTATGCTGTATACATAAAAGAATCTTTGATGCTGGCTGCTCAACAGATACAGCAATCTTTGTTTGAATTTCTTTATAAGTTGTGAGAGGTGAAGCAACAACACAATGACTACCGAATCTCAAAAAAATATTCTTATTATCTTTCAATATTATTGTGGAACCAGGTGGTACAGACAAATCACTCAAATCCGAGGGCTTTTCTAAAACTCTTCCCTTGTGTTGAAGAATATATCCTTCTGGTTTCACAGAAAACAAATCAGAATTGTTGGCAATTGCAATATACTTCCTTGGAGGCTTTTGTGAAACAAGGAATAGTGGACCTTGTTCATAGTAATCTGAAAGAACAAAAAAAACTGTGGTTAATCCTTTGATAATGAATGAAGATGCAACAGAATATATTGATAAAGGACCAACAAACATTGATTTCCCAGGAAGCCTTGCCCATATGGTTTTTTTATCCAAAGAAATATCACTTCTATTCCTTTCTAAAATTTCTTTAAATGTGGAATATCGATATTCCCACTGAATACACATCAATTTTCCATTAATATCTAATCCAATCATTTCTTCATGAAAAACAAACTCAGAATAAAATATATCCGATCTATGAGGAGCCAGATGTATTGGAATAGAATGATTGGATATGATAAACTGATAACAATCTTTTCTCACATAAAAAACTATATATGGCAATGGACTTCCAAAAGATGTGGTATGAAAAAGGGAAAAATGTCCATTTTTGTCATCAAATAATTTCGAAATTTCATCAATACTAACAGAAGATGTTTTAGAATCGTCAAAAAGCATCCATTTTGAACTCATCATCGTATTAATATTGGAAATATAATGACCTTGCTGAGGATCACCACAGTGTGAAATAATTGCAAACATCTCATATTGAGTATCTTCTATTTGGCAGTCGCCAATAAATGGGCGCATATCTAATTCGAACGGGCAATCAATGAGATTTCTCAATTCAACAACTTTTTTCTCTTCTTTAGAATACTTAAACCTGCATAGCTGGAAAATAAGGATAGGAGGAAGCTTCGAATATCTCAAACTTTTAGTAGCCTCCACTTTCTTATCCTCAAATATATATGAATTTTGTCCCGAAATTTCTTCTTCTAATATAGAAAAACTCAGAGACTCAACCAGTGTTTGAAACCCTTCAACGGTAACAGGAATCATCAAACTTTTTTCCTTATTCACAATATCAGAGGAAAAAAGCTTTGACTTGATAATGATTTGAGATTCAATTCCAAAAAGATGATCAATCCCTTCTTCAAATAAGGGACCAATATCATTACCAAGTCTTTCAAATAGAGCAATTATGAATTCATGTGCATCTTGCTGAGAACAAGCAATATCATTCACCGATCCAAGAGTTCGGATAAGGGGATCCAAAGAAGGTGCTCTACTTGAAAGTTGAAGTTCAACAAAAAGATGTTGTAAAGCTTGCATTGTATCTGGAGGCTCTTTAAAACTGAACAAAAATTGTCTAAATGATCCTATATGGAATAAAACCTGAAGAGATGAAGCGATATAGCATGTGGATCCAGAATTACGAATACCAACATAAAAATCTGACCGAGTATAAGGGTATTCTGTAGGCAAAGATATACCAATATCTATTTTTAATGGTACTTTCCTCAATATTACACAACAAAATGGAGATATTCTGGAAAATGTTGCAGTTGTCTTTAGTTTTATCCCTTCGTAATTAATTTTAACCCGAAAACAAAATATTTCATCAAAATGCCATTGCATAGCACTACAACAATATATAAATAATGATGAAACTGCTTTTGAATAAAATCCAACAAAACATTCTTGTTCCTGGATGAATTCTGGAGATATTGCACATTCATAGTTAGAAATATAACTATCTTCTACATTCCAAACAAAACATTTGGACTTGCTAAAACTATCCCTAGAATGGGATAAACCCATAAACAAGATTTGAAAATAGTTGTTTTTACTCCTCTATGTTGTAACTTTGGCATTGCTGATAAACAAAGAGCATTGTTTGGAGAAGAGGATTTTCTTCTTTTGGTCTTGCATTAAGCGATATAACAAGTCGAACGAATGCATCAGCATTCTGTAAAACGAAACCATAAAGAGCTTCTAAGTCTCTTTGCAAAGTTGATATTGTGAAATCCATTTCTACATTAATTGCTAAGAGCTTATTAATAGTCAATGTTATTAATGAATACATATCTTGATCTTCATAATTGCCTCTAACAAGTTTCTCTTTTGTAGTTGCGTATTCAGCCTCTAGATAATACTTCTGAACAAATGGTTTAAAGGCTAATTCAAATAGCATAGCAATAGTTGTCTTACCGCTTGAATCATGATATGCAGCCATTACTAAAGCAATTTTTAGAACATACAATGATAAATCTGGTAATTCAATAATCCTTTTTGTACATATAACCCTAATCAGATCCGCAAAGGTAATATTTGAACCAACAGGAGCGAAATCATCAACCCAGTTAATTGATGATGATATAAATAAATTGACAAGAGCAGCAAACTCGCAGTTATCATTTGGCGATGAAGATGCAACAACAACTCGACTCATAGTTGATAATGATCTCAAGAAGTGGTCAAAATGATGATAGCATCCAAGAACATTGGCAAGCATTGGTATTAAAAACTTTTCGGAATCTCGAAAGGCCAATGAGCAGATTGCTGTGGCAAAAGACAAGTCTATTGATGTTAAAGAATCAGCAAAAGCAACAAGTGGTCCATTCTTAGGATTGGATCGAGATAAATATGAAATAAAAGAATGAAGTTGATAAAAACGTCCATGTTTTGGGGCTTTGTTGATGATGAAATCTTGAGCGGCTTTCTTGGTAATATCATCACCAATAAAACGAATAGAAGGGGGGAGTGAAACCGGTGTGTCTGAGTTATCAGGAATCAAAGGGATCCTAATTATACTGCCTCCTATTGGAATCACTAAATGATAGTATCCATCAACATACGCATTTATTGGCTGGGGTCGTAAATCATCTGGTTGCAATTTAACATGGGCACAACACAAGGACATTTGCGATAGAGATGCATAATTTAATGGAGCAATTCTGCCTGGGATTAACTTTCGAATAAACACATATAGTAATCTAATCTCTGAATTTGGATAATGATGCTTAATCTGATCAATATGATTTTTTATTGTCCGAAATAATGGTTGGAATGGAATCGCGCAAGATTTTTGATAGAAGTTTTTGTCCCTTTTTTGTTTAATCAACTTTAATACTGATGTGCAGTAACTCTGAGATTCTTTATCGCCCTCACCTAAGTATAACATACATTTACATTCATGGTGGCGGCCAACAACCACCTCTAAAGCTTCTATTAGATCTGGATTAGTAATTTTAAAACTAAAACCGTTTAAAAAACTGAATACAGGTATTTAGAGATACATTCCATTCACATTGATCCAATTAATGAAATCAGTATAGAGGGCATTTCCACTTTGCTGAGATAAGCTCTCGAGCATTTGCAAAAACTGCGAGACTTCTTTTTCAAATGTTGAAAAGAGCGTTTGCATTGGAGAACCTAATCCAATTTTCAGTTTCCTTGATGTGTATTGATTTTCCACAGACCTAATCCATTTTTTATATTCAGCAATATATTGGGTCATTATCATAGCTATATGCATTAGTTTTCGGAAAAGCTCCTGATTGGAAATAAAGAATCCATTCAAAGAGTCATCTAATGCTTGCTCATGAAATGTGAATATTGCATCGATACTGGTGGTGGATTTCAATGACTGTTCGAAAGCACTCCACAAAGGATTAATGACAAGTGTTGTTGTAAAACCTATGTATCCTGATGCAAACAGGTTCATCGCGTGCCTTTGTTTATCAAATTGGATAACCATTGCTGGTTTCTTCCAACTCTTTGAGAACTTCATTTCCAGTCTCCTCCATATTAACTGAGTTCTGAACAAAAGTTGATATTTTGATTGAACTGTACTGTTGAATAACAGACTGATTGGCCATTCTATTTTTAGATATATATTAAGAAAATCCCATGCAGATGAACTAGAGTATAGTGTTTTTGATAACTTTTTGGAACCTGAATTTGATGAAGAAACAGAATGAATTCTCATTACTTGATCACTTACCAATTCTTTTTCTATTTGCAAAGAAAAGCACTTACTCATTTCAGTTGGAAGACTAGAAGAAAAAAATGATTCAAGAGCTGGTATATGTACATGTGCTGGGTCTTCTTTCATCATTTTATTCGCAATTGACGAAAACTTTGTTAACCAGTCACCCCTAAAGCAAAAGAACACAACTTTCATCGATTTGAGAAAGTCTAACAATCTGTATCTCTCTCTTAAAGCATTCACAAGTCTTAAAGATGCATTAATTGCAGCAGAATCAAGAACAGTTTCTCTTTGAAGGTTTTCAAGAGTAATATGAGGCTGATTAGGCATTTGAAGTCCACAATTAGAAAGGACGGCAATCGATTTCCCTGCCGAAAGTATACTTTTTAGAGCAGATTTAGATATAAATCTCGGAAGTCTATTTTCAATGAGTGAATACCTTTTTACCCAAAAATGATCCTCATAATCGAACTCCAAATCGCTTTTGTTTGTGATTTCATTCACTTGAACAAAAAATTCATCAAATGGATCATCTATCACTCCATTATAAATCCATTTCTCAACAAAACCAATTAGTGGAACGCATGATGCCTGAAATAGATATGTGAGCATCTTTCTTGTCTGTAATGATCCTCTAAATGCAGAAATACTAGCATGAATCTCTGAGAGTACTTCAACACCCCTCTTAGAGTTAATGCGAGACACCAGAGACCCTAGAATCAATAAAGACTCCGACGGTGACTGAGTATTTGCAATAAGTAAAGGAAGAGTCAAATGATGATGAGTGTCAAGCTTAGCAATTAACTGGATAAACTCTGAAACCACACTCTTTAATGCATGACATAAAGCATGAATTGTTCTTCCATGCTCAAAAGCGTAGTGACCTTCAGCATATCTCCTTACTTTGAAAAAAGCTGTACATAATGGAATAATCTGGTCAACAAAACTGGAAATGGTTTCATTGAGTTTACATAAAAGCCTAAATACTCCATCACCATCATGTCTTATATAATTGCCTTCTCCTCCGATTAGACAAAATAACAAATCTTTGACAATAATTTGCTCAACATTTTCCAAAGGTAACTCATTCAAGTTTTCACAGCAATTTTCTCCAACTTCGTCGGAAGATGCAATTAAAAATTCGGGTTTTTCAAGCCATTCAGGTAAACTAATCATGAAAGAATTTTTAAACGAACTATTTACCAGAACTTGAATTGCTCTATGTTCGAGCGCTTCTCATATTCTAACAATGCTCTATTCTTAAATATATCTATTAGTGGTGGCAGGATTTGTTGAGGCTCCTCGTCTCTGAACTTGACAAATGGCAGCCCAGAGAACTTGTTGATGTATATTCTCGATGAACCAAATTCTAGAATGGGAGCACCACTTGGGTCTGTTTTCAAATCCCATCCAATTTCTTTTTGAATTTTAGCCAATTCTTTATTTGAGTACCATTTCCGAAATTCGAAAATTATAGTATCAAAAGATTTTCCATACGAATTGCCTTGGTTTTCATTTCCATAATATGTCTCAAGTGTTGTTCCTTTATGAATAATTTTGATTTCATTCTCCCAATATTTAATAAAAATGCTGCGTGATACTACATCGAGGGTTGTACTCAAAATGCTCTGATAATTAGAAGCCTCTCTTTTGATTCTTTGAAGATCAAAGAGAATGCAGAATGATATCAAAATATCGTTAACTTTAATGAAATCATCATGCTGTTTTTGTTGAAATACAATATTAATATGGTTCTTTATCTCAGATAGAGTTTCTTGATAGATATATATGTCTCCAAGTTCGTGTGTTTGAATTGTTTCCAAATCATATAGTCTAAATTGAGGAATTAAAAAAACGAGTTCGGCAACTTCAATTGGGCTATCAATCTCGGAAAGAGAAACTTTCAACCTATATTTTTGGGGATTCTCAATAATTGCACACCCAGAGGAAAAACTGAGGATTATTCCTTCTGGGATTGTGCAATTTGTCATATAAAACTTAAGAATATCTTCGCAAAACTTTAAAAACCTGTTCTTATCCATTATCTCCTTATTTTGCTCTTCGAAAGGGAATAATGACAGAGGTAACCTTGATAAACCTCTGCCAACCAGCAGATCAATTGCTGCTGGAACATCATAATATGGTGTTCTCAAAGTATTAACCCCTAAATAATACGCCTTAGCGAGACTTAATCCAAAATCAACTAAATAGTCTTCATAAGCACTTGTACTGCTAAGATATTCCATGACTTGACTAAGTTCTGAATACTTTTGATTAAATCTATATGTTATAAGTGTTTTAGCAACAAGAAGATGTATATGGTATAATAACTGTTGCAATTCTTCCTTTTGGGTTATTGTTCCAGGCTGTTCATCAATAATCTGGTTGATCATACCAAAGCACTTCGAACACAGCATCGATATCATTTTACGAAATGGTATTTCTTCTTTAAGTCTTGAATCAATCATTCTATATATTTAATCGGCGAAAGCCACTGGTTCGAGATAAACAAAAATCAAATGTGTAAAGAAGTTGATGTTCCAGAACCAGAAGAGAAACCAGTTATCAAGCCTACTCCAATGATTGAGAAGCCAACTGCGGAAAAAGTATCATTAGCTGCTTATAGACAGAGCCCGGACCCAACATGGGTTGTACCGGATTCCAATGTTCCTTATCCGGCTATTGACCCCAAAAAATTAAATATAAAGATTGTTGAAAATAGCTCTGATGATGAAATGTCTTCTGGAAGTCATATTTTAGATCAGATTTGCCCTGAAATAGTTGATAATTCTATTGATGAGGTTATAGATCATGAACCTTTTCCAAATAGTTGATTTTATTAAATGTTTTCACAACAAAATTTTATTAGATTATTACTAATTGGGGTTTTTGATCGGTTCTGGCTGTTTATATGAGGTTTCTTGAATATGAAGCCTGACAAAAGCATTATAATGCTCTTCAACCTGTTGCGATTGAAGATATGCTTGGTTGTATTCTGTTATTTTTGACATTAACTCATTTAAAATGGCTTGAATAGAAGATATAGAAATTAATGGGCCAACTGAATATGATATCTTGGTAGGTGGAGATTTAAATGTGGAAAAACACTCACAAAAACTAATCTTAGATAGCTCTTCCTCATTACAATCAATATTCATCACCCATTTTGAAATAAACAATCCGATGGAAATCAGACCATACTCCTCAGTATTAAACTTACGAGTAATCTCTTTGTAAATGGAGTGAAGCAAATAATGGGGAAGGGCTGAGACTCTAAATCCAGATATTTGTGACTCGAGTTTTTTTGTGACATAGTATTGACGAGAAAAAACATTGTATTCAGGGTCTTGTCTTATTATATTCGCAATGATGTGAAAAACAAAGGAGTCCTTTTTCATGGCTTCAGTATATGAATTGGATGATGTTATATGAGAATTCAACAACAGTGGGGTTATATATAATATATTATGACCTAAAGCTTCGATAAACGGCTCAATAATGGTTACCAATGTAGAAGATACAGGGTATGTCTGAGCTAAAATTGCTAAAAAGAAGGGATGTGTTATGATATACCTATAGAATGAAGCAGTCTCTCTGATTACAACAGGATATTCTTTTGAAACTAAAAATGATCTCATAAATGATTCGAAGGGACGCTGTGTTTTGCTCTGATTCGAACAAGAAAAGTGAGAAACAATTGGCTTGTCTTCCCCACCATTATGTGAGCGTATTAGATACTTAGGACAGTTTAACTCCAATGAAAAGCATACACTGCCATTCTTAATAGTGATCACACTGCCAACTGGTAATGTTTCTAATTTATTTGTATCTTTATTGAGAATAAAATAGCTTGATTGAACAAAAAAGAGCCAAAGGTTAGTATATAGTCCTTCATTCGGTATTGACATCGGAAGAAAGTAAGCTTTAATAATCTTTTCGAATAAAAGCTGTTTGGAAAACTGTGGCTTAGAAATAATACGTCCAATAAGTGCTGTTCTCTCTGGAAGAAAATCCATTTTATCATAGAATGGGTGTTTATCACTAAAAGCGGTGTCATCAACTTTATAAACGTTTTCCTTGATGGCTTTTTGGTGATGATTGCAATAAAGAATTGAATCTCTCTCGAAATATAATAGGTTATTCGTTGAAAAAAGCTCGATTTTTTTGGAAATGGACCAAATAAGCTCATCAGTCTGTGGTTTTGGTACTTTAATTCCAGTCAACATAAAACAAACTGTATAAACCACAAATAAAGGTTGACTTTTAGTAACAAGTTTTATTATCTTACCACAAATCTCTTCTAAATCGGAACAAAAGGAATATGAGGAATATAATAAAACAGAATCTAAAGCTGGAATTTGTTAGTTCTACCTCAATAGATACTAATCTAATCCTGTTTCCCCCTTTGTTGAGAACATCTTTAGGAAACTTACACACTATTCTTTTTGGGATATCTGCTGATATGGCATCTAAATACCTCATTGATTCATTGACATGAGTTGTAACGCATTCGACCCAGCCGTCAATGAATGTAGCGTTTTTCTTTCTTGTGATTTCATCAATGAAAATCTTGCATATGAAATCAGGTGCATCGAAGAACACTTCCATGAGTTGAGCAGCCAAATCTTTTTTGTCAGATACAGATAAATCAGATATGATTGTATTCAACAATTGAGATATATGTTGATCCCTATTTGATAATTCCTTTTTGGATATATAAAGCAATCGAGCAAAATGAGAGGCTGATATCAAATCGACATCTTGAAGCTTAAAGCAGTCCACAATCAAGTGTGTAGCACACACTGCAACGGCCGAGGAATCAGAATCATCACTCAACATTTCTCCTAAAAACACTTCAAGAAGATTGTGACTCAAAAGAGGATCCAAATGAGTAATCTTTTCTGATCCCAAAGCTTGACCCGCAACCCATGTTATTATCGGAGAAATTCTGTTAAACTCATTGCGAGGAAATCTCAAAAGTTCTGGGGTAAGAAGATCTGGTCTATGATCAATTATTGTTCCAATTAAAAGTAATGTACCAACCCAATCTGAAGAATGATGAATATCACATTCAATAATACGCTGAAGCAATGGTTTGATATCGAGTGGCTCAAATGTTGCCACAATTTTCAAAAGAAGTTCCTTAAAGCTTACATCAAATATGTTCTTAAGACAATCAAGTCTTTCCTGATAAAATCTATGGTAATCTGCAATAGAATAACGATAAAAATGGAAATAGTGTTCTGAAAATATACTATGATAAACGTTTGGCACATTAGCAAAATCATCCATCAAAATTGCTAATTCAAGGATGCTTTCCGGTTTTTTACCAAATGGAATGGTATTTATATCAATATTAGTGGATTGCTCGATATCAGAGACCCTTCTAAGAGATGCAAATTGATTAGACATGACCAAGTTTAAATATTTAAATTTACAAGATGAATGATTAATGTGAAATCTAATCCAATCTTGAGTGTGTTTTTAGTTTAGACCATATGTCTTTGATAAAAAAGATTGCTCATATAGGTGTGGTTGTACCTAAACTTGATGTTGCTAGAGCTTTTTATGAGCAGGTTTATGGTGTTACAACAACTCCTCCTCAAGAAATACGGAAAGGAGTTAAATCATCCTATGTACCATTAGAGAATTCGAAACTTGAATTAATGGAGCCGTTTGATAAATCATTGCCGATGCATGAATGGCTGATGTTTCATCCAAAAGGAGGAATTCATCATATTGCATTTTCTGTAGAAAATGCACAAAACAGTATTGACCAATTAGACTACATAGGGCTACCATCACTAACCAAAAATCCCCTTACCAACTTAAAGAACGAGAAACATTTATTCCTTGATCCTGAATACACTCATAATGTACTCACAGAATTGGTAGAAGAATGAAAACTCTAAGAGAACGAGTAAAGACTCATCCAAATATTGTTATTCCGAAAGATTTCTCTCAAAGCAGTGTGATAAACCCAATCAAATCTTTTGAAGAAAGTTTTAAAGAAACACTAGAAAAAAACTTTGCAAATAATAAGAATCGAATATCAGAATACTGTGTTCCGAAAACTAACATCGAAAACTTATTTTTATTTGGAGAAAATGAAGTGAAATCTATTGGTGATGAAATTCATCAAATTATTGATGATGAATTCAAAATCCCCCAATTCTCTAGTGAATGTATACTGAAAAGCATTGATTTAGGAGATCTTGACCATATAACTGACAATTTAAAGATTGAAAATATGAAATATTCCCAATCGAAACTGGATTCCATTTCATGTTTTTCCCAAAACCTTGAGAATCTTCAAAGTTTTTACCAGAAAAATCTGAATCTGGCCTATAAAAGAGTGTCTGATTATTATAATGAGTTGAAAGAAAAAGTTTCTAAATATGATGAGGAACAAAGGATTATTGATAGAATGCAAAATAAGATGAAAGGGAAAGAGAATATCCTCTCTAAGGAACTCTCTCGAATTAATAATGAAATTGAATTCGTTGAAACTGCATTAGATCACTTAGGTGACCCAAATAATGAAGGAGAAGAAGAGAGTGCTATCAATGAAATATATGATTATGTGAATCAGATATCTGAGTTTTGTCATTCAAACGAAGCTAATCTATATGAAAGGGTTAATAATATGATCAATACATATAAAGAACAGTTAAAAAAAGATATTAAATGATTCATCAGTTAGTTCCAATTCTTTTTACTGAAATATTCTGTTTCTTCTCGGAAATACTCTCTCCAATTATGCTTGTCAATGAATTGGAACAGAATTTTGCCTTGAGCTTTTGCCTCGGGTTGTTGGAAAAACTGGGCAACTAATAAGAACATTTCTTTCAAAATTGCAACCAAATCAATCATGGTTCCGAATGGACTTGACTCGTTCCAATATGCAACGGTAACTTTATTCATTGCTACATAATTAATCTGCTTATTTTTTGTAGAATAATCAAATATCGGGACTTGTTCTGCATACACAGCACGATTATTAACAAAAAATAGTCCTTGTTCGCACCATATTTCACTAACTTTTTGGATTGTTAGATCATTATTAGTTATTGACAAAGATGTTCCTTCAATATGAGCACTGTAAAGTTCTTGATTATATCTGTAATACTTATGTTCCTCATTGAACTTGATTCTGCTCATTCTTTGATCGTTCGGTGGGTATACAACAAATTTATTATTGGATTTAAGAAATATGGAATCTCCATCAACATTGAAATAGTCCACATTAATACCAAAACAATCAAATTTGAAAATATTACCGGCTCTAGTAAAGCAAAAAAGCCTCTTTGATTCCTTATCTCGAACAAGAAAACTATTTGCTTTAAATGGAACCGGATCAGAAGTGATTGGAAAAGGTAATAAAATGCTTTCGGACTGCATTTCTCCGCGTTCAAACCTCATAATGTTAACCGCGATTCTATCAGAAATAAAACAAATAGAGTTCTCATTAAATGGAATAATCTTTGTATCTATATTCATTTTAATCGAAATTTTTTCTCCATTTCTAAAAACAACGAACAAAGTCCCCTTATTATATGAATAACACAAATCATCACACAAACCATAAGATGGAGGAGAAACAACGTGTTTTGGCTTAATTATATTTCCAAATCTAGATTCTTTCACCGATTGCCCAAAGATCGAATTCGGGTCTGTCTTTAACATTTTTAAAAATGATGTCACTTTTTGAGTCAAAGTTTAATTTACCAAAATGTCTTTTTGCCCATTGGAAGAGAATTTATTGCCAGAATAGTCAACTGTGGCTTGTGGGCTCATTACAAATCCGAACATTGTGTGATTCTGGATGGTACAGTCAAAAATCTCTGCCTCCGCATTTCCTTGGATTTGCATCGAGAATTGTCCATTTCCATCAAGGAGGCTATTGGATACTTTGAGATGTGAATTTGTAAGAGCTAGAATACCGCAAACGCCACATGAATAAATATGGCTATTACTGATAATAGCTGTTCCTAAATCGCCAACAAGAATACCAAGCTTTGTTTCATCATGAATTGAACTCTCTTGAACTTTGAGAATGCCTCGAGAATGGACTTGAAGACCATTACCCTTGATCGAGGCTGTAATTTCACACTTTGTAAGTAATACAGTGGCTCCATCCCTGATTTCACAATGAGGATGCATTGAACCCTCAAACTTGCAATGCTGGCACTCAATTGTGGAGTTATTGATAGCTAGTATTGCCACAGAGTTATTGTGATTGAGGAATATTGTGTTATCGAATAGAGCAGCAGTACCTTGTTCATGTATTTGGGCGGCTAAACCATTGTTATCATGAATGCTGCATTTTATGAACTGAGGAGTTGCGCCACCGGATATTGATAGTCCTGCAACACCGACAGAGGTGATCTGGCACTGAGTAAATACTGGTGATGCATTAATGATTGATATCCCAATTTTCGGTAGAGAAAAGAATACAGTATCGAAAAATTGAGGTTGGGCTTGTTTGGAAATATTCAGAGCTGCTTCTTGGCTGTTCGTAAACTTACATTTCCTGAAAATTGGAGATGAGCCTGTTTCAGCGATATCAACACCAAACTGGCCATTACTATCAAAAACGCAATCATGAAATGTGCACGAGGATCCATTATGCACTGAAGCACCAGCAATTTTATTTGAAGAAAACTGGCAATTTGTAAATGTGAAATTGGTAACACCTGAAACTTCGAGACCAATTGTTTCACCATTAATAATATTACAATCAGTAATATAACCCTCAGCTCCGTTCATTAGAGCAATACCCAAATTTTGGGATGCATTTAATGTGGTTTTGCGAACATTAATAACAGCATTGTCTTTAAACTGGAAAGCAGCATTAGAAATATTATCAAAATTAGATCCTTCAATAAGAATTTCTCCAGAATCATAAACAAGAGCAGCAGCACCTATGATATTCTTGACAATAATATTCTTAGCATTTAATTTTCCGTGATCAAAAGAAGCAAGAGCAGCAATACATTTACCAGTAAACTGATCATTCTCAAGGTTAATTACTGCGTTATCATGAGATAGAATCATTGCATTTTGTTCCGAATCTTGGAATGTATTTTTTATGCTTTTTATTTCTGCTCCTGAACTTGCTTTGATGCCAGCCATTTGATTGTTTATGAAGGTCGAATTAACAATTATTGGCTTAACATTTCCAATTGCTATAAAACCAGTTCCTTGCAAATGATCCTTAATAATACAATTCTCAAAATATGCTGTTTCTGTTGAAGTGACCTCAATTCCATTGTTGTCGTTTTTCATAATTCTAGAATTCTTACATATTAATGATGATGTACCACTAACGACAATTCCGGATTGCAAGTTACTATGTGAGTAGCACTCTTCGAGGGCTAATGAAGAATTATCATTTAATAAAACCCCAAATGTTTTGGAATTCTTAAACTCGCATTTATGGCAATATGCTGAAGCATTTTGAGTTAAAAGAAGAGCTGGATTGTGAGAATCGCCAAGAACAGATGAATATACTTCAACTCTTGCTTGGTTTGAAGCATGAATAGCTGAAAATGTTGATGATGAAATTGTACAGTTAATAATATGTGTGTAACCTTGATCAATCATTATTGATCCAGCAGATTTATTCTCAATTTGGGTAATATTTAGATTCTCCAAAATTGAATTCTTTGAAGTCAGATGAATAGTCTCAGATACTCCATTGCCCTTAATATATACATTTCCTAAGCCTCTGAGATGTATTTGTTTAATTAGAGTGATCTCTTCGTTATAAACACCTTCAGGAATTTCGATTAGTGTTCCATTTCTGGAATTATCAATTAGGGTTTGAATATTGGGGTACTTCAATCTATCAAACTTAACTGTACTAATAATCTGCAAAGGTGATTCTCTAACAAATTCGGGGAATTTAATTTCCATAACAACTTTTTTCTCGGTTTGTTTGACAACTGGTTCTTTCGTAATTGTAGGAATATTTATGGGAGTAAAATTCATTGATAAATCAGGCAACTGAATCTCAGGCTTAATGTTGCTGGGAGCAGGCTTTGGGGCTGGTTCTGGAACAGGAGCTGGAGGCTGCTGTTTCACAGGAAGCGGGGTGAAACCACTAAGTGGGTTGAATGCTGGAGCTTTACTCTCTTGATTTATTGGTTCAGGCTTCTTCTCTCCTATAACTGGTAAAACAGGGGGAGTTTCAGTTTTTGGCTGAGGAGCGGGCTGATTATTTTGGGGTAAAGACTGAAGAAGCGCATTCAGTGGGGAAGAAGCTGACGGAGCAGCATTATTTGGCTTCGGAGGTGGCCGGTTAACTCCCTGGCTCAAACGAGCTAACAGTTCGTTCAAATCTGACATCAAGTGATGTGACAACCGTAAATAAACTTTTGAATATTTTCATAGAGTAAACCACAATTTTATCGTAAAATGACAAGGTCAAATTTGATACAAAACATTTATTTGTAGAACTCCGTTTGTTTCAAACCCTGGAGGAAGATAGTGGCAGCCTCTCGATATTCTGGGTCCTGAATCAACTGGTTGAAAAATTTTGCCAGCTTTAAGTCCTGATATTTTTTGGCGCAGAGCGGGTATTTACTTAGAGAAACCAATGTAATTATGGCTGTCTGTGTAACAGTGCTTGAACTTAGGAGACTTTGTTTGAGTCTTTCGGATATTATGAGGTATTCAGCGGCAAATGCTATTTCTGAACAATAAAAAACTATGGAAAACCCGGATATTAATTCTGGAGTTTCATCTAATTCCAGAATCAGTGAACATACTTGTTTGAAAAATCCAAGTTGACTCAATTGGGATATGAATTGTGGAGAAATTGGTAAAATACGAATAATATTTGATATATATGTTAAAATTCTTCTATCTTCCATTTTGGAAAGATTTGTTATGAACAGTTTGATTTCATTAGTTTTTGAAAGCTTGCTCCTGATTGGTATATGAACAAGACATGCAAGGAGTATCTGAAGAGTTGAAAACAATGTTGGGCATTCTTTCGAAAGCCAAAATGGATTATTTGAAAGAATTTTTGCTCCATCCTCTAATGAACAGAAAGGTAACAAGCAAAATAATGCTTCTTGGTGAGTAAGAGAAGATTGAATCAATGCAAGTATTAATTGTTCATCAAAAGGCAGATCAGTTTGTCTCAACAAAAAACTTAATGCATGAGGAGCAATAGTCTTGTGGTTTACATGCTTGCAAATGTTTAACATATCTATATTGTAGTAAGATACCCCTAATTCAATCATGGTATCGTAAGAAAAAATAATGGCTTGGTCATTATTAAACACTAAGACTTGCTTTAAAATCTGTTCAATGATATATCTATTGTTCTTTAAAATACTGTTCTTATTCAAACATATATGGTTAATTATAGAAATAAACTCAGGAGATGCAGGAGTATCTAAAAACGAAGGAGAATTGTTCAATAAGATATTAATAATGGAATCTGGAACATTGGATTTTAAGCAATGTCCAAATATTATAATAGCTTTAATTGGGTCTTTGGAAATCAAATACTTCAATTTGTTTTCAAATCCAGTAAGAACTGCAGATGATTGGAATAATACAACCATATTTAGGATGTCCATCGAAATATCAAATAATTGATCTTCCTCTATTGGAATCATTTGATGAATATTATTTGCAATGAAAACTTTCAAATGGCAATGATTCTGTAGAATCAGGGTTAAAGCTTCTAAAACAGATTTCAACTCTGCAATTCGAGTTTTTGTCGATAAAACTTTCGAAACGCCATTAAAAAATGATCTTGATTGAATTTTGAGCAATTTAACAGATGCCTTTTTCAATTCAGCTCTGAAAAAAAGATTCTTTGGATCAGATATTGCTTCAATATCAATGAATTGAGAATCCATTTCCGGAACAATGTTTTCATTTTGTCTTTTGTAGAGAACATGCTTTGTTCTCGAATCTAAACTTGAAATTCTATCATTATCAGAAGCTTTTTTTGGGATTTCAAGGCTATGAACATTGTCTTGCTTCTTCTTAAATGAACTCTCCAAAATAGTTAATAAATATTTTTTTTCCTCTTCTGATATTCCAACATATAATTCTTCAGCATCTTTCAGTTGGGAATAAACATCCCTCATGGTGAATCTTTTTAGAGGATCCTTATTCCAACATTTTTTAATAATGTTACATATGCAACTCGGAATGATCTCGGAAAGAGGGGGCCTCATGTTCTTTATTACCATTTCCTCAAAGATTTGTTCAAAAACCAAACCATCCCAAGGTATATTTCCTGTAAAAATTTCATATAATACCATTGCAAAAGAAAAAACATCGGCAGGAAAACTATAATCCTGATCTCTCATTACCTCTGGTGCCATCCAATTAATCGGACCAACACCATGAGTTAAAACAGTGTTTTTGGCTATATATCTAGAAACTCCGTAATCACATATATGCGGAAGCAACAAATCATCCAATAAAATATTAGATGACTTCATATCTCTGTGGATAATTTTCTTATCATGAATTACCATGAGTGTATGAGATAAACATAGAGATATTTTAAATTTTTGTGGTAAATTTAAGTCAATTTGGTTATTTTTCGAATGTAGAATCCTATAAAGTGAACCTTTGGAAAAATATTCCATAATGATTGCTGGTTTAGGATCAAAAGTGTATCCAAAGCATTTTACTGAGTAAGGATGCAACACTTTCGACATATTCTCTATTTCTCTCTTAAAAAATTTCAAGTTTTTCTGGTCAAATGAGTCATTGAACCTTTTAATTGCAACTTTGTCCCCATTATCACTGTCAATAGCTAAATATACCTCAGAAAATCCTCCTACACCAATTTTTTTCTTGAAAGAATACTTTTTAATATCAACTAAATGAGAATTTTTAATAGTTTGTTTCATTTTGAACTATTGGAGTATCAAAAAAGTTCCAATAAAAATTGGAATTGAAAACACTGCTTCATTTGCTTGATTATTACTGCAAAGAGGATTCATTGTTTGGCAAGGCAATAGTTCTGTTGCATTATCTTCATTGTGGACAGCACAGAATGCTGTGGAAAGTAAATCCAAACTATATGTGTGAGTTGGAATAACAGCAATAATGTTTTTGGTAAATAATGTTGAAACAGAATTTGTATTCCATAATGTGTATGAATAAAAGTTGTGAACAATGTAGCAATCGATTATTGTTACATTAGATCTTAAAGCTTGTATTAGACACCCGTTATTATTAATGAATATACAATTCTTGAAAATGAGATTGGAAAGTATACTATTAATAGAATAGACAGTTGCTTGTGCTGCATTAGAAACCACATTATTATATGAAAATTGAGAAAAATTAAAATCATTTCCACACATAAAAAGATATCTATTCAGGGATATGTTTGAATATGAAGAAAATAATGTCGAAAAAGTCCGAAATCCTTCAACAGCTATACCTGTAGTACCTATACACCTAGATATGTTATTATTTTCATGAACAACAATAAAATTAATCATTCTCACTAGGTTTTGGAAAACAAAGCTATTCGATATAGAAAACAATTCCATGGAAAAATTTGCTGAGAAACTTGTTACACAATATATTATATTACCTCCAGAATTAGTATTACAGTTGAAAAAACAACATGATTTGATGGCATTCGATGTATTGGCTCCAACCATATATAAATACCTCCCATTTAAGGAGCAATCATAAAAAAGATCATTTGATAATAACAATGATATAAAATTACTAACATATATTAGATCATTACATAGAGAACTAAACTTCAAAAACACACAATCATTTATTGTGCAATTCTTATATAAATTTCCAGAAAGATAAACATTTGTCTTGGTTCCTTTAGAAAAAACGCTTTTTTCTATTCTTACATCGTTAGTAACACTTTCATAATAGATAGATGATCCAATTTGAGCAGAACAATTCTCGAAGGAACAATTATAAATAATGGTATAACCGGCATTGTTATTTAAAAACATAGCACCACCATTTTTAGCAGAATCGCACTTAAAAAAAGATGTGTTAATAATGCAAACATCAAAAGCATCACTTATATATAGCCCAGCACCATTCCCTGATGAGTTGATTTTTGAAAAAGAAAAAGAGTTAATACTAACATTTGGAGAAGCCCAACTTTTAGCATCAAATAAGAAACCACCTCCTGTCCCATTATAGTCTAAATCTCCAATATTATTATTCTTCAAATTGAGATTAATTTTGGAAATGATTCTTTCTATCCTTCCTCCATCACCAAGATTCTCAAAATCAAGAACAATCTCGTCCTTACTCGATAAAGAACATATTATTAAAATAAAAAGATATTCCATAAAAACTGTACGATAAAATAACTTGTCAGTTATCAAATGAGTGACAAAAAACAATCCGAGCGGGAGATACGACAAATGCAACTTAATCAAGCTGTATATCAAAGATTTGTCGATAAAGGATGTGATAATAATCTAAGGGCACAATTTTATACGGAAGTTGCTAGAAACGTTGTTGGATCCTCAGTTTTGTTTCCAATTCAACCAAAAGTCAAAAACATGGATTCAAAAGCATGGAATAAGTCATTATGTTTTGTTGTATCATATTTGAGACGGTTTAAAATGGAAAAATCAATACAAGCAATGAAAATAGAATACAGCAGTATTCCAAGAAACACTGGATTTAGCAAAGTATCTGAATTAGATCAGTTCTTTAGACAATTGAAGAATATGGCAATTAAAATCGATGATCAAAGTTTCGAAGAGAGGGTAATTGATCTGAGAGAAGAAATGGGAAATTAATCAAATTCCTTATATGTTTCTATTAAAGAATTGGCAATAGCATCACACCATTGAAAGAAAAACTCGTCAAAAAGGAGATTTTCTCTTCTATTTGAAATGAATAGCAAATAGATTTGTGCAGCGGGACATGGAGAATTGGTAAGTACAGTTTCATTCATGGTAGTTTTATATGATATGATAGGCGACATTCCTACACTTTGAATCGCATTTAATGTATTATTTCTTAATAACATGTCGTTTCTTGAATAAAAGAATCTTGTTCTCGTTTCAATCCCAATACTTTTTGATGTGTCTGCTGCGTTTCTTTTAAGTGAATAATATATATCACATCCAACATACGAGGCAAAACTTACTCTGTTAGTCATTGTCACAGATCCCAAATGAGTTCTCACTAAATAAACAGTATGTCCAAATTTCTGAAGAATCTCTCCAACCCCTTTGGATAATCTCAAATTATCAATTGATGAATTTCTGCTACCAGAAAATATGGAAGAAGCACCGCCAAAACCAGGATCTAAGCAAATTTTGGCAGAGAAAACAGAGCAGAAGAAAGTAAAAATCATTGCACGATAAACGAATGGGGGTTATTAATTCGTTTATGTTTCGTGATAGATACCAAGCTGGTTTCCTTAACCTTTTTTATTCGGTTGGAAACAAAGCCCTAAGCATATGGGAGCAGCATGTGGAAAATGGATATATAAAGCGAGTTACTGACCAAGAAACAAAAAATGCAGTATATGAAATTATTAGTACCAGCGTGAATTCTACATTTATCACTTGCCCAAAAGAACAAGATATTGAACTTGGTGTGAAATTACCTGTCCTTGTTTTGATTTGCAAATTTTTGAAGAAGTATTTTACATTTGAGATTCATGTTCTTGATGATACCAATATAAGAAGAAGGTTTCGTATATCCAACTTTCATTCGAAAACAACAGTCAAACCGTATATTTGCACTATTCCGATCCGACTTGACCCTGGATGGAATCAACTCCAGTTCAATATTGGAGACTATACAAAGAGGGCATATGGTACTAACTATGTTGAAACTATGAGAATTAGTATATGTGCCAATTGTAGAATTAGGAGGGTTTATTTCTGCGATCGATTTTATTCTGAAGATGAGCTTCCAGCTGAATACCGAATGAACTCCAGCAAGGGTGAAGGGGAGGATTAACGATTATGTAAACCATGTTTCATAAGTGGCCGACCATTTACATTTATTCTGAAAATAGATTTTTGTAGAAAATCATTTTTTTATGGGTAAAGATTTCTACTCTATCCTCGGTGTTTCTCGAAATGCCGATGATGCTGAACTAAAAAAGGCATATAGGAAGCTTGCAATGAAGTGGCATCCAGATAAAAACAAAGATAATCAAGCGGCTGCTCAAGCCAAATTTCAGGAGATATCCGAAGCATATGATATTCTTAGTGATCCCGAAAAAAGGAAGATATATGATCAGTTTGGAGAAGATGGATTGAAAGCCGGAGGAGGAGGAGGTGGCTTTCCTGGTGGATACACTTTTACACAAGGAAATGCAGATGAGATTTTTAAGAGATTCTTTGGCGGATCATCTCCTTTTGGTGATATTTTCGGGCATATGGGTGGTATGGATGATGATGGATTCTCTTTTTCTTTTGGAGGACCTCAGAGGCAGAAATCAATGGAGCCAAAAGTTGTTGAGGTGTTTGTTTCTTTGGAACATTTGTTTACTGGAACAAAGAAAAAGATGAAAGTTACTAGAAATGTTTATGGGAGAACTGAAGAAAAAATTCTTGAGCTAGATATTCAACCTGGCTGGAAAGATGGAACCAAAGTTACTTTTCCTGAAGAAGGTGATCAAAGGCAGGGCTACCCACCACAAGATATTGCTTTTATAATCAAACAGAAACCACATGATCATTTCACCAGAGAACAGGATAATCTTATATCGAATGAGATAATTACTTTGAAACAGGCTCTATGTGGTGCAACAATTCATAAAAGAGGAATTGATGGAGAAGCAATAAGACTTGATGTGAATGATATTATTCAACCAGGAACAGAAAGGAGAGTTAAAGGGAAAGGAATGCCAAATAAAATGGGAGGTAGAGGAGATATGATATTCAGGTTTAATATTGCTTTTCCCGACAACCTAACACCAGCTCAAAAAGATATCATGAGAAGAAACCTTCCTGATTAAAGAAATGTTATAGATTTTTGTAATTAAAACATATAGATAAAAACTGATGCAAAAACCTTAATATTCCTGGTTATGATATACCTTTGGGTATTTTCTTGATAATTACCAAAACAATTACCAGTATTCAGAAGATATCCTAGTGATTGATAATAAGTTTGCTGAAATCCACAAGAATGATAATAGCATCCAGCTATGCAATTCTCACTCATATCAAATACGCAGTATTTAAAAGAAGGCGTTCCACCAGTAATGTGACCATGTATTAATTGAGCCCCAGTGGTATTAATAAAAGAGGTATATTCAAATATCCCCTTTTCATGTCCGCTATCAAACCAAATAAGATAATATGTTGTTCTGACAGGACAATTAATAACATTGCCATATCTTAGCGTACAGTACTCTGAAGGATCATGCTGGAAATTCAATGTAGCACCTAATGATGATAGGCATTCAAAAAGCTGAAAAAAGGACACATTTGTTCTTGTCGTACTACCAATTCGAAAACAACCAGTGTGATGAGAAAGATAGTTATAAGATTCATTCAAATTGCTAAAGCAAACGATTGGGCAGTATGTATGAATTGCACACATATATCCCATTTTAAAAGATGGCGAACACATTAATGTGGTTATCAAAGTTAAACTAATCTGATTCGATGTCGAATAAATAGCTTGTCCAATATTGGACGCAAAACATCCTTCGAAACATGTCATTCTTATTAATGTTTCATTACACTCACAAAAAATAGCCCCTCCGTTGCTTGCTGAACACCGAATAAAATAGCATTTTATAATCTCCAAATTATTATTCTTGTTTAAGGATACAACCGCTCCTCCATCTCCAGAAAGCATATCTTGAAAGAAAACACCACTAATTACAGTGTCTATAGCGTTGTTAATAAACTTATTATTATTGATTAATATAGCTGAATTCAAAATCTTCTTAAAACATGAATTGGATACAATACAAGATCTCTGAAGATTTAATACCGACGAAGAAGAAAAACAGGAAAAAAACTTATTAATGCTCAATGTATAACGAGAAAAGGCACAATAATCATTGAAGAGAGGAGTTTTTAGATGCTTTGAACTTAAGCAACTTAGAGAATAATTCATCATAGATTTTATTGCTGCTTATCCAAATAGAGAATGGGAATACCAATTCATTAAATAATTCATGGATTTAAACAACCTTGTTAGACTTTTAAATACTCATGGTTTTGATGAATATGAAAGCGCTTCTAAGGAGCTAAAAATGCTTTTGTCTGAGAGTATGTGTGATAATATTCAAAATATTGTCTCATTTATTTGTGATCATCCTAATAATGATTCTTGTGTTCTTGCTTGTTATTTATCATCACCATTTTCTCAAAATAACGTTTTAATGGAGAAATTGATTCATTTGGAATGTTTTGAAGATATATTTATTAGATTTTTCCAAATTGTTCGTTTCGGTACTGAATCGATTTCTAAACTGATTTCCGGATTCATTGAGAAAATTGTCGTATACATGTTGAAAAAGGGAAGTTCTGATATTTTTGATGATATATGGTATGCAATGTGCGGGAGAGAAAAATGTGATTCAATCAATAGAATAATCCTTCTTGCAACCAACATATTGATGTCAACAAAAATGTCTTTTGATGTATGTTTGAATGATTATGTTACATTGCTTTTAGAAGCAATACAATGTTACGATGACAAAAATGCTTTTTGGCAATTGCTATCTGTTATTATAAAGAATAACAAGATGAACAAAGAACTTGGCAGTATCATTGAAACGGTTTTTATTGAAATAAAACCCTATGGAGTGACTCCCGGTTCTTGTATTTTATGGAAACAGATCATCAAGCACAGCCAACTTGATAAGGATAGCATTTTAGAGTTAATTCATCAGTCTTTGGGTTTCATTAATCATTATGATGTTTTATGTGTTTTGTGTCAACTCATCAGGCAAGCATCAAATTATGAGTATACGATTAATGAATTATTTATGGATCAATTCTGGGATTATATGTTTCAGTGTCATGATATTGATTTCAATATTGCCATTTTTAAATCCCTATGCAAATTTTTTGAATTATCAAAACATTATCTTCTTATTGAGCAGGCCTTTGGATTTCTAAATAATGGAATGAAATACCAAAGAGTATTGTCCTCACAATATTTAAAATATGGATTCAAATTTTTTGATTTATTATTAAGTGAAGATATGATATTATCTATTATAGAGCAAATGTACACTAATGACACAGATATTTTAGTAATCTTTTTTCAAATTATTAGAATATTGATTCAAAGGTCATATGAAGGTTTAGTGAATTTGAGTTTTGTTGAATATATAATCAATATTGATGGATTTGTTAATATATATTATAATTATCATGAAGAACTACATCAACCTGTTCTTAAGCTATTTGAATCATTAGTGAATTATGGAACAAGCGAATTATCAGACAAAACTCGAAATGTATTATTAGGAATACTTGAATACACATCCAACTATACTCAATACAATATATATGATAGTGTATCTCGTATCATCAGCAGGATACCTGATCCAATTCCGTTCGTAACTACAGTTATTAATAAATATGATGAATATTTAGAATCTAATAATATCTGGATGCAGTTGATAGCTATGAATACAATTTTATCCATCATATGCGCAAGAAAGAATCAACTAACTGATCACTTTGATAGATTTGTTTATTTGTTCTTAAGAACATATCATGAAGGCGGGAATTATTCGGAAAACGCAATTCTCCCTCTATCTGTATTATGTAAAAACAGTCCTGAAACAATGACTAGGTATATACAGGAATTCAAAGAAATCTTAAATCATGGACTGGTTTTATATGACCAGCTTTATGAATTGTTATCTAGTGTAATACTTCTTGATGTATTGATAGTTTACCATTTACTATCAATTGAAGAATACTCTGAGTATATTCCGTTCCTTTTACATATTTTGGATAAAGATCATGATTGTAAGAATCTAGACTCATCTGTGCTTCTCTGTTTATCTCATTGTGAGCTTGGCTCATTTATTGAGACACTCCATGAATATGTTTGCATTTACATTGACTATATTGATGATCTCAAGTGCGAAGAGAAATCAGATTTAATAGGGGCTTTAATATCTTGTTGTTTATTATTAATGAAGAATGTGGATTATGATGTATTTGAATGGATAGAATATTTAATTGGTGTCTCATCAAATGAGGATACTTATACTGGTCAGCAACTCGACTCAATTGTTGAATTGTTTGATTATATGGTTGATAATTGTCTTAATGATGCGTTAATTTTAATCGCCTCCTATAAAGGAATAACAAGGCTTTTTCACAATAAAGAAGAACAGTGCAGGAACATAATAGAGAAAGCACACCTAGTTGAAGTTACAAAAAGTGTCAATTATGTCGACAACCTTCACTAGAAAAGAGTACAAAAAGCTGTCCAAAGAAGAAATACAAGAGGCTCTATCTTTAAAACAAAGTGGAATGTCTGTTTCTTCGATAGCGTCGAAATTGAACGCTTCGGAAAGGCAAGTTCATCGGATTATTAAAGCTCATGCAAATGGTACCCTTGAAAAAAGGGAAAACAAAGCAAAAGATGATATTTCGTCTCAAAAATATCAGCAATCGGTTCTTCAAGAGCATCATATTGCATGGGTTTCTGAGGAATTATTGGCAGATCCTGGAATAACACTGGAAACAATTGCAGAGAGGCTTAATGAGGAATTTGGTATTAATGTGTCTGTTTCAACAATATGGAGGCATCAGAAATTGAAAACATTTGATATTAATAATAGCAAATCTGTCGAAATTGATCAAAACGGCAACAGTCATAGTTTTAATCAAGTGATGAATTAGATGCTTTGTTGATACTGTTCATCTTTTTCTTTTTGGTTTTCAAGTCCGATGGCTTCTTTGTACAATGATAACTCTCTAGTGTATTCATACTGATACATATCATTTGTAAATGTTTGGTTTTCCAAATGGATTGTTATTACTTTAGCCTTTGATGAAGAAAAACTCGATTTATAATACACAATGAACTGAATATATAAATTTGTTCTATAATTGATATCAAATGAGAGATATATTGCTTTTCCTCTTTCAATTTTGCCCAATCTGCTCGATTTTTTCGAAACTACAATGCCTTGTCCAACTATTTCTTTAAATGGAGATAAACTATAAACATTAAGCTGAACATCATGTAATAGAGCTGTGTTCATGAATCGAAATAAACCATCTGTGATTTCTTTGGTATTTTGGGAAAGGTATTGTTCAAAGCATCCTCCTGTGATGTACACTAGGGGAATAACAGACTGATTAGGTATCAAAAAATCGGAAATCAAAGAAACACTAACTCTTACACCATTATATGCCAGCCTGAAAATATCATCATTCTTTTGTACAATTCCAGAAAAATCACCATAATTACATATTATATGTATATTTGCGTTTTGTCGTTTTGTGAACTCTGTTAAGATGCTCAATATCTCATTACTTTGGTGTGAAGCAGAAAGATTTGGCATCGAAACCAAATGAGGATAACTATGCTCGAGTAAGGCATTCACAAAGATAGCTCCAGTAAAAAGTTTCTTGACAGGGTAGTCACCAATACCATCGGGGAAAGTGATTATACTAGATCTATTACAAAATTGCAAAAAACTAATACAATCACCAATAATACCTATTGCATATACATCCAGCAATGATGACCTCTTTGTGTACATTTTTATTGCTTCAATAATGCAGGGATGGGTTTTCAATAGTGACTGTGATATAATTATGATTTCTGTTCTGGTAAAAGCACTATTGCTTTGTGAATTCGAAAAAACATTGTACTCAAAAACATTATTAAGCATTGCATTATTTCTTTTGAAATTATTATCATAAAACCGACAACAAATCACGCAATACATTCCCTTTTCGCTTTCAATATTGTAACCATTAAACATCGCTCCGCAGAAGGGACATTTCGGCAAATTATCTTCGAAATCCTTACAATGGTAAATATCTTTTTCTTTTAAAGGAAATGGAATGAATTTTATAGTATTTTTGCAAGAATAAGCGCCTTTATCTGCCTCTATTTCGGATTTCACAATTTCAAAATATGGAGAATCCATAAAACAAAATGATACGTATGAAAGTTTAGCAGCATGATTTCTTGTCCTTATTTCCTCCCTTATTAATCTCAACTCTACGAGGTTGTGGGGTGGATGTGGTTTGTTCTTTATCCTTCCTCCTCTTAACTATAGTACCTAGTTGAATAAATGTCGATTCTACGTTAAGACCTGTCTTGGCTGATGTCTCAAAGTAAGAAATTCCATATTCTCCAGCAATTGATTGTGCCTCTTCCTTTGTTACCTTTCTTTCCATGTCGCACTTGTTACCAACAAGGATAACATCAACCGGATCGGTCATTGCATCCTTGATAGATGCCATCCATGTACGAATCTTGCTAAATGAATCTCGACTGGTCACATCAAAAACAAGCAAAATTCCATTAGCGCCACGATAATATGCTTTGGTAATGGTTCGGAACTTTTCTTGTCCAGCTGTATCCCATATTTGGAGCTTGATTCGAGCATCATCAATAACAACGTGACGGACCTTGAAATCAATACCAATCGTGGTCAAAAACGACTCATTAAACTTATCTTCGGCAAACCGCAAAAGCAAACAACTCTTCCCAACTGAAGACTCACCAATAATTAATAGTTTAATCAGTGTTTCACTCGATTCCATTTGTGAAAAACCGTCTAGTTGGAAATAATTTCAATGACTCTGCGGGAAAATAAAGCATTCAAAATGGTAGCTTTTTGTGAAGTTTATTCTGAACCTTTTACATGAGCGGTTATTGACCTTAGCCTGAAGTTTCTTGCTATTTGCTTTTCATCTATATAATCCTCGTCGGACATTTTGATGGTGAATTTTGCTCCTGATATACATCCTATGTCCTCGAGAGTGTTGTCTGGGTATGATAGTTTAGTTTTGTATTCGTTATACTCCATGTATATGTTGATATCTTCACTGATAACACCAAACATCTGTGAGGCAAGGAGCTGGACCATTTCTACTGTCATTGAGGGCATGAGTGATTGGTTTATTTCCTGGTCCTCGAATTCGAAAGTTACTTCTAATGGCTTTGGGGCCTCTTTTGGCACGCATGTTACCACTGGGGGGCCATATTTATCCACCAATTCAATCCAACGAGGGTGGTTGTCGTTTCCATTTTGATAAACATCATTGGCAAAGAATGTCAGGTATTGAATTTCGCTATTCCTCCTTTCGGAATCATCGATTGTGCTTCCATTCAGCTTCAATATTGATGGAAATCGGGCAATTGTGAGCATTCTTGCTTCAATTTCACCAAGTATTTCCTGAATTGGGTTTCTTTGCACTCTTAATTCGACCAAAGAAGGAAACAAAGTTATATCTGATAAACCAAATAATGACTCGATTCTGTTGGAATTGATATTCAGAACCTTTAATTTTAGGAATGTATCTTTTTTGTACTTAATCTCAGCCAATTCATTGTTATTCACTGTTAAGATCTCAAGATTTGGTAGTAAACCCACTGTATCTGACAGAGATTCAAATGAAGAGATTGATAATCCGTTTAGAACTACCTCCGTAAGGGAATGATGATTCTTTATGATAGAATAATCACGTATAATAGTAAAAGAAATATCAAGAGTGTTGAGGGATGGGAAAGCAGTAAAAATTAATGGAATATGCTCTTCTTGAATATTGGTGTTATTCATAACTACGGATTTCAAATTATATGTTGTTGGTGGAGGAGGAAACTCAGCAAAATGAAGTTGTCCAAGTAATAATGTTTCAACACTTGGTCCTACTCTTAATAATTCCCATATAAACTCAAAACTACCAACAAGAGAATGGGATACATTAATAACTTTAATTGACGATGGTAAACTAATAATGTTACCAACACTGCATACATTCGTGTTATCAAGTGACAAAAAACCACCAACAAATGTATAATCCGATATGATATCACTAATACTCACACCAATAACAACAGCTTTTTGTCTAACAAATGAACCACTCTTTGGTTTTGACACTTTAAACAATTGCTCGCCTCGAAACTCTCCATCATGTTTTCCTCTGGATGGATCATCCCACTCAACACCAAACCAGTCATCAAGGATACCTTTGTTATCAGGTAATTGCCCTTTCCATCTCACTGTGGCGTTGAAATTATCAGTTGATTTTATCCTAAGCATTTGCCACTTTTCCAATTCTCTTTACATCAACTGGTCGATTAATAAATATCTCAATTTTTAAATATACGATTAATTTATCCTCCAATTTTAGAACAAGACAGATATTAAGCATTGAGTAATAGATGTTCATTGAACGAGAACCACCATTAACAAATATTACACTACCTTTTCCATCGTATTTGGAATATCTTGAGAAGAAACAGAGAAATATTAAGATTTTTTTAATCTATGCTTTCACTATCACACCCCATACCAGTATTCCAAATAGTCTCATTATCATTAAACCATAATAGAATAACATTCATAGAGTGGCCTTTTACTCATAATATCATTAGAATTATTGATGGATATAAGAATGAGAATGAGAATATCAGACTGATCTCTCTCCAATTAGCCATTTGATGAGTGAATATACATTCAGCATAAGATCTATGAATGGTCTCTTTCGGAGTTTCTCTATTTGTTTGATCGATTGTTCTCTCATATGTTATTCTCGATGTTTCTTCATTTGTTCTTCTGATAGTGTATTCTAATGATCTTATAGGAGATTTCTCAAATGTAATAACTGGTGTTGAATCTATGAGAGGTATATCAGCATTACAATGAATCGAATTGAAGAATTGTAATTGATATGTGATTCTAATAGTGAATGAATTATTATTTGATGTTGATACTGATGTTGATCTAGAGAATGATGCAGAGTGATCAATGAACGAATGATACATTTCAAGAGAACCTCCAGATACACAGAATAGAATGTTTTGATTATTATGGAATATGCAATACATCATCTTTCTTGATCCTCCTCCATCGAAACTAACAACTCCATATTGAAATGGACTGTTGTTATGAACAATGTTAGCATATGACATTGATATTATCCCTGAGCTAGAATAGAACCATATGCAAATGTAATCAGATACTTTGTTGTTTGAGAAAGTGCAGAATAAGCTTGTGAATGAGGATGGAGAAGAGATAACAATTCCAGAGCCCACACAAACATTGTTCATTGAACTGTTTGTGTTGTCAACTCTCTGATTACCTAATTCTATCCAAATAGAATAATATCCAGATGTAGTATGAGAGCAATTTGATACTGATAGATACTCCACTTGATTAACCAGAGAAGCTCGAAGATAAGCAAAATTACCATGAGAATAATCTCCACAAGAGCAACTATTGGCACAAATCATTCTGATACACGAATTAGAAGAGTCAAAGTATATTGCTCCTCCTTGATTAGAGCAAGCACAGTTATAGAACATTGAGTGATTGATGTTCATTGAGTGAGAACCACCATTGACATATATTATGCTACCTTTTCCATCATATAAAGAATATCTTGAGAAAAAACAGAGAGAAATATTGATACTTTTGTCTATATAAGACCTTCCTTGATCTATGCTTTCATTTTCACACGCCAGCCCAAAATTCCAAATAGTCTCGTTATCATTTAACCTGAATGACAATATTGGCACAATCAAAGGATTTTTGGTTTTAACATCAATGTGTTGTTTTGGTTCAACTAGATTTTCATATTTGGCAATGAAAATCTTAAATAATATTCCAATAGTAATGATCGAAATATATCTATATTTATAGGTAGAACTTATTTGTTTGAATATTTCATTTTGTTTTTTTGTAGCTTTGAATATTTTTTTCAAGAATATTTCGGGGATCCACAAATATGATAATTTTTTTGGAATCTCGAAATAGCAACAGATATATATTACATTTGATACAAAACATAGGAGTTTGCTTAAATAACTAAGAGTATAAGTATAATCTAAAAAAACTAAATTGAAAATGATATTTTGAAGGGTATAAAGGAATGATTCATACACTTTGGTAATCATTCGAGAAAAAAACATGAATAATATTTGAAGATAATTGAAGATTTTTTTCTGATATTTTGTATAAATATATGATGAAATCATGTACAAAATGATTTTTTCGAATAATAACTTTGGTCCTGTTGGAGAACCACAAGATAGGAACATTTTTACAAAATGAATTGATATTTATTCTTTCATATAATGATAGATGCCTCATCTTTTGATGACTTTGTGTAGTATATGGTAGATATTTGAATGGAAACGTTATGTTACGTTTCTTAAAGGTAATATTTGTAAAGTCTTTGCCAAGTTTCCCCTGGGATAAGTGGTAGGTCAAGAAGACAGCATCAGTGTCTTGCTTTTAATCCGATGCGGTGTTACTAGCTAACACCAGCGTATCTCTTGGAATACAAAGGTGTGATTTCTTTTGGGAAACGTATTTCATGGGGAACAGTGGAGTATGATATATGTATTTGGTAACAATTAATGGATAGAATTGGATAAAATATACCAAATTATTTCAAGGATTGGTTTATATATCCCACAAGCTAATCATGATTAGCTTTTTTCCAAGAGAACGAAATAGTTTTATAGTTATTGAGTTTCCCAATAAATTGTGCTTGAATTATCGAACCTTCCTCATTAAATAATGTAATCTAGATTAAATAAGCTATCATTTTTCTAAATGATCATATTGAATACGAAAACTAATAACAAAAGCATATATGTCATTATCATCAATTGCATCTTATAGTAAAGAGATAATTTTATCAATAAAGCTTTTTTGATTCTAATTGACTGTGCGACCTAATCAATATTACCACAAATTAAAAGGATTTGGGATATAGGGTCATTTTACATCCATCAATAATGAACTCGGATTGCCCAGGTTTCCCCAGATGCATTTTTAATAAGTTTATTTGATTTTTTCAATTATTGTCACTTTTCACCAAACTAACATAATAAACAAAATGGATCATGAAGGACATCTGTTGTTTGAGAGCAAATTATATCAAGAAAATCCGGAATTGAGATATGTTAAAGGACTAAATATCGATTTTGTGGTTGATAAATTGATAAATTATCCAAGGTATAGGCCTTTTCAAATGAATGATACAGTTAAATTATGCAAAGAGTATTGTGAAAGTGAAGATTTTCGGCAAAAGTTGCTTTCTAAGGTTATAAATGCATGTCCATCATTAATATATCGACTTTACAAACAGGGAACATTATCATTTGAAGAAATTGAAGTTGCTTTGCCTCAACACACATATGATATTATATATTTATATTTTCATAAAGAGTTCAGTAATTCAGGCTGTATTAATGAAGATATTTATAGTCTTTATTCAATCAACAAAGAGTTTTTTGATGATTATGAAAGAGTTGAATTAATTCTTGAATATGGGTTTCATCCTTCATCTCTTGAGTACTCTTTGAAATATGATGACGATTTATCTATTAGCGAGCAAAATATTGATTTATCAAAATATATAGATAGAGAATATGAATGGAGCATATTTGAATGGTCAAAAAAGCCCCTTTCAAGGAACTACTTAGCATTTGCCGGCTTTTTCGGATCCGTTAGGTGTTTTCGAAAAATGATTTTGATTGGGTTTTGTGTTGACATTCATATAGCAATTGATTCTATTAGCAGCGGTTCCAATGATATCTATCATATGCTGAAGCTGAATTCAAATAGGCAGTTTTTGAAGAATGCTGTAGAGTTTTGTCATATACCATTAATGCAATATTTGATTGATCAAGAGGAAAAAAATGAAAGTCATCATACTTTGTATATTTTAACAATTTTTTAGGAGAACTTCTTACTTTTGCTTCATCAAATTCTCATTTAAGCATTCTTAATTATCTTCTTGAATTAGGAGCAGATATTAATCAAAAAGGTTTTGAGTTGTTATTATGGGTTTTAATAGATCGTGTTTGCATAATGCTTCTAAAAACCGGAATGAATATATAGTGGATTATCTCATTCAACATGGTTCATTGATCGATCATCGAGATAGAAATATGTATACTCCCCTTCATCTTGCTTGTTGCACAAATAATATACATATAACAAAAGCTCTAATAAAAAATGGTGCAAACCCAAATGCCAGAACAGTGTTTTATTCAACACCATTGTTTTTGGCTGTAAGTAATGGCGAAACAAATATTGTGAAATTACTTTTAGATGAAAATGTTGACGTGAATATTAAGAGTTCCAATGGTTTAGATTTGTGTAAAATCTCTCACCATTCCATGTTGCTTGCCTAAATGGTTATAAAGAAATAGCTTCGCTACTGATAGATAAGACTGATGACATTAATTGTAAAACTGATAGTATTTTGTTTTGTATCAAAATGATACCCCTCTTCATTTAGCTGCTCAAAATGGGTTTCTCGAAATAGTGGAATTATTGATCACTCATAATGCAGAGATTAATGCAAAGAATAGAAACTTTTTCATTTTACCAATGGTTCAACGCCTTTACATACAGCATCATGTTATGGACATCCTCATATTGTTGCCTTTCTCTTACAACATGGGGCTGAGATTAATTCGGTGAATCTACTTGGGTGAGTATTGATTGATTTGAGTCTCCCCTCCATAATTCTGCACGTGATGGTCATCTTAATGTTGTCAAATGCCTGATTAACCACAAAGCTGATATTAATTTGAGAGACAATTTGCTATTACACTCTAGTTTTCTTGGACTCCGATTCATTATGCTATCAGGTTCAGTCACATTGATATTGTGAAGCACCTAGCATCAAAAAATGCAGATTTATCAATAGTTGCAAATAGAAATAGGAGAAATGAGGGTGGAACACCAATTGAAGTATCTTTTAATGATGAAATAACTGAGTATCTCAGTCAGGTTGGACAAAATAAAACATGAACCCCAAAGCACATGATGAAATACCCTCTTTTTTTACTGGTGATAGCACTAATGACATAATAAAATCTCTAACAATGAATAAAAAAACTAGTATTTATCAAGCTTCGGCTCCTGTTAATGAGAAACAACCCGAGATAATAATTAAAAAGAAAAAAGTGAATTTTCATCATGGAAACTCCGATCTTTACCAGGTTAAGTATCATTTTGGCACAAATAAGTATTTTGAATCATATCGAGATCCACATTCGCCATTTGATTTGCTATCTTTTATTATTCCTCGGCATTTTGAATCAAATTCAGGAGAAAGAACAATGTCAAACAAAAATGAGCATGAAATTCTTTTTTCAAGGCATACAACCCTCTATCAGATTAATCATGGCGAGGGTCTTTCGAAAGAGAACTATCTAGAAATAGGTTCTGGAATATTGAATCTCAAATCAATTAACAGTGAGTTTATTCTTATTTTCGAAAGACCTGGTAAGAATCCATTACAATTGCAATTGATTAAAGGAGTAAATCCGAAAATCAGGCAAGAAGTATCATGCCAACTGTGTGCAATAGACAAAAGCAGTCTTGCAGGCTATGTATATCTCACAAAATTCACTAATCCAGAGGATGCAAAAAAGCTGTTCTCTATTGTATCAGGTTAAACACCTATTGCATTCTGGAACGAAGCTTTTGGGATGCTTCATCCAAAGAAGTGAATATTTGTGATAACTCTTCCATCAATTTCATTAGCTCTTTATCTTTCTCGCTTTGAATAGCATTGATTTCTTGTGCAATTCCTTCTAGCTCTGTTTTTGCTTTGTCATTCTTGGATTTCCAGAACTGGATTAAATCTTCGATCTCTGACATTTCTTTCTCTAAATTATCTTTTTGAGATAATAATTTATCGAAATGCTGCCGCAAAGATGATGTCTCCTGAAATAATACGCATCGGGCTTGATAAATCTGTTGTTCTTCAATGGCTAAGGAGCTTTTAATTCGTGATTTATTGATACATAACCTCTCTAATTCATCAATTTCTTCATTAATTTGCTTAACTTTAATACCAAAATCGGGGATAGGAGACGAATTCACCATTTTGAATACTAACTTAGGCTGGTAAGTACCTATATCTATATTTGAGAAAATTTCTTTAATTTTTTTGGCAAATTCTGGTTCTGCTCTCTTATGTTTCGCCAATTCGTCAACTACTTCAATCCGTTTCTTGGTTTTTGCAATCGTGAAAGATAGTTTCTCTTTTTCCGAATCAAGAATTGATCGCAAAGCTCTTCCTTCTTCAAGAAGTGCGTGCATAGAAACCGAGTTAAGGGGAAGAACAGAACTTTCTTCTTTCATATTTTTAACGGATGAATGAAAACAAGGAAGAAATGAAATTGTGGCTTGCACAGCTGCGTCAAACGAATAGATCTATTGTGCTTGAAAACCAAAAGATGAGAAATAGAATTTCATATCTAGAAAAGAAAGAAGTGATTCTTAATAGCATGTATGATAATCAAAAAAAACAATATGAGGAAGAGATTGAAATTCATAAAAATGAGCTAAATAATATGAAAAAGTCGGTCACTATGGAGAGAAAAAAGCAAATTGATGATTTAAAGAAGAATTCTCAAGAATTAAAGGGCATTAATGAAAGCATTGCAGAGGAAATATCCGCAATGAAGAATAAAAAGGCGAATAGTATTAAGAAAAACAGCTTCTCATCTCTGAAGAGCTTATCAAATTCAAGAATCGGCAAATTGTGATTTACTCCAAAATCTCTTTGATTTCGAACCAGCCTTGTGGCTTAAAGCAAACTGGGCATGCTCTTGGTGCAGCGATACCTGTTGACACATATCCGCAATTTCTGCATTTCCATTTCATAACCTTTTGCCTCTTGAAAACACTCTCGTTTTCAACCAAACGAGCAAGTGCGCGGTATCTTTCTTCATGTTCCTTCTCAACTTCAGCAATTTTCCTGTACATCTTAGCAATATCTTGAAATCCTTCCTTTTCAGCGACAATAGCCATTTCTGGGTAAGCTTTTGAGTGCTCTTCGTATTCTCCCTCTGCTGCATGCTTCAAATTCTCCAAAGTGCTTCCAACTCCACTGGTGGGAACATCAACAGGAACAGAAATTGCGCCTTCGCCAGTCTTTAACTTGTTGAAGAAATAGTTGGCGTGCTCTCTCTCGTTATCTGCAGTTTCCAAAAACAAAGCTGCAATTTGTTCATAGCCCTGCTTCTTAGCAACCTCGGCAAAGAATGTGTAACGGTTTCTAGCCATCGACTCGCCGGCAAAAGCCATGGCAAGATTCTTCTCGGTTTGGGTACCCTTAATTGAAGCCATTAATAAATGTGAGGTGATTAATCGAAATAACCTAATTAATTTTTGTATTAGGATAATTCAAAATTATCTTCAGAATTTGGTAAAAATTTACCCTTTTTTTTGACATGTTTATATTCAGAAAAAATAATGAGTTTTGTAAACCCTTGTGATGACCCTATTTATAGATATGTTCTGTTTCAGGAGGAGATATTTAATGGTCAAGGTGACGGTGAGTATATTAGTGGAATAGATAAAAACATTTTGATTCAGAATTTGTTGCACTGTGCTGCGATTAGGCCTTTTGGGCTAAAACAAAATGTTGAGAAGTGCAAGAAGTACGCTTGTGGAGAAGAGATAGTGGATTTATTTGTTTCAAAAGCGATATTTTTTTGTCCCGTCATTGTGTATCATTTATTTAAGGATGGGGTTTTTTCAAGAGAGTTTGTTTTAGAAAAGCTAAGGCAAGCCGAGCTTTATTTGCCGTGTGTATATTTTAAGGAAGAAATTAGCGATTTTAAGGGTTTTACATATCGCTTTTCTACAGAATTTGCAGGGGAAATCGATTGTAGCAAATATCTTAATCACCCACAACTAAATGATCTAATTCTAAATGGGTTTCCTCGTGATTCTCTTGAGTATTGTATTAAATATGATGTTTTAGAATCAACTGCTCTTTTAGCAAGCATTCCTAGTTTAAAATTTCAAGGGAGTGTTCAGTGGACACCATTTGAATGGGCAAAAAAGCCTGCAAATTTCGAGTATTTATCTGTTTGCGCGCTTTTTGGATCCATTAAGTGTTTTAAATTCTTTTTGTGCAATGGATCTGTGATTAATTCCGAAGTTGTTGTAAATGCATATGGTGGTGGATCATTTGATATTATTCATCTATGCAAAGATGTTGAGTATGATAAGAATATTGCACTGAGTGTTTCATCAAATCATTTTCGAAATGATATTATTGATTGGTTACTCTCTCTTGACACAGAGATTATTCCATGTTTTAATAACCCTATTAATGTTAGGAATATTATATATAATGCAACTAACGGGTATAGCCTTGATTTTTGTTCGGATGATGATCTTCGTCCAATTGAGTTTTATGTGATGAACAATAATTACGAAATTGTTGAATATTTACTTAAAAATGGTGCCAAATCTGATGTCCAATCAGAAATAGGTATCAATAATTTATTTGACAAACCCCACTTCATATTGCTTCAATTGAAGGAAACATTAGGATTGCTGAATTATTATTACAATATTCTGCCAGTATTAATTGCAAAGATATGTGGTGTTTTTCGAATGATCATTGCGAACACCGATTTTTTATGCCGCAATGAAAGGGTTTTGTGAAATTGTTAAACTTCTTTATTCTAAAGGTGCAGAGTTATATTTCCAAGATAGTTGGGTTAGTTTTCTACTCATGGAAGAACACTTTTTCATATGATATCTATGAGAGATCTAACAGATATCGCCCAATTCATAATACATAATGGAACTAGTTTTAATTTGCCTGATGATGTGGTTATTTATCTTTTTTTGGGATTACACCTCTTCAACTAGCAGCATGTAATGGAAAATTTGATGTTTTTAAGATATTATATGATAATGGTGCAGATATTCATCAGATGGACAAAGAACAATACTCGGTTTTTCACTATTCAGTTTTAGGTGGTAATTTGGATATTATTCAGTTTTTAATAAATAATAATGTTGATATTAATCAACAAGCGAATGATATATTAATTTGATCCCTAAAAATAGTCCCCTCCATAGTGCTGTTGACAGAAATCGACCTGATTTGGTTAAGTTTTTAATTGAAAATGGAGCAGACAAAACTCTAAAAACTTCAATTCTTGTCTCAAAAGAAGAATATAAAACATTGCGTGGGGAATTCACCCCACTGGAAATGGCAATATATCATAAGTTCTATGATATAGCAGAGATCCTTGATCCTGATTTTACAAAAAGTGGTAATAAAATGAATCTTGAGTATTTACAGAATTCTCACACTTTCCATGTAGAAAGGATAGTTGATTTTTTGTCAAATAGCCTTCCATTGTGCGCTTTGCATCAAACAAGGACGATTATTTTCTTTTGTTATGTTTTTGCAATTATTATTGAGTTTTTATTATACCCCCCGTATTCTATAGGAAATACTCCTTTTGATTCATCTGCAATTATGGCCCCCATTATTATTGTTATCATTCTTCATGTTATTCTTTCAATTTTTTATACATTTGGAGCTTTGTTTGAGAGAGCCACGTGGAAGACTGCTCTTGCTCTTCTTCATTTACTTCATGCTCCAATACCTATGGTTTTATTAATAGCAGGTCTTATCATTAATACTAACACTCAGAAAGATGCAATTTATGGTTTTTCTGTATCCTTAACTATTGCAGTGTTTCTAGATTTTTTGTTTGGAGTATCTTCACGTCCATCTCAGGTTATTGAATTATCTTTTGAGATTTTAGCTCTCTTTCCTTCTCTTCTCTTATTTGTTTTATACCAAGATCAATCATTTACACAAGTTTGGGTTCCATTTATTCCCCTCTTTGGGTTCTTTTTCTTTTACTTTTTGTTTTTATTATTCCTAAGCCCGATGTGCAAACCATGCAATGGTTGTACTGTATCCATGTTATCTGATCCAGAAATTGCTGCTGAGTTTGCTGCCTCGGTGGATCCTTTACTGAAACCATTTAAGAATCGTGCTGATTGGGCAGATGAGCCAGATGCTCTTGGAAGTGATCATGGCAGTCGAGAACCGAGATCAAGGTGGTCCAGAACCCATGATAGCGAATATGTCACCAGGTTTCCTGCTCGAGCTCGTTTTCAGCTATATAATGTTGATGCAGCACCAGAAAACCCTCTATACCTTGCCTCTCCACTTCCTATGTTCTCTTTTTTGGTTGCCACAACCCTATTCTTTATCCAAACAGTATCACCGTTGGCCAATTTTTATTTCTGGCTTGTTGGTGTAATCTTATTTGTTGTTTTTTCATTACTAATGAATTCTAGATCCACAGCATGTGGATGTATGGCATGTACAAACCTAGATGAAAAATGTATTGATGTTCTCTGGGATCATCCCAGCCTTTCAGTATTATAAAATCAAGTGTTCATATCATATTTATTTACCACCAACATTATTGCACAATGAATGTTTGATAGTTTGCTTGCAGCAAGCATATCCCCACTTCCCATCATCATAATATGATCCCCAAACAGAGGTGTGCCCATTAATAAAAACATCCTCTGGATATTTTGAACACTTTGGGATAATTTCTTCGTTGGAATCAACGATTCTTTCAAGCTTATTTTTCAGAAGCTTCCTTTCTGTAAACTCTCGGCTGTGTTGCAACTCAATAATAGTCTGTTCTTGTTTCTCTTTAATTAGGGATCGCCCCTCATTGTTCTTCTCCCATATCATTACAGAACTGGCATCATTTCTCGCTTTATCAAGCAGTTCAGATTGGGCGAAATTACCTGACTCAACTTGTTCTGCCATTAGCTTCTCTTTGGGTAGATCTATTACTCTAATATGATCTGCAATTTCATATCGATCGTGAAAACCGGAATTTCCGTACTCTGGTTTAATGTCCATTGACATATCATCATTTTCTGCTTTGTTTCGATGCATTTGGGTCTCTTGGTTTAAAAACTTCCCTGTTGATTCAATAAACCACTGTCCACTCGAAAACCCCGAAAAATTATCTCTTTTAGCTTCAAATCCGTCCAATTTCTTTTTCTTTTCGTGTGAGAACCCAACACCATACCCTTTTGCTACAGCGTTATTCTTCTTTGCTCTCTCAAGACAATCAAATTCAGTGTGATCTGGAGAACCACAATTTTTACAACACCCTGGTTTATATTTAAATGTTCTCTCTTCGTTCTTTTTGGAAATAATAAAATCATCCTTCGCAGAAAAAACTTCTTTCTTCGCAAAAGCAGGAGTGCGCAAATGATCAAGGCCTTCTGCTTTAAAGTACCAAGGTGATTGTTTCACATATTCAGGAAGACGGGCCCCGGACATATCCCCCTCATTCTGGGGTAAGTCTGGATCGAATTTTGCTTTCATTGTAAACCAATGACGATTAAATAATCGTGCACCAGTCAAAGAGATGTTCAAAGAACTAGCATTAAAAGTAATGGATGAAATACTGGAACATCGTATTTCGAAAATATTCGAGCACGGTATTGTTGAAAATCCGGATTTTAATGGGCCAAGAACGAAAAAGAAGGAGATTTCGTTAACTCAGATAAGGGATATGATATCCAAGGGAATAATTAGCAATGAGGATGAATGGAAAGATAAATTTCGTATGACAATGAAAATATGGATTGATTTTTATGGAAAAAATTCTTATTATTTTGACGTTTGTGATTACTTATTTAAGCTGTTCTATAAGAAAATAGATAAGATATTCAGAAATGATGTTGTGTCTATGATATCGAAATACCAATCAAAGCTAAATGATTTGATTATTTCAGCACCAATTATTCCTTCAGTTTTTCTTCATACAAAGCAACTCTATTTGTATGAACTATATAAATCATCAAAAAGGGATAAATATATAAAGGAAATTACTGCTATAATCGAAATGTATCAACCAGAATTGATTCAAAGCAGAATCAGTTTCCATCTCGATGTTTCAAAGCTTTGTCCTGAGGCAACTGATAAAATAATTGCTTATTTAAAGAATGAAAAAACTCGTAACATTAGATAAAGTTTAGAATACCCCGTTTTGATTGATGAGTTCCATCGAAGCCAATGCTTGTTTCTGAAAAATAGTGAACAGGGCCTGTGAAAACTTTTCTCCTTCATATTCTTGATCTTCGTTAAAAGCCTCTCCCATTTCTTCAAAAACAGATTGCATTAACTTCTTGATAACATTTGTGACATTTTGTTTTGATTTTTCTGTTTTTTCCTTCATTTTAGATTCTAAAGCTAGTATTTTTTCTTCATTTTCCTTTAATTGTTTTGTTTGGATATCAATCTGTTTCTTAAGTGTGTCTGTATCAAGTCCTTTTTTATCAATAGTCTTGGGATTTGTATCTGTTGTTGGATTGTTTTGAAAATCAGCAATTTGCTTTTTCAAAGTATCTATCTCGTTATCATGTATTGTCAGTTGTACAGCAAGATTGGATACACTTTTTATCACCTCATCAACGCTCATTGGGGTGCTGGGAAAATTATGAATGTTGGCAATCTTGTCTCTCAGTTCCACTTCAAGAGTGTCAATCTTTTTTACAAGATTCTTGATAAGTGGACTCTCTCTTCTGGAATGAGATGCACTCACTTCATTTTCTATAGTTTGTTTGGGCTTATTTATCTCATTTTCAACTATCTCGTCGCTTTTCTCTTTGGTTTCTGGTTCGGCTTTCTTCGGTATCGGCTTCACCATGACTGCAAAAGGTGAAGCAACAGCACCAAGTCTCTTTATTCTTTCGATTTTTTGAGAAAACTCGTCTAATTCTGGTTCTTTTTTCTCTTCAACTTTTTCGTGCTCCACAACAACAGTTTTCTTTTCAATCTCAATTTGAGGTTCTGGTTCGCTTTGTTGAATGGTTACTTTAGTAGGTTGAATGGGAGATGGTGGCTCCTTGATTGGGGCTTCAATAATAATCTTTGATTCTGTATCAGATTCGCTGGGTTGTGATTTTTCACTTGATTTTGGAGATTTTTGAACTGGATCAGAAGCAAATCTAACATTGAGCAATGAAACAACATAAACTACAGCACTTTGGGGAGTGTTTGGTTCTTTTTGTCCTTTGTCATTTGCTAAAAGGTTTTCAGGAATAAATATTGCTCGAGTACTACCAGGTGTCATTCCAATAATGCCTTGGGCCAACCCAATACACATACTAGATGAATTTAGGGTCTTTTTAAACCCTGAGTTTTGCGAAAAACAATCCGATACCCTTGGGAAATTCATAACCGGAAAAGCGTAATAAGATATCTTAAAAGAATCCCCATTCGATATAGAATTACCATTGGTATTATATGCATCAAAGTAACTGAGCTCTTTTGTTGATAAGCATGTCAAAAGAATCCCAACTGTGGAAGTTACTTTAGCAGCAACAATTGGATCGGAAAATTGAAGAATCCATTGGTCATTTGATGTGTCAAAAAAAGAACAATAAATTTGATTCTGAATACTCCACCTTATGGCCTTTGATAAATCAAAATTCAGTGCTGGGGTTGCTCCTTGTTTATAAACCAAAAAATTTGTTGCGCCCTTAATTGGCCTTAAAACAAAAATAAACGAACCATGATTATCATTCTGGTTGGTCAAAGGATTTACTCTATATAATACCACGTTTTCGTTAATGTATGGTGATGCTTGTGCTTCTTGACGAGCTTTATTGGGCTGATATTTGAATAAATCTGGGTTGTCAAGAGCTTTCATAAAAAAATACACTTTTTGTAAATTTTTAGTGTACGAACTGGAACTTTTCTGCATCGAAAAGACCCTTATTTGTTAGTTTCAGCTTAGGAATAACTGGGAGACACATGAAAGATAGTGTCATCATCAAATCAAAGTCCTTGCTAGCTCCGGCTAATAAAAGCGAGGAGTGGAAATGATGCAATGATTCAAGAAGTTCTTGTTTGGAAATTGTTGTCATTAACCCAGCAATTGGCAAAGGGAGAACATCAATGAACCCATTTGAGAACACAGAATATCCACCCCCTGATTCAACTAATGATTGGATTGCCATTAACATTGCATTGTCAGTATTTCCAACACAAACAATGTTGTGACTATCATGTGCAACTGTTGAGGCAACGGCAGAATTGGGATTCAAAGTTATACCATTAATTAGACAGTGGCCCATTTCAGATTTCCCAGTGTATCTTTCTATTACTACAAGCTTCAATGAATTACCACATGGATCTTCTGAAGTTGTCAACAATGAATTCGGGATGACTCCAATTGCGGGGCCTTTGAAAACTGCATTCTCTAATGATTTCTTAACAAGATCCATATTAACATTCATTGTATTTGCATTTTTTGGTGTTTCAATAATGGGATCTAAAGCTGTACTGATATCACGACCTCTGATATACACTTTGCTTACATTGCATTCTTCAAGAGGCCCTTTGATAACACAAAAACTTCCAATTTTCCCTGGGGCAATGGATCCATAGTCAATCAATCCATAATGTTCTGCTGGGTTAAGGGATGCCATTCTTAATGCATCATGGATATGAATTCCACATTGAACAGCTATTCTTATTATATTGTCTATATGTCCCTCACTGATAATATCATCAATCCTTCTGTCATCTGTACAGAAGCACACATTTCTTGTTGCAGCCCGAGGGAGCGATGACAGTCCCTTGCATAAACTATGAGCATTTTTACCTGCTGTTCCCTCTCTTATTAAAACAGTCATCCCCCTCCTAATCCTATCTAATAATTCTTGGAAGTCACAACACTCATGGTCAGTTTTAACTCCTGCAGATATATACTTATTAAGAACATCAACGTTGCATGATGGGGCATGTCCATCTATATGGGCTGAAAGAGATCTCGATTCAGTCAAAATATCTTGTAATAATACAAATCCTGGATCTAGAGTACCTGGAACATTCATAACTTCAGCTAAACCAATAACTTTTCGACAATTTGTAGCAAATCTAGATGCTTTCTGAAGTTCTTTAGCTTTTTCAATATCATTATCTAGGATTTTCTTAACAATATCAGATGTAACTCTCGCACCGCTGGTTTCGTTATCTGTTGCGGGCACACATGATGGTATGGTAAACCTATAATCAACCAAAGATTTCTTCGAATCTTCGATAAATATATTAAACCCATACTCTCCTAACACATTTGTTATTTCATGAGGATCAGCTATGCATGCCACTGTTCCCCTTTGAGCGATAAATCCTGTTCTCGATGGAAGAAGTAGCGTTGATTCACAATGAACATGTGAATCAATAAAACCAGGCACAACAGTATCGCCGTTCAAGTCAATAATCTCATATTCATCATTAAAAGTTGGGATCTCTTTATCAAAATACACAGCAACTATTCTTCCATCATCAACATGCTGTTGTGACTTTGATACTACAATAGAAACATTCTCATAAACCATATCTGTGTATGGATCGAATAACTTACAGTTGGTAAAGACAATCTGCATTGAATAAAAAAAGACTGTCACCTTGTTTTATTTCAAAGTTTTGCAAGGGTCTCTAATAGAGCACCACAAGCGGCAACTTCCATATTTCCCTTTCTTTTGTTGTCAAGAAAATCGCCGCTTGTTCTTTGAGCCAATGTAAGGCACACTGCTGCAGTCCTGAGTTGAGCTTCAGGGAATTTATTAGAGAGGAATGCAAGAAGATATGTTTCCATTTCGAAAGAAAGAGCTTCTGGATCTTGCCTCAATAGAGCTGGAATGAGGTCAGAATTCTCCATAATGAAACTGTCATCAAGCCTTCCTTGAGAAGGATAGAAAGTATCAGCTGATGTATCTGGACCAATGACTGTTCGGTATTCAGTTAGCTTCTTGAACTCTTCATGGACAAGATCCATCAATGGCTGCTCAAATGGAATTGATTCCTTAGCAAACTCAAATGGGAATCCTTCCTTTTCAAAATCTTGGCGAACATAGTAAGCCTTGTTTGCAATGGCAAAGCACCCAATTGGAACATCAGCATGAAGTGAACCGCATGTACCAAAACGAATGATGGTTACTGGTCCATCCAAAAGAGCTCTGACCTGAACAACCATGAGTTCGGCCATTGCGAAACCCATTCCTGTAGCAACGACACTAATAGGAATTCCATGATACTTACCAGTGTATGTGCAGAATATCATGCTAGACTGGCGAACAATAACGGGTGTATCCTTATCAAAAGCTTTGGAAATCATCTGAGCACGGTTTGGATCACCAACGGATATGATTCTGTGTGCAAGCTCGTGTTTGTTGCAGTTAAGCGGCTGAATACGGCCATTCTCATCAAAAACACCCTTCACAAAGGGGCTCCAATTGAACTTTCCACTCATCAAAAAAGCCTGTTCTGACAAACAATTAATTGATAACAAATTTCGGTTTTTTTGGCCAAAACGATGAAAAATCGTATTCGACGATGAACGATTAAATTGTAAATATATTGAGACGATTAGTAAAGTATCCACTAATGCAGCAAACCAGTGTTTATCTTCTCGAATTTGACCCCACATCTGGCCCACGGATTGTAAGTGTGATGGGAGATAAATTTTTATCAGAGGAGGAATGTTCTTCTCTTCGTTGTTGCTCATTTCCTGATATTGTTGTGCAAAATGAACAAGAATCGATTATATTTATCAGCAAAATAGGTTGTTACTATTGTTATTGCATGTTTATTACTAAAATGGATCATTCAGCAACAAGGGGATTTCGACAATATACAATATCGATTGTTTGTCCCTATGCGTACTTCTATCCCTTTACAAGGCTTCTTCATTCAACGCTTTTTTTGGGAGATATGATTCCCAGTGATGTAATAGTATTTTTATATGATTTTTTAATCAAATGGTTCGATAATATACCTCAGCAGCCAGGGACAATTGTAGAATTACCAATGTTTGATGGTACTCTTCCTGTTGCAATTAGCGATATTCACGATCAATTGATTAAGTTTCATGGTGGGTATGAATGGTCTCCCCTTTGCAAGGTTTACTATTTGAATGATCATTTTTTGGGTGGTGATCTTGTTACTGCGTTTTCTATCCAATCATTAATTGATCAAGGAAGAAGTGCTGATGTGTTACGGCTTTGGGAAGCTGTTATATTAGATGAATCAATACTTGTTTATGGAGCCAATCCATCGATTGTATCTCAAGCATGCCTTGCAATTGCTTCTCTTACATTTCCTGAATCAGTTCCCGAGAAATTAATCCCATTTCTATCGATTACTGATCCGAGATTTCAACAACTTTCAAAGGGAAAAGTACCTAAAGGTCTCATTCTTGGAGTATCCAATCCCATCGCTCTAACAAAGTCTGAACTATTCAATTTGAAGTTCGTGACTGGATTTGTTGATGAAAATAATGGATTGGAATCCTCTATAATTCAATGGCATTTGCTTAAACAAGTGTCAAATAGCACATCATCTGATCTGAGAGAAGTTTTTTATAGCAATGTTTTAAAGCTTGTGGATGCAATAAACCAATATCTAAATGCTCTCCGAGCATATAACCCATATGCAGAGTTTTGTGGGCAATTCGAAACAACAGCTTTGGAAACTTTTGTTCTGAAAAAAGATATTAGGCTGTACCATGCCACTAAGCAGTTTACAAAGAGTTTAATGAGATCAAATTTTTTGGCTCGAGTATGGAGTCGAAGATGCAATAAGGATAGTTTGATGAAGCAATTAGAAATGTTCACAATTGATCGAATTTGCAAAGGTTTACAAGAACATGAACTCATCGACATATACTCAACAATAGAAAGTGTCAAGAAACGCTTCGGTAATGATTCTGTTCTATCTACTTATATTGAAAGAGATTTGGCAATTGTGAAAAGCTTTCTATCATCGGATCTTCTTCTTGGTCAGAACTGATGTTAATAAATATTATTTTTGATTTTGCTTCAGTGACCCAAAAAATTCAATTTGGCAAATAGCGAGGCTTTCTCGATTATTCCAGTTATTATCTGTCATGGTTATGGTATAGTATCTATAGTAAACATTGGTAGCAGCAGGAAAATAATGAGATACATTATTCGCTTGTCTGAATTTGGTAAAATTTTCAATGTTATCTACTAATACCCATTGAAATAGATCATTTGATGCTTCTAACTTCCACGATTTTGGTTGATAAACATTAAAATTACTACCATTTGTTTTTATGGAATATCCTGATAACAATAATGGGCTTAAAGCAAAATCAAAACGTAACCACGAATTTTTTCTATGAGTTGTTCCCCAATAAGAATCGTCATCATCGCTAACTATATTGGATATTGTTCCCCATTTTGTTCCAGATGACTGAAAACCTACTGCCCCAGTACTGTACACATTTCCACCATATACTTGTGATAAATACCTAAAAACACCATTAAAGTAATCATTTTCAAATGAAAAGGTCATATTTGATAATCTGTGACCACTTTGTCTATCTAAAGCAATAACATGGCACAAAAGTCTTCTCCTCAATGACTCTAAAACTCCTGATGATAATGGTTGCTTCATTGATTTTTCAAAGTACTCTTCCATTTCATTAGGATTAAGATAGTCACAATTAACATATCCTAAAAGATATGTTGAATCAACTCCATAGTGCTCGATTGCATTAAGGATGAATCGAAATAGAGTTCCTTCATTTGGTATTACTAAGTCTTTAGATGATATAATACTCTCAATAAAACCAATGGGGAAATATATAAACAAATTTTGGCTAAAAGAAGAAAAATTGGATGCAATAAACTCGATTTCTTGGTCAAGTGGTGCATCTATTGAGATCTTTTCAGAAACTCTAATATAAATATTTTCATGTGTTAGTTCTTCCATCTTGAAGACAGATAATTCGACAATTTCTTGTATTTGGAGCTCGTTTCCAATCGAATAAAAAAACAATAGATCAGATTGTTCCAAAATCAATTCCTCCCCATACATAAAATCTATGATCTTATTAAAGCTCCCATTTTTGTCTATTGTTTTAACCGTATAGGAGCTAAAAAATGGATCAAGAGTCCGAAATTGAAAAACCAGATTTGAGATTAACTCAGCACAGAATGGATTGCAAAAATAAACTACCTCTCCAACAACAAATTGGAATGATTCCCTGTTTTTTAGCCGAAATTTAGACAATCCTTTCTGAGACACATGAACTCGGTTTTCCATTTTAAGGAATGAATCAATACATAATCACTTGGCCAGTATAGTTAAAGAAAACTCTCTCATCTTAAATCATTACAAATATGTTAGTTAAACACAATAGAAGAATGTGACGAAATATATCCTTAGATATTCTTCCAAAGATGGATGAAAAAAATGCCTATTATGAATAGTTTTACATTTCTTCTTCGTCATCAGCAAACAATGAATCACCAAATAGCAATATTGCTGCTTCTCTTGGTGATATATAATCATCAATCATTCCATCATCAGATGAATCGAGATCTTGGGATCCATATTTGCTGTTTAGGATGGTTTTCCTCTGGATAAAGATATTATTTATAAAAGACTTCCATTGGTCATCTCCATAGTCATCTCCTAAGCGTATATTAATTATCGATGCTGTCTGAAATAGGAATCCGGAATATGGAACGAATTTTAATGTTTGATACTCATTGGCAATAATGCAACAAACATTAGACCTTTCTAAAAAAGATTCAAACATCGAAATGTTCAAACTTGTGTTTCTCATTAGGGAAAGATATGAGCTATGAAGAAAGCAGTTGTTTGGATACCTAAATATACTATTAAACAAAAACTCAAGGATTGGTAATAATTCGGGAAGGGTTCCATTATTTAGTTCAGATAATGTGATAAGAAATTCGACTGCCGCAACTTTTTCTTCGGTAAAAGGAGACTGGCTGCACACAAGAATTACAATTTTTGATGCATGTGACAAAAAGATTGGGAAAGTTGTACAAAACAAACTGTCCGCTTCCCTTTCTTCAGATCCATTTAAAAGAAGAATATTATTTATATCTCTAAATACCTTAAAAACAAGTGATGTTACTCGTCTAGCTGGAGAATTATACCCAATTTCAAATATAAACTCTATCAATGAATTCGAAACAAAACTCGAAAGTAATGGTGATCCATTTTCTAATGATGAAACAATTTTCTGAACTACAAAGAGAATTCTTTCGCTATACTCTACATTGCTTTTTAACAAAGCAAACAACGAATCAAATCCATTTGTTTCCTCAAGAAAACTAATCATATTTGGATCTTGTTCCTCAGAAAACACTGATATAATATTATAAAATGATGAGAAATAACTTAAACGTATCAATTTGGTCATCAGTATGTCTCTATCGGGAAATGATTTCAAGATTTTGTACTTAGATACTTTTACAGAAAAAAGGAACACTTTGCAAAATGAGGATGCCGCTGAATTGCTTTTCCCTTGGTAATTGGTAATAAAGGAGTTTAATGAATTGACAAATCCGGGATTCTCACATAATCGTAGAGAAAATGAGGAATTTTGGAAAGTAAGAATATCAATTGCAGTTTTTTGAAGTTTAGAATCAGGATCATTTGCTAAATTAATAGCAATTTCAACAATACCACCAGATTTATCAATTAAATAATCTAATAAGAAAGGAACCATTTTTTTTAATGCGATCATTATGTAATCGTGTTTTAAAATACTAATAAGAGAATTTTTCTGGTTTTGGATAAGAGAATAAAGATCTTTTAACCCTTGATCATCAACTCTGTATTGGCTCATTAAATCACTTTGTTTTTGTATCTTTCCATTAATCTCATTAGTCCAAATATGGAGTAAATAAAAGGATAAAATCATTAAAGTTTAACATAAGATACGAATTGCAAGAATATAAGCTAAATCTATTATTTAGAGCAATACGCAACACTGGGACTGATTAGGATTAAAAGAAATATTAATTATTTTTGGTAAATGTGATGGATCAATTAATAACTCCTCTTTTTTTTCGGTAATTTTCACCTCATAACAACTTGAACTATCGGATAGTGAGAGTATAAAAAATGGAGAATCTTCATCATGGCCATTATCTATCTCATCAATAATATTCATAAAATCTGTTATAATTTTTACATATTGCCAATTACCTCACAAAGTATCTCTTGATCTTTCCTTCAGTCTCTTCATATATCTTTCCCATTGTCCTTAGCAATGTCAGTGCTTTTTTTGAGTTTGTCTTCAGTGTAGGCAGATCATTGATATCAATCTCTGTGAAGAACAATCTATCATCATTCTCGAGGGCCTCGTCTTTATACCTTTCCCATAGGGGCCGGGTTGATGATTTGATTTGATTAGTTGGTGTTTTCAATATTGATTGCTTTTTGGATATCATTGTGTTGATTTCGTCTATCCATGCATTAACTTTGTCAAGGCTAACTCTAATACTAACAAAACTCTTTGTGGAATCAATATCATCCTGGGTTGCATAAGAAATCAATGAAGGAGTATTTTTGATCATCGGTTTTTCTTCTGATTGAGTGGTGATTTTAGCTTTTTGGACACTTTTAGAAATAATCTCGACTGGATCCAATTGTGTTGGAATTATGTTGCAACTTTCACATATAGAATATATTTGTTTCATTTTTGCTATGGTTTCACCTACCCTTTCTGAATCTAGGAGTTGGGAATCAACTTTCAATTCCAAATCGGTTACATGTTTTTCAAGCGCGGACAGCCTTGCTGCTAATTCTAAAATCGCCCGTTTCTCATAGTTCCTCGAATATGCATTTATAATGCATTGTTCGATATCATATATCCGGATACATAATTCTTGAAATTGCTCCATTTTTATGTACGTTTAATAATTAGAAAGAGCCCTTTTAGGAAGCCGAAATGCGAATATTAGATCGAAAAAGATTGAAGATATAATGCTTCCTATGAGGAAATATATTATATATTTCTTGAAAAATCGGATTCTGAATTGCCTGATGTGATATGAAGTCCGTATTATAGTAACAACTTCATTACTTGAATTTGGAATAAGATAATCTTCACTCCATTTAAATCCATCGAAAGATATGGATACAAATCCATGTTCTTGTTTCATAGATTCCATACAAGACAATACTGAATGGTTAATAATAACTGCAGAATATATATTTCTATTGATTCTACAAAACGCCTCGAATGGAAAGAAATCATTAATAGAATCGAAAACAATGAGAGCCCTACCATTAAATGAAATGTTGAGAATTCTTGGAGTCGGGGGTTCACAAGTATTTTTTTCTATTTCCATCAGTCCAAATTTGCACTTACATATCCCTGGATATATGCATGTCATTAAACTACCACATTCTGGTTGGCATATCCAACACCCCTCACCAACAAATGGATTTTTGCCAAAGAATCCTCTTTTACATCTGCAATTACCATTAGTATCTTCCGTTCCGTTTGCATCTTCGCATTTTTTGAATAAAACACATATGAAAAAAAGCATAATATAATTTTATAAAACACTTGGAGCATTATCCCATAGTATCTGATAGCTAAGCTCTGCATTTGAATGAGAGACTTCATCGAATTCTCCTTCTCTGTTCCTTTTAACACAGTTAGCTAAGAGCTTGATATCATTATATGATGTTTCGGAAAAGCCTTCTCCAATTGATTCAATTAACTTAACACATAAATATGATGCAGCTCTTCTTATTTCAATAGCTTTATGAGATTGCCATGAGCTGTCAATTGTTACAACAATATCAGTTAGCCAGGGTCCAATGCCATATGATAGATTTTCAACAAATGTTGCTAAACTAGATATAGATGAGGCATGAATCAGTGAAGATTCGTGAGATGTTCCTCTTGCAAATGCCTTAATAAAATACCCACATAGATTTCCTTTTTTTGAATGAACCAAACCAGGTCCGGTTCTTCTTGCACAAACCATCAAAACCTGACTTATGGTTAATGATGTGCCAATTTCTTTATGTGGAAACTGTTCTGATAGCTTTTCGATGACTAAATCTGGATATACATCAGCTATTGCTTCCATTGCCCGAATTGCTCCTAAATAAACAAAAGAATCGCGATCAGATAATTGCTTATTGATAATTGGCAACAAAACTTCGATATTCTTAAGTTCTCTTAAAGGATGATCATTCTGCATTACGCCTTTTCTTAACTCAAATAATCCCTTGCCTTTAATAGCCGGAATGGAACTGGTAATCTCATCAATTAGCTTTTTTGGATCAAAATCGAAATGTGTTTGACTATTATCCCTTTGAATCACACTCAATGCTCTTAATTCAGGTACATCATATCCAAAACGATCAATAACACATGATGGTATGGATTTGAGGTTGGTGGTGTTTTCAAATATGGTTTTCGCAATTGATGGGAGATCGAAGGGAGCATCTTTTTGTTCTTTGATTGTTGAAAGAAAAGTAAGTATGGAAACTGCTAATTCAGAATCAAATGATTTAATCTCCGGCAATACACAAGATAAAAACTGAACTGATCCAAATGTTGGTGGTAGTGTCATCACAATATCTTTGAAAAATTTAGTATCAAAACACTGGCTAAGTAAAGATCTCATTTCCTCAAGAATCTCAAGCTCATCTTGATCTTGAATAATTTCAATATAAACTCCTTTATCGTTGGAAACTATGACAAATCCATCAAGACTAAGGGTGGACAATGTGGAGTCGGATAAAATGGAATTTAGGAACTCTGTGCAATCATAAAGATTACCTATATAGAGTTTAACCATCCTAATACATTTATCTCGAAGAACTCCATCTAATTGGGAAGCTAAAAACAAAAGTCGATGGGGAATTGGAGGCAATAAAACATTATGAACTGTAAGCTTGTTCAAAAACCTATCTAAAGTTAAAACAATGCTTCCAATGGGATCTTTTGTAGGCCAATCTAATAAGGGACTGAGATCGAAATACTTTAGAAAAACATCTGGCTTTGAGACAATGATCTTTTCGATAGTGAATCTGGCTAAAACAGCACCTTTCCCTGTTCTTAATGCTTCAAATAAACGAGGAATAAGCATCTGATAATAATCATCACTTGATTCTTTGGATGGAGGTGCTGCAATTGCCTTGGCAACAATATGACTTGGAAACATCGTCGATTCAATAGCTTCAAATGAATCAGATCTATCAATTACCAATTCTACAAGTAATTTCTCAACACGTATTTTATAGGTCACAAGATACATGATTGAGGTAAATAGAATTCCAGTGGGTTGTGTTTTGCATAAATCATGGATTTCATGTGGTTCGATAAAATAAAAAATAGATAAACAATGATGTAGGAACAAGGAATACAAATCAGACGTGCAGGGTGAATTCAAAAAAACTCTCAACGACTGAAGACAAATATTTTGGGGCCTATATAATCTTGGTGGAGCATTATCATAAACCCAATGAGGATCATCGTTGAATTCCATCTGAATTGACTTCGGAAGATGAGGATAAATCCCCCAGTTAATAATACATGCCATTGCATAGCTGATGCACCTTATTTGATGTATCGTTAATGCTTCAACATTGGGTAAAGTTTGAATTAAAACATTACTGCAATACATTGCAAAATTCTGATAAAGATCATACGTTCTTTCAATCCCTTCAAGCATTTTATCTAAACTTTCCAGAATTTCTTCAGCTTTACTATCAGATCTAAACGTTTTAAACAGAATTTGATCCAGTTTCTTGATGTTTTCAGTCATTTTGGCCAGATTGAGATTTTGTAAAGGGTGATCATTTGTTTTGCTTAACCAGTTGAGAGATAGTTTAATGATTATTATCTCATTTACTACTTCATGTGGACCTTTGCTCTTTAAGTCTCTTTTATTCTTGATTCCACATTGATTTGATTATACTTAATATAATAAAAAAGGTATTATTTTTTAACTCTCTTCAGACACCTTTACTCTTGAGGTATTCAACAACATTCGAGTTATGATTTCGACTTGCAAATCCCAGAGGTGTTTCCCCATTAGTGTTTTTAGCATTTATATCTGCTTTTTGATTTACTAGATATTCAACAACACTAAAATGACCATTTTGAGCAGCTAAATGAAGAGGAGTCTCATTGAATTCATTGTTTGCATTTACATCAGATTTTTGATTAACAAGATATTCAACAATACAAAGATGACCTTTACTAGCAGCATAATGGAGAGGAGTCCTAGATGGATTATTGATTGATTGAGCATTTATATCAGCTTTTTGATTGACTAGATATTCAACAACTCTAACATGACCATTATTAGCAGCATAATGAAGAGGAGTCCAATCAAATATTAAAACTCAACTTTGCTGTTTTTTGCATTTATATCAGCTTTATGTTTCAATAGATATTCAACAATATAAAAATGACCATTTTGAGCAGCTAAGTGAAGAGGAGTCTGATTATGCTTTCAATACTCACCTCACATCCTTCTTGATTTATATCAACATTGAGGTTAACAAGTTTTTCAACAATTCGAAGTTGACCATGAGAAGCGGCATCATGAAGAGGTGACCAATCAAATATTAAAACTCAAGATCTTCATCTGTTGCATTAATGTTAGCCCCTTGATTTATTAGGAAATCAACAAAATATATGTGGTTGTATCTTATTGCTAAATGAAGAGGAGTCTGATAACAAGTAAAAAAATCAAAACGATACCCAATTGCATTAATATCAGCATTGTGAGTCACTAAATATTCAACAACACTAAGATGTCCATTTTCAGCAGCCCAATGAAGAGGTGTGTATTTAAAATACATAACTCAACATCTTTGTTTTTTGCATTTATTTGGGCATTTTGTAAAATTAGATAATCAACAACACCAAGATGGCCATTCATGGAAGCATAATGAAGTGGAGTATTTTTGAATTGAATTATTCATGATTGAACCCTTTTGCATTTATTTCAGCCCCATTTTCGATCATGAAAACTAACAATGACAAGTGACAGAAGGCTGCTGCCTTACATACACTAGCAGATGTTATAAATAGTTGTCCTTGACTCAAATAGAATAAATCTAGACACCCACTGCATTCAACCATCCTAACTACGTTATGATTAATCTCGAATCCTCTTATTAACAAATGTTTAAAACACTTGATGGACCCGAAAAAGCCCGAAAATGATAGTAGATCAAGATATTCTGGCTGAGAACTCCACTCAAATGGACTCCACTCAGCAATTTTTTTCAAATTGATGAAATTATTCAAATTATCAACCACATCATACTTAAGGCAATACTCAATGCTGGATGGAGCAAAACCATACTCTATTTGTTGATCAATAGTTTCTTGTTCGAGTGATAGTAATGTGTGAAAGGGCCCACCTCATGGTTTGTCTTTGTTTTTGATAAAATTTACAAAATCTTCGATCTCATTCCGAAAATAATAGCACAGCAAGAATGTGTCTTGGTCATTTAAAAAAGGGATTATTTCTTCAAATGATAAAACACCTCTCTTATGCAATTTATAGATCAGAACAGGACATTCATTAGATTTCTCCAATATTTTACAACGAAAATCAGGGATTCGGCAATATTCACATGATAAACACACTGCCTTTTCAAGTTTATGAGGACGAATCTTAGGAAGCATTATTATTCGATTCACACAAAAATCCATATCATTCATCACAACTTCAAAATGATTTTCATAAAGAAAACACTCAAACGTGATTTTCTTTTCCAAAATCATAATAATTGATTACATTATTATCAAATCAAGATTTTTTTAAAAAATTCAATTTAATAACTATTTTCTTTGAAATTTGTATTATCTGTTTGATGTGAGTAATTATTCGTTGTATCTCTTTACGATTCATTAATGCTGCTTCTTAAAGCATAGTTTGAAATAAAATGTTGGTTTTCGTATTGTTCATTCATTTTTGAATTGTTTTTTTAATGAGAACTGGTTCATATATCATTCATGATGATAATCCAATATATTGAAACTATTTGGAGTTCTACTAAAAAAATATATGGAAATTGGATTAAAAAAGAAGATCTGAATACAAACTTGAGAAATGTTGTTTCCTCCAAATTAATGTGATGAATAAACAACATCAGAATTGTGACGAGTTTGCTCAAATTATTGTTTTTTATTGAAATTTATTATGGTTATCCAAGTTTAAGAGTTTTCTTTTTCGAAATCAAGAATCAGGGAGAAATGAATTCTAATACTGGTACAATATTTCTCAATGGAAAATTAGGAATCATGTAGTAATTAATCTGAACACGAATCCAATACAACTGAAGAGTACATAATATTGTTCTAAATTTTACTACATACATTAAATACTGCTTATCATATCATTAAAAGTGCGGAAATGAGGGGCTGATTGAACAGTTTCGCTTTGTTCATTTGTGTTGGAATTTGTTTGAATATCAAAGACACTGAAAATCAAATCGCAGCCTTTCTGAATCCATTCAATTGGTCTTCTTCCATTATGCCCACCGTGTAGTTGCATGAACTCTTTGTTATGGTTATTATAGGCTTGAAAAATTGAATATCCTTGATCATAGGGTACAAACTCATCGTCATCAGCATGCCCGAAAAGAGCAGGAATGGAATTAATTTCTTGCACACTTTCAAGTGGACTCACTGTGGATATATCGAATTCGGCAATATCCATTATATTTAGCTTTAGCCACCAAAGAGCTGGAGATATCACAATTGATGGTACTCCCATACTTTTTGCAATGGAATAGCAAACATCTTTGATTGATGTATATGATGAATCAATAATTCTTCCCATTAATAGTGGATGCCTAATCAGAAGAGATGTCGCAGCACCCATTGATCTACCCCATACTACAAATCTCGAAAAACGGTATGATTTGTGAAGATAATTAATAACAAGCTCACAATCAATCCTTTCATTGTAACCTAACGAAATATACTCACCACCACTCTCTCCACACCCGGGAAAATCAAAGCAGTATAATGCAATCCCGCGTTTACACAAATGTGGTATCAAAAACTGCCCTTCAAGTTGTGATGATGCATTACCATGTAAAAATATCACACAAGGAATGCCCGAAAACAAATCAATATCAGGTTTCACATAAACAGATCCAACAATTTTGACGTTTCGCTGGTTTCTAAAGTTAATTGGATGACGGTGATAATCCCCATCCCCATATCTTAAAACTAAGGGAAGATCCCCAGGGCTATAATGCTTCCTTGGTGGCCGAATAATGCCATTGATCGCTTGATCAAAGGCAATTTTCATTCCAATTTTGTAAAGTGGAGGTTTTTTATTCGTTATTATAAAATGTCTCGGGTTGAAAGGGTTAGTATTCCACGTGTTATGAGGGGTGATAGGGAAGATTCCCCGACACGGTCTACACTGGGTCTTCCAAGTTCTGGTAGTTGTGATCCGCTTCATTTGAAGCGAGAAATAAACAGACTTAGTAAGCGGTATTGTGATATTCTTGAGGAGTTAAAGCAAATTGAGCAAAAGATGCCTAAAAATTTGAGTTTGGTTTGGGATGATATTAGGTCCAATTTTATTCCTTTTATGGCGACAGGATCTTTTGTTATGCCTTCTGAAAACGATATTATCAAAAAAAGGATTGCTGCCGCTGAAAATATGATCGAATTAGAGATAAATTCTAGAATGGAACACGCTATTAATGCTTTTCGTAAACAAGTACCCGAATTATCTGGTAACCCACAAAGTTATATATTGAGCTTTAATTTGGATGATCCCAAAGCAAATTTTGATAGGAGAATCGCTAATATTAAGCAAAAAAATGAGAAATTTTTAAGAATTTTTCAAAAGAACCATGAATCTATGAAAGAAAGTCTTAATCGCCTCCAAATGGCATCAAAGCAGGTTCAAGATATTAATTTAATCAAAGATCAATCTAAAAATAATAACAAAAAAATATCTGATTTGATTAAGAGACTTAATCGAATCAAAAAGAAGTTTGAGCTTCTTACTATCGAAGAATCAGATGCTCCTCGTGTTTCTTTAATCGAACAAAATGAAATCAGAAATAGAAAGGATCGCGAACAACTCAAAGCTGAACGCCTATCTCAACAAATTATCAGAATTAAAGGGATTATTGATGATCTTCAAAAAAGGCATGCAGAGAAGATGGGTCAGTATAGATCTATGATTAATATCAGAGAACAAAAAATCCAAGATCTGAGTAACCACAATGACAGCATTTTGAGTAGAATGGAGATTATTAAAGCTAGGCTCAAAGAATTCGATGTCATATTCCAATCTTTGGATCAGACTTTACAACACACTATTGATTGTCGTGAGAAATGTGATATTAAGACTCAAATCGATCAGATAAAACAGAAGATAATGTACTATCAAGACTATGCTGACAAAAGGCTGGATGCAATGAATGATAAGATGGCTCAAATTGATGCAACCATTGAAAAAACAAAGTTGATGTCTAATTAAACATGTTATTTACACTATTTGTTGAATTATCAAGGATATTATTTGCTTGTTCCAAAATATTCTCAAATTCTCCAGATGAAGAGTCTGTAAACTCTGTGTGGCTCTCTAAAAGCAAACGATAGTTATCTAATGTATCTTGGGGCAAGTTTGTGTTAACATGTTGAGTCGTTTCAAAAATGTCTAACTCATGTAGTTTCTCCAACTCATTCATTTTCTGTTCAAACGCTTCTATTTCTTTCTCTTTTTTAGCAAGTGCAATTTCTTGGGATTCTATCATTTGGTTTAGCAATGATACTCGATTTTTTAAATCCCTAACAGATGATTCAATGGCAATTAGCGTAGTCTTCTTAGTATCAACTTCTTTTTGATCTGCTTTAAGATTCTCATTAATCTCAATGATTTTTTTAGTTCGTTGGATTTTTTTCTTGGTATTCCTAGCATGTTGGCCCTTAACAAGCGAAATATCACTATACTCATCCTTTAATTTGTCAAGTTGTTGATTTTCATTATATATCTGTATTAAAATATCATCTAATTCGTTCTTTTTCTGACTTAAACCAAGAAATTTGTTCCATTTTATGGAAAATGATCTCTCAAGCGAACATATTTCCCTCAATAATACTTCATCATCAATTTTCTTCTTCAAATTAATGATGCGATGAAATAAATTAGTCTTCCTCCTAATATTATCGATTTTTGGATACTCTTTTTCAATCACATCCCATTCTTTTAATGAAACACACAAAATTGGGTCTATTTCTTGATAATCATATGCTTTTTTTAAAAAATCTTCCAATTCTCCTTTTTTGTTATTAAGAAAAGCAATTTTACCTTTCAAATCACTAATAATTGTTCGATAATCTTCATTTTTTTTAATAGGAGGAGAACTTTCATTTTTCTCCATTATTTTTTTATTAAAAGGTATATTTGAGTTTTTTTCAACACAATCCAGCCTTTTCTGGTATTCTTTTACATCTATCAAAACCCTCCTAATCCTATTCTCATAATCATCCATAAACTCTATTTTTCAAAAATATTCACCATTTCCTTACTCCAAAACACAACATGTGTATCAATGTTCTCTTTGATATAATTTCATCACCTGTTGCAGGTGATTGGTGATTCAAATTAACCCGCAATTTGTGACAAAGTTGTTCTTTTTTGTGTGGGTAGAATTGGCCAGTTTATTATTAAAAATGTTTGTTCTGTTTCTTGCTTTGGCATATTCGGAAGCAGTTGAGGAATATGATAAGGCCACTTCCCGTCTCTGGAATTTTGTTGGACTCAATGTTTATGTTCATAATTCTATTTTTCAAGCCATCAACCATGATAATGATGGTGGCGCAATATTTATGTCGAAAAACAGTGCTGTATTGAAGGTTGAGAGTTGTTACTTTGTAATATGCGGCGGTGCAGGAATTGGTGGGTGTATTTATTTTCGAGGTGATAAGATTACCATGAAAACAATTGTCGCCAAGCATATTTCAGCTGTTTACAATTCGTTGTTTTGCTACGTGGTAACCCCAAACACAGCAATTGATTCCACAATTTCCGGTGTTTCTGTATTGGGATGTTCTCAACCCAATGCCAACGATTTGATAACTTTGGATGGCGGAAAGAAACTAGTATCTTACTTTAATGCCACTCTAAATCTTGTGAGATTTGGATCTGGAATCAATTTTTTGTATTCAACTGACTCCGAGCTGAAATATTCTTGTTTTAACTCAAATACCGCCACCAATTATGGATGCATTTTGTTCAATATTAAAGGGAAAATAGAAGGCACTGTTATTGTCAATAACGACCAAAATGCGAAGGCCACATCAGGACTTATTATTGGTGAAATTGTTTTAACTGAATGCACCATTCTAAGCAACACCGGACTATTGTTTACTGGTGGTAAAAAAGACATCACTGAATCATTCATTGATATTCCTTCTGGCGAGAATTATAGTATTATTCCTAAAAGAACAGAATCCGCACTCCCCATAAAGACAAGCACACCATGGTTGTATATTGCTTGCGGTCTCGCTGTTCTATGTATTGGTTTAGTATTGTTCATTGTTTTTCGAAAGAAGGAAAAATTTGATAGTGGATTCATATCAATAAACTAATCATCATTATTTTACTTTTGGGCTGCTCCAGGGTATGATACATATGTTGGGTATGCTGGAGGAGGATATGAAGGAGCTTGAGGAGGATAATGTGGAGGAACTGGGGGTGCTTGGGGTGCGTATTGAGGAGGAATGTGAGATGGGTGCTGAGGATAGTGGGGCTGGACTGGAGGTGCTTGTGGCTGTGGGGCTGGAATATAACTTGGTTGAACAGGGGCATTATTGATTGGTATGTAACCGGTATTAACTGGTGGAACAGATGATTGTTGAACTGGTGGAACATCTGAAGCTTCTCCAGGATACTGATCATCTTTGTTCTCCTTCTTTGACCTCTTGCATCTAATTATACAATAAATGATTAGAAGAATTACAATGAAATTGAAGAATCCACATGAATGGCAAGAGTAATGTGAACTACCACTCTTATAAATGGTGCTATTGATGATAGTTTGAGGAGAATTCTTATATAATGTTCTGATTTGGTCCATTGTGTATTGGTAATATGACCCTGAAGGTGCGTAAGAAATATTGAGAAGATCTGAGAGAACATACTTGTCTGTGGTAAAATGAACAAGGACTGATTTAGCTTGCATGAGTTTCGAGCCATTTCCTGAAAGGATGATATCGGGCATCCATGTATTGTTGACAGATTGTGGGCTGTAGATTGACACAACATCATATTGAGGTTCAGTCTTATATGTAATGTTGTAGTACCTATAGTTTGTTGATGGCATCCAAACACAAATCGATTGAGAATGTTCAATGGTTATGTTTGGTCTTATGTGATTATGCTTCTTTTGAGACTTCATTGTGAAGTTATCTTTTTGATATGTAGTAATAGCCCTGATATTACATGGATTGAAAGCCAATCTTGAATAAACAATGGCAGAAAAATCAAGCCTGGATGGAGTGTATCCTGTCTTCTTTACAACAATATACCCTGTATATGAACCAAAATCATAACCGTGGCTCTTATCAGCAGATAAATACATGGTTTGCATATTGTCCCTATGAACTTCAAGTGTGATGCCCTCATTATGATGGAAAAGAACGGAGGTCTGTTTATATGGGCAATAGAGTGTGTACTCATTGGAAGTGAAGCTTAACGAAACATCTTCCATCTTATTGATGGTATATTCACTGGATAGTGATGCAACGAATAGAAAACAAATCATTGACTTACTAGCAAAAAAATGATTTGTTTTAGAATCTGATTTTGCCATAATTATCTCAATCATTTTGAGAACCTTTCCGATAATTTAATACAAAAAAATGTTTATTTTTGAATTCGTCCATTTTTTCAATTAAATCTGAACAATCATATTTTCAAAAGTTTATTTGATCACATGTAAATTTAACGGGAAAAGTGTTTCAGAGTCCTTTCGCAAATTTCAAAGGTGGTTAACTGAAGGGTAGTTTTCATCATGCAAAGGCAAATCACAAATGGATTTTACATGTGGTTACTTCACAATCAGAAATTGATTCCTTATATATGTATTGACTCTTATCGAATTCCGAAAACAATTAACGAATATGAAATATTAATGAATCAGAAGAAGGAATATCTATTTTCATTGCTTGCTGATATTACAAATTTTCTTAATTTGAACCTATTAGCTAGAAAACCAAGATCTTTCGTTCCATTTGCGACCCCACCGTGTTGTTCAATCAAAGAGATAAACAAACTGAGTTCATTATTGCAGTTTTGCATGCGCGAAAGACATGAACAATCACTGAAGCACTTTTCAAACAATGTTACATTATGCAACGAGATGATAGATTTCTTGGGAAATACTAGTGTAATTCCTGATGGAGTGAAGTTTACTTTCCTGATGAGTTCTTTTTTTAAGGACCTTCTATCTATTCCATTCGAAGTACAGTCATTGAGTGCGCATATCGATGCAGTAGCTTATCGTCTCTGCATTCTTTCAAACAAAGAGGCCCAAAGGCGGAATTTTTCAAAAGATCTAGCACAAATTTTGAAAAATAGTCGAAAGTACTATATTTCGTATTTATACTTTGCAGATTATTCTCCAGAATTCGATACATATTGCAGCTGGCTTTTTGATTCACAGAATCCAATCATGGATGATATCAACACATTTCTGCAGTCATTTTTTAAATACCCAAGGAATCAATTTACTGATAGCCTTTTGCTTTTGTATGAACTTATATCAAAAGTATTCCCTACAAATGACCCAATTGACGGATCTATTCACTCTGTATATTTTTTGCGTGCCATGTTTGATGAAGCAGTCACAAAAAATTATAGCTATTTTCATCCAAATGCATCGGATCCAATGAGTAATCTGATCCAAACGATTAAATGCCGAGACATAATCCCTCCGAAGGGATTTTTACCCGAATTCGACAATGAAGAGCCAGTTTATGTTGCATTTCAGCGGGATTCACGGTTTATATATGCAGGACACTATATACTATCTACCATGTTTTTGAATAACCCACTTGACATGATTTATTCATGCCATCTTGCACTTAAACAGATGCATCTATCCCTGATCGAATCGGGAAAATGCGAACCCCTCAGCGTTCTTCCTTTTGAGGCAATATTTTCCTTGTTCTTTGGATCCTTAATCATTAGCAACCATCCAAATCTCACAAACATGATACAGTTTATACTCGATTTTTCTCCATCTTCAAAACTAGCTCCCGAGTTTCACTATTTACATGTATCATTGGAGGCTTCATTAGCTCAATTGCAGATCCTGAAGACGAAATACCAAAACATGTTATAAAAATCTAGAACTGATTGACCAATTTTGTAGCAAAATTTTTCATGAGAAAAGCAACTGTTTTAAAAGCCTATTCGCCTGCATTTCATGGTGATAACAATTTGGAAGGGACTGGAAGAATTATACTTCCCCACACAATGCTATCGGAGATCTATCAAGGTGATTCAGCCCCAGATGTTTTAATTTTTCAGATTATGAACAGATCCACAAAGGCTGTCATTTATGCCGCAGTTTTTGAGTTTACATCAGAGCCTGACACTATTATTATGCCTTATTGGATGATGAAGTATATTGATCTGGAAGAAGGAAATGATGTCACAATAACGTTGAAAAAGCCATCCGTTGGTAAAAGTGCAACATTTCAGCCGCTTGATGCACAGTTTACTAAGATTTCGAATCCAAAAGTTGTCTTAGAAAGGGCTTTAAGAGATCATCTTTGTTTGAATCAAGGTTCGCAGATTCCAATTGAGTTTGGAAACAAGAAATACATATTAAAAGTGCTAAAAACGACTCCTACTCAAAGCATATTGATTCACAAGGTCGACCTGATTTGTGAGTTTGCTCCTCCTGTAACTCAGTTTTCTCATAAATGGTTTGATGAAGACTCTGACTCAGATAATGAGAAAATTAAGCCAAAAACTCATTCAGGAAGAACGAGATCAGGAAAAGTTATTGAAATAAAGGATGAGGTACGACCAATGCATAGTACTTTCGAAATGAGAGAGAATGAAAGAAGAAGTAATAAAATGGTTGAAGGAGTTCGAAAATTCGAGCTTGGAAAAGAAATATTGCCTCCAAGACCCGAGGAAGATGAGATGAAGTCTCTCGAAAAGAAAGAAATGTTAAATAAAGAACTATTCCGAGGAGTTCCAAAACACGCTAAGAAGCAAAAAACTCCCAAAGAAGTTGAAAAGGTTGAAATTGAAGAACCAAAGCCGGCAAGTCCGTTTTCTGGACAAGGGAGAACTATTCGATCAACAAAGCCGACATCAAAACTTGAAATTCTCCCTGAACCAGAAGAAATTCCAATGAAACCACCAACAACTTTCACTGGAACAGGTAAAACAATTCGAGGAAAAGTTGTAACAATTGAGCAACCCCAAATAAAAGAAGCGCCCAAAGATGAAAATGCTCTTTATGGAAAACCGAAAGAAGAAGAACCATTTGATCCATTTAAAGGAAGTGGGAAAACTATTAAAAAGTAAAAGTTAATTCACAGTAATTTCGTTTATATTGCAGTTTTCATTGCACAGTACCATGTCTCGGCGATATCAGATCGATCAAATGCAATTTCATGTTGCTTTTTTCCGTTTTGAGGCACTAAAATGACTCTAAATGGTTTTGATTTGGGTGTATCCTGTTCAAGTTCAATTTTTACAGTGTCATCAAGTAACAAGATACCTTTTACACCACCAGGTTGGTTTTCTTTTCTCCAAACAAGGCATTTATTAATTGGATAATACTCGAAATACCTTTTCTGCCAATTCTGATGCTTAAAGCCCCCTAATTTCAAAGCAAATGTTCTCAATGGCTCTGTTTTTGGAGACTCAACGGTAACTGGAACATGTTTCGTTTGAGGGACAACCTCACTTTTTGTTGAAGATTGTTTTGCTGAAGCCGACATCTCCAGAAGCCCATCTTGATTATTTGACTGCAAAGCCGTGTCTATTTGTTCTTTAAGTTTCTTTTTGTTGTTCTGGTATTTAAATGATGTATTTGAATCGACTAATGAAAACAATTTATTCTCTTTTCTAATCAATGAAATTTGAGGAATACAGGGCTGATCAATTGGATGATGGACGACAGGTGATGTATATGATACTAGAAACTTAGCTTTAAAATTCTTAAATGACTGAAAATCATTCTGGGTGCATCTGGCTTTGAAATATGCTTCATAGGGAATAACATATTCAAAAAGGGAAATATCTTGGTCAAATGCAGATAATAAGATATGAAGGGCATAATCAGAGAGCTGCCCGTCTTGTGATTGATATGATCTGAGAATAAATGGAAAATACTCTTCTTTTTTTGACACAAAAAGGCTCACCAACTTTCCTACATGAGATCGAACCAAATTCAAAACAACATGATTATCATCATATGGTAGAATCCGAAATAGAATTGTTAAAAACTTTTGAACATCAAATTTGCAGAATAATTTTTGAATCACCTCATAGTATTGCTGACTGAAAAATAGATGCAATATAAAAGCATCCATATTGCGATTTTTTTTCGGAAACTCAAGAATGGCGAGGATAAACTCGAGGATAGGTTCAACCGAGCGCTCCTCGACTTGATCATATCCATGAATAATAGTTTTATATAGCATCTCAGTTAAAGAGCAAAATGGAACAGAGTCAATTGGCTTTTTGTTCATCAATGATAATATAATTGTATAGTAATTAGAAAAATTATTAATTATTTCCATTGGATTCGTGTACAAAATCGAATAAAAAAGATTATATGATCTAAGACGTGTTTCAACACTGTCAGAGTCCATTAAATTCGCGAGAGACATTTCTTCAACAATATGTCACCTTTAAACCAAAAACTCTTTTACTAGATCTTCTTGCTATAGATATAGGCATCACCTTCATCAAGGGATTTATAATATTTTTCAACCTTTTCTAGCCTTGTGAAACCTTGTTTCTCATAGAACTTCATGGCACCCTCATTTGTAACCGAAACATGAAGATAAATCTCACTAATACCTTCGCTTTTTTCAACTATTCTGTTCAGAAGTTTTGTAGCAATTCCTAGTTTTTGATATGTTGGTAACACACCAATTGTCATAATATAGAGCTTACTGACATCTCCATTTTTCTCGATACGATAACATATTTCACCTACAGCAACATCGTTATTGTAATAAGCAAGTTCTCCTTTAGCCATCACACCCTCTTTGATTGTTCTATAAATCTCATCACTATATCGAACAGGAAGCAAAGTTCTATGAATAACTCGCAAAATACCAATCGTCATCTTATCTACAGGCCCAAATGATATCATTTTGTCTTCCATTCTTACTCAAGGTCAGACTGAACCAAACCAAACAGAGTTTTTCAAATACATGGAAGGTAAATCTACAACTAGACTCATTGTGAAGAACATTCCTGCTTTCTTTGAGGAGAAAGATCTTGTTGAAGTTTTCGAAAAGAAGGGCGGGATAACGGATTGCAAAATTATGCGAACAAAATCTGGCAAATCCAGGAAATTTGCGTTTGTTGGATACAAAACGGAGGATGATGCGTCTAAGGCAAGAGAATTCTTCAATAATACTTATTTAACAACTCTTAGAATTCAGGTTGAGTTTGCCAAGCCAATTGGCGATGAAAGCCTTGATCAAACGTATTCAAGGAAGAGAAATCCATATAATCCCAAAGAAGAAACAAAAATTAAAAAAGAAAAGCCAAAATCTGAAAAAATTGATCCGGAATATTTAGAATATCGCATGGCTGCCGAAACAAGAAGCAACAAGGCAACATGGAACGATGGAACAGTTGTAGCAGATCAGATTGCTCAAAATAATATGACAGAAAGCGAAGTTGAAGAAGAAGAAGAGATAATTGAAGAACCTGAAATATCTATCAAGACTTCACGAATTTACATTACAAACCTTCCTTATGAATCCTCAAAGGAAGAAATTGAACATGAATTTTCCAAATTTGGTGAAATAACCGAAGTATACTATCCAATTGATTCATTTAGCAAAAAACCAACTGGTTTCGCCTTCGTGACATATAAAAGTATCGAATCTGCTAGAGATGCATTGACAGCATCTATTATTTTCATGGGAAGGCATTTGAGGGTTCAGCCTTCGGACCCTGCTCCAATTAGAGATACTGAAAAAAATATTGAAGATGATGATGAGTCATTTAAATCGAAAAAGCAAAGAGAAATTAGAGCATATAGGCCGGACACATACAATGCTTTGTTTTTAAACCCTAATACAGTTGCAGAGGCCATCTCATTTCGTCTCGGAGTATCAAAATCAGCAGTTCTTAATCCAGAAAATGACAATATTGCTTCAATGTTGGCAACAGCTGAAAGTCAACTGATTCAAGAGACCAAAGAGCTCATGATTAATGCTGGAATCAACATTGAAGCTTTTGATAGGAAAAATAATGATTCTTTGAGCAGAACAACATTATTGGTAAAGAATTTGAAATGGGAAACAACAGAAGATGAGATTAGGGCTCTTTTTGCTGCTCTTGGTACTCTTATTAGATTTGTTATTGCCCCAACACATGCCATTGCAATTGTGGAATATGCGAGACCAGAGGAAGCTAGGAAAGCATTTACCACATTGAATATGCGAAAACTTCATGATGTTCCAATGTTTCTTCAGTGGGCACCAGAAGGAGTTACATCAAATGAAGGATTACCAGAATCAACTACTAAGAGAGTCCCAACAATTGAACTCAAGACAACAACATTGATTTTGAAAAACGTTCCCTTCCAAGCGACTAAAAAGGAAGTTAAAGATGTATGTCAGACATATGGTAAAATTAAGGCAGTAAGAATGCCAAAGAAAGCTGATGGAAGTGGACATAGAGGGTTTTGTTTCCTTGATTTTAATACCCGTCAGGAAGCAACATCTGCTTTTGAAAACCTGAAAGATGTTCATCTTTATGGACGCCATCTTATTGTTCAGCCAGCTGCAGAGGGTAGAAATATTGAAATGGCTATTGATAAACATATTGGTGATGATGAAGAACCACCAGCTGTCAAAATACACTAATAAATTATAGATAAAGTTTAAGTATTTTTACTATTATATAGGCTTCGAATTTTGTCCGAAATCTTCACAATAGATGGATCTTTTGATTTTTTTAATGAATCTAATGATGCAAGGAATTGAGTTTGGAATTGGTAAGCTGGGGAAAGATTATGATCCAAATCATTAATCACATTGAGTAAAACTCTTAAAACCATTAGAACCAAATCTGAATCCTGATTTTCATCATATAAAATTACTGAATGACACAATCTAGCAATTAAAGAAGATGTATTCTCTATTTCTTTAAAGAAACAATATGCTTTGGATTCTTTTTGGCTCAAAAAATTCTCGACACATACTAAACATGGCCAAACTATACTAGTAACAAGAGGTGCTTTTCCAGGATAATTAATATGCTTCTTGATTTCTTCTAGGTATTCTTTTTCAAAAACATTGCCATGCTTAGACAATACAGCTAACAAAGACAGAACTTGTTCTCTATATGTTCGGTCTTTCACTCGTTTAGCTAAATCTAAACTGTTATTCTTCAATAATATTTCGGCGATTTCGCTGCTTGCACAATGAGAAACGCTAATTAGTGCTTGCATGAATTCAGAAAAATATGATTCAACAGGAGAATCTTGTAAAAAATCAATAAGAAGAGGAATAATGCTACAGCAAAAAGAATCATTGTTAATTGATAATGCTTCAATAGATTTCAAAGATAATTTAATTCCAACATATTCCCTATTATCCAAAAAATATTTAATTGCCTCAATCGGGTTTAAATCTGTAGAATCATGACACATTTTCTGATAATACCTATACAAGTTAGCTAATGGATCTATTTGTCTATTTGTGTGAACTTCAATTTTCGATTCTTCTTCATTAATTAATGGGGCATCAATTGCTGTTCGTATCGAATCTGGAAAGTTTCTCATGCGAAAACTAATGGGAGAATTCTTTTCTTTTAACCCAGAATCAGGAGCCAATTGCCCATTTTCACTGGTATAAAACTTATTCATATTTTTTAAAACTAAAACAGGATAAATCCCTCATTAGAAGAGAAATCCCTCATCTTTATACACTATCTAAAAGTGACATAAACTAGAAATGAAAGAGATAAAAAATATTGATTTCTCGTCGCTTAATTTACTTATTAAAGAAACAATTGCGCATTCAAAACCAAGACCTATATCAGATAGTTTTGAAATTCCGTCTGAGATTTTTTTCAAGTTTCTTGAGAACAATTCGAGCTTAATTGGGAATGTTGAAAGAGAAATGTCCGAATTCAATATTACAAAGGATTTTATAGACTCAAGATATAAAAAATTTATATCACAAAGCATGATTGTAATTGAGAAATCAAATTTATATCCAGCAGCTCCATACATAGGTGAGATTGTTGTTGTTTCTGTTTCTCAATATCACAGTCTTTGTATGGTAGGGAAATGCCTCACAGATGGAGTTATTCTTTGTTATGATTTACTTTTTGATTTTGTACCAATTATATGTCGGATAGACTGTATTTGTCACTTCGTGTCACATTATCCATCAGTTTTCACACCAGAATTTGAAAATCCACCTGGATCCTCTGTTTTTGCATGTCTTGCTGATTGTGATCGGATGAATGCGAGAGTAATTTATGGAAAAGTAATATCAACACCATCACAAACGAATTCTGCCTATTATCTTGTTTCTAGTGAGAAAAAGAGATATATCAAAATTGAGGCTCGATTTGTAACTTCTGTTTTTTCAGCTCATGTTTTTCAGCTCTCGGATATGACCAAATTTTCATCAATTATCGGATCAGGAGAGCTAAATCTCAATGCCATGGGGTTCCAAATCGATCATCAAACCTGTATTGAGTACTTGAGCAGCAATAAGCAGTTTATCCCTGGTAATGGGTGGGTGATAGAGAATAAAAAGGACCAAATTGCTCTTTGTAGGAAATGTAGTATTCTCAGTAGGGTCAAATTAATGAGAGAATACTTAGAACAAACCGCTCCTCCACAAATTGAAGAAATGCCAACACCATACCATCTTCAACATCTGATTCCATTATCATCAAAACCCGAACCCATCTTGTTGAAACTTAAACGTCCATCATTAAAACAAGGAGAAAAATGTATAATCTATTTGAATTCACAGAATGGGTCTGATGACGAAGACTATTCCTCAGAATAAATTGTTTATTAGCAGATTTCAAAACTATATTGATCTCCCCTTTTTATATTTTTACTTTTTGAGAAGGCTGAATTGAAATAATACCCATGATCATTCAAATTATTCACAAATATATAATTATAAATTTCGTATTTTATGAGCCTTAATTTGAAAATTCTGATAATTTCTATTAAATAATTGAGCCATTAATCCAACAACAAGCATAATCCTCCTTTTTATCATATGAAAGAAAACACCAAAAGGAGTAAGAAAAATGATATGATCACAATAGATATCACGAATATATCCAATCTTTCTGAAACAAACAGTTCAGGAGATGAAGAAGCAGATTCGCTTTCGGGTTCTTCAGGTAATATATCAAATAAGGAAATGAATAGCGAAACATTTATGCATAAGAAAAGGAAAAGGAACAAAAGCGGTCGGAAGGCAAGGTTTCTGATCGAACAGCTCCTTTATGATCAAAGAATGGCACGAATGTGTCAAGAATATATATATAATGCGCATTTATTATCAATGAGCAATAGATCAATCCAAATGGAGATTGAAAAACCAAACCTTGATTCAAATGGTTTTCAAGGCAGTTTTCCAATATCAATGGCTCATCTTGAAACCATAAGCGATGGATTTATCCCAGGATCTTTCGATTTTGTCCCCAGGGGGGAGTCTAAAACATTTGAGTAATCAGATAAATATAATTGTGTTTGATTTATCAAATTCAAGTTATATTCATGATTATTCTAATAGATGGGTTCTATTTTTCACCAATAAAGTGTTAAATTAAGTTAAAAAAACCTGAGTTTAAATAATAATCTTTTTTTATGTAACTATTTGCTACAATCAACACCAAATTAGCTTAAAAATCTATTGTTCTCTAATCCACTAAGTCTTCTACAAGTTGTTGACGGAATTTTTCTTCTTGCTCAATCATCGATTTCCTCATATTTAAAAAATTATCGATTTCTGATATCTTGGCTTGGTAATTTGTCAATATTTGATCCCTATTCTCCACCAAAATGGAATATTGATCCTCAAGAACCTGTTCATACTCTTTGAACAGCGAAACAAATTTCTTTGTAACCCTTTCAGTATCAATATCATCGCTTATCACCGCCTGCTGGTCATTTCCCATAGAGATATATGGTTGTTCTCCCATAAAAAAATGATTTCAATGCTTTACTTTCAGTAGCAGAAAGAGTTTAAAGCCTGGTTCAGGGTGTTTTGGGCGATTGATTGAATAGCTAGATAGCTGTCCGTGATAACGTTACCTGGTAATGGAAGCCATTGATATGGTTGCCAACCCTTCTTAACGAGGTATTGCCTTCTATATGCGTGAAGAGTTTTCCTTCCGAAAACAGGCTTTATGCATATGCAGTACTGATTATTCGATTTATAAAACCTAACTAATGTATTTTGTCTCACAAAATTCCTAACGAGTTGATTATATGGGCTAGTCTGAGATGAAAAATTGACAAAGTGGAACTTAATATCATTAGAAAATGGGGCTCTGCTAATAACTCTGTTTGCTTCATATTGAAGCAAATATTTTTGAGCAAATGCGTTCAATTCACCTATTGTTTTAAACTGTCCAGAAATAACCCTATCTACCCAAGAAGCTTCTCCCAGAGGATCAACACATTCAAAAACTTCATCTCGGCCCTTTGGACGCAGAGTACATGATAGGGATCCTATAGCAAAAAGAAAAATCATTATGGCAATTGACAGAATTAACACACCCTCTCAAAAATTGTGTGTCATTGCCACAGTAATTTGAATAAGGTTGTTGTTTTTATCTGATTTGGTGAAGCGCTTGAGCTAAATGAGACTGAGGCTTGGATTGTATCGAGCTATTAATTTCAGATATGTCGTTACTTGTTAAGTAATCGCTAAGCCAGCTATAGATGTAAGAAAAGGCCAAGCTGATACTATAGGGCATTCCTTCTCTGCAACTGGCGATATATTCCTTGACTTCAAAAACGGGTTGAATAGATTTAACATAGTTACCATTTATTATAGGTTTAAAACATCCTTCACGGAAAATAATACCTATCTTTTAAGTATTGTTAAGATGAAGAAAAGTTGAAACAAATTTTGCATCATTTGGAAATCACTCGATTTGCTTCATTTAAAAGTAATATTAATTTCCATTGTGTGACATTTCTTCAATTCAATAAGATGACACTCATTCGAGTTGACCAATTCAATTTCTTCCTGAGGTTCCAATTGTTTTAGGAATCTTAATACTTAATAGAAGAAAAATTATTATTGACATCAGACATCATGCTTAAGTTCAGTCCCCATTCATTATAGAACAAATTTTTCAGATAAAATGTTGATCAAAGAATAACATCTGCATCTTAAGGTTCTCGTTCATGATCAAGAAAAGTGAAACTTCGACTCTCAGTGAAATATATTTTTAAAATAATTCTTTTCGTTTGAGACTTAACATATCCATCTCAAAAATTGATAAACTCTTCTCATTTAATGAATAAACTGTTGTTTTTATCTGATTTGGTTAAGGGCTTGATCCAAATGAGACTGAGACTTGGATTGTATCGAGCTATAAATTTCAGATATTTCATTACCTGTAAGATTCTCTCGTAGCCATCCATCAATGAAAGAAAATGCCCGAGGAATACAAAATTGTATTCCATACGGACAGCTAACGATGGCTTGCATATTTGGAAGGTATTCCTTAAGCCCAAAAACCGAGCTCATCGATAGAACATAATTGTTATCTGATTTCTGCACTCGGACAAAAGTATTTTGCATCAAAAACCTCCTTCCTGGGAAACGATTTCCATTTCTAGTGTATTCCAAAGATGATGAAAAGTTTACAAAATGAAATTTGGCATCATTGGAGTATTTTGCCTTGGAAATCAATCTACTTGCTTCACTTGGTAGCAATTTTGCCTTTACAAAGTTTGAAAATTCATCAAATCTATTAGAAGACACTCTTTCGAGTTGTCCCATCCAATTGCTTTCATTGGTACCAATTATGGGTGGATGATTAATACATAATAGAAACACAAACATTTATTTGGCAGATGACAAAAACACTTTTATTTAATCACACACGTTTTAAATGATCAAAAAAAACTGTTTCAAACGATAAAATTGAATTAATGTTTCATAACAGTCCATTTTATGGATCTGGTTTACAATATTGATCCAGTCTCCTCGATGTATTCAAATGTTTCGTGTCAAGGTTTTTATAATGTTTATTTTTTCATTATTTATTTTTACCCAAAAAGGGATTTTTTTTTCTCAATTTTCTGAATCAACGTTTTGAAACTAAATCTAGTTATTTTTTCAATATTTCTGAATTAATAATAATCATTTCAACAACATGAATCCCCCATCCGACTTCGCAACATTTTTAGAATTATACAACACATATTCTCGTATATTCAGTGTAGATGTTCAAGAGTACGAGGAAGGCAGAGTTCCATTAGTGTTACCTCATGTTTCTGAGCCTACAATACGATCTCTCTGTTCTTCTGTCACAGAACAGTTTGAAAAAGATCCAATGATTCTAAAGATTGATCGAGATGTGATTATTGTAGGTGATCTTCATGGCCATATTTTAGATTTGTTCAGGATACTAAAAAGATTTGGGTCCCCACCAATCCAAAACTATTTATTTCTAGGGGATATTGTTGACAGAGGAGAATTCTCAACAGAAACAATCACTCTTGTCTTCTTGTTAAAAGTAATCTGGCCGCAAAACGTCTATATAATCCGTGGTAACCACGAATTTGCAGAAATGTGCAAAATTGGCGGGTTTTGCCAAGAATTAGCAACAATTTACGCTGATCCTTCGATAGAGTTACCATTTTTAAAAGCTTTCGAGTACATACCTCTCGCTGCACTGATTTATAATAGGTTACTATGTCTTCATGGTGGAATTGGACCAAATGTTCCCGATTTGAATACTATATCAAGGATTCAAAGGCCTTTGGTTTCATATCAAATTGAGCCTGTTGATAGTATTGTATGGTCAGATCCAACAAGTTATGATCCAGAATATACCCAGTCAGCCAGAGGCAGTGGATATTTATTTGGAGAAGTGGCTTTGAATAGATTTCTGATACAGAATGATATTGATATTTTGATCAGGGCCCATGAATGTGTAGATAATGGAGCATCAACAACATTTGGTAGAAAACTGATTACTGTTTTTTCTGCATCGAATTACTGTGGAGCTGCTCCAAATAAAGCTGGAGTGGTTCTTATATCATGCATGGGACAAAAGAAAGATGTTTATATTTTTTCTCCAATCAAATATTTAGAAAGATCAATGGCAAACTTCGAGCTTTCTAACAAAAAGACACCAAGACATAGAGAGAGATCAAAAACGATAAAGATTCTTCCATCTTTGAACGCCCCGTCTAGTGCTAATGAATCAGATTGCAAAAATATCAGACTACAACATAAAACAAAATCAAATATAATGTTTCAGACCACTCCAGATTTCACTTCAAAAATACCTTGTACTCCAAAGATATACTTTAACAATGAGATAAAGAGTAAAGACACTAAAATCGGGACAATCAGAAAGCAGAATCACAAGATTAATGAATTCCAGACAATTAGGCTGTAAATTTTACACAATGAATGGCGGGAGGGTACAAATATCAGACATAATAAAAAATGTTATTAGACACTGTCATAGCAAAATTTTTTCTTTGGAAAGATACTCGGTTTCGAAATACACATCCAAACGGATGTTTTATAATAATCTTTTAAAAACCAAGATTTGTATTGCTAAGCTATTGATATTATATAGACAAAATACCATATATAACAAATCAAATGGTTTAATTGAAAAAGAATCACATTTAGAGTCAATTATTCGGGATATTCAATCAAGCCTCCATTTTTTTTCTTCGAAAAACAATTTTAAATGTAAAAAATGTGCACTATTGCCACATAATTTATTTAATGGAGAAGACTATCTGGTTTTACCATGTTTCAATTTTAATGCGTTATTTTTAATTCAATTACAGGCTAAAATTCCTGATGGAGTTATAATTACTCGATATAATGATCAAAAGATCGTAGTTTTTTATCCAGGATTATATAAGTACTGTTTTAGATTCACAGTTTCTGGAAAACCAGCACTGAAGAGTATTCGATTCTTCTTTGAAATCTCAAGACCACATAAAATAATTATTTCTAGGATTATTAATCTGCTTTTGTCTTCGGATATGTTTATTCATGAGTTACATTATGAGATTGTTAGGTTCAACCATTATTCTCATTATTCTAGGATTATATCAGATATATCTAGATATGAGAATGTATTTCATTTCAAATTGAATATTCAAAAAGAACACACATTAATTGTTTTCAATGGAAACTTTTCGCCTCATAATACATATAAAGTATCATTTAACCAGTATGGTGTTTTCTTGTTTTCTTTGTCTACATTGAATTTTGGTGATAATCAAGATTCTTTTTACAAAATTAATATTCTTGAATCTAATAAGACGATCGAAGAAACTCTAAGCGAGATTAAATACCTTTCTCTATATACCAGGCTCAGTCAGGTTGCACAAAGACTTAAACATGCAGTTACATCTTCTGGGGTATATCCATTTGACTGTTATGTCAAGAATCATACAATACATGTATATCTGCTTTCCCGTAGATTTTTCACTGTTGAAATGAATCCTATTAATGGAGAACCTATTGTCAATGTAATTTGGAACGTTGGGATAAGTAACTCCGAATTACTTCACACAATGAATTGTAAAGAATGTGAACGAGCTACAATATCCAACAGTTTGTATATTGCTGCAGCATATAAAGAGATCCTTACAAACACTCTAGGAATGCATTCTGAATATATTGGCCTGAACATGAGAGTTAGATCGAAATACCAGAGGCTTCTTCAGTTTTCTTTTGCCCCTGATTTTTATTTATATCTCTATTTTTCTAATGGAAGACCTCATATGAGGGTTTTAACATCTGAATGGACACAATTTCTAACAAATGAGACTCTGGATCTTGAAAGTATCAGAGATTCGTCAATATATGAGTCTCTTGTTAACTCTGCATTTTCAACAAAATCCATAATGCTAATGCTTCAGCTTAGACACAATCTTTCAAAGAACAATATTAGTGCATTGTTCGAAAACAACACTGTTCATTTTCAATATGAAGTTTTTGCATGTGTAGAATTTCAGGTGAAAAATAATAATGTATGGAATTTATTATTCAATGTCCAGTCTTTTGCTAATACTCATAATATGCAATTAAGATTTTACGGTAAAGATGGATCATCCAGGTTTGCCGAATGGATTTATTCTATTGTCAAGATTGTTTCATCCTATATTAATGCTTTGAACTGTATTTATGGTCTTCATTATGTTTTTAAAGCGGTGGAGTATAAAATTGATGGGCTTTCATTATCTTTTCATAACCCCGGAGAGCAAAGCTTTAGAACAATTATCCAGTTTGGATCCCCCCTTTATGAGTATCGATCTGAACCAAATTATTATGTTTATCAACTGGACAGTGCTTTGTCTCATTTTAAGCCTCAAATATTTGGAAATTCATTCATATCTCGTAATATTTCCCGTTCATTGAATAACATGAATCATGCCCATTTTGGAATCACCATATACAAATCATTGCATGTATCAACTTTATTGCATCGTTTATTCATTTTATCCCCATCAGAGTATCAGTGGAGTATTATTGAGAGCAGTTTTGAAAGGATAACCTTAATATTCAACAATATGTTTTCTTTTGTGGTTTTTTTTGAATGCTGTCTTGAGTTCAGGGTCCATATTCCAATGAGTGAAAACTATCAGGTATTCAATTATGCATTCGAAGATATCAAAAAAGGCAAAAACTTTCAGAATGTCAAATTAAAATCCTCTGATTTAGAAGAAGCGAAAAATAATATAGAATTTTTGTATAAATATTATTCTAATGCTTCCCAAGCCTTACCGAGTTCCCGTAAAAGCTTTTTAGCAGATCATATTTCATTTGATAGCGGTTCATTTTCATTTAGGCTATATAGAAATAAAGCAGAACTCAAGTTTCCCAACAACATAAAACTCGAATCTCAAATTTCTGAAATGCTGATCCCATACCCAGAGGATCTCAAAGCCCAAACCCTTATGAGTTTAGCAAAACTGGGCATTGATCACATCATCCAATTAACCAGCACAATCCAATCAATTCCTTCAAAATACCATAATGAAATTTTTAGAACACTATCTTCATCCCATAATCAATACGAATTTTCGATCAAACCCTACAAAATGGCAAATAGGAACAACCTGTTTACAGTTAACCTAGCGGACTCAGAAAAAGTGATCAGCTTCAATTCTGTAATCAAATTGTTTGAAAATTTATAAATGTTTTTTAATAACTTTATTCTCAACGATCCGGCCAATTCCTGGAGCCAAAAACCCATCTTTCAAAGCTTTATTTGATCTGTGTTAACCGAATGTCAATTCAAATTCATTCGATACCAGAAATATAATGAGCTATGTCCCATCGTATTTGGCCGATACCATTGATCCAATGGGGGGTGGTATTGAAAGGAGTAATTCATTTGATGCTATTAACTTTGTTCCTCTTGAGCCCAGTTTTTATCAGCGAACATATAAAACAATGAGAGACCTTCGTCAGGGTCTCGAAAAAGTTGGTCGAGAGTTAGGACAAACGCCGAGATCATATGGCCGTGAGATGAATCAGAGAATTGATTATCTTGAGTTTATTGTTCAGTCTCTGCTCCGAAGTGATTATGCATCCATATTCCAATGTGCTGATAATGCAAAAGATAATATTTTAGCGATTATTAATGATCCAAAAGCTCACTCAATTGTCAGAAAGCATGGTTTTTTCGTTTTGCATTCGATGCTTTCGCTTTCCAGGCTTAAAACCCTAATCGAATCTCATTCGAATATTACATATAGTCCCAACATTGATTCATCAAATTTTATATCTCCAGGTTCTCCCCCGCAAGCCTCTCATTTTTCTCCACCAATGGATCCAGACCAAACATCTGTACTGGTTCTATGTCGTATTTGCGAAGAATATGTTCCTCTATCTCTTATTGAGAAGCATTCCAAGAGCTGTGCATGCGCTTATCAAGAACACTATTCCATAATAAGTACCGATGAAAAAATTATGAAACTCCAAAAAGCAATTCGACAATCTTCTCTTGCATGCCCATGGCCAGGAGAAGAGAGCAATGCAACAAATTTATATATCCCCATTCTTCATGCATCACTTATCCTTGACAGAATAATGAAGTTTGAGTCATCCCAATATGATAATGAAATGAGTGTTCTTTTCGAGACTTTATCCAATATTTATCTTCATATCGAAGATAAACAGAATAGTGAGTTTTTATTAAGAGCACGCGATCTTGCAGATGAGAAAGTGACTGCATGCAAAAGGTACGCCCAAGCAGCCGCTGTCCAGAGGAAGACACTTGCAGAACCATCTTTTTCAGACACCAAGAATAAGGCCGAAGCTCAGATTTCAGATTTTCTTTTTGTTAAAAGAATATCTAGTGGTGCATATGCAAGAGTTTTCCTAGGCTCTAAGCAAAGAACGGGCGATATATATGCAATCAAAGTTATTCCAAAGAGTAGCTTACAGCAAAAAAACCAAGTTCAAAGAGTATTGGCCGAAAAGGATATTCTTCTTAAGTTTTATAACCCATATATTGTTAGCTTCTATTATTCAATTATTGGGGAGCATAATTTGTATCTAGTGATGGAATATCTGCCAGGTGGAGATTTGTATTCTGTTCTCCAGAGTCTTGGGTCTCTTCCCGAAGAGAGTACACGTATATACGCAGCCCAAATCGTATCAGCATTAAAATATTTAAGAGAAAACCAAATTATTCATAGAGATTTAAAGCCAGATAATATATTAATAACCTCAACAGGAGGTTTAAAACTAACAGATTTTGGATTATCATACTATGGCTTTGTTGACAGAGGTGTAAAAAATGTAACTTCTCATGAATCAATTATCCAATCAGAGTCTTTAGTTGGGACACCTGACTATACTTCACCCGAAATTGTCATGGCCAGAGCTCACACTTTTACCGCAGATTATTGGTCTCTTGGAGTCATGCTTTACGAATTTGTTTTTGGTGCTCCTCCATTTCATAGCAATGATGAAACAGAGATTTTTAATAATATTAGGAAAGCAGAAATTGTTTTTCCTTCAGAAGTTCCTTGTTCGAATGTTTTTAGAGATTTCATATCTAAGCTCTTAGTCTCTGATCCTGAAAAGCGCCTTGGAGCAAATAGCATTGATGAGATCATTAATCATCCATGGTTTAGAGGAATCGACTGGAATAATCTAGCAGATTTACCTCCACCATTTGTTCCCGACACGACAAATCCAATTTCTACTGAGTATTTTCAAGATCGGTATCATTTTGGCAATACTGATGAGATTGATATTCTTGCAGATATTAAGCTTGCCAAAGCTAAAGAGTCAATGATTTCCGAATCTGAAAACCAAGAAGATTGCATTGATGATAAAGAGACCGCAGAAAACAAGATAAACAAACAGTTTCCGGCAGTGGCACTTGATCAACTGGAAAGATCAAATCAAATTATTGCCAAAAAAATTCGCCATAGACGAATTCAATGCAGTGATAATGCTGAGCTATCGATTGGTACATCTGATGAACTTAGGAAGTCCATATCAATGAATCATCAAACAGATGAGGCATCTGTAAGTCAACAAACATGTGTGAGATCTTCAAGTGCTGAAGATCTCTGGATGAAGTAAATTTTTTTGTTTTTCATACGTTAAGTCATAATGAACAACCTACCACCATTTGCTAGAGCTTTACTTGATCGCCAAAAAGGCGGGAAAACGGAAGAACCATCATTTTCACCGAAAAAAACAGAAACAATCAGGTTTAATACAAGGATTGACAGCGAAATTGGTGATATTGAAGAGCTAATTAAGAAAAATAGGATATTAAAATCAAAAATTAGGGTTCTTGAATTAGAAATCAGTGATTTAAAGGACTCGAGATCATATGAAAATGAACTTCAAGAAGAAAATGATCGGTTAAGGGAACAGTTAAAGAGCGAACAATCTAAAAATAGGGCACTACAAGAACGAATGAGAGGTTTAGAGCAAGAAATAAAAGTCAAGGATAGGATTATTGAAGCTAACGAATCAATGTTTAATAAGATGCAAACACAAAGCCAAATTAACGACTCCAATGCGTATAGTTCCGAACCGAAATATAAAGAGCAATATCAACAATACGAAGAAAGGAGCTTTGATACTATTCCTAAAAATTTCCCTCCAGATGAAGCCCTTCCCGTTGCCAAACCAAATGTAATTCCTTTTGATGATATCCCAATTCCAACACATAGGAGAAAAGACAATGCTTTTAACGAACCCCAGCAAGAATTTCCAAATGACTCGTTTTCTGAAGCCAGAGATATGACAGTGGATGATGCTCAATATCAACTTGATGCCATAATGCCAAAAAAGGCAGAGATCGAAAGAAAATTGAATCTAGCTCCTCCAAAAAATAAGCCACCAAATGTAATTCAAAGAGAGCGTGATGCCCTTGAACAAGAGCTTGCTGATATGAACTCTCAGATATTAAAGCTGAAACTAATCATCAGAAGGTCCAACAAGAGATATTAAAACATGTTTTCGATAATGTGATGCGAACGTTTAGAATTTTTAATGAGCATTTTTGTAACAAGGCAAATCAACCCAAAAGGGATCAATATCTTGAAAGAGCATTTTCAGCATGTTGAAATTTGGCCGGAGGATCGTCCATGTCCACGAGAAATTATTTTGGAGAAAGCCAAAGAAGTGGATGCATTATTAACTTTGTTAACTGATAAAATCGATGAAGAGGTACTTTCAAACCAAAATCTAAAAATTGTCTCTCAAAGTGCTGTAGGAATCGATAATATTGATGTGAAATCTGCCACAGCTCACAATGTTGTTGTGTGTAATACTCCTGGAGTTCTTACGGAGTCATGCGCCGATCTTGCTTGGGCTCTAATAATGAGTGTAGCGAGAAGAGTTGTCGAATCATATTGTTTTGTTCAAGAAGGAAAATGGGTTTCATACGATCCAAATGGTTTCTTGGGTACCGATGTGTTTGGTGCTACAATTGGCATTATTGGTCCAGGGAGAATCGGCCAAGCAGTTGCTCGCCGGTCATTGGGATTCAAAATGAAAATTCTATATCACGGCCCTCATCAAAAAGGAGAACTTGATCAAATTGGAGGAATCTATTCATCCCTTGAGGATCTCTTGAAAGAATCCGATTTCATTGTATTAACCTGCCCCCTTAAACCCGATACACGTCATCTTATCAATGAAGAGAGGCTTAAAATGATGAAGAAGACCAGTATTTTGATCAATATTGCCAGGGGTCCGGTTGTTGACACATCAGCTCTTGTTGATGCTCTTAGAGAGGGCACTATTGCTGCTGCTGGACTGGACGTGGTTGATCCCGAACCTATTCCTAAAGACCACCCATTATTATCATTGAAGAATTGTGTGCAAATTTCTCATATTGCTAGCGCAACAACAGCAACTAGGATGAAGATGGCAACAATCGCTGCTAATGCAATTGTTGATTGCTTAAATGGGAAGAAGCCCCAGTTTTGTGCCAACCCTGACGTTATTCCAAAAATTGGATTTCATTAAAAAACATTTTTAAAACCAAAAGAGTGATTGGGAATCAGAAGATAGTACATTGTGTGATGTCGATATTAGATGATCAAATAAATCTAATGGAAAAGGAGAGTCATAGTTATCACCATGACATGTTATCATGGAATCCATGAATTCAGATTTGTGGGTAATGGAATCAATATATTTGATGTGGGATTTTGGGAGAAGGATTAAAAGAAATAGCCTTATTTTATCAATGTTCTGATGAATTGCATTTGAAACAGCATGCCATGCCACTGAAAAACTCCCATTAAGTGTATATTTTGGGAATATTGTTTTTATCTGACTAGAAAAAGGCAAAAAAAACCTATTTCCAATGTGTTCAAATAACCCAGGAAGGAAACACCTCTGGAAATCTTGATAAAACATGATTGAAGGATATTTCTCAAACCCAGATGAAAAAAGTAACCTCAAAGATGAAGACGATGCGATCGAAGATGCCAGAGCATTCCTTATGTATAGAAAATCAACAATTGATCCTTCACTTTCTTTAATCAAAGTATTATATAAGATATCACTTGGTAATGATATGGTTTGATGCTTCTCAAATATCGATTTTGGTGAGATTTCATTGATACTATTATCCTGAAGAGCCCCAACAATCTCAAGAAATCTTTGGTGACTAATCAAATTGAATAATGAAATCATTCGACATGAATTCAAAACAACTATACCTGGAATTATTCGAAATGTTACAGGATAGTGAATCATCGAAGGAATTGAATGAAAAACTTGTGATGATTCAAACATTTTAGAGAGATTCTCAATAAATATTTCTTCGGCAATATCAAATCGGTAAAATTTATCAGCGAGAATTGTATAAATAACACTCTCACCATGAATATTAATTAATCTCATTATTGCATCAGACTTACCGTCCCCATTTATCATGATCGAATAAAAAGCTGTTGTTTGATGTGGGAATCTAAAACCACTAGGAGTAAAACCATATACTTCTTGGGGACCAATTATTAAATATGGTGGATTATTTTTGCAGAAACCAACAATGTTGCCATTGGTAATATCTATTAAATTTGATGGAGAATCATTACCATGGGATGTTCCAAATAATTGAGAGTAAACCATCATTGTTTTCAAGTATATAGATATCTCATTATCGTGCTTTTTCAGAAGAGAAAAAGAAAACTCATATTCATTCACAACGCTATATTCTTTAATAGTCTTAAAAGAAGACATTAGTTCATTGATAATATTATCATTTTTTTGGATTCCTGAATGCAAATAGTTGTAAAACGCTGAAACAAACCCCAGAGGGTGTGTTTGAAGTAATTTTCTATAAAAATCTACAATAAAATTCTCAAATAATGAAAATGCAATGGGTAACCATTTATACCAGATATGTAAATGCTTTTTTTGAGGGTTGCAACCAGAAAAAGAAGAAAATAATTTCGGATTTTGTCTTAAAATGATGAAAACCAATGGTATTAAGTATCGCGCATCATCTTGATCACATATCATTAAAAAGTTTAAAATATTACTCAATACTTGGACGTTTGAAATATCGTCTAATAATTTAAAACTTTGACCGATTTGTATATAGGCTCGAATCCAACTTTTCAAAACTAAATCTTTTGAAACCTCATTTTGTATTAATACTCTTTTATAATCTCTCATCATAATATTTAGACTTACAATTAGATTTCGAATCGATGGGGAATCATAATTGAATTTACTTATAGATGAGTAGATTCTAGGAAGAGTGAATCGATTAATTCTTATACCTTCAGAACCTGAATACCCAGATGTTATAAAACTCTGAATAGATTTTTTAATAGATCCAGCCTGTTCAAGAATAGGAAAATACATAGAATTGGTAAGTGAACTCAACTCAGCAAAAAAAGTTGATGATCCAACATTCTTCACAAACTCATTAAGACTTGATAACAAATAAGTTAAAGAAAACACTGTTGATAGTCCTTTATCAATGGTTTTAATCCATTGAAGAGAATTACTGCGAAAACTGTTTTGTTCTATTGAAGATTGAACCATTCGAAGCTTTCCAGTGTTCCTTATGGTATCTCTAGCAAATATATATGACAAGTTTCTTTGAATAACATAAGCATATGATGATGGTATCTTGAAAGAAGAGAATGATCCTGGTCTAGATCTAAAAATATTTAAAAACATTGACACAGATGCCATATTGGATATTTCAGCCCTCATTTTGTTGATAATATTTGAGTTAATATCTAGAATTTTAGGAAATGAATTATTCAAACTCGAATTCTGAAGAAATAAAATACTTGTGACATATGATTCCATTGAAGATCGGGATAAAACGGCTATGTAACGTTTTGTTGCATATTCATATTGACTCAATTGATGAAGTGTTGCTGGGGTTCTAAGCTCGGAGAATTTCGATTTTAATATTCCTAATGAGTCGTTATACATATTAATTGATTCAAAGAATGCTGTATTATAGATAAATGGACGAAAAGGAAGAGGCATTTCTCTATTATAACACATAAAAACAGAAATGCAATCAGATAGTGAAGTAAAGGGATATGTGTGAGTATAATAAATGCAAAATCTTTTCAGAGTCTTATTTATATTCATTGATGATAAAGTTAATAGAGTAAGTGCTTTGAGTTCATAATCAGCCAAGAGAGGAAGTATTGGCGCTATCTCAGGATTATGAAGGATTCTTGAAAAAATGATTAAATGCAAATTCTCAGAAATTCCTTTCCAATTAATGAACCATAGAGATTGAAGAGTCGTTTTAATATTAAAAACACAAAAATACAATCTATTTGGGTGAATATTATTGTTATCAAATAATCTAGTAAATCTTAAATCAAGTAAATTAGATAATTTTTTGTAAACATAAAATGCCATTGTGTTATTGATGGATTCTATTACATCAATGAGCTGATCGTCTGATGATGGTAAAAACAAATCAAAAATGAACTGAAGAATATATGTACAATTTGGGAGATGATTTGTTTCTTTGAGCCAATTAGATAGAGTAACTATTGGATTCTTTTGCGGAATAGATATTTCGTTAATCCTTTCTTTAAACCTGGAATAAAGTTCTTTATTAATAAAGGATGCAATTCCATAATAATCAATTCTAATGAAATAAATTAAAGCCAATTTATATGATAATTGAATTTGTTTCATATCAGTAAATAAAAATAAGACCTTTGGAGACAAAACAATTGGGTATATATTACTTTTTTCAATAATCCAGGGATATAAAGATAAAATGGTCAAAAGAAAATTAATTTTGCTATAATTGGGGGCTTGATCATCAAGAATTGGTGTATAAATTAAACCTACAAGTTGACTCACCAACAAGGGGTCGGCATTTTTCACAAAAGCATCAGGACTTAGAGAAGGAATCATTTGTGTACTCCAAAAAAATTGATGATCTGTTTCTTTTAACGTGCAAATGACAAACTGAATGAATAAGTTCAACAAGGACGAACTCACAAAGCCTGTTGATCGATTTTGAAAAGCCTTGAAACTTTGAATAACTTGAACATAATAATTCTTTTTCATAATACCATTTGAGTACAATAAAAAAGCCGAGCATATATATTTAAATTGGATTATTTTTAGACTCAAAAAATCGAATGAACTATCTTTTAAGTCATTAAAGCGAAAAAGTTGATTCAATGATTGACTAAACAATGACAGTTGAGAGAGTTTTTCTTCGAAACATGAGACTGTATAAATAATTTGCTTTTCACTCTCAGAATACATAGCAAGCTTTGATAGAGACATATAATGACAAAACTCTTCAAAAAAGTTCATAATAAAAACTCTGTGTGATTTCAAGAAAAGACATAAAGAATCTTTGATATATTTGTTAGATAGATCAGAATAGGTAACTCTCCCTCTTAATGAAATAAGAATATTAATTAGCACAATATCCATCATATTATTGCACTTGATCCTAGTAAAATCGTCACAAAATCTTATAAACTGAGGATATTCAAACCATAAAGCCTCTTTCAAAAAAAGATGATAAAAAATAATAGAATAATCATTCTTGGATATTTTTGAAAATACGAATTCTAAAAACCTTCCTTTATTGGGAAAGGATTCAACTCCATCTAATAAGGAGTTGATAATCAATTGATTGTTGAATATCAATGGGTTATTAAAAGTATTTATGAAATCATCAATAATTACAGGTTCATTTAAATTGGAATCAAAGTCCCTCATTAGGATTCTATTATATAAGTATACATATACAGAACAAAACGTATAATAACCATCATGGTTTTTTGGCATTTGTTCCAAAAAGAAAGCTGATGCAGTTTTATAGTTTTCGATCAGAGGAATCGAGCTCTGGTGACAAATTAGTTTATCTAAAACCATCAAGTATTTGTGAATCACAATTGTGGTGGTTTTTGGTGGCAAACTCTGGATTAGATTCATTAACAGTCCAGATTCACATAATAAATGCTTATTTAGAACAAGGTATATTTCTATCATCTCATATTTAGACATAATTAAGTAAATAAAGTCCAGATTCTCTATTCTTTTTTCTTGAAATATCATGCTTGAAAGATAATTCATAATTTCTGAGTAATATACAATTATGATAGGACGAATAATATCGATCCATGATACTCTCATTAAATGACAAAACATAATAATTTCAATCGATGCCCCTAAACATTCAAATATGTCTCTAGAATTACAAAAATTGGAAAGCAGAGACAATATAATAAATAGATGATTTAAAACACGAGAAAATTTCTCTTTCTTTTGTGGTGTGTATGATTGTCTAATTGATGAACAACACAATTGATACCACTGAACAATCATTGAAGAAGGAGAAAAAACACCAGTTTTAAGGAGAAATATAATCACATTTAATTCAAATTTTGTTGGAGGAATACTGAGTTGAACCTTTTCATTTCTAATATATGAAGAAATATCTTTTGGCATAAAACCATAAGAACCTAACCCATTTTTTACGCCTTTTTCACAGCACTTTATAAAATAATCAAGGAATATTCGATTTTTTTTTTCATGAAAATAACTAAATATGGTCTCCCATAATATAATAGCAATGTTCATTACATTGCAACCAATTATGATATGAGATATTAATTTTATAATAAACATTCCTTCATAATTTGCTCTCAAAGATGGGTCATGATATGATCTATTCAATGCAATTGATTTCAATGGTTGATGAATCTTAATTACGGATAAAGAGGATAACAACGACAATAAAAAATCTAATACTTTTGGAAGTTCTGGAACATCATCCAACTTAGAAACAAGTAGTATTCGGAAATGACTATAAGCGGCATACTGTTTGATTGCATTGTTGAGAGATAAAAAAGATTTTTTTACCTTGTCTTTCAATGCTAATGCAATTGCTTCAACTCCTTGCATATGGCGAATAATTCTTTTTGAGAGTTTCCTGACATACTTGTTTGGAAAATTTATACTTTGCAAAGCAATCCTGTAAAAATGAAAAGCAATGGGTTCGTCATCTTTCAAATCATATCTCTTTGAAAAAACAAACTCATCAAAAAATTGTTCTGATAATAAGGGATGTTTTTGTGATGCAAAGAGTATTGGCTGAGACACTTTCCACATATCGGGTATGGTTGAAGACATTCGGATTATTGAGCCTACAGCTTTAATTGAGGAAACCGCAATAGAAGGTATAAATGCAAGACTTGTAACCGAATGTAAAAACTTATGACAACTATCAGTAAAATAGTCAGAACAACTAAAAACACCATTGAAATGGAACCCTAAAAATAATAGAAAATGATTGTCATAATGAACTTTAAAAAACTGATCATCTTTCTCATTAATAATTGACGCAAATCTCATCATTATGGGAGACCTACAAGCTTCAAAGAAAGAAATTTGCTGAGAAGCAACAAGAAATATTTGAGAATAGATTGAAGAATAAACTTCTTGGTTTTCATCCAATACTGCAACAATTGGCTCAATGAATAAACTCTCATTATTAAACATAATAATTGTTTGCTGGTGTTCTTTGATTGGAAAACTGTTACTCATTAAAACTCGATGATTTGGAATTTGTACTATGAGTTGATATACTAATTCGGTCTCTTTGGGATTGTTCCGGTTCAAAATCTTGTGCAGAGCATTGAGAAACTTGATTTGCAGAAACTCTATTAAAGTAACGAAAATAGAATGGAAATTTGATGATACAATTGATAACAAAACTTTAAGCACTTGAGAAGAGTCTTGATCTGATTCCAATGAAGAAGCAAAAATAGTGAACCAAGCATCAATTTGATCAGAGCTACTATATATGTCATAAAATATAAAAGCCATGTTCTGATAAGCTTGTTCGCTTTTATTTTTAAAAAAATTTAGCCAATTATACCCTGATGCTCTAACCAGATCAACAAAAGATACATATAACCTGTTCTTATCCTTTTGTAACAAACAAAAATATGGAAAAAGGCAATTTTCGAGAAAAATGAGATTTTCGTTAATAAATGAAGCTAATACCAAATTGAATAATCTCAGAGAAATCTCCTTTTCTGCTTCTAAAGATAACGTTGCACATATTTCTGGAGTTGAAAATTGAATCAAAACTCGATTTGCCATCATGGTTATTGATTCTGTGATTTGGGAGTTTTCTTCATATAAAAAAGTCAAAAAAGAAACTAAAAATTCTATTCTATTTGGTCCTGATTTAACAAATCGGGTAAATAAACTCGTATAATAAGAGTGTTCATGGGGATTCTTTGGTATAAATAGGGATATATTTGATGTAAAAAACATCAGAGATAGTTCTTTGGGAATAGAACCAATAATCATACTAAAATCTTTTATGCAATCAAGAAGTTTTGCAAAAACATCTTTTTGCGAATTTTTCTCTTGAGCTCTTTCCTCTGAGAATCCGTTCACTTCAAGAAATTCAATTATAAAATTAAAATTGCTGGAAATTTTTTCGTAAGTAATCAATAAATGGGTTTTATCTTCAACAATCATCAACAATTCATGATTCAATATAATAGAAAGGATTTTGTATACATTGTTATATACAACAATGGAAGAATCATGCTTTTGACTAACATATGATTGACAAATAGTTAATACATATAAGAACTGATCAATAATATTCAGATATAAATATGTGTTATTTTTCAAAAACTCTATCATTTGAGGGAGTTTAAAGTAATCAATTATTGCTGTATAACTAGAGGAGGGAAAATTCATTGAAGATATTGCATTCATTATCCCAGAGAAAAGATCTTGAAAGAAAAATGAAATCGAAACCCTGTTTGTTTGAAAGCACCGAAAAAGATAACGGAGAACTAATGTAATTTTCCGAGATCCAGAAAATGGTTCCATTGAGAATAATGAGATAGTTGACACAATTGCAGGTTTAATAATTGCCAATATATCGTTATTCAATTTCCCTGATTCAGTTTGAAGATATGAGATGCAGCAAATCACATATGATATATAAATCTTAGAGAATAAATAGTCTTTAGGTATTTCTTTTCCAAGAGTAAACAATAAAACTGGATGAGAAACAACAATTTTCCCTTGCCATTCAAAAATGTTTGCAAGGGTTTTTAGAGATTTTGACGCAATAGATGATAGTTCCAATGAAAAACCAGATTCAATCATGAATTTAAGAGAAGAATATGCAAGCCTTAAAATTGAATCAATAAGCTCAATGGTAAGACTCCCTTTTGTTAATCGAAAAAAAACTTGAAAGCTCGAAAAAAAGGCAAAAATAGCTGCATAATCGATCATATCTATTCTCAAGGAAAAATTTTTCAACATTTCAATGCAAAATCTGAATAACTCATTTAGATGGTTTCCAGAAATTATTGGCATTGAGTAAAATGAATCAAATAAATACACAATCGCTGCTGCCAAATAGCTACCTTTTAGTTTTAAACACTGAAAAACGGCATTTTCCAATTTTTCTTGTATTGGAGGTGTGATAATTGCCGGAGTAATGCATCTGAAAACACATAAAATGCGATCAATTTGACCGTTTTCATATTGCCTATGATCATTTTTATTATCGATGGTGAATACAATCCTGCGACATAGAAAATCAACTAAATTGATAAATCTTTTATGATCTCTATATATACCACCTTGCAGAATAAAATCTTCCATAAGTTCATAAATACGATTGGATATGGGTTCATTCCCTTTAGATTCCATTAGAGTAACAATTTCATCATACTTATTATCCATATCACTTACCTAACCGGTTTTATGGTATTTTACATGAAAATATCCCTCGGTTTTTTGGGATATTTAATCTTTTTGGTGTAAAAAATCAAAAAAAGTGACATTATGAAAGACACTTCATGGGAGCGAGTCATCCATGAAGATTGGCCTTCAGAAACTTTAGTATCAAAAAAGAGATCAGAGACAAATGTGAGAAATAGTTTTTTGGTGACTTCTACGCCGTTGCCTATTGAAGCGAAAAAGGGGCATCAGAGATCTCAATCAATGTATTCAATTCATCAAATGGAGAGTTTAATTCCTCCGTTGACAAAAGTTAGGACAAATGGTGAAACCGAGTCGCCGTTGTTGCCAGGTTTTTTTTCTTATGAAAATGATCAGACCACGTCGCAATTTCAGGCGGCATATTCAAGTGCCATTTCTTCAGAAGACTATATTTATGCGGAAAAATTGTTGAATCAGCAACTTTCAAAGATTTTAGATATCGCTGAAAAAGGTAAATTATTACGTTTAGCTGCTGAAACAAATAAGAAATTCTCCAAGTATCAAAATGCACTTGAAGTGCTCGAATTAGCTACTCAAATTGATCCACAAAACATAACTTTTTCATTGGAATCAGCAAAATTATTGAACGAAATTGGCTCATATGATGAAGAAGATGATCTTTTATTCGAAGCTTTGAAAAGAACATCTTTTAATTCTGTTCTATTGTCAAAAATGTTAAAATCTCTTGAGAGAAGGAGTTTGATTGCTAAAGCAAGAGCTGTTTTAGGACTTGCAGTGAAACAATCAACGAATTGTGCACTTTTTGAAGGAGCTCTATTTGAAATTCGACATGGACCAGCTGATTTGGCATTGGAATTGATTAATTCATGTTGTGAAATAAGTCGAGAATGGAGAGGAAGTGCATTTCTTGAAATTGTTGAAATGTGTTCAAGAAGAGGGCTTTCCGAAGCTGTATTGAAATATTCTGAATACGGATTTCGTGAAGTTCCTTCATTATTTGCTCTTTGTGGCTATTCTTTGAGGTTTCAGCCAACCACTGATAACGCGATCAATGTTTATGAGTTATCATGTGAGGCGTCTTCTATGGCAAGAAGTAGGTTGGCACCAATACTAGGGCATGTATTAGCTTCAAAAGGTCTATATGATCAATGCAAAAGTGTTATGTGTTTTTCAATGTGTTGTGCTCAGTCGGAACAAAAGTCTAGATTGTTTTACAATGCAACTCTACTTTCTATTTTTTTTAAAGATTTCGAATTGGTCCAGCTTTTAATTAATAAAGGAAGATCGATCACTCAAAGAAAGAGCCAGCTTCCCTTTTATTTATTGAGGGCTAAGTTTTTAGAAATTTGTAATTCTAACCAAGCATCTCAGAATTTTATTGAGCTTTATAATGCTTTTAATGACGATTGGCATGCTCATTTTGAATACTCTTTGTATTTATCTAGACAAGGAAAACGAAACGAGGCAAGAAGGATTGTAGTTAATGCTTTGGCTTCGCTTCCAGAAAACGGGAGACTTTTGTCGTTAAAAGTTCAACTCCTTGATGGAGAAAACCAAGTTCAAGGTTTTGTTGAAGCCATTCAATCAGCACCAAAAAGCGGTGAAGTATGGCTAGAAGGAGCAAGAATAGTTTTAAATCCTTTATCACCATACTTTAATCTTAAAGAAGCTCGATACTTTTTGAATACTGCACATCTATTCACTCCCCAGTATCTTGATATATTTATCGAAATGGTTCGTCTTGAAATGCTTGAAAATGGGCTTTATTGTGATTTATCCTTGATCGAAGATAAATTTATCAACAGTGAAGGTAACCAAGGAACAGTATTTCATTCTTTTCGTGTCGTTGGAAACGAATTTGGCCGAGAAGAATTCGATTCTATGGTGAATTGTGTTAGAAACGATTTGATTCTGAACTCGAAAATTTATAATAGGGCAATTGCAAGGAGCTCTTTTGTTATCCATAGTCTTAAATCTGAAATTGAAAAACTTGAAAAAGACAGCAAAGGAAGGAGTACGCTATTTTCTAATGGGATTTCCACATTTGGAAAAAAGGGGAATGTGATGGATATTCTTGGAGTATCAGCAGCATTTATTTAAATATGTTTTTTATTAATATATTTCTCTCAATATAATTACATCAATGAAATGCCAAATTCCTTTAATAATGACATTAAATTTGATATGTTCAGCATTTTTGGGAGGGAGGCAGGAACAAGAATAACGAAAACTAATTGAGTCGTCATTGTGTTTTGTACAGTATAAAATATATCTATTAATATTCTCCTTGATTAAAAAGCTGACAATACCCTCTTCAACATCACTCTGACTTTCATTAATGAGGAAATTCAATAAATCCTGTTCCATAAAAACTGCCACTTTTAAAAAAAAGAAAATTTTTATATCATATTGGGTTCTGCTGGGGCTCTAAGTCTAATATCTATTAGTTTCTGATAAAATTTTGGCATAATTTTTCTAGTAACCTCTCTTTTCAATAAAAATATCCCTCTATATGCCCTCTCAATATCATATTCAATGCACCTTTCAAATAAATTACATGCGGCTTCGTTGTATTCTACACTTTCAGGAAAATAGTCGAACAAGATTTTCCCATACTCATACAATGCTAAAGGATGATCACACCTAGATAGTTCATGAAGCCAGTCGAATGCCTGTTTCTGCTTATTTGTCTGTTTGAACAATAAAACAACATATCTTATCAAAGATTCAATTGAGTTCTTGGCTCCTTGTTTGTAATACTCAAGAGCACCTTGATATTCTTTTTTAATCTCTTTAATTTGACCAAGAATATATGGATTTGATGTATTAACCTGTGTCAATTTTGTACAAAAACTAGTGTTTGTTTCATAATTTATTTGATAAGCACTAATCAAATCAGGAGGATTCCTTTGGAAGAATGACAATCCAATATACATAAGTGCTTGTTTATCAAGTATATTATTAGTTGACAAATCCATTTTCATATACTCTTCAACAATTAATCTCTGATTCTCCATGCTTCCAGGATTCTCCAAAAAAACATCTGTAGTTCGATATTCAAAATTAATAGAATTCAAAGGTTGGATTTCAATTCCAATTTCATTTAATAACGAAACGAAATCGGAAAAAGTTTTTGGGGTTTTGTGCCAATTTTCATATGTTGCTCCTTCCATTAATTTCTCCTTGTCTCTAGAAACAGTATTCAACTTATTCATATAAGCATCATTCCACTTATTCCATGCATATTGTCTAAATTCTTCCAAGCATTGGGCTTGAGTTTGATTATCCCAAGCTGCTTTCAAAGGAAAGAACCCGTATTTACCCTTTCTCTTATATATCTGTAAATTATCATCCATTTTAAAAATATATACTGCCTCTTCAGCCTGCTTATCTTTAAAAACCAAATGAAGAATATTGGCTAGGGTACCGAGAGCAAACAAATCATTAAAACCATTTGTTAGAACCCATTCTTTGCCTATTTGCACAACTACATTGTCTTTAGTATATCTAATTCCATTATTATATACAATTCGATTATCATATCCAATTCCATCAATACTAACAAAACCATAATTAATTTGGTTCATCAAATCAAGTCCATAAATTGCATCATAATATGATCCTATTTCGATGGAGACTGATTGATCTTTAAAAGCTTTAGCTAATCTAGAAATATACATTTATATATTGGAAAAGTTGCCAACGATTAACCGTTTTTGAAGGGGAAAAATTGGCAAACAATTCAAGGAGGTAGGTTTGGTCGGGAGACGCTTTTTTGGGGGATTTCTACAGCACATTTTGAGAACATTTTTTATATTGGTTTGATATCCCATATCCATGCTCTTGGTCCATTCTATCTGTCTGAATTTGATTGTGTCTGTTACTTCAAATATGCTGGTTAGTTTTCTAGGGAGGGATGATGATTTGAGAGGCGCAAAGAAATCTCCTTTTGTTTCAATCCTCAACCATTTATGAGAGAGGACTTCAGAGCATGTGGGACGCAGCCTTGGATCAAAACAAGTGAGTTTTTGAATAAGGTCAGCGCATTCCTCAGTAACGCCAATGGGTTTCCCAATATACCCTGTTTTAACTTGTTCAGCTATTGCACTCTGAGATTTCACTGTCCATGGAAACCTGCCAGTAACCAAAACATATAAAAGTATTCCAGTACTCCACATATCAGCTTTCTCTCCGTCGTATGGAACATTGCTCAGGACTTCGGGAGAACAATAGGCAATTGTGCCGCAAAAAGTTGACAACATTTTATAAGAGGAGGAGGAAGAAAAACCAAAGTCCCCTAATTTCACGGTAGAGTCTTCGCACATTAGTACATTCTCTGCTTTGATATCTCTGTGAGCAATACCATTTTGGTGGAGATAATGAAGAGCTTGGATAATCTGAGAAAATACAGTTTTGGCAGTTTCTTCTTCAACCTTTCCATTAGCATAAATTAGTTTATCAAGACTTCCTTTGTTGCAAAACTCAATAATGATATAAAAATTCACAGCATCTTGTAAAATATCAATTATTTGAACAATATTCTTATGTTGACAGCTGCTAAGATTAAGAAGCTCGGAATAAAAATGCTTGATGGTCGCAGATCTTACAAAATACTTCTTCGAAATAACTTTGCAGCAAAACTCATCTGTTGTATAGTCGTGAACCACCCTGAAGACCTTCGAAGTGCAACCAGAACCTATCAGTTCTCCAAAAAAGTATGGTCCTATTCTAACTGGAATTACAAACTCGGGATTCTCCATTTAATTTCTAATTTATCAAATAAAAATTCTTAGAAGAAAATTTGATTATGTTATCATTCAATAATTCGTTGTGTTCACAAAACTTTAAGATCAATTTTATTTTTTTCATACAAATTAATTCAAATTTATTGCTATCAGTAATTACTCAAAAAATCGATCGATTTCGAATATTTGAAAGCTTTATAGGAGACTGTGACAGAGCGAATGGAATTGTTTTATGTCACAACGATTATAATAATGGTTTCATCATTTGCAAAAAGTGACAAATTGGCTACCAATGAGATTTCTTCATAATACCATTCAATCGAGCCAAAAGGCCAATCATTGTTTGAGTTATTCGGTCGATATTGAAAATAAGAAATTAAATTATTTTATTTGTGTTTTTTCTGGAGAAATTCAAGTTTTTAATATTGAATCTAATTTATGTGAACCGATTGTTAATTTTGTTGGAAGATATCCTTTAAGTGTTGAGATATCATATATTACTTTGATTGGGATGCACCTTGCTGTTGTTACCACTGATTGTTCATTACTAATGCTGAAGAATTATCCTCCTTTCAAGCTTGTATCGAAGTATCAAATGTCTTCTCTTAAGGACCCTTTAAGAATACCATTAGCTCATTTTGCAATCACATGTTATGGTGAATTTATGCTGAGTTCAGGTTTTATGAATAATGCAATTGTGTGCCAATTCGACTCTGATGATACTCCAACTCTTAAAACTATCAATATGCCTGATTTCATAATAATTGGTATTGCCCCAACACATGAACCAGAATGTTTCAAGCTACTAGTATCCCATAATGAAAAGAAGAAATTAATATCAATCAACATTACCGAAGACAGGCTTGTAGACGAAATTGATTTACCTTGTGAATATCATTCATTATTGACCGTATTCGATTCTGAAGGAACTGGAAAGCAACTCATTTTTTCTGATAAAACCATTCTTGTTGATGAAAAAGTATTTAACATTACATCTCCTATGAATAGTTATTGTGTCACAAAGTATGGTGAGGTTTTGATTCAGTTATTTGATCAAAATGTATATGTTTTTGACCCAAACAGGATGATTATGTTTCCAAGAGGGAAATTACCTCTTGTTTCTATGTTTTGTTTTATGGATAATGGATTTTTGTTTTGTTTTTCTCAATATGGGAATTCTTATTTTTTGCCTTTGAGCCAAGATTCATCTCTATCTAATAGTAGCATTGGGTTAGATATGTTGCCTAAAACCACATTTTCTCTAATGCCAACAATATCAAATGCTTTTATGTTTATGAACACGATGTATACATGTGTTGGAAGTGGTGATGATTCACAGATCGTATCCATAATAAACAGTGTTCCTCACACCACAGAATCAATTAGTTTTCAATCAGATATTTTGGCGTCAAAAACTAATTGGCTAACAATATCTGAATCCAATTATGTTGGACAAAATGCTCAATTCTTTTATTGTCCACCAAATATTCACATCATTACATCTAAGGGATCCTCATCTCTCTTATCAGGATCATGTTCAATTCATCCTAGCCAAACATATGCATTAGGGAAATTTGGTGATGTTATTTATCAAGTTCACTCATGTGGTGTTTTGGGGTTAGACAATGACAAAAAGTGGCCTGATTATTCGATTGTTATTGATCATGCATCAATGAATAAGAATCATTTAGTACTGTGCACTAATGGATCACATTTACTTGTTTTAGACCCTTCATTTAGAGTTGTATCCGAAAGAGACTTTCCTGGGTTTAAACAATGTTTAATTTGTGATGACAATATAGCTGTTCTTACTAAAGCCAAGGAAAGTCAAACATCATTGTTAGCAATTTATAATACCGAACTATCTGACACTGAGTCTTTCACACAGATTCAATTCCCAGTATTCTCTATGGCATATGTCCCATCTATATGTTCCATTTTTATATCCACTAGTAATGGATCAGTATTTGTTTTTTCTTTTTCATCGACTTCTTTAAGTAGGAATATGACGTTGATATATGAAAGTAAGTATCCTTCATATTTAATTGGATTTCAGAATTCTGTGTTAATGGCTTCTGATAAGTTTAGGTTTTTTTCAAATAATTGCATTTATGATTTGAAAGAGCCGATGAAGCCTATTTGTATTGCATATGAAAATGAGGGATCATTTAGGGTATTAACCTCGGATAAAACAATTTTATCAATTACTGCCCAATGTAAAGACATGATCGATATTTCAAAAGAGAGCTTTAATGTTTCAATATGCCCAAGGAAAATAATAACTACTGAAAAGTATGTATTTGTGATCATGCGCCAAAGTTATCAGAATGTCACAAGATCGTCCTTATTATACATTAACAAAACTAATCCTAATCAAAAATATGAAATAGTTACTTCAAATAGAGATGTTTTAGTTTCTATTGCATCTATTAATGATAATTCAATTATATGTGGAATAGAAAGACCAGATGGAAAGGGATCATATTTGTTTCTCGATCTTGATGATAATGGAACCAAAGTTTCTCAGGCTCAGTATGATCTTCCAGCACCTTCATATGCTGTAGCAGTGAAAAATTCCATTGTTTACATCTCAAGTGGAAGAGAATTGTATCAAGTTGAAAACCAAAATCAAACGAAATCAATATTCTTCTCAAAAACCCAGATAGCATTTCTCGAAATTGGAGATAAGTTCATATGGATTGGAGATAGAACACAATCAGTTTTTGTTTGTAGAATTCAAAATAATAATTCAAGTGGAAGCAGTTTAAAGCCACTTGTAGCCTGTGATATTTCTCCATGCTTTATTACAGCAATGAAGCTTTTAGATGAATATACTGTAGTTATCGGGGATAAATTTGGAAATATAACTGTTTTAAAGTTGTCAGATGATGTAATAACCAACAAGATATGGAGAACTTCCACGCCCCCTGAAAGGGGAATCAATATTGACTCGTGCTCAAGACTTGATAGAATCGCCAATATTTGTCTCAATCAAACCATAACATCTATTATGATACCACAATTTTCGAAATGCATTTTTTATACCACTTTGCACGGCCAAATTGGTTCTATGATTCCTTTGTCATCAGATGAAGAGTTTAATACATTGCTTTCCGTGGAAAACCAAACAGAGAAAGCTTGTTCAGAAAAATTTGGATTTATTCAGTCAAAAACAGTTGACATATCGAGGTTATGTGTTGCAAATGGAGATATGATTTTAATGCTAGAAAACCTCGATCAAGATTCCCAAATCAGAATCGAGCAGGGTCTTAAATTACATCCTAAATTCATATCGAACCATGTTTCAAAACTCAAACTTATGTCAAAGTTTTAAATGTTATTTCAAATTTGCTCTCTCAAAATTAATAATAAACCGTCCCCGTAAATACTTTCAATTTGTTAGTTTACAGTAATTCAGAATCACATGACCTCACAAATCTTTCTCGACACAGATGCAAAAAACGAAGCCCAACGAGTTATTTGTCTTCAAAACTGGCTGTGTGAACTTAATTCTAAAAACTTAGAAAAAACATGTGAATCGGTTTTGAAATCAGTTTTTGTTGAGAGCAAAGAGAGAATTCAGCAACTTTTTTGGAATATAACCCAGGCAATAACGATCAGGACAATGTCAATTGATTGTTTATGTTCATTGATCACATATCTCGATTCATATTCTGAAAAGATTGAAAGCTTGGTTTTTTTGAGGCCGATTCTTATTCGAACATTGTTGCTCCCAAAACCAATGATTGATTTGTTTTTGTCAAATGTTGGAGATTTTATATTATTGCGTTATTGTGTGTATAGGATGAATATTTCGATAACAGAAATTATTGAGCAAATTCGGATGTTTTGTGCTCAACATCCCGATCACAAGCATTATCATTGTCTGCTATTCTGTGTTTTTGCCCCTGAAATCGAAAAAGCATCTGATGAGTTTTACCATTCATTACTTGATTTGATTATTGAAGAATGTTCATGCAAAACTTTTCTTAAAGATTTCTTATCTAGCCTTCCGGATTTGAAAGCAAATAATTGGGATTTATTCAATGAATGTATGAGGATTGGGGGATACCCGAAGGAAATCAATGTTTCTCTGAAAACAGACGATCTTGAAGGGTTTCGTGAGCTCTCAATTCATCCTATGTTTGATTTCAATAAAAGGATAAGACCATCGACATTTGAACCATGCCATTTCATGCAAAATGAACCGACTCTTATCCAATATAGTGCTTTTCATGCATCACTCCGTTGTTTTAAGTATCTTCTCCTACATGGAGCCGATCTTTCCCTTATTGATGGAAACAATACCACACTCCCACAATGTGTTGTTGCCGGTGGGTCAACAGAGCTCCTTAGATTTCTTGAACAGAGGAGTTGTGACATGTCAGGATGCCTTCATTTTGCCTCAAGGTTTCGGCGATACGAAATATTTAATTGGCTTTTTAGCGATACTAGTAGTTTGTCAGGAATGCATATGAAACTGGGTTCTGTTTTACACAATTCTGCTGCTCATAATTGTATTAGATCAATTTTATTTTGTATTGATAAACAAGTTGATGTAAATTTGCAAACTACAGATCAACAAACATCGCTTCATTATGCTGTAAAAAACAGAATGAGTGATGCTGTACGAGTTTTATTAGCTTGTGATACGACAAATGTCAATATCAAAGATGCTGATGGCCTTACACCACTTCACCATGCTGCTCTTTTTGATGATTCAACAATGGTTGTTGAGCTTCTTCGTTCTCCCAAGGTAGATGTTAATCAAAAGAATAACTGGGTTGCATATGCATTTTTGGAGTTATTTTATTATTTTCATGACGCCTCTTCATCAAGCTGCTCAGGATGGTAATGCTGAATCTGTTGCTGCTTTATTAAACAGGCCCGAAACTGATGTTAATTGCAAAGATTTTGATGAAATGACTCCTCTTCATTATGCTGCTCAAGAAGGGGAATATGATACAGTTAAAGCCCTCCTCGAATCACCTTCAATTGATCTTTTTGAAGAAGATATTCAAGGGAAAACGCCACTATATCATGCTGTTCAATTTGGCCTTGAGACTCTAATAAATCTTCTTCAAGAGAAAATGTTACAAAAACAGCAATAAACACTATAGATGTTTTATTCATTAGGATTAAAAAAGAACCTTGATTCATCAGTCTCTGTCTCTAATTTTGTGCAAGGCTTAGGAAGAACCACTTCTCTTCCGGATCTGATCTGAAGCTCATCAACACCAAGATCATCGCAAGGCATTCCTTTACGCCTAGCTATCTCAGCTCTCAATGCTGCTCGGTAAACAAGAAGAGATTGTCTTCGTTTAAAGCACTGTTGCCTCATAAAATCTACAGAAACAATAGACGGCACAAATATTGTCTGTGCCTCTTCTTCAGAAATCGAATATTTGGCTGCATTTCTTTGTCTCACATCAGCCCATTCATCATTAGATCTATCCCATCTGGTATTAACAAGTACACCTCCTTTAAATACATAATCTGTGCTCAAATCTTTGGCAAGGCTCTCGTTATCTTTTTGAATTTTAAGTGGGTCAGCTCGTATTGCATCGTACTCACTCAAAGCTTGTTTTCTAAGTATCCTGCACATTGTTGTCCTTAAAGAAGCCCGATTTCTCCATGGCAAATAGCCAGTCATAACATCCCACGATGTCAAACCATATTTCATACATATTTTCCTCAGAACAGCCAATTCAGCAGGATTTTGATCTCCAATAAATAAATGCACAAGATACCCTTTCTCTTCGCTTGGAGGTTCATCAAATGATGAGTGAGTTTCTTCAGACATAATGGCGCTTGTAACGATTAAATAAATTTATTTTGGTTTACTCATATCAATAGGTAGGAAGAAGTTGTATAAATTCATTTGTTCTCGTGTGATATTAGGACTCATTTCGAGTATATCGGATTCAATATTCAGCATAATGGTTTCGGATTCAGGAATGCACCTCAGATGATCAAGTAAAGTCCAACATAATGTGAGTCTTTTCTCCTGAGACATTACAGATTTGGCATGGTTCATAACTAATGCCAGTTCGTTGTTGGCACCAATATGAATGAGGAGCTTGACAATTTCTTCAAGACAAGCTTCATCATTTTGGTTTCTGCTGAAACACTCCATTAGAATACGCTTGGAGGCATCAACATTCAAGTTAACAGAGTTTTCGATTGATGCGATTGCTAGGAATAGATGGTATGTATATTCTGTTTGGTCTACAAATTTGATAAATTGTTGTCTCATTGAGTTGGGTCCTTCAGTTCTTTGAACAAACTTCAAAAATTGAATCATTGATAATGTTCTTTCATCTATTTTGCTAGTTGTCTCAAGAACACGCTGATAAACAGCATGTGCTTCAGTAGATCTTTTTCTTGATTCTAATAATTCAGCATAAGAGAAATTAAGAAGAAGGTTATGAGGTAAAACCGATATTGCCTCTTTATATGCTTCAAGTGCAGAGTTATCATCTCCGCATGATATTAAAAACTGGCAATAGTCATGCCAAATAAGCCATGAATACCTTAACGGAATCAAAGCACACCTATATGCATATATTACAAATGCTTGATGTCTATCAGGCTTTAGTTTTAGTGGATTTTGGAGCTCAAAATCCAAATAAATCCTCCATCTATGCAATAAATCAAAGTACGAATTATTTTGTTCTAACAAATTATACCTCAACAACTTATGTCGGCTCTTTTTCTGGAAATAAGCAGATTTTGATTCTTTTGCTCTCTGATCCCAAACTTTTAGCAAAGCATTTGCACCTTGAGCATTCTTTGTCTCTTCGAATTTATGATATCTCTGCTGAAAATTAGGAAGGTTATGCATGGGAACATCCAGAGCCAAGTGAAAAACATTTCTTGGAACATCCATAGAAATTTGATTATCGGGAACAGACTCTATATAGTCGATATATGATTCATATATTTCCAACGCATCCATATCTAATCCAATTTGAGAAATTGCATAATCATATGAGGCGCAAATCACAGATGGGTCAGAATGCTGACTTTTCACAAAATTGATGTATTCCACGAAAAGTTTCACGTTAGGCACCTTGGGTAGACACCTATTGAATAATTTTTGCACAGACTCGACATTATTAATTTCAATTTCTTCACGAATATAATCTATCCAACGCGAAAAGGCAGTTGGCCAAAACTTAAGAAATTCTTCATATAATTCCCTTCTCTCGGGGTTCATTGGACATTTTTGATCCAGTTTTTCACTAAGCCTTTCAAGATAGTTTCTTGTTTGTTGGTCCATTTGATATAATGAACAAGAAGACTTTTTTATCCAATATTATGGAACATATAGGCCGAATATGTTTTTTATAATTTAAAACGGAAAAATGAATACAAATGAAGTTTGGATGAAAGAAATCAGTAAAAAAATCGCGAAACTGACTAAAACAGTGTTTAGATTGCATGCTGAAACGCTAGAAAGGAAAGATGAGGTTTCAAATCTTAAAATTAAATATGAAGAAGAATTGGAACAAGCGACTGCGATTTCACAAAGAAATATTGAGGATGCTGAGCAAGAGGTTCAGCGGTATCGAGAAAATATTGATGCAACTGTGAGACAAGCATACGAAATTGAATACTTAAAGGTAAAGAAGCAATTTGATGAAGCAAAAGGCCGACTTGAAAACCAATCTAATATGATCATTGAAAATACAAATGTTCAGCTTGCTCAACTACAGAGTCAAATGGAGGACTTAAAATTGCGAGCTGAGAAACAGTTTGCGCTATTTAAAGATGCACAAAAGCAATTAGAAAAAATATCTTCGGAAACAATTTCTAAAATTGAAGAAAAACACAAGAAAGAGTTGGCAGTTCATGTTACTGAGGCTAACAAAAAGTATAATGCAATGGTGATGGCAACTGCAAAAAAAGAAGAGGAACTTAAAGCTAAATTTGAAAATGAGATCAATGAACTACGTAAGAATTTATCAATGGGGCAAAAAGCTCGAGCCGATGCAATTCTTAAAAAGCATAAAGAGATCGAACATCAAATCCAAGCTCTTGAACAAGAGAAAAATTATGTTTTGCAAATGATAGATAACATGAAAGATGAGATGATCAAGCAACAAAACATAGCCGAAAAAAAGCTTCAGCAAATTATTGATCAGAAGAATAGAATGATGACAGCTCATGCTGAAGACATGGAAAAGATTAGAGAGAGAATTGAATCAAAGAAAAAGAACCATGAAATAGATTTGCTTCGGGTTAAAAAAGAAATGGAAGAAGCAGAAGCAGAACAGGTAAAAACTATCGAGAACTTGAAAGCACAAATAGAAGCAGAGAAAATCGAACATGCAAAACAACTAAAACTTCTTGAAGATGAAGCAAAGAATACAACCGATGAAACTGATCAAAAGAAGCTAAAATTGATTGCAGAACATAAAAATAGAATGTCTCAAATGAATGAAAAACATAAGAGTTTTATCGAATCTGCCCAAAAACAAGAGACCGATCTTCAGAATGATATTGAAGTAATCCAATTAAAGCACGATGAAGCAATTACAAAAATCAAAGATGAAATATCTAATGAACAAAAAGAACATGATTTATTATTGTTTAACCTCCGTGCAAAGCATGAAGATGAAATGAAAGCTTTAAAAGTGGAGCATGACAAAGAAATGAAAAAGCTTCAAGATGAGCTTCAGAATTCCGAAAACGTTTCGCCTTCTTCTCTTCAGGAATTAATGGATCAAATAGAGTCATTGAAAAAAGAGATTGAAGAATCCAAAGTGCGAAATGATAATGAAATACAAAAAAAGCAGAAAGAGAATGAGTTATTAATGAAGAAAATGATGGATGACCAAGAGAGGATGCTTCAAGAGATTAGGGAGTCTCATGAAAAAAGGATGAAAATTTTGGAGGAAGAAACAAAGTCAACAATTATGCAAATGAATACTGATCATCAGTTAAGAATGAAGCAACTAGAAGATGAATCTAAACAGAAACTTGAGCAAGAAACCGAAGCTCTAAAGGAAAAGCTCAATGAAAAGAAGCAAATAGAAATTGCGAGGGTGAAAGGAGAATGGGAAACAAAAATTAATGATATGAAGAAAAAAATTGAAGAAAAGAAGAGGGCTAAAGCTGAAGCCGAAAAAATACTGGCTGATGAAGCAATGGTAAGGCAAAATCAAATTGAAGCTGTTAAAAATGAAATTAGGCAAATAGAGGATAATTGGGCCATTGAAAAAGAGAAGTTAAATAGTGAAATGTCAACGAAATTGGAGGATCTTAAGAGGAAACACCATGAAATTGAAAAACAAAATGAGGAAAGTATTCAACAAAAAGAAGAAGAACAACAGAGATCTTTAGATCAATTAAAGAATGAACTTGAAAACGAAGAGAAAGAGAAGAGGCAAAAAATTGTTGAATTACAGGCAGCAATTGAAAAACAAAAATTACTCAATGAGGAAGCATCAAAAAGAGCAGATTTGGAAGCCATTAGAATGAAAGATCAGAAAAATAATATTATTTCTGATCTTCAAAAACAGATAAACCAAATCAAAGAGATCACAAATAAAAGATTGAAGGAAATTGAGGAACAAAAAGAAACAGAACTCAGAATACTAAATGAACAATTGATTGCTACCAAAACCAAAGGTGAAAATGATATTGAAAAAATGAAGACAGGTTTTGAAACCACAAAAAAGGCTCAATATCAACAACTTGAAGCTCTTAAAAGGCAAATTGAATCTGAAGAATTAGAAGCAAACCGAAAATTAATGGACATTAAAAATGCTAATGATCGCGAAATGAAAGAATTAGAACAAGCCCACAAAGAAGAGATCTCTAAGTTAACCTCTGAGTTGAATAGATTGAGGGATGAGGGAGATTTGATGAAAAAGAATCATGAGGAAAAATTGGCAAATCAACAAAAAGAGTATAATGAAAGATTAGAACATCTCCAAAAATCATTCGAAGAAGAGAAAGAATCCATAAATAAAGAGATTCAAGTGATAGAAAGCGAAAAACGAAAACGTATTCTTGAACTCGAGACTGAAGCCAAAGAATGGGAACAAAGACTGAACAACCATGATGCAAGACCAGAAGATCTTGAGAAAATCAAAAAACTTGAAGAAATGATCAAAGAAAGAACAGATGCAATCGATAAAGTCAAATCTGAACTGAAACACTATCAGAAAGAACTACTGAATAGAGAAATGACATATAACAAAGTGTTCAATGCCAAGCCCCAAACCAATGTCTTAGCGGCTTTAGAAAGAAAAGCAAAGAGAGACGCAATGATTGCCGCTGTAAGCTCAACAACTCAACTGCCACCATTACCCGAAAAAGACTCCCAACTCAAGTCCTTAAGGAAAAAATAGCAGTTTTGTAAATATAACGATTATTATGCATTCAAAATTCGGTGAAAGTAACCGCAAATATCTTTGAAAAAGCACAATTGTAAAATGGAACCTTTGCTCAGACGTGCACATGCGATTGCTAAGAGGACCGGATCTGATACAAATAATACAAGTTTAGTTGCTGATGGAGAGAAAGCGGATGGTTTTACATTATTGAAAAGGGAAATTAACCAGCTGATAACAAAAGCCAGAAACGATTGTAAAGCGAGAGACGATTTTCGAGATGGAGTTGGCACAAAAGATCAAAAATCTGAATTAGTGAGGCAAACTGCATCATTGCAATCAATGATAAGCGAATTAAGGCAGAAATCCACAAATCTTCGCGAAGTTCTCTCAAATGACAAGAAGAAGTCTAAGACACCTGATACTGATATGTTTCAAAATAGAGAAAAAATATGCAACTTAATTGACGCTCATATTGATGAAGTTGAGAAGTGGGTCAAAGGAAGCCAATTTGTCAGCCCAAAAAATGATCCTAGTAAGAAAGCTTTGCTGAAAGGAGCAAAAGCGGATATTACTGTGTCTCCAATGAAGATTGATTACAAACCAAGCCCTACTGAGACAGAGCTTGAGGACATTGATGGCATTGATGAATGGAGAGCTCAGGTCCAAGAGAATGAACAAGCGATTGATGGTAAGCTTGATTTGGTACTTGAAGGCTCATATAGAGTGAGAAATCTTGCCAATACACTAAGTGAAGAGTATAAGGTATTTGGTACTATGCTCGACGATGTCGAGAAGAAGATGGACCATGCAAATGATACAGTTGTTAACGGAACCCAAAGAGCCAAAGAAACCCTTGAAAAGGTGACTGGTGGGCACTGCTGCCTTGATTTGTTTTTGATTATTGTTATATTGGCCTGCCTATATTTCATCATCCAAAAGTATATATAGTAAACAAGTTTTTGGAAATCATAATATGAAAAAGTTTGTAACTTCGGATATTCCTCCCGAATGGAGGGCAGCTGTTGAGGCTATTGTTGAGCCTGAGCGTCCTTTACCATCAGATATTCCTCAATATAATGAAAAAGCGAAAAAGCTTTCTGATCTTTTGGCAGAAGATGCAGGGATTGTGAATTCTCCTATTGCGCTAGATAAAACGGATAAAATTATACAATCAGCTGAGATAATACAGAAAAAAATTCAAGATTGCAGGAGGACACTTGAAGAAGCTGAGACAATGAGATCAAAGATTGCTGCCAGCGCCGAGCTTATACATGGTGAGTGTGATTCACATTTGGCTGCGGAGCAAAGGTTGAACGTATTTGTTAAATCAATAGATTCCCTTTTGAAGTATTATGATGATTTGGAGAGGATTAATCTGGATCTCAAATCTCCTAATTTCACAGTATTAAGCCCTGATTTTCCTGAGAATTTGCGCAAAATCGAAGATGGGATCCGATTTTTTGAAATGAATAGCCACTTTAAAGACTCAAAGGGTTATTTGATTAAGTATCAAGCTCTTCAAATTAGGGTAATGGAAATCATTCGTGATTATATCTCCCAATCAATAGGAAAGGTTATCCAAAGAATAAGATTTAACAAGAAAATAGATGAACAATATAAAAATGATATATACATAAGGTTTAGGCCAGGGGCTGCAGGTATTATGAGGCTATTTCAGATGTGTGAGAAATTGGTTTCTTTTTCTGAAGTATTATCTGTTTATAAGCTTGCTAGAATTGAACTTCTAAATCCAATTTTAGCCTCGCCCATCAATGATATTGTCGAGATTCGACCTAGAGCAGCAACCACAATAACCTATGCTTTCAAAGAATACGATTTATCTCAGAGTTACTTCCGTTTTGATTCACATCCCCTATATTCAAAATGTTTTTCCGATTTGATTGCTGGAATTGGTCAATTGTTTTATGATTCATGTTGCGGATCAGTGTTAAAATCCACAGATATTAAGCAATTATGTGATATATGTATAGTACTCAAAGGTGATGTTCTTCAAGAGGAGATATCTCGAATACCAATAGCTGCAGAAAGGTTTAGATCATATTTTCTTAACCTTTTAAGCGAAGCACAAGAACGACTAATGTTTAGAACAGAACTATATGTGAAAGAGATAGTTTCAAATGCTGAAACAGCATCCCAAAAGACCATCGAAATACTATCATTACTCTATTATGCTCTCCCATCTGAATCATTTGGAGAAACAGCATGCAACCTTCTAAATGAGTGCATAAATTCATTGGTTGAGTCGTCAAAGAAATACAAAGCATCTCAAATTGAAGCAGATTCATATAAATTATGTCATTTTCTGGTGCTGAGGGATCAAATTGCACTCTTTGACTCACAACTCATTGGTACATCACAAACTCTGGATTTTGAACCAGTAACTGAGTTTTTATGGAGGCTTATCCGATTCGATAGTTCTGTTTATCAACTTAAAGGCGATAGAGGGCTTATTCAGAGCGTTGTTGGGCTCTCAAGAGTTATTAATACATCAATAGATGGAAGAAAACAACTTGAAAGCTCAACATCATTAGCATTTAAATCCTTAACAGCTACAGCAACACAAATCCTTGTTCAGCCCCTTATTAACCTTAAGGCTAGACAAGGAAAAGAAAAATCCCAAATTCTATCTGCTATTGAAGGAGTGAAAACAATTATATCTGATCACTACAAAACTGATATTGGTGACAAAGTTAAAGCTCATATTTCTAACCCTGCACATCTAACAGCTGTGCTTGAAGTCCTAAAAGTACAACTATTGGAAGTCATTGAAGAATGCTATGCTTCTTTCGGTGATGTTGACCAAGAAACAAAAGAGAATATGAATCATCTTATCACTATTATTAAAGAGCTACAATTCTAACTTTTACATTTGTAAAGTGGCCGTTATAAAATGACTGGAAGACCCACTCGGACTCTGACTCCCCAGCAACTTAGAGAAGCGAAGGATGCGTTTGACTTGTTCGACACATCTGGAACGGGACTAATTGATCAAAAGGAGCTGAAAATTGCACTAATGACTCTTGGTTTTGAAGCTACAAAAGAAGATTTGAGATCACTGATATCTGAACTTGATTCAAGTAATACAAACACTCTTGATTTTCGTGATTTTCGCCACATTATCGAAGTTTTGCTTGTTAATAGGAATACCAGGCAAGAGCTTACTGAAGCATTTAAGCTCTTTGATATTGATGGAACAAGTAGAATCACCGCCAAAAATTTAATAGATGTTGTGTCCAGCATGGATGAACAACTGACTGAACCAGAAATTCATGAAATTATTGCTGAGGCTGATAAACGTGGTGAGGGAGACATTACATTGGAAGAATTCATTGAACTCATACAAGATAACGCTATATTCTAAAAATTTGTTTTATCGTTATGCTGGTCAACCTTTTTTCATGCAAGAATTCATACAAAGCTTATTGGAGGAATCTGTAAAAACATCGCTTAGTGATGTTGAAAGGAAGGAAGTTACTCAAAATCTTCTGGATTTATATAAAAATCCAGAATCTTTGTTGTCTCTGATTCAAATTGTTAAATGTTCTTCAAATATTGTTCTAAAACAGTCTGCTTCAATTGCACTGAAGTATTCGTTGAAAAATTGCTGGCTTTCACACTTTGCAGATAATTTTGACTCTAATGAGATTAAAAAGGGGTTAATTGATTTAGTTTTTTGCGAGAAAGGAACATATCATTTAACAATTATTATTAACGCATTAAATTATGTGTTTGAAACTGATGCAAATGACTGGCCAGAATTTATAATGTCTGCAAAAGAGTTGTTTTTGTCTCAAGATCAACAAATTATTGTGTCCTCGATAACAATGATGAGATCAATTCTCAATTATCTTAATGAAGAAAATGCAATTTTTAATGTGCCTTTTCTTGAAGAGATTGTTCTCACATGTATTCGGATTAGTAATATGGATATGATTGTATTATGTTCCGAACTATTAGTTGTCATATTTAAAATTGTTCCAAAAGAGAGTATTGGTGTATTCCAGGAAGCATTTATTAATGTATTGTCATTTTTCTTTGATTCTGTGAAAAATAACTATTTTAGAACAACTCCTTTAGCTAATCAAATATCTGAAGCAATATCAACAGGTAATTCCATTAATGATGCTCCAAATATGCTTTCATTATTTTTTTCTTTTTTGTCAGAAACATCAATATCTTCAAATCAATATGTTCCATGTTTCATGATAATAGAATCAATGCTTCAGCCGTACTCTAATTCTCTTAAGCCTTTTGTTAATGATATTGTCAAATTCGCTTATGAGTTTTGTGTTATATCATATTCTGAAACCAGTTTTGAGCATGCCGAAACACCACGCTATATTTGTAGTGTGATTGAGTCTGCATGTAGGTTTTTACATGGAGAAGATTTTTTCCAAATAATTTTTTCGTGTGTAAAAAATGGGAATGAAGGTGAGATAGTAACATCATTAATGATGATTTATTATTGTGTAGAGTACATGGAAGATGAAATTCTTTCAAACCTCAATTTTGTTGTGAACTTTGCATTGGAATTCGTGTCTAGTGAATCAATACATATCAAAGAAATGGCAATAATGTTAGTTCAAGAAGTTTCTCTTAGTCTAACAATAGATCATGTCGATATTGCTACAAAAATGATTAAATCTTTATGTGATCCACTAATGTCAAGTAATTATGATTTAGTGAGGTCATCTCTGAAGGCTCTTTCTGATATTCTTAGATGTGGTCAAATAGAAACGTCTATACTCGAACCTTTATTGGGACTATTAATGTCCTTATTAGAAGAGAGTCTGCCATCATCCTTAGTTCACTTAGTGATTCAGTGCCTATCTGATATTGTTTTTGCATCAAAAGAGGAAATTATTCCTTATGTTGAATCGATTTATCCATTATTATGTGAAGCGGCCAATGTTTCTGAGGATAGCGATCCAATTCTAAAAGGCAATGCATTAATGGCACTAGGATATTTGGTTAGATTTGCTCCATCTGAATTGGATTCCATTATTGATCAGATATTAACTACCCTTTCTCAAACGGGTATGTCGAATGATGACCATCTCAGAAATGCTGTCATTGAGTCGTTCGGCAATATTGTTCTCTCAAAAAATAGTCATTTGATTCATTTCTCCGAGCAAATAGACCAAATCATTAGTTTTTGTTTTCAAATAGAAGTTTTTGGGGAAGAAGAAGACACTAATGGAGATCCAATAAACAGACCAGATGCTTTAGCATGCTTAGAGGATGTATTGCTTCTGATAAAATGTATCTTTAAGTTATATCCTGAGATTTTACCAATTGACTATTCGAAATGGATTGAAAGCTCATTATTAATTATTGGAACTCAATTACGTGATTTGATTATCCCATCTCTTGGTTTGCTAACATATGCAACTTTATTTACCAAAGAAATAACTTTGATCGAACAAACCATTAATATCGTTGAGAATCTTATTGAAGATTCCTCGGATGTAGTTATTGTTAATTCGTGTTTTAAGGTTCTATATAGATTCGTTGGTAATGGGATTCATGATAGTTTTGATATTTCTCAGTTTATTGCACTGGCTTTGAAAGGAATATCAAAGAAACTTGAATGCCAAAATTCTGATGGTAATGATGAAGCAGAATCTTCAATTCCATCTTTGTATAAATTCTTGCAAGTAGTATGGCAAAAAGTTCCTGATATTTTCCCAGTGAATGATTTTTTGGATATGTCACGACCAATATTCTGTTCAAGGATTAACTCAGATAAGCAATCTTACTGCAAGATTTTGTATTCATTTGTTGAATCATCATGGGAGAAATTCCAATCAATTCAAAGAAAAGTTATTGTAAAATCTCTTATGAGTGGTATATCATCATGTGATTTTCATGTAGTTCCAGAATCCCTTATGGCTGTTAGAAAGATTATTAACACTTATCCAAGTATCTTTAATATTAATACTATATTGGAGAATCTTGAAATTTTATTTGAGCTTGAACATGCAGGTGAAAAGCACTACTGGTCAACTATGTCCAATGCAATTAGTTTATTGTTTAATCTTCTCCAAATCAACCCTGCAATTGTAAAACTTGACTTTTGGATTCCTCTTGTTTTGCCTCATTTACCTCTAAAATGCGATCCAATCATCGCTCATGAAGTTTATTCATCTGTTTTATCCATCTTTGTTTCGAACAATATAATCCGAAATGATAATATTATGGACTATTTTAGATTCTTTTGTCTGTTTCTAAGCCAACATGACAAAGCTTTCCTGAAGATCAATATTTCATTAGAAAGTACTAATTTGATGATTAATACCATTAAGGAAGTAATAAATTCCCATCCTGATTCGGAAATTCTCTTAAATGATCTGATTTCTGACGAATCATCACTTATCGTTCTCTATAACCGATTGGGAATCCAAAAGCAGATTGAATAGTTTTATTGATAATCTTCACACATTTGGAATAGCTTTTATTTGAATGATTCTTTTGATGAATTCAATAAGAGTTAAAAAAATCATGGACTTTTCATATTCTCCAGGAAGTTGACAATATCTTGTATCATTTTCCGAAATCACAATTATTAAAAGATACCATAAATTTTTAACTTCAAATTTATTCTTTTTAGAATAATAATTCTTTCACCATCTGAACTGAAGAGAAAATAACTTTGATTGAATTTTCAAAAAATTGCTTAATTTTCTCATTTGACAATCAAATTTAAATTCTCGATTTTATTGTATCAGTACCTTAAATCTTGATGATTTTTCTGTAATTTGAAATCAAAATATCCGTATTTCTTTCTCTCTGATTAGGAATAGAAAGCTTTTTTAATTATTTGTTTTGATTCTCAAACAATTTAATGAATACATCATTTCTTTTCTTTTATTATTATTAATGTAATTCATTATAGTTTATTTGATTGATCTATGTTAATCATTTATGCTACTCCATGATGAAGCCCCAGAATCATATCTAGTGTGTTCATAAACTTCTTTGTAAAATTGGTTTTTAAACATTTCAATATTTTCTAACAATATTTAAGTTCGAAAGTCAAAATTGAGCCAAAATTTCCCAAATTCTCAAAATTGTGCCAAGATTTTTGTTGGTCATTTTTTTAAGCTAAGTCGCCCGCACTGATCTATGAAAAGGAATCATGCATTAGAACAAATAACAGTGCAGGTGTGGGTGCCACATCTCCAGGAAAGAATTATCACAGTATCAAACGGTGAAAAAGTATCATCTCTTCAGGCCTACTTCAAAGAACCAAAATCATTTATTTGTAAAGGTATAATGTTAATGAGTGGAATGACTTTTGGCTTCTATAATATTCTTGATCAGGATATTATTTTTGCTATGGACCAATGTGAGAAGACAATTCATAAACCAACTTACCCTCCAGGGGTATTTTTATATCATAGCGATAGGATTTTTCAAAAGTTTATAAAATCGGTTCATGAAGTAAAGTAAACAATTTTAAAATGGAAAACAACCCAAATTTCGTTTTGCAATTGGAAAGTAAAATTTTGGACTATTTTCCGTCCTCTATTCATTTATCACAAGCTGGTGATCTATTTATCCTTAATTCGGTCACACATGTGGTTAGTGTTTATAATTTTACTACATATGAAGAAAAACATAGAATTCTATTTGAGCCTCCTGATGATTTTGTCAAAATTTGGTATATGGAGTCAATTGATGCAATATTAATATTGCAGCGGAATCAAGATACTGGCATACAACACATTTGGCAATTGCATAATTGGAGGAAAAGCAAAGTTTTAATTGCAAAGAATGCAGTATGTCCAAATAAATGGGTTTTTAATGATAAAATTGGAACAAAATTCTCAATTTTGGTTTTAGGTGAATTCCAAAATAATACCTTTATTGATATGAAGTTTTTCCAAAAATCATTGATGATTGTTTCATTAAATTCTGCCACAATATGGGATTTTGATGGTCGCCCAGTTTTCAGGACAATTTTGGTATTCCCATTTCAACTTGATACAAACTGTTATTGTTTTGCAGGAGACCAAATTGCAATAGGAACAAATGATGGATCTTTTGTTTTACAGATAATTGAAAAGGAGTTAATTCCGAATGATTCGAAATTTGAGCCTGGGACCAAATGTCTTCAATTACAAAATGGTGCTTTGTGGCTTGAATCTGGTCATGAGCATGATGAAAATAATTTTGTTACTGTGAGGTCATTACCAGGAAGGAGTTTTGTGGTTAAAACTCTTTTTCGATATAATCCACCAGGACAAATTTACCAAATAGAGTTCATAGAGAAAAGAGGGTTTGTTTTTGTAACATCGAATATCAAGGTAGAGTTGATCCAAATTACTAACTTTGACAATACTTTCGAGTTTATTCAAAATCCTTTTTCTCTTCTTCATGATACAAACAAATTATCAATTAATGACAACTATTTTATTTTGCACGGAAATGATACTATTTATTTCCTTCCTAACCCATCCAAAGGGACTTCATTATCTTATACTGGGCTTTTATCACATATCGAAAAACTCATATTTAAAAATATATTATTTGTTCAGTGCAATCAATCCCATTGTTTTGTTCTTCTGAATTCGACCGAAAACTGTGTTTTATATAGGCTTAGTTTTGTTGATATTAACGAAGTAGTTCAATTTAGCATTCATAATCGTCCATTTGACATTAAAGTTTCTTGTTTGCATCTTTTAGGAAGGGACCATCCTGAGTATCCAAGTTTATTATACCGAATTGGTGTTGAACTTCTTTCCAAAAAAAAGCAAACAGAGGCATTAAAGTTTTTGGTTGAATCATTTAATGTTAAAACCACAAGTTTAGGTTTCCGTAAACAAATACTTGAATCATCAAGGGTTAATATTATTAGAAAAGACTTTGCATTTTTTGCTAATTTTGTAAGAGAAGAGATTGATAATAATGTTTTGAAAGACATTTTGGACCTAAATTCTCCAAATGATGCAATGAAACTCTTTGGTGCAGCATTTTATGAATCTAATATTAGTTTGAAACCAAGTTATTTAGCAGAACTATATTATGAGGTTGTGAAAATAAAAAATAATTGCAAAATTGAATATATCAAAATATCTAGACCTGAATCAATAAAACAAATGCCCACAATGCTAATTCAAGAACTTTCACCATATGTTTCTCCATTTATTCGAGCATCAATGGGTTTTGCTGGTTTTAATATTAATTGGCTGAAAACTGAACAGGAGGCATCATACTCATATTTTGTTGATGATATTAAAAAATCTGTAATCCTTGTTTGTGACCAAGATCAATTTGAATGGCATTTTCAACAATGGCCAAAAAGACCAACTCTCTGCAATTGGCTCAAAATGCCAGCTTCCTATCAGTTTGTTGCTGGATGTGCTTTAGATTTCTGTTTAGACATTCAGCTGCCAAATCATTACCAAACTATTCTACAAGCAATCAGCAAAGCCAAATCCAAAGAGTTTAGCCAAGCTCTTGATCTCTTAAAAGATAGGATTGATGTTCTCTCATTCATAAAATCATTTTGTTCCACTCCAAATGATTGGTACTCAGTTTATCATCAAGTACATGATTCATCAATTCGACAATATGCCCAGCATTGCATATTTGTCGGATCACCATCCAAACCATACATTGACTTTATTCACCAAAGCAAGCATAGCAATCCATTTGCCGATGAAATACATGACTTTCAAACAATTGATGATTCTATTTTACTATCACTGAGCAGTTAATGATTACTCTTTGATAAAAAGGCTATCTGATGAAACAAGATACTTTTCAAACAGAGATGTTGATTTCATGATCTCAATATCATTGTTAATTTTATATTTATAACAATGATTATCGATACCATATACTAAAATATACCTATCCTCCACCTCTATTCTTTCTATTACCGATTCACATCTCCATTTGTCGTAACTAACACCCCTAACACTCATTATATTAATCAAATTCCCATCACCATAGCTAATAAAACTATTTAAATTGATCATAGTAGTTTGCTGACAATAATCCCTAAAAACATAGAATTGAAAAATCTCATATGACTTTTCAGTTATTTGAAACATTATTACAGATCCATTTGAAAGAGAAATAGAAACAGATACCGTTGCATCTGATTCCAAAGATGAAAAACTGTTGATTTTCACACCAAATCCCCACTTTCTCTCCTCTTCAATGTTTTCTCCATTTATTTTCATCATATAAATCATTTTTCTATCGCAGATAACAACCTTTCCAAATGAGCTATTATGAACACCAATTATTGGAGAAGAAAATGTTTTAATCTTATTCATTAAAAGTGACTCGAATTTTATTCTTTCTTGATCTCAGTAACAACTGCAACTCTCCTGGCTGTTGAGGGTAATGGATCGCTAGTAGTAATAATAGCATAAGATTCTGAGTTATTGAAGCATTCAGATATGAAAGTCGAAGGGAAATTATGAATCTGCTGGTTAATAATATACTCAGGTTGCTTATCTTGAATGGGGATGGAAATATTGGGCTTTAATGAATATATATATATATGCTTATCAGAATCAGGCTGACGAGCTTCAACTGAACATGGAGAAGTTGAAATTGTGCTTTCTGGGTATAGATCATTTAAGAAAGCAACTACTTTTTCGTTGTTATAGGAAGAATCAAATCGATATACATATTCTTTTCCTTGGTGATGATTATCAAATTTCGAACCAACAAATGAAACATAGTAGTATTTTGGAAATGATGCTTTTTGAGATATGAGCATAAAGACTTCGGCTTCTTTTTCGACAATTTTTGTCATATCTTCAATGGCATAGTGTTGTTGTACAATCTTCTTCTTCATTTCTGAGAAAACTGTTGGAATAAATGAATACAATCCGGATTTTTGCATATAAGTAACAGCTTTGAAATACAGTTCTCTTTGAATCTGTCTGTTGGTCTCAATTTCATTTCCACTGTTTATTATTTCCTCATAAAATGGGATATATTTCCTATCTATCTCAGAAGGCTTTTTGTTATCACACTGGAAAAAGTTCAACGCTCTTATCAAAGAAAGGGCACATTCTAAATGGTTTTGGGTAGCTTTATGGATGTTACAAAGTTGATTATGAAAAATGGGCTGTAGTTTTGTATCTTTGAGTCCTTCACATATCCTTATCAGATTATTAAGAGATTCAACAATTACATCATAATTCTTAGGATTCCTTTCTAATCTAGAATCCATTAATGATCTGGCAAAAACTTTAAGGTTATCTCTGTTTGGTCCTTCGAATATTTCGCTCAATTTCCCAAATCCGGTTTTTTGAGATATCTCATAAATTGCATGAAGAGTTTGAATCATGATTTGCTCAATTGGTAGTAAATTAAAAATTTTCATGAGTTCGCTTCTATTGTATAGAGTATGACAATGCATTAGAGGTAATATTAATGAATGGACAATTGATATATTACAGAGAGGAATGCTCTCAAACAATCTTAATAAACTAGAAAAATCGGCATTTGAAGGATATATCAGTCTAGTAAGTCCAATATCAGTATCAATATATGTACCTGATTGAACTGCCAGTTCGAGGTATTTGGTTATTAGTTGAACATTCATATTACCGCCTGTTTTTAGGAGAAGAGTAATAATTTCATCTATTGTTTCTTGCAAGAAGTGAGAAAAAACAAATAGTCTTTCATTTGAACCTAAAAAGTCAGAATTCATTAACTTCAGTAATAATGGAAGCAAATCAGGTAAGAAAACATGAGGGAATATAAATGCAATATTGAGCAAAAGCCTTGACATTGATTGGGTTTCATTTGCTTCAAAACTCTCTTTTAACATTGGGAGGAATTGAAGAACAAATTCATCTCGAGCGGAGAAAAATAATGAGGCAAGAATTTGAACAACAGTCTCTCCGCATTGTTCAAGCTTTGCAGAAAATACAATTTGTTGAGCAAACATATCATTCAAGATCTCTCTCTCAATCTTATTCTTCCAACAATCAGTCACTGTTAAACCTAAGAGGAGCCTCATTTTTGATTTGTTAATAGGCGTTTGTTTGAGATCATCTGGCTTGTATCTAATTGAAGCAACAAAATTTTGCACAATGTGTGCGGTTTCAGCATGATCATAACATAGATGTAGTGCTTCAATCAAAGGTACAAAATTAGAAATAATCAACTGTTGATTAGCAAACACGGCAGATTTTCTTTGAGAATTGCCCTCATCTGGAATTTCTTTAACCTTTTGATTTAAAATATCAAACAAAGATTTGATTTGTTGAGTAAAAACCGAATCAATATGCTTGGAATACTGTTGTCTACTTCGATTCATTGTATATGATTGTGCAACAAGTTGAAGAATATAAGGTGAGACTTTTATGAGATTTCGGAAATCAGTTGAGGTATCATCAATTTTAAGTGAATCAATAAAGAGTGGTAATAGACGCTTATTTAAATGCCCAAGTAATTGATTATTCGAGTCTTTGAATTCTTTTTTGACGAAGCTATCAAGAATGAGTATATGCTCACCATATGATGGTGTTAGTAAAACCTGAATAAAAATTGATCTCAAGGCATTATATGCGCTCTGCTGAAGTGAATCGTGCTGTGATATGATAATGCATAAATTCATTAAAAGGACACTAATGAATTTTGACCACTCAGATATGTTTATTTCGGAGAAGCTTTTAATTATTGTTCCAATCTCAGGAGTATAATCATTAAATTTGATTAGCTTATATAGTGTTTCATTCTGAGTATGACATGTTGATGCAAATACAATAGTCGTATCGAGAGTACCAACAACCCTTCCTTCGGGAGGAAAAACAAAATCTGTAACAGAAGGATTGGTATCTTTCCCGCTCCAATGATGCAATTGTAATTGTTCATTGCACTTATTAGTCAATGACCCTATTACTGATGCGAGAGGAATCATAGTATAGGATGAAGAACACAACTTACTATCAGTAAAATTACTTCTTTGAACTTCAATAGCAACGCATAATGAAGAAATTGGGGTATCTGTTTTGGATAAATCAATAGAAAATGTTTCAAATAAGTTATACTGTTTTCCTTTAAAGGTCGCTGAATACCATTCAACTTGGTCATGCTCATGTGTGTTCAGGTTTTCAACAGCTCTTACAAAAATTTTCTTTACAAGGTCAAGGAGCCTGATTACAATTCTGGATCTTTTCCTAGCACTATTTTGAGATATTTGAGAAATTGTAACAGATACTGTGTCTCTTTTCAAATTCGGAAACACTGTGGTGGGTAACGATAGAGGGGGTACAATTCGACAGACTCTCAAAGATGGTTCTTTTTCAAATACCTTATCAATAGTACCAGAAAAAGCACGAAACTGAATTTCAAAGTTAGGATATGCCCTTGCTATTGATTTGGTTACTGCAGGCAAGGTATTATTGATCATATAGTAGTGAAGCTTATTTAAATACTCCAACGATGTTGTTGTTACTCCATATCCATCTCTATTTATTGGATCAGTTTTGCTAAATATCATACGATTCTTGCATGATGGTAAGTCGATAACACAGCATGACACACATGTTCTATCTGTCGAACTACCTCGAGATAAATTATGTTCATATGAGTATATAACTAAATGTAACGCTTCCTTGATGTCTCTGGTATCCAATTGATCGAACATAAGATCTATTTTGTTTTCTTCTGGGGATAATATTACAGAATATGGTGATGATAACCATGGGTATTTATTCCTTTGAAAGAGTTGAACTCGAAATTCCATTGGATTTTTCAATCCTTTAACTGTCAAAGTTATATGAAACAATACATACTCAGGCGCAGAATTGAAATTTCTTCCTACATTTTTATTCTCAAACATTTCCCTTCCCCAAGTTGATACGGTTGTGGGAGAGCTATTTTGTGTCCGAATTACTTTTTTAAGACCTAAAATCAGCCTCAGTTTGTCAACACATATAGCAACTTTGGAATGGATTGCTGGATATGACTCTACTTTTATTCCTTTATCAGAAAATTTATCTATTAACTCAATTAGCTCACTTATTATATTTGTAACACTACAAATCATTTTAGGGTCCGATTTTGTAGGATCTTTAATCGCATCGAGACTTTTCTTAATCACCATCCCTGCCTCTCTTAATAACAAATCATATCTATTCCCAAATAAAATTTCGGGCTTCAGTGCATTTCCATTCATTGATGATACACAAACAGAAGGAAATATTCCTTTAATTCCAGTCAACAGGTTGTATCCACCAAACCATTGACAATTTTTGTGGGTAATAACAAGATGATCTCCACATAATAATGGAATTTGCTTAGGACCTGTAGCTATATGAGGGAATTTTACAACTGCAAGTCCGTTATGGGTTACCCATTTCGTACTCATTTACTAAGACTTTTTGATAAAATTACAAAAAAAAATTCTGATAAAACAGAGGGATTTTACAACACTTTTTGAAATATTTACAAATCATGTAAAATGTTTATTGATCGGCAGTAGGATCATCATATGGGTTAGCAGCGATCACTGGGCTTGGAACAACATTTGATTGAACACCATACTGAGGAATTGGCTCAACAGGTTCGCTTGGATAGTATTCTGGTTTTGTAAGGATTGGTTCGGCGGGCTTTTCATAATACTCTTCAGGTGAAGTGTATGTTGGAGTTTGAATTGGAGGAGCTCCATTACTTGACCCACATCCACATTGGTAGCAACATAGTATTCGGCAACATGATTCCCAGATGGTGTTACGGCTAAAGAAGCATGCTTTTCCACAATCATTATCGCAGCACTCGCAGCAGTACCTATCACAGCAACCGCAACAGCTATCTTCGTTACAGCAGCAAAAAGACTCATCATCAGAACAACTGTAAACGCATGGGCACAACCATCTTGGTTGGGTAACAGCAAGAATAATGAGGGCGAAAAGAAGAGGAATTCCTAAGAAAACACTTGCCAAAATAATAACTACAATTTGCCATGATTTGAGTCCAGTATACTGAGAATAACAGCTTCTTGTTTCAAGAAATTCATGACAGTCCACAGTTCTGTTAAATGTATTCCATTGAGAGTCATCATCCAAAATGTAATTAACGTTGGGATTAGGGATATCAAAAACGCAATCTTCAAACTCATATTGAACATTTCTATCAGGAATTTCAAAGTAATCACCATAGTTCCTCACAAATACACAATCATTAAACTCGATTTTGTATTTTCGACAAACAAAGAGATACTTACCAGTTGGACATGTATTGTTTTCAAATGATAACTCTCTTACAATGAATTCTGTTGTGCTCGGAGAGTCTATGAAAAACATGGATCCACCAACATTATGCATCACATTACTATAATATAAATAGAATCTATCGATAGAATTTGCTGTTATGGCATGCATTCCAGAAACTCCCTTAAAAACATGATTGTAAGATATATTATCATTTGTAAAACATGTTTTAGAATTCTCTAATAGCAATACATCATAGCAACTTGTACCTTCACTTCCACAATTAAAAATTGTTGAATAATTCAAATATGCCCTATATGTGCTTGCTCTTCCGTAAAGGAAATGCTCATATTCATCAGCATTGCACCTTTCAACACAATTATCTTTCATTATTAAATACTTGCTATCACAATAGATACCGCCTCCGATTTTTGCTGAGCAACCTGTAAAGAAGCTATCATAAACATATAACTTTCCAGAAGTGGAGGATGTCAAAATATAAATTGCTCCTCCTTTTGAATCAGATTTGCAATCAATAAAAACACAATAATCAAATTCAATTGAATATGTGATAAACTCATATCGTGGAACAGGTTCATAATATGTACGATAAGATACAGTTATTCCATCCAAATGCACAAATGGGGTGCTGAGCATTTTATTAAAGCTGACCTTAAACAACTTAGCACTAGGATTATTATAAAAAACGTTGCCAAAGAAATTATGAAAAGAGGACATACGAACATCAAGATGTTTCTGAGTTACAAAGAGAGGAGATTGCATTTGCAACGAGGTAAACAGATGAGTAAGGCTGAGATTCTTCATTATTTTGAAATGACAAACTGAGTTCAACTCAGAAAAAGCGGTCAATCAGAAATATCTAACGGTTAATTTTATGTTTACAAAATTATCGGTAATAAACATTGAAAATATCGAATTGAACAGTTATTCTTTTCTTTCAATTTTCAGGATGAAATATCTAGGGAGTTGAGAAAACATTGTTGTTTTGTTTCCTTGGTGGGGTTGATATGTTTTGAGATTTGTTTGGTATTGGAGAGTCTAAGAGAGATATTGGAGTTGATGAGATTTTTTTGAGTAAAGGCGAAGAAAAAGGAATGTTTTTGACTGGGGTTGATGGGGGTTCTTCTACTTGAGATATCTTCATTTCTTCTTTCAGTTCTATTGCAAAAACAGGTTCATTCTTTTCAAGGTCAATTAAGAGTTTCGGATAATTGATACAAATTCTAGAATAGAGTTTTTTGATTTCTTTTTGTAATGGAGAGTTACTTGCTCTGATTATTTTATGAATCTTGTTTAAAGATGGGAGTATATTAGAAATCATTGATTGATGAATCTGAGATATAATAACTTTCCCCATTTCAATAGTTTTCTCTGACTCAGAATCTTCAGAGTGTGGTTCATGTTCTGTTGCATTTGAAAGTTTCTCTTCCATGATATTCATTACAAAAATAAAATCAGATAATGCGACTCCATTTCTCTCAAGGCATAACTCTCCTGTGATGAATTTGTTAATTACATACGAAAAAATTTCTTGAATAAGTTTGAATAATGAACTCTCGCTCATATTATCAATCAATAATTCCAATATTTTCCTCCTTTTATTTTCTTTAAGGGTTTCAATTTGATAAGACCCTTCACATGTTTCATTTTGATTCCCTGATAAAATAAATATACAATCAATGAAATGTTGAGTAATAATATTTGGAAATTTCTTTTGGAGAATATCGAACAAACATGCTTTGGCAAAAGTAGATACAAAGCTATCCGAGTCAACTAAACAAATAATGTACCGGATTAGAAAATGTTGAGACATTTTCAAATAATCTTCTGCGATTAGTTTTGTTGTGACATGGATTGTCTGATGTCGAACAATTGGGGAAATATCACTAAAACACATAGTTAGTGCATTAATATGAGGATCAACAAGGGCTGAGTATTTAATGCATAAATCGCATAAAACAATTAAACAATTGCATTTGATTTGAGGAGCATTCAAATTAACTAGTTGAGAAACAAATGCAGCTACAAATGAATGAGATATATCTTTTCGAGATAAACAAAGTTTTCCAAGAGCAATAGATGCGGATCCTCTAATAATACTTGGAATCTCTAATCCATTTGGAAGTTGATTTCCGAGGAGTAATTGGAGACCAGTGAAATCAATGTCATTCAACAATTGAGGACTCCAAAAAAGTGCTATCATTTCCCCAACTATATATATTTGACCAACAATATTGTCAGGAAACGAGATTTGCTTTATTGATTGAGATACTTCATCAACAATTCCAAGCTTTTGAATAATAATATCTAACCATAACTTTGTCAAATCATCATTTGTATTCTGGGCTTTAAGAAGTTGTAGTAAATAATGAATGAAATGGTTACTATCATTTTTTTGGATATAGTCATTTAAATATAAGATACAATCACCAATTAATGACGGGTTCCGATATTTAAGATTTGCCAAAACACAATAATAGCTTGGAGGCAATTCAAGCCTGTTGTTCCATAATCCGTAGAATAATGAAGCTTTAAAATGTTGAGGTACAACATATGTAAGGCAACACAAAATTTTCCAATAAGAGACATTATCATCATGTATATGATTAATCACCGTTTTTGTTATTGACTTGCAAAAAGGACCTAGATTAAAAGCCATTTGTTTACAAAAATGAAAAACATTGCTAAGAAAGTCAAAATGCTTTTGTTCCATTATTTTTAACATTGGAGGGTTGATTCCTTGAATAATTGGATTTAAAAAATACTCTTGTATTGATTCAAAAGCATCTTTTTGTATAGATTGATCGTTATCCATTATTAATGTAAGCATCATATTCAACCATTCATATATTATAAATTCTGACTCAGAAAACTTGGAAACAAGGCTGTTCATAATTCTAATACAACTTTGTCGAAGTATAGCTGCTTTATCTCTTGATTTTTCAGTGATAATATTGATAAGCTGTTTTGGAGGAGGAATAGATGATCTATTCACTATAGTATTAATACAATTAAGGGCAGCTCTTCTAACTACAATTTTATCATCATAGATCCTTTTCCTTAGAGTTCTGATCAAATACTTATTTGTATCAATCAAGTGAAGTAGGAAATCTTTTTTCGGGTTTTCATTTAGGGAACCAATAATAATTGATAAACTTTCAAGAGCCGCGGCCCGAATTGATGCAACTCGATCAATAATTAATAACTGTAGTGTGGTTATTAACTTTTCAACAAAAAAACCAGCCCTATCTTCATTATCATTGAACATTGTTGATATTTCATTTATCAATAAGGGAATTAAATAACAAGATATAATTCTATTCCCAGCTTTTATAGATTTTGATACTTCAAAAATAAAATCAAAAATATCAACTCGATTGTTCAATTTTAAGCACATACGAGATATAAAAAAACACGCACTCTTTCGAAGGTGAGTTTTTTCAGGGCATCTTAGGATCATGTGCTTAATGAATAATAATGCCAAGCTTTCTTGAATCAATATATTTTTTAAAACGAATTCCAGTATTTTGTCTCGAAGTTTTTCAAGCCTTGCAGACATTGATGATGTTGAGTATGCAAAACTAAGTAAAGCCCAAGGAACAATAAATGGTGAGACTTTTTCAATGTTAAAAGTAATCATCTTTTCTAAAATGGAGAAAGAACTGTTTTGTAAGAGGTAATTAAACTGATCAAATTCAGATCTTAACCCGGATGTCAGTCGAATAATTATCTCTGTCAATGCTATGAATACTTCATCTCCAATAAGCCTAAAAAACACACTATCTGAGACTGTGACCAAGCACTGGATTACTCTTGTTGTTAAATGTAGTTTTGCTTTGGTGTCTTCATCCATTATGCCACCTTCTTCTAATACTTGTGATGCATTGATCATCAAACCCAGTGTATTTTGAAAGAGAATGGGATTCCATATACTATTACAAAGCTCAGTTGACAATAATTTGATATAAAAATAAATACCCTCATTGTAAAAATATCCTTTTTTTCGGATTAATGAGTATGCTATTGCTTCAAAATTAACAGAATATATTTCCATTGACCTTAATTTTGCCCAAAGTTCTCTCTCATCACTTTTTTTTTGCCACTTTGTAATTATATCCAGAATACAATGAATATTTTGAACCCAATTATCATTGAACCGTATCTTCATGTCAGTTTCCTCGTTAAAAAGCTCATCATCACCCTTTTTTATCGAGTAAATAGCTTCTTCGCCGATTAAATTAATTCCAAATTCTTCAAATATCCCAGATATCACTTGAGTATCTTTCTCCAACATTAAATTATAAACGGGTATTGTTAAAGTAAATCGTATTTACAATTGTATTTGAAATACGGAAAAAGGTTGTTCTTGGCACTGTTCCTGTTCATTTAATCGTTGAAAAGTTTGATATTCCCTAATTCTTTAATGTTCCTCGTGGATCGAATATTTGAACATTTGTTAAATATGTTAGTAGTCAGGGAGTGGATGCCAGGAGAGGAGGGTGGTTATTTAATTCAGTTTATTTCGTAGTGACCCCTCAAGATGGCTCTTAATGCGCATACATCCCGTATATATGTACATGCGATATGTATACATGTACATACATAGTGTATGTGAACGCATACACACACATGAACCCGCAGGTATGTACACCTGTATGCGCCGCAGGCATACATTTTGTATGTGTACCCATGTGTTATGTATGTATATGCGTCCATAACATACATCCACCCATGCACAATTCTCGATGATGTTCAGAGACGCTTCGTTTTTTTACTCACATAGAAATGAGTCTAGCTAACAAAGTGGAACAAGTTAAGGCTTTGAACGCTATGCAGGATGAAGGTTGGGATCAAGACGCTGCTTTCAAGATGATGAAGGATAAGTATGGTATTAGTACCAGAGAAGATTTTGAGAGGCTTTTGAGTCAGAGAGATGCCATCATGAAGAGATCAGCTAAAGCCAGAGAGCGAAGAGTTGATCTTCATAGTGCAGACCTTAAACTTGTTAGGCAGCTTGCTCCTATAGTTGGTTCACATGCAAATAGAGATGTTACTTATGCCGGTTGGGCATCAACTATTCCATCAGCTGAAGCATATCTTAAAGAGACAAAGAAGAAAGGGTGGAAAGTTCAAGATGCAGATGCAGATGGAGATGGATTTGGTGAATTCCTTGTTTACGATGATGATGGTGTGGTAAGAAGAATAAATGGATGGGGTGTTAAAGAGTCAATGAGACCCATCCGCGATCATTACTACTCTAATCACCCCACCAAAGCTGATAGGAGAAATATTACATTGGGTGAATGGACACGAGGTGTACAAGTTGATGATCAAGGTAATATTGACTACATGTACCCTGAGGCTGTAAGGTATAAGAAATCTCGACAAGAGTATTATGATAAGCATGAAGACAAGAAACCAATTCCCGATGCTAAGGCTGTGTGGATGCAGTATATAGCTAAACCCCTCCTTATAAAGTATAAAGAACAAAATCCAAATCTGTTTCAAGCCTTGGATGGTATACCTTCATTGGCTTCAGCAGCTCTTTCTCAAAGGTTTGCTTCTTATGGCTTTACATGGATTAGAAGTAGCATCTATATCCGCGATAAGGAAGGTGATGATGTGGATATTATTAAGCTCATGAATTATTGTGAAGATGGAACGTTACATGAGAAGCCTAAACAAGAGAAGAGTAAGACAATGAGAAAACTTAACCCTCTTTACAAGGATTTGCCTAAACTACAGGGGCTTTTGAAGACACGCATCATTGAGATTGCTGATATTGTCACTAATGATCTTGATTGGAACCATGGATTCATTAAATCATTGTTGACCATAATAGATAATATTATGAAGGTGATAGAACAAGAGTATGAAGGGCAGGAACCTGAGTATAACATGACAGGATATGAGCGAATTAGACATAACTACCAATCAGGAAGAGGAGCAGAGAAAGGGTGGACCAATAAAGAAGCTCTAATGAAGAAGATGAAGAGGAATGAAGCGGGTATGACCCAGAAGCAGAAAGACCTATCAGAGAAAAGGAGAAGGGATTACCCTGTTCAAGTAGTGATTTATGATAATGCTATGGAAGGGATTGAACATGCATACTATCCATTCCCTCAAGCCTTGAAAGAGTGGGGACAAAACGCCAAGGGATTGCCTTTCGGTAAATTTATGAAAGAAATGGTTGATAATATAAATATCCTGGGGTTTCTCAACCCATAGATCCAAGAGAACTATTCCCATCAGTATCCCCACTAGTCTCTGAGCTAATGAACCAACAGTTTGATGTAGTAGGACAAGTTCAATTAACCCATCAAAACAAAGAGACAATGAACCAACACAGTATCGCGCTTCAAGTAGCACAACAGTATGCTCAACTCATGAAGACCTACAGTTTGAAACAGAACACACAATGGCCTCTTGAGTTTGTAGTGAGATTCCTTAAAGAGAAGGTTAAGAGTGATAGACCAGATATCCTGAACTTTATACCTCATGTAACATGGTTGATCATCAAAACAAGAAATGGAGACAAGTTCCAACCAGTTAAAGCCTTAGAACTGATGCAAGAGTACTTGGACAACATCTGAGCAAAAATATTTTTGCCTTAGGCGATAACTCGGTCCATACAGACATGGTAAACATCCTTAAGGGTGTTGAAAGCTGTATTGTACATGAGTTTGAAGTCACGTTCCTTGATCTTAATGTTCTCTACATCTTG
>Ga0209639_1000020_pt1 | contig 254759 bp, 208 predicted proteins | sample EPASupsiteHSE605_FD_187268 | JGI IMG/M metagenome (GOLD analysis project Ga0209639, IMG submission 187268) | Bioremediated contaminated groundwater from EPA Superfund site, New Mexico - Sample HSE6-05 (SPAdes) (version 2) | ecosystem: Environmental > Aquatic > Deep subsurface > Groundwater >... | reverse complement strand
AAAAATTTTTGCAAAGTTCAGGTTTTAAGATGTCCACCTTTATGACAGATGTTTTTGGAGTATCAGGAAGATTAATCCTAAATCACATAATGAACCATGGTAAAGTAAGCATCGAAGAATTAGAATCACTAATAAAAGGAACTTTAAGAAAGAAAAAAAGTGAAATAATAAGAGCGAGTGAAGCGTCGTGTGAAACTAATCTTCATCGCGCTTGCCACCCTTGAGATATTTGATCGCTTCTATGGGGTTATCAAATGAGGTGTATCGTCCCTCCTTGATATCCTCATCGGCTTCACGTTCGGCAGCTTGCCATTCCTCTGTCCAATACCATTGTTGGTCTTTTGGAATGAGGGCCTTGGGTTCAAGTATGATTTTCCCGTTTTCAACGCTCATTTCAAATATCTCGCCCTCGTCCGCTAATCGAAGTGCTTGGCGAACCTCTTTTGGTATGGTAAGAGCTGCATTTTTCTTCATTTGCACTATTCCGAATGATTTTTTACTTCGAGCAACATTTAACATAAATATTCCCCCTTTCTAAAAATCGGAATTTCTTACAATTAGATTTTATTCGTCTCATTCATATTTTGCAAGCTCGCTCCCATAGGGACTCGATCTTCCTGAATAACTAAGTTAGGTACGTGCTCGACACAATGGGAAGTGCTCGGGTCGGAAAAGGCCTTCGAAGATCGCCCTTCGGGGGCATCTTTTCCTCCCAAAGGGGACGGTACTTCCGGAACGGCTCCCGGTGGTCACCGTTCCCGGTCAGGGTCCTGGAACCTCTCTTTTCTCCAAAAGTTCGACATTCTGTTCATACAATCTAGAGACTTTGTGATATTGTCATATGTTTACAGATTTGTGGAGTTCGTAGATAGAGAAAAAGCCATTGATTAAAATCAATAGCTTTAAGGAACGTAATAATTCGGCGCAGAATACTGAACCTCATGATTCTCTCACTGTACTGAAACGTTTGCCGTGCGACGGAAGGTGTGAGAGTAATCGGCTGTATCTTGTCTAATCCCAGTTCCTGCTCCATTTGGTCGACAATCAATTTATCGATCATTTTATTCTCTCCTATATACTTTATTGATAGCCGTTGTCGTATTTCTATAAGAATATCATTAGCAATTACCATTTCACATTCCTCCTCTCTAAGCTAAATAGGGGTAAGTTAATTTACCAAAAAATGCTGTATACAATACCGATTAATCTTTAAAAAATGGCTCTTTTCATGATAAACTAAATATAACTATATGCAGAGAGAACAATGGCGTTCCGTTGTTTTCTCTGCTTTTTTATGTTTCAAAGTAAATGGGAGTGAGAGATCATGTACAGGGTAGTCATTGTTGATACACAACACGAAATGGCAAAGGCAATTGAGCAAATGAATATTTGGCGAGTGCGGCAGGATCTTGAACTTTTAGGGGTAGAACACGATGAGGAAAAAGTAATAAACTCTTTGCGAGAGATGAAGGCGGATATTGTCTGTGTTGTTACTAATCACCGTAATGTTCAGAATATTCCGTTGATTAGTAACATCAGGCAGCGGCTCTCCGAGATCTATCTCATTTTAATCGGGGATGACAGCAGCTATGAACAGGTTCGGAGCGGATTTTTAGCAGGGGCGTTTGATTACTTGGTGAGACCTTTATCCGAAGGGCAGCTTGACTGTACTTTGAGCCGGATCTATGAGGGATTTGGTGAGCAGTATGTGCGGGAAAAGCTCTCCCTCAAGATCGATGCCCTGATTGAAAATATATTTTTAGGCGGTGGAAACACGGATTTTATCTGTGAGAGTATTTTAGACCAGATCTATGCTGATTGGGGTAATGATGTTGTTAATTCACAAGTGGTTGGAGAACGGACTAAGAAAAAAATTTATGAGGAACTGATTCAAAGAAAACCCTGGCTGGAAAAATTTATCTATGATAAACGCTATATCTATCAAATGGGATTCAAGGTGAAAGCCAAAGAGAAAATTACCCGGGAGTGGAAACGGGATTTTGCCCAGGCTGCTAAGGTGGTTAAAAAATATCAAATGCTGGACAATAAACTTATCTACCATATTGGAAAATATGTGGTGGTCCATGTTGATGAAAGGCTGTCTCTGGAAGACGTTTCAAACGGCGTATACTTAAACAAAAGTTATATCAGCCGGGTTTTCAAAAAGGTAGCCGGGATTAATTTTGTGGATTTTATGACGGATGTTAAAATTGATCGGGCCAAGATCTTGCTCAGGGATGAGGAGAGGAAGATTTTAGAGGTCGCTTCAACGATTGGCTATAATAATTCAGAATACTTCAGCAAGGTTTTTAAAAGCAAGACGGGTTCTTCTCCCACTCAATACAGAGAAACCCTTAAAGTCTAAAGAATTTTCAGGCGGAGGTAAATATATTACATGGTAAAAAGCTAGACTCACTCCTATAATAAGGGCATGGAAAAACCAAAAACACAGCGTTCAATGCAAAGGGGCATGTGATGTTGCAATCATAGGCCCCTTTGCTTTTCTTATTTATGCAAGTAACAAAGAGCAATGACGCTTGTTGTTAACAGAAAGGAATTTTATCATGAAAATTTTTGAAGAAGCCAATAAAGAACAGGTGTTTAAGGATTCTTTAACTTATTGGAACAGTGGTAAGACACAGGAGTGGTTAGACCTGGGGATTGATTTGATCATGGGTAAGAGAGAGGGCTATTACTTTTATGATTTAGAAGGTAAAAAGCTGATGGACGTGCATATCAATGGCGGCACCTACAGCTTGGGGCATAGAAACAAGGAGGTTATCGAGGCCTTAATTGAGGGGACAACTCAGTGCGATATGGGTAATCACCATTTTCCGTCCGTTGTTAAGGCAGCACTTGCCAAAACAGTCATTGAAGCCTCTCCTGCAGGGATGACTCACGTAGTTTATGGCTCAAGCGGGGGGGAAGCGATTGACTTATCTCTGAAGTGTGCACGAAATGCCACGGGCCGCAGGAAAATTATTTCTGTGCAGAACTGTTATCACGGTCACACTGGTCTGGCGGTTGCAGCAGGCTCTGATCGCTTTGCCAAGATTTTCTTAGCAGATACTACAGAAGATTTTAACGTTAAGGTGCCTTTTAATGATCTAGAGGCCATGGAAGAAGCGCTTTCTAAACAGGATGCAGCCTGTGTCATTATAGAGACGATTCCCGCCACCTACGGTTTCCCTTTACCCAAAGATGGTTATTTACCGTCTGTTAAGTTGCTTTGTGAAAAGTATGGTGCACTGTATATTGCTGATGAGGTACAGACCGGTCTGATGAGAAGCGGTGAGATGTGGGCGATCACGACTTACGGAGTAATACCTGACATGATCGTCACCTCGAAGGGTTTTAGCGGGGGGATTTATCCCATTTCGGCGGTCATTATGAATGACAGAGCATCCCAATGGATGCGGCAGGATGGTTCTGCTCATATGTCGACCTTCGGAGGAAGTGAATTGGGCTGTATTTGTGCCTTAAAGGTGTTTGAAATCTTAAACAGACCGGAAACCCAGGATAATGTCAAATTCATTGCTCAATATCTGAGAAACGGGCTGGAGAAAATCAGGGCAAACCATCCGGATTTCTTCTTGGGTGTCCGGCAGAACGGTCTGATCATGGGTCTGGAATTTGCCGGCGAGGGCAGTGGTATTACAGTGATGCAGCATTTATATGAGAATGGGGTATGGGCAATTTACTCAATGCTTGACAATACTGTCGTCCAATTTAAGCCCGGTGTTCTATGCACCAAGGAATATTGTGATGAGTTGCTCGAGAAAATGGCCAAAGGGATTAAAGAAGCGGCGGACGCTGCAAATCCAAAATAGATAAACGGGGTGGAAGCAATGGCACTGGATCGGATTGAGGTCTTTGACAGTTTGGCCCTGGATGCTCTGAAAAAGTATGGTATGGAGAATACCTGTCAAGCAAGACTGCTGCAGATCTCTGAAAATATTACTTATCTTGTAGAAAACAAGGAGAGCCTGGCCAAAGAAGCGGTTATACGCATTAGCCGTCCCGGCTATCACACCTTAGCGGAATTAGATGCTGAACTGGAGTGGCTTAAGGAAATTAAAAACTATACCCCGCTCATCGTGGCAGACCCAATTAGGGGCAAGAACGGTTTTTATGTGCAGGTGATTTCCAGCTGGATGATTAACTCGACCTACGCTTGTGTCATGTATGAATTTTTGGAAGGCAGTGCCCCGGATGAAGAGGATCAAGGAGAAATTATTAAACATTTTATGACTTTAGGTGAAACTACGGCTTATTTGCATAGACAAGCAAAAATGTGGAAATATGCCAAGAACTTAAATCGCTTTACCTGGGATTATGAAACCATGATTGGAGATGACGGGAAGTGGGGCAGTTGGAAGGCAGCAGTGGATTTAACCCCTAAGCTTACACAACTGTTGGAAAGAACGAGTCAGGTCATCAAGAGGAGGCTCAATTCTTACGGTATGACTAAGGAAAGATTTGGCTTGATTCATGCAGATTTGCGTCTGGCCAATCTGCTTGTGGAGGGGGAACAGATCAAGGTTATAGATTTTGATGACTGTGGTTTTGGCTGGTTCATGCATGATTTGGCATCGTCCGTCAGCTTTATTGAGGCAAAACCCATCACATCCGACCTGATTGCAGCCTGGATCGAGGGTTATACCCAGGTAGAGCGCTTAACCCAAGAGGATATCTCAGAGGTGGATACCTTTGTGATGCAGCGCAGACTGCAGCTGCTGGCCTGGATTGCCAGCCATTTTGACAGCGATCCTGTCAAAGAATTGAATCGAGGATTTACGGAGGGGACGGCATTACTGGCAGAACGATACTTGGAAAAATACGCTTAAAAATTATCTATCAATGGAGATAGTGGCAATACAAATTCAAAAATCATTTAAGTTTAGGAGGGATTATTATGAGCACTTCAAGTGCAACTGTAACCAAAGCGCCACGTCTCGGCACAGGAAATACTTTACAGAAATCAATGAACCTCTTGTATGTCTATGCCATGGCAACGGGTGCAATTTTCACATTTATGTTCTATTGGGATGGCATCTTCATGTCCTACACTGGACCGGCTACCTTTTTGGCCTATGCGATTATGACGGCAGCGGTACTGCCCATTGCCTTCGTCTATGCAGAGCTTTCTACCATGCTTCCGAGCGCAGGTTCCTCGCTGGTCTTTAATACGGTCGGAATAAATCGACATGCAGGATTTTGGTCCAGTTGGCTGATAATGATGGCCTGGGTGGCGGTACCTGCGGCAGGAACCTTGGGTATTATCGATTGGCTCAATTATCAGTTTGGTTTTAGCCTTACAGGTATGGATGCAGTTCTCGTGGGCTCAATTGCCTTGGCTTTATGGTGTGTCTTGAGTATGCTGAAAAATGTTGTGGCCGGAAAGGTACAAACTTACATGCTGCTTCTAAGTATTGCAGGTGTAGTTTTAACAGCAATTCTATATTTTGCCTCCAGTCAGTGGAGTTTGGCAAACTTTGACCATTTCTTCGCCACCTCTTTAAATGGTGGAGGGGAATCCGGCAATGGCGGTTGGATCGGCTGGATGATTGGTGCAGCCTTTATGATTACCCCCTACTTTGGCTTTGAAACCGTTCCAGCCATGGTTGAAGAGGGCAATTTCCCCATTAAGGATCAGAAAAAGGCCATTCTCGGCTCAGTAATAACCTGTGGCACAATCTATGTCATCTTTTATTTTGCACTTGCCGGTATGGCTCCCTGGGCAGCTTTAACAGAGGGTGGCAGCAGTGCACCGTTTATCTCTATTAAAGCGTTTGTCGAGGCTTACAGCTGGGCAAAGTATGCATTTATTCTCGGAATTATTGGGGTACTCTTCCCAATTGGCACTAGTGTGCTTGGCTTCTGGTATTCCTCCGTGCGTATGATTTACGCCATGGGCCGACAGAACTTTCTTCCAGCGGCATTCGCCAAGACCAATAAATACGGGCAGCCAATTCTGCCTAATATTCTAATCTTTGCGCTTAGCGTAATGTTTCTAATGATGCCCAGCATCACAGCCTTCTTTAACCTTATGGCCTTTGCCTGTGCGGCCTGTTACATCATCTCTGTTATTTCTTCTATTAAAATGCAAAAGGAGCATCCGGAGTGGAATCGTCCCTATAAACTGCCTGGTGGAAATCTAATGAGATACTTAGCCCTGGTGATCGCTGTGGTGATTGCCGGTTTCACTGCCTATGGTCAGGCGGCTGCGTCTTGGCTTGGTTTTGTCAGCTACATGGGCGTAGGATTTGTGTTATGGATTTGGATGATGGTTAAAAAGTGGCCTGAAGAAAAAGTTTGGATGATGACACCAGACGGGGAAAAGGAGTTTTAGAGATGGGAAAGCTATCGGGAAAGGTTGCATTCATTACTGGAGCTTCTAAGGGAATTGGCGAGGGTATTGCCAAGGCCTATGCCAAGCATGGTGCAAAATTAGTTCTGGCAGCTCGCTCAAGTGCCACAGTCTCGCTTGCTATGGAGCTGCGCAAATTAGGGTGTGACGTGATTGCAGTCAATGTAGATGTCACGGATGCTGAGAGTATTCAGTCTGGTGTTGACAAGGCTATTGAAACCTTTGGCAGAATTGATGTGCTGGTTAATAACGCTGGGGTGTGCAAACTCGGCAGCTTCTTGGAGTCGAGCGACGAGGATAGAGATTTTCATTTTGATGTCAACATTAAAGGGGTATGGAATACAACGAAGCTTGTTGTGCCTTATATGATCAAGCAGAACTATGGTAAAATCGTCATTATGTCCTCAGTCACAGGGGATATGGTGGCGGATCCGGGTGAGGTTGCTTATGCCACGACCAAGGCTGCCCTGATTGGCTTTACCAAAGCGATGGCTCGCGAAGTCGCGGATTATAACATCACGGTGAATGCAATCTGTCCCGGTTATGTGCTGACCCCAATGGTTAAGGACATGGCGCTGCAGAGCGATCCTGAGAACCCGCAAAGCGTTATTGATGGAATCGCCAATGCGATTCCGATGAAGAGATTGGCAGACCCGATAGAAGTTGGAGAACTTGCTGCCTTCTTGGGGTGTGATGAGTCAAGCTATTTGACAGGGACGCAAATTGTTATTGATGGCGGAAGTACTCTGCCGGAAACCTTCACGATGGGTGTTTAGAACTTCGCAACTGAAAATTTGGAGAAGGTTAGTGGTTATGGGTCTCCCCTGGCAGATAATTTTAATCTGCTGGGGGAGGTCTTTCTTTGTGGGGAACCAAAGTGTCTGCTGGAACAGTCAGTCAGCTCAACAAAAAAGTTTATGGGCAGATTGAGACATGGCGTAAACGTCCTTTGCAGGGCGATATCCTTATGTCTATGAGTTCACATTGGTACTATATAAATGGTTTCGCAAGTTGTCTCATTCATTAAAACTGTACCGGGTAATTTACGAATACCAGCACTATTGTTTTCGATATGTGCTTGGATATCCACAATCATATTTGTTGTAAGCATTTCTCGGTTTTTAACCTGTTCGTAACCATGCCAAAGCGCGGTGCGATAGCTTACTCTGCGTTTCCTTAGCGATAGGGTTTTTCATCCTTGATCCTTCTTTGTTTCTTTGATATTATCAATTCAAAGAAAACTAGAATACTTGTCGTTTGATTTGAATATATTAAAGGGGGAAGGGAAATGTCTCAGGTCGTTCAAAGGGGAGGTAATCCAATGCTCAAGAAACGTATCTCGGTATCTCAAAAACGTCAAATAACCATCCCAATTGAGTTTTATAATGACGTGGGTATCGAAAAAGAGGTAGAGTGTTATATCCAAAATAATGCCATTGTGATACGCCCTGTACGTGAGAGCGGCGGTGAGTTTGATGAAGAAATCTTAGCCGACTTGATCTCCCAAGGCTTATCCGGCGAAGAGTTGCTTACCAAATTTAAAGAAACACGGAAGAAGATTCGTCCCGCAGTTGAAGGGTTAATTACAGAAGCAGAGCATGCGGCCAAAGGTGAAAGCAATCATTCCACCTATGATGATGTTTTTGGCACAGAGGAGAATTGATGATGCCTAAGCTCGTCATTTTACCTCCCGCTGCTCGCTTCCTAAAAAAGCTTAAAGAAAAACCTCTTAAGGATCTTTTCAAAAAAACAGTAGACGAAATTCTTATTGATCCTTACTTTGGCGAATCTAAAAGCGGGGACCTTTCTGGTATTTTCTGCTGCGATATATATTACAATAAAACCAATTATGAGCTAGCTTATACGCTTGTAGAAACGGCAACTGAAACTATCGTCATTGTGCTTGCTGGTACTCGTGAGAACTTCTATGAAGAACTAAAAAGGTATATGAAAAGTCTTTAGAATAACTCATATTATCGCTTGTATGTATATATTTCTCCCACCAATAGGTAATGTCGATAATTCTCACAATGTGATATGTTGCGTCGAAAGTACAAAATACCTATTTTAACTATAAATACCAAGCATTTATGTGCCGATAATAACTTAAACGGCAGTTTAGACTTATTAATCGTGATACATCGGCAGGAGGTGGGTTTATGAGAATCGCAAGCTCAGATGTAACTATGAGCAGCCAGCATAGTTATTCTGAAGCAACTGTAAGCCTAGAGTCCCTTAATACATGGGATAACAAAGGGAGTACTTTTAACCAAATTGACTTTACAAAGCTGGAGATCGATACGGTTGAAATCTCTGAACAGGCTAAATATCTTCAGATGTCAGAGGAAAGCAAGGTGAATAAATCCAATGGCGAAATAGATTCGCTTTTTCAGCTTAGCGAGCCAGATAAACGAAGGATTGAGCTTATCCAAACGTTATTTAAAGCCTTAACAGGGAAAAAGATTAAGTTTGTAATTCCCCAAAATGTTGAGCTTAAGGATCCTAATATAAACCTCAACATTCAAGCCCCCAATGCTATTAGATTTCAGCGCCTACAACAGCCACAAAGCGCTGGATGGGGACTTATTTATAACAAAAGTACAACCCATTATGAAGCAGAAAGCACTTCCTTTAGTGCTCAAGCAGCTGTCAAAACAGAGGATGGCAGAGAAATCAAACTAGATTTGCTATTAAACCTTAGCAGAGAGTTTATTTCCAAGAATGATATCAGTGTACGTGCAGGGGATGCACTAATAGATCCACTGGTTATCAACTATGGTACAGCAAGTGCATCGGTTACGCAGGAAAAATATGAGTTTGATATTGATGCCGATGGAACATTAGATCAAATATCCTTCGTCGGGCCTGGCAGCGGGTTCTTAGCCTTAGACCTTAATCAGGACGGCATTATCAACGATGGCAAGGAACTCTTTGGGCCAAACAGCGGCGATGGATTTTCTGATCTAGCCAATTATGATCTGGACAAAAATGGCTGGATCGATGAGAATGATGCTATTTATGAAAAACTACGCATTTGGACAAAGGATGCTGAGGGCAATGATCAATTATTAGCTCTTGGCGAAAAAGGAATTGGTGCTATCTATCTGGGAAATGTCAGTACGAGCTTTGCCTTAAAGAATACAAGTAACCAACTAGATGCCCAAATTCAAAAAACCGGGATTTTTCTTAGAGAAAATGGTAGTGCGGGAACAGTTCAACATGTTGACTTAAGTGTATAAGGTTGGGGACTGGGGTCGTTCGGGGACTGGTATTACCGGAATTTGTCGAACTCTTTCAAGGCTTTTAGGACGTTAGTTGAGGTGGTCAATTATCTTCAAGGACTATTTAATTAATATTTTCTAAAACAAATTCCCTTTAACTTCCGATGATTATCGAAGCTAAAGGGAATTTGCTGTACACCTTCTAATTGTTCTTAAACTAGAAAGTAAAGGCCTTCTATCCTCACTGAAATATGGTAATAGGGTGCGTTATAGAGTGAGGTAAGCCCCCTCCGTTGCTGATTTATTTCGCCATAGTAAAGGAAGTTTGGCAGGAATTTGCCAATAAAGAGAGAATTATGAACAATAGCGCCGAAATGTCGAGAGTCTATCAAGATTACAAGGGGGGGAAGCTTGTTTCTACTTAGTAGAATCAGGGTATAAATGAAAATAACATTAGCAAAAAAAATGATAGCTTACTTTTTATTAGTCGTCTTGGTAGCAATCGGGGGATTTGCATATACCATTTACGGGAGTAATACAGCTCAAGTGTCTGTTGAAAATCTCAAGGAGTATGAGATTTTACGCCTCGAAAAAAACAATGATATCGCATATTATGCCTTGGGCCAATCGTCCAATCTGAGGGGATATTTGATCTACGGCAAAGAACAGTATCTCACAGAGTATAGGCGACTGGCAGGTTTGAATGCAAAGCTTGAAGAGGAGCTTATTACGGAGGCCCGTACGGAGGATGCGCGTATTTTATCCATTGAAATTAAATCACTCAATGATCAATACTCCAAAGGTGCTGAGGAAAAACTCATTCCTATGATGCAGGCGGGCAACCAAGAAGGAGCAATGGAGTACGCCGTCAAAGAATTAGCACCGCTAGGTAATCAAATGAACGCCAAGCTTGAGGAAGCAAAAACTTTTCGAAAAAATACGATAAATCTTGCTATGGATGATACTTACAATGTGACGAAACAGGCAAAAATGGTGGCCATAGCAGCTTCAATCCTGGTAACCTTTTTAGGAATTCTCATTGGCTTGATTGCTGCCCGTAGAATTACGACCCCAATTAAGGCGTTGCAGGGGTTTATGGCTCAGGCGAGTGAAGGAAATCTAATGGTTAGAGCGGTGGTTAAAACTAAGGACGAAATCGGGCAGCTTAGCGAGTCGTTTAATTCGATGATTTCCTCGCAGCTGGAAATTGTTAAGGCGGTGAAAAACAGCTCGATTGAACTGGCAGCAGCATCACAGGAAATGGCGGCATCTTCGACTGAAGTTTCAGCAGCGACAACAACTGTCTCCTCTAGAACCCAGATGGTTGCACAGTCGATGGAAGACGCCTCCAACTCAAGTATGGAAACTTCACAAGTTCTGATGGAACTCTCGGCTCTTATTCAAATTGCAAAGGATAAGGCTACATCAGCTAGCATTAAATCTGAAACTTCTATAAACGCTGCAAAGGAAGGAAAGACCACAGTAAATATTGCTATGCAAAGCATGAATACAATACATAACAAAACTAAGGAAGCGGAGAAAGTTATCACGCTTCTGAATCAATACTCCCAACAAATTGGTATGATTAATGAAACCATCACCGGTATAGCCAATCAAACGAATCTTTTGGCTCTCAATGCGGCGATTGAGGCTGCTCGGGCCGGCGAATCAGGCAGAGGCTTTGCGGTTGTGGCAGAGGAAGTCAGAAAGCTTGCGGAACAATCGAATACCGAGGCCAGCAATATTTCACAGCTTATTTCTAAGATTACCGAAAATACAGATAGTGCGGTTGTGGCTATGAAGCAAAGCCTGGCTGAAGTTGAAGTAGGGGTAGAAGAGGTTGGTAAAGCGGGGAAATCGTTAGAAAACATTCTGGCGGCAGTTGCGGAAACAGTAAGTGATATAGACGGGATTGCTAAAGTTACCGACGATGAGGTCGCCTCATCCGATAAAATTGTTCAACTAATCGAGGTTGTAGCAGAAGTTATAGAAGGTACAAGCCGAGATGCCCAAGAGGTTTCATCTGCAATCGAGGAAACCACAGCAACTATCGAAACTTTGGCGGCAAGTTCCGAGCAGACCAGTGCTATGGCGCAAAACCTGCACAATCTTATTACTAGGTTTAAAGTTGACAAGTAAAGGAGCGAGATTATTATTAAACATTCGATTAAGGTTACAGGAAATCATGCAACTGTTTTTTTGAAGGACAAAATCTACGTTCACGATGCTTCGTTGCTGAGGGATGATGTATTAGAGATAATTGCCCAAGGGATTATGGAGGTTAGAATTGATCTCTCAGATCTTACTTATATCGATAGTTCGGGATTGGGAACGTTAGTGACGATTAATAAACGCATCAAGGAAAAAAACGGTAAACTTGTGCTGACTGGTGCTCAAGGGCTCCCTTTAGATTTGATTAAACGCACTAGACTTGATAAGGTATTTACAATCGAATAATTAATCAAAATCATTGATACCATGATAATATCATTAAGGCTCTAGGTTAAGAGATGGATAATCTGTTGGCCTAGAGCCGAACTTGTATAATGAATGATGACTGCAGGAGGTTAATCATATTGGTTTTTGATAAACATGGTCACGATATTGATCATCAATATAGGGACTGTTTTCATTTGCTGTTTAATCAAATAGAGGATTGTCTTTTTATTTTAGACGAGAGAGGCAGAATCATCCAGGCAAACAAAGCTGCCTTAGAGAAATTGGAGTATACCCTAGACGAAATGATTAGCTTGAACGTTGAGCGACTACACCCTTTGGTCAGACGTCAGGAGGTACAGGAAATTGTAAAGGGTATGCTTGCTGGGGATATATCTGAATGTTCAATCCCGCTTTGTACTAAATCAGAAAAACAAATAACTGTGGAAACTCGTGTATTCAAGGGAAAGTGGGAAGGAAACGATGTTTTATATGCTATATGCAAAGATGTCTCTGCGGTCAAAAAGGCAGAAGACCGTTTAGCCAAAGTTTTACAAGGTAAAGCAGCTATGACAGCTCTCAGTAGGGTAGATACAGGGGAGTATATTAAGGTTAATGATGTTCTTGTGCAGACTCTAGGTTATAAGCGAGATGAGATATTGGGGAAAAGTGCTAAGGACTTAAATATTTTCCTTGATCCACAATTCAGGAATAATATTCTTACAAAGATTATTGAACAGGATTGTATTATAAATTGTGAAGTCATGATTAGAGATAAAACTGGAAATGTGCATAATGGATTATTTTTGGCTGAAATGGTTGAGATATCTAATAATCAATATTTGCTGACAATGACCACTGACATTACAGAAACAAGAAAACAAGAAAAGGCGGCCAATAAATTAAAGAACATAAAATTAGTGATTGATGGTATGCCATTTTTAACTTGGATGAAAGATAGAGAGGGCAAATATATAGTAGTAAATAATGTTTTCGAAGAGTTTTACAATATTAAAAATAATGAGATTGTCGGTAAAACTGACTTTGATATTTTTCCTTATGGAATTGCGTTAAGCCATAAAAAAAGTGAGGAAGAATTAATCACGTCGAAAAAGAGATCTCTGAATCCGCTGCATTCAGATATAGTGGGTGGCAAGTGGTTAGAATCCTTTGTAACACCGTTCTTTAAGGATGATGGTGAGGTTTCCGGAACTTTAGGAGTTGCGAATAATATTACGGTACGCAAGCAACTCGAAATAGAACTGGACAACCAAAAGAGATTTCTAAAAACAATGCTTGATACCATTCCTGATTTTATTTTTTTTAAAGATTTGAACAGTGAGTTTTTAGGATGTAATAAAGCAATGGCGGAAAGGGTTCTAGGTATAAACGATGATAAAGTTATAGGTAAAACGGATTTAGACCTTGTTAAGGATATTGAACTGGCTAAATTTTATCGTCAAAAAGATCGAGAAGTATTTTCAGCTGATAAGACAGTAAAGAATGAAGAAAAAATTGTTTTAACGGATGGTAGTAAGATTGAAACTGAAACAGTAAAAGCTCCATTTCGGGATGAACAGGGAAACGTAGCCGGACTGATAGGAATTGCCAGAGATATAACGAAGAGAAAAAGGCTTGAAAAACAACTAAGGGAACAGGCCGAATACGCCGAGCTACTTTTCAGAACTGTTCCTGGTGCAGTCGTTTCAGTAGACAAACAGAGAAAAATCACTCGATGGAATAAAATAGCTGAAGAGATAACCGGATATGCTGCTGCGGAGGTCATGGGTAAAGAATGCTCATGGGTATTACATGGAGTAGGTATAGAAGGTTGTGATTTATGTAGCAACGCTTGCGACTCGCCGTTAATCAATAAAATGTGTAATATAATAACTAAAGATGGTCAGATCAGGCATGTTTTAAAGAGTATAGCAGTCGTAAAAGATGATCTTGGTGAAATCAGTGAAAAAGTGGAGTGCTTTGAAGATATCACTAGTTTGATCAAAATGGAGGCAGAGCTCCTGGAAAGCAAAGATACATATGCTGCTATCGTAAATAATGCTCCGCAAATTGTCGTTATTCATAGAAAAGGTATTGTTCAATTTGTGAATAATGCAGGCATAAAAGTTTTAGGATATAAAGAGGATGAATGTGTCGACCGCCATATGAAGGAATTTATGACGGAAAGTTCTTTAACGATGGTAAACTCAGCTCTTTTAGATAGGACTAAGGGAAAAGCTGGTGTACCCTATGAAATAGAACTTCTTAAAAAAAATGGTGAAATTATTAACGTTCTTTTAAAGGGTAAAGAAATAACATTTGAAGGGAAACAAGCTACTCTAGCTGTAATGATGGATATTACTGAAAGCAAACAGTTAAATGTAAAACTGCGAGCGAGTGAAGAAAAATTCAGGCAGCTTGCTAAAACGATCAACGAGATATTTCTCATTTCAGACAAAGAGAAAATTATCTATGTTAGTCCAGCCTATGAAAGAATCAGTGGAATGTCCTGTCAAAGTCTTCTAGATAATCAAGATTCACTGGTCGAGTTGATCCATCCGGCTGACCGTGAGAGAATTCAGGCTTCATTCTTCGAAGGCTTTCAAAATATGATTGAAGCTACAGACGAGGAGTTTAGAATTATTAGACTAGATGGAGAAATGCGGTGGCTATGGCTGCGAAGCTATCCTGTAAGGGATGAAGCAATCGAAAGCCCTCTGAAAGCTACCAGTATCGTAGATATTACAGACCGGAAGATGATAGAAGACCAGCTCCGGGAGCGAGAACGACAAACCCAAATGGAGCTTTTATTGGCTGAGCGGGTCCAGCGGGATTCTCTACCTTACCCTTTTGCTGGAGCTCAGGTACGTGTTAAAACGATCTTTGAGCCCTATAAGACTGTCAGTGGAGATTTCTTCAACTACCGGTGGTTCGAGGAACAAAAGAAACTGTGTGGTTACATTATTGATGTAAGTGGACATGGTGTAGCCACGGCTTTGCAAACTGCAACCTTTAAAATGATGCTGGATAACGTACTTCTTAAAGGGGAACCGATCGAGACGGATACCCTTCGGATTATTAACCAGAGAATCATACATTACTTATATGAAGATTCTTTTGTAGCCTTGCTATACTTCGAAGTTGATTTGCAAGCTGGTGTTCTTAAACTTATCAGCGCGGGAATAACCCTGTTTTTAGCTGCGAATTCTCAGGAGTGTTCCTTAGTCCCGATTTCTGGTTGCTTTCTTGGTATTATTAATGATCCGGAAATTGAAACAAAGATAATACCACTTAATCCCGGAGACATATTCTGTTTGATGAGCGATGGTGCTTCTGATCTCATAGAACTTAAGGGAATACGAAAAAAGGAAAGTTTTACAGAATATCAGAATTGGCTTGAGAAACTAGCTAAATGTCCAGAAAGAAACGATGATTTTTCCGTTATTTGTTTAGAGATCCTCCAGGAAAATAAGGACATCGAGTTACTAGAAATAAAAAATAATGATGATCTCGAACGTGTTCGAGTAATTATTAGCGAATTCCTAGAACGGAATTCTCCAAGCTGCGCGACTACGTTGGAGGTTGCCATCAACGAAGCTTTAAACAATGGTTTATACGCGAGTGGGCGAGTATGCGTCAAATTAAAGCGAATGGGTGGCAGGCTCATAATAAGGGTGAAGGACGATGGTCCGGGCTTTAACACTGAGGTAGTGAATCTTCAGTATGAAAAAGGAATGATTGATGCGGAGTTTGACGAACTTTTGGAGGCGGAAGGTGGACGTGGCATTCTCTTGATGAGACTATTTTGTGACAAAGTGATCTATAACGCCAAGGGGAACGAAGTGCTAATGATGAAGAATTTATATTAATCATAATTTGATTTTGTAACTATTACCCTGATCTTCTATCGGCTTTAATAAAAACATCGACCAAATCGGGGTCAAACTGTGTTCCTGCGCATCGGATTAGTTCATTAAGTGCATCTTTCTCACACATTGCCTTTTTATAGGGTCTATTATGGATCATGACATCATACGCATCAGCAATTGCAATTATCCTAGACGATAGCGGAATATCATGCCCCGATAAGCCCTGGGGATATCCATTACCGTCCCAGTGCTCATGATGATATAGAATTGCCTCGGCAATACTGGCAAATTCACTGGTTGAGAGTGCAAGTCGATAACCTGATTCAGCGTGTTTTTTCATACATTCCCATTCGATAGAATTTAGAGGTCCTTTTTTTTGTAAAATATATTCAGGTATTGTGATTTTTCCGATATCATGTAATTTCGCAACAAGACAATAATTTTTAATTACACTTTCAGGCAGTTCAAGCTGATAACCCATCTCCCTTACTAAACTTTCCAATCTATCTACATGTTCCTTTGTTTCGTAATCTTTAATAAATAATAGTTGTCCTAAAGCATTAATGATTGCTAGCTTAGTATTGTTTCCTTCCCTAAGCTTATCTGTATACATATCATCTTCTGCTTGTTTAAAAACATCTTCAATACTCTCGCTCTTATTAGTTAAAGTAGCAACACCGATAGCCATACTTAAGGGTATAGGTTCAGAAGGACATAATGCTAAAGCTGCTCTAACACGGGTAGCAATCTTTTTTGCTTCAACGTTACTTGTGCTGGGTAGAATCAATAAAAATTCATCGCCACCCCAACGTACGACGAGATCATCTTTTCGGCATATGGATGCCAAAAGATTGGCAGTTTTTTGGATTAATTCATCCCCTTGCTTGTGTCCAAGTGTATCATTTATCAGCTTCAGACCGTTTACATCACAGAAAATAAAAGATAAATGAATTCCTTCTGAACTATCCACAAGATGTTGAATTATATCCTCGTAAAAATCTCGATTATAAACACCTGTCAATTTATCGTGAATATTAACGTATTTTATGTGTCGTTCATCTTGCTTGTAACTTTCATTTGTTTGTCTAATATATAACATAATAAACCCTATAGCTAAGGAAAGTGGTATGAATTCGTATATAAAGAAAGTAATATATTTAATTTCCTCATTAAAAAAAAATAAGCTCAACGGACCAAAGTTCGTACTCCATAGAAAAAATATCCAGCCCAAGCAATAATGTATCGAGCCCTTAGTGCTACCCCTAAGTAGCTCAATTCCAGCCCAAATTCGAATACTACTAATGAAGAATAGAGTAGCAATTATTAATGGAACTTGAACATGAAGGAAGAATAGGCCAATTATTATGGTTATGATTAAAACTAATGTACCGTAGATTAACCATTTAGGTGTTCTCTTATTTACATACAGGAGGGTTCCTGTAAATATGGATAAATTGGATAATACGTAAAATAATCCATTAAGAAATAGTAAGTAGTCATTATTGTTGTAAGGGGAAACTTCAATTAAGTACCTGATAAAATTTGATTGTAAACTCAAAAACCACCCTATAGTTAACCACCCAATATGTTGACTGCGATCCAAGAAATAAATAAAAATGTAGAAAGTAAATGTAACCATAATTGCTCCAGAAGAAACAAACATTACTAATTCCGCTTCAAACATAAAAGCACCTCAAAATTTCCATAATATTGTCATTTAGTTCTCCGCGGCCTATGTTATATCCTTCATGTTTGGCTTACTTGCGCAGGGATAATGCCAATCTAGCCCTTTCCATAAGCGCCAAGGGTCATGGAACCTTTGTTATCTTGGAAAATTCGACAATACTGTTCACTGTTAGAACCCGAGTGATATACAATGGGGAGACTTTCCTTTTCATGGGGAAGGCTCCCTTGTTTTTATATTGACCTTGGGTGAGAACAATGATGAAAAATGACGAAAGATATTATGAATATTATAGGAGGAAAAAAGTAAAATGAATGGAATATCATGAATGTAATTAATATTCATAATATCCAGTATCAGGTCGCGCACAAAAACGGATTACGTCTGAGGTTGATTGTATGATTAGCATTTCTAAGGTCCGAACCTTTTTGTTATTTATGTTTATCCCTGCAATTGTACTTGGGGTGGGAGGATGTTCCATGTTTGGAGAAAATAACGTAGAAATTCGTAGGAACATGAGAGATTATCTGAAAACGGCTTATAGTAAGGAATTTGATGTAGGCAAACCCGATTTAACAGGCAATGAAGGGTTTGGCTACAATAATTATGTTGCTGACGCGTATCCAATTGATAATCCTCAAATAAAATTCATTATTTTATGTAATAAAAGAGCCCCTTACGCATACCAGGATGACTACCTGAACGCTATGTGGTCTTATCAAGGGTCACCCGAAATTCAGAAATTACTGCAAGAGATATATGGTGAAGAAGTTCTTTTTAAATATAATATTTATTTAAACCTTGACAAGATTAAAGTCTTGAAAGATGAATTAAAAACACTAAATCACTCTGATGTTACGAAGAAATACAAAGAGGATGTTCTCCATAGAATTACATATTATGTATTCCTAGCTACAGAGTTTGATAAGAGAAGAGAAGCTGAAAAGATCTATAGTATTTACAGTAGATACATTACTATGAAAGAACTGCCAAAATATTATCTAACAGTATACTTTCTTAAACTTGAAAATAAGAATGAATTGTTAAAAGAGATTGATAAACCAGAAGACTATTTTGATGATCAAAATTTATATAGAGATAAAAAATTACTTAATGCAATTTTCATAAATACCTCTTCAAATCTTAAGAGTCCCGAAGACGTAGTATTAAAATATAAATACTGAGGGTGATGAAATGGATGGTTTAAGCGATAGACAATATCTTCTATTAAGTCAGTTGTCATATTTGGACATACCAAAAGAAGAGGCTGAGAAGTTTAAACAAAATAAGAATACCTTAAGTGAAGTAGCAACAAGTTTATTGGACAATAATTTTTACCTTAGCCCAAAAGGAGGGTTGGGATCAGATGAGGCATCTGAGTCATCTGATCCAGACGAGTCAGATGGGCCAACTGGTTTTAAGGGTGTTCTTGAAGACATTAAACTGGATTCAACATTAGGTGCACTTACATTTGTAGACTATCAAAATCACAATGAAGGATCAGGATTTGTTGCTTATGGTTTTGTGGGCTCTACTGGAGAGACCTACTGCGCCTTCAGAGGCTCCGAAGGTGGGTTCCCTTTTGGGAGTATAGACTGGCTGGACAATTACAATATAGGCTTAAACGAAAAGTCAATTCAATTTCAAGAAGTAGTAGATTTCGTTAAAGAAATAAGAAAAGAAAACGAGACGAAGCCATGTTACGTTACTGGTCACTCAAAGGGTGGCGCTAATGCTATGTACGCATGTGCGGTAATAGATGGATGCAAAGGCGTGACTTTTGATGCTCCAGGTATTGGTCAAGTCTTAAGCTCACAAGAAAAAATACACTTACAGGAATCTGAACTTAAAAATTATGTGGCCCAGGGGGATTTAGTCGGAGCCCTTATGTTTCATCCTGAAAACCAAATATTTGTAGAACAGTATGAATCCTTTTACGGTTGGGAAGGTGGAAATCAGAGATATGAGTTACAGGGCGATGGACTTTGTGACATGCATTATACTCAGGCCTTGAAATTCGTGGGAGATAGCCTTGTTCCGGCAACTAGAAACGATCTTTCCTTGGCCATGGAAAGGCTTTCTCAGCAGTTTTTAGTATATAATTCTATAGCGGGTTCTGCAGCAAAAGATGGCTTAAATTCGTACTGGAGTTTTAAGGAAGGGATCGAGAGCTTCTCCCGAGGGTTAGCTAATGCGCAGCAAGATATTAATGCGGCTATCCAAAGTAACATAAGTGCAGCAAAGCAAGAAATTAACACCATTATTAGTAATGGTACATTACAGATCCGGCAAAATATTCTCAACGCAGGGAATGATATAGAAGCCATCAAAGCTGAGCTAAATACGGGAATGCAGGATATTAAAGCTGGAATTGATAATGTTATTGTTTCATCGAAACAACAACTATCTGAGGATATGGCTCAAATTAACAATGGATATAACGAGTTGTTGAACGGACTGGATCTCTGTGGATCGATGGATCTCATTTTGTATAATATCTCTAATGGTCAAGGTGCAGCGGAGTCTGTTCTTTACGTAGAATTAAGAAATATCAATAGTGTCCTTTCCGGACTAAATGATATCAAATCTGGATTTGAACAGATTGTGACTGATGGCATTAGCGGCTATACTCAGGCACTCGAAATAGTTATCCAGGAAACGGGTGAATCGGTCTGGAACATAAAGGAAGAAGTTGGAGATCTTGTTGTGAACTCGCTTGATGCGATAGCTACTCTGGAGCAGTCTATTGTATCAGTCAATAACACAATTTCTGAGAGATTTCTGTCCACGGTCGTTACTGTTGGATCAGAACTTGTAGAGAACTTCCAACCGCTTGGTAATGGAATCTTAAAGTTAACCGAAGGAGCCGTGAACGCATGTTTGGCACTTCGGAAGTTAGGTCGAGATCTTGCTGTTATTGCAGGACTTGGGATTATTGATTTTATCATTGCGCCTTGGTTAGATTCACTTGATCTTGCATCAGTATTATCGCCACCCAGGATAGATCCTTTAGTGCTTGATTTAGATGGAGATGGAATTGAGACGATAGCAGTTTCCGAAACTGTCTTTTTTGATCTGGATAATAATGGCCTTGCTGAGAAAGCAGGTTGGGTGGGCAAGGATGATGGTTTATTGGTGTACGATCGTAATGGAGATCGGCTTATTAATAATGGAAGTGAACTTTTCGGGGATCACTCCTTGCTCACGGATGGCAGCTATGCTAGTGACGGATTTACCGCCCTAGCTGAGTACGATGAAAATGGAGACGGGAAAATTGATGTGAATGATAGCATATTCACTAAGTTGAGGGTCTGGAAAGATGCAAACTTGGATGGTTTCTCTGATCAAGGTGAATTGTATGGATTGAATGATTTAGATATTCTCTCAATCGACTTGAATTCTTCAACGACAAATAGCCCATTGGAAAATGGAAACATACAAGTCAGTTTAGGTAGTTACACCAAGACAGATGGATCAGAGGCAGTGGTTAGTGAAATATTATTTCAGAGAGATACAACGCAATCTGTCTTATCAGAAATGACGGTTATAGACGAGGAAATTCTGGGCCTCCCGCAAATTATGGGCAATGGCAATATGATCAGTTTGCATGAGGCCATGGCTACGGATTTAAGCGGGAGTCTAATAGACTTGGTTAAGCAGTTTATTAACGAACCTGATAAAGACACCCGGCATGTCATGATAACCAGTATTCTTTATAAATACGCCTCCTGTGACATGGTTGATCCTTCAAGCAGAGGGAACAACATTGATGCAAGAAAACTTATTTTCATTGAAAAATACCTTGGAAAAGAATTTTTTGGAACTAATGGACCAGACCCGAATGTCACTGCTGCACCAGTCTTGGAGCAAACATTTAAACAACTTTCTGATTGGGCATATGCTGTTTTAATGAGCCAAAGCCAACTAAAAGATCTTTGGAGTTCGATCTCTTTGTTTGGGGAATTCGATAAAGTAATCGAAAAGATAAATACTGTATTAAATACCGACCCCAATAAAGGAAAGAATTTACTATCTGAATTTGTCTATAGCGTTGAGGTATTAGGGATGAGTGATAGCCTGGGCTATGATAATTTTAAAAGTTACTATTCCTCGCAAAGTGATGAATACGCGTGGATTATTGATTCTGCTAATAAAACCATTACCCAGGGTACCGACTGGAATGATACAGTCAGCGGGAATAATTTTGATGATGCCTTATCGGGAGGCGCCAACGATGATGTTCTAATCGGTAATAGTGGAAATGATGCCCTCTATGGGCAGGAAGGCTATGACACCCTTTATGGTGGAGATGGGGATGATATACTTAATGGCGGTTCTGGCGACGACATACTTTACGGAGGGAATGGTAACGATACTCTGACCGGTGGAAGTGGCAGGGATTATCTGGAAGGAGATGCCGGAAATGATGTCTACATCTTCGGCCGGGGAGATGGGCTGGATACTATCTACGACTATGGCTTCTCTAATGATAATGTAGACAAGATACTTTTCAAAGAAGATGTTTTGCCAGGTGATGTACTGGTAATACGGAATGGTATAAATCTAGAGCTTATTATTAATGGAACAAATGATAGATTATTAATTAACAACTATTTTGACAGCAGTAACTATTATCTGATAGAGGAGATAGAATTTACTGACGGCACGGTATGGGATTCTGCCTATATAAAAGATGCGGCCCGTTTTATGGAAGGAAGCGAACTTGGGGAGACCATCCAAGGGTTTGAATATGATGATGTTATTAATGGCCTGGGAGGAAACGACAACATAATCGGTCAGTATGGGAATGACATTATCGATGGCGGTTCCGGAAATGATGTTTTATATGGAGAAAGCGGAAACGATACCCTAATGGGTGGTCTGGGGGATGACAATTTATATGGTGGTTACGGAGAAGACATTTTAAATGGAGGTGCAGACTCAGACTATCTTGAAGGTAATTCCGGCAATGATACTTACCTTTTCGGACGTGGATATGGCGTTGATGTAATATTTGATGAAGATCAAACGCCAGGGAACATTGACAAGATAATGATTGGGGAAGGTGTTATACCTGAAGATATAGCAGCCCAACGAGTTGAGAACAACCTTTCATTAATAATTAAAAATAGCACAGATCAAATAATTATAATCAACTACTTCGCTGGTGACAGCAGCGATAATAATCGCTACAAGGTTGAAAAAATAGAGTTTTCAAATGGTACAATCTGGGATATGGATTACATAAAGCAAGAAGTAGCAAAAGGAACTGAAGAAAACGATTATATCATTGGATATGAAGAAAGTGACTCATTTATAGGACTTGATGGTGATGATCAAATATTCGGCTATGTTGGAAATGACATACTGGATGGTGGAGCGGACAATGATAGGTTATATGGAGGAGCCGGAAACGATACCTTGACTGGGGGAGTCGGAGACGACATCCTGTATGGAGAACAAGGAGAAGACACCTTGGACGGAGGAGCAGGGAAAGATCATCTGGAAGGCTCCTTTGGCAATGATACCTACGTCTTTGGGCGCGGCTATGGTCAGGATATTATCTATGAGTATGATGATGCTTTCGGTAACAGAGACACAATTACCATGGCGGCAGACATTCTCACCTCAGATATAAGTCTTAATAGGAGCGGGAACAGCCTTGAACTAATTATTAAGGGCACTAGCGATAAGATTACAGTAAGTGAGTACTTTGCCCATGATTATTACAAGGTGGAGAACATTGAGTTTGCTGATGGTACAGTTTGGGATGTCAATTACATCAAGACTGCTTTTTCTAGTCCGACCAGCTCAGATGATTTTATTCAGGGATTCGAGACTAATGATATATTGTTCGGACAGGAAGGTAATGACACCATCTACGGTTATGCAGGAAATGACTTACTGGATGGTGGGCCAGGTCATGATCGGATCTTTGGGGGAGACGGAACGGATATATTAACTGGGGGAGTTGGAGAGGACAGCCTGTACGGAGAACAGGGAGAAGACACCTTGGATGGAGGAGCAGGGAGTGACTGGCTGGAAGGCTCTTACGGTAATGATACCTATGTCTTTGGCCGTGGCTATGGACAGGATGTCATCGGCGACTATGATTCGTCTGATGGAAACATGGATAGAATTCTTATGGCGTCCGACCTACTGCCATCAGATATCATTGTAAGAAGGAACAATAATAATCTGGAACTAAGCATCAACGGTACCACGGATCAGATTACGATAAGTGGCTATTTTTCCTATGATTACTATAAGGTAGAGGCTATAGAATTTGCCGATGGAACAGTATGGGATGCTGAACAGATAAAAGATGCAGCAATCAGGAGTACAGAAACTGAGGATATATTACAGGGTTATGAAACGGATGATCTTATTTCTGGGAAAGGCGGCAACGACATCCTTTACGGCTATGCCGGTAATGATGTCCTGGATGGCGGAGCAGATAATGACGCCCTGTATGGAGGAGACGGAGACGACACTCTAATAGGAGGAAGCGGAGATGACGCCCTCTATGGGGAATATGGAAACAACCAACTAAGAGGAGAAGACGGAAACGATAGTTTGTACGGTGGCTACGAAGAAGACACCTTGGATGGAGGGGCCGGAAGTGACTGGCTGGAAGGTTCTTTTGGTAATGATACCTATGTCTTTGGACGTGGCTCTGGTCAGGATGTTATCTATGACTATGATTATAACGCCGGAAATATCGACAAAATTGTCATGGCGTCCGACCTATTGCCCTCAGATATTACAGTAAGAAGAAATAATAATAACCTGGAGTTAAGCATCAACGATACCACTGATCAGATTACGGTAAGTGACTATTTTTCCTATGATTACTATTGGATAGAGACCATAGAATTTGCCGATGGGACGATTTGGGATGTAGAGCAAATAAAAGAAATTGTAACCAAGGGAACAGAGGCCGATGAACAGTTAATAGGCTTTGAAGCGGATGATATGTTAGCAGGAAAAGGTGGCCAGGACATCCTTTATGGCTATGCCGGAAATGATGTCTTGGATGGCGGAGCAGATAATGACACCCTGTATGGAGGAGATGGAGACGACACCCTAAGCGGAGGAAGCGGAGATGACGTCCTCTATGGGGAATATGGGAACAACCAACTAAGAGGAGATGACGGAAACGACAGCCTATATGGCAGCAATGGAGAGGACACATTAGAAGGAGGAACCGGAAATGATCGCCTGGAAGGCTCCAATGGCAATGATACCTATGTTTTTGGGCGAGGCTATGGCCAGGATGTCATCTATGAGTATGATTACACCCCTGGAAATATCGACAAAATTGTTATGGCTTCCGACTTACTCCCGTCAGATATCGCAGTAAGAAGGAACAACAATGATCTGGAGCTAAGCATCAACGAGAGCCCTGATAAGATAACGGTCAGTAATTACTTCTCCTATGATTACTATCATGTAGAGAGCATAGAATTTGTCGATGGGACGATTTGGGATGTAGAGCAGATAAAAGAACTTGTAACCAAGGGAACTGACGCCGATGAGCAGTTAATAGGCTTTGAATCGGATGATACGCTAGTAGGAAAAGGGGGTAATGACACCCTTTATAGCTATGCCGGAAATGATGTACTGGATGGCGGAGCAGATAATGATACTCTGTACGGAGGAGACGGAGACGACATCTTAAGCGGAGGAAGTGGAGATGACGTCCTCTATGGGGAATATGGGAACAACCAATTAAGAGGGGAAGACGGAAACGATAGTTTGTACGGCGGCTATGAAGAAGACACCTTGGATGGAGGGGCCGGAAATGATCGCCTTGAAGGCTCCAATGGCAATGATACCTATGTCTTTGGTCGCGGCTATGGTCAGGATGTCATCAGCGAGTATGATTCTACGGATGGGAACCGGGATAGAATTCTCATGGCAGCTGACCTACTTCCATCAGATATCACAGTGAGAAGGAACAATTATGATCTGGAGCTAAGTATCAACGAGAGCCCGGATCAGATTACGGTCAGTAATTACTTTTCCTATGATTACTATCATGTAGAGACCATAGAATTTGCCGATGGGACGATTTGGGATGTTGAGCAGATAAAAGAAATTGTAACCAAGGGCACTGAGGCCGATGAGCAGTTAATAGGCTTTGAATCGGATGATACTCTAATAGGAAAAGGTGGCAATGACACCCTTTACGGCTATGCCGGAAATGATGTCCTGGATGGCGGAGCAGATAATGACACTCTGTATGGAGGAGACGGTGACGACATCTTAAGTGGAGGAAGCGGAGATGACGCCCTCTATGGGGAATATGGGAATAACCAACTAAGAGGAGAAGACGGAAACGATAGCTTATACGGCAGTTCCGAGGAAGACACCTTGGACGGGGGAACCGGAAATGATCATCTGGAAGGCTCCTATGGCAATGATACCTATGTCTTTGGTCGTGGCTATGGACAGGATGTCATCTATGACTATGATTATACCGCTGGAAATATTGACAAAATTGCCATGGCAGCAGACCTGCTTCCTTCAGACATTACGATAAGAAGGAACAATAATAATCTGGAGCTAAGCATCAACGATACCACGGATCAGATTACGATAAGTGATTATTTTTCCTATGATTACTATAAGGTAGAGAGCATAGAATTTGCCGATGGAACAGTTTGGGATGTAGGTTATATTAGTGATAAGGTTGAGGAAGCAACAAGGCCCGGTGATCTCTTGGAAGGCAGTGAAGGAGATGAAACGCTTGTTGGTCATGACAGTAACGATACAATCTATGGCTATGCGGGAAGTGACTTACTGGAGGGTGGACTAGGCAATGATGCGTTATATGGAGGAGACGGAAACGATACATTAACTGGGGGAGTCGGAGATGACGGCCTGTATGGAGAACAGGGAGACGACACCTTGGAGGGGGGGAAAGGAAATGATTGGCTAGAAGGTTCCTACGGTAATGATACCTATGTCTTTGGTCGTGGCTATGGACGGGATGTGATCATCGAATATGATTACACCCCTGGAAACCTAGACAGAATTGTCATGGTATCAGACCTACTCCCGTCAGATATAACAGTACGAAGAAACAACAATGATCTTGAGCTAAGTATTAAGGGAACAGAAGACAAGATTACTGTAAATAATTACTTCTTATATGATGAGTATAAGGTAGAGAACGTTGAATTTGCCGATGGCACGGTATGGGATATTGCCTTCATACAAGATGCAGTAACTAAGAGTACACAAGCAGACGATATTCTGCAGGGTTATGAAACGGATGATCTTATTTCTGGAGAGGGTGGCAATGACACCATCTACGGTAATGCTGGAAGTGACTTGCTGGATGGCGGGCCAGGCCATGATCAGATCTTTGGGGGAGACGGAACGGATATATTAACTGGGGGAGTTGGAGACGATAGCCTGTACGGAGAACAGGGAGAAGACACCTTGAATGGAGGAGCAGGGAGTGACTGGCTGGAAGGTTCTTACGGTAATGATACCTATGTCTTTGGTCGTGGCTATGGACAGGATTTCATTAGCGACTATGATTATACAGATGGAAACCTAGATAGAATTCTTATGGTCTCAGACCTGTTACCCTCAGATATCACAGTAAGAAGGAATAACAATAATCTGGAGCTAAGCATTAACGATACCACGGATCAGATTACGATAAGTGACTATTTTTCCTATGATTACTACAAGGTAGAGAGTATAGAATTTGCCGATGGAACAGTATGGGATACTGAACAGATAAAAGATGCAGCAATCAGGAGTACAGAAACAGGGGATATATTACAGGGTTATGAAACGGATGATCTTATTTCTGGAAAAGGCGGAAATGACTCCCTTTACGGCTATGCCGGAAATGATGTCCTGGATGGCGGAGCAGATAATGACACCTTGTATGGAGGAGACGGAGACGACACCCTCAGCGGAGGAAGCGGAGATGACACTCTCTATGGGGAATATGGGAACAACCAACTAAGAGGAGAAGACGGAAACGATAACTTATACGGCGGTTCTGGAGAAGACACCTTAGACGGAGGAGCAGGAAATGATCGTCTGGAAGGCTCGTATGGTAACGATACCTATGTCTTTAGTCGCGGCTCTGGCCAGGATGTCATCTATGACTATGATTACAACGCCGGAAATATCGACAAAATTGCCATGGCTTCCGACCTACTGCCCTCAGATATCACAGTAAGAAGAAATAATAATGATATGTTGTTAAGCATCAATGATACAACTGATCAGATTACGGTAAGCGAGTACTTTTCCTATGATTACTATCAGATAGAGAGCATAGAATTTGCCGATGGGACGATTTGGGATGTAGAGCAGATAAAAGAACTTGTAACCAAGGGAACAGAGGCTGATGAACAGTTAATAGGCTTTGAAACGGATGATATGTTAGCAGGAAAAGGTGGCCAGGACATCCTTTATGGCTATGCCGGAAATGATGTCTTGGATGGCGGAGCAGATAATGACTCCCTGTATGGAGGAGATGGAGACGACACTCTCAGCGGAGGAAGCGGAGATGACGTCCTCTATGGGGAATATGGGAACAACCAACTAAGAGGAGATGACGGTAACGACAGCCTATATGGCAGTTACGGAGAAGACACCTTAGACGGAGGGGCCGGAAATGATCGCCTTGAAGGCTCCTATGGCAACGATACCTATGTCTTTGGTCGTGGCTATGGTCAGGATGTCATCAGCGAGTATGATTCTACGGATGGGAACCTGGACAGGATTTTGATGGCGGGAGACATAATCCCATCAGACATCAGAGTGAGAAGGAACAATTATGATCTGGAACTAAGCATCAATGGTAGTACTGATCAGATGACGGTAAGTAACTACTTTTCTCATGATTACTATCAGATAGAGAGAATAGAATTTGCCGATGGGACGATTTGGGATGCAGAGCGGGTAAAGGGATTTGTAACCAAGGGAACAGAGGCCGATGAGCAGCTAATAGGCTTTGAAACGGATGATACGCTAGTAGGAAAAGGGGGTAATGACACCCTTTATGGCTATGCCGGAAATGATATCCTGGATGGTGGAGCAGATAACGACACCCTGTATGGAGGAGACGGAGACGACATCCTAAGCGGAGGAAGCGGAGATGACGCCCTCTATGGGGAATATGGGAACAACCAACTAAGAGGAGAAGACGGAAACGACAGCCTATACGGCGGTTACGAAGAAGACACCTTGGATGGAGGGGCCGGAAATGATCGCCTTGAAGGCTCCTATGGCAACGATACCTATGTCTTTGGTAGAGGCTATGGCCAGGATGTCATCTATGACTATGATTACACCGCTGGAAATATAGACAAAATTGTCTTGGCGTCCGACATAATCCCATCAGACATCACAGTGAGAAGGAACAATAATAATCTGGAGCTAAGCATCAACGATACCACGGATCAGATTACGATAAGTGATTATTTTTACCATGATTATTATAAGGCAGAGAGAATAGAATTTGCCGATGGGACGATTTGGGATGTAGAGCAGATAAAAGAAATCATAACCAAGGGCACAGAGGCCGATGACCAGCTGATAGGTTTTGAAACGGATGATACGCTAATTGGTTATGGAGGGAATGACAATATAAATGGCTATGCTGGAAACGACTTTGTAGATGGCGGTGCTGGGGACGATACTATCTATGGAGGAGACGGCAATGATAAGTTGATAGGCGCTATTGGGCATGACAGTCTGAATGGCGAATATGGTAATGACAATTTAGTGGGGGGAATCGGAAACGATTATCTAAATGGTGGTTATGGAGAAGACAGCTTGGACGGAGGAGCAGGAAATGATCATCTGGAAGGCTCCTACGGCAATGACATCTATAGGTTCGGGCGGGGTTATGGTCAGGATACCTTCTACGATTACGATGATACAGTGGGAAATATCGATAAAATTGTCTTGGCCGCCGGCATAGTTTCCACAGATATCAGTATGAAAAGGAATGGAAATAATCTGGAGCTAAGTATAAATAGTACAGACGACAAAATTACGGTAAGTGAGTATTTTTCCACTGAGGTTAATGAAATAGAGACTATGGAATTTGCCGATGGAACAGTTTGGGGTGTGGCTGAGGTAAAAGAAATTGTAACCAAGGGAACTGAGGCCGATGACATTCTGATTGGTTTTGAAACGGATGATTTCATGGTGGGTTATGGTGGTAACGATGCAATATATGGCTATGCTGGTAACGATGTTATAGATAGTGGCGCCGGAAATGATGTAGTTTATGGAGGTGAGGGGGAGGATATCCTAACTGGAGGAAGCGGAGAGGACATCCTCTATGGTGAGAATGGAAATGATACCTTAAAGGGTGGTAAAGGAAACGACTCTCTATATGGCAATGATGGCAGCGATATCTTTGATGGTGAATCAGGCAGCGACTATATGGAAGGCAGCACGGGTAATGATGCTTATATATTTGGCAAAGGTTATGGTCAGGATACAATCTGTGATTATGATAACACACCTGGTAATATCGATAGGATAATAATGACGGATAAAGTATCGCCTGTAGATGTGCAGGCTAGAAGAAGTGGGTTGCACCTGGAGCTTACTATCAAAGGTACAAGTGATAAATTAACCGTATCTAACTATTTTGACAGTAGTGATTACTACAAGGTAGAGAAGATTGTGTTTGCAGAGGGTACGGTTTGGGATACGTCCTACATTAATGATGTTGTGCAATATATCTATGGAAGCGAATCAAGTGATATATTGCAAGGGGATTATGATAGCGACATAATTAGGGGTTTTGCAGGAAATGACAATCTGTACGGTAACGATGGAGATGATACGCTGAACGGTGGAGAAGGCACTGACTATCTCAACGGAGGAAGCGGTAATGACATTATCCAAGGAGGCACAGGAGACGACAGCTTATATGGCCAGACTGGAGATGATACCTTAGACGGCGGGTCTGGCAATGATATCTTGGAAGGTAATGATGGCAATGATACTTATGTATTCGGCAAGGGCTACGAGCAGGATACTATCTTCGATTATGATTATACAAATAGTAATCTTGACGCAATCAATCTGGTTGAAGGCGTGTTACCTGGAGATGTCCAGGCAAGAAGAGACGGCATAAACCTTGAACTTATTCTAAAAGGGACCAATGATAAACTAACTATACTGAACTATTTTGATAGTAGTAATTACTACAAGATAGAGAGTGTCAAATTCGCCGATGGGACGATCTGGGACACTGCTTATATTATGGATGCTGTTCGCTACATTACAGGGAGTGAGCAGGATGATATCTTAACTGGATATCAGGATGACGATGTGATTACCGGCAGCGCAGGATATGATACGCTGTATGGATATGAAGGGAATGATAGGCTGGAGGGAGGATCTGGCGATGATCGCCTGCTGGGTGGAAACGGAGATGATACTCTTATTAGTGGCGAGGGCTATGATTGGTTATATGGAGAAAACGGTGACGATATCCTGGACGGCGGCGTTGGCAACGATCGTTTAGAAGGTGGTACCGGCAGTGATACCTATATTTTCGGTAAGGGTTACGGGCAGGACCAACTGTATGACTACGATTATGAACAAGGAAATACCGATATTATTAGCATGAATGAAGATGTTAAACCTGAAGAAATCGTTGTAAAGCGTAATGGCAGTCATTTGGAATTATTTATTAAAGATACGATGGATAAGTTAACCATCAACCATTATTTTGATAACGGTGTTTACCGCGTGGAAAAGGTCCTGTTTAAAGACGGAACAGAATGGGATGAGGCTAAATTAAAAGATATGGCCAGGTTCATTAATGGATCGGACAATAATGATACTATTAACTCCTATTACGACTATAATCAGGATAGTGTTATCAACGGTATGAGCGGGGATGATATTTTATCTGGCAATTACGGTAATGACACTCTCAATGGAGGAGACGGTTTTGACAGGCTGTACGGAGGAAATGGGTCCGACATATTAGATGGAGGGACCGGAGACGATTATTCAGAAGGCGGCGTCGATAATGATACCTATATATTTGGACGCGGTTACGGGATAGATACCATAAATGAGTACGATTTCACAAGTGGAAATGTAGATACAATTCAGTTTCACGATACTGTATTGCCAACCGACATCAAGATTATCAAAGTTAATGATAATAGCTTAGAACTAAATATTTCTGGAAGCGGCGATTCCTTAATCATTAAAGATTACTTTAATTCCTTTAACATTGAGCAGGTTGTGTTTGCAGATGGAACGATATGGGATAAAGACTACATTATCAATAATATTTTGTACATTAGAGGTACGCAGGGAAATGACAGCATTTCCGGTTCATCGTCCGATGATGTGATTTATGGCCTGGATGGAGATGATTATCTCTATGGATATGAAGGAAACAACACCTTGGATGGCGGCGTTGGGAACGATGTGATCTATGGAGGAAGTGGAAACGACAATCTTCTTGGCGGAGAAGGTTATGATGTACTGTATGGAGCTGATGGTGACGATATCCTGGATGGTGGAACTGGTAATGATACCTTAAGTGGAGGAAGCGATCAGGATAGACTCTACGGTGATGTCGGTGACGACATACTCTACGGAGAGGCAGGAGAGGATTTCCTAGATGGAGGAAGCGGCAATGACTACTTGGAGGGTGGAATCGGTGACGATACCTACATCTTTAATTTAGGAAATGGTCAGGATACAATCAGCGACTTCGATAATACATTTGGGAATGTAGACACCGTCATATTCGGTCAAGGTATATTACCTGGAAATATTATACTAAGCCGTCAAGGGGATGCACTTGAGCTTACTATAGATGGAACCAATGATAAGCTGACGATTAACGGGTATTTTCACTACTATTATCGTGACAGTTTTAGAATAGAAAGAATCCAGTTCGCTGATGGAACGGTATGGGAGCAGGCGGATATTCTGAGTCAAGATATCTTTATTTATGGGACAGAGAATAATGACGTGTTGTCCAATAGTTCCGGAGAGAGGGATATGGTGTATGGTTATGAAGGAGACGATACACTATATGGGGCTGATGGAAATGACCAACTCAATGGAGGAACCGGTAATGATACCTTAATTGGAGGAAATGACGAAGATGTACTCTATGGTGATGCCGGTGACGACGTACTCTATGGAGAAGCTGGAGAGGATTTCCTAGATGGAGGAATCGGCAATGACTATATGGATGGAGGAAGCGGTAATGATACCTACATTTTCAATCTAGGGAATGGCCAGGATACAATCAGCGACTTCGATTATACACTTGAGAATGTAGACACCGTCATATTCGGTCAAGGCATATTACCTGGAAATATTATACTAAGTCGTCAAGGGGATGCTCTTGAGCTAACATTAGAAGGAACCAATGATAAGCTGACGATTAACGGGTATTTTGACTACTATTATCGTGATAGTTTCAGAATAGAAAGATTCCAGTTCGCTGATGGAACGGTATGGGAGCAGGCGGATATTCAGAATCGAGATGTCTTTATTTATGGGACAGAGAACGATGACGTGTTGTCTAATAGTTCTGGAGAGAGGGATATAGTGTATGGTTATGAAGGGGACGATACATTATATGGTGCCGATGGAAATGACGAACTCAATGGAGGATCCGGTAACGATACCTTAAATGGAGGAAGCGATCAGGATAAACTCTATGGTGATGCCGGTGACGACGTCCTCTATGGAGAAGCAGGAGAGGATTTCCTGGATGGAGGAAGCGGCAATGACTACCTGGAGGGCGGAATTGGTAACGATACCTATATTTTCAATCTAGGGAATGGCCAGGATACAATAAGAGACTACGATAATACAATTGAGAATGTAGACACCGTCTTATTCGGCCAGGGCATATTACCTGATAATATCATGTTAAGCCGTCAAGGGGATGCACTTGGGCTTACAATTGATGGAACCAATGATAAGCTTAGCATTTATGGCTATTTTGACAGCTATTACAGTGACAGCTTTAAAATAGAAAAATTCCAGTTTGCTGATGGAACGGTATGGGAACAGGCAGATATTCAGAGCCGGAAATGTTATATCTACGGAACCGAATCGGATGATAACATATCATATTTCTCAAACTTAGCCAATATCATGTATGGCTTTAGTGGCAATGATACATTTATTGGAGGGGATGGAAATGACGAACTCTATGGCGGAATCGGCGGTGATACTCTCAATGGAGGAAACGGGGATGACGTCTTAGAGGGCGGATCAGGAAACGATTATATGGATGGAGGAAATGGAGCCGATAATCAAAAAGGTGGGGAAGGCAACGACACATTATATGGCGGAGGCGGAGCAGATACATTAGATGGTGGCATAGGTGATGATTTGTTAAATGGAGGAACAGGTAATGATACCTATTTCTTCAACCTCGGTTATGGAAATGACACTATTAGTGATTATGATTACTCAATTGGGAACGAGGACACGGTACTATTCGGACTAGGCATCTTACCAGAAAAAATTGTGCTAAGTCGTAGTGGCAATAACCTTGAATTCACTATTGCTGGAACTACCGATAAACTAACCATAGTCAATGGGTATTTCGATAGCAGCTACGGTTATTACAAGATAGAGAAGTTCCACTTTGCAGATGGAACGATATGGAATTTGAACGATATTATGAGTGGCTCTATCTATACCTACGGAACGCAGGGTGATGACAATGTAACTTACAGTGCTGGTATACAAGATATCATGTATGGTTACGGCGGAAATGATACTTTATACGGTGGAGATGGAGACGATATCGTTTATGGTGGTGATGGAATCGATTGGTTAGACGGAGGAAACGGCAGTGACTTATTAAATGGTGAAGCAGGAAATGACTCCTTATACGGAGGCAGCGGTGATGACTTCTTAAATGGCGGGGAAGGCGATGACTATTTGGATAGCGGTATCGGAGCCGATTATCTTAAAGGTGAGGCAGGGAACGATACTTTATATGGAGGAGACGGAGCAGATATTATAAATGGCGGCGTAGGAAACGATTACCTGGATGGTGGGAGTGGAAACGATACTTATATTTTCGAACCTGGATTTGGTATCGATACAATTTGGGACTTTGATTACAATAATGTGCATAAAGATACCGCCTATTTTGGGGAAGATATACTAAATCTGATCTTTATGCACAAGGATAATAATTTAGAAATTAACGTTAATGGTGCGGAGGATGTATTAATCATAAATAACTGCTACACAAGTTCATCGAATCAAGTAGAAGAGTTTAGAGCGGCGGATAATATGGTAATTTCTAACATTCAAGTCGAACAGCTTATCCAGGCTATGGCATCTTTCAGCCAACAAAACGGACTCTCGTGGAGCCAGGCTATCCAAGATAGGCCTCAGGACGTTCAGAACTTGCTCACTCAATTCTGGGTTCATCAGGCAGTATAAATTCTGATTTCGGAGCTTTCGTTCAATATCGCTTAATTTGCGAAGGCTGAATCCTTTGTGCTGGAACGGATTCAGCTTTTGCGCTTACCTTCGGTACCAGATTATAAATAATATTAATAAGCAATAATTTTGGGCATTTAACTTATTACTTTTTTAACATAACGGATGAATGGGGTTATCTAATGCAATTTAAAAAAGAACGAACAGAATCAAACGAAGTTGCAGAACCCGAAGAGCAAGCTGAGAACAAAAGACCTCTCGATTCAGGACTTTACTGCTTTATTACGATTGCGAGATTTCATGGAATAAACGCTGACCCGGATCAGCTAAAACATGCCTTAGCTTTAGAAAACAAGGATATGTCAGAGGTGGACATCTTACGTTCAGCGAAACAGCTGGGTCTTAAATCAAAGGTTGCTAATCTTGGTTATAAGAATTTAACAAAGATGCCACTTCCGGCCATTGTAGGAATGAAGCAGGGCGGTTTTATCATACTGGCCAAGGTAGATGGAAGTAACCTTCTGGTATTATTTCCTGGAGATAATTCACCAAGAATTATTGATGAAGAGAGCTTTAATCAGCAATGGAACAGCAGGATAATATTATTTACTCCAAGGTTATGGAAGGAAAGGGACATAGCATTTGGAATTAAGTGGTTCATACCAGCGATACTTAAATATAAAAAACAGTTAATTGAGGTATTAGTTGCAGTATTAACGCTTCAGATATTGGGATTGTTTTCTCCTATTATTATCCAGGTTGTCATAGACAAGGTGCTGGTACATCATGGTGTTACAACTCTGGATGTGCTGGCCTTAGGGCTTGCTACAATCGTCATTTTTGAAACAATAATGAGTATAGCAAGGAGTTACATATTTACCCATACTACAAGTAGAATAGATGTGATGTTGGGAGCTAGGCTTTTTAAGCATTTGTTTTCTTTGCCGCTTCGTTATTTCGAGACAAGACGAGTTGGGGATACGATTGCTCGAGTAAGAGAACTTGAAAATATAAGGCAGTTTCTTACGGGTGCTCCACTAACATCCGTTCTCGATATTATGTTTATCTTTGTTTATGTGGCAGTTATGTATTTTTATAGTCCAACCCTTACCTGGGTGGTATTGGGTTCACTCCCCATATTTGCTGCTCTTTCTGCTTTTGTAACTCCTTTGTTCAGGCAAAGGCTTGACGAAAAGTTTAATTATGGAGCTGAGTCCCAGTCTTATCTAGTTGAAGTTGTAACGGGGGTGCAGACGTTAAAGTCCTTAGCAATTGAACCGGAAGTTCAGAAGAAGTGGGAAGGTTTACTTGCTAACTACACAAGGGCCAGTTTTAGAACTCATTTACTGGCTGGGAATGCAGGGGCAATAGGACAATTTATCCAGAAATCATTTGATATTGCCGTACTTTGGTTTGGCGCGCACCTAGTCATGTCGGGAAATCTTTCTGTCGGACAATTAATCGCCTTCAGGATGCTTTCAGCCAGAGTAAGTGGACCAATCTTAAGACTCGTACAGATGTGGCAGGATTTCCAACAGACGGGAATATCCATTAAACGACTCGGGGATATATTTAACACAAAACCTGAGCCAACAATAGATCCATCAAAAGCGAGATTGCCGTTTATTAATGGTCATATAAAATTTGAAAAAGTAAGGTTCAGATATAGGCCGGATCAAGCCGAGGTAATAAGAGACATGTCCTTTGAAATAAGGCCTGGGATGATTGTTGGGGTTGTAGGCAGGAGCGGATCGGGAAAAAGTACTATTTCAAAGCTTATACAAAGGCTATATATACCTGAGGGTGGAAAAATCCTGATTGACGGAGTCGATATATCACTTGCGGATCCTTCATGGCTCAGACGGCAAATAGGTGTAGTGCTTCAGGAAAATTTCCTTTTTAATGCTTCAGTGAGAGATAACATTGCTATTCATAATCCTGTTGCAAATATGGCCGAAATAATTCGAGTGGCAAAAATAGCAGGAGCCCATAGCTTTATATTAGAACTGCCAGAGGGATACGATACTATTGTAGGGGAAAAGGGGACAGGCTTGTCGGGGGGACAGAAGCAGAGAATTGCAATTGCCAGGGCGCTTCTTACAGATCCACATATCCTTATTTTTGATGAGGCTACATCGGCGCTGGATTATGAATCAGAAAGTATTATTCAAAAAAATTTAAAAACAATTTGCAATGGTCGTACTGTAATTATAATTGCTCATCGACTTTCAACTATAAAAGATGCCCATAAAATCATGGCAATCGATAGGGGCCAGTTGGTTGAGTACGGATCTTATGAAGAACTACTTAAGAGGAAAGGATTGTTTCATTATTTACATAGCCAGCAGGAAAGGGGCCTGTCGAGTTGAGGTTATCAAAGAATAGAAAAGAGAATCATTTACAATATGAGTTTTTACCTGCGGCGCTGGAAATAACTGAAACACCTCCTTCACCCTTGGGGAGAATTGTTGTTTGGACAATTCTTGCTATCTTTATTATTGCAATAATATGGGCCTCTATAGGAAAGGTTGATGTTGTTGCAGTAGGAAGAGGTAAAGTTATCCCTGATGGAAGGCTTAAGGTTGTACAACCTTTTGAGGAAGGGATAATCTCAGCGATTCATATTAATGAAGGACAAAAAGTTAAACAAGGGCAAGTACTAATCGAATTAGACTCAGCGATGAAAACTGTAGATGTTGAGAGCATAGAAAAAACGATTAATACCATGGAGTTCGAAAATAAGTTATTAAAAAATGAACTTATGGAAGGAGATATTGAGGAATTAGTACTTAAGGATGTACTATCAGAAGTTGTACAGCAAGATTTATATGAGCTTACAAAATCAAAGATTTCTGAGAATAAGGCGAAACAGGAAACGTTTAAGTCCTTAATCTTGCAAAGGGAGGCAGAACTCAAAATTGAGCAGTCTACAAATCAAAAGTTAGCAAACAATTTAGCAATACTAAAAGATAAGGAACAAAAGTATAAGGTACTGTACGAGGGTGGGGCTATTGAACTGCAGAAATGGAAAGATGTTATTGATGAGATTACCCTGGCAGAAAATGATCTGCAAATTCAATACGCTAAGGTTGAACAGGCAGAGAGCTTACTGGAAGTGGCCCGAAAAAACTTAGATAACTTTAAAGAGGAAATCGACACGACTATTTTGAATTTGGTGGTTGAGAATGATAAGAAAATTACTGAACTTAAAGCGCAACTGACGAAATCCCAAAGAAGTGTACAATATCAATTGCTTACTTCACCTGTAGATGGTATAGTCCATGGGCTTTCTTCGAATACCATAGGCGGGATTGTTACACCAGCTCAGCCGATAATGAATATTGTTCCAGACGGTACACCTTTAGTTGTTGAAGTAATGATTGCTAACAAAGACAGAGGATTTGTTGATGTAGGACAAGAGGTTGGGAATAAATTTGATGCTTTTCCCTTTCAAAAGTATGGTACGGTGAAAGGGGAAGTTGTAAGTATAAGTCCTGATGCTTTTGAAGATGAAAAGTTGGGATCTGTATTTAAAATGAAAATTAGTCTTGATAGGACGACAATAAATCTTTCAGGTAATAATTTTAATATAACTCCAGGAATGGCGGTAACAGCTGAAATTATGACAGGGAAAAGAAGAATAATTGAGTTTTTTCTTGATCCTATCATAAAATATGCTGATGAAAGTCTAAAATTAAGGTAATATTTTAATTTTATAACAAAGGAGTTTATATTATGTATAGAACTTTTAGAAGAATAGTATTTATGCTTGTGCTATGCTTAGCGCTTCTTATTCAGAGTGGGCTGATTTCTAAACCTGTCTATGCTGAGAATACATCCGAAATGGATATTGGTGATTACATTCAATTTGGGAGATATTATAATGAGCCTATTCAATGGAGGGTTATAAATATTAATGACGATGGAAGTCTTATGCTGCTTTCTGAGAAAATTCTAAGCTTAAAGCCTTTTGATGCAAATGGCGACCTTACTGACAATAGAGGTAATACGGAAAGGATAAATTTCGGCAGTAATAACTGGGAAAAGTCTAATCTTAGAGAGTGGCTTAATAGTGATAGTGAAATAGTTAATTATTCTTGTCAAATTCCAGATGACAGTCATGTAAATAATGGCAACAATAATTATGAAAGTGAGGCAGGATTCTTACATAACTTTACGAATTCTGAACAAGATGCTATACAGCCTCACACATACAAGACAATTTTGTCTTCCGTTGATAGTAATATCTATGATGGAGGAAGTGAGCTATATACATTTGATTCCAACGTAGAGGATGTGGTACAGAATTTCGATCAAGCCTATTACAAAAATGTTAATGATAAAGTGTTCCTATTAGATGTGAAAGAATTACATGATTATGTGTTTAACAGGGGTTATGAACATAGAAGAAAGCCTACCAAGGCTGCCGTAGCCCATTCGGAATATAGTATAAGCAGTGATAACTATTGGTATTATTGGTTGCGAACTCCTAATCCGGTTAGTTCATCCTCAACACTTTTTATTTGTTATGAAGGTATCGTTAACTTTGATAGCGCTTTTAACGGAGACCATGGCCTGCTTCCGGCATTAAATTTGAAATCAGGTATTTCTGCAGTTGGAGGAGATGGAACTGAGGGTAATCCGTATGTTGTAATTGGAGATGCTTCAGCTGTGCCAATGGCACCGATGGCATCTAATGTACAAATAATTGGGGATGCACGGAGTGGCAGCACACTTACGGGTACTTACATGTATTCCGATTGGAATGGTGATATTGAAGCAAGTTCAACTTATAGATGGCTAGAGTCGGATGCGATAGATGGTGAATACAAACCCATTGTGGGAGAAAGTTCCGTATCCTATGTAATAAAAGACGATGATATTTTCAAATATTTAAAATTTGAAGTAACACCAAAAACAACGGTTGAACCAATACAAGGCAACGCAGTACGAAGTGCTGCTGTAAGGGCTTATAAAAGTGATAATGCTAAGCTGGCTTACTTGAAGTATAACGGTATAAGTATTGCTGACTTTAATCCTAATCTGACAGAATATAAGATTTTGCTGCCGGGAGGAAGTAATCAAGTACCAACAATCACAGCAAAGTCGGAAGATAGTCGTGCCGAAGTACAGATTATCAATGCGACGGGGTTACCAGGAACTACTGTTATTAAGGTAACAGCTGAAGATGGCTCAGAAAAGATATATAATGTTTCATTTTCTGTAGCACAGAGTTATATAGAATCCGCGCATCCATATACCAATAATTTGGATAATACATGGACCTACACTATGCCTATAGAATACAGCGCAATACAGGTTACTTTTTCTCAATCAACTGAAGTAGAAGAAGGATATGATTTTATTTACATAATGGACGGTAACAATATACCGGTTTCAGGAAATCCGTTTACAGGCAAGGAGCTTGCAGGGAAGACGGTAAAGGTCCCAGGAAGTACGGTGAGGATAAGGCTAACCAGTGATTCTGACGATAACAAATATGGATTTGCAGTCACTGATATTCAACCAGATCTATCGCTAACAAGTATTAAGGTGAATGGAACGGATATTGATGGGTTTGAACCTTCAAAATATACCTATAGATATGTATTGCCCAAGGATATATCTGAAGTACCGCTAATAACAGCAGAAGCAGAAACGGGAGCTGTTACTACAATTGTTCCTGCAAGTACAATACCAGGTATCACCGAAATCAAAGTACTCGATAATAGCGGAAATTTAATAAAGACGTATGTGATCGAGCTAACACATTTAGGCGAAATTACAGTAGGGGATTATATACAATTTGGAAGGTATTACAAACAACCAATATTATGGCGTGTTATTAATGAGAATAGCGATGGCAGCTTTATGTTGCTTTCAGAGAAAATACTCAGTATGAAACCATTTGACGCTAACGGCGACTTTACAGATGGTAGGGGTGACTCCAATAGGATAAACTATGGCAGTAATAACTGGGAAAAGTCTAATTTAAGAGAGTGGCTTAATGGAGAAAGTATGGTTGTAAATTATACTTGTCAGCCGGCTGATGATAACTATATAGAGAACGGTAACAACAATTATGAAAATGAGGCAGGATTTCTAAGTAACTTTACGATATCAGAACGAGATATTATTCAGCCTGTCATGCACAGGAGTATTTTATCTGCAATCGATAGGGATGCTAGTGATGGTGGAACCGAGCTGCATATATGGAAGTCGGAAATCAAAGATATTGTACAAAACTTTGATGATGCTTATTACAAGGATGTAACCGATAAAGTATTTCTACTAGATATCAAGGAACTGCACGATTATGTTTATAATCGTGGCTATGAATACAAGAGGAAGCTAACAGCAGTTGCGGAAGCTAATTCAGAGTATAAAGTAAATAATTCAGAGAATTGGTATTACTGGCTGCGTACACCCTGTGCAGATAATTCATATCTGGAGCGATTTGTCTTTGGTGATGGAGGGGGTTACGATTTTCTCTACGCTTACGATGGTAAAGTGGGTGTTCTCCCTGCATTAAATTTAAAGCCTGGTTTTCCTTATTCTAGTGGAAATGGCAGTGAAAGTAATCCCTATCTTGTAGGGGAAGTATTTAACCTCATTGGATTACAGGCCAACTACGAAAATAAGGAAGTAAGTCTTAACTGGAATACTCTTGATGCTGCTGACTGCTATAAAGTGTATAAGAAACAATCAGACAGTGCTTACTGTTGGCTAGGCGATTTTTCCACTCCGTCCTTTACCGATGTTAATGTTCAAGCTGGCAACACTTATACATATGCAGTTAGTGCTGTTATCGATTCAATTGAAGGACAACTGTCTGCTCCGGTAAACATAACTATTCCTGATGAAATTCAGGGTTACAGTGCTGACGCACTGGTTCAAATAGATATAAATCCTAAGTATCATAACTGTGCAGGTGTTTTTATTGGACTGAAAAATATTAAGGATCCATCTGGTCTTCTCTCGGAAGGCTCTAAGGTTACCGACTATCAAGTAGAAATAGATTATAATCCAGAAAAAGTAACAATTCTCGATGTCATTGACGAGTTGAATCTCAGCGAATTCAATAAGACTATTGATAATACCTCAAGCAAAGTAAGCGTTATCGGCACAACTGATTTGGGAACCGTTAAATACGACAGATTGTTCTTTGTGCCCTTAGTGTCAAATGGCTCAGCCAAAGATTTTACGGATTTGTATGTTAAATTTATAAATATTACAGATAACCAAAATAAAATTCAGATTCCTGAGCCGTATAATATTACTTTACAACGGGGTAAAGTTGTGAATCGGACCACTGAGACCAATCCCGATATCAGCGATGCCATTGCAGGGCTCCAATATCTGGCGGGTCTTCGTGAGCCTGGTTTTGATGAGGAGCAGGTGAACCTTATTAATTTGGGTTCAATATATCAGTCTGAAAATGAAACACATGGTGTTATTCCGAACATAAAGGATATCATAGCCTTAATGCAATACATTGTCGATTTACGTAATGACAATTTTGAGCAGGAGATGTAATATAGCAATTACTGATAAATTCCTACGACGTTGCTTTTTAAGACGTTAGCATGAAATAATAAGGAGGTCCTTGCGGGCACTCCTTATGTTATTCCTACAGTCCTTCAACAAACTTAGAATTTATCAGATAATTACATAATTAGGCGATTGATAGGATAAGCTTTGTAAAATTGCAAATATTGAATTGGAGCAGGGAAAGATTGACACTTTATTTTAACTTTAAGGAGCGTGGTAAATTATGATAGCTATTAATTATAGAAAAATGTGGCATGAACTGGATAATGAGATTAGACAAAAATTTAGGGAAAGCAATTACGAAGATAAAGTATTGCAGGAAGTGCTGATGTTGAGTGCTAAAATAATGACCAAGGAATTAGAATGGCAAAATCAATGCAGAAAGGAAGCCGAAGAAAATATTCCGAATGAAGAATATGATAATATTTTTTAACCTGCGTTCACAAAGAATTCTCCCACCTCGTTAAAGGACTTGCTAAGGTCTATCTCTATGATGCCGAGGGCGAATCCGTCGATGGAGATCAACCGGTGCTGGTGGACCTCTACAATAACGAACAACGCGTGTATAAACGGCATGGGTTAGCGCTTGGAAAGTACACCCTGAAAATCGAAGTCACCGGAGAAAAATCAGCCTCCTCAGGAGACCGGTGGGTCAACCTTGATGCTCTCGAAGTCTTATCTCCTGTCGAGAGTACCCCCGCTGCCCCGACTAACCTCACCGCAACCCCTGGAAGCGGAGAGATCACTCTGGCCAGCCGCTAGTACTGCACCAAAGGAGAGAGACACTGAAATGACGAAGAGCGTGAAATTGGAGACAAGTTCTGGGGACAAGGAAACAACAGTATACTGTTGTTAATTGTCGCTTTATGTAATAAAATATCTATATAACATTGTTTCTCTAGAAAGGGGTACTAGTAATGTCCTTACCATGGCATAAGCTTAATCACAAGAGACAGAATTATTACATCATCCTAGTCTCGATTACACTGGCATCTATTTTAATTGGTGTTATTTTTTTGATCAACATGTCCTAATTATCTCCCTTCAAACTTCGTGAAACCTATTAATTTTCTCTTTAATAGCTTTTAATCATCATTCTTAACTAGTCTTTAATTGAGGTAACTTTTCAAGTGGAAATGAATTGTAAAAAACTCTTGCTGGTACCATTTGTGATAAGGTATCAAAACAAGGCTTGATATTGCTCAGGGGATATGATGCAAGACTTCTCATAAACTGCTAAATAAAGACAACCGCATTATGTTATTGCGGTTGTCTTTTAAACTTAGAGGATTGATAAATTAATTAGTTCAATAACAAGAGCCTTCAAACTGGGTATCGAATTCTAACAGCACTCTCTATATTGGAAATAAAGATTTTACCATCGCCAATTTCTCCGGTTCGTGCTTCTTTGTTAATGACATCAATGACGTAATTGACGACTTCATCAGTGACTATCATTTCGATTTTTGTTTTAATATAGAAGTTATTTGTGATTGTATATCCCCGGTAAAACTCGGTTCTTCCTTTTTGTGAACCACAGCCTAACACGTTGGTTAAGGTCATTCCTTTAACTCCATATCCTCGGATTGAAGTCTGGATAGCTTCTAGCTTTGATGGACGGATAATACATTCGATTTTTTTCATTTCATTCACTTGAACCTTCTGTTTTTAAATATTCACAGAAGGTGCCTTCATTTCAAAGCCGGAGTAGGCTTCCATGCCATGTTCGCCGATATCTAAGCCTACGACTTCCTCTTCTTCAGTAACTCGTAAACCGAGAGTTGCTTTAATGATACCGAAAAGAATCAGTGAAGTGACTGCTGTCCAAGCGAAAACTGAGGCTACACCGATGAGTTGAGTGATTAATAAGTCAGTGCCCCCTCCATATAAGAGGCCTCCGTCCACTGCAAAGGCTCCGACCATGATTGTACCAAAACAACCACAGACACCATGTACTGAAATAGCTCCGACCGGATCGTCAATTTTAAGGACTTGGTCAATAAATTCAACGGAAAGAACAATTAGAATACCAGCCAAGGCTCCGATGATCGCTGCTCCAATAGGATCTACGGCTAAACATCCTGCTGTGATGGCTACTAAGCCAGCTAAAGCGCCATTTAAGGTCAAAGAAACATCGGGCTTCTTATACTTTAACCAAGTGAAGATCATAGTCATTGTCGCACCTGCAGCTGCTGCGAGGTTCGTATTTAAGGCAATCTTACCGATATCAGGGTTGGTTCCGGAGAGTGTACTTCCTGGGTTAAAGCCGAACCAGCCAAACCATAGGATAAATACCCCAAGAGCGCCTATTGTAATATTGTGACCCGGAATCGCATGGGATTTACCGTCTTTGCTATATTTGCCAACCCGGGGTCCAATCAGAAGTGCACCAATCAAAGCAGCCCATCCGCCAACTGAGTGAACAACTGTCGATCCTGCAAAGTCTATCATGCCGCGTTCCATTAACCAGCCGCCACCCCAGATCCAGTGGCCTACGACAGGATAGATAACAGCACTGATGACAAAGCTGTAGATTATATAAGACATAAATTTAGTGCGTTCGGCCATAGCCCCTGAGACGATGGTAGCTGCTGTTGCTGCAAAAACAGTTTGGAACAGGAGGAAGGCTGGAAGAGGGATGGATAATCCCAAGTGCTCAAACGTATCAGACATACCAAAGCCGGTTGTGCCAAAAAGTCCTGCTTTGTCCACTCCAAACATGATCGCAAATCCAAAAAGCCAGAAAATTAAGGAGCCAACGGAAAAGTCCATTAAATTCTTCATTATAATATTGCCAGCGTTCTTAGCTCGAGTAAATCCGGCTTCGACCATGGCAAATCCTGCTTGCATAAAGAATACGAGAAATCCAGCGATTAGAGTCCAAACGGTATCAATGGCGATGGCGTTACTTTCAACACTAGGGTCGGCTCCTAAGGCGACTCCAGGGATAGACAAGAGCAAAGTGGTCAACATCCCTAGGAGAATTCCTTTTTTCATAAAACTTGTTTTCATTGTTCTTTCTCCTTTCAAATTTTGAATTTATGGTAAACAAAAAGCGCCGACGGGTAGCAGTACTTCTACCCATGGCGCCATTGCCTAGCATTATAAACATAAATACCCTCAGGTTTCCCTGAGGGCATCTTTGACCTCAATACTTTGTTAACAGGATCGATGAATTACTTGACTCTATAGTAGCACTTCTTTAGAGATTCGGGAATAGGTTTTTCCTATGAATCCTGTATTCTTAATTGTCTCGAATTAGTGACAAATTTAAAAAAAAGTATATAGCCAGTAGGCATGAATCAGCATGATCAATAAATAAACGATTAAGGTTAACCCCATGCCATAAACAATTAGCTTGCGAGAGGTATCTCTTACCCACCAGCAAGCAGTTCCTAGAATAATAGGCAATAAAACTTTAAACGTCCTTAGATATAGTGGGTTCCTCTCAATAATCAACTGCATCAGCGGATTGCCTTCTTCAATTAAGTGAAGTCTCATTCCCCGAAGGGTTAGTTCTATATCTATAATGTTAAAAATTAGAAGGATAATGGTTGATACAATTATTTTATTTTCAAATGCATTGAGCCCTGGTCTATTAGTTCGAAGTGGTTTTTTGGGGTTAAATTCTGAAGTAGACATAGACACTCCTTTCCTTGTACCCTGTCTCTACTTCAGAATATGTAGTTTCTATAAAGTTATGTTTAGTATTCGGTACATAAGGACAATCCGCAGAGGGTGAGTCTGACCCACCTGAAGTGCTTACCCCCCATCTATAGAAGTGGGGGGTCTCAGATTAGATGAAGGGTGGGCGAATACATCTTAGAGTCGAATTATGGTGAGAATAGTTAAATAGAAAAGATGGAATTATAACAAAGGATAATTTTATCAATAATTATAAATTCTATATCATATAATGCTTAATGAAAGTAGTTATATGCTTAAAATTGCGTATAAATAAAAGTTTATGAAAAAAATAAGTTTACGTGAAGATATGAGAAAAAATTATTTTGTAAATGTCAACTTAAAAATTAATTTTAACTTTAGTGCTATATAAATAACTATAAAAGATTAATAAAAAATTAAATAATCTACTTTACAGTGAAGGATTTTCGCCTAGTATGTTGAATCTGTAAATAAATGGGATTATAGTCCTGGGACTATAGACTTTTCATATAGGCCAAAGGTCATGACTTTAAGTAGGATGCTTACGGATTCAGCGATAAAGAAAGGAGATTGGGAAATTCAAAGATCATTTTGAGAGAAGTAATACTTACCGTATTTATCTAGTAAGGAAGGTCCTATTCATGATACTAAACAGAAAATTCTTGTCGTTAATATTGGTGGATTCAACACTTGTTAACCTTGCCATGTTCGGGAGCTTTTACCTTCGCTTTGAAGGGGATATTCCTAGGGAATATTTCCTGACTTATTATCATTCTGTTTGGGTTGGTACACTCATTTACCTATTCATCTTTTCATTATTTGGTTTGTATAATCGACTTTGGCAGTATGCAAGTATCAGTGAATTTATTTCTATTATTTGTGCGGTCTCTGTTGGAACGAGTAGCGTAGCACTGGTTATATACTTCTTAGCCCCGATGCGATATCCCAATGCTGTAGTGGTTCTATTATGGCTTACCACCATTTTTTTAATCAGTGGGTCACGTTTCATCTGGCGGATATTACAAGATACTGTGCATAGTTTTCAGATTCCCGGAGTACCAATGAGAGTACTGATTATTGGAGCAGGAGATGCAGGGGCTTTGGCGATTCGGGAACTTAAAAACAGCAATTATAGAGACGGATATCCCATTGGGATGATCGATGATTCTCTAGAAAAGCAAAAACTCAAACTAATGGGTATTCCTGTATTAGGAACCAGAAAGGATATTCCGCATATTGTCAAATCCCGAAATGTTGAGGAAGTAATAATCGCGATGCCTTCGTCTCCAGGAGATGTTATCAGAGATATTATTACGATTTGTGAAAAAAGTGGTGTTGTCATTAAGATCATGCCTGCTATTTATAATTTCTTTAGCGGACAGGTTGATACTTTGAAAATCCGTCAAGTTGAGATTGAAGATTTATTAGGCAGAGAGCAGGTTAATCTCGATATCGATGAAGTTGCAGGGTATCTAGCAGCTTCAAAGGGGCATTTCATGGAGGTTCTAAAACCTATGTAACGGTTATTCTTATAATAGTTTAGATAACAGCAGGAAGGGGTTTTCAGATGATTCCATTATCGAGACCAGATATTACTGAGAGAGAAAAGCAAGCAGTACTTGCAGTCCTGGATTCGAATTTCTTAAGCTTAGGGCCGAAATTAAAAGAGTTTGAAGAAAAAATGGCAACTTATGCTGGAACAGAATATGCCATAGCCTGCAATAGTGGGACAAGTGGTTTACATATGATTATATCCGGGCTAGGAATAAAAGATGGTGATGAAGTTATTACTACCCCATTTAGCTTTATTTCCTCTAGTAACTGCATGCTATTTGAACGCGCAAAACCTGTGTTTGTGGATATTGATGAAAAGACCTATAACATGGATACAGCACAAATCGAAGCCAAAATTACGAAGAAAACTAAAGCAATCTTACCGGTCCATATTTTTGGGCAACCTGCGAACATGCATGTGGTGAGACAAATTGCTCGTAAACATGGTTTGTATATTATTGAAGATTCTTGTGAGGCAATTGGGGCGGAGTGGAACGGACAGAAAGCCGGTTCGATGTCTGATGCTGGGGTCTTCGCCTTTTATCCGAATAAGCAAATGACAACGGGTGAGGGTGGGATCGTTGTTACCAATAACGAAGCTCTTGCGAAGTTATGTTATAGTCTTCGGAATCAAGGGCGTGGAATTGATACTCAGTGGCTCAATCATGTTCGGTTAGGCTACAACTATCGTATGAATGACATTAGTGCTGCACTTGGAATTGTACAGCTTGAGCGAATTGATGAGATTATTGCTGCTCGCCAACGAGCTGCTGATTTTTATATGAAAAAACTCCAAACTATTGAAGGAGTAATTCTCCCTACGGTTGATGAGCGAGTGAAAATGAGCTGGTTTGTATTCGTAATACGATTTGAGCCTTGGATTGATCGAAACATAGTTATGGAAACACTTTTAAATCGGGGAATCGGATGTAGGCCTTACTTTACAGAGATTCATCTTCAGCCGTTCTATAGAGAAATGTTTGGATACAAGGAGGGGGATTTCCCGGTTACCGAACGTGTGGCAAGTGGTACTTTAGCTATTCCGTTCTTCAATAATATCACTGAAGATCAAATTGATATCGTTGTGGATGAGATAAGGAGAGCTATTCGGTATGCATCTATTGCTGATCATGAAAAGCGATTGAAGAGATTGTGGGAAGACGTGATCTAGGAGAGTAGAGAGCTGATGATAGCTTACTTTAAAATAAAGAGAGTTATGGATTTAATATTTTCATTTATTTTGTTGATTGCGGTATCTCCAATCATGCTTTGTGCAGTTGTTGCTATCAAACTAGGAACCCAGGGTCCTGTGCTCTTTAAGCAAAAGCGGCCAGGTAAAGCTGGAGTTATATTTACGATTTATAAGTTTCGAACCATGCGCTTAGAAACGGAGAAAGATGGTCGGCCCCTATCCGATATGGAACGTATGACTCGTGTTGGTACGGTTCTACGAAAGCTCAGTGTTGATGAACTACCGCAGCTATTTAATATATTAAGAGGGGATATGAGCTTCATTGGCCCCCGCCCTTTGTTGGTTCAGTATCTTGAACGTTATACTCGAGAACAAATGCGCCGGCATGAAGTGACACCAGGAATATCTGGATGGGCACAGATTAATGGGCGAAATGGAATTGATTGGGAGACTCGGTTTGAATACGATTTGTGGTATGTAGAGAATATTTCGTTTAGGACGGATTTTAGGATTTTCTTGGCAACATTGGCAGTTATATTAGCGCGGCGGGGAGTTAATCGATCCAGGAGTCAGACGATGGAAGAGTTTGGTGCTGTTGAGAACAGAACATTTGGTTCCTAGATATAGTTAATGTCATTAAGAAATGAAAGGGTAATTTAGACATGAGCTCAAAGAGAGTAGCTATTGTTGGCGCTGGGGGCTTCGGTCGGGAAGTTCTATGGTTGATTAGAGAGTGTAATGAGCATGCGATAGGGAAGACTGGGCAACCACTTTATCAGATAGCAGGATTCATAACGAATGAAACCAAGAAATATGATGATCAGCTATGTGATGTTCCTATCCTTGGTTCGTATGATTGGTTCTTGACTAACAGAGATGCTTATGCTGTATGCGCTATTGGGAATCCGAGGACACGACAATGGGTTATCCGTCAGCTATCAAACTTTGGAGTAAGATATTTTGACATAATACATCCTACGGTGAGAATGTCTAAATACGTTGAGATTGGGGAGGGTTCCATAATATGCGCGGGAGCAATTCTTTCCACTCAAATTAAAGTGGGTAAACATGTTCATGTTAACTTGAATAGTACAATTGGGCATGACGTAATTATTGAGGATTTTTCAACGATTGCTCCGGGTGCGAATGTTAGCGGAAACGTGTTTATTGGACAAGGTTGTGATATCGGGACGAATAGTTCAATAATCCAAGGATTGAATATCGGAAGGGGAGCAACCATTGGTGCAGGATCAGTAGTTAATAATGATGTTGATGAGAACACGGTCGTTGTTGGCGTTCCGGCAAAGGCAATAAAGAAATCGACTGAGTTTAAAGAGTAAGCTTTTGAGCTCTATTTAGTGTTTATCGAGAGATTAGGACAAGCATAGAGACTTTACCTAGAAGTAATGTAATATCAATAGTGGTTGAGATTGGCCTTAGTAGTAATTTAATGGATAGATATAAGTGAATATGCTGGGGTTATAACAAAGGGGATTTTTAGGGGATGAAAAAAAACATCTGGATTTGGAATCATTACGCAACAGATATGTATAGAAACTGTGGCGGAAGGCACTACTGGTTTGCAGAAAATCTTATTAAGCAGGGGTATCATGCGACGGTGTTCGGAGCAAATACATACCACAATACGGCAGAGTTTATTGATACAGGAGATGAGAAATATGCAACCGATACGGTGAATAATATTCCTTTTGTGTTTGTAAAAACGACCCCTGCATTAGGAAATGGAATAGCACGAGTTAAGAACATGATACTTTTTTATAAAAATCTTTTTTCAGTTGCAAAAGACTACGCAAAAGTTCATGGTCAACCAGATGTTATTCTTGCTTCGAGTGTTCATCCCTTGACTATGGTGGCGGGTATACAGATAGCCAGGAAATTCAAACTTCCTTGCATATGTGAGGTGCGTGATTTATGGCCTGAAGCAATATTTTCATTTAATAAAGCAAAGGAAAAGAGTTTCTTAGGAAAAATACTCACTGCCGGAGAACATTGGATTTATGAAAAAGCGGATGCCTTGATTTTCACGAAGGAGGGTGATACCGATTATATCAAAGAAAGGGGATGGGATACGGCTCACGGTGGGAACGTCGATTTACAAAAATGTCATTACATCAATAATGGAGTTGATTTAGAGGGTTTTCTAAAATCTATAAAAGAAAATATTGTTAATGATAAGGATCTGGATGCTGATAAGTTCAATGTGGTTTATACAGGAGCGATTCGTCCGGTCAATAATGTTGGAAATATTCTTGATGCTGCAGCTCTGATGAAAGATCAAACCAATATTCAATTTTTAGTCTATGGTGATGGTAATCAGCTGAAGGCATTAAAGCAGAGAGTTATCGATGAAGGGCTTACCAATGTAAAAATGAAGGGCTATATCCATAAGCAGTATATCCCCTATGTTTTGAGCAAATCATCAGTGAATATATTAAACTACTCCCAATCTCAGTTCAATTGGTCTAGGGGTAATAGCTCTAACAAACTGTTTGAGTACATGGCTTCCGGCAAACCTATCATTTCAACTGTTAAGATGGGCTATTGCATATTAGATAAGTATAAATGTGGTATTTCACTTGAAGGACCGACACCAGAAGAACTGGCTAAGACTATAGTAAAAGTTCATGATATGACAAAAGAACAGTATAACGAGATGAGCTCCAATGCTCGCAAAGGAGCATCAGACTTCGACTTTAAGGTTCTAACTGAGAAATTGATTGATGTTATGAAATGTAAAATAGGTGAGGTATCAAGATGATTAAATCAATTCTAGCCGAATATGGGTTAGGCTGGGCGATTAACCGTACATTATATTTGGCTAAGCTAAAGATGATGTCTAAGATACCTGTCACCGAGACTATATATGAGAAAAAAGCAGTCGTAAAGAGAATAGATATCTTCAACTTAGATATCGATAGCATCAAGAATTTTCTTACTAGTCTTACAATAGAAAAGCAAAATGAGATTGTGGATATTGCGGATAAGGCGATTATAGGTATTATTAATGGTTTTTCATCAATGGAAATGGACTACGGTAATCCAATCAACTGGCATTACAATCCTATTACAAAACAGGAAAGCAGCAAGAGTGTCAAGTGGTATAGGATAACTGATTTTGATCCTGTACGTGGAGATATAAAGGCAATTTGGGAAGCCTCTCGTTTTACACACTTTTTGTATTTTGCGAGGGCATATTTGATTACAGGTGATAATAAATACTACGCTGCTTTTTCAGAGCAATTAAGGCAGTGGCTTAAGGAGAATCCATATCCATACGGTGCAAATTATAAATGTGGGCAGGAATGTTCTCTTCGTATGCTAAATGCACTAATGACATATACGGTGTTTGATCAACTTACCACAGCAAAAGATAAAAATAATATGCACCGTTTGGTTGAAGTTTGTTATAAGAAGGTACTTTCTAACTTTTTTTATGCACACAAGTGCATTAAAAATAATCATACACTTTCAGAGATAGCTGGTTTGATCCTTGGCGCTTGGTGCTGTGGACATAAGCAAAGGCTGATACAAGCTTATCGGTTGCTTGATATGGAAATTGAGAATCAGTTTATGCCAGATGGTGGGTACGTTCAGTATTCATTCAATTATCAGAGATTTGCACTTCAAATCATAGAGTGTGTATCTAAGATATGCGAAAAGACTAATATATCGCTTTCGGATAGTTCTAAGAAGCTGCTTAGAAACAGCGCCTTACTAATGTATCAATGTCAAGATATAACGGGTGATGTTCCAAATTGTGGTGCAAATGATGGGGCACATATATTTCCTTTAACTGTTTGTGGGTATAGAGATTTCACGCCGGTTATTAATACAACCCATGCACTTGTAACTGGCAAGAGGTTGGTTGACAAGGGCAATTATAATGAAGAGTTGCTGTGGTTTGGAAGCGGGGAAAACTATCCGATTGCAAAAATTGAAAAGAAGTCAATGGCATTCAATGAAGCGGGTTTATATATATTGCGTCATAGCGAGGGCTTTCTAATGACATGTTTACATGATTATAAAACGAGGCCTGCGCATATGAATGGAATGCATATTGATTTATGGCATAAAGGTAAGAACATCTTCTGTGACTGCGGTACATTCTCTTATGCAAGTGAACTGGGGAAGGATCTGACCAAAACGGCGAGCCACAACACTGTTATAGTACAGGGCGTCGAACAAATGTCAAGCTATGCTAATTTTATGATATATGATTGGTCGAGCCGTAAGGATGTTAAATTCACCGAAGATAGCTTCTCTGGTACCATGATTTCAAAGAACGGTTATGAGCATACCCGACAAATAAGAAAGACAGAAAGGGGATATGTGATATCTGATGTAGTGAAAGGTAGAGGGGATAGTTGTAGCTTTCTTTTTCATACGCCATATGAAGTGAAACTAGTTTCGAATGGTTTCGAGGTGTTTGACGACGACGAAAAGCTATGTGCTGTTAAGCTTGAGTCTGGTGATCTAGAAGCTCGCAAAGTCTATAGGAGTTTATATTATCTTAAAAAAGAGGAGATCAACTGCGTTGCTGTAAAAAAAGGGTTAAGTGAAAAATGTAATTTGGAGTTTGAAATTAATCTGAGCAAATAAGGTTTAGCGAGGGTAAAAGAGATGGTAAACGTAATCGGTTTAGGCTATATTGGTTTGCCAACAGCATTAATGTTTGCATCCCATGGAGTGGATGTAGTCGGTACAGATTATGATAAAGAGTTAATTGCTACATTAAAGTCAGGAAAAACTACCTTTGAAGAAGAAAATCTTGACGACCTTTTTGATCGAGCTTTAGAAAAAGGAATTGAATTTTCTACTGAGTACGTCGAAACAGATGTGTATATCGTAGCAGTACCTACTCCGTACGATAAAATCAGTAAGAAGATTGATGCTAGCTATGTATTATCTGCAATTAATAATGTAATGGAGGTTTGTCCTAAAGGAGCCATTGTGGTTATTGAATCTACTATTGCTCCAGGAACAATCGACAAGTTAGTACGTCCGGTAGTCGAAGCAAAAGGATTCAAAATTGGTCAAGACATCAACCTAGTCCATGCTCCTGAAAGAATAATTCCGGGAGATATGGTTTATGAATTGAAACATAATTCACGGACTATCGGTGCGGATGATCAGTCAGTTGGGGAAAAGGTTAAAGCGCTTTACGGATCATTTTGCCAAGGGGATATAGTGGTAACAGATATTAGAACTGCTGAAATGACAAAGGTTGTTGAAAATACATATAGAGATATCAATATTGCATTTGCCAATGAGTTAACAAAAATCTGCCGCTTAGATAATATGAATGTTTATGAAATAATCAAGATTGCGAATATGCACCCACGTGTTAATATACTACAGCCCGGACCGGGCGTTGGTGGTCATTGCATCTCGGTTGACCCATGGTTTTTGGTGGGAGATTATCCGGGACTCGCCAATATCATTTTAGCAGCAAGGAAAATCAACGATTCTATGCCCGAGTTCTTACTGGAAAGAGTTCACGACATTATGAAGGAAAAGGGTATCACAGACTTAACAAGAGTAGGACTTTATGGCTTAACTTATAAAGAGAATGTGGATGATGTCAGAGAAAGCCCGACCTTACAGTTAATTGATAGTATGAAAAGACATCTTGCTCCTGGGTTGAAGGTTTATGACCCATTTGTTAAGAGAGAATTAGTTCAGAACCAGTACTTTGATTTTGATAAGTTTTTGATTGATATTGATTTAGTTGTAATTATGGTAGCTCATAATGAGATTAAAGAACAAATGGACAAGCTGGAAGGCAAAGTGGTATTGGATACTAAGAACATTCGCGGCATAAAGAGTGCTTATAAATTGTAAGAAACTACAAAGGGAGGCTTTGATACTATCTCTGTAGTATGAGGAAAGCCGAGCTGTCATATGACCTAAAGCAATATCTCAAAAACATATATTAGGAGGAAAAAGTGAGTATCGTTTTTGTACTTTCACATACACCAAATCCCCGAATGAATAAAAGGATCAATCTTTTAAAAGGTAAATATAAGACTTCGCTTGTATTCTGGAATAGAGAAACAGTGGATATTTGGAAAATGATTCATACTGATATAGAAGTTAAAGAAATAAGCATAAAGGCCTATTATACAAACCCACAAAAACGAATTATTCCAACTTTAAAATTTGCTATAGAGGCGATTAAATATCTTAGAAAGATGAATCCAAAATGCATTTACACTGAAAATGTGGATATGCTAGCTATTTGCAGTATTTACTCCTTTTTTAATAAGAAAAAACCAATAATTATTTACGAAATTGCAGACTTAAATAAATTGATTATTGATGTGCCTAAAAGTTTAGTAAAAAAATTTCTGAAGAAAATTATAGTTTCTACTGAGAAACGATTGTGTCAAAATGTTAATCTGCTTGTATTAACTTCTGAAAAATTTTATGACTTTTATTTTAGAGATTTTTTCCCGAAAGAAAAAATGTTGATTATACCTAATATGCCAAAGTTATATCCGTTTTCTTCTTATAGACCCAAGAAAAGCGGTATATTCACAGTTGGATTTATCGGAACCATACGCTATAAAGATCAAATGAAGATGCTAATTAGAGTAGCCCAGAAATGTAAAGTTAATGTCTTATTTGCAGGTGCTGGCTTGGATGATGAAATTAGAAAAATCAGCGCAGATATTCCATATGTTGAGTATTACGGAAAATATGAATTCGACAAAGAAATTGCCTCTCTATATGAAAAATGCAATTGCATTTATTGCGTCTACGATGCTGACCTAAACAACGTTAAGGTTGCATTACCTAATAAATTATATGAGGCAATATACTGTGGTTTACCTATCATCGTTGCTAAAGGCACTTATTTGGCAGAATTAGCTGAGAACATGGGTGTAGGCGTAGCTGTAAGCCATAAAGAAGACCAAGAATTAGAACAGGTTTTGAACAAACTCTCAACCGAAAGGGAATATTATGAGACATTTGTTGAAGCCTGTCATGCTCATAGAGATGAAATTAATGTTGAAGTCTATAACGAGAAACTTTTAGGTAGAGTAAAGGATTTAGCGAAGTTGGGAGCTAGTAATACTTTTGAAGAGAAAAAAGTAACTTAGCATAGAATATAAAGATGGAAGGAATAATCAGAATCATGAAAATTCTATTTCTGTGTTTATACCCTATAGAATACGCAACGTCTGGTATGTTAGGTAATCTGGCTTTAGTTAATGGTCTTCTTCAATTGAATCATGAGGTCGATTATTTAACGCGCAACCCTAATTCTAACTATGTTATTAATCAGTTGCTCTTAGAGTCAAAAAACTTAAGAGTATATAGATTACCAAGTAATGCAATCTATACGTGGATTGTAGATCAAAGAGATAAAACTAATACAGGACTGACGAAGAAACTGTTTCAATGGGGAAGAGAGTTATACCATAGATTAAAAATATACGATAACTCCCAGCAAGTGGCACGACATGCTAATTGTGATGTGTTACCTTCGAGAGAGTATGATGTTGTTATATCTTCCTCGGATCCCAAAAGTTCCCATAATGCTGTGTATCGGTTATTGAAAAAAGGATTGAAATATTCCGCTTGGATTCAATATTGGGGAGACCCGATGACTTTGGATATTACAAACCGCACTTTGTGGCCTAAATTATATATTAAGCAACTCGAAGGAAGAATATTGAAAGGCGCAAACTCAATTGTCTATGTTTCACCATTTACATGGAAAGAACAAAAAAAGCTATTTAGTGTTTATTCAAACAAAATGTTTTTTGTGCCAACAGCATATATGCATACTAAACAATCTCAAAAAAGACCAAAAGAAAGTAGTAAAGATAACTATCGTATTGGTTATTTTGGGGCCTATAACTCAAATACAAGAAATATCTTACCCCTATATTATACATGTAAAAATTTACCCAATGAAGTAAGTCTCCACATTGTAGGTGGATCAGATATTGTTTTGGAAGAGCAAAGCAATATCAAGATTGAAAGTAGGCAGGAGAGCTCGGTTATCGAACAATATGAGACGGAATGTGACCTAATTGTATGCATTATGAATAGTAATGGTTCACAAATTCCAGGAAAGATATATCATAGCGCAGCGACGAATAAACCAATACTTGTGATAATTGATGGGGAATACGCTGATGATATAAAAAGTTATTTAGAAGGGTTCGATCGATTTATATTTTCTAAAAATAATGAGGCTGATATAAGAAACGCGATTCTTTTAGTTATGAATGAAGAGCGGGTATGGGTACCATCGCCCGAGTTTGCTCCGAAGATAGTCGCAGAGAAAATATTAAGGACAATAGGTTGCCCCTCTACGATAGAATAATTGAATAATTATATTTGCGTCATTGAAAGCGGGAGGAGTAATTGTAAAATATGAAAGTACTCTTATTATTGTCTAATATACGATATGGTGGAGCAAATAAAGTGATGGTAGAGTTAGGAAATTATTTGGCCGAAAGAGAATATCAAGTATGTTTCATAACATATGGGAGTGACCAATGTTTTTATTCGTATGATCATAGAATTGGCCGAATTTTCATAAAAACAAAATTGGATGGAATAAAAAAAGTCCGTCGTCTAGCACAAGTGCTCGAACTTCGTAAAATTCTTAAAAGAGAGAACGCTGATATTATCATTACATTTGAAAATTTAGCAAAGTTAATGGCTGTACTAGCAGTACGTTTTACTAAATGTAAGGTGCTGATTTCTGAACGAATGGATCCGTATAACTATCGTCCTAATAGAAAAAAGGCCTTGTATTTTAGATATGAACTGGCAGATGGTTGTGTATTTCAGACTGAAAAAGCATCGGAATACTTTTCTAAAAGAGTGAGGAAAAAGAGTAAAGTGATTCCTAATTTTAATATGGTAAATAAAGCTGACTGGGTTGAGTGGAATAATCGGAAGGATGAGATAGCTTTTGTAGGTCGATTTTCAGTAAAACAAAAACGCCAAGATATTATGTTAGAAGCATTTAAAGATATCATTCCTCAATTTCCTGAAATGAAACTAATATTTTACGGTGATGGTCCAGACTTAGAGAGAATGCAGGCTTATGCTGGATCCTTAGGGATAGCTGATAATGTAGTTTTTGCAGGTGTTGCTTCAAATATACCAGAATTAATAAAATGCTCAAAATTGTTTGTCTTGACATCTGATTACGAAGGAATCCCTAATGCACTAATGGAAGCAATGATGATTGGGATTCCATCTATTTCAACAAATTGCAGCCCTGGTGGTGCAAGATTATTAATACAAAACGAAGTGAATGGCTACTTAGTTCCTTGCGGAGATGTCGAAGCATTATCATCTGCAATAATTAATGCTATAAGTAATCCACATATAGCAGAGAAGTATGCTATATGTGCACAAAAGAGCCTTGAACGCTTTTCTAAAAGTAGGATTCTTCCACAGTGGGAAGAGTACTTAAACAAAGTTTTAGAAAGCTAGCGGGGGGATATGGGTATTGTGAACCAAAATGATGAATTATTTGAGATTCCATATTCAAAATTTGATTTAAGAAGTGTAGGCCTTATTTCATTATATTTCTATCTTCTATTTTCATTTATAACAAGACCATTATCTTTAACTATCTTTACTTCAATTGCAATGTGGCTAACTATAGGAATTAGTATTTTGTTGATTTTTGATAAAATTACACTGCTAATATTTAATAGATATTTAATCATGTTTGGATTACTATTACTGTCTTCATTTTCTTCCAGCATATATTCAGTTGATGAATCAAATACATTAGGAAATGCATTATTACTGGTTCCATCATTAATTATTTGCACAACTGCAATTATATTAATACAAACCAGAGAGGATATTTTAGGAATAATAAAATGTTTTTCTTTTTGTGGTCTAGCATTGGTGTTAACCTTGTGGGGAACTAATATGCTTGAGTATACAGCTGGATATAGACTGGGGAACAATCTTTATACAGGAGCCAATGAACTTGGAAGATCACTGATGTTTTCTCAGATATGTGCCTTATGGTTAGCAATTAATGAAAAGCGGTTTAGATATCTAAATATCGCTAATATAATTGTAATGAGTTATGCGATGTTTTTAACTGGGAGCCGAAAATATATCATAGTTATTATTATTTTTGCTTGTATAAATCTCATCTTTAAATCTGGAAACATTATGAAGAAATTAACAAGTTTAGTAATTATTTTACTAGGGTCTATAATAGTATATACATTGGTAATGAAAGTACCCTCATTTTATGATCTTTTTGGTTATAGACTTGAAAGTTTATTTTCCTTTTTTTCTAGTGATTACCGAATCAGTGCAAGCGACGATTTACGTAAGTATTTAATTGAAAGAGGAGTTGCTTATTTTACTGAAAGGCCCATATTTGGATGGGGGCATAATTCCTATCAAGTTTTATTTGGTCTTGAAAGTGGATATCTATTATATTCACACAATAATTATATAGAATTACTTGTGAATCTTGGTTTAATTGGTTTTGTAATATATTATTCGTATTATTTTATACTTGTAAAAAGAATCTATATTAATAAAATATCAGAGCCGTTAGACTTATTTTTTATTGGCTTTATCATTGGATCGCTTATTTTAGATATTGGAGATATTGGGTATGAAAAAATATTCGTGCAACTGTTTTTAGCAATTACAGGAATATATGTATTTGATATAAAAAATCTGAAAGGTAATGAATAATTTGGATTGTGAAGTGGATTATGGATAAATATTCGAGAACTAAAAATACAATACGTAATCTTATTTATAGTCTTGGTTCATTCACTTTAACATATGGTTTATCTTTTGTCTCTCGTACTATTTTCATAAAAACATTAAACGCTGAATATTTAGGAATTAATGGATTGTTTTCTAACATTCTCTCAGTTCTATCATTAGCGGAGCTTGGTATAGGTGGAGCATTTGTATCTATGCTGTATAAACCAATCTACGAAAATGATATAAAAACAATTAAAATTCTAATGAATGCTTTTAAAAAAGCTTATACGTTTATTGGTATATTTGTTGGCGTTAGTGGGGTTTTACTAGTTCCATTTTTAGACAAGTTAATTATGGGAAATAAAATTGAAAATATTACTCTGATATATTTATTATTTGTTTTTGGTTCCGTTGTTTCTTATTTTTGTGCCCATAGAATTGCTTATATTACGGCTAATCAAAGAAATTACATTGTGATTACGTATCGGCAGATTTTTACAATTACCCAATATTTTTTACAAATAACGCTTTTAGTATTAACCCAGAATTTTATTTTATATTTAATTGCACAAATCATATGTACTGGAACTGCTAATTTGCTGCTATCTAGAAAGGCCATACATATGTACCCGTTCCTTTGTGAAGACAGTGAAAGAATTTCAGGCGATCTTCTAATTGAGGTGAAGAGAAAAATTAAAGCGGGATTTTGTTTACATACGGGCCATGTTATTGCCTCAGGAACAGATAGTTTAGTTATTGCTAAATACATTGGAATTATTTTCCTTGGTGTTTATTCTAATTATATATTAATTATTGGTATTATCACTAATCTAATTCGTCTTATTTTTAGAGCAGTTAGTGCAAGTGTTGGCAATCTTATAGTAAGTAATAGTAATGAAAAAAGTTATATTGTTTTTCTGCGAATGCAATTCTTATCCTTTATTTTAATTGGCTTTACGTGTAGTTGTCTGATTTCACTGATTAATCCGTTTATAAGTTTGTGGATCGGTAAAGCCTATACCCTTACAATTCCAATAACTGTTCTAATAGTTATCATATTTTACGTTGGGTGGGATGGTATTCGAAACCCTGTGGGAATTTATAAAAATGCTAGTGGTTTGTTTTATAATGACCGTTGGTTTGCATTAGCAGAAGGGATTATTAATGTATATTTATCTGTAGTATTGGTACAAAAAATAGGTATAGCTGGAGTGTTTATAGGTACTATTGTTTCTACACAATTAACTTTTTGGTCAGGTGCTGTTATTGTTTATAAGCATCTTTTTTGTATGCCTATTTGGGAATATGTTAAAAAATATATGCTTTTTGGAAGTATGACTGCAGGCACTTCAGCCACAGTATATTTTACAGTGCAATTTATACCACACGATTCATGGCCGGGATTTTTTTTAATGAGTGCTATGTGTGTGATAATGACAGGTGGTATCTTTGTGTTGTTATTACACCGGACAGATGAGTTCAAGTATTTTTGGAATCTTGTTAAAAAAATAATTGATTAAAAAGAAGAAAATTTTATAAGTTAGTGAAAGGAGAACAACGATGGACAATATATCATTTATTACAATATCACCACAAAACCAAACTCCTAAGATTATACCCCACCCACTTAATATAGTAGTAGCAGGGACCGGATATGTAGGCTTGGTCTCCGGCGTATGTATCGCCCACAGAGGTCATCGTGTAACTTGTGTTGATATTAATATGAATAAAGTCACACTAATGCAACAAGGTATTTCCCCTATATATGAACAGGACTTAGAGAAATTAATGCATATTAATAGAGAGAGACTAACCTACACCACTGATTACAAATCGGCCTACAAGATGGCAGACGTAATCTTTATCGGCGTTGGAACTCCGGAGCTGCCTGATGGTTCCGCCAACTTGTCTTACTTAGCAACAGTCGCAAGACAGATAGCTGAAACAGTAGAAAAGGACTGCCTAGTTGTGGTAAAATCCACAGTCCCCGTGGGTACTAATGACAAAGTGGAGCAATTCATTAAGGACTTTCTCCCAAGAGACGGTAAGAATAGCAATGTTGAGAGAAATAAGAAGATAAAGGTCGAGGTGGCAAGTAACCCAGAGTTCTTAGCTCAAGGCACAGCGGTACGCGATACTTTGGAGGCGGCAAGAATTATTATCGGCACGGACAGCAAAACCGCCGAGGGAACCTTGATGAAGGTCTATGAACCCTTTGGCTTGTCTATCGTATCCGTGTCAAGAAGATCCGCTGAGATGATTAAATATGCTTCCAATAACTTTCTCGCTATAAAGATATCCTATATGAACGACATTGCTAACCTTTGTGAAGTTGTTGGCGCGGATATACAGGATGTGGCTAAGGGAATGGGATTTGACAGCAGAATAGGTGATAGGTTCTTAAATGCCGGTATTGGGTACGGTGGCAGCTGCTTACCCAAGGATACGAAAGCCCTGAAATATTTGGCTAAGCAAAATGGTTATGAGCTTAGGACGGTTAAGGCTGCTATTGATGTGAATAAAGACCAAAAAATACTCTTATATAAGAAGGCATGTCAGAGACTCATTACATTTAATGGACTAAAAGTGGCGGTGCTGGGACTAACATTCAAGCCTGGAACAGATGATATGAGAGAGGCGCCATCGTTAGAAAATGTACCTTTGTTGTTAGAACAGGGGGCAGATATTTATGCTTATGATCCAGTTGGGATTGATAACTTTAAGAAGAAATTTCCTGAGACGGCTGCAGAGAGTTTAGGAGAGCATGGTAAAGGGAGTATTAAGTACGTAGTAAACGTTGAAGAAGCCCTCCAAGGCGCTAACGTCTGCTTTATTTTCACAGAATGGGGAGAAATAAAAGCTGTGAAGCCGGAAGTTTATAAGAGACTGATGCGCACACCACTTGTCTACGATGGAAGGAATATATATGGTGTGGAAAATATGAAGGAAAGCGGCGTGGAATATTACTCCATTGGTAGGAGGCAATCTGTCATTCGATAGAGTGAACTCGTTCAGCTAAAGTTGTAAAGATAAAATGAGTCCGAGGTCTCTACCTCAACAAAAGGAGATAAATTAACATGATTGAAGGATATAAATATTTAGACCCCAGTAAAACCTACTTTATCACCGGAAGTGCAGGGTTCATCGGGTTTTTCTTGTCTAAAAAGCTGTTGGAGCAAGGATGCAGAGTTGTTGGAATTGATAATATGAACGACTACTATGATGTTAATCTAAAGTATACCAGGCTGAAACAATTGGAGAGATATGATAGATACATCTTCATCAAAGGGGACATCTCAGACAAGGACACTGTCACTAACGTCTTTGAGGAGTACTCGCCAAACATTGTCATGAATCTGGCAGCTCAGGCTGGAGTTCGCTACAGTATTGAGAATCCTGATTCGTATATTCAGAGCAATATCATCGGATTTTATAATATATTAGAGGCCTGTCGTCATAGCCCGGTAGATCACTTAGTCTACGCATCATCCAGTTCAGTCTACGGCGGAAATACAAAAGTGCCATTCTCAACTGATGATCAGGTGGACAATCCCGTTTCACTTTATGCTGCAAGTAAAAAATCAAATGAATTAATGGCACATACCTATAGCCAATTGTATGGCATACCTTGCACGGGATTAAGATTTTTCACAGTGTATGGTCCAATGGGAAGACCGGATATGGCATATTTTGGTTTTACACAGAAGATTTTAAAGGGCGAGCCAATCAAAGTGTTTAACTTTGGAGATTGCTATAGGGATTTTACATATATCGATGATGTTGTTGAATCTGTGGCACGGATCTTGTGTAATCCACCCATTAGGAGAGTTGATAAGGAAAGCATTCTAAACGGAATACAATGCGTAGTATACAATATCGGAAACAATCAACCTGAGAATTTGATGGATTATATAGCTGCACTGGAAAAAGCGTTAAGTAAGGCAGTAGGGAGAAAGATTGTTGCAGAGAAGGAGTTCCTGCCAATGCAACCTGGCGATGTTAAGGCTACCTTTAGTGACAGTTCCCCTTTGGAGAAAGATTTTGATTTCAAGCCTAGCACTAGAATTGAAGAAGGATTGCAGAAATTCGCTGATTGGTATGTTTACTTTTATTTGGCGAAGTAAATTTTAATATTTCGCCCTAACATCTTTCTTTCGAGTAAGGCTTTTGAAGAGTTCTTTTATGCAAAAAACTTCCATATTAATGAATATTATGGGAGGAGTAATATGAAAAGTCTAGGGGACAAAGATCGAGGTAACGGAGTAAGTGGATATAAAATATTTACAAGTTTTCCAAACTATTTAGTAGTAATATTGTTAGTCTCAAACATTGTACTATTTGGGTTTATTACATATAAACAAGGCTATTCTCATAAAGAAAATGCAGCTAATGCTAGAAAAAATGATGCAAAAATCGAGGAAGAAGATAAGAGAATTGAAAGATTAGATAGTTTATATCATAAATACAGAGGTAAAAAATGGTATTGTATCGGAGATAATCTGACAAGTAACCATCTCTACCAAGGAAGAGTTAGAGACATATGTAAATTTAATATCGTTATAACTGATGGACAACCTGGAGTGGGTATGGCGAGAATGTCCGACCACTTAACTGTTCAGAACCTAGCTGATGTAGACCTTGTAACTGTTTTTGCTGGAATGTATGATTTTGGCGGGAGTACAGAACTTGGGGAAATTAGTGATGATAAGACCAAAGATACATTTTATGGAAGTCTAGAAAGGATGATCGAAAGAGTAACAACTTTAAACTCTTGCGCAAAAATTGTCTTTATTACGCCATTAAAAATAGGAAAATCCCAATATGGAATAATATATCCAAGTTCAAATTCAGCGGGTTATAGTCTTGAACAATACGTACGAGCTATCGAGGATGTATGTAATAAACATCAAATTCAAGTGATAAATTTGTTTAATCAAAACGGACTTGATTATAATAGCTTAGTATCTCAATATTCTACTGCTTATGATAAATTAGCTAAGGTGATCGCGGATGAATTAGAGCAGTGATGATTTAAAAGGAGGAATTCCTTTGTTGAGAAGTTTTATAAAACTTCCCTTGAAGATGCGATTGCTTTTGATAGGGACGTTTTGGCTATTGGGAATAGTTCGTTTAGCTATTTTTATTTTACCATTTCGCTATCTTACACCCTTTATGGGAAAAAAGATGGCTGAATCACCTGCGGAAATTGATCCTAAGCTGCTCGCAAAGGCAGTAAAAATTGGGTGGTCTGTTAATGTGGTGAGCAGCATTACCCCTTGGGAGAATAGGTGCCTCGTACGTGCGTTTGCGGCTCAAATAATCTTACTAATATTGAAAACACCTAGTACTCTCTATCTGGGATTAAAAAAGAATGACTCTAGGCAGTTGCAGGCTCATGCTTGGTTAAGATGCGGTACTTTAACTCTAATAGGCGCTAGAGAACGCGAAAGCTATAAATCTATTGTTCAATTTGCACACTTGTGAAATAAGGAATGAAACACATGCGCAAGCTAAAAAAATTTATCGATCTGAACGCCTATCATTGGCTTGCTAAACAAGCGCTTCCCCACGGGGGATTACTTGTATTAATTACCTTATTAAGCATAATATCTGCCATTAGTTCTGTCGCTGGTGCTATTGTATCTAAACATTTTATTGACTTAGCAGTCGATCAGAAAATACAGCAAGCCATACTATATGCAATACTTTTTGCCAGCTTATTATTAGCGAAAATTGGGTTTAATGCGATTATCACCATGAAAACAGCCCAAGTGCGGGAGAAGATGAGCTATCAGATGCAAAGTGAATTAATTGAGCACTTTTATCAAGTGGAATGGTTGGAATTAAACAAATATCATAGTGGAGATATTTTAACGCGCCTTACAAGCGATGTCGGTAATATAGTCAATGGCTGTGTAGTTGTATTGCCAAACATAATAGCTCTTACCATTCAATTAATAACTGCCTTTGCTACACTCCTGTATTATGATCAAATGCTGGCGCTCTTTGCCTTTCTGTTAGGTCCTGTTTCCATTATCATCAGTTGGTTTATCGGTCTCAAAATAAAAAAAATGCAGCATGAGATTCAATCTGCTGAAAGCAAGTATCGTTCCTATTTACATGAGGTCGTTCAGAATATGTTCATTGTTAAGACCTTTGGTTATGAAAATGGAAGCATGCAGCGTATTCGCTCCTATCAGCAAGTCAAGCATCATTGGGTGATGATGCGCAGCCGATTTGGTATTTCCGTCAATCTTGTATTGAGCTTTGGTTATCGACTTGGATATTTTTTGGCATTTAGCTGGGGAGCCTTCCGAGTTTCCGTAGGAAGTGCCAGCTTTGGTACATTTACTGCCTTTCTCCAGCTTGTAGGACAAATCCAGGGTCCTTTTGAGGGGCTGTCCAGTTTCCTGCCTCAAGTCATCTCAACTACTTCCTCGGCTGAGCGCTTGATGGAGTTTAAATCGTTGGAAGTGGAAACAAAAGATCCTAACTCCTATCCTTCTCTGGGTGGATCTATGGGTTTAGGAATGAAAAACGTGTCGTTTGCCTATGAAGGAAACAAGCTTATTCTTGCTAATGCTTCTTTCCAAGTAAAACCTGGCGAAGTAGTGGCCTTGGTTGGTCTATCTGGTGAAGGTAAGACAACGATTATCCGAATGCTGTTGGCGCTGCTAAAGCCTAAAGAAGGGAGCATCTATTTGGAAGGAAATAACTGTGTACGAATCCCTATTACAATAGATACCAGACCTGCCTTTTCTTACGTTCCCCAGGGGAACACGCTTTTCTCGGGAACTATCGCCGAAAACCTACTTGTCGGATATCCCGAAGCCTCTGATGAGGACATAAGGCACGCCCTTGAAGCGTCTAGTGCCTTGGAATTTGTACAATCTCTGCCCAATGGTATCCATACCGTCATAGGGGAACGGGGATTAGGCTTATCAGAAGGGCAAGTTCAAAGAGTATGTATTGCCCGCGCTTTACTAAGAAAGTCCCCGATCCTGTTGCTTGATGAAGCGACCTCAGCTTTGGATCACGAAGCAGAGTGTAAAGTTCTGGAGAATATCAGAAACTTACAGCCTAAGCGAACATGTATTTTTATTACTCATCGTTCCGCGGTCTTTGATGTGTGTGACCATGTCTATCGACTTTCCGATGGTATCTTACACAAGCGAAAAGCACTAGTTACAAATTAAGTAATTAGTGCTTTTGACAGTAGATATACAGTTGGTTTTGGATGATTAATCGAGTTAAGCAATTAACTAGTACCATACATATTGCCAGTACCATTAATAATACCATTTATTATACTACCGTAATTATCTGGAATCTGTGCTGCAACACCGTCCCAAAAAGCATCTGAGCCTTGTTGACCCCAATTTTCTTCAGTCTTCTTGACACCTAGGCATATTAACTTTGGTTTATTCCATTGCTTCTTGATATAATCACATCCTTTCCGGCTTCCTCCTCAAGTGTTTCTAAATATCTGCCTAAAATATTAATAACCAGTAAGTAACGAATATCCAGCGGGTTCGTTTCATTGGGTATCAAAACCTGATTATGCTTAAGCGTTTGCTTTACTTGAGTGACATCCACATAGGACTGCAGTCTTGCACTTGACAGCTTTTCCAGGATGTTGCCCTGAATCTCACTCCAAATGGGGGAAATTCTCTGTAGCCAGTCAGCACTTTGGATTCCTCGTTCTTTCATGTTCAGCCTTACTTTATCTGGTAAGATCCCTTGCAACGCTCGTCTAATTAAAAGCCTTTCCTGTCCTTCATTTACATACAAGCTTCCTGGTAAGCGAAAACAAAACTCAATCAAACGCTTATCTCTAGTTGGATCTCTCTGTGCAATTCCATAGGCAAGTGACATTTTGGTTTCTATTGCGCCAATATGAGAAAAAGCGGGTGAATTTAAGATTAGCCGACGATATTCTGATAACGTGTAAATCTGGGGAGAAGAGGCATACCCTACTTTTTTAAGACGTCGGCTTGTGTTATAGCAGCGAGCCAATTTGGGATTGATGAGGGCATTTATGTAAGGGTTCTGCATTGGATAGAGTCTGAATAAAAAAAGTTTTAAAATTAATTTAGTAAATTTTTTGCGACTGAGACCGCGAAGTCGACAATATGCTGTTATTTCCTTATATAAGGAAATAAGACGTCCTTGCTTATATAGTGTGCAAGCGTGAGTGTAAAAATCTCCATAAGAAATCGTACTATTGCCAAACTGTCCAGTTAATATCACACTGCACTTGTCCTTTGCTGCTGTATCAATAATATTATCCAACCAAAAAAAGTTTTCTACTATTTTATAGGGTTGCTCCATGAGAGAGAGGAATTTTTCAATATCACTAACAGAATTTCTACCTTCCGTTCGGCAATAAGTCACATCTATGTTGCCACAGTGCTTACTTACTACTTCAATGTATGCTCTTTCATCGGAAATATACCCTGGTGGTAGATACTCTACATATTCCTTCATTGGTATGGAACTGTAGGCCAGGAGCCTTTTTTTCTGTTGATTTAGTTGAGCGGCGGACACACAAGCTACAGCGCCTGAGTCGAGTCCTCCGCTTAACATAATACCTACCGAGTCAACGGAGCGTATACGACATCGCACCGCTTCTGAAAAAATCTCTCTAAAAGCAGCGTGATACTCAGATTCCGTCTTAAAGCGGATTTCAGGCAATGCTAATGGATCCCAGTACTTTTGTTTATGCAGTCCGTTGGAACTTACAACCATTGAATGCGCGGGAGCTAACTGCGCAATGTTTTTATATACTGTATGATGATAATCTATCTCATGAGACACAGTATTGATCGCCAGGAAATCTGCAAGCCATTGGTCATTTAAGGTTTTATCAACTGTTGGAAGTGCGAGAAGCGGCTTCATTACAGTACAAAATGCGTACATGTTCGCTTGATAAGTAAAGTAAAACGTTCGTTTCCCTACATGGTCGCGTGCGCAAAAAAGTTCTTGCTTATTGCTATCCCAGATCACAAAGGCATAATCCCCAAATAAGTGAACTGGGCAATTAGTACCCCATTTCTTGTATGCTTGTAAGATCAATTGGCTATCCGTCTGTGTTGACCATTGCTTTTCTGGTATGTCAAACAATTGCAAGAGCTCTTGGCGATTATCAATGATAGCATCCGCTGTTATTGATAATCCAGTAGCATGCTCTGCAAATGGGAGCCTTTCGAGCTTTGATTCAGGTGTCACAACTTGATGGTGACAACCTAAAAATATCTGATTCATGAACAATTTTTCAGAAGAATCTGCAGGATAGATCTTCAATTTGCCTATCATAGCAGATCCAATTTCAGTAGAGGCGGGTTGGCCATTGAGATTAACAAATCCACAAATAGCACTCATATCTTATATCCTTCTCATTTTATTTTATCCAGTTTTCAAGACCTCCACTCTATAAGTGGGGGTGGGGTCCATCGTAAACTCAGGTGGGGTATGAAATTCTCGATGAATTAATTATAGTCATACTAAATGTTAAAGACAAGAATCGAGACCTCATAAACACAAACAAATACTTACATGACAAGGAAAAATAACATAAATACTTATCTTTTAATGATAATTTTACAAGAAAAATTTACTTGATTCTGCAAAATCCCTGAAATTACAAATCTATTATTGTTATATAAGCAAAAAATGTACATAGATACTATCTTAAACCAAAAACAAAATTGAAATACTTTGTTTTAATGAGCTAAAGATAGGTAGAAGATCTGTTTAAGGGATAAATGCCAATAAATGGTTTAAAATGGATATTTATATTATTAGGACAACGTAATATATTTAGATAGATGTTCTTGATAAAGATTCAAGGCGATTTTACAACGAATCGTAGTGCTTATAAGGGGGGAGGATGACATGGTACGAGAAATTGAATTTAGGCGATATTGGGAATTGATCCGAAGACGTTGGAAGATTATAACCATATTGCCTCTCATTGCGGCGTTAACGAGCGGGCTAGTCTCCTTTTATATAATTAAGCCAGTTTTTCGAACTTCAACCACGCTGATTGTTGGAAAAAAATCTGTGGATTTTGGCCAAGCGATAGGACAAATGCTTGATTATAGTGTACTTATGGCGAACCAACAACTTACAAAAACCTATGCAGCGATTGCCAAAAGCTATACAGTTGAGCAAAATGTGATCAACGCATTACAATTACCATATACAGTAGGAGAACTTAACCGTATGATCACTGTCAGCCCTGTAAGAGATACAGAAATTTTGCAGATCTCGGTGACCTATACAGACCCAGTATTGGCAGCCTCAATTGCTAATGCAGTGGCGCAAGAGTTTTCCAAAGCTGTTATCGACATAAAAAAAGTTGACAGTGTTAGTATCGTAGATAAGGCGATGACTCCAGTTAATTCCATTAAGCCGAATATACATCTTAATGTCTTAATTGTTATAGTTGTAAGTCTTATAGCTTCGGTGGGGCTAGTATTTTTATTGGACTATTTTGACAGAACGAAAAAATCAACAAGTGAAAAATCGAGTGATATAGAAAAGCTGTTGGGGATACCAGTATTGGGTATTATCCCAGACTATCAAATTGGTAAACAGAGGTAAGAGGGGAGGATTTTATGGCTCTTTCATTAATTACCTTAGACGAAACGAGTTCTCAGATCTCAGAAGCTTATCGGACGCTCAGGACGAATGTCCAGTTTAATATTGTAGATTCAGAGAACAACAGAATTATGATAACAAGCGCTGGGCGTCGGGAAGGGAAATCGTTCACGGTTGCCAACCTCGCGGTGAGTATGGCTCAAGATGGAAAGTTTGTGCTTGTGGTTGATGCTGACCTGCGTAATCCCACTCAGCATAAACTCTTTGGTTTAGATAATTCTGAAGGCTTATCCATTGATTTGGTACATGCGCAGGACTACAGACAATATATTCAGTTTACAACTGTGCCTGGTGTTATGGTTCTACCGGCAGGCCCCGTCCCCTCCAACCCGGCCGAACTTATTGGGTCGGAACGGATGAAATATTTGGTAAAAGAAGTCGGTCAGCATTTTGACATGGTCCTCTTTGATACCCCTCCAATTCTAGCCGTTGCAGATGGAACGGTTCTCGCTCAGGAAGTCGATTGGGTCATCCTGGTCTTGGATTCGGTTGAAGAGAATAAAAGTTATATACAACATGCTAAAGACCTGCTTGATAAAGTTGATGCAAAGTTCCTTGGGGCCGTCCTTAATAAAGTTGAGATGAAAGGCAGCAATTATTATTACTATAATTACAGCGATTCTGATGAGGTAGAGGAGATGCAACATCGGTGCAAAGCTGGATGTAAGTAAGGGGAGAATATGTGAGTTTTGAAATACGGCTATTCAGCATTTGGTATACAATTTGAGTCTGATATCGCACTTCCAGAGTTGCTTACTTATACTGGCAAAATTGCAGATGTTAAGATTTCACATGGAAATGTACCTGATAATATTCATTCTCCTCGGGAGCAAAATGAATATTATCAGGTTGCAGACAACGAATTTTTATTCAGAGTTGATGGGGTTGCGAGCTATTATGTCACATCTGGTGAACAAATCATAGTCCAGTTATTCAATCAGGACTTACGCCAAGTAAGGTTATATCTTTTGGGCACTGTAATGGGAGTCCTGCTGATGCAACGTGGAATTCTCCCTCTCCACGGTAGCACGGTGTTAGTTGAAGGGCGATGTATAGTGTTTCTTGGAGTCTCAGGCGCAGGTAAATCGACATTGGCAGCGGCGCTACGTAATAATGGACACTCGCTACTGGCAGATGACATATCAGCGGTAAAATTCGATAAAAGTGGATTACCTTGGGTTCAGCCAGGATATCCCCAGCAGAAATTGTGGCAGGCGAGTGTATCAATGTTAGGGATGGACACTACTCCACTACGGAGGATTTGTGAGGATACGGACAAATATGCTGTTCCGGTTCTTGAAAACTTTTATAGATACCCAAGGATAATTAATGGTGTTTATGAAATTGAAATAAAACGAGATCACAACTGTGCTATTGTACCGCTAAAAGGAGTGGAGAAAATTGCGACAATTATGCATCACACCTATCGTTCAGGGATGCTTAAAGGGTTGGGATTAATACTCCCCCATTTTAAAAAATGTGAGACTATCGCAAAGTATGTGCCTCTTTTTCGATTGACGCGACCCGAAAATGTACTGTCATTGAATCAACAGGTTGACGTTCTTGAGCGGCATTTCGCCGAACAGTTTGTACATGTAAGAAACGCATCAAGAGTATCTAGGTTCGTGGAGGAGGTGCGAAATTGTGAAAAAGCAGGTAATTAACGAGAATCTCTCAGTGGTACAGGCTACGGATGTGGTGACTGCGGAGATAGATGGAGAAACCCTAATGATGCGAATTGAAAATGGAATGTACTATGGGCTTGATAATATTGGGAGCAGGGTATGGGAGTTAATTACCGAACCTCGGCAGGTTTCTCATCTGATAGAATATTTGTTTGAGACCTATGAGGTGGAGAAGGCACAATGTCAGTCGGATACCCTAGAATTACTGAATCAATTGTTTGCAGAAGGCTTGATCAGGATTAGATATAATGGAGAAAATCTATGAATGAGTCGATGGATTATTATGATTCTTTTTCACAGGAACTCAAATTGGTACTACTCTGTTCCCAGATAAAGAGCGAAGAGGAAAATGTACAAGTTATTAACAAACTAAGTGCGGGGCCTATAGATTGGGACCTATTTTTCAGTCTAGCAGAGCATCACATGACATATCCACTGGTATACCAATGCTTTTCTAGTTTAGCAAATTCTGCAGTACCTGATAGAGTGATCCGTGTTCTAAGGCAAAAGGTGTGGAAAAATACAGCTAAAACCTTGCAGATGACAGGAGAATTGGTAAACGTACTAAAGGCAATGGAGGAGGAGGGGATTCGCGTTGTAGTACTAAAAGGGTTTCCACTTGGATATAGGTTGTATGGAAATCTTGCACTTAGGCCCTCGAGGGATTTAGATATCCTTGTATGGCCGGAGGATGTGGATGAGGCTATAAAAGTAGTTGAAAAAATGGGGTATCAACGAAGGCATCTAAGTTCTGCAGTGACATCAACACGGTTGCGGACTTGGATGAAAACAAATCACCACATCGAATATTGGCATAGAGAGAGAGAAATATGTTTGGAACTGCACTGGCGGTTAGGTCACTATGGCTATGAGATACCGTTAAATAAACTTGAAAATAGTTTGGTTCAGATAATGATTTCGGGACAATCAGTCTACATTCTTGGGATGGAAGAGTTACTGATATTTTTAATATTACACGGTGCTATACATGCTTGGTTCCAGCTGAAATGGCTGTGCGATGTCGAGGTTATGCTGAGACAGGGGAGGTTTTCTTGGGATAGGTTATATTTATTGTCTAAACATTTGGGCTTTGAAGCTATGCTTAAGCAGGCCCTAATCTTGGCCCACCATCTATTACAAGCACCTGTCCCAGATACTATTCTGAAAAATGCCTTGAATGATCAGAAAGCGATGAATTTGGTAAAAATGGCAGTCCCGTTTATTACGTCGGTTAAATTTGTGCCTGACGAGTTAGTAAAGACGATGCCTTTATATAATCAGAGAAAGAAGTATAGGTCTAGATTATTATCTTGGAAGAAACGAATTGCTCTTTCTTTTAATATTTTTTTGCCAACGGATAGAGATATGGAACTAATTCTCCTGCCAGAGTGCTTTTATTTCCTCTATTATCTGATTCGGCCATTCACTTGGTTTGGGCGTAAGGTAATGATACTGGAGAAGAGATAGACTTTACTTTGTAAGGCGAGGTTCTATTTAAGGATTAACGAGGTAAAAGTCGAGGGCGTCTGTGGACGCCCTCGACTTTTCTACAATCAGATTGCAATTTTTCCAGATCAATGGCGACGGCTTATGATTTTGTCCAGTTTTCAAGACCCCCACTTCTTGTAAGTGGGTTGGAGACTATCGTATATGAAGCCTCGATGTTCAGCTTTGGGTTTAACGAGTTTACTTAATCTGCATACTCCTCTTTGAAAGCTAATATTTCCTCAAGACAGTCCAAAAAAGCATCAACGAGCTGAGGATCAAATTGTATGCCGCGTTCCTCTTTGAAAAGGTTGATCACTCGGTCAATTTCCCAAGCATTCTTATAGCAACGGTCACTGGCTAAGGCATCAAAAACATCAGCGATGGCCGATATTCGGCCGTAAATATGGATATCTTCTCCTTTTAGGCCTTGGGGATAGCCCGTGCCATTCCATTTCTCATGATGTTGGTGCGCAATAATCGCTGCCGACTTAAGAATTTGGCGGTTGGATTTTTTTAGAAGTTCATAACCCGTTTTTGTATGAGTTTGCATCATAGTAAATTCCTCATCGGTGAGTTTCCCGGGTTTCTTTAAGATTGCATCAGGAATTGCCACTTTACCTATATCGTGCATAGGGGAGGAGATCTTGATAAGATCCGCTTCAGCAGGGCTCATACCCAGACGAAGTGCAAGGATTTTGGAGTATTCTGCCACTCTTTTCACATGGTTGCCAGTTTCTTTGGAACGACTTTCTCCGATCTCACCCATGAGGTAAATAATTTCTTTTTGAGTTTGTTCAATCTCCTGATTTAGCATAGCAGCTTCTAAGGCTTTACCACTATAAGAGGCGGCTAGGGTCAGTAGATCCATATCTTGGTCTGAAAACACTCCTGCTGAGGTCATTTTATTGATGGCTTGATAAGCTCCCATGTTTTCGCCTTGCTGGTTTTTGATGGGGATTACGAGTACAGATTTGGTATGGTAGCCTGTCTGAAGATCGACTGCTGGATTAAACCTTGCGTCTTTATAGGCATCCTCAATGAGGATGCTTTCGTTATGTTTTAAGGCGTAGCCTGCTAACCCTGCCTCCTCGGGCATAGTTAAGGCTTTTACACCATGGGCGACTTTCGCCCAAAGCTGATGCGCTTCCTTGTCATGAAGCCATAAAGTGCAGCGATCCGCCAGAATCAACTCGCGGCCCATGTCCGCCATATAGAGCAGGATACGGTCTAAGTCTTTTTCTGGGGCGATTAGAGATATGTAATGAAAGATGATGTGTAACATTTGTTCCGGAGCCAGATCTTCTTTGAGCTTAACCTCAAGGTCTTGGAGTTCGTGCATTTAAGGATTACTCCTTTCGACAATTTGTTGGAAGAGGAGTTCAAAAAGTAGTAGAAGAGTTGGCAATTAGAAGGTCTGCAAAATAAGGGCAAGGAGGGTCACGTGAAAGACTTGGTCGACCATGATGCCAAGCCACTGGTTTTTCGTAAGATCGGTACGCATGATGTGGCGGACCCACCAGGTTACAAAGGTGCGGCGATCAAGGAGGATATGGGCTAGAAAAATGGTAAGGAGGTGCCACCAGGCTAGACCACCAAAACCAAAGAAGGCTATAACCCCAAGCGTAGCGGTATATAAGGCAGAATGGACTAGTAGGGGAACCCACTTGGTCGCTTTATTCATGGCCATCCAACTGGTTTGGAAGGGGTAATCCCCAAGCAGATGGGCTAATAATAAGAGATCAAAGGGACTCATTGACCAACCTCATTTCAGATAATAATTTCATTTTTTTACCATCATAATATCATTTTCAAAGGTTTGTGTACATCATAAAATGAGTCTCTTAAGCCCACCTTTATTTGTAAGAATTTATCCTAGGATTTAAGAATATTGCAGGATATTCCAGATTAATGAAGAATATTCACATTTTAGACGTCCCATCAGGTAGGAGGAGTATTACGTGAAGAAGCGCTCATCGTTCCAAGTATATGGTTTGTTAGTCTGCGTCCTAACGTTCCTAGTCTTACAACCTTGTTTAGTTTCAGCGGATCAATCATCGACTAAGATTGAACGGTTATTTGGTAATAGTCGTTATCAGACCATGTTGCAAATCGCCTTAAAGTTCCCAGCGGTAGTGGACAATGTCGTACTCACCACGGGGAGTAATTTTCCTGACGCTTTGGCTGGCGTACCTTTGGCACACCAAAAACAGGGTCCGCTTCTCCTATTGGAAAGTACGCCTGAATTGAGTCAGGAAGCCTTTAGATATATGAAAGAACACCTCAATAAATCGGGAAATATCTTTATTCTCGGTGGGACGGTCGCTGTACCGGATAGTTTTATCGAAGCCCTAGTAAACTTAGGGTTTAAGCGTGAAAATATCCACAGAATTGCTGGGTATGATCGCTATGAGACGGCACTGGCTATCGCTAAAGAACTCAACCATTCGGGAACGGAATTTTATCTGGTGCAAGGGGACAATTTCCCGGATGCTTTATCAGCTTCTGTGCTGGCAGCGACCACAGGTTATGTCAGTGTGGAAAAGTCAAATTATTTTAAACTGAAAGGGCAGACAGTCCCAGCCTCTTTAGGGGGAGTCCCTTTGATTTTACTCCCTTCCAAGGGGCCAATTCCGGATACGATTATTGACTATCTTAATTCAATCAAAGATAGCTCAATGGACCAAAAACAAAGGTTTCTGGTGGTTGGCGGTACGGCAGTGATTCCTGAAGCCAGTCTGGATCAACTTAAGTCCCAAGTCACTCGAATTGCTTCGGATGGGGTGACTCGAATTAGTGGAGATAATCGTTATGGTACGATGGGGAAAATCAATCGTTTGGAGAGTTTCTTTGACGCTTCTTGGCAAGAGGATGAAAGCGGAATTCCAATTCCCCATATTTATTTGGCTTCCGGAGAGAATTTTCCAGATGCTCTGACGGGTGCTGTGTTGGCCGCTAAAGATCAGGCTCCCCTGGTCTTAGTCAATGATTCCTTGCCCCAGGAAACGAGTGATTTGCTTTTAGGATACTGGCTGCGTAATCAAAAAGGGATTAACCAGGAGGCGATGGTAACGGCCTTAGGGGGGTCAAGTGTCATTGCGAATAAGACTCTGACCTCAGTTAGTTATATGTTGAACTATGGTCAATCCATTATCGGCAAGCCCGAAGTACGGACATATGCTGGTTCGGGTAATATGGGCTATCTGGACGGTCAAAACCTGCAGGCCGAATTTGCGATGCCCTCCGGTATAGCGCAAGGAATGGATGGAACGGTGTATGTATCAGATACTCAGAACCATCGCATTCGAGCTATTGCAGGCGGAAAGGTTACGACGGTAGCGGGTGTGACCACGGTAAAGGATGATTATGGGCTGCCTGTTGGAGGGCTTCAAGATGGTCTAGCGGCAGATGCCAGGTTTAATCAACCAAAAGGGCTGGCGGTTGATCAAGATGGAACAATTTATGTAGCAGATTTTGGCAATGGTGCTGTTCGGGTAATCGATAAATCCGGTCTTGTGACAACCTTGGTTAAGGGGTTAAATTCACCCTCTGATCTAGTCTTAGGGAACTCAGGAGAACTCTATGTCACGGAAACTCTGAATCATCGCATCTTGCGTGTAGATAAAAGCGGGAAGTGGTCAGTCTTAGCAGGTGGAGGGTATGAGACGAGAAACAACTGGCTCTTTGGTGGATATGCTGATGGACTAGGAGAGCGGGCCCAGTTTAACGAGCCTTCAGGACTAGCCCTGGGACCGGAGGGGTCCTTGTATGTGGCGGATACCGGAAATCAAAGGATTCGTCTGGTCTCTCCAGAGGGGGAGGTGACAACGCTGGCTGGATCTGGAAATACTCCGATTGTTGATACTACCTATTACAAGGGAGGGTTTCAGGATGGGTCTCTATCGGAAGCCAAGTTCAACTTTCCCAGCGGGATAACTGTTTCTGCCGAGGGGACAGTCTATGTGGCGGATACGTATAACCACCGTTTGAGAGAGATCAGCAAAACGGGCAGTGTCAAAACCTTAGCAGGAAATGGTTTGCCGGGTAAGCAAAACGGATTCCCTGAACAAGTTCAGTTCGATAGTCCGGCAGCGGTTGAGCTCACTAAGGACGGAAATCTGTTAATCCTTGATCAGTTTAATAACTCGGTACGTTTGCTTGAATGGCAGCCGTAAAGGAGTGTGGTGAGTTATGAAAAAGATTTATGCTGTGATCATGATTCTCTTGGTGATGGGGTTTTTATATTATAACGAGAGCTTGTATAATGCGGAACGCAGTGTGACGGATCGGGTGACGATCGAGCCTAGAAATGTGGATTCCAGAATTAAGCTTTTGGCGATTGATGATGAAAGTCTAAATCAGGTTGGCAGATGGCCTTGGTCACGTACCATTATTGCTGAATTGTCGGATAAGCTTCTAGCTGAAGGAGCTCTCGCAGTATGGCCCGATATTTATTTCAGTGACAAGAGTCAAAATCCAGCAGAAGATCAGGCCTGGGAACAGGTGGTTGCAAAACACTCTAATTTATTTCTCCCGGTGTACTTTGACTTTCAGACTCGAAAAGTGAATCGTCAGGTTGTAGTTGAACGCTTACAAAAACCGATAATTCCCATTGACCTAAAGCAAACAGGGCATATCAACGTGATTACGGATGATGATCGGGTGGTACGCAAGGTGATGCTAGGGATTTCACATGAGGAGACTCGCATCCCGGCTATCAGTGTGAGATTAGCGAATTTACTTCTGCCTGATGAAGGTAAAATTGTGTGGACTGAAGATAACCGCTGGTTGATGGGAGATACTCCTTTGCCAGTTGGATCTCAAAATGAGCTATATTTTTCTTATGCGACTAAACCTCTTGATCAACGCATTGAGACAATTTCTATCTCTAAAGTCTTAAGTGGAGAGGTCAACCCTGCGTATTTCGCAGGGTCGGTGGTATTGATAGGACCTTATGCCATGGGTCTGGAGGATTCGTATTATACCCCTGCGAGTAAAACCATAGAGATGTACGGGGTAGCGATACATGCGAATGTCATACAGAGTTTGTTAGATGGGAAAATGTACACAAGAACCTCTCAAACAGTCGGGTTAACGGTGATTTTCGTTCTGGGTTTGATTGCTTATTTCTTAATGGAGCGTGTGCGTGCTAAGTGGGCGATTCTCATAATGGTGGGGTTTTTGACGGCGTATACGTTTGCTGAAGTGATTATCTTCCAATTTTTTAACATTTTACTGCCCTATCTATATCCGGTTTTAACAATTATTGCTGTTTATATCTTTTCCGTAGTTTCACAGTATCTCAAAGAGCGGAAAGAACGAGGACGTGTGACAGGGATCTTTGGCCGCTATGTCTCTAAGGCGGTGGTTCAAGAAATATTGTCCTCTAAAGAAGAGATTAAGGTGGGCGGGGTTCGCAAAGACATCACCTTGGTGTTTGTCGATATCCGTGGTTTTACCCCACTTTCAGAGAAAATGGAACCGGAAGATATTATCAAGATTCTCAATGAGTATTTAGACCTGTGTTCACGTGCTGTATTCGCACAGGAAGGAACAATCGATAAGTTTATCGGGGATGGTGTGATGTCCATCTTTGGGGCGCCGATTGAGCAGGAGGATCATCCAGAACGTGCGATTCGGGCTGCCTTACAGATGCAGAAAGAGTCTGGGAGACTTGCTGAACGTCTCCAGGAACGGTATGGGCGATCGGTGAGTTTTGGGATAGGGATTAACTCAGGACCAGCAGTCGTAGGAAATATCGGCTCTCAGGAGCGCTTGGATTATACTGCAATTGGGGATACCGTGAATTTAGCAGCAAGGCTGGAGTCGAATGCTAAACCAGGGCAGATCCTGATTAGTAGGGAAACCTATGAACGGGTCAAGGAAAGATTTAGAGTGACCGTCTTAGACCCCATTAAGGTTAAAGGGAAGGAAAAACTGGTACAGATTTACCAGGTAGAGGGAGAGTTTCAATGAAAATGAGATTTAAACTTAAACTTATTACAATGTTAGCGTTAGGCTTTTTCCTCTTTTGTGGCCATATGCTCCTTTCTCCTCAGGAGGCTGCGGCCGCCCAACCATCGGTTGTCCTTAGTGGGGTCAAAGGGGAAGTCCTGGTTAGGAAAGGGGGTGGCCTGCGTGAGTTGCCCGCTGTGAATGGGATGGAATTGGTTCAGGGTGACTGGCTGCGCACAGGTAAAGGGACGGCTAAGCTTTCTTATGAGGATGGGACGGAGGCGACCATCGGTTCTAATTCCTCTCTGAACATTCAAAGGTTATCCAGAAGTAATTCGTTGGGAGTTTCTGCGCTTTCAGAAACACGGGTGACTTTTTCCGAAGATGGACACCAGTCTTCTGTCCAATTGCAGTCAGGAAGTATCTGGAGTAAGGTTAAAAGTCTTTTAAATATGGATGATTCGTATGAGGTGGAGACTCCGACCGCCGTGATGGGCGTGCGTGGAACCTTGTATTTGGTCAGCGTTAATCCTGAAAATGGTGAGACTCAAGGTGATGTCATTGAAGGCGTCGTGGGAGTGACTCAAAATGCTGAAGCGGCTCAGGCGGGACCGATCCAGCTTGTCACGATGGGTCAGACCTTAAGATTAGTATCCTTAGCTGAACCTTTGCCTGAGCATCGGGTTATCGATCCTCAGGAATTAATTCGGACGACTCAAGCTGAGATCTTAGTACAATTAGTGAACGATATTATGGAACGGACGAAGGAATTAGCGGTTCTGACGAAAGAACAGCAGCAGGCTTATGGACAGACGGGAATAGTGGATCATCTCAAGGCTGCGATTGGAACCTCCTTTAAATTAGAGGAGTTATCAAGTTTTGGTAAAGGGTTCATTGCTGACTTAAAGAGTTCCGAAAAGTTGGAAGAGGTTAAACAGGTACTCAGTGAAAATAATCAATCTCTTGAACAACTGCAATTAACGATCGATACTCTGAAAAAGGAGACTGAGGAAATCAGGTCGGAAGTTGTGGATACGGCTAAAAAGGCAGGGGTGACTGAAGAAGAGATCAAGGATATTGAAAAAGAGGCTGCGGGAGTACCTTCATCTGGGACGGTTACGACTCCGTCGACTCCTCCGAAGACCCCTAACCCTACCAATGGAGATAATGGTGGCAGCTCCAGCACTAGCAGTGGGATTACTATGTTGTTATCCACTGACTATCCAATTAGTGCAGGAACAATCAGCAATGTGCCTTATGGGACGGACAATACGACCTTTTTGGCCAAGATCCAGAAGGGGGAGAGTCATCAGGTCTGGGATACTTCAGAAGTGCATAATCCGGTTCAAGATGGGGATCGAATTATTGTGACTGCTCAAAATGGAACCCAAGAGATCTTTACTATTTCTATTACTCCGTCGGAATTGGGGATACCGGTTACCCTTGCTGAAGGTGTTCCAGTTACATTTTCAAATGGGGTAAATCTGAATTTTGGAGATTTGACCATGCCGCAGGGAGCAAAGATCATGGCAGTGAATGTGTCTCCTGAGAAACTTGAGAATAGTATTCCTGAAGGGATGGCTCTTGCAAGTGACGCAATTGATTTTACACTTACACTTGGTGAAACAGGTGAATATTCTTTAGAACAGGCTGTAAGTTTAAGTATGCCTTTGAAAGATGGGGTAGATCTTACAAGGGTAGGAGTTTATTATCTTAATGGTTCAACGTGGGTATTTCAAGACTCTACCGTCCTAAACGGATCGGTCGTGGCGCTGGTCAATCATTTCTCTATTTATGCAGTTTTGATGAGTGATCCCGATCATAGTGTCAATCTAATAAGTCAATCTGTTTCGTCGTTAGAGGGTACTCAGATTAAATTACAGTTTGATCAACCACTTCATAGTAGTTCAAAACCGGCGTCCAACGATTTTTTAGTAACGTCAAATGGGTCAGTTATCAATGTATTAAGTACATCGGTTGATGGTGATTCCATCTGCCTAAATCTTCGCCAACCAATTTATAATAACGACCATGTTGAAATCTCGTACGCGGTAGGGCCGAACCATATTAGAGATTTGGAAGGAAATAGTGTACAAGGCTTTAACAATGTTTTAGTTTCAACGGATTCCTTACCATCTCCCACTAGCTTTTCGGTTAGTGCCACAAATGGAACAGTTTCAATCACTTTCAATAGTAGCTATACTGGGACTCCGGCGGCTAGTGACTTTATCGCTAGGAGTGCTATTGACAACGGAAATCCTCAAATATTGACACTTGACGACTTTGGCTGGCATGTGGATACGAGGACCGCTGATTTTACATTTAGTCCGATTGCTCAGACTGAAGCCCAGCAAAGTGTTGTGGTGGATGTTCTGTATAATGGACAAGGCCCTGTAGCGGCTCAAGCATTTTCTATCGGGGCTGTTGTGACAGATGCCGAAGATACAACACCACCGGTGTTAACTAATGTAACGATAGGGCCAGTGACGGTTGGGGAAAATGTTGAAGCTACCAGTAATGAAGAAGGATTCCTATATCTTGTTCCATCAGTAACTTCCCCAACTCTAGAAGCTATTAATTTGGCGGTTACAGAAGCCAAGGGAGTTAAGGTAGAGGCAAAGGCGAACTCCTCAGGAAATTTGAGTACAACAGCTTCTGGAATTTATATAGTCTACGCAATTGATCTGGCGGGTAACGTGTCAAGCGGATCAATGCCAATTATAGTTCGTGCTCTTAACATACCATTAGACGAATGGGAATTCTTTGGGTTGTGGCAGGTTATTGAGAATAATAGTGACATCAAAAACGAGGCTGTTGGTAAATATGTAAAACTGCCTGAAGGGGACGACTCTGGTGGGCTGCTACCGAACGCTCCATCTGGGAAAAGTTATTGGTTTGGTTCCAGTGCTTCAGAGAATCTATATAGTATTGGCAATTATATGGGTGAACAAGTAAGCGAAGACTATGATTTCTCCGGGGGTAGTTCTGTTGAAGTCCAGAGTGGTAAGCTCATATCTGAAGTATTCAGTGTACCTCAGTTTACAAACAACAGTAATACTGTATTAAATTTCACGAGTTGGTGGGAGATAGAAAGTAGTAATCCAGCAGATTTTGATTTGATGGAAATATACATTCGTATCGTGGAGAATGAAAATGAATCGCCTGAGAAGTTTCTAGCTAAACTTAATCCCGTCGGGGTTGAGGAACAACCTGGTGATTCTGCTCAAGCCTATACATCTGGGGGGGGTAATTCAACTGCGGTCTGGAAAAATTACTCTTATGATTTATCACAATATGCAGGGAAAGACATTAGACTTGTTTTCAATTTTGATACTATTGATGAATCGTTTAATGCATTTAGAGGGTGGTTTATTAATGAGGATATCAAAATTTTAAGTGTCCCTAGTAATGGCAGACCTACAGCTATTGTTAGTGGAGTAGATTTTGTTGACGTTGATATTCAGGAAAATGAAATTGGTGGATCTCTCAATTGGACGGCTCCTGCCGATGTCACGAATGTCACTGACTATGTAATTTATGCCTCAACAGATGGACTTACCAAAGGAACTAAGTTAGGTGAGATACCAGTTGAGAGCTCCAACTTCGAGATAGAACAAGATACAGAGTTAATAGGTATAACTCACTTGGCAGTGTATACTAAGAATGCTGCAGGAGAGGCAATGACTGGCATATATGAAAGAATTGAGGATTTTGTATCGGTACCGGTTTCAAGTCAAGGAGTTGCATTTTTCCAAACCCAACAAACTGTTTACGAAGATTCTGGCTTGATCGAAATGGAGGTTGTAAGAACATCAAGTACGGATGCCATATCCGTTGGATACTATACTAGTGATGGTATTGCGTTAGCGGGTTCAGATTATACAGCAACTAATGGCACACTGAATTTTGCTGTTGGTGAAACAAGCAAAACCATCTCCATACCAATACTATCGGATCTGGATCTGGAAGGAGACGAAGACTTTGACGTGAGCTTAAGCTGTACAGCCGCTGGAATTATCCTTGGACAACCAGCGAATGTTGACATCAGTGACACACTGCTAGACCTTAAGTTTCAATTGGATGATGGTAAGACTTACGTCAGGGGTATATTTACTGATCTTCAAGGAAATGGACTTAGTGGGAAATCGGTAGTCTTTTACATCAATAAGGACGACAACGAATTATTTAATGATGGTAGTGATATATGGCTGACGGGAGATATGATAGATGCCGGAGATGGAGAATTTTTCTCTGACTTCGATTTACCGGAAGGTTCGTACGATATTACCGTTTATTGTTCCGAACTAAACCTTCTCAGAAATTACCCTTCAAAACAAATCGCAATAGATGCAGCTATGCAGGCTATTAATCAACTACCTGAGGCGGAAATGATTGTCGATTCAGAGCCGGGAGGAGGAGAGGTTTATTACTTAGATGTAGAAATTGAGGAAGTAGAGGCATTAGTTGAAGCTGCCAGAACGGCAGGGGCAACGGTTGGGGAATGTGATGCGGACAATTTGTACGAAGTGGATACAACAAAATTAAATGCAATAAAACAAAAGATTAGACAATTGATGCCTGTGTGATAGTTCCTCGGGTTTGACCGTTACTAGCTCTGCGCCTTAGGCGATACTCTCCACTGGAGAATATCGTATCTGAAGCCTCGATGTTCAGCTTTAGCTGAACGAGTTCACTAAAATCTGAAGAACTATAAAAAGCTATAAGTCATAAAGTTATAAAGCAGTAGAACCCTGATGTGGAGAATCACGTTGGGGTTCTACTGCTTTGTAGCAAAAAGAGGTTCTTTAGTATATTAAAATGGAATTACACGACTTCTGTCGAAGTTTGTTGGACAATAATGGAAAAAAATTTCTAGAAACCCCCTTAAATGCTTGGTGACATACGAAATACTTGATGAGAGGCAGTATTAAGCTCATCTGAATTGTGCCTCGAATGAATTTATTGGGAGGTAGAACAGTTGAAAAAGGTTATTTCAAGATTGGTACCTATTGTATTGGTTATGCTCTTAGCCCTTCCATCTGCAGTCCTGGCAAAAGAGGCGGAGAACTCCATTAAGAGTAAGAGTCATGGGAATGAGAAAAGCTTTCAGAGTGCCAATATGAATGCTAGATGGAGTCGGTTCGATGTCGAGTTACAAGGAAATAACGGCGAAGGCAAAGTTATTAAGATTATTGATAATAACCCAGTCTTCGATTATGAATTTGCAAGCGGGGAAGAGAACGGAAGTTTAGCCAATGGAGATTCAGTAATGATTAATGTGATCAATCGGGGCGGAAATATTGTAAAACAACTGAGGTACTCAATTGATGGTTTAGAAGTAGTAGACGATGATGACGATGTTGACGAAACGGAGGAGGTTAAACTTTATAGTACGAGTCGTAATCTAGACACAACCTATGGAGCGGTTAGGTTTTTAAATTTTAATAACTTAGCGAGTAGTGCAGAGGTCTATTTGACAGATGCTCAAGAGAAGCTCGGCACGACAAATCGTACTTCGATTAACTTCTATCGGGGAACCACGACTGATGACGAAAATCCTTATGGGGATTGGCAAGAGCGAAATCAGGTGCGTTTCGGGTATGATTCAGATGCTGGGAAGGTTTGGGTCGAACTCGATGCTGAATATGAGTACCGTGCAGAGTATGATACTATAAAGGATGCGGAATTTGATGTTATTCAGTTTATGCTTTTGAATCGTGAGTCCGATTCGGTTGTAAAACTGGAGAATATCGAGCTTAATGGGAAGATGATAAGTGATTCAGTTTTAGTTGGAGATTCAGACTGGCCGAAGTGGAATCTTGAGGGAGACATTCAAAACACTAGTGGTGATTTCACGATAGAAGCAGACCTCGTGATCACTGGTGATCAGCCCAAGGGTGAGATTAATAAGTTAGAAGTGGTGTTTGGGAAAAAGTAGTTGAGAGATTCGATTCGTATGGTAGAAGAGAAAGTTATAGAGTTAAGTTCTCGGAAGAGATGATTAGGAGTATGCAAAGGACGGTTCAAGTTACATACTATATGTGTAGCTTGGACCGTCCCTATGTTTTTTGTATTCTTCTAGTTCTGTATTAGAGCAAAAGTATGGTAAGATTCGTCGCTCTGTGATATTTGTTCTTTTTAGATTAAGATTAATTAATGACCAAATGGTCTACAATTTGTTAGTATTTAGTTTACACTGTTCAAATTCGGCCTGCATCTTTTCTGATGGTTTGGTTGTGAGTAGGCTGACCACGACAATGGCAATCAGACAGGCGAAAAATCCCGGTACCAACTCATAAAGTGTGTTTTTAAGGAAAGGGAAGCGGGTCCAGATAATAACTGTGCTGGAACCGGCGATCATTCCGGCTAAAGCCCCCCATTTGTTCATTCGTTTCCAATATAGGCTTAAGAGTATAACCGGGCCAAAGGCTGAGCCGAAGCCTGCCCAGGCATAACCGACTAAGTTGAGAATAGTTTCACTGCGCTGATAGGCAATCAGTATGGCGACTACTGCTACAATGAGTACGCATAAACGACCTACAAAGACTAGTTCTTTGTCTGAAGCGGTGCGGCGAAACAGGCTATATAGATCTTCTGTCAAAGAACTCGAGGTGACAAGGAGTTGGGATGAGATGGTACTCATAATTGCAGCTAAGATTGCGGAGAGGAGTATGCCAGTAATAATCGGATGAAAGAGCAATTTGCCTAATTCGAGGAAGACGGTTTCTGGATCGGCAAGCGTAATGCCCTCGCCGGCAAAGTAAGCGATCCCTATTAATCCAGTAAACATAGCGCCAACGACTGAGAAGATCATCCAAACCATGCCGATTCTGCGAGCTTTTACTATTTCCTTAATTGAAGAGATGGCCATGAAACGAATGATGATATGGGGCTGCCCAAAATAGCCTAAACCCCACCCAAAGAGGGAGATAATACCTAGAACGGTTGTGCCTTTGAAGAAGTTCAGATAGGCAGGATTGATGCTTTGGATAGTATTAATGGAATGTTCAAATCCACCCGTAGCTTGAATTGTAATGAGAGGAACCATTATTAGGGTAGTGACCATGATGAGGCCTTGGACAAAGTCGGTGATACTGACGGCTAAAAAGCCTCCAAATAGGGTATAAGCTACGACGACACCCCCGACAACCCAAAGTCCGGCATGATAATCTACATTAAAAGAGTTTTGAAATAGGACAGCCCCTGAAACGAGGCCTGATGATACATAGAAGGTGAAAAAGATAATAATGACTAGGCCTGACACAAGCCGTAAGATTCTAGAGCTGTCTTCAAATCGATTACCTATATATGCAGGAATTGTAATAGAATTGTTGGCGAGCTCCGTATAGGCGCGTAGACGTGGAGCAACATAAAGCCAATTGCAATAAGCTCCGAGCGTAAGACCAATGACGATCCATGAGGCACTAATTCCTTGAGCAAACATGGCGCCGGGAAGTCCTAACATGAGCCAACCACTCATATCTGAGGCCCCAGCACTTAATGCTGTTACAGCAGGCCCAAGATTTCGTCCCCCCAACATGTAATCAGACAGGTCTGTGGTGCGCTTATAGGAGTAGTAGCCAATCCCCAGCATTCCTGTCATATAAAGAATAATTGCGATGATGGATTCCAAGTTGTGATTCCCCCTTTTTTATGCTAAAAATTATTGCTTTGGGCTAGGCTATTGTACCATATAAGTGATGGAAGGAAAAAGATGATCATTGACTTATAACTATGGTATAATATGGGTATGAATTCTGGAGAGGTATAATGGACATGGAAGGAATGATTTTATGCCATTACCAAGGGAAGAAGGTAATTATTCATACGTCGATTATCTCACTTGGCCTGAGGATGAAAGGTGGGAGATTATTGACGGTATAGCTTATATGCAATCCGCGCCATCCCCTATTCACCAAGAGATTTTGGTCGGCCTTTTAGCACAGTTTCATCATTACCTTCCGGGTAAACCCTGCAAAGTCTATCCTGGACCTTTTTGTGTAAGGCTAATGAAGGGTGATGAGATAAAGAAGGAAGATATAAAAAAAGTTGTTGAGCCGGATATTACTATAGTTTGCGATAAGTCTAAAATTGATGAGACAGGCTGCAATGGCGCTCCTGATATGATCATTGAAATTATTTCACCATCTTCGATCAAAATGGACAGGTTTGTAAAGTTTAACAGTTATGAACAAGCTGGTGTCAGGGAGTATTGGATTGTTGAACCCGTAGGAAAGCTTGTTAATGTATTTGTACTTCAAGATGACCAAAGATACGGCCGGCCGGAAACATATACAGACGATGACCAGATAAAAGTCTCTATTTTTCCCGATCTCCTAGTCAATTTAAAATTAGTATTTGGCGGTGTTTAAATTAAAAGGGCTCCCCTTTTCTAACTAAAGGGGAGCCTATCAGCTATGCAATCCAGAGATTATATATGTGATAGATTATTAAGGATGATACTGGTTATCTAGATTACAAACTGAAGTCTTTGTCGTCCAGATTTTTGTAGTACGACTTAACTGGACTGTAATCAGGAGTGTAATCAGGAATTTCGACAACAGGGTAGTTATCCTCTAGATAAAGGGTGGTTAACCTTGTAAGATATTTCAAGGGTGTAAAATCCTTAATATAATTATCGGATATGTCAAGATAGGTGAGGGAGGTTAAGCCTTTTAAAGAGTTGAGATCCTTTAGTTCAGTATTTTTCAACTTCAATGTTTCAAGTTTCGTTAGCTTAGTTAGTGAAGTGACTTTTGTAAGCGAATTATCCCCAAGATCAAGGGTTCTGAGATTCGTAAAATACTCTAAGCCGGTTAAATCCGTGATCCCTTCACCGCGTGCCTTTAATGTAGTAATATCTATTACATCACTCTTGTAGATCGACTCATCACTATCCTTACGGAGTTTATCTGTAATCACCGATTTTAACTCCGGATCGGTAAAATTGATTTTGGCATCTTGGGAAACTTTGAGGCTGAGACTGACTTTTTGAGTCAAGCCCTCGATTGATCCTTGAAACGTGTAAGTTCCAACTTTATTGATAGGAACAATATTGCTGCTCCAAGTAACCCTAAGCGTCTCCGAGCTGCCATCGCTCATGGTTGCTTCTACTGTGTCGGGAAAGGTATAAGAGTCCCCTAGAATGATTTCAGCAGTGATATTATTGACTTTGGTTATTTTAGGGTAGATAGTCAAGTTGAGATAAACATTTTTACTATAATTATTAATCTTACCTTCAAATTTATAAGTTCCAGACCTCAGGGTACGCACTGAGGAAAGACTCCAAGTTACAGGTACTTCCTCTGTTAAGCCATTGGTTGTCGTTACTGTTACTGTCTTGGGAGGGTCGTATTTTTGCTGTTCCTGGATGCTGTCAGTGATGTTCGCTACAGAGGAGATTTGAGCTGGTAATTCCTTGAGCTTTGATTTGGTTGAGTCACTGATGACGCTTGTACCCCCCAAAACAGTGAGTCTGGAAATAATTTTTGATTGGAGAAAGGAAAGTGCTGGATAAGGAATGGAGTCCCCCTGAAGTAAGACAAGGGGGTTTTTGTTTTTTTGAATCAATGCTGAGGCGGCAAGAGCATCAGGAAATAGTTCACCTGTGGCGAGATAGATGGTGTCCAGATCCAGACTGCTCCTAAATCGGTTAATGAGGTTAATATTCCTTACATAGGGGTCTGATCCGTTAATGACTTCGTAGTTCGGAAATTGACTAATGACGTCATAACTTAGTTCTCCGCCATTGACGACATAACATGTGGGGATTTCATTTTCACTTAAAAAATTCTTTTGAATAGATGTTAGATCATCTGGTGGAACTAGTAGGATGGGCATCTTAAGAGCTGCTGCAATGGGGCCGATGGACAAAGCGTCGGGAAAGTTTAAACCGTTTGTGACGAAAACTCCTTGCTTTACACCGACTTCTTGAGCTATTTTTAGTGCTGTTTCATATCGATCTTGTCCGGCTAGGCGAACACAGGTGATGTTCATCAAGGAGAGTTTACTTTCTATACCGCTGGAGACAACCGCATATCCACCCACTATGAAGACTTTTTTTACTTCAAGACGCTTTAACTCGGCGGCTGTATCACTATTTAAAACATAGGAACTCGTTAGCAGAATAGGGGCATTGTATTTTTGGGCTAATGGTCCTGCACTTAAGGCATCTGGAAAGTCTTCTCCAAGGGCCAAAATTGCTGTGTCTGCTCCATCGGGCCAGCCACTTTGGCTTATAGCAACTGCTGTTTGATATCGATCATAACCTGCTATGCGGTCTGCCGATGCTGAAGCGCTCACTGTAGGAGCGTAGGCCAATAAAAGGATAATTACGAGAAAGGCTAAAAAAGAGTTTCTATTTGTAATTTTCAAGATGCATACCTCCTTCTGGATTACTTTCTCGAAATATTGACTAAAATCCTTCTTTTCCTATAAAAATAGCATTACATCTTGAAGTGTAATTCCAAAAAATGGTATAATAGTATGTGTAGTGCGAGCAAAAAAAGGAACACCCACTTACAAAAGTGGGAGTCTTAGAATTGGATAAAAAATAAGCCTTTGATGGCTCAGCGTGTTGAGGACTATTTTCTTGGCGAAAAAAATCTAAGGTTCTTGGAGGAAAAGAATATTGAGTAGTGCTTTGAAATTAATTACTAGCATCATAAACTATTTCCACGATAAATTAATCCTGTTAACTAAGTTCATGGGTCTAAATTTAAATGATAAACAACTTCATTTCGTGGTCATCGGGATTATAGGAATCCTTATATTTGTTTTTGTACATAAGCTATTTAAGTATCTGGTTCAGTATAGTCTGACAGCAATTTCTTTTATCTATACGTTTACTGTTTTGGTGGTTCTTGTATTTGCGATTGAGATTGGGCAAAAGGTTACGGGGCGTGGCAACATGGAATTTCAAGATATTGTGGAAGGTCTTTGGGGTTTTCTAGTTGCGTTTGCAATTTATATGGCAGTTGGACTATGTGTTTATTGGGTCAAGAGGTTGTCAAGGCGTCTCAGGTAGGTATTATAGAGATAAGATTGAAAGATAGTTAGTCTTTAGTTCAAGAAGTCAGGGCGAAATAAGCTATTACTATTAAACAGATTACTGCAGCAGCTGCAATAATCAATACTTCTTGACGAGTCGGTAAATGAAACGGGGAGTCTTTATATTGCTTCCAGGGCATATATTATCACTCCTTACAATTTATGGTATACATATTCGACGTTCATAAAGTTATTCCTTCTAAAACCTGCGCTTGTGAGTCCATATCTTAGATTAGTTTACTGTCTTAAACTTCTATTTTCGGCATAAAGATTTATATTATAGAAGATATAATGTCTCTGTTACTTTTATTCATTCTTTTGTTACATTAATATGACAAATACTTTAAAAATTAAAAGTATTGAAAAGTTGTCAGCGGCACAGTATCTGATCTGAATTATTTTCCAAAGAATCTTCATAGTGACAATATCTGAGAACAACAAGTTATATATCTCTAAAGGTTGACAACACTATTGCTTAAATGCTAAAATACTTAAATGTGGTGACTTCTCACCGCAACCGCTCGAATCAGGTATCAACAGGTTTTTACTTAATGAAACTGACCTGCAATGGCGAGTCTAGGGCATGGGAGGTGTAATAAAATGTACGCAGTAATTGAAACCGGTGGTAAGCAGTTCCGCGTTCAAGAAGGCGACGTTATTTACGTTGAGAAATTGGATGCAAATGTTGGAGATGCCGTGACGATTGACCAGGTTCTCCTCGTGGAAAAAGACGGTTCGGTGAATGTTGGAACCCCAGTTGTGGCAGGTGCTACAGCAGTGCTGAAAGTTGTGGAGCACGGTAAAGGGGAGAAGATTATTGTCTTCAAATACAAATCCAAGAAGAACTATCGACGCAAACAAGGACATCGTCAACCCTACACAAAAGTTCTTGTTGAGGCACTCCAAGCGTAAGCACCAAGACGGTATTCGTCTTGTAGTGTGGGCGGATGATCAAGGGCAGATTCATGAATTTGAGCTGTCCGGACATGCCGGGTTTGCAGAGGAGGGTCGGGATATTGTTTGTGCGGGGGTTTCTGCACTGAGTATCTCGGCTGTCAATGGGTTGGAATATTTCTTGTCGGTTGCTCCTAAAGTACAGGAGGGGGATGGACACATCACCTGCCAGCTTGTAGGGGTTTCTGAGCAAGATTTAGAGAAGGCTCAGTGGATTTTGCAAACGATGACGTTAGGTATTGAACAAATACAAACGGCTTACGGTCAGGATTATATATTTATCGATCGAAGGAGGTGGACTCCATGCTAAAAATGAATCTTCAATTGTTTGCCCATAAAAAAGGGGTAGGTAGCTCGCGTAACGGTCGGGATAGTAATGCTCAACGCCTCGGCTTAAAACGTGGTGACGGCCAATTCGTTACTGCAGGTACGATCATCGTACGTCAACGTGGTACGAAATTTCATCCTGCCAAAAATTGTGGTCTGGGTAAAGATGACACCTTGTTTGCTCTGATTGATGGTTATGTTAAATTTGAGCATAAAGATCGGTTGCACAAACAAGTCAGTATTTATGCTGAGCGCCCAAAAACGCCGGTGGCTATCGCCCAATAAGCTGTCTTTTTAATTACCCCTGGGTTTTCCCAGGGGTTTTTCGTGTACTACCAGAAAGTATGAACTTGCGTTACATACTTTCTAAGCATAATTGTAACTAGGGCTGCCGCCTCGCCTGCGGCTGCAAGAAAGCTAACACGTGCGAAGACAGTGTCTTCGGGTGCCAGCCAAGTTTTCTTGATACTATAGGGGACACTTGGCGGCGTTAAAAATAATCTGTTATAGTTCTTTAGCATATTAAGTGACGGATGAGAGGAAAACGATATGCAAGAGGTAGAGAGAGTTCTTTTGTCAGAGTTATTACAGTGGTATCGCCTGCAAAGGCATGATTTTATGAATCACTGGCAAGTGATTATGGGCAATTTACAGCTAAACAGGCCGGAGGAGGCTCTTTTATACATGCAACAGTCGTCTGCTGCATCGCTTGAAGAGCAAAAGGTAGCGCAAATTCCAGAACCATTTTTAGGGGCAATCTTGTTGGGCTTCATGGTTCGTCTTAGTCAGGAAAAGGTTATGGCTACGATTGATTTTCCTGAAGAGATGAAACAAAAAGACTTTTGGAAAGATCATTGGCGGGAAGAATATGTGGAAGGCTTATACGGGTACACTACAGAATGCATGGCAGTGGTTTTTCAGTCTAGGGATTTAAAAGAGCTGAATGCTGAAGTGTATTTATTCGAGGAACCGAGTGGCTTAGCTTGCCAGTTTATTTTATCGGATGAGGAGACAGTCCTCTATGATAAATTAATAGCGCTTAATTTAATGTAGCTGAGTATCCTGCGGGTGCCAGAGTTGAGACTCTGCAGATAAGACCAACTTAGGTAGGGTAAGGTAAGGGCAAACTTGGGTAAGAGAAGGCTAACTGGGTAAGAATAAAGACTAGCCGAGCAAGATAAGAGAAACTAGGTATTATTTACATACGTTTTTATGAAGACTTTCTATCTATTAATAAGAGCTTTAGGAAAATTCATGAAGTGCTAAGAGCAAATTGCTAACTGTTAAGGAGAATCGTATATGTTTTATGATCAGGCGAAGATTTACGTTAAAGGCGGGGATGGTGGAGCGGGAGCTGTTGCTTTTCGTCGAGAAAAATACGTTCCTGAAGGCGGCCCGAGTGGTGGTGATGGCGGGCGCGGGGGAAATATTGTATTTGTCGGAGATGAGGGGTTAAGGACATTAGTGGACTTTCGCTATAAGCGTCATTATAAGGGGGAGCGAGGGGACCACGGGCAGGCCAAAAATATGAGCGGTCGGAGCGGTACGGATACTATTCTTCGTATCCCTGTAGGGACGGTAGTCTTCGATGATGGGACTGGGGAAACGATGGCTGATATCATTGAGCATGGACAGCGAGTCGTTGTGGCGGCAGGTGGACGAGGGGGCAGGGGTAATGCTCGTTTTATGAGCAATACTAATAAAGCGCCCACTTTGGCAGAAAATGGAGAACCTGGTGTGGAACACTGGCTGCGTTTGGAGTTGAAACTCTTGGCGGACGTTGGTCTGGTCGGGTTCCCGAATGTAGGAAAATCCACAATTATTTCGAAGGTGTCTGCTGCAAAGCCTAAGATTGCGGATTATCATTTTACCACCTTGGTTCCCAACTTAGGTGTAGTGGATATTGAGGATGGGGAAAGCTTTGTCATGGCAGATATTCCTGGACTGATCGAGGGTGCCCACACGGGGGCCGGATTAGGACATGAGTTTTTACGCCATACTGAGAGAACCCGCCTGATTTTGCACGTGCTCGATATCTCTGGCTCGGAGGAAAGAGATCCTCTCGAGGATTTGCGAATTATTCAGGATGAACTGAGACTTTATAGTCCTGCGCTGGCCGAACGACCGGTGATTATTGTAGCCAATAAAATAGATATTCCGGGAGCTGATGAGCATTTGCAGCGCCTGAAGGAAGCAGTTGAGGGTCGTCACGAAATTTTTGCGGTATCTGCTGCAACTGGGGAAGGTCTACAAGCTTTGATTTATCACATCGCTCAGGTTTTGCCGGATATCCAAGCGCCACAGATCGTTAGTCTTCCGGCAGAGCACAGGGTTACAAAGGCAGAGACGGACAAGCGGTTTGAAATTCGTAAAGAAGATGACCTCTTTATCGTCGAAGGTGCTGAAATTGAAAAACATGTTAAGATGACCTTTTTTGATCGAGAGGCTAGTGTCTATCGTTTCCAAAACATCTTGAAGGTAATGGGGATTGATGATGCTCTGCGAGCGGAAGGAATCAAAGAAGGGGATAAAGTAGATATTGCAGGGGTTAAATTTGATTGGGTGTAGTATTTGGGTCGTAGACATCTGCGTTGGTTTGGGGGTAACAATGTGACGAAACGTCTCTGGTGGATAATAGGGGGAATGCTCTTAGTTCTTGCGTTAGCCTTCGGTGTATGGTGGGTTTGGGGAAAACCTCAGGGTCCACTGCAGGTCAAAGCTGGAGTGGTCGCTCCGATTTCGATGCAGGAAGACGTCTTTGCGACGGGGAGCGTAGTTCCGGTATCGAACCAGGAAGTGCGTGTTCTAACTCCTGGACGTGTAGCTAAGGTGGCTGTGAAGGTGGGGGAGACTGTACAGGTGGGACAGACTCTCGTTACCCTGGATACTACGCTGGCTGATGCTCAGGTAGCTCAGGCTAAGGTGAGCGTCGAGGCAGCTCAGACGGCTGTAAGTACCGCTCAGGCCAATTTGGACGAGCTAAAGAAGGCCCAGAGTGTTGCGAGCTCAGCTGGTCTTTCACCCGATACTTCTGCGGAGAGGACGGGTGTTGTAAGTTCTCTGCTTCCACAGTTTTTAGGCGAACAAAATAGTACTCCTCAGGAAAACTTGGTAAGCCCGGCTGTAATAAGGCAAGCGGAGGGTGCCTTGGCACAAAGTAAGGCAGCCTTAAAACAGGCTCAAGAAATGTTGAAAGTGGCCCAGGTGCAACAGGGTCAGCTAATTCATAAAGCTAGTATGGCTGGTACTGTGGTTGAGGTGAATGCTCAAGAGGGCAACCTCTCTTCAGTGCAATTGCCGTTAGTTGTGGTTGCTGATCTCACCCAAATGAATGTCGAGGCGCAGTTGAACGAAGTTGACGCTGGAAAGGTTCAAGTTGGCGGAAAAGTGACCATCTCTAGTAAAATATTAGGGGACACGTCTGTTCAAGGGACGATTGTGGAGATTTCTCCCACAGCTGTCTCTAAGCCTAGCATTCAGGGAAGCTCTTCCCCAACAGTGGGTATAAAAATTCGTTTAGATAAAGCACCGACTGAGCTAAAGCCTGGTTTTACTGTGACGATTGAAATTATTGTGGCGACTAAGGAAGGGGTCTTGGCAGTTCCGCAAGAAGCTCTGTTTCAAGAGGGAAACAAAAACTATGTTTACCGAATCCAAGCGGGCCGTCTTCAGAAAACAGAAGTGAAGATTGGGATTGGGAATGACACCCACCAGGAGATCACAGCTGGTCTAGAGGCAGGGGACCAAGTGGTTTTAAATCCCTCCAATGATTTCTCGGAAGGAATGCAGGTTATCCCTGAGGCGGGAAGTGGAGGGGCATGAGCCTTTTAGAAGGACTGCGCGGGGCACTGTTTAGCTTGCGGACGAATAAGCTGCGGTCGGGACTGACGATGCTTGGAATTATAATTGGGATTGCTGCTGTGATCGCTGTTGTCACGATTGGGCTGGGCGGCAAGGCTGCCATAATGCAGGAAATGGAGAAGAGCGGAGTTAACCTGTTTGTAATGTACGCTAAGTCAGTTGGAGATAGTGGGCAAAATGAGGGAGACCGCTTGAACCTTCAGGATGGAGAGAGCTTGAAACGGGCCCTACCGCAAGTCAAGATATTGCTTCCGACGAGTATTGAGTATACTGCTTTGGAGGTGAATCAAAAGCGTTCTTCAGCCATGGTTGTGGGAACCACTCCGGAGTTTGCAGACTTGCGCAATCGGGATATTGCCAGAGGGCGGTTTTTCACGGAGGAGGAGTTTTCAGCTGACCGTCGAGTTGTAGTAATTGATCAGACCTTAAGGGAGACCTTATTTGGAGCTGGAAATCCTTTGGGGCAGCAGGTTATTGTCCGCAGTGTTCCCTGTCGTGTGATTGGGGTTTTGGCTAAGGATACGTCAGCGTTTGCACAATTTAATGTGGGTCCCCAGAATGCCTATGCCTATATGCCGTGGGGAACGTGGTCGGATGTGTTTCAGTCGCGACGAGTAGACCAGTTGGAAGGTGCGACTTATCGGGAAGCGGATTTGGCAAGTACGATTGATAATGCTAAGCGCATCTTGAACGTGCGCCATGGGACAACCAATCAATATGAGGCTTTTAATGTGCAGCAATTGGTGCAATCAGCGAATACGATTATGCGAATTCTAACCAGTTTTATTGGTTTAGTCGCGGGAATCTCTCTTTTAGTGGGGGGGATCGGAATTATGAACATTATGTTAGTTTCTGTGACAGAACGGACGCGAGAAATCGGGTTGCGCAAAGCCGTGGGGGCCAAAGAACGGGACATTTTACTGCAGTTTTTATTAGAAGCGATTGTATTATCTCTGATCGGTGGGATTATGGGTATCGCTTTGGGGGTTGGGAGTGCTATGATCGCATCCTATCTTTTGAACTGGCCGCCGCTTTTGTCCGGCTGGGCGATCATATTTGCAGTTTCTTTCTCGATTGGAGTGGGACTTTTCTTCGGTTTTTATCCCGCCTTAAAAGCGGCTAAACTCGAACCGATGGCGGCCTTGAGATATGAGTAGTGAAGATTTAGGGGGAAGATTTTCGTGTTAAAAGGTAAACAAAAACGTTATTTAAGGGCAATGGGGAATGAAATGGTTCCTATACTTCAGGTGGGTAAGGGCGGAATTACAGAAACAGTCGTTACCCAAACCAACGAGACTATTGAAGCTCGGGAGTTGATTAAGGGGCGTGTTTTGCAAAATTGTCTGGAAGAGCCTAAAACTGTGGCAGCTGAACTTGCAGAACAGACTGGGGCTGAGTTGGTACAGGTGATTGGTCGTAACTTCTTGCTGTATAGGCCGTCCAAAGAGAAGCCGTTTATTGAGTTGCCGAAGTAAAGGAAGGGATCGGACGCATAGCGTCCGATCCTTTTTACAAGCTGCTACCCCGTGTTCCCTAGGAAACTTTTGCTTAAAATAAGGAAGGGATACTAGTACCTACTATCGAATATTTAGAAAATCTAAATGATGTAAAAATAATGCGAGTATAGTGGTTGGCTAAATCGAAAACGAGGTGGGGGCATGGAGAACCTTTCTATGTCTCTGTTCCTTAGTAGAAAAATAGAGGGGTTTTTGGGATGTCGGAATGTCAGTTTGTCAGTCCTTTGACTGTTGCTGAGGGACTTGAGACTATTTCTCGAATGGATGAGGATGTAGCTTTTTTAAGTGGGGGTACTGATCTGATAATTAAGTTACAGAGGGGGCAGTTACGACCTGCTTGTCTTGTGGATCTTTCCTTAATTCCAGAACTAAAGTTTATAAAGGAAGTTGACGGATGGGTCAAGATTGGAAGTGGGACAACCTTTACTCAAATCAGTGAGAGTAATCTTCTGAGGGAGCAGGCATCATGTTTGAGCCAAGCAGCAGCTCAGGTTGGGTCTGCTCAAATTCGTAATAGGGCGACTATCGGTGGAAATATCGCTAATGCTTCACCTGCTGGGGATAGTTTACCTGCTTTGCTGGTTCTGGATGCTTGGATCAATATTGCTGGACCACAGGGCTTTCGAAGAGTACCATTTGCTCAGTTTCAAGCTGAAGATGGTCAGGGTCTTCAGAAGAAGGAATTAATAACAGAGATTGAATTCCCAATCTGGAAATCTCACGGACGAACACAAATTACTGGCGCCTTTGGGAAAATTGGAAGTCGTACTGCGGTTTCAATTGCCCGTTTGAATATGGCGGCAATAGTGGAATATGACGCGGAGGAGCAAAGAATTCTAAACTCAAGATGGTCTGTGGGAGCTTTGGGGCGTATCCCATTTCGTTTAGAGGAGTTGGAGCGGGGATTACAGGGTAAGAAGGTTAATTCGGATTTTGCTGAGGAAGTCGCCGACCATTTAACAACTGTGGTCGATCGAGCGATACCTGGTCGTGCTTCGCAGGAGTATAAACGCCAGGCTATTCGAGGCTTAGCCTATGATCTTCTAGAGGATTTAATCCCAAAACGGTGAACTCGTTCAGCTGAAGCTGAACATCGAGACTGCGCTGATGAAAGCTTGCTGTGGCGATAGTGTCTGGTGGACACTATCGCCACAGCAGAATAAGGAACACCCCTTATTGAAGTGGGTGCTTGGGACAGATAGAGATCAGGATTCTCCAAAAAAGAGGATATTGTCGTTGGTTGGAGAATTAACGAGAAAAGGGTTGAAAAGAACTAGGGGGTAGGAGTATGCCTCGTGATGTTATGGACCAAGTTTTTAGGCATCTCTTTAATTCAATTGACGAAGGGGTTATTGTTACCGACCCTGAAGGTAAGATAATCTTTTATAATTCTGAAATGGCTAAGTTAGAAGAGCTGTTGACCGAACATGTTGTTGGAAAGTATTTGAACGAAGTCTATGATGCGGTTACTGTAGAAAGCAGTGAACATTTGAGTGTTGTTCTAACTCGAGAACCCGTGCTGGAGAAGCATAAGACTTATTTTACTAACAAAGGTAAAGAGGTTACTATTGTAGCCAGCACGTTTCCCGTGATAGAGGACAATCAGGTTGTCGCGGTTTTTTCGGTGTGTAAAGATATTTCCAAGTTTAAAGAACTGTTGACGAAGACGATGGAATTGCATGACCAGATTGGTCTGGAAGGGCAAGAACAGCGAAGTAGTAATGGAACCCGATATACTTTTGAATCGATCGTCTATGCTAGTTCTACTATGCAGAATTTGGTTGCTTCCGCTAAGAAAGCGGCTGTGGCGGATGGATTTATTCTAGTTTTTGGAGAAACAGGAACAGGCAAGGAATTGCTGGTTCAAGCTATTCACAATTACAGTGCCCGCAAAAATGAGCCTTTCGTAGCGATTAACTGTGCGGCGATTCCGGAAACGCTGCTGGAAAGCATTCTTTTTGGAACTACCAAGGGGGCATTTACAGGGGCAGTGGAATCGAAGGGGTTGTTTCAGCAAGCTGGGAATGGGACTTTATTCTTAGATGAACTTAATTGTATGAGTATTGCCCTGCAGGCTAAGATTTTGCGGGTCGTGCAAGAGAGAATGGTAAGAAGGGTCGGCGGGACTATGGAGATTCCCGTTCACTGCAGGGTTGTCAGTTCTACGAATGTTGACCCATGGGAGTCGGTAAACAATGGTAGTTTGCGTAAGGATCTTTTTTATCGTTTAGCGGTGATGACGCTCTTTATTCCTCCCTTGAAAGATAGGAAGGAAGATATCGAGGCTTTAATCCATTGTTTTTTAAATCGATATCAAAAAATTTATGGCTTAGGTGAGGTTCAGATTGGCGCTGAGTTAAAGGACATTTTTCTTAGGTATTTGTGGCCGGGAAATGTACGGGAATTAGAGCATATTATTGAAAGCGCTATGAATATGCTGGATGGACGAAAGGTCATAACAGTTGACCATTTGCCGCATTATCTTAGAGCGCGGTTTCTCAGTCAGGATGGGACTTTCTCTGAATTCTATAAGAAGGGGTCCAGCACTTTGGCTAATGTTTTACGTGAAGTGGAAAAGCAAGTGCTTTGGGAAGCGTTGAAAAGCCATAAGGGGAATATCACTAGAGCTGCTGAGTCCATAGGAATTGCTCGTCAAAATCTCCAGTACCGTATGAAAAAATTGGGGATGCATAATTTTTAGGCGGGCAATGAAAATGCGCACTTGTCCTAAGTACGCTCCTGGCAAGGGTTTGATGGTTCGGTATTAGCAAAGAAAATTGGCATCTAGCCTTCGCTAAGAAGGATAAAAAGCTAGAAATGCTCAATTGTCTGAAATTAGGTATGATTCTTGCAATAATATCAAACTTGGGGTCGATTTCGGCGATAGTGGACACTAGAGACTATCGTTACCAGAGGTTTTTGTATTGAAGTCTCGTTGTTTAACTGTTGCAACGAGTTCACTAACATAATTTCGGGTTACTCACAGGAGTTCACCTGGAATGACGAAAGAAAGTGAGGTGATGGTGAGTGACCTTATCAGATTTTATTAGTTTTCTAATGAAGAATACTAAGACTATTATGGAATACTCCGAAAATCATTTCACCTTGGTATTGCTGGCGGTAGGAATTTCCTTAGCGATTTGGGTTCCTGTGGGACTTTTGTTGACAAAAAGCGATAAATGGGCTGCTAGGGTTTTGGCTTTAGCGAACACGATATTTTGTATTCCAAGCTTATCTATGTTTGCTATTTTAGTAACTATTCCTATGTTTGGTTTAGGTAGAAAATCTGCTTTGTTTGCGCTTGTTCTCTATGCGATGATGCCTTTGATTCGCAGTGTTTATGACGGGGTTAAAAACGTTGATCGAAATGTGATTGAAGCGGCTCAAGGGATGGGGATGAGTACTAGGAGGATTCTCGTCGAAATTCTTGTACCTTTAGGTATGCCGATCATCTTTGCGGGTTTTCGAATCACGGTGGTAATGACTACAGGCATTGCGGCAATAGCCACTTATATCGGGGAACGTAATTTAGGAAGATTCATTCAGGAGGGTCTCGTTCGTTCTAATACTCCTATGATGGTTACAGGAGCACTGATTATCTCGGTGATTGCTATCGGTTTAGATACTATTCTTGGACTGATTGAGAAAAGGATTGTTCCCAAAGGATTAAGAATTAGTCGCTAACTCCTCATCAGCATAGTAGGTCTAACTGAAGACAGGATAGAGTTTGCAGAGGGGGATTTGGATGATAGAACTAGAGCAAATTACGAAACAGTACCCAGGTCAAGTAATGCCAGCCGTTGATAAATTATTTCTTTCTATCCCTAAAGGAGAGATCTGTGTCTTAGTTGGACCTTCAGGCTGTGGCAAAAGTACAATTTTACGTATGATTAACCGAATGATCGAGCCTACTTCCGGGATCGTCAAAATTAATGGTGAAGATGTAACACGTACTGATCCAGACCAACTGCGGATGGGGATAGGCTATGTTATTCAACAGATTGGTCTCTTGCCACACCGTACGATTGCCGAGAATATAGCCATTGTGCCTCGGTTATATAAATGGCCGAAGGAGAAAATTAAGAAGCGTGTTGATGAGCTTATTGTCATGATGGGGCTAGACTTGGAAAAAACAAGGGGCAAGTATCCTTCTCAGCTTAGTGGGGGGCAAATGCAGAGAGTGGGTGTCGCTAGGGCGATGGCTGTTGATCCACCTATAATGTTGATGGACGAGCCTTTCGGTGCAGTTGACCCAATAGCACGGACGCATTTGCAGGATGAATTGCTGCGTTTGCAGAAAGAGATTAAGAAGACCATCGTTTTTGTTACCCATGATATTAACGAAGCCATAAAAATGGGGGATAGGATTGCCATTTTTAATGCTGGAAAGTTAGTGCAATTTGGGACTCCTGAAGAGATATTAACGAATCCAATTAACGAGTTTGTCGAGGATTTCATAGGTCGTGATCGGGTTGTGAAAAAGTTAAATTTGTATCTAGCTGGAGATGCGATGGAGCCAATTGGGTGTGTGGTAAAGGAAATTGAGTTACAGAATGCTGCTCAGAAAATGAAGGATGCCGGGGTAGAGGTGGCTTTTCTCATAAATGAAGCGGGCAAGGCTTGTGGGCAAATCACGACTTCTGATGTGGAAGAGTTTGGGAAGGACATAGAAGGTCTGCGAAAACGAGTCCTCAGGACGGAAAAAGCCTTTGTCCAAACGACAACCCCGTTCCCAGATGCACTCTCTTTATTACTGGAATATGATGCGGATTATCTCGGGATTCTAAAGGGCGAGGAACTATGTGGGATGCTCTCTTTCAAAGGGATTAGAAAGCATGTTTATAGAAAAGAGGATGAGTAAATGAGTTGGGAGAACTTCAGGTTTGCTCTTTTCGAGAAGGCACCAGAGGCTCTGTTGGAGCATTCCATGATCGTTGTTATCACTATAACAATTGCAATCCTGATTTCTGTACCGCTCGGGGTCTTCCTAAGTCGTCCGAAATTCAAAAAGTTCGGTCTTGTTACTCTTAACATTCTTAACCTTTTACAAGCTGTTCCCGGGATTGCTGTTATTGCCTTAGCATTACCTATTCTTGGTTTGGGCATGAAGCCTGCCATAGTTGCTCTATTATTCCAGAGTCTATTACCCATCGTTAGGAATACGATTGCTGGTTTATTAGGGGTTAGCTCAGATGTGAAAGAAGCAGCTAGCGGTATGGGGATGTCCCAGCGAAGAATTCTTTTAGAAGTGGAAATTCCGTTAGCAATACCGATTATTTTGAGCGGTATTCGCACGGCGACAGTTTATGTCGTAAGTATAGGTACTTTAGCCTCTCTTATTGGAGCGGGAGGTTTGGGTAATCTCATTATGGGTGGTTTAGCACTCTTTCGACCAGAATATTTACTGGTTGGGGCAGGGCTCGGGGCGCTGATGGCTATCTTTTTAGATAGGATGATTAATTATCTCGAGTATCGAATCACTCCTCCAGGTATACGGGTCGAGTGAAGCAAGTTGTGTGCAAGTCGGGGACGGTTCTCGACTTGCACGACTTGCATCCTACCCGGAGGTGCGAACCGTGAGGTCGGCCTGTACTCTTTTTGCTTTTGATTGAGCTAATTTAATCTAATTTCAAATATTCTTATGGGTCTTTGCACGTTCGACACTAGGACGCCCTTGCCGTCGTTTGTGTACATTTAGACCGTTCCTCAATCAGTCTCTCTAAGCAAAGACACTTCTCTCTAACTGGTGACGGGAGTTGGAAATGATATTAGAGGGGAACGAGGGACGGTTCTTAAAAGGGCATAAAAAGGAGGGGATAGGACATAAATTAAAAGGACTTTTGGTAATGTTATGAAAATATGTATAATCAAACCAACTTGTTGAAAGGAAGGGGTATGTACATGAAGAAACGTTCATTATTTCTCGTTGCAGTCTTGTCCCTGTCATTAGCTTTAGGAGGGGTATTCGGCTGCGGATCAAAGACGCCTACTACTGGATCTGCTCCAGATAAGGCAAAAAAAGGACCGACCATTAAGATTTCGTCTAAGACTTTTACTGAAGCGGCACTTTTAGGAACAATGAGTCTCCAGTATCTAGAGGGATTGGGCTATCCTGTTGAAAACAAGATGGGCCTTGGTGAATTAGCTGTAATTAGACCTGCTCTAACTTCTGGACAAATTGATCTTTATTGGGAATACACTGGCACGGGTGTTATGAATTTAATGGAACATGCTCCAGTGTTTGAAGCTGAGGAAAGCTACAAACTTATCAAAGAATGGGATGCCAAGAATGGAATTGCTTGGTTAGCTTATGCACCACTTAATGATACTTATGGAATTGTAGTACGTCCGGATGTTGCGGAGAAGTATAAGCTTAAAACTGTCTCTGACTATGTTGCTCAAGTGAAGAAGGGTGAGAGTTTAAAATTTGTAGGCTTCCCTGAATGGGAAGGAAGAGCAGATGGTTTGCCTTCTTTTGAAAAAGTTTATGAATTTAAAATGCCTAAAGCTGATTTTGTGAATGTTGCTATGGGACTAAACTACGATACCCTCAAAGCCCAAAAAGGAGATCTGGCTTTGGCCTTCACTACAGAACCTAGGATTGTCACGGATAAGCTTGTGATGCTTGAAGATGATAAAAAGGCGTTCCCTGTCTATAATGCTGCCCCAGTCGTACGTCAGCAAATTGTCGATGCATATCCTACTCTTGCTGATGATCTTAAGAAATTAAGCTCAATTCTAGACACTCAGACTATTACTGAACTGAACATGCAAGCCGATGTTGAGAAGAAGTCTATCGAGGAAGTTTCAACTACGTTCTTAAAGAGTAAAGGGTTGTTGAAGTAAGTTCAGCTTGGAGCGAAGTTGGGGTGCGGGCCCGGTCTGGGTGGGAGGAAGTGACTTGGGTTGGTCTCATCCGTCCCGGTTGGGGAGGAAGTTTCTTGGCACGGTCGCACATCCTACGCCGATAGGTATACTTTGGGGATAGCGGCTTCGGCGATACTCGTCCTACGTCGCTAAAGTTATTCGTCACTGCTCTGCGCCTTCGGCGTAAGTCTCCACTGGAGACTTACGTCACTGGAGACTATCGTGTTCCATTGCTATTCGCTTGCCGTCGAGGCTAAAACGCAAAACCTCTGGGCTTTCTGAATGTGCGTCGCTCCTTGCCATCCATGGCACCGCGACATCAGTCCATCCATGGACAAGTCCCGCTGCCTTTCTTCACGCCTCGCCGTCTGCGCTCATTTACGCAATTCCTCTCACTGTGCTCCCTAAGCCAAGAAACTTCCTCTATCTTGGGTCCTTGGGAACTAGGAGTGTGTTGCTGCTTGTCTTTTAGCAAGTCACTTCCTCTGGTTTCGGGTCGGGCGAGCGCACCTCAATTTCGGTGCTGCGCCTAGGGGCTGGGAACGGGAGTGAACGATGAAGGTTTGGGACGGATCTTGGCGTGCATCAGAAAGAATCTTAGAGCTAGTGAGTCGCCCATTAACTAAATTGGCCACTTTATGCCCAGTTGTTTTCTGAAAGGGGTGTAAAGTGGCTTTATACTCTTTTGCAACGCAACGTGAAAGGCAGGATTTTTCATGGCTATGATTGATAGGTTTGTGTCTTTGTTTGGTGTACCGGAATTTGTAGTTCCGCATATGTCGCGTTTTGTGTCTGAGCGTGAGATGGAGCTTGTGGTTCGGCTTGATGGTAAAAAGTGTTCTATCTCGGAAACCGCTCTAAGGCTGGATTGTTCTTTAGAAGATGCGCAGGTCTTAATAGATAACTGTTATGCTAAGCATATTGTTCATAAGGAATTTCTTGATGGAGAGCTTGTTTATTTTGGGGCTGATTTTTATGAGCTCTTGGATTATCTCTGTAAGTTTGATGAAAGCTATCATTTGATTGACGAGAATTTGCGGAAAGCTTTGGATCAGTGGTGTTATCAGGTTTATGCCGGGCGGATGGATTCCTATTTAGATTCGCTTATCAATAAGGAAGCTGTGGATAGGGTTCCGGAAACGTTTCTCTTGATTGAAGACCTTGATGAAGTACTTGAGTCCGTAAGGGATATACGGTTAGTTCCGTGCAATTGTCGTAAGTTAGCCAGCCTATGTGTCAAGCCGACAGAAACCTGTTTGAGCTTTAATGAGACGATAACCGATCGGACGTTTGGTCGGTCGCTTACGAAGGAAGAGGCAAAGGAACTGGTGAAGTCGGCTCATAAGAAGGGTTTAATGCATCAAGTGAACAGTGACTGGCGGACTAAGGGACCTACATATATCTGCAATTGTTGTTCCTGCTGTTGTTATCCGTTGCGTCTTGCTCAGGAAAAAGGAACGAAGGGTGTATTCCCAATTAGTCAATTCGTGGTTCAGCGTGATAATGCTAAATGCTTGCATTGTGGTGCTTGTATCAAGCGTTGTAATTTTGGGGCTTTTTATTTAGGCGAGGAGAAAATAGTAGTGAAGGGTAAAACTCGGAGAAAGGTAGAGTTTGACCAGAGCAAGTGTTGGGGGTGCGGTATTTGTGAAGAGGCCTGCCCAGCTAGGTCTATCTCCGTGGTTCGAAATTAATAAAAATGGTTTAAATAAAGGAAGAAAATAAATGATTAAATGATAGCAATAAAATTTGGCATAGCTAATAATTTATGCGGTTGCGCAAGAGCAACATAAAGTCAGAGTAAGAAGAAGGTTTAAGCGCAATATATTTTGGCACTTTGTTTTTCTAGGATACCCATATGTTTGGAAAAGTGCTAGATAAAAGAGAAATCCACTCCTGATCAGAGGGATGGCATAAATCTTGCATAATTGCAACTATAGTTATTTAATACCTTACTCGAAGTGTATCGGCTTGGTACGAAGAATTTTTAGGCAGCAGTTTTTTTGGTATTCGAGATAACTATAGAGATACACTAAGAAGACGAAATGTATTCAAAACTTGGAGAGAGAAAAGCAACATCAAGAATTACGAAAGGATAAGGTTAGGTTTTGTCCAAGTTTTATTAACCAGGTAGCATAATGAGAAAGATTCGTTCCAATAGTATAGAACAAACGACGCCATTATTACGTTGGGTGAGTGAGGGGCAGATCGAGGAAATCCACTTCGCAACTTTGGAAGTCCTGGAACGAACTGGAGTGAAAGTAGATCATCCGGAGGCGTTACAGCTATTAAAAGATGCTGGATGTATCGTGAATGAGAACCGGGTTCGAATTCCGAGTTGGTTAGTAGAAGAATGCCTGCGTTTAGCACCGAGTAAAATTGTGGTTGCTAATCGCAAGGGTAAACGAGTTATGCCCTTGGAAAAGAATCGGACGTATTTTGGGACGGGTTCAGATCTACCCTTTACGATAGATTTAGAAACGGGTAAGCGGAGACGATCTGCGAAGAAGGATGTCGAACTTGCTTGCCGAGTCATGGATTATTTGCCTAATTATGATTTTGTCATGAGTTATGCTATTGCCTCGGATACGAGTTCAAAAGTGAGTGATCTGCATCAGTTAGAGGCTATGGTTTCAAATACTATAAAACCCATGATCGTTACAGCCCATGATGAAATCAACATGCGAGCTCAATTGGAGATGGCTGCTCTAGTGGCTGGTGGTAAAGAAGAACTACGGAAAAATCCGTTTATGATTCTTTATTCTGAGCCGATTTCTCCATTGGTGCACACGAATGATGGGGTAGCCAAGATGTTTGCTTGCTTTGAATATGGGGTACCCGTGGTTTATACTCCAGGGATTTTGTCCGGGGCTACCACTCCAGTTACGAAAGCCGGTACCATCGTTTTGATGAATGCGGAAGCGCTGGCAGGGGTAGTCATGGCTCAATTAAAGCAAAAAGGAGCGCCCATTATTATTGGTGGTGGAGCAACTCCTATGGATATGAGGACTACTGCGACTTTGTATGGAGCTCCAGAGACAATGATGAACTATGCTATTATGACTCAATTGTCACAGTTTTATGGAATTCCAAACTTTACGGAAGCTGGGTGTGTTAATTCCCCAGTGCCGGATGCTCAGGCGGGCATGGAAGCTGGGAATGGGATTTTGATGGCTCAGTTAATGGGCGCTAATTTGGTCCATGATGTAGGTTATCTGGAAGGCGGAAAAACCGGTTCCTTGACTTTCCTCACTATGTGTAACGATTTTATGGACAATGCACGTTATATGGGGAGAGGAACTCGAATTGATGAAGAGACCATGGCTGTAGATGTGATCGATGAAGTGGGACCTGGCGGGAACTACGTCAGCCATGAACATACATTTAAACATTTCCGTGATGAGATTTGGACGTCTAAACAGTTCAATAGCTCCTTCTGGGAGATCTGGGAAGAGCAGGGGTCTAAATCGATGGAAGACAAGGCTGAGGAATTGACCAAGCAGATCGTGGCTACGCATACCTCTGAATTATTAGATCATTCAATCCGACATGGCTTAAATGAGATTATTGCTGAGACGGATAAAATGAAAGCAACAGAAAAGTAAGATAAAAAGATTATGAGTTAAGTGAGCAAGTGAGCAGTTAATGGAGATATTTAGTAGCAATAATGAAAGGGGTTACACGTATGGGAGTTGGAAGCTCACACGGGAACGGACTGTTCTTTCGAACACTCACGGAAAAACAAGCTGAGGAAATTCATCTTGCTAGTTGTCAAATTCTTGAAGACTGCGGGATGGTGATTCATCATGAGGAGGCAGTGGAATTACTTCGGCAGGCAGGGGCGCATGTGGAAAACGGTAATCGGGTTTATTTCCCGAGTTTTCTTGTCAAGCAAGCACTGCAGTCAGCCCCTTCGCGTGTGACCCTATATAACCGTAAGGGAGAAGCAGCGCTGCTTCTAGAAGGGACCAATGTTTACTTTGGTACTGGGTCAGATACGCTCAACTACCTAGACCCGTTTACTTTAGAGCGACGAAGTTGGTGCCAGGAAGATGTAGCTAATGCCATTAGGATATGTGATAAATTGCCAAATATTGATTTTGTCATGTCGATGGGTTTATTGTCCGATGTGGACCCGCGAATGATTAATCGTGAACAATATGCTATTATGGTTCAAAATACGGAGAAACCTCAGGTAGTTATTGCTGAAGATGGTGATACTCTTCTAGATATTATCGAGATGGCAGCGTGTGCTGTAGGTGGAAAAGAGCGTTTACGTCAGAAGCCACTTTTTATGATCTATACTGAACCGACCTCACCGCTTCAGCATCCGAAGGAGTCCATTGAAAAATTGCTAATTGCTGCTGAAAACGGGGTTCCGGCGAATTTCGCCTGCGGTGGTGTGGCAGGCGCTTCAGTACCGACTACAGTAGCGGGAGCGTTGGTACAGGCCAACGCGGAAGCTTTGAGTGGCCTAATTATTCACCAGTTAAAGGCTCCAGGGGCTCCGTTTATTTATGGTTATGGAAATTCCCCACTCGATATGCGATCGATGCAGGCAGTTTATGGAACTCCCGAAGCAGTACTCTTTCAAGGGGGAGCTGTTGATCTAGCTCATTACTACCAACTTCCGTCTTGGGGCTATGCCGGGTGCAGCAACTCCAAGGTTTGTGACGAACAGGCGATCGCGGAGTCGACGATGTTCACTTTAATGGGAGCGCTCCAAGGGTGCAATATTATGCATGATGTTTTCTATATGGAATTTGGTATAACGGGTTCCTTAGAGTTATTGGTTATTTCTAACGAAGTTATTGGCAGAACTCGGCGTTTGCTGAAGGGGATTGATACGGATAAAGAATCCTTGGGCGTAGAGTCGATCATGCGGGTTGGCCCAGGAGGAAATTTCCTTGGAGATGACCATACGGCTAAACATTTTAGAAATAATTGGTTTCCAGATCTCTCGGATTTCAATAATTATGAAAATTGGACAGCGAGCGGCAGTAAGACGATGATCGAACGTGCTAGAGATCGGATCAAACAGATCTTAGATACTCATCAGCCGAAGCCTGTCACTGTAGAAATTAGGGAGCAAATTGGTGAAATTCTCCGAAAAGCTCAGGAAAAGGTTGGAGGAAAAGCTTAATCATTCTGTATACTACCAGAAAGTATAAACTTGCGTTATATACTTTCTAAGCATAAGTACACTAAGGCTGCCACCGCGCCTGCGGCTTGTCGCCAGCCAAGTTTTCTATATACTTTACTTCCAGTTGGAAGTCTGCGAAAATGGTTTTCTAGGTATTAGATTCTACCGCAGGAAATCAAGTGATCTAGAGATTCAGTTTATCCAATCGTAAGACTCCCACTTCTTCAAGTGGGAGTGGGCCCCCGTACTCTGCTTCGGTGGGGGTAGAGATCATACCCTATATTTGAGGAGGAATTGTTAATGAGTGATTTCAACAGTTTGGCTGAACTTGTGATTAATGGGAATTATACCGGTGTTAAGGATTTTACTCAAAGAATGATTGATAATGGGAATGAGCCTTTAGAAATCATCAATCAAGGATTGATGGCAGGCATGAATGTGGTCGGAGTTCGTTTCAAAGCAGGGGATATGTATGTCCCAGAGGTGATGATGTCGGCTAAGGCTATGAGTACAGGTATTGAACTCTTAAAACCTTTGATTGCTGATAAAGATATGCCATCCGCTGGTAAAGTGTTGATCGGGACTGTTAAAGGGGATCTTCATGACATTGGTAAAAAGCTCGTGGTTATGATGCTAGAAAGTGCTGGATTTGAAATTATTGATTTGGGTGTTGACATACATCCTGATGCTTTTGTAAAAGCTGTTAAAGAGCATTCGCCTCAAGTTATTGGTTTGTCCGCTCTTTTGACGACAACGATGCTGTCGATGAGGGATACGATTGACGCACTGAAAGAGGAGGGCTTGCGAGATTCTGTCAAGATTGTTATTGGAGGGGCACCTATTTCGGAAAGTTTTGCAGTAGAAATTGGTGCTGACGGATATGCTCCGGATGCCGCTGCGGCGACAGACCTGTGTAGACGCTTAATCTCTTAAAGTTTACTAACTTCCAGTGGCGTTCAAGGTACTAAATGTGGTGAGAGAGGGTACAGGGGTCCTTAGGGGCAACTGTACCCATTTCTGAAATATGAGTTAAGAGGGGCTTTCCCGCGAGGTTTATTAATATATTCAGATCAAGGGTTTTAAACATTTTAAGTGAGGAGTGACTTGGATGATCAGTAACTATCATATCTCGCAAGCTATGACTATTAAGCTAGATTCCGAATTGCCAGAGATGCAGGAATTTGTAGAAGGGATTAGACGGGCTCCAGATCGAGGTTTTAGCCTATCTCCTAGTCAAACCAAAATTGCTCTCAAAAATGCCTTGCGCTATGTTCCCGAAGAATTACACGAGCAGTTAGCACCCGAATTTCTGGAGGAATTGCGGACTAGGGGCAGGATCTATGCGTATCGTTTCCGCCCAGCAGGGAAATTATCTGGGAAACCTATCGATGAGTATAAGGGGAACTGTATTGAGGGCAAGGCCTTTCAGGTGATGATTGATAATAACTTAGATTTTGAGGTGGCGCTTTACCCTTATGAGCTTGTAACCTATGGCGAAACGGGAAGTGTCTGTCAAAACTGGCTGCAATATCGTTTGATCAAAAAATATTTAGAAGTAATGACGGATCAACAGACTCTTGTTATGGAATCAGGTCACCCAGTCGGATTGTTCCCCTCTCGTCCTGAAGCTCCTCGAGTGATTATTACCAATGCTTTAATGGTCGGGATGTTTGACAATCAGAAGGACTGGGAAATCGCAGAGCAAATGGGCGTCGCTAACTATGGTCAGATGACAGCTGGCGGTTGGATGTATATTGGCCCACAGGGAATTGTACATGGTACATTTAATACGTTACTTAATGCTGGTCGAATGAAGTTAGGAATCCCACACGATGGGGATCTAAGAGGGGTTTTATTTCTCACTTCAGGTCTTGGCGGAATGAGCGGGGCTCAAGGAAAATCTGTGGAGATCGCCCGAGGTGTGGGAATTATTGCTGAAGTGGATGAATCTAGAATTAAGACACGCTTTGAGCAGGGGTGGGTAAGTAGAGTGTCTGCGGATCTAGAGGAAGTCTTCCAGATTGCGGCTGAGTATTTAGAGAAAAAAGAGCCCATGTCGATTGCCTTTCAGGGTAACGTAGTAGATTTATTAGAGTATGCGGTTAAACATCAGATTAAAGTGGATTTGCTCAGTGATCAGACGTCTTGCCATGTTGCCTATGAAGGTGGGTATTGCCCACAGGGGATCTCTTTTGAGGAGAGGACGAGGTTACTTGCAACTGATCGTATTGAGTTCAAAAAGCTTGTGGACCAGAGTTTAGTTCGTCAATTTGAATTGATTCAGACGTTGGTAGAACGAGGCACTTATTTCTTTGATTATGGGAATTCTTTTATGAAGGCGGTCTATGATGCTGGAGTGAACGAGATTTCCAAAAATGGTGTGGATGAGAAAGATGGCTTTATTTTCCCGTCTTATGTAGAGGATATTATGGGACCGGAGCTGTTTGATTATGGGTATGGGCCATTTAGATGGGTTTGTCTAAGTGGTAAAAAGGAAGATTTGCGTAAAACAGATGAGGCTGCGATGGCTTGTATTGATCCGAACCGCAGAGGTCAAGATCGGGATAACTATATTTGGATTAAGGATGCGGAGAAAAATAAGCTGGTCGTTGGTACTCAAGCTCGCATTCTTTATCAGGACGCAGAAGGTAGGATTAGCATTGCCCTTAAATTTAATGAGATGATTCGCAATGGAGAGGTTGGCCCAGTCATGTTGGGGAGGGATCATCACGATGTAAGTGGAACGGATTCTCCATTTAGAGAAACGGCGAATATTAAAGATGGAAGTAATGTTATGGCAGATATGGCTGTGCAAAGCTTTGCTGGGGATGCTGCCCGAGGAATGAGTATGGTTTCTCTTCATAATGGCGGGGGCGTTGGCATTGGTAAAGCCATCAATGGTGGATTTGGGTTGGTGCTTGACGGAAGTGAACGAGTGGATAATATCATAAAATCCGCACTATTATGGGATGTAATGGGTGGTGTTGCTAGACGAGCCTGGGCTAGGAACGAGCATTCGATTGAGACTGGCATTGAGTTCAATGAGCGGTATAAGGGGTTGGGGCATATTACTGTGCCTTTTATTCCGAAGGATGAGCTGATTGATCGATTGGTAAAGTAGGGAGTCTGGGAGCAGAAAAAGGGGTTAGCATTCGTTGCTAACCCCTTCGATGGGATCAATTTTTGCGCTTTAGTGTGCGGAATTTGAAATAGTGACCACCATGCTTACTTCACCTGAGTTTTGGGCTTCGGTGAAGATTTTCTTGATTCCAGTCCATACTTGTTCATCGTTTCCATCAATATGGGTACTGAGAGAACCAACTTTGTACTCTACGTTTTCTTGCGATAAGGTTTGAATTGCGCTCGTAATGACTTGACTAGCATTATTCGTTTTTTGAGGGTAAATCGAGACTTCTGCACATAGCATTTTATCTGCCTCCTTAAAAAATAATACAGATATTAGCCTTCCCGGTTTGGGTTTAATTATTGATTGATATTTCCCGAGTTTGACAGTCTGTAGAATATGAGGAGTTGGGATGATTATGGAATTTATTAAAGTCGTTTGAAATTTGGCAAATCCAAGCAGGAATAACTTAACCCCCCCCAAGAAGGAAGCAAAAGAACCGTCCCCTTGCTTCCGAAATTGACTTAAAGGGAGATGATTATGTGCTGTATGCCGATCTCTTGATCCACTCTGCCCAAATGATGGTGACCATGAAGGGTTTTTCTGATGGTCCGGCCTGCGGAAAGGATATGTCTAAGGTTGGTTTGATAGAGGATGGTGCTGTCGCTGTCCGAGAGGGGAAGATTGTTGCGGTTGGTACAACGGAGGAACTCCGAGGCGGTGGTTGGGTAGGATCTGCTACGAATGAAATAAGTGCGAAGGGTAAGGTTGTTACTCCGGGGTTTGTCGATCCTCATACGCACGTTCTCTATGCCGGGTCCCGTGAGAATGAACTGTCCTTGAAGCTGAAAGGGGTTCCCTATTTGGAGATACTAAAACAAGGTGGGGGGATTCTTTCTACGGTTCGCAGTACCAAACAGGCTACGGATGAGGAAATTAAGGTGCAAACAAGTCGCCGTCTGCAGACGATGCTTAGCTTGGGAACTACGACGGCTGAGGTGAAGAGCGGATATGGATTGATGGTAGAGGAAGAACTGCGGGCTTTGCGTCTTATACGTGAATTAGATGGAAGCCAAGCGATTGACTTGGTGCCTACGTTTATGGGTGCGCATGCGGTTCCACAGGGTTACAGCGAAGTAGAGTTTACCAATTATATTATTGATGAGATGTTACCTCTTATTTCAACTGAAGGTCTGGCAGAATTCTGTGATGTTTTTTGTGAACCTGGTGTATTCAGTCTCGATTCGAGCGAGCGGATTTTGGTAAAAGCACAACAATTGAATCTTAAGTTAAAAATGCATGCGGATGAATTAGCTTCGGCGGGAGGAGCAGAACTGGCAGCGAAACTAGGTGTTGTGAGCGCGGATCATTTGCTACAAGCTTCAGATGAGGGAATTGCGGCCCTGGCAAGGCAAGGCGTGATTGCAGTCCTGCTTCCGGCGACCTCGTTTAATCTTGCTAAGAACTCGTACGCTAGAGCGAGAGATATGATTAGTGCGGGGGTTCCTATAGCACTTGCCACAGATTCAAATCCTGGATCTTCTCCAACGGAATCCATGCCTCTTGTTATAACTATTGCTTGTCTCTACCTTAGACTTACCCCCGAAGAGGCTTTGATTGGGGCTACAATTAATGCGGCGCATGCCATCGGCAGAGCTAATCAGGTGGGGAGTTTAGAGGTTGGAAAACAGGGGGATGTGCTTATTCTTGATATTCCCAATCTTAATTATTTGCCCTATCATTTTGGAAGTAACCCAGTTAAAACGGTTATAAAACGTGGAACAGTGGTTTGGGGAGCTTGAGCTGGACAGGTGAAAGGGTTAGTATTGGTAGCTAACCCTTTTATCGAAAAAGGGCATAACTATATATTTTTTGTCTAGGATAGGAATTATTTAACCCATTACATATATTTACTATATTCCGACAAAAGATTATCTTATATTTTGTTGATGTTATATGGAAAATATATTAGAATATTCCAGGATTCCATTATTTTGTTGAAATGAGGTTTTCTAAGTGAATGATATTATTGATGAACAGATTGAAGAATTGAGAATAAAAATGCATGAAGTTGCCTCAGATAAAAACCTTACGGATCAGAGAGTAGTGAGTATAAGCTGTAAATTAGATGTATTAATTAACGAGTTTTATCTAAAGAGTAAGCTGAAGATAGGTACAGAATGTCAACGCTCATAAGTATTCTCTAATAATGCAATCAAATCAAAGCAATATGTAACGGATGAATAGCTATTCTTAGTCCCGAATTGTCGGAGAATTATGAATAGTATTTTTTATTGCCCATTACTGTGCGCAGGCGTCAGAAATGGGGCTTTTTTGGTGGGCATCGTTCTTAGAACTGTGATATAATAAGATGTTCTACAGCTTTTGCTAAGGAGAAGAGGGTCAACATGAATGTCTTAACTGCTGAGAATTTGACGAAAAGTTATGGTGAAAAGGTTCTTTTTGGTGATGTTTCCTTTGGAATTGACGAAGGTGAAAAAATAGGGATTATCGGAGTTAATGGGACGGGCAAGTCTACATTGCTTAAAATATTGGCGGGCATCGAATGGCCAGATAAAGGTAAAGTTACGACAGGTAATAGCATTCGCTTAGAGTATCTCCCTCAAAATCCAGAGTTCGAAGAAACAGCGACGGTTTTACAACAGGTTTTTAAAGGAAATTCCCTAGTAATGAAGTTGTTGCGAGAGTATGAATTAGCTTTGGAAAAGCTGAATGAGGATCCAAATGAGATAATATCTCAACAAAGGTTAATTTCCCTAGGCCAGCAAATGGATGAATTAGATGCTTGGCAGCTAGAAAACGAGGCTAAAACCATATTGAATAAGCTGGGGATTTCAAGATTTGATACCTTAGTGGGAACTCTTTCAGGTGGGCAAAGAAAGCGAGTGGCATTAGCAAGTGCCCTCATTAACCCTACGGATATTCTATTACTTGATGAGCCAACAAATCATATTGACAATGAAACTGTAGATTGGCTGGAGCAGTACCTGAATAAACGCAAAGGTGCGTTAGTTATGATCACGCACGATCGGTATTTTCTTGATCGAGTAGTTGGTCGAATATTTGAGTTAGACCAGGGAAAACTTTATCCTTATCCCGGTAATTACAGTCGTTTCTTGGAGTTGAAAGCCGAACGGGAGGAACAGGTTGAAGCAACAGAGAGAAAACGTCAGAATCTTTTTCGCAATGAACTTGCTTGGATGAGGAGAGGCGCTAAAGCCCGTACGACGAAGCAGAAGGCAAGGATTGAGCGTTTTGAAAAACTACAGGCTGATAAACCGATGGAGCAGGCAGATCGAATTGAAATGCCGACGGGTGCGTCACGCTTAGGCAAGAAAATCTTAGAATGTGCTGAAGTTAATAAAGGGTTTCCCGACCAGGGAATATTAATCAAAAATTTTAGTTACATTCTCTTGAGAAACGACAGGATAGGAATTATTGGACCCAATGGGAGCGGTAAGTCAACCTTATTAAACTTGATTACAGGCAGTCTAACGCCGGATAGTGGGAGTATTGAACTGGGTTCGACGGTTAATATAGGATATTTTTCTCAGGAAAACACGTATTTGGATCCGGATAGTCGGGTTATTGATGAGATCAAGGCTATAGCGGAAGTGATTCCAACCGCAGATGGGGGCTTTTTGACTGCTTCTCAAATGTTGGAACGATTTTTATTTCCACCAGCCGTTCAGTGGACCCAGATTGGGAAACTTTCTGGTGGGGAAAAACGAAGGTTGTACCTTTTGCGGATCTTGATGGGAGCACCGAACGTTCTCTTATTAGATGAGCCGACTAATGATTTGGATATTCAAACGCTTACAATATTAGAAGGCTATTTGGATGATTTTCCGGGAGCAGTAATTGCTGTTTCACATGATCGGTACTTTCTAGATCGGGTTACAGATAAGATTTTTGCCTTTGCAGGGGACGGGATAATTAAATCCTATGTCGGGAATTACTCAGACTATCGTGAGCAAGTATATGCAGCTGAACAAGAAGCTGAACAGGCTGTAAAATTAGCTTCATTGGCAAAAACGTTCCGACAAATGGATACCAAATCGGAAAAGGAAGAACCCGAGAGGAAGAAAGAGCGACCACTGAAAATGACCTATAAAGAGCAACAGGAGTATGCCCAAATTGATGCTCAGATTGCACAGGTCGAAGAACAACTACAAAAAAATAATCAAAATATGAATGATGCGGGTAGTGATTTTGGAATGCTAACTGAGTTAGCCGCACTTCAGCGAACTCTCGAACAACAACTTGATGATTTTTTAGAACGTTGGACATATTTGACTGAGTTGGCAGAAAGAATTGCGGAAAATAAGGGATGAAATCGATGTATGTGATGAGTGTAAGATTACGTGATTTACCTTTTGAAATAATTGGAGGATATGTATATGGATGAGAAGACTTTAGACCTAATGAAAAAGTTAGTTGAGGAGAAAAAAATGAAGAGTTCTCAACAAGGTGGACCGATTAAAGCGACGCAGAAAATTGGAGAAAAGAGGAAGGGCATCAAACGACGCAAAGTCGGTGGAATGTTCGATAAGTAACGGGACAAGGGGATAGGTCTTGGATGGAGTCTACCTCCTTCGCCGCCAAGTGTTCGTATCGGGAAAGGCGGCTTCGGCGATACTCTCCACTGGAGACTATCGTCACCGAAGTAGAGTATGGGGTACCACTCCCACTTTTAAAAGTGGGAGTCTTACGTTGGATAAAAGGGAGAGAAGTTAAGTCAGATGAGTGTTTTAAATGTTGAAAATGTCAGCCATGGGTTTGGTGGACGTAAAATCTTTGAGGATGTTAGTTTTCGCTTATTAAAGGGAGAGCACGTTGGCTTAGTGGGAGCGAACGGAGAAGGGAAATCGACCTTTCTAGATATTATTACAGGAAAGCTTATGCCTGACAAAGGCAAAGTCGAATGGTCAAATCGTGTAACGGTTGGCTATTTAGATCAGCATACGGTTTTGACCAAAGGAAAGACAATCCGAGACGTGCTCAAAGAGGCATTTCAAGGGATGTATGATTTGGAAGCTGAAACTTTAGAGATGTATGATCGTATGGGTAATGTCTCCGAAAGTGAAATGAACAAGCTTCTGGAAGACGTAGGAGAGATTCAGAGCATTTTAGAACACAATGGTTTTTATATGATTGATACGAAGATTGAAGAAATTGCTAATGGACTGGGACTTGGAGAAATTGGTCTCGACAAAGATGTTGCGGATTTGAGCGGGGGTCAGAGAACAAAGGTTTTATTGACCAAACTGTTGCTTCAAAATCCTAGTATATTAATTTTAGATGAGCCAACTAACTTTTTAGATGTAGAGCATATTGAGTGGCTCAAGCGCTACCTTAATCAGTATGAGAATGCGTTTATCCTTGTTTCCCATGATGTGCCGTTTTTGAATAGTGTCATTAACGTTATTTATCACGTAGAGAATGCGCTATTGACACGCTATACCGGAAACTACGAACAATTTATGACGCTTTTAGAAACCCGAAAGATTCAGGAGATTAAAGCCTATGATAAGCAGCAAAAAGAAGTAGATCGCCTCGAAGACTTTATTGCTCGTAATAAAGCTCGGATTTCAACGACTGGACGGGCTAAGAGTCGGCAGAAGCAGCTGGAAAAAATGGATTTGATTGAGAGACCAAGGGAGAGAATTCAACCTAAGTTTAAATTTAGGGAAGCCCGATCACCTGGAAAGCTAATTTTTGAAGCTAAGGATATTGTACTAGGCTATGATGAACCCTTGACTCGTCCTTTAGACTTAGTTCTTGAACGTGGGCAGAAGGTTGCGATCCGTGGGGTTAACGGATTAGGAAAATCAACGCTGCTAAAGACTTTGTTGGGGCATATCCCACCGGTATCAGGTGAAGTCGAGCTGGGAGATTATCTTTACCCGGGTTATTTCGAGCAAGAATCCAGTCGCAAGAATTCCAAGACGGCGCTAGAGGAAGTGTGGGATGAGTTTCCTGGACTTACAAATTCCGAAGTGCGGGGAGCATTGGCCAGGTGTGGTTTGACCAGTGAACACATCTCCAGTAAAATGATGGTATTAAGTGGGGGCGAGAATGCCAAAGTTCGATTGTGTAAACTTATGTTAAAAGATGTGAACTGGCTGGTTCTTGACGAACCTACTAATCATTTAGATGTGGAAGCCAAGGCTGAGCTTAAGAAGGCAATTATGGAGTATAAAGGGACTGTAATTGTGGTTTCCCATGAACCAGATTTTTATGAAGATTGGGTGACGGATGTATGGAATCTGGAAGAGTGGACGACTAAAATAGTGTAGTAGGGATCAATTCGAAAGGCTTGCGTGCATTGTCAGCAGCCTTTTCAGTTTATTATCCAAAAGAGTGATGAAAGGCTTTATCAGGCTAAAGCGAATGGTCGTAATAGGGTAGAAGTGAATTAATTAGAATTAGTGATAAGCAATCTATCAGGCTTTTTGCATTTACTATAACCTGCAAAGGCTATATACTAATATTACAAATATCCTTAGAATGAGGGTCTTTAATGCTAATTTAGACGAGGTTAGCGACTAAGGGATGCAGCACCAGGCTATTTTCGAAATGCAGGAAATATTTTATTTAAATATTGGCTTAGAAATTTAATATGAACTAAATAGAAGAGGAAGTAAAAATGGATAGATTGGGAATAATGGGGGGGACCTTTGACCCGATTCATTATGGGCATCTGGTTGCTGCGGAAATGGCACGTGCTGAGTTTGATTTGAGCAAAGTGTTATTTATTCCAACTGGGACTCCTCCACATAAAAATAGAAAAGACATATCTGCTGCGCAATTGCGCTATGAGATGGTTGAGCTTGCTATTGAGGATAATTTAGCGTTTGATATTTCTGCTTTGGAAATTGAGAGGGAAGGTCCATCCTATACAGTGGAAACATTGCGGGCTTTACGCCGAACCTGGCCAGAACATGAGCTTTATTTTATTACAGGCTCAGATGCTCTTTTAGAGATCTTTTCTTGGCGTGAGGCCGAAGAAATCTTCACTATGATCGAATTTATTGGCGCTGCTCGGCCAGGATTTGATGCGAGTGATTTTTTTCTAAAAGTTCAGCATGAGCATCCTGAGAGTCAGGGGAAAATTCACTATTTGGAAGTCCCAGCCTTAGCGATTTCTTCAACTGATATTAGAGCTAGGGTTCGGCGTGGAGAACCCATACGTTACCTTTTACCGGAGCCTGTTCGTCTGTATCTCGAACAGCGCAGGCTTTATGTCGATGTCTGAAAAGCTAAATTATTTTACAAGACTTTGTTTGAAACTGCTTTATTTTCATTTTTTTATTTCGCATACTCTGTCTGGATTTGATCATACTAAAAACGATCAGTGATTAATACGAGACAAGAGGTGACAGTTATTATGGCAACAACACTCTATGTCGGAAATCTTCCGTGGAATACGACAGCTGAAGAGCTTGGTCAATTCTTTAGTGAGTATGGTCAGGTTGAAAGCAGTCGGATTATTACCGATCGTGAAACTGGACGATCCCGGGGGTTTGGATTTATTGAGGTTGAGGAAATGGATGCAGCACGTATGGCGGAAGAGTTAAATGGCAAAGATTTTGGTGGAAGGCCTTTAACGGTCAACGAAGCCAAACCAAAACAAATGTAAATACCCTATAGACTGTAAGGGAGACCTCTGACATGCTTTGTGGGGGGGCTCCCCTTTTGTTTTTCTTTACATCGGAGACGTTTAATTGATAAAATAGATTATTAAAGAAGAATGTGATAGATAAAAGGGGAGCGGGAGATACGTGAAATTGCAGGTTGAAGTACTAAGGGATCTAGCGGACCGTGTTCTTTCAGGGGAACGATTTAGGCATACGTTAGGTGTGGCAGATTGGGCTGAGGAATTAGCTCGACACCATGGGTTAGATCCGATTAGGGCTCGTTGTGCAGGGTTAGTGCATGATTTAGCAAAAGAAGTTTCCTTTAATAATCAGCTCAGGTATGCGCGTCGGTGGAATTTGCTCCACTATCCTGAGGATGAGCGGAGCCCGTATGTTTTACATGGACCTGTGGCTGCTTATTGGTTGGAGCATTATTATGGGTTAGATGATGCAGAGATCTTGGCTGCCGTAGCAAATCATACGTTGGGAAGGCCGGGAATGGGCCAATTGGAAATGCTCATTTACAGTGCGGATTTAACGGAACCTGACCGTGACTTTCCAAAAGTGGACATTTTGCGTCAATCCTTGTATGATAATTTAGAAAAGGGTACGTTGGCCTGTGTTGAACACACTTTAATATATTTGAAAGAGAGCAAACGCCCCATTCATCCGTTAACACAATTGACGTTTGACGATTTACAAAGGAGGTTAAATATTGGAACTGGATCAAAGCATACTGAATAAGGTTGTCGATTTTGTTGAAGACAAAAAAGGTGGAGACATTACTCTTTTGAGTTTGAAGAAAATTTCTATGGTCACGGATTATTGCTTAATTGTGACTGGAAATACGACAACTCAGGTTAAAGCGATTACTGATCATTTAGAAGAAAAGTTGCCGGAGATAGGAATTCCGGTTATTCATCTTGAAGGATTACCAACGGCCAACTGGGTCTTAATGGATTGTGGTGGTGATTTCGTGATTCATGTAATGACTCCGGATCAACGGGAGTTTTATCAACTCGAACGTTTATGGAAAGATGCGGAAGTCATGTCAGTGAGTCCGGTCGAGCATTAATTCTAATATGGATATAATTCAAACAAGCAAATGCTACGATAGGGAGTAGTACTGTGGAACCCTCTTAAGAGAGGCGGCGGGGTGGTGAAAGCCGTTGTTGGGGACTTCAGGAACTCGCCCTGGAGCTGTGTTCAGGTTACATTGGACACCGGTGCGAACCGTTAAGATCGCTTAAGCACTATTAAAATTGGGTGGTACCACGGGAGTAGTCTCTCGTCCCTTTAGGGACGGGAGATTTTGATTTTACTGCATGGCTACAGAGACACTTGGCCATCCATGGCCGGCGCCTGCGGCTTCTCCGCTAAGTTAACACGTGCGAAGACAGTGTCTTCGGGCGCCAGCCAAGTTTTCTTTATTAATTATTTACATATTCTAAGGGGGAAAGGTTTTTATGCAAGAGAGATACTCGTTTCCTGAGATCGAATCGAAGTGGCAGAAAAAATGGGTGGAGAACAAGGCTTATCAAACGGAGGAGAATTCTTCAAAGCCAAAGTATTATGCTTTAGCTATGTTTCCTTATCCTTCAGGAGATCTACACATGGGGCATGTGCGTAATTATTCAATTGCTGATGTAATAGCTCGCTATAAACGAATGACTGGCCATAATGTCCTTCACCCCATTGGGTGGGACGCATTTGGCTTGCCAGCGGAAAATGCTGCCATCAAGCACCAGACTCCTCCGGCGGACTGGACCTGGAAAAACATCGCGAACATGCGGCGGCAACTGCAAGAGATGGGGATTTCTTATGATTGGGATAGGGAAATGGCGACTTGCCATCCAGGTTATTATAAATGGACACAGTGGTTGTTTTTAGAGTTCCATAAACATGGGTTGGTGTATAAGAAGAAGGCTGCCGTGAACTGGTGTCCGTCGTGTGCCACAGTGCTTGCTAATGAACAAGTTGTGGACGGTGGGTGTGAGCGGTGTGATACGCTAGTAACTAAGAAAAGTCTGGAACAGTGGTTTTTTAAAATAACAGATTATGCAGATGTCTTGCTTCAAGACTTAGATAAGTTGCCGGGATGGCCTGAAAAGGTTAAAACTATGCAACGTAATTGGATCGGCCGTTCTGAAGGAGTAGAAGTAAAATTTGCGTTGGAAGGACGTCCGGAGAAGATCGCGGTGTATACCACCCGAATTGACACTCTTTTTGGGGTAAGTTATTTGGTCTTGGCTCCGGAACATCCACTCGTCCTTGAACTGGTTAGTGGGACAGATTATGAGGCGGATGTAATGGCCTTTATTGAAAAAATGAAAGGTCTTAATGAAATTGCCCGAACGTCTACAGATGCTGAAAAGGAAGGGCTGTTTATCGGGGCATATTGTCTAAATCCGCTGAGTGGAAAAAGAGTACCGATTTGGATTGCTAACTATGTTCTGGTAGAATACGGAACTGGAGCAGTTATGGGCGTGCCGGCTCATGATGAAAGGGACTTCGAATTTGCCACGAAGTATCACTTAGAGATTAAAACGGTTATTGTGCCTCCCGAGAGTTCATCTGAAGAGAAAGATTTGCCTCTCGAATCTGCTTTCACAGGGGAAGGGATTATGGTGAATTCCGATGCTTTCGATGGACTCGGCAGTGAAGAGGCTTTGGAGCGGATCGCCGATGAAGCGGAGCGTTTGGGTATAGGTCAACGGAAGGTTAATTTCCGTTTGCGTGATTGGCTGATTTCTCGTCAACGTTATTGGGGAGCGCCTATTCCCATGATCTATTGTGACAGCTGCGGAACCGTACCAGTTCCGGAGGAACAACTACCAGTAATGCTTCCATCCGATGTAGTCTTTAAGTCTGGGGAAAATCCACTTGCCACATCCCCTTTATTTATTGAGACTACTTGCCCTAAGTGTGGGGGAGTTGCTCGGCGTGAAACGGATACGATGGATACGTTCGCTTGTTCTTCTTGGTATTTCCTTCGTTATACTGATCCCCGCAATACTGAGGAGGCTTTTTCCAAAAACGCAGTTAATCAGTGGATGAATGTTGATCAATATGTTGGTGGGGTAGAGCATGCGATTTTGCATCTACTATACGCACGCTTTTTTACAAAAGGCTTAAAGGATTTTGGTTACTTGGAAGCGGATGAACCTTTCCAAAACTTGCTAACCCAAGGTATGGTCTGTATGAATGGCTCTAAAATGTCCAAATCCAAGGGAAATGTGGTTAGCCCTGGAGCGATTATTGGAAAATATGGGGCAGATACGGCCCGCTTGTTTATTCTGTTTGCTGCTCCACCGGAGAGAGATTTAGAGTGGAGTGATCAGGGGGTAGAAGGCTGTTATCGGTTTTTGAATCGAATCTGGCGCCTAGTTGCTCAATATGAGCCTCTCTTAAGAGCATCAACGTCTTCTGATCTAGCGGACAAATGGAAAAACTTGGACGATGCTAGTAAGGAAATGCGTCGTCACACTCACATGGCGATACAGAGGGTAACGATAGACATCGGAAAGCGCTATAATTTTAATACAGCAATTAGTACTATTATGGAATGGGTCAATGCTTTGTATATCTATAAGGAACGGCCAACAGCAGATCCTTTGGTCGGTCGAGAGGCTTTGGAGGGGATTCTTGTACTTCTTGCCCCGATTGCTCCGCATATCACGGAAGAACTTTGGCAGGAACTTGGACATACAGAGAGCATTCATTTACAACCTTGGCCCAAAGTGGATGAAGCAGCACTCGTACAAGATGAAGTTACTGTTATACTTCAGGTGAACGGTAAAGTTCGGGAACGGATTCAAGTGGCTGCAGAAATTTCAGCAGCTGAATTGGAAAAGTTAGTGCTTGCTCAGCCCAAGGTTGTTGAATGGACTCAAGGAAAAACTATCGTGAAAGTTATTACGGTTCCAGGTAAGCTGGTTAACATTGTTGTCAAGTAAAAATAGTTCTAACAAGGGTGAGTTTGCAATAAAGCAAGCTTGCCCTATTAAAATTGGGAGAAAGTGTTATGGCGGGTATTAACCTCGAACGGTCTAATTTGAAGGATCATGGGTTGCCATTATATACAAAACGTGGGATTTATGTATATAATTTATTTCTTTGATAAGGAGGGATTAGAGCTTTATTGTAGAAATTAGTTAAATATGTAAAAGGTAGAGGAGGAAGAAAATGAGATTAGAGAAGAAAGTACCTTGGCTTGTGACATTATTAACGTTACTATTAGTAGTAACAGGATGCAGTAAGAATCAACAGGTTCTTTTTGATGCTGCTATGAAAATGCAAAATGTGACGTCTTTGCAGCAACAGACAACGATGACTTTCCAATTAAGTGGCTCGGATTTTGATCCTGCGATCCAACAACAGATAGATATGGCTGCTGTATTTATGAAGAACGCAAAACTGGATTTAAATGTCAAAAATAGTACTAATGAAGAAAGAACTGTTGCTAAAGCCCAAGTTGACATAGACTTAAGCCTGCAGGGGATGAATCTTACTATGCCTGTTTGGGTAGACTCGGATTTATCCGGGAACACTCCAAAAGTCATAGAGATTTTCAAACTCCCTCAAATTGCATCAGCATCTTTACCACCTCAATTTGCAAGTAAGGAATATATGGTGTTCAATCTGAATAATATGAGTGCCTCTGAACCAAATAATATGAACCTAGTTCAGCTTGCAGAATTAACTAAAAATATGCAATCACAACAAATAGAATTTCTAACTAGTTATTCTAAACGCTTTAATCCGGATATTAAAGTGGTTTCAAAGGGAAGTCAGTACATGGAAACCAACGATGGTCCCAAGTCGGCAAAACTTTATGAAGTGAAGCTTAACGATGCACAATTAAAGGAGCTTATCCGATACACTGTTAATAATTTTACACGGGACCAAGAGGCTATGATGTTTGTTAAGCAGTTTATGCATTCAATACTGCAACTTAGTCAACTTCCAGAAGATGCAAAAACCTTAAGTGAATTTGATAAAGCGTTCGAGGAATTTGATGTTAATAAACAAGAGTTTCTAACCCAATTTAATACGGTTATGGACGAATTGGATAAGGTTTCCTTTTTAGGTAATCAAGGCATAGAATTACAATATGCTATCGCTGAAGGGTATGTTATTAAAAAGAGTGGAATTATTGATCTTAAAGTAGATTTAGGCAAGGTTAATCAATTGATGAATTCTCTAGCGTCACAAGAAAGTACATCTGAAGACGTAAAGGGTAATTTAAGTCTAATGGTGAGCTTTAGTACTGTTACTTCTGGAATCAACAGCCCGTTAGAGATTATAATTCCAGAAGTAAATGCAAATAACTCGTTTGATTATATGAATTTAATAAAATCTTATCTGCCTGATGGAATGGTGGATCGCTCTGTACGTTTGGCAGGGCAGGATGGATTTAAGACAGCTAAAAGCATTGCAGAAGAGTATAATAGCGGTCAATGTAGCAGCATTATCTTAGCATCCGGTCTTAACTTCACTGATGCTCTATCCTCCAGTATACTGACCAAACAGTTCGATGCTCCAATTTTATTGGTAGGCGCTACTGTAGAAGAGTCATCAGATGCATTTGATTACATTGCTAAACATTCAAACCCTGATACGAAAATATTTATTATCGGTGGAACTGCAGCAATTGATTCGTCCTTCGAAACAGCGCTTATTAAGGGCGGTTATGTAAACATTGAACGTTTAAGCGGATTCGATCGTTACGACACAGGTATGGCTATAGTGGATAAGGCTAATGTAGTGTCAGGAACGCCCGTAGTCGTGGTTTCTGGCGAAAGCTTCCCTGATGCACTTAGTACTGCCAGCTTAGTAGGTTCAAAACAGTACCCAACACTCTTGGTTTCCCAAAATTATCTTGCAGATAGAACGAAAGCTTATATTTCTAGTAATCAGCCAGCTACAGTGTATATTGTTGGTGGGGTATCTGTTATTTCGAAGTCTGTAGAAGCCCAAATAAAAGAGTTAGCGCCTACTGCTGCCATTAAACGTCTCGCTGGTAATGATCGGTTTGATACGGCCGGTGCAGTTCTTAACGAGTTTTCAACTAATCCAAATACAATTTATTTGGCAAATGGGTTTAACTTCTCTGATGCAATTGCCGGAAGTGCGTTAGCGGCAAAGACAAGCGATCCGGTTCTTCTTATTGACCCTACACTTAGCACGCTTCCCCCTGCAATCGAGGCTTACCTAACAAAACTTAGAGATGAAGGAAGTCATCCGATGGTTCGGGCGTTAGGTGGGACAGTTGCTGTTCCAGATAGTCTTATAAATCAGGCTAATAACTTCTTGAATCAAAGTTAGGCCCTCAAGTAGCCAGTTGTATTGGGGAGTTTAGGTAATTCTCAAACGGTGATAAACACTTACTCTTGGATAGAAGTCACTTCTTGGTATTAAAAATGCTAAGAAGTGACTCTCTTTTATTTACACTCCAATGCTACAATTTAAGCAACCAAGCTAATGACAGTTCATTTCACTCTGCAGGGCTCTTAGGTTGGTTTGAGTTTTTGCCAATGTAGCTTAACCATCAGAAATTTGTTTTACGAATGGTTAGTGAGGTTGGGAATATAGTATTAGAAAGATTGAATCCTAATTCGAATTGCAATAAAGAGGAGTTTGGATAAATTTGGAATATAGTATAGAAGGATGGTTGAAGAAGGGGTGTAGATAGTTGCAAAAAGTATACGTACTCGATTCAAGTGTATTACTGCATGACCCTAACGCGATATTCCAATTCCAAGACAATGAAGTGATTATTCCCTATGTGGTTTTAGAAGAAATAGAAAGTAAAAAACGCCTCTTAGAAAATATCGGTCGAGCTGCTCGGGAGGCTATTCGCTATCTAGATCGTTTGCGGCAAAAAGGTCAGCTTTCAAATGGTGTGCTCTTGCCAAATGGTGGTAAGGTTCGAATTGAGTTAAATCATTACTCTAATGAGATTTTACCCATAAACTCGGATTTAGGGTTAGCAGACAATCGGATTTTAGCGGTCTCACTAAGTTTAACGCGGGAGGAAGAACGATCTGTCGTTTTAGTCACTAAAGATATTGCAATGCGTGTCAAAGCGGATGCTTTAGGAATTTTAACTGATGATTATCATAACGACAAAGTGGTTTTGCCTTCGATTACGGAGGAGATATTAACCTTGCTGCTAGATGATGTCGATGTTGGAGCACTTTTCCAAAATAAATACTTTTCATCAAAGTCACCGTTATCTCCGAACCGATGTATAAAAGCAGTTTTAAGTGATGGTAGCGTTCTACCACTTGTATCTTCCGTGGATGGGGAAAAGGTAGTTTATCAAATGGGGAAAGGTCTTGCACCTTGGGATATCAGACCTAAAAATTTAGAGCAATCTTGGGCCTTGGAAATGCTTAACAATCCAGAGATTAAATTAGTTAATTTGATGGGACCAGCAGGTACTGGGAAGACGTTACTTGCTTTAGCGAGTGGTCTAGAGCAAACTATTCATGCTGAGATCTATGTTAGAATGCTTTGCGCTCGCCCGATTGTTCCCTTTGGCAAGGATATTGGGTTTCTTCCTGGAGAAAAAGATCAGAAAGTGCGTCCGTATATGCAACCAATTTATGATAACCTTGAATTTTTGCTGCGGGCTCGGCGAGAGAAAGAGCGTGAGAGAGGCAGTGAATCGGTGATTGACAGTGCCATTGATCTTCTCATTAAGAAGAGGCAACTGGAAATTGAAGTTCTCACTTATATCCGAGGTCGAAGCATTCCTAATCAATTCATCATTATTGATGAAGCTCAAAATCTTTCTGCACATGAGGTGAAGACAATTATTACTCGTGCAGGTGAGGGAACGAAGATTGTGCTTTGTGGGGATCCAGATCAAATTGATCATCCATATTTGGATAAAGAGAGTAATGGATTAGCCCATCTCGCTCACCGGTTAGCAGGGCAATCCTTTTATGGTCAGGTTCGGCTAGTTCACGGGGAAAGAAGTGAGCTTGCAACGCGGGCGGCGGGGTTATTGTAAGACTCGTATGTACATCGCTCAGTCTTACGACGCAGAGCAAACTAACCGTTCAAGCTCCTAAAGGGGGAGCGGGGTTCCCGCCAAAAGCGCCATCCTTGGCGCATTGGCGGCAGTGCACGTCCGTGTGCACTGCCCCGTATTTGGGGTCGCTTTCACAAAGTTTGCTTAACTGCTTACGAAAAGACGTCGCTGATGTATCATACTGCGTCCCGGGCTTGAGACGTGGGATGGAGAGGGGTTGTTGTAGGGAGACTTGTGTCACACAGCGCTCGGTGCTTACGACGCAGAGCAAACTAACCGTTCAAGCTCTTGGCTTTGGGGTGCGGGGCGGAACACGGGTGAGTGTTCCGCCAGATGAGCCGGCAGTGTGCTATGCCGTCCATGGCGCACCCTGCACTAGGCACGTCCTGTGCCGTCGTCCGACGACCATGGATGGTCTAGTGCCCCTGTAGCCTTGGATGGCGAGAAGGGGCCGTGGCACTGGCGGCAGTGTACATCCGACGTCCATGGATGGACTAGTGTCCCCGGAGCCCGAAGACCCTGTCTTCGCACGAATTAGCTTTCTTGCAGGACGGCGGGAGGGGACCGTGTGCGCTGCCCCGTATCTGGGGTCGCTTGAACGGAAGTTTGCTTAGCTGCACGTCGCGCTCGTGTGACACTGCGTCCTGTGCTTGGGTAGACGGGGGAACGGGGTGGTAACGTCTCTGGGAGAAGGCACATTTCATGTGCACCGTCTTGTTGGGGGCTTTTTGTAGGGTTTGCTATGAGGCATTTGCAAGTCGAGAACCGTCCCCGATTTGCACCCGATTTGCACGCTTTGCAATCAGCAAGCAAATCCACTGATCAAAACTCAAAGATACCTAATACTTTATGAAATCCTAGCTTTAATTTTCTACCTTCTCTGTTTTAGGAAGGAAAAAGACCCCTCATTTTGAGGAGTCTTTCATGGTTATTGTGGCTGGACTTATGTTTTTCAACTGCCCTATCCACCCATATAATATTTTATTCAAAATATATTTATATATGAATAGAAAAAAAGAAAAAGTTAATACTTTTTCTTCATTCGTTTTATTTGTGGCTGGATTTACGTCATTGACGACCCTTCCACACACATCATTTTTCCGTAAGCTGGACTTATGTTTTCCAACGGCCCTTCTTACAATTCAATTATAGCATCATTAATAATTTAGTCAATTATTTTTTACCGAAAGTTTAATCAACATAAAATCATTATCTGAACTTATATTTGCATGATGTGTTGTGCAACACATTACTACAATCTGTTGAATATCTATTAACGATAAAAAATTTATTTCTCTCTTATGACATTTAACTATTAATTCATCATCTTTTTTTGAAATAGTAAATATCTCCACTTCTATCCAAAATAATCTTCGACAGAAAAGAGGGGAATCCTTCCAATATGGAAATATTAATCTTTGTTCATCGTACTTTGGGAGTACTCTCATAACACGAACTCAGCATGTTTATATACGGTTTACATAATATACTAAAATGTTAATTGTACTTTGTTTATTGGATGAGTTTTTGCGCAGCTTTTATATGTCTTAGGCATTCAGGAACGGGTCTTAGCTTAAGTACAATTAACGGTCGTTTTTTGTACGGAAAAAGCGATAAAAACACTCCTCTAAATATCAGGACCTATGCAGTTGGAGTAAATAACTGGATTCAGTAATTATAAAAATAATTTTCTAAAAACCGCAAAGAAACCCTTGACATTTCAAAAACACCCCAATAATTTGCGAAGAATACCTTTGATTATAAGGTGTATCTTTCGATAAAGGGTGATACCATGAAAACCTTAGCTAAGCCTCATTTTCGCGATCTACCTCAAGGTGAATGTGCTGGAGTACCAATTTTACTCAAGTTATGGGATCGTTTTGATTTCTCTATTCTTCTTACGCAAGCTGGAATCAATAAACTTCGCGGTGTGCCCACCTGGATGACGGCTAAGACCTATTGCTTCTTGACGAGAAAGTAAAACAGAAAAGGCACATAAAGAAGGACTACGAACAGAGAGAAAGCAACTTAGTTAAGTTGGAATCACAGGCAACTGAGTTAAGAGACATACTTAGGTACAAACTATCTATTATCGATAATTTTCTAGTTGACCCCACTACGCTCGACAATATAGAAAAGGAAGACCGGTTTGCCTTAGGAAATCTTAATAACTTAAAAACGCTCGCCAAATTGATGGAAAAGTTACGTACAGCGTAAATGAAATTAACTAAGAGGACAGTTTTTTTGTCCTCTTTTGTACTGTTCCTAAGTATATGATATTTAGCGAATAGCCTCTAAAATTATTTTACTTCATTCTCAATACTCTACAGGCGTACCAAGGGTTTACGGGGTTGTTGCTCGATGGTATCACATAAATGAAATCAAATAAAATAAACATGGATTTTAGTACGGGAGGAGAAACTCTTACTCTCTAGTCCCAATAATTAATTGCACAATTAATTATATATAATAATACGACAGGATAAGTGAGTCTTCGCGGCAGGAAAAGAAAGGAATAAAGCGGAATTGAAGCTAACTAGATATCTTTTGATGTAGCAGGGGGCGTTGGAGATGGAACGAAAGCTTCGGTATGCATGGTGGTTTGTGTTGGTTGGGCTGGTAATTCTGGCGATTTGGAAGCTTTTTCTTCCTCATGGTACCTATGCCTATGTTCAAAAGGCAGATTCAAGTCGAGAGATTGTGGTTTATGTTGCCGGGGCGGTTGAAAAACCGGGACTTGTTCATTTAGCTCCAGATGCTAGGGTGGATGATGCTCTTAAGCAGGTTCAACTGTTGCCGGAGGCGAATCTAGAGAGTATGAATCCTGCTGAAAAACTTAAGGATGGTCAAAAGGTTACTGTTCCGTTTAGGGCAGTGGTTATTCCCCCTTTGAATCCTGCAGTGGTTGGGAACTCAAGTAATGCTGGAGGTGTGGGTTCGGTGCCTGCTTCTTCTTCTGTTCCGGTTGGGGTTCCAACGTCGGAGGCTGGAAAAATTAATATTAATACTGCTGGAGCGGCTGAACTGGATAAGTTGTCTGGTGTTGGACCGGCTTTAGCGGAGCGGATTATTCAATATCGGACGGAACATGGACTTTTTGCTAAGGCGGAAGATTTACAGAATGTTTCTGGTATTGGTCCTAAAACTTATGAGAAGATGGCGTCCCAAGTGACGGTTGGACCATGAGAGATCGTTGGATTATTCGAGCGGTTGCCCTCTTAATTGGAGGTCTTTGTGGGGCTTATGTTCCAGTACAAGGACGTTATTGGATTTTTGGGATTCTTCTTCTGTTAGGGATACGCCTCATATTGTGGCGGCCTCGTGATTTTTTTGGGAGATTGTTTCGTCCTGAGATTCCGCTCCTGGCAGCGAGTCTTCTGCTTGGCTTTGTCTATGGGGCACTTGCTGATCGTGCTTTGCTAGACCCTCTTATTTTGGACCGTGTCGAAATAGTAGGTCAAATAAAGGATTGGAATGTTTCGAAGGATAAGATTGTTGGAGTGATATGTGTTGAGGAAGGAGAGGTTAAGGGTCAGACCTATCGATTAACTGTTTATTCAGATGGTTCAGGGGAGGTGCCAAGTGAGTGGAAACGGGTTCAGTCTGGAGATCTTGTCAGGTTCAGGGCGCACTTGGAGAGACCTAAATCTCTTGGTACTGAGGGAGGCTTTGATCAGCGCCTTTATTATGGAGTTAGAGGATTAAGCGGAGCTATGTATGCACAAGGGGATGCTGTGCTTCTTTCTGCAGGGAAGCCAAGTCTGACTTGGAAGATTCGTCAGCAAGTCCGCAATCGGCTTTTAGCCTGGGATTCGGAGGAGACGGGAGTATTAGAAGGGATTCTCTTTGGAGATTCCAGTCGTATACCTGAAGTGGTTCAAGAACGATATAAGGTGACAGGTGTGCTTCACGTTTTTGCTGCTTCAGGTTCTAACGTTGCTTTTGTGCTAGGGTTTTCTTGGATGCTCTTAAGCTTCTTGCCGAAGCGAATCAGGATTACAGGAACGGTTTTGGCGCTTTTGCTTTATGCCGCGCTTTGTGGAGGAAATGCTCCGATTGTCAGAGCAACTATTTTAGGCATTGCACTTTTACTGGGTCGTTTTGGCCGAGGGAAAGTGGCTACGCTAAGGTGGTTGTTTTTTGCTGCAGTTGGACTTTTTATCTATAACCCTTTAATTATTCAAGATCTTGGTTTTCAACTATCATTTGCAGCTGCTTGGGGTATAGTCGTGTTGACTCCGAGAATTCTTGAGGCGAAGTATTTTGCAAAGATACCTACTTTGCTTCGTCTTGCTTTCGCCTGTACAATAGCAGCGCAAGTCGCTACCTTTCCAATCCTAATCGCATCGTTTCATCGTATATCGTTGATTGGTCTATTTGTAAATGTATTTATTCTTTTTATCTTAGGCAGTGTATTGGAATTAGGGCTTATAGGGGCGATTCTCTCTTTTTCTGGAGAGTTGTCTGCTCCCTTGTTTCAGGCGAGTTTATGGCTATTAAAGGGAACGAATATTATTTTAAAAAAATTGGCAGAATTACCGTATGCTGATGTCTGGGTTTTAAACCCGGGACCTTTTTTTTGGATTATGTGGTATGGTGGAATCGGAATTGTTCTGTGGGGAAGAGAGCGTGCTCTGTTTACTCTAAAGGTTAGATGGGTCTACCACCGAAGAGGGTTAAGTGCTTTTGCCTCTAAGTTGATTGAGCAATGTCCTGGTGAACTTTATCAAGCGGTGCAACGAAGGCTAGTAAACTTGTCATTCAGACCCATTGCTGTAAATCGATGGTTGGTTCGTTGGGGCGGTATCTTGCTTGTCTTATTCTTGCTGTGGAGTCCATGGAATTCACGAAGTGATCTGGAAGTAGTCATGATCGATGTGGGCCAAGGGGATGCGATATTAATTCGGGGTCCCGAGAAGCATGCAGTTTTAATCGATGCTGGACCACGAAGTGAAACATTCGATGCAGGGGAACGTATTGTACTACCCTACTTATTGAATAGAGGAACACGGCATTTGGATGCGCTATTGATTACCCATGAACATGCGGACCATATTGGTGGAGTACGGGCAGTTCTTGATATTATCCCTACTGATTGGATAGGGGTTCCTGCTGTAGGCGATCGTCTAGAAAATGAGGAATGGCAAGAGGGTCTTCCTCTAGGGTTAACTAAACAGTCCGAGAAGCTACGCATACTTCAAGCCGGTGATCAAATAGATTTAGGCTCGGGAGCTTGGCTGGATGTCTTAGGTCCGCAGCAGATTCTCGAGGGGACGCATTCGGATGCAAATAATAATTCTCTAGTGTTCAGGCTTCATTACTTAGGGCATAGCGTTATGCTAACCGCGGATATGGAGCAAGAAGAGATGCAGGATATATATGAGACAGGTGTAGATTTAAAAACGGATATTTTTAAGGTTCCGCATCATGGAAGCAGATTTTCCTTGTATACACCTTGGTTAGAAAGTATGTATCCTGAGGCCGTTTGGATTTCAGTAGGGAAAAATTCGTTCGGCCATCCTTCTCGGGAAGTATTGCAGTATTGGGAGGAACGTCATATTCCAGTTTTTCGGACGGATTATCATGGGACAATACGACTTTTGTTAGGAGATCACGGAGCGGAAATCATTCCTGGTCGCTAAGCTGGCTGAAGGAAGAATAATATATTTCTTTAGGGATTAGAATTTAATGTATAAAAAGGTAATACTGGGTAACAATAACAAGGAACATCTCTTTTCTCCTCCTCTTTCTTTTGCTCCTCCACTACCGTGGAGGACTTTTTTTTTACTAGTCAGACCTCCATGCCGCTACGCGGCACCACTGATGAATGGAAAATTTATTTCACAGGGCAGAAAGTATAACTTATGTTATATACTTTCTGGAAGGTCCCTTCTCGCCATCCTGCAAGAAGGCTAATTCGTGCGAAGACAGTGTCTGCATGAAGGGTAATTCGTGCGAAAACAGTGTTTTCGTGGGTACAGGGACACTCGGCCATCCATGGCCAGCGCATCAGGGCAACTAAGGCTGCCGCTTGTGCCTGCGGCTTGGCGCCAGCCAAGTTTTCTTTAGCCTCCTAAAGATTCGTACGAATTAATGGTAGCTATTTCGTGCGAATTTGGTATAATATTATCGAGAAAAGAATGTGTTTTATTTTGAATAGGAGGCGTTTAAGTGCTTATCACCGCAACTGAATTCAAAACAAATATCGGGAAATACCTAACACTCGCTGCCAATGAAGAAATCATCATCACTAAGAACGGAAAGAGCATAGCAAAGCTTACCCATACAAACGAGGATAAGGTTGAAGTAGCAAAATCATTGTTTAGCATTCTCTCTGGTGATGCTTCTTTGGAACAGGCAAGAGAGGAGAGGTTGAGCAGGCATGAACGTATTGATTGATACCAATGTTATACTTGATGCACTAATCGGCCGTACTCCTCACCATATTTCCGCTGAAAAGATTTTTCTGTTTGCTGCTGAGGATAAGCTAAACGCAGCTATAACTGCAAGTTCTGTGACCGACATTTACTATTTGCTTCACAAGTATCTTCATGATGCGGATCAGGCCAAGCAAGTGCTTTTGAAGCTTTTCAGACTTTTTGAAGTTCTTGATGTTACGGGAAGCGACTGCGAGAAAGCACTTAGCATGCCTATGCGCGATTATGAAGATGCTTTGTTGGCAGCTTGTGCAAAACGGAGGAAACTTGACCTAATCATTACACGCAATCTAAAGGACTTTACTGAATCACCTGTTAAAGCGATTACTCCGGATGACTTCTTTGCTAATTTTTTTTAATAAGTACTAAAATGTTTTGTTAATGTACAAATGCTCAAGAATAGAGCATTGCTGAGAGGCGGTTTAAGATGCGTGAAATAGAACGAATTAAGGAAAACATTGAGCAGGGAAAGATTCCGTCCGTTTACCTATGGTATGGGGAGGATCGTTTTATAATTCAGAGAGGGTTACAAGTCCTTAAGTCGTTCTATTTCAAGACGGATCCTTCTGGCAGCGGGATCGAAGTGGTTGACCCAAAAGAGTTGTCTCCAGCAGAAATTGTAGAGAGGGCTAATACGATGTCCTTCTTTGCCAACCGACTTGTGGTGGTTGACGAGGCCACCTACTTTCAGGATGGGCAGACAGCAGATTTAGAGCCATTTCTAGACTATTTTTCGAATCCTAACCCCTCCACCTGCCTTTTGTTTATTGCTGAAAGTGTTCATAGAGGGAGGAAACTTTTTAAAACTTTAGATCGTACTGGCGAGGTCTTGGAATTCTGTCCTCCGAAGCGTCCGCAGGAGTGGCTCGCTTGGGTCCAATCGGAATTAAAAGTACGAGGAAAATCGATGGATAATCAGGTGGCATCCCAGTTTATCGAATGGGCAGGGCATCAAACTGGTGTTTTAAATCAGGAGTTAGATAAACTGGTAGTTTTTGTGGGGGATCGCCCCAAAATAACGATGGAAGAGGTTAGAACCATCACAACTCGTACAATTGAGGCTAGCATCTTTAATCTTTTGGATGCGGTGGCAGTTCGATCCTCTGCAAAGGCTATTCAAACTTTACGTGAGGTATTACGTGAAGAGCACCCTTTAAAGGTCTTGACATTAATGGTTCGACAAGTTCGACTTTTGCTAGGGTGTGATGCTCTTCGTAAACGAGGGGGAAACGTGACCGAGGTTCCTTCTGCGTTAGGAATGAAACCATATGAAGCTCAAAAAATTTGGCAACAATCATTAAGATTATCAACGGAACAGTTGTCTAAAGGGCTATTTGAGTGTTTGAACACAGATGTGGCTTTAAAAACCGGAGGGGGAGATCCTGGATTGTTATTGGAAATGATGATTATTAGATTTTGTGGGGAGGAAGTTTCTTAGGGAGGAAGTTTCTTAGCCCGTTCGCACAACGTTCCATTTGCTATTCGCTTGTCGCTCAGGCTAAACCGCAAAACTTCTGGGCTTTCTGCATGTGAACAGTTGCGGTTCTTCACGCCTGATCAACTGCACTCATTGACGCAAATTCCACTAATCGTGCTCTCTAAGCTAAGAAACTTCCTCTGGCTTGGGGGTCGACGGGGGGAACGGAGTTTTTGGGGGCTGTTTGCGTCTTTGACGCAAAGGCGTTTCGTGAGAGGGAGGATGTTTGTGCAAGTGAGTCGGGAACTGTGGTGAGTGGAGGCTAGAAGAGAGAGAAACAAAAAAGAAGCGACAATTTGTCGCTTCTTTTTTTGTGTAGTCATTTTCTTTAGCCTACTTGGGCGAAATGCTTGCTGAATCTTCTCGTAAGACGGGACTTCTTGCGAGCAGCTAAGTTTTTATGAATCAAACCCTTGGAGGAGGCTTTATCCAAAGCACGAGCAGCCCTTTTCAAAGCGAGTGCTGCGGTCTCGGAATCCGTGCTGATTGATTCTTCAAAACGGCGAATGGTTGTCCGTAAAGCAGATTTCGCAGCAGCATTTTTAATCGTGCGAGCTTTTCCCAACTCAACTCTTTTGATTGCGGATTTAATGTTTGGCACTAATAGTCACCCCCTTTGGTTATGATATCTTCGGATTGTTGCACAAACTATATTTTAACATCAGGGTCGAAAATTATCAAGGAAAATTAGGAAATTAATACAATGTAAATAAATTTTGATCATTTTGTTTAAACTAAGCCTTGAATCAAATAAACACTTTAAGTGTTAGTAAACAAAATGATTGGAGGGTCTTTTAAATGATAGGAATGATCGTGCGGTTTGTTGTATCGGCTTTGGTTCTGCTTTTGGTGAGTTGGATTGTTCCGGGACTTCGTGTAAATGGGTTTACGGGAGCGCTTATCGCAGCTGCGGTGATTGCTATACTAGGGTATGTTATTGAAAGGATATTCGGAGATAAAATTACGCGTATGGGACGAGGTTCTATTGGATTTCTTACCGCGGCCGTCGTTATTTACTTCAGCCAGTATCTTGTTCCCGGATACATTACAGTATCAATTATAGGTGCTTTATTAGCTTCTCTAGTTATTGGAATTGTCGATAGCTTTGTTCCGACAACGCTTCGCTAAAAAATACTAATAGGTGATTTACTTTTTTAGTACCTATCTTTCATGCCGCTATTTAGTACACTGATGAATGGAATATTTATTTTAGTTCCGCTTTCTTTGAGCCTATGGCTTGGAACTAGCCAAGTTTTCTTTAGAAAATAAGTAAATTGAGTTCTACCTTGGACTTGTCCTTCATACTTCTTCAATAAGAGGAAGGGGGACAAGTCCTTTGTTACAGGAAGATTTCTATCATCGACAAAGAAAGCGCTTTAGAATATGGACATTTAAAGAATGGATGCGTGGGTTTATTCTGGGAATTGTAAGTCTTCTAGTAATTTTAGGATTAGCTTATGCTCTTCGCAGTGGTAGTTCCCACCAATTTGTTCACTTTCTGACTCAACAATCTTTTCCTTTTGAAGCAGTTTTGTTAGAAGGAGTTCCAGGCTTTTCCCAACCGGAACGCGCTCGCGTGGACTTAGCTAGACATCAAGGCGTGGCAGTAAGCATGTTTTTATTAACAGGTGTAAATATTTCAGACCCACGCACATTTTTTATGAGCTATTTTTCTCATTCTTCGCAAGGCCCGGTATGGTTGGGGTGGGCATATAACCCTAACGATCCTGAGTTTGAGGGTCCAATTTTAGAACCGATTAATGGTCAAGTCCCTAAAAACGAGTCTCCCAATTCTTCTGCGCCGGCGGTACCTGGTGCTGCAGAAATGGTCGTGGGAATTTATAATACACATAATAGTGAAAGTTATTCGGGAAATGGGGGTCCTGATCGGGTACAGGGAGAAAACGGTGATATTGTTACTGTTGGAGAGACGTTGAAAAAGGCCCTTGAGAAAAATGGAATCGGTGCGGTGCATGATTCAAAAATCCATGACGCTGTGGATTTTATGAAAGCGTATAGCGAGTCTGTGAAAACAGCAACTCAAATGATTAAGGACTATCCATCGATAAAGATATTATTAGATATTCATCGAGATGGGCTCCCACCTGGATTTTCAAAGTCGACGGTCACTGTGAAAGGACGAGAAGCCAGCAAGATTATGGTGGTTATAGGAAAGAAAAATCCGCACTGGCAAAAGAATGAGACTTTAGCTAAGGAATTGATGGCTATAGGTGAAAAGAAATATCCTGGGCTCTTTGTACCAAATATTACTTATGCAGCGAATGCGAGGTACAACCAACACCTCTCTGATGGCGGATTGTTGCTTGAATTTGGGAGTCAGTTTAATACGTTAGATGAATCTAATGGGGCAGCGGAGGCCTTAGCTGAGGTTTTGGCTGAGTGGTTGGAGGAGGAAGTGTCTTAGCACGTTCGCACTCGTTCCATCGCTATTCCCTTGCCGCCAAGGCTAAAACGCAAAACCTCTGGGCTTTCTGCATGTGTGTCGCTCCTTGCCATCCTTGGCACCGCGACATCAGTCTATCCATGGACAAGTCCCGTTGCGTTTCTTCACGCCTCGTCGGTCGAATGCTATGCCATCCTTGGCGCATTCGACACTAGGCACGTCCTGTGCCGTCGCCTGCGCTCATTGACGCGATTCCTCTCACATGCTCTCTAAGCTAAGAAACTTCCTCTCGCTTTGGGGTCGACGGGGGTTTAACGAGGTCTGGGGGCTGTTTGCGTCTTTGACGCAAAGGCGCGGTTTTGGGGCATGTGGGAGTAAGGGAAGCAAGAGAACCGTCCCCTTGCTTCCAGTCCCCTTGAAGGTTTCTCTTTTTTCGTGTGGTGAAAGATGCTATAATTCGGATGGCAGAGTATGGCGATGGGGAGAAGAGGTTAATTCATTATGTCATCAACTAACCGGACAGTTATGAAGGCGGCCGGGTTTTTAATGGCTGCTCAAATGGTTTCACGTATTTTGGGCTTTTTGCGAGAATCATTGATGGCGGGTTTCTTTGGACAAAGTGGAGTCACTGATGCTTATAATACTGCTTTTGTCCTTCCGGATTTATTATATTGGCTTTTGGTGGGCGGAGTTTTAAGTGCCGCCTTTATTCCTGTCTTTTCTGAATTTATTGCTAAGGGGAATGAGGATGAGGGTTGGCGTGTAGTTAGCTCAGTTGTAAATTTGATCTTCCTTACCCTTGGCGTGCTGGTGCTATTGGGGCTGTTCTTTACTCCTCAGTTTATTCGTCTGGTGGTACCAGGGTTTGCTTCTGAAAATATGGTTTTAGCGACTCATTTAACTCGAATTCTCCTGATTCAGCCCTTGTTTATGGCCCTAAGTGGGTTGACGATGGGGGTTTTGAATTCCTATAAGATTTTCTGGCCTTCGGCTTTAGGTACTGTGCTATACAATGCATGCATTATCTTTTTTGGAACAGTATTTGCAGATCCGGCAAAACCTGAGAGCGTTTCAGGTTTCGCATTTGGGGTGGTTGTTGGGGCTTTAGTAAGTTTTGCTGTTCAAATCCCTGCTTTGCGTAGGGTAGGGATACGGTATTATCCGATGATTGATTTGAACCATCCAGGTGTACGTCTGATCGGGGCTTTAGCTGTGCCTATTATTCTTAGTTATTCTCTTAACCAAATTCAGGTCGTTGTTAATAATAACTTGGGGTCTTTGCTGTTTCCAGGAAGTATTACTTCTGTCTGGTATTCTTATCGTTTATTCCAGTTGCCTGTAGGGATCTTTGCCTTAGCTATTGCTGTGGCAACGTTTCCGACCATGACAGAGCAAGCGGCTCTGAAGCGGTGGGATGATTTCCGGCAAACGCTCTCGAATGCCATTCGTATGGTCATTTTTATAACTCTACCGATTTCTGTAGGTATGATTGTTTTGCGTTTTCCTTTGATTCGTGTTCTATTTCAGCATGGTCAGTTTTCCGTGGATGACACATTAACGATGGCAATTCCTCTATTTTATTTTTCGTTAGGGATATCTTCTCAAGCTGTCATTCAGATTTTGCCGAGGGCTTTTTATGCCCTTCAGGATACTTGGACTCCTGTAATATTGGGAATTATTGCAATGGTTGTTAACATATTAGCCATGTATATATTGATTGGTCCATTGGCTCATGGGGGTTTGGCTTTTGCCACTACAATAGCAGCCTTTGTGAATATGCTGCTATTGTTTTACCTGCTGCGTAAGAGGTTAGGGAAAATGGATGGTTGGGCTATGTTTTGGACAAGCACAAAATCATTGGTAGCGTCAATTCTTATGGCGGTTGTGATCTGGGTATGGAGTGAATGGTTGACCCCGTTGGCTGGTGTCCGTACGTTTGGTTCGCTGCTAGTATTGGTAACTGGAACTTTAATTGGTGTGATTATATTTACTGGAATGGCAAAGCTTTTGAAGATGGATGAGTATAGGCAGGTAATGGGTTTGGTAAGACGAAAAATTGGGACACGTTAGGCTGACGATGTAATCTCACCCTATAGAGTATTCGGCTCAAATCTTAATATCACAGAGAATCACTGGAGGTTAAGATGCAAATTTTAAAGTAAAACGGCGTTACAGCCTAATATAGTACTAAAATACGATGTTTTTAATAGTATTACAACATATACGGGTATTTTTGCTTGATGACAATGAGCGCAATATCAAGTACTATATGGAATATACTAAGTGATAAGGATTCGGCAATGGAGCCGTCATGATATCTTAAAAAAAGATATCTGGCGGCTTTTTCTATTTCTAGTCATGAAGTATAAATACATCGAAAGCGATAACTCAGGACGTCCAGTGTCGGAATGTACGATTAGAGCAGCGCCTGAAGGCTTGACGCTTACTAAGATTTTCTTCTAAGTTAATAAAGGGGGGGCAAAACTTGAAAGCATCGGTACTCATGGAAAAAGTTAAACCTTCCTTAGAACGGTCAGCCTTGCTGTTAGCTATGACACAGACGAGAGAGGAAGAGGAGAAACTTAAGAAGTCTCTATTTGAATCATTTGATCTGCGTTGTGGAGTAACGGAACTTGGAGGTACTATTGCGAATCTCCAACATACGGGTAAGCTTACAAATTCGGTTATTGCAACAGCGTTTAATACAGGGGTCATACCCAAGGAAGACCGAAAGATTCATGCTCTTATCCATGCTACGTTAGAAGCTAGCAATAGTATTTTTATTCATACCAACAGCAATGCCAGTTTTGCGCTGAAAATTGGGTTAACGACAGACACCGAATGGATTGCGGTTGCAATTTATGGTCGTTCTTCCCTCCACCCCCTCTTAGAACACGCTCGTGTGGGATTAGGTGTTATGCATCTTTAATTTAGAGATAGAGTTGGGATAAGAGTAAAAGAGTTTTTTCTAAAGAAAGACTTGATAGAGCCCTAGTGAATAAAAGAGTGAAGGTCAGAGTTAAAGAATTTTAAAGAGTAGAGAGTAAGAGACTGAAAGAAAACCTAAGAGTTTAAGAGTTAAGTGATAGAGTGAATTAGAGGAAGTCTGAGAAAGACTAAGCGATTAATTTTTTCCACAGTATAACTTCATAACCGGGCACCAAATCGGGTGAAGATTTGGAGCGGAAAAGTGTTTTAGAGAGCCCTTAATTATTTTAAATTAAGGGCTCTCTTTGTCTTTTTATCACTTAACTCTTAGATAACATTCTCCAACAGCCGCGGATGCTTGCCGCGATGCCATGATGGCAAGGACCGGCAAAGAATCAAATGGATGGAAAGCCTCACCTTAGTCAAGGTATCGTTAATACCGATTGAAGATTTACTTTGATAAATTAAAAAACGCTACTTAAGGGAGGTGATGCGGTGGAGTTTTATTTAGGTTCAGGAGAATTACAGGTTATGAAAAAACGACTTAATTTTGAGGAGGATGAACTATATGAAAATGATTAGAGCAATTGTACGACCAGATAAAACAGAGGTTGTGTCTGAAGCCTTAGCAGAGGCGGGAATGCCCTCGCTGACAAAAATGCACGTCTTTGGTCGAGGTAGAACTAAAGGAATTCGAATTGGTGATGTTGTTTATGACGAGTTTCCTAAAACCCTGCTGCTTATGGTTGTGGAAGATGAAAAGCTGGATGAAGCGATAAGTGTCATTCTGGAGAGCGCTAAAACAGGGACCATGGGTGATGGAAAAGTTTTTGTGACTGAAGTGGAAGAAGCTTATACCGTAAGTAAAGGGACAAAGGGGTTGTAACAATGAAGGAAATAATGATGGTGATTCGACGTCATCAGGTACCAGCGACAAAAAAGGCCTTCGAGGATGCAGGTTTTCCCGCCTTGACGATCCAAAGCGTTGAGGGTCGTGGGAAGCAGGGGGGCATCGGAGGATGGGCTTCTGAGGTTGATCCTGAACTAAATTCTGTAATGGGAAGTTCAAACGCAGAGGAGCCCAGATTTCAGTGGATTCCCAAACGGTTGTTAACCATTGTGGTTCAGGATGATCAAGTACAAGAAGCCGTCGATGTGATTATTAAAGCTAATCAGACGGGGCACATGGGGGATGGGAAGATCTTCGTTTGTCCATTGAAAGAAGTTGTTCGCGTTCGAACGGGGGAAGTAGGAAAAGACGCTGTCGTTTAGATCCTTTACGACGATTGTGGGTTACCCAAAAAAACTAACTAGGTAATTTAAGGAGATGTATTGACATGAGACAAATTGCAATTTACGGCAAAGGCGGTATCGGGAAATCAACAACAACTCAAAATACGGTTGTCGCACTGGCCGAAATGGGCAGGAAGATTACGATTGTCGGCTGTGACCCTAAAGCAGATTCCACACGTTTGATTATGCACACTAAAGCCCAAGCGACGGTTATGGACTTAGCTCGTGAAAGAGGGACTGTCGAAGATCTAGAACTGGATGAGGTTTTGATGCAAGGGTTTTTAGGCGTTAAATGTGCAGAATCCGGTGGTCCGGAACCAGGTGTCGGTTGTGCCGGCCGTGGGGTAATCACAGCCATTAACTTCCTGGAGGAAAACGGGGCGTATACAGAGGATACGGATTATGTATTCTACGATGTTTTAGGGGACGTAGTTTGCGGCGGATTTGCCATGCCGATCCGCGAAAATAAAGCCAAGGAAATCTACATTGTTGCCTCGGGAGAAATGATGGCCATGTATGCAGCCAATAACATTTCGAGAGGAATCTTAAAATACGCGACAACTGGGACCGTTCGTCTGGGTGGTTTGATTTGTAACAGTCGCCAAACAGACAAAGAACTTGAATTAATGGAAGCCTTGGCCAAAAAAATTAATACTCAGCTGATTCACTTCATCCCCCGGGATAACGAGGTCCAACGCGCTGAATTGCGTAAAATGACCGTTATCGAATATAACCCAACCCATAAACAAGCTGATGAGTATCGAACATTAGCCCAAAAAATCGAGAACAATAAAATGATGACCATCCCGACACCGATCGCCATGGAGGAGTTAGAAGAGTTATTGATGGAATTCGGAATCATGGAAGTGTAAGATCTGCTAGTTATAGGATTATTGAGGGGGGACAGCGTTGTGAGCACAAAGGAAACAATTGAATTCAGAAAACAAGTCGTGGAAGACGTTCTAGAGATTTATCCGGAAAAGGCTAAAAAGAATCGGAGACAACATATTGCGGTCAAAGATAGTGAGTGTGCAAGTTGCGCTGTCAAATCAAATGCGAAAACAGTTCCTGGGATCATGACCGCACGGGGGTGTGCTTACGCAGGGGCTAAAGGGGTTGTTTGGGGTCCGGTCAAAGATGTCGTGCATATTTCCCATGGACCCGTCGGATGTGGCTTTTATTCTTGGGCTAACCGCCGGAACTTAGCAGATGGCGAGATCGGCGTTGACAACTTTGTACCTTTTCTCTTTACCTCGGACTTCCAGGAAAGCGATATCATCTATGGCGGAGACAAAAAACTGGAAAAAATTATTCAGGAGGCTGTTGATCTTTTTCCGAATGCCAAAGGGGTTTCTGTTCTTTCGGAGTGCCCTGTCGGACTGATTGGAGATGATATTGAAAGTGTCGCTCGCCGGATGAGTGAAAAAATCGAACTGCCGGTCATCCCGGTTCGTTGTGAAGGGTTTAGAGGAATAAGCCAGTCCCTGGGCCATCATATTGCTAATGATGCTATTCGGGATCATCTGATAGGTAAGGGTCCGGCTAGAGAAATTGGACCGTATGATATTGGAATTATCGGCGATTATAATATTGGCGGAGATGCCTGGGCCAGTAAAAAAATTCTAGAGGAAATGGGTTTAAAGGTTGTTAATATTTGGACGGGTGATTCCACGCTGGAAATGCTTCAGAATGGGCATCTGGTCAAGCTAAATCTAATCCACTGCTATAGAAGTATGAACTATATGGCTAGACACATGGAAGAAACTTATGGAACTCCTTGGATAGAATTTAATTTCTTCGGGCCGACTAAAATTAAGGAATCGATTCTTAAAATTGCTGCCCAATTTGATGACGTTATTAAGGAAAAAGCCCTTAAGGTTATCGAGAAATATACAGCACCGATGCAAAAAGTGATTGATACCTACCGCCCGCGGCTAGAAGGAAAAAAGGTCATGCTCTATGTAGGTGGTCTTCGCCCGAGACATATTGTAGGAGCTTATGAAGATTTGGGCATGGAAGTTATCGGAACCGGTTACGAATTTGCTCATAATGAGGATTATGAAAAAACCATTCCGGTATTAAATGAGGGAACGTTGATTTATGATGATGTGACAGCGATGGAGCTCGAAGAGTTCGTACAGAAGCTAAAACCTGATTTAGTCGGGTCGGGAATTAAAGAAAAGTATGTCTTCGAGAAAATGGGTCTTCCTTTCCGTCAAATGCATTCTTGGGATTATTCAGGTCCTTATCACGGATACGAAGGATTCCCGATCTTTGCTCGGGATATGGATATGGCCATTAACAGCCCAACCTGGAAATCAATCAAAGCTCCTTGGTCGAAATAAATTGGGCAGAAAGGATGTTCACACATGGAAACTTGTACTAAGGTAACAAAAGATTGGCTAAATACTCAAGAATACCGAGAAAAGAATTTTGCCCGTGAAAAACTGGTTATCAATCCTGCCAAAGCATGCCAACCCCTGGGAGCCTTGTTTTGTGCCTTAGGAATTGAAAGAAGCCTCCCCTTTGTTCATGGTTCACAAGGATGCGCCGCTTATTTTCGAAGTACCTTATCCCGCCATTACAGAGAACCTGTCTCAGCAGTATCTGATTCTATGACAGAGGATTCTGCGGTATTTGGCGGACAGACTAATCTGATCGAAGGTTTGAAGAATGCTAATACGCTTTATAGTCCCAAAGTAATTTCTTTGTTCACGAGCTGTATGGCTGAAGTCATTGGGGACGATATCAATGCTTATTTAGGTAATGCCAAAGAACAAGGGGCGATTCCTCAAGAACTACCGGTTGCCATGGCTAACACCCCGAGTTTTAAGGGGTCTCATATTACTGGGTATGACAATATGCTCAAAGGTCTCATAGAGTGTTTAGCCACGCCCAGACAGGAGGATAAAATCAACAACCGACTTTATGTCGTCCCTGGTTTTGACACTTATACGGCCAATTTTCGCGAATATAAACGACTTCTTAAAGTGATGGATACGCCTTATACTCTTTTACCTGATCAGAGTGATGTTTTGGATGCTCCTAATTTAGGCACCTACGAAATGTACCCTGGGGGGACCTCAATTACAGAAATGAACGATGCGTTAAATGCGGCAAGTTTTTTATTCACTCAGACTTACTCTACTCCGACAACCCGTAAATATCTGGACAGCAAGGAAGTGACCGTCGAAGTAATCCCTATGCCTATTGGGATCGCGGGAACGGACAAATTCATAGAATCCGTTGCCAAATTCACGGGGAAAGACGTGCCAGAAGAAATTACCCTTGAACGGGGACGTTCCATCGACGCCATGACGGATGCTCATCAATACATTCATGGCAAGAAATTTGCACTGTTTGGTGACCCGGATCTTCTGATAGGAGTTGTTTCATTTCTGCTGGAAATGGGCGGAGAACCGGTCCACATCGTTTGCACAAATTCCACTCCCTTATTTAAGAAGGCCATGGAAAGTATGTTAGCGGCGAGCCCTTATGGTCAAGGAGCCACACTCTATGCCGGCAAAGATCTTTGGCACCTCAGATCCCTATTGGTTACGGAGCCAGTAGATATGTTAATCGGTGATTCCCATGGCAAGTGGGCTGCACGTGACGCCGATATTCCACTAGTTCGAATAGGTTTCCCTATCACGGATCGGGTGAATCTCCATCGTTATCCCATCGTTGGGTATTCCGGAGTTTTAAATATGATTACCATGATCGTGAATACGTTCTTGGAGGAGAAAGATAGGACTTCTTCAGACACCTACTTTGAAATGATGCGTTAAAGAACGGAGGGGTCTTTGTGTTTACCAATCTTACAAAATTGGATCTCAAAGATAAAAAATGCATGTCGGATGCCGGTTCGCCTAAATTATGCATGAAGGCCCTGCCCGGCGAAGGTGCAGAGAGAAGTTGCGCTTATGACGGGGCGCGAGTTGTGCTCATGCCCATTACGGACGTAGCCCACCTTGTTCATGGACCGATTGCTTGTGCCGGAAACTCTTGGGATAACCGAGGAGCTCGCTCCTCCGGTTCCCAATTGTACCGACGGGGACTGACCACAGATATTATGGAAAATGACGTAATCTATGGCGGAGAGATTAAGCTTAAAAAATCGATCTTGGAAATCGCTGCGAAACATGATCCAAAAGCCATCTTTGTCTATGCAACCTGCGTCTCCTCGTTAATAGGAGATGATGTTGACAAGATTTGCCGAGAAGCGGAAGCTGAACTGACTATACCAGTGATTTCCGTTAATTGCCCAGGCTTTTTAGGAGACAAGAATATTGGCAATCGTATTGCCGGAGAAGTCTTATATGATCGGGTTATAGGTACGGCTAAGGGTTCAGATGAGAGAATACCCCTTTCTATTAACCTGATCGGAGAGTATAACATTGCTGGAGATCTTTGGGGGGTTTTACCCGACTTAAAAAACTTAGGGATTAGACTTCAAACGGCTATTACCGGGGATGCCAAATTCGATGACTTACGTTCAGCTCACAGAGCCAGTCTTAATGTGTTAATCTGCTCGAAAAGTCTGACCAACTTAGTGCGGAAAATGGAAATTCGCTATGGTATACCCTTTATCGAGGGATCGTTTTACGGAATTCAAGACACTTCCCAAACCCTGATAAATATCGCAAAAGCGCTTAATGACCTTGACTTATTAGATAGAACTTTAGTCTACGTTAAAAAGAAGGAAGAGGAAACACGAGAGACCATTGCCGGTTACAAAAAGTTACTTGAGAATAAACAGGCGATTTTGTTCACGGGTGGGGTTAAAACTTGGTCGATGGTATCAACCTTGGCTGAATTAGGGATCAATATCTTAGCTGGTGGAACCCAGAACTCAACACCAGAAGATTTCCAGCGTATGAAAAAACTGATGGATCCTGCGGCTCAGATTATCGAGGACACGAGTTCGGCTGGATTTCTGAAGATTATTGCGGAGAAAAAACCGGACCTGATCGTCGCAGGGGGAAAAACAAAGTATCTGGCCCATAAGACAAGAACACCCTTTTTGGATATCAACCACGGACGGAAACTCCCTTATGCCGGATATCAGGGGATGATTACCTTCGCAGAGACCTTAACTCGCACGGTTCTCAGTCCTGTTTGGGGACATTTAAAACGGGAATTCCCCCCAAGAGAGGGTGAACAAGATGACTAAGCAAAGACATTATGATGGGAACCCGCAGAAAAACAGTCCGGCATTAGGAGCTACTTTAGCCTTTCTGGGTGTCAATGGACTTCTAGCTTTACTACATGGGTCTCAAGGGTGTTCGTCATTTATACGCTTACAGCTTTCCAGGCATTATAAGGAGCCAATTCCTCTTAATTCAACCGCCTTATTAGAGGAGTCAGTCATTTTTGGTGGTTGGGATCATCTTAAGAAAGGAATTGCAGTGGCAGCCGATAAATATAAGCCTCAAATTATTGGAGTTATGAGTTCTGGTCTCACGGAAACCTATGGGGATGACATGGTAAGTGCTCTAGTTAGTCTGCGTACGGAACGCCCTGATTTAGAGGATCTACCTGTGGTGCTGGCCAGTACACCAGACTATATCGGTTCTATGCAAGAGGGTTATCAGCGTACGGTGGAATCTCTGCTCATGACTTTAGCTGGGCAGCCTAATAAAGCTAAGGTCCTGAGACGAGTGGATTCTGACGAGGCACCTTCTGTGGCACTTTTACCCGGTTGTCATTTAACTCCCGGCGATGTTGACGAACTAAAAGAGATCGTAAATAGCTTTGGATATAAAGTGATTACGGTTCCTGATCTTTCAATTTCTCTAGATGGGCATGCGGAACTGGAGGCTGCACCGGTGGTTCAAGGCGGAACGCTGCTTGAAGAGTTCCAGCGCTTGCCAGAATGTAAGGCTTGTTTTTCCTTCGGGCTGAGTATGGAGAAAGCGGGAGAATTTCTGAAGAAAACTTATGGTATCCCTCATTTTAATATTCCGTCATTAACCGGTCTAACTGCAACAGATAAGTTCCTCTTAACTCTAGCTAAAGTATCGGGAAAGACAATACCGGAGAGGCTTCTGCGCCAAAGAAGCCGTTTGCTAGATACACTGGCAGATTATCATGATCAACTTGGCGGTCATCAGATTGCTATAGCTCTAGAGATGGATCTTTTGTATAGTCTAGGTTCGTGCTTAGTTGAGGTAGGGTCGGAAATTTCTGTAGCCTTATCGGCATCCCAGGGAAGTGGTAATACCTTAGCTCTACCGTTCTCAGTAGAAGTAGGAGACCTGGAGACGCTCGAGGAAAGTGCCGCACATTGTGATTTGATTATCGCCAATTCAAACGGACGTCAAGCTGCCGGTGTGCTTAAAGTTCCCCATCTTAGAGCGGGTTTACCTGTCTTTGATCGTGCTGGTTATCCACAGAAACGCTGGATTGGGTATGAAGGCACTCAACAGTTTCTGTTTGACACTTTAAATTTGTTGGGTTGAGTTAGAGAGGAAGATAACAAGGGATAATTTTAATAAACAAGGGAGGTACAGGTATGCTAATAGCCTTTGCCAGTAGCGATGGGAAAACGATTGACTCGCATTTTGCTTCATCCCCTTCGTTTGAGATGTATAAATTTACTGACGAACCGCAAAAGATCATCCATACATCGCTTGCCTCTGAGGATATGGAGGAATCCGAAGATAAAGTTGATGTGCGAATTAAAATGCTTAAAAAGTGTGACATTGTATATTGCACTCAGATTGGTGGTCCCGCAGCTGCACGGTTAGTGCAATGCGGTATTCATCCTTTGAAAGTACCGGAAGGAACGAAAATTGATGATGAACTTGATCGACTGAACAAATTGCTGCAATCCAAAAAACTACCGCCTTGGTTACAAAAGAAACTTGGAAAAAGTGTTAGAGCTGAGGCTGTTTCAAATGTTAAGTTTTAGGATTTTATTATGAGGATTAAAGTTTGAGAAAAAGCGGAGAAATCAAAGCAACGAAGGGGCTTATCTAGAAGGAGGATGGATTAAAGTTGAGTGATGTTTTGATATATGAAACTTTTGGGGGATTACCCTGGACACCAAAATTTGTCGAAGAAATTAATAAGGCTTTATGCCTGGGATGTGGACGATGCGTGAAATTATGTGTACAGGAATGCTTAGGTTTGGAAAGTTTCGAAGATGATGAGGGAACAGAACGGCATGTTGCTAAGATTGTCAATAAGGAACAATGCATTGGCTGTCAATCTTGTGGTAAGATCTGCGTTCGCCACGCGTATACGTTTAAAGCAAAATCAGCTTAAATTTGGAGGCGCGAAGTCCAAGGCACGAGGCTCGAGTGTATGTGCGCTTTAAGGCTTTGGAAGTGAGATTAATAAATGAAAAATGAAAGAGGGAGAGATTAACATGCATAGAGAATGTAATCATGCGAATATGACTGGCTCGAATTTAAATCAAGGACATCCTTGTTTCTCAACCTCTGGGCACGGAAAAACCGGACGAATCCATTTAGCGGTTGCTCCGGAGTGCAATATATCCTGCAATTATTGTGTGCGCAAATTTGATTGTGCTAACGAATCTCGTCCGGGAGTAACCAGTAAGGTAATTAACGCGGATGAAGCAATTGAAACAGTCCTAAAGGCTAAATCCTCTGCTATAGGATCCCAACTAACCGTGGTAGGAATTGCGGGACCCGGAGAACCCTTAGCTAATGAAGAAACCTTTGCAACTCTGAGAAACGTGAAAAAGCATTTCCCGGATATGGTTCTTTGCTTGAGTACCAATGGACTTCTCTTACCAGAAAGACTCGAAGAATTGGTGGAGATTGGAGTTTCTCACGTTACAGTAACTATCAATACACTTGACGAGCAAATGGGGGCTAAGATATATAGTCATGTTCGCTGGGAAGGAAAAACAATGATTGGTCCTGATGCGGCAAGGGTTCTCATAGATAATCAATTACTGGGACTTGAGCAAGCGTCAAAGGCTGGAATGACGGCTAAGGTTAATACTGTCGTTATCCCTGGGGTCAATGAACACCTTTTATATAGCTTAGCTTTAGAAGTTAAAAAACGAGGAGCGCATATTCACAATTTGCTGCCTTTGATTCCTCAAGGAAAGCTTGCTCATAAAATGGCTCCCACCAAAGAGCTGATCAAAAATTACCGAAGCGTTCTGGGGTCTATTCTTCCTCAAATGATGCATTGCCAACAATGCCGTGCTGACGCAATTGGTTTGGTTTGATTATTATGAAAGGAGTTATTTAGATGGAGCAGCGGGTTTTATTATGCGATACAACCCTAAGAGATGGCGAGCAAGCTCCCGGAGTCTCGTTCGGATGGACAGAGAAAGAAATGATTGCCCGGGCCTTGGTGGACGCAGGGATCGATGAGTTAGAAGTAGGGGTACCTGCTATGGGTGGTGCCGAAGCTAAAAGAATTTCTAAGCTGGTTGCTCTAAATTTGCCAGTTCGGTTAATCACCTGGAATCGAGTCGTTTTAGCGGACCTCTTAGAAAGTTATCGAACAGGGGTCGAGGGAGTAGCCATTTCCATTCCCACCTCGGAACAGCAAATTAAGCATAAATTACGAAAGGATCGGGATTGGCTTCTTGAGCAGATAGGTAAATGTGTACGTAATGCCAAGCAAGAAGTTGACTATATTGTTCTCGGTCTGGAAGATGCAAGTCGAGCAGATATAAACTTTTTGAAAGAGATTATTACGGAAGCCCAAAAATTAGGAGTAGATCGAATAAGGTTTGCTGATACTCTAGGGATTATGCAACCCTTGGACGTTTTCTTTACCCTCCAAGATTTAGCGAACCTATCAAGCATTCCTTTAGAATTTCATGCTCATAACGACCTAGGGATGGCGACGGCTAATTCTCTGGCGGCAGTACAGGCTGGTTTTAAAGCAGTAAGTGTCACGGTTGGAGGCTTAGGAGAGAGAGCGGGTAATGCCGCGCTTGAAGAAGTTGCAGTTGCTCTGAAACACTGTCTCAAACAAGAAGTAAGGTTTGATCTAAAATCGGTAAATTCAATCGGCTTAATGGTAAGTATAGCATCTGACCGTAAGGTTCCTCGCGCAAAACCGATTATTGGATCTGACGTTTTTACTCATACGTCTTCTATTCATATCGACGGGATACAGAAAGACTATGCTAACTACCAAACTTTCCCGCCGGAGAGTGTAGGAAGGAAACACTCAACTTCCTTTGGAAGGCATACCAAATTAAAGAACGTTGTACACTTGCTAAAAGCAAGGGGAATGGACTATGATCATGACACTGTTAATGAACTATTAGGTAAAACCCTTGATAGAGTTCATCAGCTCAATAGGCCCTTGGAAGAAGAAGAAATCTTAGGAATCGTGTTAAGCTCATGATAGATCAAAAGAAACGACAAAAACCTTCTTTTAAGCTCAATGCTTGAAAAGAAGGTTTTTGTCGTTTTGCGTAGAATTTGAAATGCGCTATAGTTCTAAAAAAATGGGTATTATTTATAAAGTGAAAAAGACTATGTAAACTTAAGGTATTTTTCTTAAGTTGGATTAAATTGAGAGGGGTCAAAATAAATGGGAAAACTCGTTGAATGTGTACCGAATTTTAGTGAAGGGCGTCGTCTAGAGGTTATAGAGGCTATCGTAGGGGAGGTTAAGAGGGTCAAGGGGGTAAAACTTCTTGATGTTAAGCCTGACGCCAGCCATAATCGAACAGTCGTAACCTTTGTGGGGGAGCCCAAAAGTGTTAAACTTGCTGCCTTTAACGCCTGTGCCAAGGCGTGCGAATTGATTGACATGGAGCAACAGCAAGGTGGGCATCCAAGGATAGGTGCGACTGATGTCATCCCGTTTATTCCCGTTAAAGAGGTTAGCATGGAAGAATGTGTTCAGTTAGCCAACGATCTTGGTTCTGAGATTGCCGATAAGTTGGGTATTCCTGTTTATTTGTATGAGGAAGCAGCTAAAGTGCCGAGCAGAAGAAGGCTTCCTGATGTTAGAAAAGGGGAGTATGAAGGGCTTAAAGAGGAAATAAGTAAACCTGAACGCCATCCTGATTACGGTCAACCTAAAATGCATCCAACAGCCGGTGCTACAGTAGTTGGTGCACGGCAATTCTTGGTGGCCTACAATATTAATCTTGGCACGAATGATCTCAGTATTGCTAAAAAAATTGCCGATTCCATCCGCGAGGTCAAAGGAGGATTCAAGTATGTTCGAGCGATGGGAGTAATGTTGGAGGATCGAGATGTCGCCCAGGTGTCTATTAATATGGTTAATTACACAGGCACCCCATTGTTTCGGGTTTTTGAGACTGTGAAATCTGAAGCAGCTCGGTTTGGCGTAAGTATCATTGGCAGTGAATTAGTGGGTGTCACTCCTTTGCAGGCGCTCCTGGATGTCGCTGAGTTTTATTTGCGTTTAGAAAACTTTGACCGCAAACAGGTTTTTGAAGAAAATTTAACGGAAGACTAACTCGAGGTTCGAAGTTTAAAGATCGAAGATGTGGTTCGCAGCTCAAAGTTTTTAAGGTTCGAGATGTTTAAAGTGTTTTACAGTTAACTCATGCAACTAAAGTTGAACATTAAGACTTTGGTGGGGGAGTCTTACAATTAGATTAATATCATAGTAAATTAGATTGGTTTCTTAACTTCAGATGATCTGAAGTAAAATTATCGAATATCGAATATCGAACATTGATTAGGGGGTAGAATTAATGTTAGTCAACAAGACAGTGTGTGGATTTGTTGAAGAGTTAGCGAGTAATTCAGCAGCACCTGGCGGCGGGAGCGCGGCGGCTCTTGCTGGATCATTAGGGGCAGCATTGAGCATCATGGTTTGTAATTTTACAGAAGGTAAGCCTAAGTTTAGTAGTGTTCAAGATGAGATAACTCAAATTAAGCAAAAAGGGCTGGCCTTAAAGAATGATTTAATGGACTATGTTGATGGGGATACGAATGCCTTTGATGAGGTCATGAAGGCCTATAAATTACCTAAGGAAACGGATGCCGAGAAAAGTCTAAGGTCAGAAAAAATACAAGAGGCAACAAAACAGGCAACACTGCTGCCCCTTAAAGTAGCGGGGTCCTGCCTAGAAGTCTTAAAACTTTCGCTAAAGGTCTTAACAATCGGTAATCCAAACACTGCCTGCGATGCTGCAGTTTCTGGAGTCACAGCATATGCAGGTTTTCAAGGTGCGATTTTCAACGTTAAGATTAATCTGAGTTCAATTAAGGATGAGACATTTCTTCAAAAAGTCGGAGATAAGATCCTAGTGTTGCAAGACGAGGCGGATAAATCGAATCAGCTAATTTTAGCTCGAGCTAAAGAGGTTATTGGTTAAGGATGGAATGGATAAGAGAGCCTTCGACGGAGGCTCTCTTAAAATTCATAGGCGAAGAACTCTAGAATGGAGGTTTGGTTCGACCGTAAAGTCGGGGCATTAATTTGAGGAGATCTTAGAAATCAAGCGCCTCTGAAAAGCGTTGATTATCGGCTCAAATTTGATGTCTATAAAGGCTAAAGAAAATGTTATGCTAAAGGATTGACAAGAGACGCCTTTATCATATATGTTAGTAAGTACTTACATAGCATACTGAGGGAACCATACAAATTATTATTATATGAGGAGAGTTTTGATAATATGGAAAAAATAACCATGGATAAACGATTGGGAAAGGAGGAGCGAATCCTCCATGTAATTAAAATCGCCAAAGGGTTGTTTATAGACCAAGGCTATTCAGCAACTTCAACAGCACAAATCGCTCGTGAGTCAGAGATTGCAGAGATAACCTTATTTAGGTATTTCCCTACGAAACGAGAACTATTTGAGGCAGTCATCAAACCACTTGTGGATTTTGAAGGGGTTACAATGACTCCCTCAAATAGTGAACCATTTGTGAAATCGGATATATTTAAAATATTACACAAAAAAATCCGTTTCGCTAAAAAGGAACGGGAACTTGTACGTTTAGTCATTATAGAATCTCAACACCAACCTGATTTGGCCGGCAAATTTAACCCAGTGGCAAATACTTCAGGTCAATTACGAGACTTTTTACTTGGAACGGGCCTTAACGAAGAAACTTCTCAAGTTATTGTCAATCTGATGATGGGGCTAATGTTAACGATTGTCTTTACGCCACGCTATGATGAGGGATCTATCGATTTAACAGCCAAGATAATTGAAGCGCAAATTAGGCAGCTTCTTAACCATGCTTAAAATAATAAGCTTGATTGCCGAAGGGCGAGTTTTAGATGAGGAGTGATTGTAATGAAAAGGAATGTGCTAATTTTCATCATTATGATAGTGCTGCTAATTGCAGGGGGTTTAGCTGTTTTCAAAGAAGACGCAGCGCCGGTTGCTAAGGATCTTGGCATACCGATTAAAGTCGACACTGCAGAAACGGGTAGTTTGACAAAAGAAATAAACTATATTGGTACAGTTGAGCCCGAAAATTCTGTAACAGTATCCTCTAAACTAACCTCGGAAGTGATGCAAAGAAATGTTCAAGAAGGGGATCTTGTAAAAAAAGGGGATATTATCGCCAGATTAGATGATAGCAATTTAGTTGCTATACTGGATAGCACGATGAAAAAAATTGAAACCTTGCAGGTTAGTTATGCTTATCTGAATAAAGACGTTGAAACTTATTATGCAACCAGCCCTATGGTTAAAAAGATTGAAACCTTAGAGTTAAATCATACCTATCTGAGCAGCGAAGCGGAGAAATATAAAATACTATTAGACAATGAGGCTGTAGCTAAAAGTACATATGATAAAGTTAAGCATGAAGCAGACATGGTTAAAATGCAATTGGAAGAAGCAAAGGCTTCTTCGGAAAATGCTTATAATCAACTAAAAAGCCAAAGAGATTCAACGGGAGGGCAGTTGAAGGAGTTAGAAGCTAAAGTAAACGAATTAAATATAAGTATTGCTGAGGCGAGTATTGTTGCACCCATCTCCGGCAAAGTCAGAACGATCTATTATCAAACGGGTGACTTGGCTGCCGGAGGAAAGCCCTTTGCTATTCTTGATGAGACAGAGAGTTTGACGGCCAAGGTCAATGTTTCGGAACAAGACTTAGAAAAGATAAGCGTGGGGAGTAAGGTCGTTTTAAATATAACAGGGGTCATGGAGGGGATCGAGGCGAAGGTCACTAAAATTCCGACGAGTGTGAACTCCAATACAAGAATAGGTGAAGTAGAAATAGCTATCAGCGAGTTAGGCGGAAAGGATATCCCTGCAGGAACCAGCGCCGAGGTGAAATTTATAACGGATGAGCTACAAGAGGTCATAGTAATTTCCAGGACGGCCATCAAAAATTTAAAAGATAAGGAATTTGTTTATGTCCTTGAAGATGACATGGTTCATGAACAGGAAATAAAAACGGGCTTAGTTGTGGGTGATAGTGTACAGGTTGTAGAGGGATTAAATGCCGGAGCAGCAATAGCGGGTAATAATTTAACCAGGCTATATGACGGCGCCCAAGTATATGTCGCAGAAGGAGAAGATGAACAATGAATATTGGTCAATTTTCCTTAAAATATAAATACTTTGTTTTATCCCTGGCTATAGCTATTGTGCTGTTTGGCCTTTATGCGAAGTCTACCATAAAAACCCAGATGTCTCCTGACACTAATGCACCAATGACAACGGTTATTGTCCAATACCCGGGAGCTTCTGCGGAGGACGTCGTTAAAGATATTGTCAAGCCCCTGGAGGATGAATTTGGATCCTTAGATGGGTTAACTAAGATAAAATCTACCAGCCAGGATAATGTGGCATCTATTCGCTTAGAATTTAATTATGGCATGGATGTAGACCAGGCAGCCATTGATGTTCAAAATTCAGTGAATAGAATCAGAGGAACCCTGCCTGCCACGATGCAGGAGCCGAGGGTGTTAAAGTTTAGTTCCTCTGACAAACCTGTTGTGACGGTCAGTTTAAGTAGTGATTCAGCTGACTTGAAAGACCTTAGACAGCTGGCAGAGGACAAAATAGGGTTCGATCTTCAATTAGTAGAAGGAGTTGCTTCAATAAACCAGTTTGGTGGGAACATCACTGACGTTCAGGTGAAGCTGGATAAAAACAAGCTGGCTGCCTATGGACTGACGATGGATCAGGCTGCTAAAGCCTTGTCTCAAAATAATATTAAAGCACCTGGTGGAAAACTAATCGATAATAACAAAGAAATTCTGATCAGAGTAGACGAGAGCTTCCAGGATATCGAGGATATCAGAAAACTCCGCATACCTCTAGCCGGTGGAAACTTTGTTTATCTTGAAGCTATTGCTGAGGTTAAGGTGTCTATCGAAGAGCTGGAAAGCGCTTATAAATTTAATGGCAAGGAATCCATAGCCATTATGATCACTAAAAAGTCGGATGCCAATACGGTAGAAGTAGTGCAAAATATAAAAAAAGAACTTGAGAAATTAAAAGTAAATTATCCATTTATTGATTTTGAAATTGCTCAGGATGATTCTACCTTTACGAACCAGATGGTTGATAATATGACTTCCAGTGTGTTTGTTGCCCTGCTTTTTACAGTTTTTATTATAATGCTGTTTATTTCCAATGTTAGTCAGTCTTTTGTTATTTCGGTATCCATGCCTCTAGTTTTCATGATTACAATAGGATTAATGAAACTCTTTGACATGAAGCTGGATATGGTGACACTTTCAGCTTTGATACTAAGTATCGGTTTTGTCGTAGATGGTGCGATTGTTGTGGTTGAAAATATTATGACTCACCATCATAAGTTGGGAAAAGATATTACGACAGCTGCCATAGATGGGACAAAGGAAATAAGTATGCCAGTTCTAGCAGGGGTGCTCACAACCTTAGTCGTATTAGTGCCTCTTTTATTTATAAAGGGTTTTGTAGGAGAAATGTTTAGACCATTAGCTCAGACAGTTATCTTCGCTATTTCGTCTTCTGTAGTAGTAGCGCTTGTAATTATCCCCTTATTTACGGTTATGTTTGATAAATTTAAGTTTAGAAAAACGGAAAAATTGATCAAAATCGCAACTGTACCTTTTAACAATATGATGAATAGGGTGTTGGATTTTTATTTGGATTTATTAAAAATCTCACTTAAGCACAAGTTTAAAATGTATGCAGTTGTTATAGCGTTATTGGTGTTAAGTGCAAGATTTTTAGTGACCAATGGAATAGAAATGCTCCCTAAGTTCGACAGTGGCACCAGTTATGTTTCCTTTGAAATGAAACAGGGGACCGCTTTGAGTGATACAACAGAAGCAGTAGCGGTCATCGAAAAAATTCTAAGTGAAGAAAAAAATGTCCTAGGATATGATACTCAGATTGGGTACGAAAAAGATAGCAATCAACTCAGCGATTTTGGAATTATGGGTATAAACCAGGCGGTTATCACTATAAATCTAACTCCAAGAACAGAAAGAAAAGAAACGATCTGGGAGTTCCAGGAGAAACTGAGGGCTCAGATAGACCGAATTCCAGACATTCAGAGATTTGTTGTCAAAGAAAAAGGTGGAACTGCAAGCAGTAGTTCGTCAGCACCCTTGGATATCAGAATCAGCGGTCCAGACCCGGAGCTTCTTTATAATCTTGCAATTGATTTGGAAGAAAAGATAAAGTCGGTTGAGGGTACTACCAATATATACAAAAGCTATAACATGGATAATCTCCAGCTTAATATCAGATTGAATAAGGCCAGGGTACAGGAATTGGGACTAACGAATGCCTTAGTTGCTCAACAAATATACAATTCAACCGAAGGCATAAAGGGTACGGCCATGGACTTGGAGGAAGCGGATAACGTTAATATTTCTGTTGAATATATGGATGAATACAAACATTCTGTTGACAATCTGTTAGATGTATCGATTAGCACTCCACTAGGACAAAAAATTCCCTTAAGAGAGATTGCTTCTGTTGAGCAAGGTAAAAGAGCAAATATCATTACCAAAGAGGACTTGGAATACACAATCGACATTTTGGGGTATACGGATACCAGAGCCTTTAGCCACATTACCAAGGATGTCCAGAAAATATTGGATGCTTACCCATTGCCCAGTGGTTATTCAGTTGGGCTTACCGGAGAAAATGAAGATATGGGCGAGTCTATGAAAGATATGCTTTTCTTGCTGGCGCTCGCCGTAATCTTTGTCTATCTTGTGTTAGTTCCGCAATTTAAATCATTTTTACATCCGATCACCATTATGGCGACAATTCCATTGGTGATCATCGGAATTGCTCCGGCACTAGGGATAGCGGATAAATACATTTCTATGCCGGTACTTTTAGGAGTAATCTTACTTGCGGGTACGGTTGTTAATAACTCAATCCTTGTGGTGGATCAAGCTATTGTTAATCAAAATCAGGGGATGTCTATCGAAGATTCAGTGATAACTGCGGTAAGGTCAAGATTCAGGCCTATTATGATGACAGCGCTTTCAGACGTTGTCGGTATGTTACCGTTAGCCTTGCAGCTTGCCCTAGGTTCGGAAAGATTTTCACCGTTAGCGATAGCTGTTGTAGGGGGTATGTTGGCAGCGACTTTTCTGACCATGATAGTAATTCCGGTCATATATGCAACATTCGAGAATTTTAAATCCAAACACCGCAAGTCACTAGGGGCCATCAATACTAAGGGGAGTTATTCGAATAGTAGTTCTTACGTTTGACACTTCAAATTCTTGCGAAATTCCCCCCTAAGCTGTTATACTAAGTATTTAGAATATCTAAATTTGCATATTTAAACTTGTTTATAGAAATGAGGGCAGGACCTTGGCACAGGCTTCACAACGTATCCGAAATTTTTCTATTATTGCACATATTGATCATGGCAAATCTACTTTAGCTGACCGGCTGATAGAATATACCGGGGCCTTGAGTAAACGAGAAATGGAAGAGCAAGTCCTTGATTCCATGGATTTAGAGCGTGAACGTGGGATTACGATTAAGCTTCAGGCAGTGCGGTTAAGTTATCAGGCTCAAGATGGCGAGATTTATGAGCTTAATCTTATTGATACGCCAGGTCACGTAGATTTCACTTATGAGGTATCTCGCAGTTTAGCAGCCTGTGAAGGAGCTCTGTTGGTTGTGGATGCGGTTCAAGGAATTGAGGCTCAGACCTTGGCTAATGTTTATTTAGCTTTAGATAATAATCTTGAACTGATTTCGGTTATTAATAAAATTGACCTCCCTAGTGCGGAACCTGAGCGGGTTAAACAGGAAATTGAAGATGTAATAGGCTTAGATGCTAGTGAAGCTATTCTGGCCTCGGCAAAGACAGGTGCTGGAATTGAAGAGATCCTTAAGAGGATCGTGACTATGGTTCCGCCTCCCAAAGGAGATGATCAAGCACCTCTGAAAGCCTTAATTTTTGACTCGAAATTTGACGCCTATAAAGGCGCTATTTCCTATGTCAGGATTGTAGAGGGACGAGTTACTAAAGGGACGACGATGAAAATGATGTCGAGTGGAAAAACTTTTGAAGTAACTGAGGTCGGGGTGTTTGCTCCTTCGATGCGTATTGTCGAAGAACTTAAAGCGGGTCAAGTCGGATTTATAGCGGCTAGCATCAAAAACGTTAAGGATACGCAGGTCGGAGATACGATTACGGATGCAGAAAATCCTGCAGATAAGCCGCTTCCTGGGTACAGGAAGGCTACGCCCATGGTGTTTTGCGGACTCTATACAGTCGAGGCGAGCGACTATAATAGGCTGCGCGATTCCTTAGAAAAGCTTCATCTCAACGATGCAAGTTTGATTTTTGAGCCAGAGACCTCGATTGCTTTGGGTTTTGGTTTTCGCTGCGGATTTCTCGGCCTGCTTCACATGGAGATTATACAGGAACGCTTGGAACGGGAATATGACCTTAATTTGATAACTACGGCACCCAGCGTTATTTATAAGGTGAACACCATAAAAGGGGAAGTTTTAAATATCGATAATCCCTCCAATCTTCCCAAAGTTGATCAAATAGTTAGTATCGAAGAGCCAATTGTTAAGGCCACGATTTTGGTTCCGTCAGAGTATGTTGGAGCGATCATGGAACTCAATCAGGAAAAGCGCGGAACGTATTGCAATATGGATTACGTGTCCACGAGTCGGGTAAAACTGATTTATGAACTTCCACTTAGTGAGATAGTCTTTGATTACTTTGATCAATTAAAGTCACGGACAAAAGGGTATGCGTCTTTGGATTATGAGCTATCGGGCTATAAAGAAACGGATTTAGTCAAAATAGATGTCCTTCTGAATGGCGAAATGGTAGACGCACTTTCATTTATCGTGCACCGAGCAAAGTCTTATAATCGGGGAAGGAAGCTTGTGGAGAAACTTCGAGGCATTATTCCAAGGCATATGTTTGAAATTCCGATTCAGTCGGTGATCGGGAATAAGGTTATTGCTCGCGAAACTGTTAATGCGATGAGAAAAGATGTATTGTCCAAATGCTATGGGGGAGATATTTCCCGTAAAAGAAAACTACTCGAGAAGCAAAAAGCAGGGAAAAAGCGCATGAAGCAAGTAGGCAGCGTGGAAATCCCACAGGACGCTTTTATGGCGGTATTACAGATTGAGGATTAACTTCGATAAGTCGGTGAGTGAACACGTTTAGCTAAAGCTGAACATTGAGACTTCAGAGGAAATCTAACCCACCTGAAGTTTACGAAGAACCCAACCCCATTTATAGGAAGTGGGGGTCTTGAAAACTGGATAAATGTATCTATGATAAGACATGATGCAGCAGTTAGCATAAAAAACAAGGAGAAAGAGTGTGTACGCGTATGCCGTCTTTATACGTTCACGTCCCGTTTTGTATTCATAAATGCGATTACTGTGCGTTTTATTCCTATTCACTGATGGATTCCCCTAAGGATCTTAGCTCTGTGTATTTAGAGGGTTTAGAAATAGAGATGGCAAAGATGCAAAAAGATGCCCCTCAAGGGGTGTCTTCTCTTTTTATTGGCGGGGGGACTCCAACAGTATTGAAGGAAACAGAGCTAGAACGCTTACTTAGGATGATTCAACGATATTTCCCAATGAGCCCGGGAGTGGAGCAAACGATGGAAGGGAATCCGGGGACTATTACGGAGGAAAAGATTAGACTAATACAAAGTTATGGGATCAATCGATTTTCTCTGGGGATTCAGTCTTTTAATGATCAATTGTTAAACGCTGTGGGGCGTGTTCATACTGCTAAGCAAGCTCGTGAAGCTATCGAACGATTGAGAGAGGCAGGGTTTAAGAACCTTAATCTGGATTTGATGTTTGGGCTTCCAGGTCAAGCTATGACGATATGGCAGATGTCCCTAGAAGAGGCTCTTTCCTATTCGCCTGAACACCTATCCCTCTATGGTTTAATGCTAGAAGAAGGAACGCCGCTTTTTGAACGGTACACAGGAAAAACAAACGGGGAACGAGGTGAGGCACGGGGGACGGTTCTTGAGGAGAAGGCAAAGATGTCAACCGGTTTAGTACAGGTTGATCTACTTCCGGATGGAGACCTACAGGCCGACATGTATGAATGGGCTGTGAAGCGTTTAAAGAGCGAGGGGTATAGGCAGTATGAGACCTCTAATTTTGCGCGCCCTGGTTATGAATGTCAACATAACTTAGGGTATTGGCGAGGAGGAGATTATTTAGGTGTAGGGCCTGGAGGGGTATCTTGTTTAAATAGAGTGCGTTTGAAAAATATTGAGGATGTACAGATGTATAAGATCCTCCTGAGCAAGGGGCAATGCCCACTCGATGAGTCTGGGCGGGAGATCTTGTCTTTGCGTGAGTGTATGGGGGAGCGCATGATTCTTGGCTTGCGTTTAGAGGAAGGGGTTCATCTTAAGACCTTTGAAGATGATTTTGGAACGGATCTCAGGGATATTTATAGATCTGTTTTGGAACGCTATAAAAAAGAGGACGTTTTTATCTTGGTTAAGGATGATTATCTATGCTTAAATCCCAAATATTCTTTTGTTGCAAACTCTATCTTACAGGAATTTGTTTAAGTCACTTTATGTGAGAATAATATCTTTAAAATGATTCTTGACAAAGCGAAAATGACGTGGTAATGTGAAGACATCAACTGTTAGCACTCATCGATGGAGAGTGCTAACAACTTAAAAGATAAAGATCTTGCTTGTTATTGGGTACTTTATCGGAGGATCAGTTAAGAAAGCGGGGAAGCATGTATGCAAATGGATGAACGCAAACGCAAAATATTACGAGCGATAGTTCAGGATTATATTGCTACCGCCGAACCGATTGGTTCTCGAACGATTGCACGTAAGTTTGATCTGGGTGTATCCTCGGCTACGATTCGTAATGAAATGGCCGACTTGGAAGATTTAGGATTTATTGAACAACCGCATACCTCTGCAGGGCGAATACCTTCGGATGCAGGATATCGATATTTTGTAGATTGTCTGATGGATCCTCAAGTACTTAATGCTGAGGAAATGGAAATCATCGAGCGTGAGAGCACGAGGAGAATCAATGAGCTTCAGGAAGTCATAACACATACTAGCAAATTATTATCAGAGCTTACAAACTTAACGAGTCTTGTTCTAGGACCACATAAAGGGAAGAGTACGTTTGGAAAAATGCATTTTCTGCCATATCAACCTGGTCAGGTTATTATGGTAATCGTCAAAGAAAATGGCGTGGTGGAAAACCATATTATTGATGTCGGGGAGAATCTCACGGCGGAAGAGCTGCAGCAAGTGGCTGGGGTCTTTAACCAAAAAATGCGTGGATATTCATTAGGTCAGGTCAAACGCAGTATGCTTCATGAAATTTATAGTGAACTGTCTCGGCAAAGACTACTAATAGACAATGCTTTGGATATGTTAAGAGCTATATTAGATGATAACGAGGAAGAGGAGCGTATCCATCTCGGGGGAACCCTAAATATGCTCAATCAACCTGAATTCAGAGATTTAGGTAAGGTCAAAACTTTGTTCAAAGTATTTGAAGAAAATGAGCCCTTGAAAAAACTATTAACCCCCCGGCAAGAAGGACTAAATGTCACTATCGGTGGAGAAAATACATTAAAGGAATTTCGTGATTGCAGCTTAATTTCTGCAACTTATAAAGTAAATGGATTAACGATCGGGGCGGTGGGCGTACTAGGACCGACCCGTATGGATTACGCCAAAGTTATTGCTATTGTTGATTTTATGACTCGAAGTTTGACGGAAATTTTGACTAAACGCAGGCGGTGACGAGGGTCGCGAGGGCTGGAGTGAAATTGCTCCGCTCACCACGGCGCCGTCGCTATCGAGCTTGATTACGAGGCGAGCGTTGGCAAACCTCTGGGCTTTCTGGCCGCATACTATGCCGTCCGTGGCGCATGCGGCACTAGGAACATTGTGTTCCGTCGCATGTGTGTCGCTCCTTGCCATCCTTGGCACCGCGACATCAGTCCGTCCCGGCATCTAGCCATCCATGGCGATGCTCTAACCTCGAACGTCCATGTTCGGAGTCATGGACTAGTCCCGTGCCACGCTGGCGCCTCGTAATGTAAGCTCGATTGACGCGACTCTGCCTAAAGGTTCGCTGCGAAGTTCACTCCATCCTGGCTGGGGTCGACGGGGAATGGGTTATTGTTTGATATGCGGTGACTGAGCCTTTTGGTTCATTCTATATAAATAAAAACTTATAATGATTAAGTTGCGAGAGGTGATTATGCATGGCGCGAATGAGAGAAGAAACTCTCAGAGGCCGAAAGCTTAGTACGGATGAGGATCAAGTGGAGGATGCGCAAGAGCGTGACCTTGAGAATCCTCCGGGAGAAGATAGTCTGGATAGCAATGATATGAGTCCTTTAGAGAAGATTATGACGCTAGAGGCGGAGCTTGTCCAAGCCAAAGCTAAAGTTGATGAGCATTACGATCGTTTGTTACGATTGCAGGCGGAATTCGATAACTACCGAAAACGGACGCAGAAGGAAAAGACTGATATTATTAAATTTGCTTCTGAACGTCTTGTTGCGGAGTTGCTTCCGGTTTTGGACAATTTTGAACGGGCGGCGAGTTCAGCCCAATTAAACCCGGATTTCAATGCTTTTTCTCAAGGCGTGGATATGATTTTCCGTCAATTGCAAACTGCGCTTAACAAGGAAGGCCTTAAGGCGATTGAAGCCACGGGGCAGCCTTTTGATCCGAATCTTCATGACGCAGTGCTTCGAGTGGAGTCAGATGAACACCCTGAGAATACTGTCGTAGAAGAACTACAAAAAGGGTATTACCTTAAAGAGAAAGTTTTACGCCCGAGTATGGTTAAAGTTTCGAACTAGTTAAAGGAGGAAGATTATAATGGGTAAAATTATTGGTATTGACTTAGGTACAACTAACTCTTGTGTTTCAGTTATGGAAGGTGGAGAAGCTGTTGTCATTCCTAATGCTGAGGGAAATCGTACAACTCCATCAGTCGTAGGCTTTTCAAAAACTGGTGAGCGATTAGTCGGCCAGGTTGCTAAACGCCAATCTGTTTCTAATCCTGATAAAACTGTCAGTTCCATTAAACGTCATATGGGCTCAGATCATAAAGTGAAAATTGATGATAAGACATATAGCCCTCAAGAAATTTCTGCGATGGTTCTCCAAAAGCTCAAAACCGATGCTGAGGCCTATATTGGGCAACCGGTTTCACAAGCGGTCATTACGGTTCCTGCATATTTTACAGATGCCCAACGCCAAGCTACTAAAGATGCTGGCTCAATTGCAGGGCTTGAAGTCCTTCGGATTATCAATGAGCCTACAGCTGCTGCACTTGCCTATGGTCTTGATAAAAAAGATGATTCAACCGTTTTGGTCTATGACCTAGGGGGCGGGACCTTTGATGTATCAATTCTCGAATTAAGCCAAGGCATGGTTGAAGTGAAAGCTACAAGTGGAAATAATAATTTAGGTGGCGACGATTTTGACCAACGCCTAATCGATTATATGGTAGCTGAATACAAGAAGAGTCATGGCGCAGACCTCTCCAAAGATCGAGTTGCCCTTCAACGTTTAAAAGAAGCTGCTGAAAAGGCTAAGATTGAGCTTTCCGGTGTTACAAATTCTAACGTCAATCTTCCGTTTATCACTATGACGGAAGAGGGACCTCAACATTTGGATATGAATATTTCCCGGGCTAAATTTGATGAAATCACATCTGACCTTGTGGAATCTACCATTGGACCTACACGCCAAGCAATTGCAGACGCAAAACTATCTTGGAGCCAAATTGATCAAATTATTTTAGTGGGTGGATCTACTCGTATCCCTGCTGTTGTAGAAGCTATTAAGAAATTAAGCGGTAAAGACCCGCATAAAGGGGTTAATCCGGATGAAGTGGTCGCCATGGGTGCGGCTATTCAAGGGGGCGTGCTCAGTGGTGAAGTTAAGGATATGATCTTGTTGGATGTTACTCCGCTTTCCTTAGGGATTGAAACCCTTGGTGGAGTATTTACCCGGATCATTGATCGTAACTCGACCATCCCGACCACGAAATCCCAGACTTTCTCAACTGCTGCAGACAATCAGACCTCTGTAGACATTCATGTGCTCCAAGGAGAGCGTGAAATGGCAAGTTATAACAAGACTCTGGGACGTTTCCAACTTACTGGAATTCCTCCCGCACCACGTGGTATTCCACAAATCGAAGTTAAATTTGATATCGATGCCAACGGTATTGTTCACGTTTCAGCAAAAGATGTGGCCACTGGAAATGAACAAAAAGTGACAATAACTTCTTCTACGGGTCTTTCCAAAGAAGATATCGAGAAAATGAAGCAAGACGCTGAGGCTCATGCAGAGGAAGATAAGAAACACAGAGAACTAATCGATGCTAAGAACCAAGCTGATTCAATTGGCTACCAAACCGAGAAAACCCTCAAGGACTTTGAGGGTAAGGGTGACGCTGCTGAAGTTGAAAGCATCAAAAAGGCACTAGAAGATCTCAAAACAGCGGGTGCTGGTGACAGCGTTGAGGAGATTAATGCAAAAACTGAGGCGTTAAATAAAGTACTCCATCCTTATATTGAGAAGATGTATCAACAACAAGCAGCTCAAGACCCGAATGCTGGGGCTGGGGCACAACCTGGAGCTGAACAATCTAAAAAAGATGATGATGTAGTAGATGCTGAGTTCACTGAAGTGAAGAAGGATCAATAAAGAGATCTGGGGTCGATGGGGGGGCCGGAGTGAAATTGCTCTGCTCACCACGGCGCCGTCGCTATCACGCTTGATTACGAGGCGAGCTTTGGCAAACCTCTGGGCTGTTCTGGCCGCATGCTATGCCGTCCATGGCGCATGCGGCACTAGGAACATCGTGTTCCGTCGCATGTGTGTCGCTCCTTGCCATCCTTGGCACCGCGATATCAGTCCATCCATGGACTAGTCCCGTGCCACGCTGGTGCCTCGTAATGTAAGCGCGATTGATCGCGACTCTGCCTAATGGGGTGTTTTCGCTTCGTAAGGGTGACTTGGTGATATTTTATTTAGGATATTTTTTGGGGGTGCAAAGGCTTGAAAGGCCTTTGTGCCCGCATTTGTTTGTAGAAAAGTTGAATTGATTCCCATTAATTTGGATATTTCCTTGTGCTTCAGGCCGAAGGATCATATAATACTATAGAACTTTACTGTCTGAGTGGATTGTTAAGCAGGAGTGTGGAGGAAAATAATGAAACGCGATAACTATGAGGTGCTCGGGGTCGAGCGGAATGCTAGTGAACAGGAGATAAAAAAGGCGTACAGAAAGTTAGCCCGCCAATATCATCCGGATGTCAACCCGGGGAATAAGGAAGCTGAAGAGAAGTTTAAGGAAGTTACTGATGCGTATGACGTTTTAAGTGATCCGGAGAAGAGAGCACGTTATGACCAATTTGGTCATGCAGATCCTAGTCAGGGTGGATTTGGAGACGCTGGGGGCTTCGGTGACATTTTTGATATGTTTTTCGGCGGAGGCGGTGGACAACGCCGTGGTGGGCCACAGCGGGGTTCCGATTTGCGTTATGCTATGACCTTGAGCTTTGAAGAAGCGGTGTTTGGAGTAGAAAAAGAAATCCAAATCCCACGGGACGAAACTTGTATGGATTGTCAGGGCTCAGGGGCTGCGCCTGGAACGCATCCTACGACTTGTTCCCAATGTCATGGTAGTGGGCAGGTCAAGGTCACTCAGAGGACGCCTTTTGGTCAAATACAAACAGCAAGAACTTGTCCAACCTGTCAGGGAGAAGGTCGTACTGTTAGTAGCCCTTGCTCTACCTGTCATGGACAAGGGAAGGTCCGTAAGGTTAAAACTATTAAGATTAGTGTTCCCGAAGGTTCGGAAGATGGTTTGAATTTAAGGCTTAGCGGAGATGGTGAAGCAGGGGCTAAAGGTGGGCCGCCTGGAGACTTGTATATTATTTTACAAGTTAAACCACACAAGTTCTTTGAACGTGATGGAAATGACGTTTATTGTGAGATTCCAATCACCTTTGTTCAAGCTGCTTTGGGTGCGGAGATTGATGTGCCAACTCTAGATGGAGTGGTTAAGATGAAAGTTCCAGAAGGGACTCAAACGTCCACGATCTTTAGGCTTAAAGGGCATGGTGTACCTCGTCGTCGAGGAACTGGCCGTGGGGATCAGCATGTTAGAGTTGTTTTGACAACTCCAACTAAACTGAATGATAAGCAAAAGAAACTCTTGCGCGAATTCGGAGAAGTAACTTCTGAACAACAACAAATGGGCAAAAAGTCCCTGTTCGAAAAGTTTAAAGAAAACCTTCGTGATGCAATGGGGTAAAAAAGGAGTACAAACAATGGATTGGCGTGAAGTGGCGGTAACAGTTTCATCTGAAGGAGAGGAAGCTGTTGCCGATCTTTTTTATGAGTTGGGTTGTCCTGGTGTGAGTGTAGAAGATCCTGAACTTTTGTTAAAATACATTGAATCGGGTGAGTGGGATTACCATGCTTTTGGAGAGGTGAAGCTTACGGGTAACTCTGTAGTGAAGGGTTACTTTCCAGAGGATGATGAGCTTAAGGACAAACTTCATAAGCTTGATTTAGGGATTTTTGAACTCGTGGACCGCTATCCACATTTGTTTATTCTGCCTAAAGCAATCTCGCTTAAGGAAACTGATTGGGAAACTGCGTGGAAGGCCTATTTTAAACCAATACATATTGGCAAACATTTTCTGATTAAACCAACTTGGGAGCAAGTTGAACCCATGCCTGAGAACGTTGTTCTTGAGCTCGATCCAGGTATGGCCTTTGGTACTGGAACTCATCCTACAACAACGTTATGTTTAAAGGCTTTGGAGGACATTATAAGACCAGGACACATGGTTTTTGACTTAGGAACAGGTTCTGGAATTCTTGCTATCGCAGCGGCGAAACTTGGTGCGAAGGTAGATGCAGTGGATCTTGACTCGGTCGCAATCAAGGTGGCTCAAGAAAATGTTGCTTTAAATAATGTGAATGACCGAGTACGAGTCTTACGTGGGAATTTAGGGACTGTGCTTATTGGACAGGCGGATGTCGTTATTGCCAATATTATCGCTGACGTAATCTTAATGTTACTTTCGGATTTAAAGCGTATACTGCACCGGCATGGTGAGTTTTTAGCGTCTGGAATTATTGACAATCGGGCCGATGAAGTAGAAGCTGCCCTAAAGGAAGCAGGATTTAAAATTGTAGAACGTGTCGAAGATTCTGGCTGGATCTTATTTCGTGCGAGGTGGGCTTAAGATGAATCGATTTAAAATTACCGAACTCGGCAAAGATGTTTTTTGGTTGCGTGATGCAGAGCGAGAACATCTCGTTCGAGTGCTCCGACTTTCACCAGGAGATTTGGTAGTGGGCTATGATAATACTGGTAGGGAGTATACCAGTGTAATTGTTAAAATTGAAGACAAAAGTGTTACTTGCCGAATTCTTAGTACGGACCAGCCTGATGTTGAGGCCCATACCTCCGTTTTTATAGTGGCAGGACTTTCTAAGGGAGAAAAAATGGACTGGGTGATTCAGAAAGGAACTGAATTGGGCATGGCGGGGCTCATTCCTTTGCGCACTAAACGCTCCATCGTACATATTGAAGGAAAAAAGGCCCAAGATCGGGTCGTTCGCTGGCAAAAAATCTCCTCCGAGGCTTCAAAACAGTCTCATAGGGTTCAAGAACCCGAAATATTTGAGGTTTGTGATTGGAAGGATCTTAAAGAACAATTACCTGAGGATACTCAGTGGATTATTCCTTATGAAGAAGAGAAGACGCAACGTTTGACCTCTGTTCTTGGAACGATGAAGGCTGAACACCCAATTGCCATAATCATTGGCCCGGAGGGAGGATTTGAAGAAACAGAAGTGGCTTGGGCGCAAGAAAACCTCGGTGCTCAAAGTGTCTCGTTAGGACCAAGGATTCTGAGGACGGAGACAGCAGCAGTGGCAACGCTTACGCTGGTGTTGGGGTGTTTTGGGGATATTGGGTAGGGGACTTGCGTGTACATCGCTCGGTGCTTACGACGCAGAGCAAACTAACCGTTCAAGCTCTTGGCTTTGGGGAGCGGGGTACATCCTTCGGCGATAGTATCATTTTAAAGAACCCGCCTACGGCGATAATCTCCACTGGAGACTATCGTGCCAGATGAGCCGTCCGTGGCTCACTGGCGGCAGTGTACATCCGCAGGCCATGGATGGCCAAGTGTCCCTGTAGCCATGGATGGCGAGAAGGGACCTTGTACACTGCCCCGTGTCTGGGGTCGCTTGAACGGAAGTTTGCTATTCTGCTTACGTAAAGACGTCGCTGATGTATCACACTGTCCCGGTGCTAGGGGCGGGGAGACGTTGCATGGGAGAAGGCACATTTCATGTGCGCCTTCCATGCAAGTTTGGCAAGTTGTTCGAGCTCAGGGTAGAGAATGGGCCTGGGCTTACTTGCAATATCAAACCTCTTCTTTGAAGATAGCAAACCATGAACCACGGAAAAAAAGGTGGAATATTTAATGTCATTCGATATTCAAAATCCAATCATCGAACCACGAGTCACGAGCTACGAACCACCAAAAGCGGTTTGTTTCGTCACGCTGGGTTGTAAGGTGAATCAAACTGAAAGCGAAGCGATGGCCCAGCTTTTTCGAGAGGCGGAGTATCAGGTGGTGAGTGCCCAAGAAGAAGCGGATGTTGTTGTGGTTAATACTTGTACTGTGACGAATACGGGTGATAGTAAATCCCGTCAGGTTATCCGTCGAATGATTAAGGCTCACCCGGAGAGTGTTGTGGTGGTCATGGGTTGTTATGCTCAAACGGCGCCGGGGGAAGTTCTTGGTATTGACGGCGTCGATCTGGTTCTTGGTAATCAGGATCGCACGAAAATCCTAGAGTGGATTGAGCGAGTGAAGGCGGAGAAGGTACCTCAGAATGCTGTGCGTGGGATTTGGGATGCTGAGGAGTTTGAAGAGCTTCCACAACTTAGTGAAGAGCACCGGACAAGAGCAATGCTGAAGATCCAGGAAGGGTGCAATCAGTTTTGTACGTATTGTATTATTCCTTATGCCCGGGGTCCTTTGCGTAGTCGGCGCCCTGAGAACGCGATTGCTGAGGCTCGGAGACTGGTTGAGGAGGGGTATCCGGAAATTGTCTTGACTGGTATTCATACGGGGTATTATGGTCAGGATTTGCGAGACGATTGGAATTTGGCTCGCTTAGTACAGGAGTTGGACAAAATCCCTGGACTTCGCCGTCTGCGCTTAAGTTCGATTGAGCCAATGGAGTATACGACTGAGTTGATTGAGATCATTGTCTCGTCTGATAAAGTCTGTCCTCATTTACATATACCCTTACAAAGTGGAAGCGATAAGGTTTTAGTTCGAATGAATCGTCCTTATGATTTGAACGAGTATGGAGCTTTACTGGAAAGACTTCGTCAGCGGATTCCAAATCTTGCTGTGACGACTGACGTTATTGTCGGTTTTCCAGGGGAAACAGATGAAGACCATGCCTCAACTATAGAGTTTGTAAAGTCATGTAATTTTTCTGGTATTCATGTGTTTCCGTATTCCAAGCGGAAAGGGACCCCTGCCGCAGATTATCCGGATCAAGTTTTAAAGAAACTAAAGGATGAAAGGGTAAAAGAACTTTTAGCGGTTGCACGCGATAGTCAGGCTAGGTTTAGTCGTGGTTTTATTGGGAATTCTGTTGAAGTGTTGATTGAAAGAGTAGATTTAAAAGGATGCGCCGTTGGGCATACTCCTCATTATATTCAGGTAGAAATTCCGGCGCGTGAGAATGGTAAGTTATGGACCGCTGGGGAGTTTGTAACCGTTGTTTTGGAAGAACACTATATTAAACTTTCCTAGGCAAATCTTATACTGATTGCTGTGCCATAAGCTTATAAGTAACTATAATGGAAGCAATAATACGTAGGTGAATGGGTGAAAGACTTTTTAACTAAACATGGTTAAAGGAAAACGAAGAAATCTATATTAACGCTGAAGATGGACAATAAAATTAATTTTTCTTAAAGAAAGTCTGTTCACTAGTAAATATAGGGGTTTTAGGTGAATAAGATAAGGGAGGTAATGAATACAAATGTCAGATTGTATCTTTTGTCAAATAGCCCTCGGTAAGATTCCCAGTGAAATCGCTTATGAAGACGATGAGTTAATTGCTTTCAAAGATATTCAGCCGTTAGCTCCTGTGCACTTGGTCATTATTCCAAAAGTCCATTTGCGCAGTCTTAACGATGTAACACCTGAAAATGAACAATTAATTGGTCATTTGTTCGGAATTATCCGTCGACTGGCAGAGGAGTTTGGAGTGGCAGAGTCCGGTTACAGAGTGGTCACCAATACTGGAACGGACGGAGGACAAGTTGTAGGACACCTGCATTTTCATTTGCTTGGAGGGCAGGCCCTAAACGCTAGAATCGGATGATTTTGTGATTTTTGAGTTGAATAGGTTGCTGCGATAAGTCTTAACGGCTAAAGTGAGCTTGACGCAACCCGCTTCATCCAGTATAATAATAAAGTATATTTGTGATGATCCAGTGGAGGGAGGGATAGACAATGAGTGAAGTCAAAGTTGGTAAAAATGAATCCCTTGATGCCGCACTCCGCCGGTTCAAGCGTTCTTGTCAAAAGGCAGGTGTTAGTGCAGAAGCTCGTAAGCACGAGGCATATGAGAAACCAAGTGTGAAGAGAAAGAAAAAGTCAGAAGCTGCACGTAAACGCAAGTTCAAGTAAGGAGTGTCTCGAATTGACCCTGAAAGATCGCTTGGTTGAGGATATGAAGGTTGCCATGAAGGCCAAAGAGGAGGGGAAGGTAAGACTTTCCGTCATCCGAATGGCTAGGGCTGCCATAAAAAATGCTGAGATCGACAAGAAAATTGAATTTAACGATGAGCAAGTCATCGAAGTATTAGCACGTGAAATGAAGCTTCGTCGGGATGCGCTTGAAGTTTTCGGGCAAGCGGATCGCCCCGATAAGGTTAAGGCTCTGGAAGAGGAAATGGTCGTTCTAATGGATTACCTTCCTCAACAGCTTTCCGAAGGGGATATTCGCAAACTCGTTGAGGAGACCGTTACCACACTAGGGGCACAAAGCCTCAAAGACCTCGGGAAAGTCATGGGGGCAGTAACCCCTAAGACCAAAGGACGTGCTGATGGCAAACTTGTCAATCAGATTGTACGGGAATTTCTTGGGGCATAAGCTAATTATGCTTAGTAAAAGAGGCCCAGTTACTGAAGTAACTGGGCCTCTTTTAGGTGCGCCACCATGGTGATTTAGTGGGTGATGAAAGTCTATGTTGGATGTTAATAGAATTGCCAACCAATAGCCAAGAGCGAGGGTGTAGAGAAGTTTCTAAATTGTTCAAAACAATTTGATCCAAGGCTTGGACTATTATTGCTTTTCCCTTCATAAATATCCAGAGAGGGGAGGGGTTTTTTTGTTCAAGAAAATACAGACCAGCGTTGGAGAAGTTTTGGATTTTCCACCGGATGTAGTAGGAGAAGGTCCTAAGATTACTATAACTGGTCGAAGGCAAATAATGGTTGAGAATTATTTGAGCGTTCTCAATTTTTCAGAAGAAGAAATTCGGTTGGCAACTGCGGAGGGGGATATCTTTTTTAGAGGAAAGGGGTTAATGCTAAAAGTTATCTTAGCTACAGAACTGCAGATCGAAGGGGCACTGTCTTCCTTTTCGTTTGGTGGAGGGGAGATAGAGTAATGTTTGATTGGTTGCGAACGTTCTGGTATGGGCGAATTCTATTCCTCGCGCGAGGAGAGCAATTAGCGCGCTTCGTTAATCTAGTCTCAAGAGACGGTATCATTCTTTATCATACTCAAAAGTCTGAGCGAGGAATGCGGGCACAGATTAAGCTTGCAGATTTTCGGCGCTTGCGTAAGGCAGCACGCCAGACACATACAAGGGTACATATGGTAGCTAAATATGGCTGGCCTTTTGTTGCAGCACGTTGGTGGCGTAGAAAAGGACTATTGCTAGGAATTGTAATTATTGCTTCGGTACTAACGATTCTGTCTCAACTCGTACTTTCCATTTCTGTGTTGGGAAATAAGAACCTTGTGTCTACTGACGTACTTGAACGAGCTGAAAAGCTGGGGCTTAAAACTTGGGTTTATTCGAAAGAATTAGATTTAAATGTAATTGCCAAAGCGCTTCAAGAACAACTGCCCGATGCAGCTTGGATAGGTATAGAGCGCCATGGAACGAACATACAAATCAGAGTTTCGGAGAAAATACGTCCGTCAATTCCTAATGAGGCGGGGAACCTTGTTGCTAGTCGTGCAGGAATAGTTAGGGAAATTATGGTGATTGATGGGACACCGCTGGTTCATGAGGGGGAAACAGTTCGGGCAGGGCAAGTGTTAATAAAGAGTCCCGAAGCATATCTTAGCAGTTCAAAAGGAACTCCCCCAGTTTCTGTGGCCAGAGGGTTTGTCCGAGCGCGAGTGTGGTACAGTGCTGAGGCTCAAATCCCATTAGTAGAGGATAAAGTAGAGGAAAGTGGCAGAGTTGCCACGGGAAGAGGTATAAAATTTGGTTCCCGCGTTATAATGCTAACAACACAGAATTCGACCTTTGAGAAATCCCGTGAAGAAGTAATCAGTCAATCTTTGAAACTTTGGAGGAATTGGCGTTTTCCTGTCGAAGGTATAACAGTAAATCATATAGAACTTCGTAATTTGCACATTGAACGTTCTGTTAATGAAGCTCGCCAACTAGCTGAACAAGCAGCTCGGGCTGAAGTCAAGAAGAAAATCACTCAAGGAGTTCCAATTGTGACAGAAGTAGTGAAGGTTCTTTCTAACAAATTCGAACCAGAACGGGTTAGAGTTGAAGTAGAAACCTACGAAGATTTGGCTGTATATGCGAATCCATAAGAGGGTATCGAAATAATGCAGCCCTAGGGAACATGTGAATCCTAGGTAGGGCACTGGGAAGTAAGGATGATTGTATTGAAGATCAAAATGTTCAAAACGATCTGGGATGAGCTATCTAGCCGTCTTGATTGGCTTAAACATCACACCAACTGGCTAAGGGCCATTGTTGGGGTGATGTATTTTCTATTGTTTACTATTTTATTATCCTCTAACATTCTTGTATCTACACTACAGTTGGAAGTAGGAGAGCCTAGTCCTCAGCTTATCGTTGCGCCGTGGAATAGGGATATTGTGGATCAACCAAGGTATGCTCGTGACAAGGAGGCGGCGGCAAAAGCTGTTCCACCAGTGTATAAGGCAGATGAAGAGTTTTTGACCTTGTTGACCAAAAATCTAGGAAATGCTTTTGTTGCTTTGCGTGAGGCTTCAGCCTCGGAGGATAATGTCATCAGTGAACTCAAGAAGATCCAGCCCTTCGCGGCTTTGCCAACGGGTGTATTAACTTCTCTAATTGAAACTGTGCCAGATGAATTAAATAAGGCTGAAAAAAATGGTAGAGACATTATCTTAAGTAAAGCACGTAATTTGGAGATAGGGGCACGCACTAGCGAGGATTTAGTAGAGTTTCGTGAGCAAACTAAAACTGATCTTGACCAGTCCCAGTTGAATGAAGATGCCAAAGCATTCTTTAAGGCTTTCGTTGATTATGAGGTAACACAACCAACCTTGATCATAGATGAATCAACTACAGAAGCATTGCGAGCGGCAGCGCGAGCATTAATAAAACAGGAGGTACTCCATTACAAGGCCAACCAAAAAATTGTAGGAACGGGTGATATTGTTGATGAGACGATTTACCATGTATTGGTTGATTATGGGTTAATTAACAGCCACAATACCTGGAAGCCAGCTGTCGGAATTGCCTTGATTGTTCTTGTTGGTATGTGTTCCATTTTAGTGTATTTATTTCAGTATAAACGGGATATTTTCTACTTAACTAATCGTCTTATCTTGATTGGTCTCATTATGAGCTTAATTTTGGCTATTGGACGTGGAGTGATTGCCCTAAATCTAGGGGCTGACTTTAATACTCTATCAGGTATGCTTATACCGATAGCTTGGGCGACCATGACAGTTGCAATTTTAGTCGGCGTGGACATTGCCATTATGGTTTCCGTGGTCTTGGCGATCTTTGTGGCAGTCTTGGTGGACCCTGCTCTTTCGACTTCATTCGGTCTACATTCAGGCGTGGTAGCTCTCTTTGGCGGGATTGTTGGTGTTTATAGTGTTTCTCGTTTAAGCCAGCGTTCTGATTTGGCGCGTGCCGGGATATTTGTATCGGCCGTTAATGTTTTAGTAATCAGTGGAATTGCATTAACCTCAGACATGCGCTTGATGGTTTGGGTGGTTGGTGTGATTTTAGGGATTGTCAATGGCTTAGCCTCTTCGTTTTTAACAGTCGGAGCCTTACATTGGTTTGAGTCAGGATTTCATATTACGTCATCTGTTCGACTTTTGGAATTATCCGACCCCAATCGACCGTTACTGAAACGCTTATTGATGGAGGCACCGGGGACATACCATCATAGTATTCTGGTTGGCAATCTTGCCGAAGCGGCTGCAGAAGCTGTTAAAGCAGATGCCACGTTGGTTAGAGTTGCAGCTATGTATCATGATATTGGTAAGTTGAAGCGTCCGTACTTTTTTATTGAAAATCAATTTACCCAAGATAATCCTCACGATAAGATTGCCCCGACTCTAAGCTCGTTGATTATTACCTCTCATGTTAAGGACGGGTTGGAGCTGGCAAAGGACAATAAACTTCCGCAGCAGATCCAAGATATCATTGCTCAACATCATGGAGACAGCCTTGTAAGTTACTTTTATCATAAGGCTCTTGAAGAGTATGAAAATGTCCCAGAGGAAACTTTCCATTATGAAGGTCCCAAACCCCAGACTAAAGAGGCTGCCTTAGTTGCTCTAGCGGACAGTGTGGAAGCTGCTGTACGGTCTATGAAACAACCAACTCCAGGCCGCGTTGAAGGCTTTGTGCGAAAAATTATCAAAGATAAGCTGAACGACGGGCAACTGGATCAGTGCGATTTGACGTTTCAGGACTTAGACAGGATTGCAATGGCCTTCGTCCGTGTTTTGAGTGGTATTTTCCATTCTCGGGTAGAATATCCAGAGATGCCAAGCATAAGGGAGAGCAATAATTCGATGAATAAGAAACTCGCGGGAGAAGTGGGTAAAGAGGATGAGGAAAGCTCTCCAAAAGAGAAGCAGCCAGAAAGTCAAGAAGTGACGACAGAAATTAAGGTCTCACAAGAGGGTTAAATTCATTGGGAGCTTCGATAAAAGTATCCTCCAATCGATAGTATTCGTTAAGGCCGAAGACTTTCGGCGATACCTTAGGCGGTAAATCCTTAATCAAGCATGCGCCTTTGGCAATGCTGTCCACTCCATACTGAGACTATCGTCATCGATATAAATTATTGGTACTCCTACGCATTGAAGTAGGAGTCGTTTTAAATTGATAAATATGGGGATGACTGAGCAAGATTATAGTAGAGGTACATAAAATGGATCGTTAAAATCGAAGGGAGGAAGAGTAGACCACATCCCAGCTTAATCGGAGAGGTTTGCTCGAATTGTGTGATCATAGATATCTCTTGGGAAGAAGAATCAATTTTGCAGGAAAAGCGTGAACTGCTTGCTAATTTATTAAACCAAGCTATAAATGAGGCTATCCGACTGTCAGATGGGCCGGAAGAGGCAGAGGTGAGCCTATTGTTAGTCGATAATCAGCGCATCCATGCTTTAAATCTTGAATATCGAGGGGTAGACCGCCCAACGGATGTGCTTTCGTTTGCTTTACAAGAAGAAGTGGAGGAAGAACCTGAAATTGAGGAAGAGGATGAAATGCTCGGTGATATCGTAATCTCAGTTGAACGGGCAAGAGAACAAGCGGAGGAATATGGGCATTCCTTCGAGCGAGAGATTGTTTATCTGGCTGTCCATGGCACGCTCCATTTATTGGGTTTTGATCATGAAGAAGAGAATGATAAGCAAATGATGCGAAGCAAAGAAGAAGAGGTTATGGCTGAATTGAAGTTAGAGAGGGTATAGCGTACTTAAGAACTTATAACTTCAAACGGAGGAGACAGATGGGGACTTATAATAAACCAGGGTTTTTGCGCAGTCTAAATCAAGCCTGGCGAGGAATGCTGTATACTGTAAAGACTCAGAAGCATGTACAGTTTCATGTCGTTGCAGGTATTAGCGTTTTGCTTCTTGCTTGGTGGAGTGAGGTTACTCGGTTTGAATGGTTGATTCTTATTTTGGCGATTGGTAGTGTTATTAGTGCAGAAGTCATGAATTCCGCCATTGAAACTGTGGTGGATATGGTTCAGCCAAACTATCATCCTTTAGCAGGAATTGCAAAAGATGTTGCAGCAGGGGCTGTTTTGGTGACTGCGATTCAAGCAGTGGTGATCGGAATGGTTGTTTTTGCCCCTGCATTGCTACGCTTCGCTAGAAGGATGTTCTAGAAAATAAAGGAGTTGTTTGCGTGAAGCAGGATCAAGCTCAAACGATAGGGAAAATGGTGGTGGAGCTCGAAGGAATGCTTGATACTGGGCTTATACAAGAACTTATTGATCAGGCCAAAGCAGCTTACGAGCATGCGTATGTGCCATATTCCCATTACCCAGTTGGGTCAGCCGCATTATTTTCCTCAGGAAAGATTTATGCTGGATGTAATGTAGAGAATGCGAGTTATGGTTTAACGATCTGCGCAGAACGAAATGCAATCTTTCAAGCCGTAGCTCGAGGAGAACGGCAACTAAAGGGAATTGTGATTGCTGTTCCGAGTGAGGTCTTTCCATCTCCATGTGGCGCATGTCGGCAAGTAATTCGTGAATTTGCTGTGGATTGTCCGGTAATTTTGATAAATGGCCAAGGGCAAATACGGTGGACAAGTTTGAAAGCATTGCTGCCGGAGGCATTTGGGCCAGAGTTCTTGGGACTGGTATGACACAGCGCTCGGTGCTTACGACGCAGAGCAAACTAACCGTTCAAGCTCTTGGCTTTGGGGAGCGGGGTTCCCGCCAGATGAGCCGTCCGTGGCTCACTGGCGGCAGCGCACGTCCGTGTGCGCTGCCCCGTATCTGGGGTCGCTTGAACGGAAGTTTGCTATTCTGCTTACGTAAAGACGTCGCGCTCGTGTGATACTGCGTCCGGGGCTTGGAACGGGGATGACGTTGTTAGGGAGAAGGCACATTTCATGTGCGCCTTCTATGCATGAGGGGGTACGGGGGACGGTGTCATGCCCCGAGCATAGCGTCGTTTGAACGGAAGTTTGCTATTCTGCTTACGTAAAGACGTCGCGCTCGTGTGATACTGCGTCCCGGGGCCTGGAACGAGGAAAGAGGAACTACGAGTGCTCGGAAGGAAGGCATATCTCATATGCATTGTCCTGCTTAAGGGTGCTTATGTTATGGAGTGGTCTTGGGTTAGCGAATTAGTATATCTATGTGTTTTTCGCTAAGAATACTGACTCAAATGTCCGCTGAATAGACGTTATTAGTTAAGGTTATGGTAGTATATATAACATAAAAGATTAATGTTAGAAGATAGGGAAGTGACTTCACCGTTGGTTTCAAAAAAAACAGATGAATTTCGTTCAGGCTTTGTATCTGTCATTGGTAGACCGAATGCAGGGAAATCAACCTTGCTTAATCATTTGTTAGGACAGAAAGTGCTAATCATGTCCGATAAGCCTCAAACTACGCGTAATCGAATCCAGTGTATCTTGACGGAAGATCGGGGACAGATTGTTTTTTTAGATACACCAGGAATACATAAACCAAAGCATAAACTCGGAGAATTTATGGTTGGAGCGGCTAAGGAATCTATGCGAGAGGTAGATGTTATCCTTTATATGGTAGATCTTTCCGTGGACTTTGGTCCTGGAGAAGAGTTTATCATTGAGATGCTCAAGCAGACGAAAACGACCTGTGTGCTTGCTCTGAATAAAGTTGACTTATTAAATAAAGAGCAGTTGATGCGAAAAATTCAGCAATTTTCTAGTTTAGCAGATTTTAAAGCCATTGTACCTATTTCGGCAAAAACAGGGGAAAATACGGATGAGCTTTTGAGGGTGATTTTTGACAAACTACCAAGGGGTCCGATGTATTATCCTGAGGATGAAGTGACTGACCAACCGGAACGTTTTATTATGGCGGAATTAGTGCGTGAAAAGGTGCTCCAGCTGACGCGTGATGAGATCCCGCATTCGATTGCTGTCGTGATTGAAGAGGTTGTAGAAAAGAAGACGTTAGTTAAAGTTCGCGCTCTGGTTGTGGTCGAGCGAGAATCTCAAAAAGGAATAATCATCGGTGCAGGAGGTAAACAGCTTAAGGAAATTGGCCGTTTGGCTCGTATGGATATTGAAGCTTTACTGGGTAGTCCTGTGTTTTTAGAGCTTTGGGTTAAAGTAAAAAAAGACTGGCGAAACAGACCGGATAGTTTGCGCAATTATGGCTACGGAAAGGAAAAGGGATAATGAAGAAGAACCTTGCAGGAATGACTGATCACACGTTATTAAAACCTCAAGCATCACAAAAAGATATTGTGACACTTTGTCATGAAGCTCAACAGCATAAGTTTGCAGCTGTTTGTGTTAATCCTTGTTATGTGCAAATGGCTGCAAAACTTTTGCATGGTACAGGGATTTGTGTTGCTGCTGTTGTGGGATTTCCGTTAGGGGCGACGTTTACAGAAGTTAAGATTCAGGAAGTATTCATGGTTAAAGCACATGGTGGTAAAGAAGTAGATATGGTTATCAACATTGGATGGGTAAAATCTGGAGATTGGGAAGCGGTTGAGCAGGATATCACTAGAGTGGTTAAAGCGGCTCATGATTGTGGATTAATTATTAAGGTTATTATTGAAACCAGTTTGCTTACAGAAGATGAGAAAAAATCAGTGGCTGAAATTGTTAAACGTTCGGAGGCAGATTTTATCAAGACTTCAACTGGCTTTGCCGGAGGGGGCGCTACTATCGAGGATGTGCGTAATCTTAAAAAGTGGGTTGGAGAAAATGTAAAGGTTAAGGCCTCAGGTGGAATTAGGACTAAGGAGTTTGCGCTTGAGCTCGTGGAGGCTGGGGCGGATAGGTTAGGGACGAGTAGAGTTCTTGTGTGAGGGACTTGTGTGTACATCCGCTCGGTGCTTACGACGCAGAGCAAACTAACCGTTCAAGCTCTTGGCTTTGGGGAGCGGGGTCCCCGCCAGATGAGCCGTCCGTGGCTCACTGGCGGCAGTGTACATCCTTGTACACTGCCCCGTATCTGGGGTCGCTTGAACGGAAGTTTGCTTAGCTGCTTACGTAAAGACGTCGCTGATGTATCACACTGCGTCCCGGGGCTTAAGACGGAGTGACGTTGTTTGGGAGAAGGCACATTTCATGTGCGCCTTCTATGCAAGTCCAGTAGGCAAGTTTGGGGTCGGTTCATGACTTGCATACTTGAGACAGCGCACGTCCGTGTACACTGCGCCGTATTTGGGGTCGCTTGAACGGAAGTTTGCTTAGCTGCTTACGTAAAGACGTCGCTGATGTATCACACTGCGTCCCGGGGCTTAAGACGGAGTGACGTTGTTTGGGAGAAGGCACATTTCATGTGCGCCTTCTATGCAAGTCCAGTAGGCAAGTTTGGGGTCGGTTCATGACTTGCATACTTGAGACAGCGCACGTCCGTGTACACTGCGCCGTATTTGGGGTCGCTTGAACGGAAGTTTGCTTAGCTGCTTACGTAAAGACGTCGCTGATGTATCACACTGCGTCTCGGGGCTTAAGACGGGGTGACGTTGTTTGGGAGACGGCACATTTCATGTGCGCCTTCTATGCAAGTCCAGTAGGCAAGTTTGGCTGATGTATCACACTGCGTCCCGGGGCTTAAGACGGGGTGACATTGTTAGGTAGAAGGCACAAGGACGACAGTTTTAATCCAAAATAAATGCATACTAAGATCATAGAATACAAAGAATAGAAAGGGTGAGTGGGCGTGGCCGTTTATCATGCGGACGCGTTGGTGATCCGCAGCAAGCAATTTGGTGAGTCGGATCGTGTGCTCACTCTTTTTTCCCGTGAGTTGGGGAAGCTTCAAGCTGTGGCAAAAGGGGTGCGCAAACCTAAGAGTCGGCAAAGAGCGGGTGCTCAGTTATTTACATATGGGGATTTTCTGATTCATCGGGGGAAGTCTCTAGATACTGTTAGCCAGTGTAGCCCAAAGGAAAGCTTCCCACATCTGTGGAATGATCTGGATCGGTCATTCGCGGCTACTGGTATTGCTGAACTGTTAGACGTCTCGACGATTCTTGAGCAGCCTAACAAAGAAATCTTCACACTTACTTTGACTTGTTTTTTTCTACTAGAACAATTTGATCCATCTCTTGTGCTTAGTGCATATGCTTTGCGGTTAATGGAAGTTTTGGGATATCGTCCGCTTCTTGGGGAATGTGCTGAGTGTGGGGTTAGTGTGAAGGGGGAGCGTTTGTTTTTTAGTGTAGAAGCTGGTGGGACTTTATGTGGACATTGTCAGGAGAGCTATTCAGGACGATGGATTCGAGCGGGTAGTATTGCGTTCATGCGTCAGCTGATTCGTGCTGATATTACTAAGTTGGACCGTATGCGTTGGGGAGATTGGATGCGGCAAGAGATTTTGGAGACATTACGGCTTTATCTCGAGCATAGGTTTGAGCGACCTCTTAAATCTTGGAGGATGGGAAATTTAACACGGGATTATTTGGAGCCAAGTCTTGATGGAAAGGAAGGTAAAGAAAATGAATGAACCTTGGACAGAACTTGAAAAGATAGATGTTTTGCGTGAGCGTATGGGGATTGGATATGAAGAGGCTCGCACTGCCTTAAACTTGGCTCAGGGCGACTTACTGAAGGCTTTGGACGATCTGGAGAAGGTTCGAAATGGTTTAGGTCAAGATTGGAATTTTGAAGAGCGGGGACAGGGAATTTTGGATAGTGTCAAGTCAACTATTTCAAGTATTAGTCATTCTACAATTAGTCTCAAACGGCATGACAATACGATTATCAGTCTTTCAGCTCCCTTAGGATTAGCCCTTGCGTATACAATTTGGAGGAAGCCGGGCTTGCGAATGTTGGCGCTTGTCGGCGCTGTAGGGGCAGCGATTAATCATTTTGAATTGGAAGTAGCCTCTAAAGAGGAATACGATCAAGAATCAGAAGAATTCTAGTTCACAGTTTTTGATGTTATCTGCTATAGTGACTTGGAAGATTTAAAGTATATATCCTTCCCCTAAAGATAGTTGAATTAGAAATTAAAGTATTAATGGGTTAGTTAATGGCAGCTTAATAATTGATCTTTGTACGAAAGAGAGAGAATAATGGATTTCATCGACTCAATAAAAAGATATGTTCCATACAATGAGCAAGAGGAAAACGATAAAGCTGTAATTTTAAATTGCGTAGGGTTATTTGAGGATGTTTTAACGAGAAATAATAAAATTGCCCATTTCACAAGCTCTGCTTTTGTAGTAAATAATACAAGGGATAAAGTGCTTGTTATCCATCATAATATCTATAATTCTTGGTCATGGACAGGTGGGCATGCAGATGGTCAAGAAGATTTATTAGCCGTCGCCATTAAAGAATTGAAGGAGGAAACTGGAGTTATTAATATTAATTTAATTACTCCAGAGATATTCTCTTTGGACATACTTCCGGTGTTAGGGCATATAAAAAGAGGGGAATATGTGTCTCCGCATCTGCATTTATCGGTGGCATTTTTGGTTCAGGCTAATGAGAATGATGTTTTGCATGTTAAAGAAGATGAAAATAGTGGCGTAAAATGGATTCCGTTAGAAGAATTGATTGAATATAGTAATGAATCTCATATGCATAAAGTGTATGAGAAGTTTATTTCTAAAATTAATGAATTAACTAATTGATGAACAATTACATTAAATGTAATCTAAGGTCAATGATTGAAGATCTTATCGAAGAATATGACTAGTATGTTCTCTCAATAGGATCAAAGAAGTAGACATATGTTTAGAAAGTGCCTCTACCCCAGTGAAATAGAAGTAAGGGTTTGGGGCTCTTTTTGCACTTCCAGAGTATGGAATTGTACTCGCTCTCTAAGATTTACTATAACTATAATGAATAGTATTTTCTAAAAAGTAACGCAATTGAATTATAGTTAAATTTATCGTAGTAAAAATAATGCTCAATAGATCCAACGTCAAATGCAAAAAGAAAATTGGATTATTAGGATTAGTTATTAGCTTATTTAAAATAATCTTAATATTTAATGTGTTTAGTCAATTAAATAAAATTATTCTTTACATTTTTGGCAAAGATTACTTACATATTGTATTCGTTTACTATAAAATAGTAGTACCATAGCTAAATTAATATTTGGAGGACAACAGAATGGAAATGAATGATCCAAAAAAAGTAGACTTTAAACGTGAAACAAAATGGCTAGTCATGGTGGGGGTTTCTAGGGCTCATGTCCATCTTAATCAAGAACATATGGAAACATTATTTGGAGAGGGTAGTGAGCTTACTGTGTTACGGGATTTAGGGCAAGCAGGACAATTTGCCGCTAAAGAAACCGTCAATGTCGTAGGTCCAAAGGGAGTCTTACAAAAGGTTAGAATTATCGGACCAACTCGCTCCGAAACCCAAGTTGAATTGTCGCGTACAGATACATATCCATTAGGAATTGACGCGCCTTTAAGAGATTCTGGCAATTTGATTGGTACTCCAGGAGCAGTGCTTATCGGACCTAAAGGAGTTGTAGTACTGGATCATGGCTGTATTATTGCTAAAGCACACGTTCATATGCTAGCAAAGAATGCCAAAAGGTTGGACCTTGCTGAATCGGATAAAGTCAGTATTTTACTCAAAGGGGAAAAAATCGTTTCCTATCATGACGTTACGGTCCGGTTGGTGAACCATGGGGTTACAGAATTCCATATCGATACAGACGAGGCTAATGCTGCCTTTGCAGACACGGGAGATATGGCCATGATCATCCATAAAGAGATAATCATCAGGGATGAAAGTGGCAATGTCCTAGAAATTGATACCGACAACATCAAATTTGTTCAAGGCAAGGAGCCCAATGGGTACTTTACTCAAGAAGGAATTAAATTAATGGGATCGGTCTTTGAATACCCTGATTCTGTTCAAGAAGAAATCCGAGAAAAATTGCTTAACCCAAATGCTATCGCACCCAACAAATATTACCTACTCACAGCACAAGAAAACAATAAAGTCTTCGGAATCGCATGTTTTTACTGGATGCCAAACGTTAAAATGGGTTATTTGGAGCATCTCGGGATTACTCCGGAATATAAAGCTCGTGGTCTCGGAGGCTTTTTATTCCATAGGGTTCGGACATTCCTTGAAAAGAAACATCCTGAGATTGAAGGAATTTTCCTAGAGGTTAGAAAAAATAAGGAACACCTCGATGACAGAAAACCATTCTTTCTAGACCTAGGTGCTATTCCTATTGATACAGATTTTTATTCTGCGAAAAAAACCAAAGCGGGCGAAGAATTTTCACTCATGTTTAAGCCTGAGACATCAAATGCCAGACTTAATACGGCAACAATGGAAGCTGCCTGGCAAACGATCAGCGAAATTCTATAATGCTCTTTTATACTTGCATTTGACACAATTTGTTCCTCAGCATATAATAATTAAAATTAATGCCTTTAGATGTGATGATGAGAAAGAAGTTCGCGAATTTTCTCTGTTAGCGAGTTCGGATGGGTGGAAGCCGAATGAGAGAAGTGAATGGGGCAACTCTGAGCATAGGAAACGAAGGGGACCCTAAGGGGTCAAACAGGGTGGAACCGCGGGAACAGCTCTCGTCCCTGTAGCTTAAAAATGCTACGGGGGTGAGGGCTTTTTAGTTTTTTGAAAGTAAGGGGCCATTGCACGTTCACACACGTTCCCATTCCGCACCGCCCTATGCCATCCTTGGCGGTCGGTGCACTCGACACATCCTTGTGTCAGCGCTCTCTCGTTGGATGCTGAGGCTATTCCGCCAACCTCTGGGCAGCGCAGGATGTGAACCTGGGCGGAATAATGCCTCAGCATCGGCACTCGCTTTAGCGTGAACTCCACTAAAGTGTTCACTTAGCAATGTCCCCTTAGTTTCTGGTCGTTTGGGCTGGGAACGAGGGAGACGGTGAAGTTAGGGCATTGCACGTTCTCACACGTTGATGCAAGTCGAGGATGCAAGTCGAGAACCGTCCCCGACTTGCAGTCCCCGACTTGCACGACTTGCATTCGACTAATCCGATTATATAAGGAGGCTCATTATGAAGTTTCAAGACATTATCCTAACCCTTAACCAGTTTTGGGGAGAACAAGGGTGTATTATTGCGCAACCGTATGATGTAGAAAAAGGGGCGGGAACTATGAACCCGGCAACCTTTTTAAGAGCTCTTGGACCAGAACCTTGGAATGTTGCTTATGTTGAGCCGTCTCGGAGACCTACCGATGGCCGATATGGAGAAAATCCCAATCGTTTGCAGCATTATTTCCAATACCAGGTTATCCTTAAGCCTTCTCCCGACAATGTTCAGGAGCTATATTTGCAGAGTTTAGAGAGGTTAGGAATTAATCCTCGTGAGCACGATATTCGATTTGTAGAAGATAATTGGGAGTCACCAACCTTGGGCGCGTGGGGGTTAGGCTGGGAAGTCTGGCTAGATGGCATGGAAGTGACTCAGTTTACGTATTTCCAACAGTGCGGGGGTATTGATTGCAAACCAGTTTGTGCAGAAATCACCTATGGATTAGAGCGCCTGACCACTTATATCCAAAACAAAGATAATGTTTACGATATTGAATGGGTTGGAGATGTCACTTATGGTGACATTTATCTGCAGAATGAAATAGATTACTCACATTATAATTTTGAAGTGGCTGATATTGAAGCATTACAAACTTGGTTCGACATGTATGAGCGTGAGGCCAAACGGGTTGTGGAGAAGGGCTTGGTGCTACCAGCTTATGATTACGTCCTAAAATGCTCGCATACATTTAACCTCCTGGATGCACGCGGGGCAATCAGTGTCACAGAACGCACAAGCTATATAACACGGGTACGTGCTCTGGCCCGTCTTTGTGCTCAGGCTTATGTTGAGCAGCGTGAGAGGCTGGGCTTCCCCTTGCTTAATAGGGATTGGGTAAGGGAGCATCCAAACACACACGAAGTGCTGCTGAGCCCGCAAGAACACATGCACTCGAATCTCGAACCTCGAACCTCGAACAACGATTTGGGGGTGGAGTAAGATGGCTTACGATTTTTTGCTTGAAATAGGAACAGAAGAAATCCCAGCTAAATTCTCCCCAGGAACGATGAATCAATTGGAGGAACAGGCGGGCAAACGTTTTGCTGAACTACGCTTAACGTATAAGGAAATAAAAGTATTCGCGACCCCTCGTCGTCTGGCCCTCTTGGTAATGGAACTTGCGGAAAGTCAAGAGGATTTATCCATGGAAGTTAAAGGACCTGCTGTAAAGGCGGCTTATGATGCCAGTGGTGCACCTACGAAAGCCGCTCAGGGCTTTGCCAGAGGCCAGGGCGTGTCGGTAGAAAATCTTTTCGTTCAAGAGATTAATGGGGTTCCCTATGTATTTGCTCGAAAATCAGAGGTCGGGCTTGAGACTAAAGCACTTCTTCCTCAGGTTGCCATTGACCTTATCAGCTCGTTGCATTTTCCGAAACCTATGCGCTGGGGAGAGCTCGACTTTCGTTTTGCGCGCCCTATTCGTTGGATTGTCGCACTTTATGGTTCTGATATTGTTCCGTTTGAGTTTGTAGGTCTTGAGTCAGGTCGTATCTCGCGAGGGCATCGCACCTTAGCGACTGAGGGAGTATTGATCAGCCAACCTTCGGATTACCGTGAAGCCTTACGTCAAGCTTATGTGATCATCGATCCGGAGGAGAGGAAGGCTGCTATTTTAGCACAATTAACAGTCCTTGCTGAAAAGGTCGGTGGTGAGGTGCCAGCCGATGAGGAACTCCTAAGTGAAGTCATACACCTTGTAGAGTATCCGACGGCTTTATTAGGTGAAGTAGCTTCTCAATATATGCATTTACCAGAAGCTGTGATTACAACTCCGATGCGGGAGCATCAAAGATATTTTCCGGTCAGAACTCAAGATGGAAAACTTCTACCCTATTTTATTACGGTGCGTAACGGGAGTGATTTCGCCTTAGACACTGTTAAAGCCGGAAATGAAAAAGTGTTAAAGGCTCGACTGGAAGACGCAGCTTTCTATTACAGAGAAGATCAAAAAGTTCCGCTGGCAGAATTAGTTCCAAAGCTTGGGAAAATCGTATATCATGAGAAATTGGGTACGGTTGAGCAACGGGTTGAACGCTTACGTGGTTTATCTCGTTTTATGGCAGAACGTCAGGAGTTTGGAGAAGCAAAGCAAGAAGAGATCGATCGAACTGCTTATTTAGCTAAAGCGGATCTAGTGACCTTGATGGTTAGTGATTTTCCTGAACTGCAAGGGATCATGGGGGCCGACTATGCTAAAGCGAGTGGAGAGAAACTTGAGGTCTGTCAAGGAATACTTGAGCATTATCAACCCCGCTTTGCAGGGGATACGACACCTGCCTCTGATTCAGGGCGTATGGTTAGCATTGCGGATAAACTCGACGCGATTGTGGGAGCATTCAGCATTGGGATTCAACCTACAGGGTCTCAAGATCCTTATGCCCTCAGAAGACAGGCACAAGGGATCGTAGCAATCCTTTTAGATTCAGGGTGGGATTTTTCCCTGCCTGAGCTTATACAGAAGTCCTACAGCCTGATTGAGAAGCAGGGGACGACTCTTTTGCCGATCGGGGACATCTTACCTTTATTACAAGATTTCTTCCAACAGAGGGTGCGTTTTGTGCTTCAGGAGCAAGGGCTGCGCTATGATACTATTGATGCGGTTTTGGCGTTAGGTGTTGACAACATCAATCGTTTGGTGAAAAAAGCTCGTGTACTTTCGGAAAAACGAGTAGAGGAAGCGTTTATTCTTTATGCTCAAACCTATACACGTTGCTTTAACCTAAGCAAAAAAGAAGCAGTTATCGAGTTTGATCAATCTCGTTTGGTCGATCCGACGGAAATTGCTTTAGCTGAAGGGATATCTTCTCGCAGGCAGCATTTTAATGAAATGATTAGGTTGGGAGATTATGAGGACGCCTATGACCTAGCTTGGGAACTTGTCCCGCAGATCGAAGCTCTTTTTCAAGCGGTAATGATTATGGTGGACGATGAAGATTTGAAAAGGGCACGTCTGGCTTTGCTTGGTCAATGTGTGGAGATGTTGGGATGCTTAGGTGATTTAAGTGTCTTGGCTTAGGAACTAATTACAAAAAACCTTCAAGTTTGCTGAACCTAAGGTAGATAGATTGAATTATGGTGGGTTTTGGGTAATTAATAATACTAATAAAGAGAATACCAATGAATTTGGGTCTGTAACAATTTGTTACAGACCCTTTTATAGGAATTTCTTAATATTCGAAGGATTATTCACCGCTTTGTTGGTGAATCTAAGATTTTGAGTTTTGTTTTACCCCTTACTATATAACCATAATATAACCAAACGGTATAGTATTTTTATATAATTAATCCTTTTTATATGCTCACTATCTATTCAAAAAATAATATTATATGGTATAATCGATCGAATTCAACTTTATTAGTATGTCACATTGAGGTAGAGCAATACATAAGAGGTGAGATTGGTTGGAATGGACAGAACGGCAACAGCGAATAGTGGAGATCGTGAAAGCTTCAGGTTCAATCACGGGTGAAAAGATTGCAGCTATGCTTAATTTGACGCGAGCTACTCTGCGCCCTGATTTAACCGTTTTGACGATGTCTGGGGTCTTAGTGGCTAGGCCGCGCGTTGGGTATTCTTATCGTGAAGATCTCGGACCCTCCCCCATTATGGAACGCATGCTCCAGCTCCGAGTCTGCGCATTTAAGTCTATGCCGGTTACTGTATCGGAAAGTGCGAGTATCTATGAAGCGACGGTTGCGATGTTCACGCAAAACGTAGGAAGTCTGACAGTTGTTGGGCCAGACAGAGTCCTTTTAGGAATGATCTCACGGAAAGATATCATGAAAGCCTCTTTAGGGAAAATCGACCTCCAACAAGTTCCGGTTGGTGTTATTATGACGCGAATGCCAAACATCTACATGACTACCCTAGATGAACCCGTCTTGAGCGCTGCCAAAAAATTGGTACAACATCAGGTTGATAGTTTGCCAGTGGTAGAAGGGTATGTGGATGAGAAGGGAAATGAGTGTTATGAGGTTGTAGGTCGGTTTACTAAGACCAATGTCACAAAACTCTTTGTGGAGATTTCGGAGACGAGGTAATTCAGAGGTCGCAATCCAGAAGTCAGAGGGCAGAAGCCAGAGGTCGGAGCGTGTTTAGTGATGGTACGATCTGCTATGTACGAGACTGAAGTCAGAGGCCGGCCCGTGGATCTTGGATCGAGGTTCGAAGTTCGAGACGATCCCGGGACGAAATCAGAAGTTAGAACTAGAAGATTAAAGGCTTGAAATTAGAAGGTCTGTGACGGGAGTTGAGTTAGAAGTCTGAGGGGCTTCGAATAATTCGGAGGTGTAAATCTTGACGACCCAAACGTCTGTTATTTATGTCATTTCAGATGCACTCGGAGAGACAGCTGAGTTTGTAAGTCGGGCTGCAGCAGCACAATTTATTGGGGTGAAGACTCGAATTCGCAGGGTTCCTTATGTACGAGATCAAACCCATTTGGAAGACATTATGGAAGAAGCTTCGGCTGAACAAGCCATCTTGGTTTATACCCTTGTACTTAAAGATCTTCGAGAATTTTTGGAGAAAAAGGCTTTAGAGAAGGGGCTTAAAACTGTAGATATACTAGGTCCGCTCATTGGAGCCTTGGCCAGTCAAACTGGTATGGATCCAACCCACACGCCGAACATTATCCATCGTTTGGATGAACAGTATTTTCGGAAAGTAGAAGCGATCGAATTCGCTGTCAAATACGATGACGGTAAAGATCCTCGCGGGGTTCTTTTTGCAGACGTCGTTCTTATCGGTGTCTCTCGAACTTCTAAAACGCCACTTAGTATGTATTTAGCACATAAAGGACTCAAAGCTGCAAATATTCCTTTGGTCCCTGAAGTAGATCCCCCAGAGGAACTCTTTAGTATTTCTCCGAGGAAAGTGATTGGTTTAACATTAAGACCTGAATTGCTAAACCAAATCCGAACTGAGCGCTTAAAAACCCTTGGCTTAGGCGCAACAGCGGATTATGCTAACCTAGATCGCATTATGCGAGAGTTGGAGTATGCCCGGGGTATCATGAAACGTATCGGCTGCCCAATTATTGACGCTACTGGCAAAGCAGTTGAAGAAACCGCGAGCATTGTATTAGAAATATTATTTAAGGGGGACAGAAATGGATAAGAAGTACGTTTACTTATTTCAAGAAGGTAAGGCTTCCATGCGCGATTTGTTGGGAGGAAAAGGGGCAAATTTAGCTGAGATGACCCAAATTGGTTTACCAGTACCCCCAGGGTTTACGATTACTACAGAAGCGTGCAACGAGTATTACAGCAATGGTGAAATATTCCCGGAAGGGATTTGGGAGCAAGTCTGGCCGGCTTTGGCAGAAGTTGAGGCGGCTTCTGGTAAACTCTTTGGAGATAAGAAAAACCCGCTCCTTGTTTCTGTAAGGTCCGGGGCAAAGTTCTCGATGCCGGGTATGATGGATACTGTTCTCAATTTAGGGCTTAATGATGACACCGTGGAAGCTTTAGCTGCCAACACACAAAACGAGCGTTTTGCTTGGGACTGTTATCGTCGATTTATCCAAATGTTTGGGGATGTCGTCTTAGAAGTAGAACATTATAATTTTGAACAGATTTTAGAGACTGCCAAAGAGAAACAAGGGGTTAGCTATGACTCTGAACTCTCTTCTGAGAGTCTCAAATGGATGGTCAGTGAATATAAGAAAAAGATCGAACGTAAAACCGGCAAACCATTCCCTATGGATCCTAGAGCTCAGTTAATGGAGGCCGTTTTAGCAGTTTTCCGTTCGTGGAATAATGATCGCGCTAATGTCTATCGTAAAATTAACAGTATTCCCCATGATATTGGAACCGCCGTTAATGTTCAATCCATGGTTTTCGGAAACATGGGCTCGGATTCAGGAACGGGTGTGGCCTTTACCCGTAACCCATCGACTGGAGAAAGTGCTCTCTACGGTGAATATCTGATGAATGCTCAAGGGGAAGACGTGGTGGCTGGGATACGGACTCCTAACCCGATAGCCACCTTAGCTCAGGAAAATCAGGAAATCTATCAACAGTTTGTGGATTTTTCAAAACGCTTGGAATTTCATTATCGGGACATGCAGGATATTGAATTCACTATTGAGCGTGGCAAGTTGTACATGCTTCAAACACGCAACGGTAAAAGAACTGCCTCAGCCGCCATTCGCGTGGCAGTGGAACTTTTCCATGAAGGTGTGATCACTAAAGAAGAAGCAGTTATGAGAATCGAACCTGATCAATTAGAGCACTTGTTACATCGCCGCATGGATACGGATGCTAAGCTTCAAGTTTTAGCTAAAGGGCTGCCTGCTTCGCCTGGGGCGGCTTCGGGAAGAATTGTCCTAAGTGCAGAAGAAGCGGAACGGTTAGGAAATCTTGGCGAGAAAGTAATTTTGGTTCGGACCGAAACGACGCCTGATGATATACGCGGTATCTTAGCTGCTCAAGGAATTTTAACCAGTCGCGGGGGTATGACGAGTCATGCAGCGGTTGTTTCTCGCCATATGGGCAAACCTGCTGTCTGTGGATGTGATGCCTTAAAGATTGACTATACTCAGGGTTTAGTGGTTATTGAAGGGGTAGAGTACCCTCAAGGAACCATTATGTCTATCGATGGGGCGACTGGACGAGTCATTAAGGGAGAAGTATCTATGGTCGATCCGGAGCTGAGCGAAGGGTTTAAAGAGTTCCTGGGTTGGGCAGATGACATCTCCAGACTACGTGTTATGGCGAATGCTGACAGTCCAACGGAAGCGACTAACGCTCGGGATTTCGGCGCGGTGGGAATTGGGTTGACCCGCACGGAGCATATGTTTATGGATCCTGAGCGGATTCCGATTGTCCAAGACATGATTTTAGCCCAAACCCTAGCGGATCGTGAAGACGCCTTAGCTAAGCTCTTACCTATGCAGGAAGAAGACTTCTACGGTATTTTAAAGGCTATGCAGGGGTTCCCTGTAACCATACGTTTGCTTGATCCACCGCTTCACGAGTTCCTTCCCCATTCTGAGGAGTTGGTCGTGGACATTACAAAGCTAAGAATGAGCAAAGATAATCCGGGTTCCTTATATGAAAAAGAGTCCTTGCTGCGCAATGTTCGGGCTTTATCTGAACTAAATCCGATGCTTGGGCATCGGGGTTGTCGTCTGGGTGTTTCCTTCCCGGAAATCACGGTTATGCAAGCCCGGGCAATTTTCCAAGCCAGCGCACGTTTAGTAAAAGAAGGGTATGACATTCATCCAGAAGTCATGATTCCGCTTATTATGGGAAAAGAAGAATTTATTATGATGCGTAAGCTGGTGGATGACACCGCAGCGGAAGTTATGAGCGAACAAAACGTCCATATCCAGTATAAAGTTGGAACCATGATTGAGGTGCCGCGCGCGGCTCTCTTGGCGGATGAGATCGGAAAGGTTGCTGACTTTTTCTCCTTCGGGACAAACGATCTCACGCAGATGACCATGGGCCTGTCTCGTGATGATGCTCAAGGAAAGTTCCTGCCGGTCTATCTGGACAAGAAACTGATGAAAACTGATCCCTTTGTTGTTCTTGATCGGGATGGGGTAGGAAAGCTTATTGGCATAGGAGTAAATCTTGGCCGAAGCACAAACCCGAATCTTGGCTTAGGGATCTGCGGGGAGCACGGTGGAGAGCCAAATTCTGTAGAGTTTTGTCATATCGTTGGGCTGGATTATGTTTCCTGTTCGCCGTTTAGAGTTCCAATAGCTCGCTTGGCTGCCGCTCAGGCGGCTGTTATCAACAAAGACCAATCTTAGGGCGGTGCCGGTTCGGTTGGTCAGAGGTAAAAAGCCTTTGTATATCAAGGGTTTGAGGGCATAAGTATAAAATAAAGTAAGGGTATTATCTCTTGATAGTTTTGAGGGATAATACCCTTTTTTATTTAGACTTTTGCATTATGGAACAAAAAATGGGCCGAAAATAGGTCATTATGGAACAGTTATTTGGGTTGAATTATGGAACGCTTTTTGATAAGCTTATGTGGTTTAGTAAGATAAGCAAAATTTATAGGACTGACTAAATTCTAACAATTTATAAAAATGGTAATCAACAAATTTTTAAATTGTATTTAGATAAGGTGGAGACTTCTATGGGTGTATGGGCAAATCCTGATCATTTTACTGCTGTGTTTAGATTAACAACTTCAGAATATGCAGATAATTTCATTGATAAAGGCTCTATAAAATTTAACGCACCTCAATCGTGGATAGATTATTCGTTAAAATACGGTAATGGACGTGGAGATAGATATGAGGGTACAATTGCTTTTTGTAATATTTTTGATTATGAAAGAGTAATTGAATTGAATCAAAAATATAACTCTGATTGCATAATAAATACTAAAATGAGACCTCTAGCTAAAGAAGTTATTGGTCAAAGGTTATTTCTAAAAGATAAGAGAAGTTTACAGTTACCTTGTTTTTGTTTTTATATAATGAAACAGAGCTTGTTTTCTTGTCCAGATAGTGCAGGAAAACATAGAGTATCTGCACATATTCCGGCTTCTTATTTCAGAGATTTTTCGGACAACTTGTCACCTGTAGATATAGAAAAACGTCCACTAAAAGACCAGCCAGCATTAATAATTATAAGCAACTTTGATGAGTTTAAAATTAAGCTATATAAAACATTAAAAGCTATAGGCCTTGAAGAGACAGAAATACTTATTGGAAATGTGTCATATTTTGATTTCGAAGCTTATGGCAATGATGGTTGGATGGATTTTGGACAGATGTATCCATACGAATTGCTGGTAAAAAACATAATTTTTAAAGAACAGAGTGAGGCGAGAATAATTATTAAAACGAAAAAAAGTATAATAATACAACGTCTGCATGATGGCCCAATTGAGTTAGGGTGTATGAAAGACATTGCTCAAGTTCATAAAGGCTATTTACATGGCGGAATTAGAGTCGAAATGAATATAGACATGCATGAAGAATAGATATCTTTAGTTGTTGGAAGAGTTAGTCTGGAGGGATTAATATAAAAATCGGTTATGTTAGAGGGTTGGAAAACACTCGTATATATAAAGCCCAGATGGACTTTTTGAAAAGCTCTAATGTGGACAAGGTATATCATGAGAAAACGGCTGGAAACGTAGCCTTGAATCAGATGGCTAGCTATGCAAGAAGTGGCGATATAATCTTTGTTTACAGCATAGCTTCGCTGGGAAAGAACATTAAATCAACTATCAGGTTTATCATGCAGATGCAGGAAAATAATGTTACTCTATTTATTAAAAAGGAGAAGTTTGATTCTGCAAGTCAGCTTGGGAAACACATATTGACAATACTCTCTGCACTTGACGAGGTAAACGGTAAGACTGGTAAGATGGAGCGTGCGGATGCCCCGAGTGAAAGGGGCAGAATACCGAGAGAGCTTGCAGATTTGCGGGCGTATATGAAGCTAGTTGAGAAGGGCGAAATGTCGGTAACGGAGGCTTGTCAAAAGCTCAATATAGGTAGGACGACATATTATAGGCGCTGCAAACTGTTAGAAACAGTAATTGATGAAGGTGTCGAGGGTACGGAAGATGAGACTGTTTAGGTTTTAGTGATATCCGGTACGGAATTAGGGAGGTGATAAGTATTGTTTGACTTTTTCAATGATATTGTAGCCATTAGCGGAATTGAGCCATTTGAAAGCGGATATTATTTCTTTTTTGATGAAACCAATAACATCCGTAAATTCTCTTTGGCTCCCGACAAGTTGCCAAAAGTAAATACCGATAAGGCATTGCTCTCTGACTTTATTCTCGGAGGTATTTGTTTTAGGCATTATCCTTCATGCGATGATTTATATACAAAGCTAAATTTACCGAAAAGTGTACCTGAATTGAAGGCTAAATACTTATTTACATCAAAAGACTTTTTAATGGATATACAGAGTGATAGAACAACTGCTTTTATCGATTGGCTTTATCGGCAGGATGAGGTTTATTTGCACTATGCCGTTGAAAATAATCTATATTTTGCGCTTGCTGACATAGTGGACAGTTTGTATGAAAAACAGCCACACATGATGATATTTCATGCTGAATTAAAAGATGCCCTATACAGGATTTGCAAAAAACATCAAGATGTAGTTTTGGATATTCTTTGTGATTACGCTTACCCTAATGTTTCACAGGATTTCATTTATGATTTTACAAGGGAGTTAGTTGGGCTTATTGCTGAAGCAAATGTTGAAGAAGATTTTTACACGGAGACCCTTCGTCAGATGCTAAAATCTATACGTTCAGATAGTGAAATGGTATTCATACAGGATAATGTTCCCTTCGTTTTAATGGATAACTATGCCTTGCTTTATATAAATCGGTGTGTAACGTTTTCAAATTCAACAATTATATTCGATATTGAAACAGAAGTAATGGCATACATAGAACGAACCAAAGCTGCTTTGGATATTGGGAATTATTCGTTCGCTGATTCTAAAACTAACAAGTATATTCAAATATCTGACTGCGTTGTCGGGATGATCGGTAAACTCTTTGAGTTTCTCGACCAACTAGATATGAGTGAAATATCTTCGTTACTTCTTAGCAAAAGGCAATTAGATAACCTAAATAAAATAAAGGAAATCATTGACAAAAGTGATGAAAAAAGCAAACTGCTAATTTTAAACATTAATGCACAAAGCTTAACAAATGAGCGTTATATGAAATTAAAAATGATTACTGAAGGTTGAGGATACAGAGAATGAGACTGTTTAAGTTTTTAGTAATATCAGATGAAGTGGTGGAAAAGTATGGATTACCTTTTGAGAGGAAAAATGCTGATGGAACACCCCTTAATACAAAGAATGAATTTTTTAATTATTGTTATGATATAAACTTAAATCATCCAGAGAAGGGTGATAAAGCAATAGTATTTATGAGTATAGACTACCCCAATGAAGGTAAGGATTTTGGATATACAAATAAAGCATATGCTATTATCAATGCAAATGATATTGAAGAAGTGATGAAGCTTATATCTCCTTCGGATAATAATAGTAAAAATAAGTTTAAAGGATGTACTGTTAACAATTGCAATAGGTGCATGAAACTTTCAAAACCATGTAGAAACAAGAACGTGAGTATAAATGTTGATAAAAATTATATTAGGGGAAAAACATGGAGCTTTGCAAACGATAAATCAGGAACAAAGAATAATGTTACTGAAGATTTAGCTGGAAACCTTATTACTAGAAGAATTGAACCTAAAACTGGGGGTATAGCGTATTCAAGTATACAGTGGAAAGACGGAATAAGGCCGGAAGCTTTTAAAGAAAAAACAATAGCGGTTCCACTGCATCATTGGATAAAATGTAATTCAATACCGCCAAAACCGGCAAAGAAAGGTAATTATTCTTTTTATCACATCGGTCATACTTTTGATTACAGAAAAGAGTTTATAGGGCTTGCAACAAAAAGAGAACAAGAGAACTTGAGAAAAGAAATTGAACCTAAAAATAATATTCGTAGAGGCAGGAGAGTTTTAGCCGGACAGGGATATTTCTCACGGACTTTGGAATGTGACTGTAGACCTTCTGAAAGCAATCCTAAGTGTAGAGATTGTGAAGGTGTGTTATATATTGATACTGAGCAGGGGCTAGAGGATTTATATTACCAACTATTGTCCAATGAATACAGACAGTTGAGTGAAGGCAAGACCATATAAAATCGAATAGTTGAACATATGAAGACTTGATTACGAAATGTGATCGAGTCTTTTTATATTTTTTTAAACCCTCTACGTGGTTGGTAAGCAGTTAGTTATTAAGGGTAAGAAAATAAGGAGGGGAGCATGAGGGGTAATTACAAAAATTGGAAGAAAAAAGGGATAAACACTATGTTAGATAATCAAGAAAAGTTAGAAATGCAATCAGAAAGTAATAAAACACTGAAAAGGATGGAGGATACACCTATGGATTTTACAAACAATGAGAATGTATTACCTAATGAAAAAAATCAGTTCAGCACAAATAAACCTTTAATGAATCTAATTGGTGTAGATCAAAGCACCAACAATCTAATTGAAGCCACATCAGAAATAGAGGTAGAGAAGATCTATCATTGTTTAGCAAAAGCTCAAGAAAGCTTCATTGCAACAGTTGATGAAGACTTTTTTGTTGACAATACTCAAGCTAGCGCTATTTTGGACGAAATAGATTCAGCGAAGGCAAGTGGTGCTTTCGTTCCAACTAAGCACTTAAGATTGATATACGGTAAGGAGAACACTACCAAGATCTTTGCAAAGCGAGTTGCTAAAAATGGTAACAGAGGTGAACCAGTTATTATTTTAGTTTACCCTGACGGTGAGGTTTCTCCAGAACTGGAAATCAGCATGGCGGAACTAATGAGAGTTTCACATGGAAATTACGGTGAGACGAAAGATGGGATGAATAAGAAGGATGTTGCACATGCTGATACATTGATCAAAAAAATTGGAGACAGAATTCTGCCGTATTGGGAATTAGACATTGGAATTAATGTCGTTGAACTGCTGAAAATGCTATGTGCAAGTATTTCTACATTGGAAGTAGATAGAGGGGAGGAAATTGATGTTAACATGGTCTATTCAGCAATCTATAAATACATTCAAAAAAGTAATAATTATCCAACTAAAGGTTATCTCATTCGAAAGGGGTTCTATGCACTGCTGTCCGAAGACATACTAGAAGTGGCGAGTTGGATGAATACTACCAGTCCTAAGATCATTAAGATCTTAAAGCAATATGATCTACTGTATTTGCAAAAATCGTCCATAGGAAACCAATGCGAAGTTAAAGGAGTGGGTAGCTGTTATTGCATTAAAATGCTTGCAAAATTTCAGCCAGAGGAAGTAGAAACGTATAGTGAAAATTCCTATGACCAATTGTAAGTTGGAAAAGTTGGAAATATAATTCATGCTTTTGCCATCAATGCAAACTTGAACATTGATGGCAACTTCTTATCAGTTTAGTTCTTGTCTTTGGGGGTGATTATCAATCCAAATATTTCAATCCTTTAGTGACAACCACTACACTAATTTGTTATTACTAAGCCAAAATACAAGCGTGATGTTGATAAGAATTAAGTGCTGAAAGAACAAATATCAAGATCGAGTTTAAGTTAATGATTTAAGAACTAATAACTTAAAATATTAGTTTAATGGCAAGACATCGGATGTATAGATGGGGAAAGTTAGGTGGTGCGGTTGGAGGGAATGGACAGTTGGCATAAGTGGATCAGTTGGAACTTTAGCTGCTACTATGACTGAATTGGATACCAATACTCAAAAAATTGCAGCATAAGTAGCAAAAACTAGACACAAACAAATTAGTCTAAGTAGGGTACAAATGGCAACTAATAAAAATTATTTGAGAGGGGATTGACAGCGGTATGATGCTATATCACTATACATCAATTTATCATTTACTTAAGATCTTGAAAGATGGACATTTAAAGACTACGGAAAGTAATGCCAGTCTCACTGTCGAGCATTTTGCTAAAGATGTAGTCTGGTTAACTTCCAAGAAAGACCCTCAGAGTGAGACATCTTTAGGCGGCGGAGCAACGGACAAAAAGCAGATCAGAATTACGGTGAATGCGAGTGTGCCTGCTATTAAATATATAGACTGGGCTGAGAAAAATGGTGTGTCTAAATACTTAAAGGGAGTGTTGAATGAAGCTGGTGGTCATCAAATGCAAAAATGGCACGTTATTGAAAGACCTATTCCACAGCATGAGTGGAAGCAAATCGACATGTATGACTATGATAAAAACAAATGGATACCATATTCGAAGGGAAGCCACAGTAGATTACTTGGTAAAATACTACTTGAGGAACAAAATGCTCAGGTTCACCCAGTAGACACGAGAAGTGAATTGATGCTTAATGCATTGAAGTATCTTGGTATAGACCCGAAGGAATACTATGAGGTTGTTAATGAAGGTCTTAAATCACTAACTTAACAAGGAACTAAGAATTGAAATAAAAGAAGTTGTGACCAAGTATACGTCAGGTTATTAAGGTAATACCTCGAACCTTCCGGTGTTAATACTGAAGGAGAGACCAGAAGGCAGTTGTAGCTTGTTGAGGAAGGGTAAATGTATAGTTCATCAAAACAAACCTCTAGTATGTGCAATATACCCGCTAGGAAGGCACTACCTGCCAGCTGAAAAGAGATTTGGGTACTATCAGCAGAATATTTGTTGCGGGACGGATGAGGAACATACTCTCGAAGAATGGCTTAACATGTTTAATGTGCATAATGGGATGAGGCAGTCAGCGAGTTTATGGGCAACAGTCATAACTAAACTTGCCGAACAGACAATGAAAATCAAAGAGACTAAAGCCATTGAAAAAATGGCAAATAAATTGGTGACGGCACTGTATTTTGATTATGATACAAGCAAGTCGTACGCTGACCAACTTGCTCACAACATGTTTTATATAATAGATGTGGAAAATTAGTAATTAAAAAAATATTTTTTAAAGAAAGTTATTTCCCAAGCCGACACTTCTATACAGGTATTTTTATTGGGCTGTTTCATTAGGATATCAATTTCTAGACAAACGTTTATAAATAGAAAATGATACCCTGATGAAACAGTTCGGCTATGCGGAAAGAAGTTTGTTTAGGGGTTACCCTAGAGAAAAGCTTTAAAAATGATTCTTTTATAAGGCTAGTTAAAAAGTGTTGACTTTCATGGGAAAGTCTTGTAAAATCCACAACCCAATAAAGGATGTTTAAAAGAAGGGATGTTGGAAATTGAGTGTATACGGATATGTAAGAACATCGGATAAGGAGCAGCATAATGACAGGCAAATCACAAATATAAAAAGGTATTGCCCTGAAATACTAGATGAAAACATTTTTATTGATAAGATTACTGGTAAAACATACTATAGACCTGAATATTCGATTTTGACAAGGATTTTGAGATCTGGGGATATCCTTATATTGTCGGAGCTAGACCGCCTTGGACGGACAAAGGCTGGTATTAAGGATGAGCTAGACCTTCTTAAGAAAAAAGGTATTCGGATTAAGTGCTTGGATATACCTAGTACATTATTCGATGCAGAAGGCAAAGAACAAGACTTAATACTTGATTTGGTTACAACTATATTGGTTGAAGTCTACTCAACGCTTGCACAGCAAGAGCTTGAAAGAAAAGAAATGAGACAGAGGCAAGGTATTGAAGAAGCCAAAAAAAGGGGAGTTTATAAAGGCCGTGCGCCAATTGAAGTGGATATGATTAAATTTGGAAATATATACGAGCGTTGGAGAGCCGGACAGTTGAAAACAATTGAGGCAAGGGCTCTAAGTGGCCTCAAGAACAATACTTTTTATAGAACAGTAGAGCGTTACGAACGAGAAAACCACCTTGGATGTTTTGCAAGTGAAGCAATATAAAATAAATAATACTGTTTTATTGATACCTCCTACCCTATCAGGTTGGAGGTATCTTTGTATGTAAAATTATTTCTGATATCGTTGATGAGGCCAACTTATTTTAGGTAATTAAATTCTAGGTGGGTAAGAATCAAAGGCTAAATCGATTAAAACATGCACTAGAAAATATATGAATATCATGCTTTGGAGTTTCAAGAGGTCATAAAGTTACATTGTTAAAATAAGGGGTTTATCTGTTACGCCTATACTATGATCATAAGTTTATGGATATTTTGACCAATCAAAGTATTGAAATATCTAGTACTCTACGATACAATCGTAAATATTGACAAGTTGTACAGATGTTTCCAAATATTATGTCCGAATTCATCGGAATATACAGTATCTTCGAAGAAGGAGTCATATCCTAGAATAAAGGAATTGGAGGGAGAAAAGTGTTCAAAAAAACAAAAGCATTGGTAATAGCGCTAGCTCTAACAATGGTGGTACCTGCAACAGCATTTGGAGCATTGCTGCCGACAGACAAGCATTTCGGAGGGGCAGAGGTGGTTGTACAACCCGACGGAACGGAAATTCAGTACTTCAAAGAGGTTAATGGCAAGATATCAACTAACACACCAAAGGTAATAAGAACCGTAATACCTGGGGAAAACGGAAATACAATCAGATATGATGCGAATCTTGTAACTGCCGAAAAGGATCTCGGCGTAGACCATGAGGTATTCAAATCTGGGGCATATCTTACAGTTAGCAACGTACTTAGAGAAAGTGTAATGCACGATCAAAGGCTTTTGTATGCCAAAGCTCCCGTATCGCTCACATTCTCTGGTGACTACCTTAACTGCAGGGCTATAACAGAGTTCGATAGGTTCGAAGTCGAGAACGGTAGGGTTTTGTATAACGTAGGTTTTGACCAAAGAACTATGTTAGGGCACAGTAAAAAGATAATGGACGATATCAACGCAGGCGATCAGCAAAAGACGATTACTAAGCCTGGAATGTATCTAGTATACCTTGATTATCCATTGGGTATGGGGGTACACACTTATATTTATGTAGCGGACGAAAACGAGGACGTGTCCTATGTGGCACCAACACCAGAAACAGCAATAGGCACATCAGCCAAAATCAAAGTAGACAGTAAAGAGTTTAACGGTTCTACCTACAGCATAAATGGAGACAACTATTTAAAAGTTAGAGATTTGGCTTACATGTTAAACGGAACAGAAAAACAGTTTGACGTGGTCTACGCGTCTCAGTGGAACCTGGATACAATTAAAACATATAATAGCCCAGCCTACACGTCAGTTGGTGGAGAGTTGGCTACAATCGCTTCTGGAACAAAAACAGCTAATCCAACAAAACGGATTATGACTATTGATGGCTCAGAAATTAATCCTTTAATCTATGACATTGATGGAAGCAATTACGTTAAACTAAAAGACCTTGCAAAAATCATTAATTTTGATTTAGTGTCAGACAGCGCAACAAATACTATTAGCATCAATACAACAACTGGATATTCAGAGGTTGGTAGGGCAAAATTACCAAGCCCTATTTCGGTAGGTAGTACTGAGAGGCTAGCTGGAAACACTAGGTATCAAACGGCTGTAGCAATTAGTAAGAGTGGGTGGTCGCAATCAGACAATGTAGTGCTTGCAAATGGAAATGATTTTCATGATGCTTTAGCGGGTACGAGCTTTGCATATTTAAAGGATGCACCAATGTTGATTACCCCTTCAGATGCACTAGATAGTGATATCCGGGCTGAAATTGAAAGGCTAGGAGCAAAAAATATATACATCCTTGGAAACAATACTTCTGTATCACAGGCTGTTGAAAATGATTTAAAGCAAAAATATAACGTGGTGCGTATTGGGGGCACCGAAGTTCTTGATACTGCGGTGAAAGTTGGAGACGAAGTAAGGAAAATAAAACAGTTTGATACCGTGATAATAGCTACACAAATTAACTTCCCTGACGTGCTAGCGGCGGCACCATTCTCAGCAAAGAATACAATGCCAATCCTGTTTACTGAGCAATTTAAGCTAAGGGCTGACACAAAGAAAGCCTTACAGGACTGGGGAGTTAAGCATGTGCACATTGTAGGCGGCTATGGCATTATTTCATATGAGGTTGCAGATGAGCTTCGTAGCATTGGAATTGAAACAGTTAGGCGTATTTCAGGAAATGACCGATATGATACAGCTATAGAAGTTGTCAAGTATTTTACGCAAAAAGATGCGTACTCAAGGATTTCAATCTGTACAGGTGAAAATCATCCCGATGCTTTAACGGGCGCTGTATTGGCAGCAAAAAATAATGCTCCTCTAGTTTTAGTAGAGGGAGACAAAGTTAAAATCAATGTTGCAGAATATCTAAGTAGGCAATCACTAGATAAAGCTTACATCTTCGGTGGTACTGCAGTAGTATCTACTAAGTTAACAGGTAACTAAGTATCAGAGTTCTTAAGGTCAGAGAAGAGATTGTACTATGTTGTAAAAATATAGTAAATAACCGATCTCTGGCCTTATATATAGGATGCTAAAAACATTAATGACTTTAGTGACATCCGAGATGAGTCTTCTTTGGAAGGATCATTATGTGAAAGGAATGGACGGTTGTATGAAACCGATGGAGCGTACTGGCATATCATTAGGTCAGCCGGAATGTTCACTGATATCATGAGTGGATTGATTATTCTATGGTAAAAGGAGGGACTTATGAAAAATAAGTTAAAAGTGATTCCAGTTGTACTATTGGCAATAGCCTTAATAGGCACTGGGATATATTTTAACCAAAGAGCCACATCACAACAAGCACCTCGAGCAAGCACAGACACGAAGTCACAGGATTTGAGTGAATCAGAGTATGGTAAAATCAACGCCGACAAGTTCAAGGTCAACGTAGACAAGAACGATGTAACGGGTGTTGACGAAAACGGAATGAAATTCGGAAAAGACTGGGCAGAAGTTCCATCGGCTCAAGTTCCAGTTAACCCAAACACAGAATTATCAAGTGGAAGAACTCTGGCTGATGCAAGAAGAATGATAGATGGAGAAAGAGCCAGATGTAATGACAGAGGTTACTCTGCTGAGGATACGAAAGCATTACTCACACAACTGGCAAAAGACCTAGGCACGACACTTGATGAGGTAGAACGTTTACCGGATGCACCAGTAAATGTAGTTAAACCTGCCGAGCAGAATCAGGCAAGTAAGCCGACACAACTGACGCAACCAAGTAATACTACCGGGGCAGAAGTTGGAACTCCGGGAGCATTCCAAAAAACGGAATGGGATAGCGATGGAAATGGAATCAACGATGATCTAGAGGCAACTCGTATGACTGGAGGCGGAACAACAGTAAGCGATCCAAATTTCAACCCGAAGGCTAACTAATAATTTAATAGTATGGCTAACAATAATAAGAACCTCACAAAAACAAGTGAGGTTTTTAGTTTTATACACTCTACAGTATTTATGTCAGTGCTGGCCAGTTTCATAGTTTAATAGGTTTAGCGTAAGGTTTAAGGTGGTACAGGCATGGATTATAATGTACAATATCCCAAAAAATACAGCATAAGATACCAAAGGTATACACAAAACAATTAGGCTGTAATACCCGCTAATAGGAGGTATGCAAGGTAAGTTCAGATGGGAAACAACCTAAGTGTCGATGGCCCCATTATGTATTTGATGATTATGCAAAAGTGAAATTCTATTTTGACATTATATACGCAACACTAAAAAAGATTATATGCAAATGGCAATAAAGAGGCTAAGTAAGTTTTATGGTATAAAACTTTATGCGGGATGGATGAAAAATATGTCTAAAAGAAGGAGGGGGACAAACCAAATGAGAAAATATTTTATGAAAATTGTATTACCTTTAGCAGCAAATGAGTTTATTCAGTAAATGAAATCATGTACACCTAAAGAAAATGATTGATATATAGAGTTGCTGAGCAATCATTAGACTGTAAAAATAGGAGCATCCTTAAGAGATGAGGATCATATAATGTTATTACTAACTCCTATAAATTTTTTTTGAAAGCCAAGAAAACGACATATGTGGTATAAAAAGGTACCAAACCCGCAAGAAGATAAAGGTGATATATAACAGACATTATTTAAGAAAGAGTTTATCAGTGAGTGATAAGCTCTTTTAATAGTTTAAGGTGCACTTTTCATGTATTTCATTTAGAGATTTTTCGGTCTTGTAATAATCAAAAAATCTTATATAATACACCCCCAATTATTGAAGAGGGGAGTGGGGAAGTTCATGAAGGACAAACCAGTAGCACCTTTGATAGGCGCAAACGGGAACATATTTAATCTTATGGCTATCGCTCGTAGAGCATTACTAGATAATGGTCAGCTAGAGGAATCGAGGAGTATGTTGTCAGAAGTCCAAAAAAGCAGTACTTACTATGAAGGGTTAAATATCATTGGAAAATATGTGTTGTTTGGGGAGGCAATAGACGATGAGTAATAATGAGTTTACTATGCTCCCATTGATTCTGAAGATCAGCAACCAGGACATATCAAACATTATGGAAAAAGCTTTGAATGAAGGCAGTTGTTTACACTGGTGCTACAACATTGAATCAATTTACGGTGAAATGGGATCAGTTTCAAGTATCATTTCAAATGGTGGAACACTATTGTTCTATGGTATGGAACAGGTTTACCAGTTAACAAAATCAAAATTAATGTTAGGCATACAACAGGCTCTACCATATCTAACGCAATTTATCAAAGGAGATACCTTGGAATTAAGCTCTATTGACCCTGATGATGCAGATTTTATAATTCAAATGGCATTATGGAACGAAGTGCTCTTTGACTAATATGTAAGGCTGTTTCCATGTTTCCATTTTTTAAGCTAATTCAGTCTGGATAAATGGAAGGCATAAGAGGATCTGTCCATACGAAGTATGATTTAGCTTAATACAAAGCCAATTATCTGGAGGTAATGGAGGTTTATAAGTTAAGCAAAATAGGTTTAAAGATATACACAAGACAGGTTAAAGGTATACACGAGAAGTAGCGGGTGCAAATCCTCACTTGACACTATAATCATGCTCCAGCGAGGGCAAACAAATAAGGTATATGAGCTATGCAAATAGGTTGGAAAGGTATACACAAGAAGTTATGGATGTAAAGCCCCAGTTGTCACATAGGAGGCGAAGGAAGTTATGGATTTGCTCATTGAAAGGCCGGGGGTGATGCAGAGCCTTGTCACTAATATACGAAGGAAATATCTTTGAATACGCAAAAAGTGAATATGTCCACATTAAAGGTTTAGAGGTATACACAAGAAGTGCAGAGTCGTAAAGCCACAGTTGACACTAGGTACAAGGTTAAGAAAGAGGAACAAGAGCTATTTTAATCCCAAGCAAAGTGAATTTGATAAGGGCAGATAAATATTGAGTTGTAAAGCCAAAGTTGACACTTGACGACAAGGGAATAGAATTGTCAGCTTTCACAGTTTAAATGTAAACACAGAAATATTAAGTACTAAGCAATGATGGCTTGAAAGGGCGCATTTGAATTGGGTATAAGCAGGCAAGCATTGTATCAGCGCCTAAATCGAGCAAATGGGTTAAAAAAGACACGGTAAGGACGATTAGAAGTAAGGCATTAAGAGAAGGAAAGAGGTGTTTAAATGGGACTACCAGCAAAACAACAGTGAACAATATGCTCCAATCCAACTAAATGGATTGGAGCTGTTCTATGTCTAAGAATGAAATGAGGAGTGCTAAGAGTGGAAAAGAAGCTACCAGCCAAAAGAGTCAACATTGTCACTATCAAAATAGTTAGAGAAGCCGGTGTGCTATACCAAAATCGAACCATAAACTCACCCTCAGATTCGGCTAATCTGCTCGAACCTTTTCTGAAAGACGAAGATCGTGAGTGTTTTCTAGTCGTTTGCCTAGACACGAAGAATCAGCCCACAGCAATTCATACAGTCAGTATTGGCACTTTGAACTCTAGCTTAGTTCATCCGAGGGAAGTATTTAAAGTGGCTCTGTTAGCCAATTCCAATGCATTGATCCTAGCTCATAATCATCCCAGCGGGGAACCGAAACCTAGTCAGGAAGACCTCGAAGTCACACGTCGACTTGTAGAAGCAGGAAAAATCTTAGGAATAGAAGTGCTCGACCATATTATCATTGGAAGTAATTCTCGTTTTGTGAGCTTGAAAGAGCGTGGGGATATTTGAGAAAAGTGCGAAGCAAAAAGAAAAGGGGGATCAACCATGGAACCAATTACGAAACGATACTCTACAGCAAACCTAGTGGAAAAAGTAGATGAAGAAGTACAGAGAATCCTGTGGTTGCTGCTTGATGGTACAATGCTTAGTGCAGACGGTACTGGGTGTAATGGAGTATGGCTTTGGTTACTCAGAAGAAGAGCTAGAGAAAGCTTTAAACGTGGCAATCGAGGAGCCAAGAGAAAAGGTTTAACGGAGGGATTTTTATGATCTATGTAACGGGCGATATGCACGGTCAACACGACATGCATAAGATTAGCACAAGGAAGTTTCATGAGCAGAAAGCCATGACTAAAGACGATTATGTGATTATTGCTGGGGATGCAGGCATTGTCTGGGATAATGCAGGTCAAGACAGATACATTCAAAAACATCTAAATGAGAAAAGATTCACGACTCTGTTTGTTGACGGTAACCATGAGAATCATGATGCTCTCGACAGTTTACCAGTATCAACTTGGAACGGTGGTCGGGTACATCATATAACTGACAGTATCATACATCTCATGAGGGGCCAGGTTTACGAAATACAGGGGATCAAGATCTTCACTTTTGGAGGAGCTACAAGCATAGATAAAGCGTATAGAAAGGAAGGAGTCTCCTGGTGGGCAAGAGAGCTTCCATCTATTGAAGAGTGTGCTGGGGGATTAGAAAACCTCGAAGCACACAATTGGGAAGTAGACTATGTTATAACACACGATTGCTCAGATATGATATTCGATAAGCTAGCTCAGAATAATTTATTCCTTAACGGTAAAAGCAAGACACAGTTAAGCGTTTTTCTTCAAGAGGTAGAAGAATATGTGACATTCAAAAAATGGTTCTTTGGACACTATCATGACGATATAGACCTAGATGATAAACACACATTGCTCTATCAAAAGATAGTTCGAATAGTTTAACTGGGGATAGCAGCATCATATGGCCAATTTAGGCAGTTAGGAAGCTTATGAAATGTTTATGTGTAACAAGGTGGTTCCAAACAGTCAGCAGCTATTTGAAAATAGAGTACTTAAATGAAGTTCATTAGTGAGCAGCTATTTGAAACTGGTATTCAGTATTATGAGAAAACAGACCTGGAGGGTCTAAACAAATCAACAGCTAATTGAGACTGTAATGCTTTTATGAGTTTCATTCTTGTACAGCTATTTGAAACAGTAACAGACCTGAGTTATAAAATTTATACTCAAGGTCTGTTTTTTAATACGGTTAGAGTCTCATTTACTCAACGGCTATTTGAAACGTATGCTATCATTTAAACATTGGTTTGAATATGGATATAAATTAAAAACTTAGGAGATGAGTTTATTGGACACCGTTAAAATGCATGCAGTACTAAAAAAATATAAGGAAATACTGGGTAACGGGTGTGATAGCTGTATTAGTCAAGCTGATGAGGCGTTGATATCAAAAGTAACAGGTAAAATGCATTCTCTAGATAATCTGGGGTTCCTACTAAATGTAATTAATCACATCGAAAACGAAGGAAAGTTTGTGGAGGAAAACAATGAAACTAATAATGTTGACCGTATTGAAAAAGATGAAATATCAAATGGATTGTATGAGCAATGGTACTATGAAGCTAAGGCAGAGAATGCTAGGCTTGTGGCAAGTAATAATGAGCTGCTCGATAAAGTAAAATCAATGGAGAGTTTAATAGGTACTTACAATAAATGTTATGTTCAACAGGCAAAGTTAAAGACTGGTGAAAAAATAGCTTACAAGGAACAGGCTAGTTGGGAAGAAGTCAATAAACTTAAGATGGCTGGGTTAACAAATGATCAAATAGCAAATAAGCTTGGTGTGAGTAGATCGACAATATGGCGTAGACTTAAAGAAGGAGTTTAAAGGGCAAAGATAGTGGTCATAAAGTGGAGGGGAGAACGAAAGATTGAGGAATAAGGTTCAGGGGTAAAGATAGTTCGAATAGTTTAACTGGATGGAGTTAATTCAGGGAGTGAAGCTGATCAAATAAATATCAATTATCACTAGCCTTAGAGGAATTCTAAGGCTAGTGATATATTCATAGGCATTGTAAGCAATTTCATAGATAATTCTTTAATTAGGATGAATATGACAGGGATATATTTACTTTTGTCGAATGGTTAATAAAGACATTGTGTGGTAATAAAAGGCTACAGGTAACAATGGAGTTATAGCAAAGTTTATTTATAAGAGAGGTTTCTATGCAAACAATAACAATTGAATGGTCTGGAGCATTTAACTTAGAAAGATTAAACCTATGTGGTTTAGCATCTGACAAGGGGATATATGCAATATCTCGTTTCTGGGGTAATAGGGAAACGCTACTATACATTGGTCGTACTAAAAGAGAGTTCCAAAAAAGGTTGAGGGAACATGATACTTGGCTAAAACTGTACCGTGGCCAAATCAAAGTTAGACTTGGGCGTATAGTATCACCAAATATGACCTTTTCAGAAAAGTTACTAGCAGATGCAGAATGCTTATTAATTATTTTAAATGAAACAGTTGAGAATACTTCAAGTATAAATACATACTCAGGAAGAGCGTTAACAATCAATAACATTGGAAGAAGGGGTAAGTTAGAAAAAAGGATTAGCTCGGATGATCTTGAAGATTATTAAGTAGCAAAAGCATGGTACTAGTGGCCAATTGCGTTTAGGTGAATAACAAGAGTTTTTCAATTAACTATACTAAGTGAGTTCAAGCATTGGTACTTTGGTCATCATCACGGTGATATTTAGGTGGATGAGAGGCATACATTTCACTATCAACACCTGGTAAGAATCGTTTGACTAGGAGGTGGTAGTCAATTCTGGTGGTGAAATGACAAACAGACCTCAGTATATAAAAAATATACTGAGGTCTGTTTAATTAATCCCATCCAAACCACTATTCCGGTAATGGGATTCTGTTTAAAAGCGTCAATACTTTACCATATTCTGGATTATATATACATTCTTCATATATAACTTCATCGACCTGTGCATCTAAAAACCAGTATTTTGCAGGTACCTCTCCTTGGCGTATCTCTTCTATGCTACTTGGATTGTCAAAAAATGTGGCTGTGACACTCGCTGGATCTATCGTTGAGTTCAACGGTCTATTGCCAGGAAACGTCTTTAAAATCTTCCATTTTTCAGATTGAATAACAGCGAATTTGTCTTTAGCATATTCTACAAGTCTGTTTAGCAGTACAAAAACTGAGACATCATATTTTTCTAAAGCAAGCTGCTTCAAACTTTCCATACTTGCTCTTGTGTTGACGAAGTCTTTATGTAGATGAATTTGAGGCATAATTAATTTAGCAGCGAAATCATGAGCTTCCATTTCTTGAATATCTTCCGTTAGTAAAGTAGATGAGCTACCTTTCCTTACATACGTTTGTTTGAGATGCCAGGGTATCACTGCATGACCTATTAATAATGCAGTAGTAAACTTCTTCCTTTGACTATTTTTAATTTTTGAGTTTAGCACAATAATTTTTTGGGGCCCATTAAAAAGTATTCCTTCGTCTTCATTATCTAGTTCGTCCTCATAGATTAAAATGTTAAGCTTACTGGCGATTTGGTGGATGTCAATTGGAAGAATGTCATTACAGTGATTTCTGAGAACCCATTCAGCAAAGTCCGACTCCATTGGGATAGGAACATTTCTATGATAATCAGAAGAGAGAAAAACTGCATACTCAAGAAGTTTATCTTTGTTCTGCACCGATAGGCCTTGAGTTATTTTTAATAAAAATTTTATAGTATCATCATGAATAACATCTGTGCTTAATTCTTTGCCGGAAACCAAATAATCAGTAGTAACATTTAATGCATTGGATAGTTTAACTATCGCTTCGTATGAGGGATTTCTTACGCCTGATTCATACTGGCTTATCGCTGGTGGTTGTAAACCGGCTCTTTTTGCCAGTTCTGTTTGGCTCAACCCTAATAGTTCACGTCTTTTTAGTATGCGTTCGGATACCGACACAACAATGCCTCCTTATAATACGTATAACAAATAAATAATAACATGAAGTTAACCTCTTTTACAATAACAAATGTTACAAAAAATGTTGCCATGCGTTATTGACAAACTATCATAACATTCGTTATAATGAAAATTGCCAAGATGCATATTGGCTAAATATTAGAAAGAGGTGAAGATGGATGAAACAGATAACAGTAGTAATTAATGCCCAACCCAAAGAAGTCGAAAAGCGAAGTTATACTTTTCAAGAAGTAGTTGTGCTAGCCTTTGGAAGCTATGATGATTCACAGAAGTCGTATACTATGATATCAACTAGAAAAAATGATGATGGAGACAAACATGTAATTACTTATTCACTCGGAGACGAAATTAACATGAAAGAGGATATGAGGATAAATGTCGATTCAACTAATAGATCTTAATGACGACTTAAGGAAGCTTAAAAACGAAGGATATAACATTTCTATAGTCAATGCAAATTTAGTAGTGAAAGGCATACCCTATGTCAATAGGGAGAAAAAGGTACTATTCGGAACTCTTTTTTGTCCTTTGACGTTATCAGGGGAAAAAACTGTACCTCCCCAGGATCATACAGTAAGGTTTATGGGGGAGCATCCTTGTGATCAATTTGGCACGGAAAATAAGTCTTTCGTTAATTCTCCTCAAGAGCATACCTTAACTTCAGATATTATTGGATCATATTACTTTTCTTCAAAACCTCAAAATGGGAGTTATCCTGATTTTCATACAAAGATGACTAAGTATATCGAATTATTGTCTGCACCAGCGAAATCCATAGACTCTGGCGTTTCCGCCCAAGACTTCGAATACGAGGCTTATAGCGATATCAGTGTATTTAAGTACCCTGATACAAATACTGCTAGGGCAGGACTTTCAAATATATCTGACAGAATAAAGGATCAAAGTATAGCTATAGTAGGCTTGGGTGGAACGGGTTCATTTGTACTAGATTTTGTTAGCAAAACACCAGTCAAACAAATTTCACTATTTGACGGAGATGTAATGTTAAATCATAATGCTTTTAGGATTCCTAGCGCAATGAGTTTAGATGAACTAAAGAAAAGACCAAGTAAGGTATCGTATTTCAAGGAGAAATATGAAATTTTACGGGACGGTATCATAGAAAATGATGTCTTTATTAATGAGTCAAACGTAAATTTATTAGATGGACATGATTTTGTATTTTTAGCAATAGACAAAGCTGAAGCCAAAAAAGCGATTATTGATCATCTTGTCGTTTCAAAAATTCCGTTTGTTGATTTGGGTATGGGAATAAGTGTTGTTGACAACTCATTAAGAGGACTTATAAGGAAAACGCTCATTACACCGGATAACAACGCATATTTATCAAAAATTGCAACCGAACATACAAATGATGAAAACGTGTATTCTCAGAATATACAAATATCGGAGCTAAACGCTTTAAATGCTATCTTAGGTATTATAACTTGGAAAAAACTTTATCGTTTTTATTTGACTGAAGATATCTTCTATAATTCAACGTTTATTGTTGATGAAGAGGAGATAAAAAATGAAACATAAATTTGTAGAATTCATACCATCTGAAATTGAAAATAATATACTTTATATATCGATTGAGTACGATGTTGCAAAACACAAATGCGCCTGTGGATGTGGTGCGGATATTGTGACAACTTTGTCACCAGCAAGATGGAAGTTAACTTATGATGGTGAAACGGTATCTCTTTCTCCATCAATTGGTAACTGGAGCCATGAGTGTAAGTCGCATTATTTCATTACAAATGACAAGGTTGTATGGGCAGGTAATATCACAAAAAATCAAATGGATCAAGTTGTAAGAAATGATAAAGAGTCGCTAAAAAGACACATTGAAAGCGCTCCGAAACCAAAAGGCTTTATTGATTGGATAAAAAGTTTCTTTAGATCTCGTTAAAGATGTTGGAAGCTGTGTGAGCAGATTGACAAGTTAGCATTGATTTAAATATGAGTTTAACAGGAGTTTATATGCATAGGGCTTATCCAGTTCAAGGATAGGCTCTTTTTTTAAGAACTAATTTAATTCCCAAGCAAAAATTGTATAAACCTATGCGTTCGAAAAGCTGAAGATCATTCAAGAAAAACCTACGTAGACTTAAAACATTGCTTTCGAAAAGAGTGCATTGAACTATGGTTAGTACCCTTTTGATCATGGAAAGAGAAGAATTATAAAAGTCTTATAAAAGAGGCAAGGGTTAACTGAAGCCATTAGCATCTAGCGATACCAGGTAAGCATTAGGACGAGCATGACACTGTCAGCATTTCAATGAAAATTAATCGAAGTTTGATTGAGTGGTAAAAAGGGTGATATTAGCATTCAACAATATGAAAAAAATTGGGATGCATTGGCTATTTTCCAGGTATACAATCATTGTTATATTATGGAAAATAGAGGTTGGGAGGTTTTCAAATGCGGAGGTTAATCAGTGGCTTGAAAGTCATCAAGTCACAGGATCAGCTAGAATGGAAGGAAACGAGGGGGGGAACGGTGTTGTACATGTAGAATGGTAGGGCAGGGGTAGAATGGGTTTACTAGGGCATTTAATGAGATGGGCTAGGGGGTTCGTAAAGTTTATCCAGTCACTTGACTAAATAAAGGGTTTGACGGTACAACATCTCAGCAATAACAGTATGAAGACATAAGGGCAGGGTCAGGGGATTTATACTCTTGTGCGGTTATCTGCAAGGCTTGAGATTTCGATAGATGATTACTTGGAGAACGTAAAGGCACTTACTATTATGGTAGGGGCCTTATATTTTTCTAAATAGTTACACGTTTCACCTTACTTAGCAAGAAAGTTGTGAAATAATTAGATACATAAAGAAAAATATTGGCGCATTATTATTGCTAGGAAGCAACAAATTTCAGAAATAATGTTGGAGTATGGCCTTATAGCCGTTTTGTCTAGCAAATTATCCGAAGTTAGGCGCAAAAAAGCTCAAACTCCAAATCTGAGCACGAGTAAATAGAAGGTGGTTCATGTGGTGAAGCTGTTTACCTAACTTTGGATAATTACAATGCACGAAACCGCGACGGTAAAGGAAAATGCTATGGGGATTGAATTTCTAATCTCCCGTTTAATTCATATGACATTTATGTAAAACTCAGAAGGAATTGTATCGAAGTAGCGTTAATTATGCTGAAACAGATATAGTTTCCCCCTCCCCATAACAGGGCACTTTCTTAAATACATACAGTTTGGACAGTGATTGGGGGAGATTTACCCAAGCTCAAAAACCGTTTGGGTTTATCTGATCCGCAATTTGGGCATTTAGATAAATCTAATCCTGTGAGCTTCTGGATGAGTTGGAGGGTTGTAGCTTTCTCACCAATTAATAAAGGGGTGTGGGTAAGTTGTTTGCATATCTTCAGTTTGGTTGTCTTGTTACGATTGCCAAGTAAGCCATAGTGCCTAATTTTCATAAAGCGACTCGGCAAGATGTGAATAAGAAATCTGCGGATAAACTCCTCTGAGGAAAGAGTCATCACCTTATGCTTACTGTCGTCTTTATAGTCCCGCCATTTGAAGGAAACAGTATCCTTTTCCATGCTAACGATGCGCTTGTTGGATATAGCCACTCGGTGAGTATATCGCCCCAGGTATTCAACAACACAAGCAGCATTTTTAAACGGTGGTTTGCAGTAGACAATCCACTCTTTACCATAGAGAGAGGTGAGCAACTTTTCGAATTCCTCATCATCGGAAAGATAAGTTTGATTTCCGTGGAATTCAAGCTTGTTTTGGTAGTAGAGCTGTTTAAGGTAATACAGGAATTTTCCTCTGAACTTTCGGGAGAGAACTTTAACCGGGATGAAGAATTTATTTCTGCTATTCACCCATTTTCCCAGGGAAGATAGCCCGCCCCCAGGTACAATGCAATGGATATGCGGATGGTGCATGAGGTTTTGTCCCCAAGTATGCAGAACCGATGTAAAGCCAATCTTTGCACCAAGATATTTTTTGTCAGAAGCTAAATCGGTAAGAGTTTCAGCAACGGTCTTAAACATAAGGGTATAAACTGCTTTTTGATTTTGGTAGACCATTGAATTGAGAGTATCCGGGATGGTGAATACCACATGGAAGTATCCGATGTCGAGCAGATTGCTTTTCTGGTTTTCAATCCAACGCTCTTTGGCCAGAGCTTGGCATTTAGGGCAGTGCCTGTTGCGGCATGAATTGTAGGAAATACGGGTATGCCCACAACTGTCACAAACCTCCTTATGGCCACCTAACTCTGACGTTCTACATTTTTGAATGGCAGACATCGCCTTATGTTGTGCGATAGTGAGCTTATGGTTAGTACTATAGTTTTGGCCGTATTTTATGAAGATATCTTGGACCTCAGCCATTGTCTTTGTCCGATTCAACCATCTGATCAAGGGGACTTGTTACGTTCAGAGATTCAATCTTAACCAAATGCAAGTAAACGCAGGTCGTGTTGATATTTGAGTGACCGAGTAGTTGCTTGATGTGGTAAATGCTTGTTCCGGATTCCAGCAGGTGAGTCGCGAAACTATGCCTCATAGTATGGACTGAAACTTTTTTAGAGATGTTAGCTTTCTTTACATATTTATGGAAGAGATTTTGTATTGCTTTGGTAGTCATGTGGGTGCAGGTGTGATTCCTGCTGTAAAAAAGCCACTCTTTGGGGCGGTAAGCTTTCCAGTAAGTTCTAAGAATATCCAGGTTAGCTTGAGAAAGCAGGGCATAACGATCTTTGCTTCCTTTAGCATTGCGGATGAACAATTGCATTTTATCACTATGGATATCTGAAACTTTAAGCGAGGCTACTTTGCTTAGGCGAAGTCCTGCACCATAAAGAGTCATAAGAATGCATTTATCTCGCAGGTTGTCGCAGACGTTAAAAAGGGCTTGTATCTCCTCTTGGGTAAGGATGTCAGGGAGTCTGCGTGGCTTGCGGTGGCGAGGGACTTGTCTGGGGTTTAAATTAACGTTCAGAGTTACGCCATACAAAAAGCGGAGGCCGCTATTGTAGGTGTTTACCGATTCGGGAGCAAGCTTCTTAACTGTCGTGAGATAATGAAGAAACTGTCTAACGTCCTCTACACCTAGTTCGGTTGCAGGTTTATCGAAGTGCTCTTGAAAGAGTTTAACTTTGGTATAGTATTCAGCTTGGGTATGCTTACTAAACCCTCGAAGCTCCACATCGAATTTCAGTTTGGCTAAAACTTCTTCTTTTGTCATATTCAATCATCTCCTGCAAAATAGTTTTACAGGAGATGCAAAGCTTCATAACAACTAATAGGAATATTTGCGTAAACAGGAAGAGATATGCTACGGAAACCACCGCGCCAGCGGTTTAGTGCTTTGTCTATAATGTGACGTTGGAAATTATTAAAAGTAGTAGTTCTACTGTCCCTGACTACTTCTGTAATCCATAACTGGAAAATTAATACCGAAAAAAGTAGTCTTAAAAAGGGGATTAATTTGATTTTAGAAAAACCAAGTTAACTTTTGATAAAGTGAAACATTTAGTTGACAAACACCATAGTAAATCGGCGTGAGTGAGAGAAAAAAGGACTTTTGCATTTATTTTAAAATACGCTTCCAGCGTGCAAAAAAGTAGGAATCGAAAACACCTAAATCGTCGCTCACGGTCAAATTTGGCCTAAAACGAGGAAATTGATTTTGAATAAGTGTACGTAATGTGAATTAACGGACCCAAAGGAACAGCGTTGTGAAGAATTCAAGAAATCGAGGTAACGCAATATGGAAGATGCAATAATAAAGCGAATTTTTCCTGGAGAAAGGTCTGAATATAATCAAGAGGCTAAAGAATTATGGATAGAAGAAAACTTAAAAAGTGGGCTCAGTGTGAGCACACTTAAAAGCTATGTTACGACATTAAAGTCTCTTATAAAATATGAAAGATATTTCGGAAAAGATATTTATGATTTTTCTACTGAGAACTGGCGTGATGTTTTTAATGGAATAGTATACGGAAATGATAAATTAGGTATCAAGACCTTAAGCGATTCGTATATTAGTCAAATTGCTCGACATGCAGATTCATATATTAATAGCTCCAAAGTAGATAACCTAATAAACGTATGGGATATGTATAGATATGAGTTTAAAAGTTTAGTTTTAGAACGGGATTTTTCTATTAATAATTTTATTCAAAGAGACTGGTTGATACAAACCCTATCAGATGAAATGAAAATCTTGGATAGTGACTATATACTCCCGATTTTGCTTGCGTATGATGGTGTTTCAACGGAAAAACAAGTAAGCATAATTTGTCAAGATATTGACAGGGCGAATTGTTCTATAGCAATAACAAAAGGTAAAAAGAAAAATGAAAATTCTGCAATAAGAGTATTACCGATAAATGGGAAAACAATTGAACTAATAATGCTCCATATACAGAATAAAGGATTGACTAGTAAGGATTTCTTGTTTCAAGCAATCAAAAGTGGACGTGGTGATAAAACTTCCTCAAGAGAAAGTTCTATGATTAATCAGAGAGCTGCTGAAGTTATAAAGAAGTTGAATGAGTATATGCATACACAATCACATACTAGACAGCCTTTATCTATTGATTATTTAAAAAGCTGTGGAAATATTGATAGACTGTTTGCAATCAGCGTTTTGAAGGGTGTAAATATTGAAGAACTCAAAACGCAAGATATTTTTAGAGATTTCATGGTGTTTTCTTTGGATATAAGTAGTAAATCAGCCAGTTCGATCGATAGTCTAAGATCAAAGTTTATGGCATATTACAATAGTCTTGTTACTAACAATGTGCTTGAGTCAGCTATTAAAGATTTAAGACGAAATGAAAACTACTATAAATATTTTGTAAATTCTTTTTATGAATATATAAATCCGCCTGAAAGCGATAAATTTGATAAACTTAGAGATTTGTTTGGAAGAGAAGGAGTTGAAGGCAGAGAAGGGTTAGGAAAGATAAGAACACATCTAAAACAAGATAGAAATAATGCATTCATAGCAAAATGTAAAAAGGATTGGAGAATACAAAATTTTGGGAGAATGCCCTGCTATATCTGCGAAAAAGAATTAGAAAAAGAATATGAAGGCTTAAATATTGGAAAGCATGGTTGCTTGGAAGCTCATCATATAGTATTACTTAGTGCATCTAAAGAGGAACGTACAACAAGACAAGAAGATTTGGTTATACTTTGTCCGAACTGTCATAGCATTGCGCATATGAATATTAATTCAAAGAATGTTGATGAGATAAAATTGTTATTAAAAAAGCAGTTATAAAGCATAGAATTTTTGATACTTCGGTGCTATTGCCATAATCTGAATTATAGGACGCAATTTTTAAAAAGGTGTATTTTATTGCTGTTAATTCAACTTACATTTTCCGTATTATGTAAAATTAATTATAATCATGGCTAAGATTCAGCTTCAGCTAATACTGACTTATTGAACCGTAACTTAATTTTTATAAATTTATCGTGGGCTTATCCATTTCGGATAGGCTCTTTTTATTTTCCCATACAAACTTTAAATATAATATACAGTCTTAAAAGCTGACAATCATTCAATCAAAACATACATAGGCGTAGCAGCTTATCTTCAAAAAGAGTGCCTTGGAATTATGGTACCCTTTAACTATGGAAAACGAAACATTGAAATCAATAATGTTAAAGGAGGCAACTTTAAATGATACCAATAGCATTAGCCAACACATCTAAGCATTAGGGCGGAGCATTACCCTGTCAGCATTTCGATCAAATTGAGGCAAGTTTTGAATAAATTGTGGGAAGGGTCAAATTTGCATTCGACTGTGCTAAAAACCTAAGGGTACAGTGGCGCAATTTCATCGAGACAGTAGTATGTGAAAATGGTGATTTGGAAGAGAGAGATTTCTAAAAGTTAGGTTAGTCAGAGGTTTAACGGATCAACAGGTCACATGTTAAGGTGGATCTGGTGGATCGTGAGAAACTGGTGGATTGTATGGTCACTTCATACCATAGAAACAGGCTATATATACATGCGTACCTGCAATATCAACAAGCACCATTGTTAAGGTAAACATCAATACTAAAAAACAATTGGAGGAATTCAAAAATGTTAGATAAAACAGTTGAAGCATTAAAAAAAGAAGATCGGACCGATAGAGTTTATGAGAAATTTGGAATTGTGATTGATAGGAGTTTAAGTGAAAAGAAACAACATGCTGAGTTTATGAAGGAAGCCTCTAAACTGATTTACAAAGGAGAAGCCTCAGAAGAACTGCAAATACGTACGAAATAATGATGTGTTTTGATGAAAGTCTAAGAATAAAGCGCGGGCAAAGGATAAAATTTGGAAAGGCAATAGCTAAGGCTAAAAGAGAACAATCAGCATAACATTGAGGTTACAGGCTCCTAAAGTAGGGGCCTGTATTCATATTAAGGATTTTGGAATCGAAGGTAGAAAACCAAAAGCCTGAAAAAGAACATGTCGATGAATAGAGAGTGAAATTTAATTTTGAGCAAGGAGTGTGATTGACATGTTAAATCAAAAGGCTTTTGACGTTTACAGGGTTCTAGCACAGTTGAATCGGTGGATGTATAGCAAGTATTTAGACACTGGTGTTATGTACAAGCCCTATTGCAATAGCATAGATGACATCAATAATTGGGTTAATAAGGTAATAAACAGTGTTAATAAAGATAAGATCAAAGTTACTAGTTATTATGACAAACCAGGCATTTACAAGCTTAAGAATTTGGGTTACTGGGAGGCACTAGTTCTATTAAACCTTATACTCAGAGATGCTAAGCTATCAGACCATGATTTTGATATAGGCTGTGACCCAAAAGACCAGCTTCATAGGCACCACCAAATATGGGGGACCAAAAAACAACTTGGGACAATACTTATAGTCCATGGTTTAAGTTTAATTGTAATAACAGTAAAAAGTGGACAGAAGGACATAGATATAGAATTTCTGAACGACAGGAGATAATTGAGCATCCATCAATAATAGAAAGTGAGAATGAAATTTGAGGGGGAATTGTTATGAAGCGGATGACTGAATTTATGAAAAGGGGTACTGGGCAGATCGACGAGCTAGTGAGCTATATAAATCAAACGGGTGCTGGTATTAAAGCTGAAGAGGTGGAGTGTATTGGTGCAATGTGGCGTCGGGATGCTGTGTTGTGGCGAGGTACTTGGTACTTGGTTTATACTGACTCCACAAAAACGAATGTCAAAAATATTGACAAGATAGCAGACGAGGTAAATCGAAAGTATAGCGAATTAGAATGGGGGAGGTCAGGTGGTTAAGTATGGCTTTATTAAAAAGAATCGTAGCTATATAGATAAGCTACAAAGCCAATTAAAACAAAAAGACAGTGAAATTGAACAGTTGAAAAATTTGTTAATCGTGGCAAAAAATCAATTCAAGGAATTAAAGGCAGAGAATTTTGATCTGAGTGCTAATATGGCTGTAATGGCAAACAGAAACTTAGAGACACTACGAAAACAGTTAGAACAGGCACAAGCAAGGATACAAGAACTTGAAAAGAAACAGGTTTATCCTGCGGCCATTAAGAAAGATAACAATGGCAACCCAATAACTAGTGAGATCATTGTTAAACTTTTTAATAGTGGCATGAATCCCAATCAGATCAGCAAAAAAATTGGTAACATGACCCATCAAGCGATCAGGGCAAGACTTAAGAAGTTAGGTTTATACGGTAAAGGCAAATAATAAGGAGGCGGCTTATCATGACGAGAGATGAACTGATTGTAGATATATATGAGCAAGAGCGACGGAGACTTTTAAGGTTAAGGGATGGTTCTAGCTATAAACCTAAAGTAGGTCATATAGAACAGTGGAAGGATTGTCGTGAAAGGCTTGATCTTCTAAAACAAATGATTGGAGAAATACCTAAAGACGAAATAAGGAAAAATGAGAAAACAGGTTATACTCAACAGGATTATATTGGAACATTAAGTGACTCACCTGTACTCTATTATAATTGTAGATTTAATTTTATTCCTGACTATTATGTAAATATGAGTATCAAGAACTCTGGAAATGAGGGGTACTCTGACGAAAGGCTGCTGAGGTTAACCTATAAGATCTGGGAGAAATGGTTCAAAACTAACAAATATGAGCGTGAGAAAGAAAAAAGGGCTAAAGATAATGTAGGTACCTATATCAAAGCTACACTAGTTAACGGGTATGTCATGAAATTGAAATGGGTTAGATGCTATAATACAAAGAAATAAGTCGCCAAACTGGAAGTATTGCTAATAAATTATTTTTGCTTTATTGATTTGCATAATATAAAAGGATTAAAAGAGCAAAACTGCACCAGTTGATCAAAATATGATTAAAAGTAACGAGCTGGAAGGGAGTTTTTGTACTGATTGGCTAGATTTAAGCAAGAAAAAGATAAAAAAAAACAGCAACGCCTAATTTCGTGCTGTTTAATTCCGGCATTTATTATATTTGTTTGGTTGCCCTCTTGGTAAGTAGCTAGCAGCTATACCAAGAGGGCAACCAAGTTAAAGGCTTAATTAAAGGAGTTAAACTAGTTTTAGGTAAGTAACTGTAATAAAAACATTATAACAAAAATCAGATCAAGTAAGTGAATTGAAATTCTATGAACCATTAAGATAGATTTAGGATTTTTGCATAAAGCAAATCTAAAACGATTATCGATTGTCATTTAAGCAATCACATCCTTAAGATTGATTGCCTTCAAAATGGTTGTTCCTCTCAGATTTATCATACATTATATTGAGATAAATTGCACCAACAAATATGTTGAGTCGTTTGTCGTATTGTTATGAATCTGTATATGGATGTAGGAAGAGGATCCAGGGTTAGCTCGTGCATAGGGATAATAGTGTGAGGTCGGTCACGTGGAATTATTTGGAGAGGCGGTCAAAACAAGACTAAAACTAAAGAAGGACATAAAAAACAGTGGAAGGACTGTCGCGAAAGGATTGTTCTTCTAAAGCAAATGATTTTAGAAATACTAAAGAGGAAATAAAGAAAAAGGAGAAAACAGGTCATACTCAACAGGATTATATTGGAACGTTTGATGATTCACCTATTATCTTATCAAATAATAGATTTGACCTTACCATTTTTAACTATTATATAAATATGACTATCATGAATTCTGGTAATAAAAAAAGACACTTTGATCATAGGATATTGAACCTAAGCTATATGATTTGGGATAGATGGTTTAAAAGTGGCAAAATATGAGCGTGAAAAAGGAAAAGGGTCGAAAAAGGTTCATGTACTTATATCAGAGCAACAGTTATTGATGATACTGTTACTAAATTAAAGTGGCTTCACAAGGTATAAAACAGGATGGAGACAGATGAATATTAAGACGGCGATAATATCAAAGCCCTAAATATATAGTTTGATTTGAAATACCAGTTCATCATGAACTGGTATTTTGTTATATCTTGGATTATTTTTGCTATCATAGGAGGATATAAGTGGAAAATGTAGAAATGTTAGATTGACTCGTAAGCGTGGCAAGCGAGCAGTTCAGCCGAAATTGGGAGTCTTATAGTGTATAGTTAATTGATCAAGATAATGACTGGAGGATATTATGATTCTTAAACATTTGACAATTGAGAACTTCAGGAATTTTGAGAATGTGAACATCGACTTAACTAATCGTAATATTGTTTTCGGACTAAATGATATTGGTAAGAGCAACTTCTTATGTGCATTACGCTTTCTGTTGGATAGAAATTACCGGAGATATGGGTTCTTAGATTCAGATTTCTATAAAAAAGATATTACTCGACAGATAGCTATCACTCTTAAAATTGAAATAGGTGATGACGAAGAAAATGATGATAATAAGAAAATATATACGATGATGAGTGGTGCGATTCCTTCAGGTGCAGAGGAAATCTATATTCAACTTAAATCAGTCTATGATGGCGAAACTCTAGTGGGAGAACCGAATTTATTTTGGGGGGTACATCTAGAGGAACTAGAAGAAGTTCCAAGTAGTCAATCAAACTATGAGCTTGATAAGTATTTTAATGTCATATATATAGATTCATCCATTGAGCTTCAAAGCATATTTAAGAGATACTCTAAGGAGATTCTAAAAGGTGAATCTAGTTTAAGTGAGCTGGAAAGAAAGACACTAAGTAACCATATAAAACAGCTAAATAGTAGTGTTGGTAAATTAAGTACAATCAAAAACTTTGAGAAAGAGCTTGTCGATGAGTATAAAAAGTTCCGAGATGAGAAAAATTTCAATGTTTCTATTCGGTCTGAGATAGAACTTAGCAATATTCATAGTAAGTTAACTCCATACATTCAAGATGAAAAGTGTGAACACTATCCAACTTCAGGTGATGGAAGAAAAAAAATCATAGCTTATACACTTCTTACGCTTGAAAACCGTAGACTTGAAGAACGTAAAATTAACATATTTTTAATTGAAGAGCTTGAGAATCATTTGCATAGGTCAATGCAAATAGCAATATCGTATCAGATTTTTTCTGATACAATATTTAAATATTTATTTATGACAACTCACTCGTCCTTGATTGTAAGTCAAATGGATGATGTTAATTTAATTAAGCTATTTAAGGATTGCTCAGTTGTCGGGAAATCCTTCGTTTATAAAGTGCCCCCACAATATGAAACATTGAAGCAAAAGTTAAACCAGAATTTAGCAGAAGCAATCTACGCAGATGTAGTCTTACTTGTTGAGGGACCATCAGAGAAAATTTTGTTTGAGCGAATACTTAGAGAAAAGTGTGAAAGGTATGAGAGTTATGGAGGATACATGCTTGAAGTCGATGGTATCAACTTCAAAGAATATTATAAGGTTTTGGCAGAGCTTGGTATTAAAGTGATCGTAAAAACTGATAATGATCTTCAAAAAGTAAAAGGCAAAAATGAATGTAATAAAATTGGAGTAAACAGATGTTTAAGACTCATAGGTCAAGATGTAAAACCAACTTTGAAGAAAATTGACTCAAAAAAATATGACAAGGATGAAGCTTATAAAGTTGAATTAAAGAAGGAGATGTTCAGCAAAATTCCTGTCACAGTCAAGACTCTGAAAGAAAACAACATATTTTTATCAAGAGTGGATTTAGAGAATGATTTATATGAAGCAATTCCAGGAGTTATGGACAAGCTTGCTAGAGACAATAATAGCGCAAAGAATGGCATAGATTATTTGCAAAGTGCTAAGTTAATTAACATGATTGAATTGAGTACGGGTCTTACTGGATATGGGATTAATAAGATCTACAATCATGAAAGATTTGAGTGTCTGAAAGCGTTGGTGAATTTATGTTGCCAGTAGATAAAGATATCAGGGATCAAATCCTCAGTGAAGAAGGTAATATTGTAATAAGTGCTAGCGCAGGGACTGGGAAAACATATACTACAGTACAACGTATTATCAGAGACGCGGAAAAAAACAAAAGCTACCAGACATTTGCAGCGATTACTTTTACTCGAAAAGCAGCAAAGGAAATCGGCAATAGGCTGGGACCAAATAAAGGCGAAGGATTCGTTGGGACTAATGATAATTTCATATGGATTGAGATAATTCAACCTTTTATGTATGATGTTTACGGCAAAGAATTTAAAATCGATATTAAGCCTGACTTTAGCGATGAAAATCAGATATCAAATTTTGATGAAGGCGTGGAAAAGATAAAAGACACGCATTTAATGTGTAAGTATAATAATAACCACAAGAATTTTGCTTTTCAGCTTGCGCTAAGCATACTGAAAAACTCTAAGGCAGCTAGAAGATTTATGAAGGCAAAGTATTATCGTATTTACATTGATGAATTCCAGGATAGTGATGTAGATATGCACAACTTTTTTATGTATCTATGCGACGATCTTGAAATTTCGTTATTTATTGTAGGGGATTCAAAACAATCCATCTATGGGTGGAGAGGGGCTTATAGTAGAGGATTTATTGGACTGTTTACAAAAGAGACATTTAAATTATTTAATTTGTGGCATAATTTTAGGTCAAATAAAGTTATCCAGAACTACTCTAACATCTTTATGAAAAGTGTTAGAAAGCACTATCAAGACACAGAGTTTAATGATGAGGTAATTGTCTATAAGTCTAGAAATAATAGTGAAGTTGTTGAATATATTAGACAATGGATTGATGTTAATAAGAAATGTGCTTTTCTTAACTTTAGCAATGCTAATGCTGAACGGTGGAGTAAGCTATTAAATAATACAGGGATACCATTTGTATATGTTCCGGGTTCGCCTTTAGATTACGCTAATCTAGAAAGTGAACACATTTGGATAGCAAGGGCTGTAGCTAATTATTTATTAAAGCATAGATATAGTGAGTATGATTTTAGGGATGATATTCCAATGCCGGAAGAATATAGAATTAACAATATAAAGAAGATGCTAAATGAAATTAAAGAAGAACAGCACAATTACAATGTATTCGAAGAAAGATGTACAAAATTATACGAGTACCTAGGTTACGATGGGAATTTAGACAAAAGTAAAAATGAGATAAGGATCTTACATGAAGTAGCAAATGATGAGAAATATGTACCAACATATAACCAAGATCATTTTAAATTAACTTCAGGCACTATTCATTCATCGAAAGGTTTAGAGTTTGATCAAGTTATAATTAATGCTCAAGATTATGACTTTGCTGGGGAGGGCATAATGTACTTGCACTATGTAGCAATATCTCGTCCAGAAGAAAGGCTTCTAATTATTGCTCAAAATTCTTTTATGGATAGATACAAAGGATATATCAATACAGCTATATCTAGAACACGGGATCTAGGAATAGAAATTGAGGCGAAAAGAGTAATCAAAATAATTGAGTAATTTATAAATATTAAACACCATTCTAATGAGCTAAGAAGGGATGCTACTTAGAGGCGTTGACAAATACGACAAAAACGCAGTAGACTTAATTAAGTTGAGGTGGATGAAGTTTAATTTGAAAAAGAAAAGATGAATATATGGAAGCTGCTCTTATTGAGTGGCTTTCTTTAGTTCTAAAAAATAAGGGACTAGTCATTTGCATAATTATAAAAATCACATATCAAAAGGGCTAGTCAGTTGAAAATATTTTACAGGGAAAGGGAGTAGTAAAGTGATAAGAGATTTTCAAAAAGATAACTCTGTAATTGGATTTTTTGCGGTGAAAGACATCATAGAAAAAGACACCAAAGACCTCAAAAAGTATCTTGATATGACATTAGTTGATGTCAGCGGTCAGATCAATGCAAAAGTATGGGATATTGCAGAAGCTCTTTTTGGGGAGCAACCCGAAAAGGGGGACATTGTAAAAGTCGATGCCATAACTCAAGAGTATAAAGGAATATTACAACTCAAGGTAAACAAATTTCGTAGAGCTACTGAAACGGATCAGTACGAAACTCGAACTATCATTCCAACAGCCCCAACACCGCCAGATCAAATGTGGCCAATACTTGCTAGTTTCATCGAAGCCATAGTTAACGAAAAGCTTAAAGTAGCTGTCAATGACGTCATACAACAACATAAAACAAAATTCATGTATTATCCAGCGGCAAAATCCAATCATCACTCATACCAAGGAGGACTTCTCCAACATATTACGACAATGCTTCTTGCAGCTAAGAAACTAACAACTATTTATTCATGTAATACAGACCTGCTGTATTCTGGAATCATCTTACATGATATTGGTAAAGTCTACGAAATGACTACTAATGAGGTAGGGTTAGGAACCGAATACACATTAGAAGGAGAACTGTTAGGACATATTGCAATTGGGATGCGAGTTATTGAGCATATGGAAGGGCTGGATGTCGAGTGGAAACTTATGTTGCAGCATATCATCTTATCACATCACCAAACGCCAGAGTGGGGAAGTCCAAAACGACCGATGCTCAAAGAGGCAGAACTCCTACACCACTTGGACATGATTGACTCTCGTATGTTTGATTTCGATAAGGCAACAGACCAAACAGACGAGGGGACGCTTTCTAACAGGATTTATTCTCTTGAGAGGAAGGTATATAGACCTGCACTGTCTAACTAGACAGAAGCTGGGCCATCTGCGCTATTATACGATAACGCTGTACTTTACTGTTAGAAATTGGGCTGATGCTAAACGAACAAAGTTCGTGAGTGCCAGCTCTCTTTTATATTACATAAATAAGAGGGTACTTAAGATATAACGCAGTTGGCGAATAATTAAGTTATTCAACAAACTAATAGGTGTTAATTTCATAATACAAATAGTTTATTTAAATGAGAATTATTTATTCTTGTTGAACTCCACTCAAGTTTACGGTATATTAACATAGCGCATAGAGATAATTTTAATGTTATGAGCTTTTTATATGATAAATGATTGGCGTGGTAGAAATTCCAAATTATTTAGGACTAAAAAGTAACGTTGAGAACTGAAATGACTAATACTAGCTCGGAAATTTTATTAGTAACTGAAATTTTATATAATAGGTCATATGCTATACCGGAAGGCGGATTGTATGAACAAGGATGAATTACTCGCATTTTACGAATCCTGTGATAGACAGTATATAGTGACCAATAATAATTTAAGCTCAGCATCATACTATTCAAATTCCAATTTTTCTCTTAGTAACAAGTACCCACGTCATCGGTGGTTTAATTATAAAGAAGGCTTTTCACCCATTTTGGTTGAGAATCTATTTGAGGAATTCGATATATCCTCGGGTAGCGTAGTATGCGACCCTTTTTGTGGGGCTGGCACAACTTTAGCTGTTGCCCAAAGCAACAAAATTGAATCTTATGGTTTTGAGGTTAATCCTTTTGCATTTTTTATTTGCAAAGTTAAAACAACAAATTATGATGAATTAAATATCAAAGAATTCATGCAAATTGTATATAATTTACAAGATAAACCTTTAGACACACAGATCACAAAGCCAGAAAACGAATACCTGTGTCGCATATTTGAAGTAGAAATGCTTTCTGTACAGCAAAATATTAAAACTTATATTGAAAGTCTTGCAGACTCAAAGGCTAGAGACTTAATCTATTTCGCATGGCTGTGTACTCTAGAAGAGTGTTCTTTGTTTAGAAAAGCCGGAAATGGGTTAAAAGTCAAAACGAAAAGACCTGAATATGGCAAAGGAATGGCTAGAGGATTTGCCTTAAGCAAGCTCCTTGAAAAGATTGAAATTATTATTGAAGACCTAAATACTTTAGAAATTGGCCCAAGTCCGACAATATTTTGTAAAAGTGCTACTGAGCTGCCTACATACCTAAACGCCGGAAGTGTAGACTTATTTTTGTTTTCACCACCATACGCAAATTGCTTTGACTATACTAAAATCTACTATTTAGAGTTGTGGTTTGGTGGTTTCGTAAACTCTAAGGCTGACCAAATGGAAATACGAATGAACTCAGTTCGTTCTCATGTGCATTTTACGTGGCCAGACAGATATACAGACTTTTACCTTGAAGAGCTCAATGAGGTACTAATACCGCTTATATCCGTACAAAAATTATGGAATCCTCGAATTCCATTAATGCTCAATGGATATTTTGCGGACATGGAGGAAGTTCTGAATCAAATTTACAAATTACTAAAACCTAATGGAAGCTGCGCGATTGTTGTAAGTAATTCAGCATATGCTGGTATAATTGTGCCAACAGATGTTTTGCTCGCTAAAATAGCCGAACGTCTTGGATTCAAAGTCAAAGAAATACAGGTTGTTCGATTAATTATCACAAGTTCCCAACAGTACAAAGCAACCGAGTTTGCCAAAAAGTATCTTCGAGAAAGTATAGTTAAGCTTATTAAACCAGGAGGAAATTGATGCAAATTACCAAAGTTAATGAACTGCCAATTGATGCAAAACAGAATGAGATCTATGAAATTCAACCTGACAAGTCAATAATTGTTTGCGATACTCACCGACTATTTAACAAATACCCTACACGATATATTCCACAGATTCCGAGATGGGCAATATCCAAATACTCAAATCTTGGAGACTTTGTTCTTGACCCCTTTTGTGGCTCAGGAACCACTCTTGTAGAAGCTATATTACATGGACGCTCAGGTGTAGCGATTGATATTGACCCTTTTGCTAGGTTACTTACTAAGGTTAAAACAGCATACTATTCAGAGGCTGTGTTGGCTGACATTGGATATGTAATAGATCAGATTCGAGATAAATGTAGGCGTGTTTTACCGAAATATAACCCACCGGATATTCCAAATATTGATAAGTGGTTTACAAAAGAATCTATAGAAGGGCTATCTGCTTTAAGGAATTTTATTGATGAATTATGTGAAGAGAAGGAAGTAGTTAAAGATTATCTTTACATTGTCCTTGCGGCAATTATTCGTCGTTGCTCCAACGCTGAAAATGTATCACCTAAACCATATATATCTACCAGGTTTCCTAAAGTAGTTGGAAACCCAACAACTGCCTTTTTTGAGATAGAGGAGTTATATAGGCCAGCTATTGAATCATATTCGCGGAAAATAGCAAATATGGATTGTAGTAATTTGATACTAGAGAGTAATGATGCTCGTCAGATTGATTTGGAACGACCTATAACATTGGCCGTTACATCTCCTCCATACATTAATGCATATGATTATGTTCGGATATTGAAGTTTGAAAACATGTGGCTTGGATTAGCTGATAACAATGAATTAGTGGAAAAGAGAAAACAATATATTGGTACAGAAAATACTAAATCATTTTATGGTGACTTTTCACTCGCGACGCAATCAGCAACTTTAAATAGTATTGTTCCGAACATTGCTGATATTGATGAAAAACGTAGCAGAATGGTATATACCTATTTTGAAGATATGGTACTTAATATGCTAGCTGTAAGAAAAAATTTGGCAACGGGGGGCCGTTATGTTATCGTGGTTGGAGATAGTACTATACGAAACCAAACCATTCCTACGTCCAAGGTTTTAATTGAGATAGCTGAGAAGAACGGATACCACTGTGATATGTCTTTTAAATACGTAATACGCGATAGGTATTTACACATACCACGTGGCGACCGTGGGGGGATAATTAAATACGATGAAATTTTGGTCATTAGGAAAATATAATAATAAAGCCACTCATGTGTGGCTTTATTTCATTTTCTCAATGAAGTCGATGAGGGTATCAGGTAATTGAGAATAGCCAGATATCCATATTTTACTTGGATTGATCCTATCTTTAGCAGAAGGTAAATATGTTGCTAAAATAGCACAAGCATCTTCATATTTATCCACTTCTTTAAAATCGTATAAGTATGCTAAAACGTCTTTAAGCCCTTCGTAGGTGTATCCAACTCTTTGAGAAAATTTTACCTCAATTATTGTGGTGCGTTTATGTTCACCATTTAATTTTTCGCTAACGAGCATTATATCTGGGCGAAGAGAACTCATCGAGTAGCCAAATTCACCTAGTGTATATGAATATTGAGAGCTGTTAATGTGATTAGGTACAGCCTGATAATATATTGAAAATCGAGTGGTTCCTATTTCATATACAAATTTAGTCCTATCAATAGATCGCATAAGCACCATTTTTTTGCTGTCACCTATTTGGAGTTGACTCTCAAAATAATTTAAAACTTTAAATAGCACTGCAAATTCGAATACGGCAGGGGTACCGACGGGTACAAGAACTTGTGATTCTATAAGATCTTTAATAGCTTGTGGCGTTTTCTTTACAAAAAGGCAATAGTAAAGATGACCAAATCTGGAGAGATATCGATAGTTAGCATTCCTGCTTTTTACTGTAGTATCAATTAGTTGATAATTTATTTGGCCGATTTTTGAAACAGTTTGAAGCTTTGGGTGGTTTAACAGTTTTCTTGCTTTTATATTTAGATTATCTATTTTGTTGAACCAAGTCTCTTCTTCGGCAGTTCTTTTCGATGATGTTCTAATAAACTGACCGGACTTTTTAATAATGCTATAGAGCAAGAATTTTATAAGCTGATTTGGGTGAGTATCCATATCTCGCGCCGTGTTGCTGGTAACAAAAAGTGTCCTATCAGTTAATCCAGTAGATATTCTCTGCTTAAAGGTTGCGCTCCAATTAATTGAACCTCGTATGATAGATCGATCGGCGTTATATTCTTTGTTCACATCAAACATAATGCTGTTAAGAGTTTTAGAGACTATTTCACAGAAACACTCGTTTTCACAATAAATCAAAAAATGTGCATCTGATAAATCCTTGAGTTCTTTGCTTTCTATTTCTGCAACATCAAAAAGTGTCTTACATAAAGAATTCAATATTACACTGTTATTATATAAGTTTAGCCAAATATATGATGAAGAAATATCGTTTATCAACTTCTGACGAACAGCATCTTCTTCGTCTATATGTTTAGTTGATACAACTTTTTCGATCATCAGTTCAGTCCTTTCTATGCAACCCTATAACCTGTTATGGCATACACATTATCTGCAAAGAATTTTTCTGCATCATAATTACCGGAAAAACACTTTTTTACGACTGTTGTAATTTCATGTACAGCCTCTTCATCAATGCCTTGTAATTGAGGAACTAAGTAAATAGCTAATGATTCAGCATAGTATAATCCGTAGTCGGTTCCCATTTTTGTTCGTTCTGTTATATATGCAATAATCGATTTGAATATTGCTGGTCCGATTTCTCTACTGGCCATATACGAAGCAGTAATTTCTTGTAAATTAGAAATAATGGATGCATCGACTTTTGCTTCAGTTGCCCAATTAACCACTACTTCGTCGTATTTATCTGGTAATCCAATCCGAATAATTGCAAACCTACGCATGAAAGCATAAGATAAGTCAAATAGTGCATTCTTGTCATATTCATTCATTGTTGCAATCATTCTCCAATCATCCGACCTCGAGAATACATCTTCGCTACTGAAGAAATTGTCGGAAACAACTTTGAGGCGATTACACGTTTTAATATTTCTAAAGGGTAATAATACGTCTCCACCTGATAAGACAGTAAATAACTGCCCAATAGCCTTATCAATGGGAGCTCGATTAATTTCGTCTACGATTATCCATCTTCGGTCGATCATGCTCTGCAATATAATACCAGTTTCAAATGTTAATGCGTTAGGACTGCTTGATGCTAAATCTGGCATATAGCCACCAACGGTATCGAACGTAGTCCAATCTGCTGTAGCGGTTGTCATTATTGGCTCGACACCCCGGGCAGCCATTGCGACAGCTTGCGCTATTGTGGTTTTACCGGTACCTGGTGGGCCACTAAGAATGATGTGATTACCGCTATTTAAAGCAGCGCATATTTGACCCAATACAGAGTCGGATACAACAAAACTAGAGTCAAGAAATCCTTTTACGTTATCGGGTTGAACATTTACCCTTTTTGGCATTTTTGCCATTTTTACTATTGTGTTATAATCATCGACCGAAATTTTAGGCATTGATACTCCCCTCCAAGTCGGCAATAATCTTTTTGCAGTCATTGGAAATAATGGAGTTTATTTTAATAGTTTCAAAACTTATCGGCGTATCAAATGAAACTTCTTTAGTGAGTACTATCATAATCTGATCATTCACTTTGCTGACAGAGTTTACTTTACTGCTACCTGAGCATGTCTTTGTCTCTGAATCAAATAGCAAAACTATATCTCCAATCTTAATACCTTCATATTTTGACGAAATTATAGTACTATTATCACTGCCTAATTTAGCTAATGCAATCCAATAACATTCTTCACCGCCATCCGAGGGAGGTTCATATCCAAACAGATTATTTAAGGCTTCTAAGTGTTCAAGACCTTCAGGTCTTAGGGTTTCTCTCAAAGCTTGATTTATATTGTTAGACATCAAGCATTCTCTCCTTTGTATAAATCAGTTAAAAATGTTGGGCTTAGAATCATTGATTTAAAATCTGCACGTCTACCATTATCAGATATTCGCCAATATCTACCGTTCTGCAAATTAACAAGCCCAGCAAATTGTAAAAATTGTGGTAAATATTGATGTCCTTTTGGCTTGCGTATCACATCTTTCATGGAGAAAGTCAAAACGCCATTTCTGTATTCTTTAATATGCTGATTTAGTAAATTCTCCTGATTTGTATTGTCGTCTTCTCTAATATCAGTATTGAGCAAGTACCATTCCCATTTATCCATAGAACCATATTTTTGTAGTGCTTTCAATGTTGCCCGTAAAGGGTGTAAACGCATACACTTGTCCGGTGACTCATAAAAATAATTAGCCATTGCTATGCAATACCCTTCTTCGTATAATCCTTTTATATGATTGCGAGCGCTTTCTTTCTTATTCTTGTCGGGTATTTTATTAAGTTCTTTTTCCAAACAACTTGCATAGTACACTTTTTCTCCGATGCTAGACATAAATTTAGAACGTTCAAGAACATTTGTCCTATTTAGTGAACCTTTTTTTACTAATCCTAAATCTTCAAACACTCTTTTTAAAGTTCTGATTTGCCCATCCGAATTACCTAGTTTTTGTGCTAAATCCTCTTGTAGATCTCTGCTACTCCATACGCGACCTTTCACAAAAGAGGCATCAGATAGACATTCAACGATCATTCTAAATTGTGTATGTAAACTTTCGTCTATATTGCGTCCAACGTAATCCCAGCCAGCTAATTGCATCTCACGCCTCCTTAAGATTTGAATCATAAACAATTCAATGATATCAGTTATAGACGGTATGTCATTTTTACGGGATTTCAGTGGGAGTTCATTCAAATTATTTTGGCATAATTCATTTTTCTTATGGTGTTAGTGTATAGGATTTTCATATTAACAAATATTTACATTAAATAATACATGGTTGGGAACTATTGGAACAATTATATGATTTTTTATCTGAATACACAATAATAAATATGCTGATGCAGATTGCCTAAGTAAAACTTAAAGTTTAATAGAAGTATGGGTCTAATTATAAAAAGTATTTTTATTGTGCCAATTCGTGGAGGGATTTGGAAATTGCTCAAGAATCATAAAGGAGTGTCGAATGATAGAATGTATTGATCAAAACAGTTTTTGAAAGGAGAACCCTTAATGGCAACTTATAAAGAGATACAGAATTATGTGAAGCTTAAAACCGGGTACACTCCAAAATCATGCTGGATTGCCCATATGAAAGAATTGTGCGGTCTAAACCCAAAGATGTCTGCCAGAAGGTATTCACCAACAAGTAGGACGAATCCATGTCCTTTTGAAAGACAGGATTCGATTAGAAATGCTTTTAGTTATTTTGGAATGATATAAAATAAATTGCATGGCAAACTTGAAAGAGTATTTCAAATAGTTTGCTGGGATTAGGAAGGAGAATCACTTTGAACGATACAATAGAAAAAATTAAGCATAAATCTCATGAAGTATTTGATTTTTGGGAGACGTCTTCATTTGGATGGGCGCCGGATTCAGTTGTAAATAAACTATCTGCTGCAAGGCTAGACTGGTTAAAAGAGCTTACTGATTGCTTAGAAATTTGGGAAAGCAGATTACCTTTATTAACTAATGGCGAACTTTTGCTTGCTTGCGTTAATTTAGGAGCTTTAGTTGAGGGATGGTTAAAATTATTTTATTGTGTGTACTATGAGGATTATTTAAGAAATCCAATAATACAAAATAACCAGCTAATTGAACCAAACAATATGAGTTTTGAAAGATTGAAGCAATTTAGCAGGGGGAAATTGTGGGAGCAGTCTTCTGATTGGGATATATGGGTAGATAAAATCCAAAAGAAAAGAAATGCAATCCATGCGTTCAATGATAGAGACATAGAAACGACAAACGAATTTATAGATGATATTCTCAAATACGATAAGTTTATTGAAGTCATTGATAGTAGATTGCCGTATCCAGATTAAGATCGGAGTATAGAAAAACATCACGTTAACAGGTATGAATAATCATGTACACTTATCGACCTCTTATACTAAGGGGGTAATCTTCTGAAAAAAGTATATAAGCTACTGTTACTTTTCTTTGCGTTAAACATTGTAGATTACATAACCACCATGCTAGCACTAAGGTATGGAGCAGTAGAAGGCAACCCAATAGCAGATTACTTTGTAAGCAATAATGCTCTTCATTATTATAAACTAGCTGGTGTAGGGTTGCTTTGTATATTTTTAATACACGTGGCAAAAAGGAATCTGAAGAACCAGTTAAGCGTGATAAGGGTACTGTGGTTGACGAATATGGCATTTATTTTACTATGTATTTATAACGTTGTTGCGTATTTTATACAGAAGTACGATTTTGCGCTTAGGTGAATTGGTCGCCGGATCATTCGAAGATGGGGAAGGGGTGTAATACTCACCAAAAAGGAAAAGTTAAGGGATTTATGGGTAGATTGAGTCTCTAGAATTAGAGTTGAGTAGAGTAGAAAAACTTTATCATTCTGTCGCCGTTTAGACGCTTAACAAGCGTCTTTTTGCATGGCAAATATTAGTAGCGTCAAATTGGAGGAATTTAGCACCTAATCAAGAATTATTGTATAGATGAGCTGATCTTAAGAAAGTTGGTTAGTATAATGGCAGCAAAGAATTGGTCTATCCAAGATTCAAAAAGGAAGAATGGCAATACTGTAGAATTCTGGTTAGCGTACAAGCAAAATATAGCGTCAGTAGTTATAACATACACTAACGACAAGTTGGTAGATATTGCGGGGGAAGATAGCTTGCCTCAATACATTATGACAGATATGCAAAAGTACCTCGTTAGTATATCTGTTTTTAGGTGTCGTTGCCTGGGGTTATGTAAGTACTGTGTCAAGCCAGAAGATGAAGTAACTACCTTCTCCAGTTCAGGGGTCTGCAAGCATTATTCTGGACTTGCTCGTAACGTATCTGCTGGGGACATCACAATAAAAAATAATCCTAGAGGGTACAAGGAAATGGACGTTTGTAAACTAGCTGTTACAAAATAAAGGCTTTGTTTTATAGAGTATTCATTGGGTTGTTCATTTCTTTAACCGCCTCTCGGTGGCTAGATAGATGATATTCTAAGAACGTCGTAGGTTAAATATCCATTAATTGGTGAATGTATTTGCTTTACATAGAACATACGTTTGCATATAATTGATACAAATGTTCCGTGTAAAGGACGAGATGTATGAGCAAACGAATTATATTTCATATCGATGTGAATTCTGCTTATTTGTCATGGGAAGCGGTTCACCGGCTTCAGCATGGCGATCCATTAGATTTAAGAACTGTACCTTCTGTGGTCGGTGGTGATCCAGTGACTCGTCATGGAATCGTTTTAACGAAGTCGATTCCTGCCAAAAAATATAACATACAAACAGGTGAAACCATACACACTGCTATAGCAAAGTGTCCTGACCTGATTATCGTCCGACCCAACTATTCTTTATACATGCAATGCTCTAAAGCATTTGGAGATATTCTGCGTGAGTATTCACCATTAATAGAACAGTATAGCATTGATGAATACTTTTTAGATTTTTCGAATATGGAACGTTTATATAAAGACCCGGTAGAAGCAGCTTACACAATCAAAGATCGAATTAAAAATGAGCTTGGTTTTACGGTCAATATCGGTATTAGTACAAACAAAATACTGGCGAAGATGGCATCAGAATTAAAGAAGCCTGATAAGGTTCACACAATCTTCCCTAACGAGATTGCAGAGAAAATGTGGGTTCTGCCTATTGAGGAGTTGTTTATGGTAGGGAGAGCAACTGCGAAGAAGCTACGGAGCAGGGCCATTAATACCATTGTCGATCTGGCTAATTATGATCCCAAGCTAATTAAGCTATTTTTAATGAGCCATGGTATGTTGGTTTGGAATTACGCTAATGGCATAGAAGGCAGTCCCGTGAGAGAAAATCGCAGACCCATGATTAAAGGCATTGGCAACTCCACAACAATTGCTTTTGATGTAGAGGATAAGGGCACTGCACATTTGGTCTTGTTATCATTGACAGAGACTGTTGCCGCAAGGTTAAGGCAATCGGGCTATTGCGCTAGGTTGGTATCCGTATCATTAAGGACAAACGAGTTCTATAATTGTTCGCACCAGAGGAAAATCTTTTCTGCAATTGATTGTACAAACGCGATACATGAATTGGCTTGCGAATTGTTTAACGAGCTTTGGAAAGGTGAACCTATTCGACATTTGGGAGTTCGTGTTTCCGAGCTATGTCAAAATGATTTTAGGCAACTCTCGCTATTTGAGAAGGACTACGAGAAGCAGAGAACAGTTGATCGAACAGTAGATTCAATACGTGAGAGGTATGGGAATGGCTCGGTGTTTAGATCAGCATTTTTGAATAGCGGAGTTCGCTTCAGTACTGGAGGAACAATGGATGATGAGGAATACCCGATGATGTCAAGTCTATTGTAAGTTAGAAACCGGAGGGTGCTATAAAGTCGGAACGACGTCTCTCACGTTTAAACAGTGGCTCATTGGTCTTGATATAGAGTCAGAAAAGTAAAGAAAGCATTGTAACTGTTACGATTAAATAGTTACAATTTTTTTTACTTTTAAGTGATTTTACTATTGTGTTTTGTTGAATAATAGATTACCATCATTTTCCATATTAAATTTTAAATTTAGAAGGAAAGTTGGTAAGGAAATGTTTCAGAACGACAAATACATAACACGAGGGATCATTGAGAAAATCAACACGATCAATCCAGTCATCTATTTACTACTATGGCAATTGATTGACGAAATGAAGGTTGACAAAAAAGACTATTTGCAAATTTTTAATCTGCGTGCGAAGTTTGGCAAAAGAGCTGTACAGGAAATTGAACATATGCAAGAGGAGCCTGAATATAGTAGCATTCATAGGTTTTATACGGAAATGCCATTGGTAAATGCAAAGATTTATATAATCGATGACGGTCATCATTCAACTATGTTGCTGGCTGAAGAATATTAAGCTTAAGAGATATCTTGCTGGTCAGGGTATCTCTTATTATTCAAGCAGGGGGAACTGTTGGATTCTACTATGCAAGAGATGTATTTAGGAGCAAACGATGGATGGTTTTAAGCTTATCGAGCAAACACTGGTTGAAAGAAATATAGACACTAATCAACACATTTGGTATGAGCTGGCCATGAGCAATACTGAATATGGTCCAGGTTGGCACGGTATAATCATCTCGATGATCTCAAAAATTGAGGAGATCTATAAAAAGAATAATGTGGACATTTCCGAATTTAAAATTGCTCAGATCAAGGAAAAGAATGGACGCTTAAGAGTTTATCATACGAGTAGTCTAAAAGAGGTGAAAAGTTTAATTGACCATACGAGGCTAAATCAGAGACGGCCTGTGAGGAGTGCGGTGAGACAGGAGGTCTTTGCAGGAATGGAGATTGGCTGCAAACACTTTGTAATAAGTGCGCTTCAGAGAATGGTTATGAAAAAGTAGAGTAAATACAGGATGTGAAAAATCATGAAAAGTAAAATAACGTTTAGATTATTTCAGATAGATAAGGGGTTGCCTGATGAAATTATTGAAGACTACTTATCATTAGAGGCGGATGACATAGATCCGATATTTTACAGGTTGGTGTGGGAGAGCCTAGAGGATCCAGATCTTGAAAAATTATATAGTAAATACAATACAGATGATCGACCTAACAGTCACGTGTGTAGGACTATTTCAGTATCCGACATTATCGAAATTCAGGACGAACATGGTATCAGTACATTTTACATATCTGACCTGTTTGACTGGACAGAGATAACGTTCGATAAAAGCCAAGTACCACCTGAAATGGGGTTTCAAAATTGGATTGTAAATATGGACAGTGAAAGAAGAAGAAATCTTTCTATGAATATAAATGCTAAGGCGGCAATTCAAATTATGGTTCCGAGACTTGGGAAATCTAAAAAGACAGTAACTGCTATGTTTAATAAATCTAAAACCTATCAGAAGTTACATGATGATAAGACTGGTTTATGGGCTGAAAGCCCATTCTTGATTGTGGATGCCTTTGAAAAGGAGATTAAAGAAACTAGTTGAATTGGGTAAACATATAAAGGTCTGGCGGTTTATGTGCTGCCAGACCTTTTATTATCATTGTCAAGCTAGGAACCTGCCAATTAATATAGCTTTTATAGCAATATAGTTAAATTTTTATTAGGTGAGGTGTAAGTAAATGGCTGTAATAGGTTTTAATGTGGGTAGTACTTTGAGCATAAAGGATATGAGCCTGGCTCTTGATTACTTGTTGGATAATGATGCCTTCGAGCCTGATTTACAAGAAATCAAAGATAAAATAACGAATAAAGAAAAAGAAGAAAAGTAAGGTATTGAGCTTGTAGCGATGCGAGCTCCTGTTTTTTGTCTAATAATAAGTTTCGGCATTTGAACAAGATTGCTATTGCATCACTTTTAGGATTCTGTTAGAATCCACCGCACAGTTGAAAAGCAAGAAAATATTAAAGAAAGAAGAGGTTTTAAAAATGAAGACTATCGTTTGTCGGTTAGACCTCGGACAGACTCGTGTATCCGGATACACTTTGTATGACGAGATTACTTGTGAGTTTCAAGAAACAACACCGCGAGAGGTTAAGGAATTAATTAAACGAAATCAGGTAAATGGCTTAAAATTGGTCAATGGAGACATTGAATTAGACACGGAAGGTTTCAATCAAATGAATCTCATCGTGAAGTCAGCCGTAGGAAAGTATAGAAATTTATATCCCGCTGATACCATGGTTAATTGTACATATGCTGTTGTGAGGGTGATAGAAACAAATAATGGTAGGATTTATGAAACAGTAAATAACAGGTGTGCAAGAGTAAAAATTACACCTGAACGTTTGAAAATGCTGATTGAAATAAAGGGCTATGTGGCTGGCGTAAGACTCGTAGAAGGTAAGATTGAAATATGCAAGGGTGTGAGTATTTTAGACAAACGAGCTAATAATGAACAGACGGATGATCAATCTTATCATGCGGTTCCAGAGGTTGAGCAGCTTTTAGAGGGGACCCCCGTCGTAACAGAGCTAGTCTCATTTGAAGCAGACAATAACAATTTGCGATGTGAACAAAGTTTAACTGACGTTAATACAGAAGAAAATAAGGAAGATGACCCCTCAAAAGAGCAGGTTGATGAACAGAAAAAGGTTTGTGAGAGAAAGACCAAAAAAAATAAAAAATAAATATTCTATAATTAAGGACTGTTGCAAGCAAATTGTGACAGTCTTTTTCTTTCTTTGATCACTTATGATTTGGTGGCTAGCTGTAAAAAATTGCTTACTTGCATGGCTTTATATCGGTGTTACATTCTGAACCTTTTGCAAACAAAGAGAGTATCACTATTAAGCAATGGAAGCGATTAGTATGGTGGCAGGTTTATTAGGGTTAAGAAGGTCGCATAAACCAAATAAACACTAAAAAGGATATCCGCCTCATAATGAATCAAAGAGTACCTCCAATTAAATTGAGGGTACTTTATCTTAATGTAAAGTATGGATATATTCGGATATTTATTAGGTTTTTGTGGATTTTTAAGTGTGAAATTAAGGGTGCAGAACAAGCCAAATGGGTCGCCATTGATTTGGGGGGGTGTAGGTGGGGTTAGTGTGAGGAGTAAGAGGTTATAAGGGTTCAAAAACAAAATATGGGGTCTCTAGAGGGTGGTTAAAATTAGGTTGAATTTCAAGGTTTTATAGGCATTCTAGGGCTTGTTGATAAAGAAAAATCAATAGTTTCAAGAAATGTACATTGGGTGGTAAAAGTCTAATGTAGCAGGATATAGTTTATAGGAGTTTGGTTAAAGGTGAGTTTAAATATTCTTTCAGAGTATAAAGGTGAGATCAAAGTAGGACTCTAGAGAGTAAAGGTGAAATGAGTAGTCATGTTAAAAACAGATATACAAAAAAGTGCGATTAGAAAAAGGTGAGTTTAAGGTAGGCTTTCAGAGGATAAAGGTGAGATCAAAGTAGGACATTCAGAAGTCCTAAAAAGGTGAAAGTAAGTTTACTGACATGGTCATCTGGGTGTACATGTGGTGGGTCTTATAGACCTACCTTTTTATTGTTCTCAGATTTATAGATTTGCAAGATTGGTCAGTTTTAATGAGCGTATAACAGCCTAGTGAATAAATTAAATTATTTTGAGTTAGTAAGATTGGTTGTAGTTAAGATACTTCAATTTGACAAGTGAAGAAATAAAATCATTTTAATAACTATTGAAGATATGATTAAAAGTGTACTATAGATCTGGAATCAAAGTTATTTCATAGACATTTTGTTGGCATGTTGATTAAATGAATAAACTTTCTAGAGTTGGAGATCAGGATTAAATGGTCAATGATTTTGACTTCAATGTGGCTTGTGATAATAACATAATCCGTATTTAGAACCGGCTTTACAAGAAAAGCCTAATGGTCTAAGAAATAATGGTAATGGCATTCAGTAATTGAAAGGTTATTGCTGATTAGGTTGCCGGTCTAAAAAATTTAAGGTTAAAAACTGTTAGAGTAAGATGTTTAGTTTGTTATAAATACATGAGTCACTTCCTAAATCAACTTGAGGTTTATAAGTTGATAGACACTACAGGTCAGCATTTAATTTATTTGTAATAGGCAATATTTAAGACTTTTTACTGAAAGCTAAAATATATTTCAGTAAAAAGTCTTAAATATAGTGTTTGGGTATTAGAATTTTTCAAATTACTGAGGAGTTGGGGTTTATTTAGAGGGTTTAAAAAAATATAAAATATTTAAATTAAAAATTTTAGGAAGAAATTCAATTTTAAATGAAAAAAAGAAAAATCAGGCGTTCGAAATTTGTAATAGCTTTATATTGGATACTCTATAAAATACGAGGAGGTTAAAATATGAGATACTTACTTAAGATGAGTCGAGAAGTTTATTTGTGCTATGAAGGAAATACTCTCCAAAGGCCTATAGGGCGTATTGGAGATAGGAATATTGATGAGACGAGAAATGCTTTCTTAAAGAGCTATCTGGATTTTATTATGAGCAATAAGGTGGTTTCAGAAACAACAAGAATATATATTAGAAGCACTCTAACTCATTCTGCCTCCGTAGCTGCTATAATAAATGATTTTAACGAGACACTTTCTGAAGGTGAAGGCAAAAAAATAAACGTCAAAAAGGCCCAGAACCAGATTGACTACGACTACAAGAAATTAATTAAAAGATTCAAATTCCCTGATGATATGCTTAATAAGGTAACAACAAATAGCGAATGTAATTTAGACTTCTACAATGAAAAACTTAGTCTTGCCATAGACCAATATACAGGAAAAAACAAACTTCTGGACAGCCTCAAATTGAAGCTCCCTATAGTCAAGATACAAGATTCATTAGATGAGGATAAGTTTTTCGATTTGTTGGGTATGCTTTCACCATATTTCTCGAAGCATATCAAATATTTGGAGGAAAACCTGCCAGAGAATGCGGTTGGCTATATGAAATATCTACTATCTACACCAACACAACAGTTAACTGGAGAGCATAAGGAACGATATCAATTATTGAGAGAGATGCTGGAATAACTAAGGCAATTAAATAACTAGTTGAAAAAGAGACGGACAGTCACCCTATTGAGGGTGGTTGTCCGTTTCTTGTTTATTAAGTGGTTATTTCTACTTTGGTATGGCTAGTGGATTACTGAATAAGACAGTTATTGTAAAAGTGAGTTTAATTATCTGTTGATTTTATAATGTAATTGATGTACACTCCCTACCATTAAATTTTGAGAGAATAAAGAGTTTAGGGAGATAGAAAGACTGGTCCTAATGATATAAGGCAGCCACTTTTATGTGGTTGCCTTTATTAATTGAAATACTTATAAAAAAATGTAAAACCCTCTGCCTGGTTGGCAAGCTATTTTGGAGTTTTTGTATCTTGAAACGTTAGGAGAAGGAAAGATGCAAAAACAACCAAATCTTGTAAAATCACTTATTCAAATTATGTATGATCGTAAGGAAATCAACAGTGCTACATACGAAAAAGCCATGAAAAAGCTGAAGAAGGAGGTAGAAAGACATGAGAGAACGAAGTAATAAAAAAAGAAAAGTCGCTGTTTATGGTCGTGTAAGCTCTGAGCATGAGGCGCAACTTTCAGCTTTTCAAAATCAGATAGTTTGGTACGATAGACAGATTGAAATGCATACTGAATGGGAAGTAGCAGATAAATACTTTGATAAGGGTATTACGGGGACTCAAGCAAAGAAAAGAACTCACTTTTTACGGATGATAGAAGATGCTAAACAAGGAAAGTTTGATTTGATAATCACCCGTGAAGTAAGTAGATTTGCACGTAATACACTTGAGACTCTTGAATATACAAGACTGCTTAAATCTCTAGGTATAGAAGTTTATTTCATCGAGGATGGAATTAGTACGTTTGACAAAGATGGAGAAATTAGACTTACAAATATGGCAGCGAACGCACAGGAAGAAAGTAGGAAACTTAGTGAACGTGTAAAAGCTGGTCAATATATAGCAAGGCACGATAAAAAAGTGCTATACGGAACAGGTAACATACTTGGCTATAACAGAAGTGGGGAAACATTCATCATTGATGAAGAACAGGCTGAGACAGTAAGAATGATATTCAGGTTATATTTGGATGGCAAAGGAATTCGTACCATTAAATTAGAGTTAATTAAAGCTGGAAGAAAAAACTCAGTTGGTCAAGTGAAATGGTATGAATCAACAATTAGTCGTATTTTAGAGAACCCATTCTATACAGGAAAGCAGTACCAACAGAAAACAACTGTAGTAGATTTTCTGGAACACACGGTTAAGAAAAATGATAAAAATGAATATATCTTAGTGGAAGGAAACTTTGAAGCAATAATTTCAGTCGAGGACTTTGGAAAAGTTGCTGAAGTAAGAGCGGAAAAAGCTAATAAGAATCCTGGCCCTAAATCATATGGTACTAAAACATCTGTTGATAAATGGATGAATCTAATGGAATGTGGCTGTGGAGCAAGATTTCAGCAATATAAGTGGAGGAAATACAAGGATACTGATGAGGTTGTAAAGGGATATGCTTGCAGAAACAGAATTTCAAACAATACAACTGAATATAGGCTGAAAAATGATTTACCTTTGGACGGAGTTTGTGATAGGAAGTCAATAAGCGAATGGTATTTAGAGCTGATGATAAAGGATACACTTGAAGAAATGTGGGGGTTTCGTAAAGAATCAGTATTAAAGGCTTTTGAACTTATAAAAGATAGCTTCGTTGATGATGAAGTAGACAATAGTAATAAAGTGAAAGAGCTTGAATCTAAGATAGATAAATATGAGCAAAAGATAAGTATGCTTATTGATATATATACTGACGGAGCAATAGATAAGAAAGTATTTAATGAAAGGCGAGAACAGTATAATGAAGTTATCAAAGTAGCTAAGGAAGAAATGGGACGTATATGTGGAGGCTTAGATTTAGCAGAAAAGAACTTGGAAACAAAATTGAAGTATATAAGAGAAACCCTTGAGCAATTAGTAAATTTCGATGTAGAAAGACTAAACGAAGACATAATCAACCAGCTTGTTGATAAAGTTATAGTGAGGGGTGATAATGAATTTGAATGGCTTTTAAATCTATCAGACATTGAAACAGGTGACTTATTCAGCTTTTATTTGAATGAGAAATATGAAATAAAGAGAGAAAAAAGCATGGAAATTAGAGATTCAAAATATACACTGGCGTTCAATTCGGTTATAAGCATTGAACGGGCGCAGGAATATAGGCGGAAGTATGGAAAACATATTAAGCCTAGCAGATGGAATGATATTAGCTACAAAGTTTATGTAAGATAATTCCAAGAGAATTTTATCCAGTTTGGATGAGGTTCTTAATTTAATAGAAACAGGGTATCGTATAGGATACCCTGTTTATTTATAGTTGATTCAGCAACTGTTAAGGCTCGATAGTCTGTAAGGAATGTGAAACCGCTAAATTTTGCGGTAACGCTGTTGATTTTGTGGTGTTTTACCCAGTGGTGTAATCTGTGCTGCGCCAGCTCCTTGTGCAAAAGCAAAAAATGAGCTACCGAGACGAGTACGGTTCCCTTTGTCGATTCGATTCCATTCGTAGCCGAGGAACAAGTCTTTAACCATAAATTCCTCATTAACTAAAAGGTTGCGAATTTCGGCTTGTGAATAGGTAATCAAATCGGCCAATGGTGTATTGTGTGTAATTGGGGTGTTCGCAATAGGCATAATCTTGCCCTCCTATATTCATATTAGCTTATAGCTAGTAGCTGATATGAATATAACATACTAGCTACTAGCTGTCAAGTGTTCTTATTTATAAAAAATTTGGAGATGACTTTCCGATGGCTTACAGCAAAATGAACACGTTTAGAGATGTTATCGGCATTTTTTAAATGCAGAAAATTATTCGTTTCATTTTAATACAGGTTGCAATTAAGAATAAAGACCAATCAAAGTTGGCTTAAAATAATAGTAGAAAAGCTCTCGAATCCTTGTGTGTCAGGACTTTGAGAAGTTTAGTATTGAGATTTAATAAGTAGTAAGGGTATTATTTCTTAATGATTTTAAGAAATAATACCCTATTTTTATTATATTTTGAAAACGTAATATTGTATCACAATGGGATGACTATATTTACGTTGCGTAAAGAAGGAAATGAGTGAATGGTCAAAGAAATAACACAAGGAGAGAGACTGGACAACCACTTATTTTCTAAAATCGAAGTATATGTGATCCTGATAACTCTAAATCCGTCTATAGGAGGTGGAAATTATTATTAGATGGGTTATACAATGGTCTTATAAACTGCTTTTAACATTTAACGCTACTTCCCTGATTTTAGTAGTATACTTCATCAAAGGACGGTATTATTTTAATTGTTTAGATAAATTTCCCATATGGGTTTCCTACATTGCATGCATAATGTGTCCAGTAGTAACTACTGCGATGAGTTTGTTTTTGAAGAAGTTTTTAAGCTATGACAGTATAGAAAAACAACCCTTAGATATAGAACAAGCAAACAATTCTTTTCTGCCAAGCTATTTGGGATATTTCTTTGTAGCATTGAGTGTTCCAACACCGGAAACTCTTTGGTTTATTTACTTTATTTTATTTGTTTTTACATTTTGTTCTCAGGCAATATATTTCAATCCAATTTTTCTGATTTTTGGATATCAGTTTTATTATATGACTACAGCAGACAATGTGAAGATTTTTTTAATTAGCAAAAAGCAAATAAAAACAACAAAGGCATTGGTTTTCCCTACACTAAAAAGAATAAACAACTTTACTTTTATAGACGTTGAAAAAGGAGGATAATTATGAATCATGTGATTGCTAAATTACGTTTAAAAAAAGGCAGTGAGAATTCAAAATTTAGAAAAGTCTTATCAAACGTAACTTTATATTCATTACCAAGCGATTTGAATAACAATGTCGTATATAACCCTGCAACTAATCTTGATGAAGGAGAATGGTATTCAATCAGTGAGTTTTCTCAGAAACCATTTTATCTACAATTATTGGAAGATTATGAAGACTCCGTTGCTTATAATCAGCTAGAAGCAGCACAAACATCAAATATTGATTATTTATGCACTTGTCAAAATGGGAATGAATTTTATTTTCAGCGTATTTCAAAGACACAATTATTGGAGAAAAAATTAATTACTTTGGGAGACCAATTTACATACAATGCAAACAGTAAAAATATTGTAATTAATGATCCTGCGGATGCGATATATGTAAAAAGCGAAGATACTCTATATTTTAAAAAGTTATCTGCTATAACTGGAATTTTTAAAGGTATAGATGAACTTTTCAAAGAAGCAACTACTACGGAAACTGAAGCTTTTCTGGCACATGATTTTATCAAGCTCGAAAATAACTTCTGTGCTGCTTCTGTAAAACAAGCTAATCGTAAGAGAATTGCTTTAGCAATGGAGGCTCTAAATAGTTTTGATAACGTGCAGAAAAGTACCGTGTTTAATACGGTCAAAGAATATTGTCCTCAGCTTGTTGCAGAGGATGATACTTTTAAAATAGAATCAGAGAATGATTTGGCACTTTTACTTTATGGTATAGATCAGAGGTTTTATACAACACCAGATGGTAGAGAAAAGCGAATAGCTAATTCGATTATTCGCATTGTATAAAACTGAAGATTTGTACAAATAACTTGGAGTTTTGGATAAAGAGCAATAGTAGAATCCATCAATAATAGGATTGTTGTAGCTGTTTTCTATGATGAAGTCAACTTATGAAAATAATCCCTAAAATCTGAGAGGATATAAATGTAATATGCAGACTTTAAGAATTCATGGGCCGTTTTGGTGAAATTCTTCTTATTTTTTTATAAAGTTTTAGGTTAAGGGGACATTCTATGAAGAAGATTTTTTTGTCTTATGCTAGAAAAGATAGAAACTATGCCGATTTACTTAAGGGACAATTGGCTAACCATCGAAGTTTGCAGATACTAGATTTTACAAACTCCGTTTCGCATTTTTATGAATTTAACGAATTAATTGATCGATCATCAATGGTTATAACGTTTGTTCCGAATTATTCAAAGTTTTGTGAGCTTGAAGTTAATTATGCTATAAACATCGGTAAACCTATACTGGGAGTAATAATAAACAAAGAGGAAATTCTTCCAACTTTTATGTATAATTACCCTGTAATAGAATGGACATTCGATTCTTTAGTTAATGCTCTTTTACCTAGCGGAAAAAGTATTGAATACAAGCAAACGAATATAGAACGAATAAATCCAATAATAAAAGTAGATTTTAACAAAGTGTCATTTGAATTAAATAGATACTTACTTCAAAATCCATATGATTTACATAAACTGTCCCCGAGGAAATTTGAAGAGTTTGTCGCATTTTTATTTGAGAAGATGGGTTATGAGGTGACACTTACTCAGTCCACGAGAGATGGTGGCAAAGATATATATGCGTTAAAGAGGGAAGATATTGGGGACATTCTTACAATTGTCGAATGTAAAAAGTATAATCCGAACCATCCTGTAGGAGTGGATATTGTTAGGGGAATTTATGGAGTTTTAAATGTCGAAAAAGCCTCGCATGCTATGATTGCTACTACCTCACATTTTACAAGTGGAGCAATTGCACTACAAAGAAAACTTCAGTACCAAATATCGTTAAAGGATCATGTGGATATAACAAACTGGATGCAAAAAGTTGCTATAAAGAAGTGAAGATGTTCTTAAATCAAAAAAGCCAATGATAAAAATCAATGGTTTATCGGAAATGCTATGCTTAGCTGTGAGTTTTGTGCAATCCTTATCAGTAGCGTTGCATGAAGCTTCTCACTCAAAAGTCAAATTGTATACTTGAGAGGAAACTAACCAAAAACGGCTTAAATCATAGATATACCTGATTATTCCTGTCGAAACCATAAAAAAAGCCTTATAATTAGAGTTAGGGTATTTCTTGCCCAAATCTCTAATCATAAGGAGATAAAAATGCAAGCCAAGAATACTACAAAATCCACATTTATGCAACTGTTTCAACCGATTTTTTCTAAAGAAATTTGGACTAAAATTCATCAAGAAGTACCAAACCTTGATAAGCGAGTCCAAAAACTTAAATCAAACCAACTCACGCTGCTTATCAGTAATGCTCAACTCCAAGAATATAAAGCTTTACGAAAAATCAGTGCCAGTGTTCAAAGTAATGACTTCAGTCGGACCCTTGGCTTAGAAAGCATTAGTCATAGTCAAATTTCACGAAGACTTAGAACTCTTCCGGTTAGAGTCTCAGAAATGCTTTTTAAAAACTTATTAAACAACGTAGCTCAAAAAAAGGGATTTGGACTGATCCAGCAGCGCCTTGGGAACCTGTTCATGATTGATGCATCCATGATAAGCTTGTGCCTTTCTAAGTATCCTTGGGCTGTGTTTAGAAAAACCAAGGCCGGAATTAAAATGCATCTACGACTAAGTTTCGACGGAATGGCTATCCCTGACGCAGTGATTATTACTCCATACTATTTTCGGGTCGGGAATTCCAGCCGCGCCTTCAGTAAAGTGCGTGACTATACAGAGATGAAAATTCGAACCCTGCTGACGAGAAGAAAACGGAGACAAAAGCGTAGCATTGGATGGCAGAGATGGAGTAACGAATACCTTTATAACGTGTTGGGGCTTTACTGGGACTGGAAAGTCCATCCCCTCAAAAACGTTGAGGCATTCCGATGAAAGTGTCCACCATTCGATAGGTCTCATAACCCTTATGATGAAGTTTACGGGGTGAGCTGCTTGAGGGAAAACTTCACGAGCAGTTCTTATGGGGAGGGGTTGGAAACGGGTTGGAATCCGATACCGCGCCAGTCCTTTACCCGACAGCTGTTCTTTAAGTGGCTGAAACAACACGTCCAGATCAAACATTTTTACGGCACAAGTGAGACAGCAGTTATTAACCAGTTACTTTTAGCTCTCATGACTTATTGCGCACTCATTCTTCTAAAACTTGAAATCGACGATAAACGAGACTTACTGAATTTACAAAGAATCGCTATCCCTTGTCTCTGCGAAAGCTATGATTTGTTTCTAGAAAAGCTTCGACGAAAATGGGGAAACGGTTCTCGGCGAATCAATTATAATCACATTTACAGGATGACAGAGCATCAGATCATGAATGAAGAGACCGATTGGCTCAATGAATTAACCTACGATCCTGTTATTCTCTAAGGTAATATTGTGTAAAAATGTGGAAAAGAACTACCTCCTAGGTCAATGCTCCTTTGGACTAGAGCAGGAGAAACCTTATGGATGTATACACCAATTAAGTAAATTTAAGTAATGCGAATATTGGCGTTTCATTTATTGACAGGGTTCCATTTAGTTTAATGCAACGCTACTGAATCCTTATAATAAAAATGTATTAATATTATATACAGTGAAAATTTATGCAAAGGATGAAAGTGTTCCATAATGCGAAAAAATGAGATAGGTCCTTTTTGATAGCTGCCGCTCAGGCGGCCATAATCAACAAGGGGCAATAAATTAAAGCAACAAATAGTGCAGAAACGACTTTCAAAGCCTTATATCCAAGGCTTTGAGGGTTTTGGTACAAACATGGTGGGGGTATTGTCTTTTATGATTTTAAGAGACAATACCCCTAATTTTTTTCGTTTTTTACATTCTGAGATCCGTTTTGTCGACAAGTATGGGATCAGGTGAAGCTAAGATGATTGTAAATTATATAATAGCACTAAATGCAAAAATTCTTATACAAGGCAGGACTTTACAGAAAAAAGCAGAATTCTAAAAAGCAATTCTGCTTTTTTGGAGGGGTTGAGGTATACCTGAATGGCTTATACGAGCAAATCATCAATGGGATTATCAGTGTAATTTTAGTGAAATTAATAAAGAATTTGTCGCTCAAGATACTCAAGGATGCCTTAGTTGATTCTGAGGGATAACGGAAGTTAGGGGAGTGGGGTAGATTATTATGCTAAATAGATTGCGCAAGATGACAAGCTTAATGACCATTATCATGCTGTTCGTAACTTGTTTTGTGTTCTCAGTTTCAGTGACTGCCAGCCCAACCGAAAAGCATGTACTTTTTTTAGAGCCACTCACCCCAGATTATCCCATCAACCAGTTATATGAGCAGGGAGTTAAAAATTCGTTAAACAAAAATACAGCCTATAAATTCAGTTATTCCTATGAATATCTCGATCTTGCTCGTTACCCCAATGACGAAGGCTATTTAGAAAACGTGGCGCAATATTTCAAAGCGAAGTATCAAAACAAGCAGCCTGATTTTATCATTACGGAAGTAGATTTATATTCTCTTTTATCAAACTATGGACCCGACATATTTCCCAATGTACCAATCATCATGGATTGGATCGAAGATAGTCAGTCGCTTATGCCCATGCCGTCAAATTATGTTGTCATGCCACGGAGTATTGAAATAGAAGAGAACGTCAAGTTAATCCTGCAGACAAGACCATTAACAAAAACCATCTATATGGTGGTGGGCGATTCCGCTAACGAGAGAAACTTAGTTAAACGGATCGTAAAAGTTCAAAAAAATATGCGGATCAGGTAGAGGTAGTTTTACTAAACAAACTGTCCTACACGCAGATGCTTGAGCGTATAAGTAGCGCTCAACAACCATCGGCAGTTTTATTTTTCCGATGGATTACGGATGTTGATGATAATAACTTAATTCCAGTGCAGGTACTCCAAACGATATGCAGAGAAGCAAACGTCCCTGTATATGGAACATCAATCCAGTTTCTTGGTACTGGCATTATTGGGGGATTAGTCGGAAATGCAGAAGAAAACGGACAAAATGCTGGTAATGCGGTGTTTAATATTTTAGAAGGTAAAAAACCATCCGACAATCCGGTAATTCGTGCTCCATCCCGGACCTATGCTTTTGACTGGCGGCAGTTGCAGCGGTGGGGAATCGACATACACAGTCTGCCTAGTGGCAGTAAAATCGAATACAGGGAAATTACTGTCTGGGAGCAATACGGTGTCTACATACTTGGGGCCCTTGTGCTGCTCGTGCTGCAAGCGCTGCTAATTATTGCACTGCTCATCAATAGAAGCAGGAGGAAAAGAGCCGAAAACGAATTGATGAAGACGAATACGTCACTTCAGACCATGACCGAAAGACTTATCGAGCTTGACAAAATGAAGGATGAATTCTTGACAAATACCTCCCATGAACTGCAGACCCCGTTAAACGGTATTATAAACATCTCGGAGACTCTGGCAGAAGGTAACTATGGCAGTGTAAATCAAAAGCAAAAAGAAGAACTCCAGGTCATCCTGGCAGTATCCCGAAGGCTTTCTTCGCTTGTAAGAGACATCATCGACCTTGAGAAAATAAAACGAAATGAAATTCAGCTTAATCTCGCACCGATTGATATTAAATCAGCAACAGCTATGGTTGTTGACGTATTTAGGCATTTAACTCAAAGTGAAACCATTGAAATTCTAATGAATATCCCGGAAGGACTTTCACCAGTCTTGGCGGATGAAATCAGGCTTTGGCAGGTACTGTTCAACCTTATGGGTAATGCCATCAAATTTACCGAACGAGGAAAGGTTACCGTAACTGCCGCTGAGGAGGATCAGTTTGTAAAAATCATGATTGAGGACACCGGACTGGGCATTGCCCAAGAGGAACAGGAAAAAATATTCAATGCTTTCACCCAAGGGGATGCTGAAATTTCCAGACAGTATCGTGGAAGCGGATTAGGATTGTATATTACACGCCAATTACTGGAACGCATGAACGGAACTATTATTTTGGAGTGGTCTGAACCTGAAAAAGGTACCTGTTTCTCCTTCAGACTTCCTAGAGTAAGTGGAAAACCCGTTAATATTGAGGAAACGCCGGAAATGCCCCAGGAGGTCGCCGTCTCGGTTGAGCAAGCAGAAAATCAATTGCTGCAGAACTTCAAGATTCTGGCTGTAGACGATGAAGCTACCAACCTGAGAGTGTTGAAATCTCTTTTGATAGGTGACGGTTATCAAGTATTAACTGCCTCAAACGGTATTGAGGCTATTGAAATAATCAAAGACCAGCATGATATTGATCTCGTACTTATGGATGTGATGATGCCCAGAATGTCGGGATATGAAGCCTGCCGGAAAATACGGGATGATTATTCATTGTATGATTTGCCGCTCCTCATACTTACGGTGCGCAATACTCCCGAGGACATCGCGGTTGGCTTTGAAGCGGGAGCTAATGACTTTGTCACTAAACCTTTTGTTGCCAAAGAGCTTCGCTCTAGAGTGGCAACGCTGCTGCTGATGAAAAAATCCGTCCAGGAGGCTCTTAAAAATGAAATGGCTTTTTTACAGGCGCAGATCAAGCCTCATTTTCTCTACAACGCTTTGAGTACGATTATGTCTTATTGTTATACGGATGGGGCAAGAGCCGGGGATTTGCTGGCCAACTTAAGCGAGTACCTGCAAAAAAGCTTTAATATTGATAACACAGCCACGACGGTCAGTCTGGAAAACGAACTGGAACTGACCAAAGCCTATACAGAGATCGAAAAGGCTAGGTTTGGAGAAAGGTTGACCGTTGAATACGATGTGGATGAAAGTCTGATGGAGCAACGGATTCTGCCGCTGACCATTCAGCCCTTGGTGGAAAATTCCATACGGCATGGACTTATGAAAAGAAAAAATGGTGGGAGTGTTAAAATTGCGGTCAAACGAGAAATGGACAAAATAGGGATTACTGTTGAGGACAATGGAATAGGAATTGAGGACCTTGGAGCTGCCTTACAAAGAAAAGCTTCGTTGAAGCAGAAAGGCGGCGTCGGTCTGGCCAATATCAAACGGCGGTTAATGAAGTATTATGGCGCAGAGCTTTATGTGGCTTCCAATGCCAAGGAGGGTACAATGATTTACTTTACCATACCGGACCAGGGAATAGGGTGAGATGAATCAAAATCAGCCATTCCTTAACATTAGAGGATGGCTGTAATACGAAAGGTTATCCCTTAACCCTTACATGGAGGTTAGCAAATGCTGAATGTTGTCATTGTGGATGATGAAATTCCTGTTTTGAATTTGCTGAAAATGTTTTTACAGAAAACAGGGCAGGTGAACGTACTTGAAACTTTCACCGAGCCGTTGGCGGTACTCGATAAGATCTCAACGCTAAAACCAGATGTTGTATTTCTGGATATTGAGATGCCGGAGATGAGCGGACTGGAGCTGGCAAGTCACCTGATCGAGCAGGATGACGAATTAATGGTGGTGTTTGTGACGGGCTACAATCAATATGCATTGGAAGCCTTCCA